>Ga0164241_10000030_pt1 | contig 380095 bp, 344 predicted proteins | sample OricomyardsoilBY_FD_108780 | JGI IMG/M metagenome (GOLD analysis project Ga0164241, IMG submission 108780) | Backyard soil microbial communities from Emeryville, California, USA - Original compost - Back yard soil (BY) | ecosystem: Environmental > Terrestrial > Soil > Unclassified | place... | reverse complement strand
GTAATCGCCCTCTTCCGTACCGGGACGAAACTTCACTTCCTTGACCTGAATCTGCTTCTGCTTGCGCTTGGCAGAGTGGGCTTTCTTGTTCTGTTCGAACAGGTACTTGCCGAAATCCATCACCCGCACAACCGGTGGCTCCGCAGTGGGCGAAACTTCCACCAGATCAAGCGAGGCATCGAGAGCCAGTTGCAGCGCTTCAGCGCGCATCATCACTCCTGCCTGCTCCCCATCCGCGCCGATCACCCGCACCTGCGGCGATGTGATCTCTTCATTGCGCCGGATGCGCTTGGATGCTGTAGCGATAGATCAATCCTCCAATAAAGTACGCCCGCGGCTATCCGACTCGATGCGCAGGCCTTCCATGAAAGCCGTGAGCGACATCGTGCCCAGATCCTTGCCGTTGCGGGTACGCACGGAAACCAGATCCGCTGCTACTTCCTTGTCGCCCGCTACCAAGAGGTAAGGGACGCGCTGCAGCGTGTGCTCGCGGATCTTAAAGCCCACTTTCTCGTTCCGCAAGTCAGCAGTGGCTCGAAAGCCCTGATTTTTAAGGGCTTCTACCACGCCTTCCACGTATGAGGACTGGCGGTCGGTGATGGGCATGACCACGGCCTGCACCGGCGCCAGCCAGGCCGGCAGGCGGCCGGCATGGTGCTCCAGCAGGATGGCGAAAAACCGCTCCAGCGAGCCAAAAATGGCGCGGTGCAGCATGACCGGCACCTGGCGCTGGCTGTGCTCGTCGATGTAATGCGCGCCCAGCCGGCCGGGCAGGTTCAGGTCCACCTGCAGGGTGCCGCATTGCCAGTCCCGGCCGATGGCATCCCGGAGCACGAACTCCAGCTTGGGGCCGTAAAACGCGCCCTCGCCCGGGTTCAGGGTGTATTCGATGCCGGCGGCAGTGGCCGCGGCCTTCAGCGCCGTCTCGGCCTGGTCCCACACTGCATCCTCACCCACCCGCTTGGGCGGACGGTCCGAGAACTTGATCTTCACATCGTCGAAGCCGAAGTCCTTGTAGATATCCAGGATCAGCTGCGTGACCTTCACCGACTCGGCGGTGATCTGGTCCGGGGTGATGAAAATATGCGCATCGTCCTGGGTGAAGGCGCGCACGCGCATCAACCCGTGCAGCGCACCGGAAGGCTCGTAACGGTGAACCTTGCCGAATTCAGCAAACCTCAATGGCAGATCACGATAACTGCGAATTCCCTGCTTGAAGATCTGCACATGGCCCGGGCAGTTCATGGGCTTGATGGCGTAGAGCCGGTCATCCGGCGTGCGCGTCAGGAACATGTTCTCGCCGAACTTTTCCAGGTGCCCGGACTGCTGCCACAGCGCCGCGTCCATGATCTCCGGCGCGTTGACCTCCTGGAAACCGCCCTTCTCCTGCGCGCCACGCATGTAGGCGAGCAGCCGCTGGAAGATGCTCCAGCCCTTCGGATGCCAGAACACCGCGCCCGGCGCTTCTTCCTGCATGTGGAACAGGTCCAGCTCGCGGCCGATCTTGCGGTGATCGCGCTTCTCGGCTTCCTCCAGGCGAGTGAGGTAGTCCTTGAGATCCTTGTCGTTGGTCCAGGCCGTGCCGTAGATGCGCTGGAGCATTTCGTTGCGTGAGTCGCCGCGCCAGTAGGCACCGGCCACTTTCATCAGCTTGAAGGCCTTCAGCTTGCCGGTGGACGGCACATGCGGGCCACGGCACAGGTCTTCCCAGTCGCCCTGGCCGTAAAGCCCGATGGGCTCGCCGGCCGGAATGCTGCCGATGATCTCGGCCTTGTACTTCTCGCCCTGCGCCAGGAAGTGCTGCACGGCGGCGTCGCGCGACAACTCGCGGCGCTTCACCGGCAGGTCGGCCTTGGCGAGTTCCATCATGCGCTGCTCGATCTTCGCCACGTCTTCGGGCGTGAAGGGCCGCGAATACGCGAAATCGTAGAAGAAGCCATCCTCGATCACCGGGCCGATGGTGACCTGCGCCTCGGGGTACAGCTGCTTCACCGCCTGTGCCAGCAGGTGCGCGGTGGAGTGGCGGATCACGTCGAGACCGGCAGGGTCCTTGTCCGTGATGATGGACAGCTGCACGTCGTGATCGATGACGAAGGAGGTGTCGACCACTTTCCCGTCCACGCGGCCGGCCAGAGCCGCCTTGCGCAGGCCGGCGCCAATGCTGGCGGCGACCTCATCGACACTGACGGGATGATCGAACTGTCGCTGGCTGCCGTCGGGCAGCGTGATGGTTACTGGATTGGCGGGCATAAAGACCGCCTATTTTACCAGTAGCGCACGCGTCCCGTGTCGACATGCACGAAGTCGGAGGAGGCGTAATAGCCCACACCACCGCGCTGCAGCCCGCGCGCCAGCTCGGCCAGGCGCCGGGTACCGAACCCCGGCAGCCGCACGTCGATGGCCTGGCCCTTGAGGTGCAGGCTGTGTTCGGCCACTCCGGCGGAGCGCCGGCGCAGGCCGGCATTGGTGGCAGGGGAGCGGTAGGCAGAGATGATCTCGTAGCTGCCCTCCCGGTCCGCCAGCCGCTGCATCTCGTACAGGATGTCCAGCAGGCCGGGATCGATCTGATGCGCCTCGCCGCTGCGGAAATCCCGGAACAGATGCTGTACCCGACCCAGGCTCTCGGGCAGGTAACTGCCATTCTCGAAATAGCAGAGGGAGAGATGCTCGCCCGTATGGGTATGCGCAAAGGACAACCGGCGGCTCGCTGATGCTTCCAGGGAGGCGCGCGCAGGCAAGGCCACCGCCGCCAGTGGCAGCAGGCACAGGGCCCCGCCGCTACGCAGGAAGCGGCGTCGGGAGAATCCGGCATCCGTGCACGGCTTGGGGGTTTCGGCCATCAAGACTCCGGCTGGAGACCAGCGCCCTGGCTGGTAGTCGCGAGTGGGATCGAACCACCGACCACCTCCATGTCAAGGAGGTGCTCTACCACTGAGCTACGCGACTGCGGGCAGAGAGAGGGCCGGCAATTTACTGGACCACTCTGGCGCACGCAACCGAGGATGGGCAGACTGCGACGATGCGCACCCGCAAGCCCTGGATGGCTGCCTGGCTATTTCCGATCGCGGTTGCAGCACCGCTGGCCTTCGCCGCCGAGCCTTCGGACACAGCGCCGCCCCAACCCTCCCCGCCTGCCGAGGCCGCCCAGCCCACCGGCTGGCGCGCCCTGGTGACCGACCCGGAGGACGGCCGCTTCGACATGAGCAATTGGCTGCTGCAGCGCAAGGGCTTCCTGCCGGTGCCCATGATCATCACCGAACCTGCCGTAGGCTACGGCGGCGGCATGGGCCTGATCTTCTTCCACCCCAACCAGGGCGAAGGCGTGGACGGCAAACCCATGCCGCCCAGCGTGAGCGCAGTGTTCGGCATGGGCACCGAGAACGGCACCTGGGCCGGGGGTGCGGCACATCTGGGGTTCTGGCGACAGAACACCATCCGCACCACCTCGGCGCTGATCGTGCCTTCGGTCAATATCGACTTCTACGGTGGCGGCGATCTGCCGGAAATCCCGGATGGCCTCGCGTACCAGCTCAAGGGCTGGATGGCTGTGCAGAATGCGCTGTTCCGCGTCTCCGCCAGCAATTTCTGGGCGGGCGCACAGCTCATCTATCTGGATGCCGAGACCAGCCTGCGTGATGTGCCGGCAAATCCCGCGCTGGAACAGCTGGGCGGCAAGGTGCGCAATCTCGGCGCCGGCGCCATCCTGCAGTACGACTCGCGCAACAACATCTTCAGCCCCACCACCGGTTGGGCCGCGACGCTGCGCCTGCGCGAGCACTGGGGCGAGTTCCACGACGACTTCCAGTACACGGCGATGGATGCCGACAGCAAGTACTACTTCAAGCCCGGCAAGGACTGGTACTTCGGCTGGCGCGTCAAAGGCAACTTCAGCGGTGATGACACGCCTTTCTATGCCCTGCCCTTCATCAGCATGCGCGGCATTCCCATGGCCCGCTACCAGGGCGAACAGGTGCTGAGCACCGAGATCGAAGCGCGCTACGCCATCGACAGTCGCTGGAGCGTGCTGGGATTCGGTGGTGTGGGCCGCGCTGCTTCCAGCGATGAAAAGCTGTCGAAGGCCACCGACCGCTGGGCCGGCGGCGCCGGTTTCCGCTACCTGATCGCGCGCCGGATGGGCTTCCAGTCGGGCATCGACATCGCCAAAGGCCCGGAAGAGTGGGCTTTCTACATCCAGATCGGAAGCAGCTGGGCTTTGTTCTAGCCGGCCAGCGTGCCGGGTAATCCCAGCTCGCGCTGCTTGAGCACTTCGATCTGGTCGCGCAGTGCAGCGGCTTCCTCGAACTCCAGATTGCGCGCATGCCGCAGCATTTCAGCTTCCAGCCGCTTGATCTCGCGCACGATCTGCTCGGGCCGCGCATTGGCCGGCAGGGTGGGAAAATCTTTTGCGCCACTGCGGCGCCGCTCCTCGCGCGGTTCGCTGCGTGCGCCTTCCATGATGTCCGCCACCGCCTTCACGATGCCCTGCGGCGTGATGTTGTTCGCGGCGTTGTAGGCCAGCTGCCTGTCGCGACGCCGCGTGGTCTCGGCCAGCGCCCGCGCCATGGAGCCGGTTTCCCGGTCTGCGTAGAGAATCGCGCGGCCGTTCAGGTTGCGCGCGGCGCGGCCGATGGTCTGGATCAGCGCCCCTTCCGAACGCAGGAAGCCTTCCTTGTCGGCATCGAGAATGGCCACCAGCGCCACTTCGGGCATGTCCAGGCCTTCGCGCAGCAGATTGATGCCCACGATGGCGTCGAACTTGCCCAGCCGCAGGTCGCGGATGATCTCCATGCGTTCCACCGTCTCCACATCCGCGTGCAGGTAGCGCACGGCGACGCCGTGCTCTTCCAGGTATTCGGTGAGGTCCTCGGCCATGCGCTTGGTCAGCGTGGTCACCAGCGCGCGTTCGCCGCGCGCCTTGCAGGCATTGATCTCGGAGAGCACATCGTCGACCTGGGTAGCCACCGGACGGATCTCCACGCCCGGATCGATCAGCCCGGTGGGGCGGACCAGCTGCTCCACCACCTGCCCGGCCTTCTGCGCCTCGTACTTTCCCGGCGTTGCCGAGACGAAAATCATCTGCGGTGCGATGGCTTCCCATTCCTCGAACTTCAGCGGCCGGTTGTCCAGCGCCGAGGGCAGGCGGAAGCCAAATTCCACCAGCGTCTCCTTGCGCGAGCGGTCGCCCTTGTACATGGCGCCAAGCTGCGGAATGGTCTGGTGGCTTTCGTCGACGATCAGCAGCGCTTCAGGCGGAAGATAGTCGTAGAGGCAAGGGGGTGCTTCCCCTGGCTGGCGTCCCGATAAATACCGGGAGTAATTTTCTATCCCCTGGCAATAGCCGATCTCGCGGATCATCTCCAGATCGAACATGGTGCGCTGTTGCAGCCGCTGCGCCTCCACCAGCTTGTTCGAGTCGTACAGATCCTGCAGCCGCAGGCGCAGGTCTTCGCGGATCTGGTCCTGGGCATCGACCAGGCGGTCGCGGGGAGTAACGTAGTGCGTGCCCGGATAGACAGTGAAGCGCGGAATCCTGGAGCGGATCTCCCCGGTCAGCGGATCGAACCGGGCCAGTGATTCGATCACATCGTCGAACAGCTCCACGCGGATGGCATCGCGGTCCGATTCGGCCGGGAAGATGTCGATGACATCGCCGCGGACGCGGTAGCAGCCCTGCGTGAAATCCACGTCATTGCGCGTGTACTGCATCTCGGCCAGCCGCCGCAGCAGCGCGCGCTGGTCCAGCTTGTCGCCACGCTTCAGGTGCAGCACCATCTGCAGGTAGGCCTGCGGGTCACCCAGGCCGTAGATGGACGACACCGTGGCCACGATGATGGCGTCCTTGCGTTCCAGCAGTGCCTTGGTGGCCGACAGCCGCATCTGCTCGATGTGCTCGTTTACCGAGGAGTCCTTCTCGATGTAGGTGTCCGAGGAAGGCACATAGGCTTCGGGCTGGTAGTAGTCGTAGTACGAGACGAAATATTCCACGGCGTTGTGCGGGAAGAATTCGCGGAACTCCCCGTACAGCTGCGCAGCGAGAGTCTTGTTGTGGGCGATCACCAGTGTGGGCCGCTGCACCTTCTGGATCACATTGGCAATGGTGAAGGTCTTGCCTGAACCGGTAACACCCAGCAGCGTCTGTGAGGCCAGGCCGCTTTCGATGCCGTCGATCAGGCGCGCGATGGCCTGCGGCTGGTCGCCCGCTGGCTGGTAATCGGCCTTCAGCTGAAATTGATCTGCGGACATGGGAGACCTCGTACTATAGCGCCATGCCCCTGCCCATTGCCCGGCGCGCACAGCGCGTCAAACCCTCCCCTACTCTGGCCATGACCGCACGCGCGGCGCAGCTGCGCCGCGAAGGCAAGGATGTCATCAGCCTGTCCGTGGGGGAGCCGGATTTCGACACGCCTACGCACATACGTGAGGCCGGCATCGCCGCGATCAAGGGCGGCTTCACGCGCTATACCAACTCCGACGGCATGCCGGAACTGAAGGACGCCATCATCGCGAAATTCCAGCGCGACAATGAGCTCACCTACCAGCGCAACCAGGTGCTGGTGTCCAACGGCGCCAAGCAGACCATCTTCAACCTGTGCATGGCGGTGCTGGATGCGGGTGATGAGGCCATCATCCCGGCACCCTATTGGGTGTCCTACCCGGACATGGTGATGCTGGCCGATGGCCTGCCGGTAACGCCGGATGGCCCCGCCGAGCAGGGTTACAAGATCACACCCAGGCAGCTTGCAGCGGCCATCACTCCGAAAACGCGTCTGGTGCTGCTGAACAGCCCCAGCAACCCGACGGGCGCCGCTTACACGCGCGCGGAGCTGGCTGCGCTGGGGGAAGTACTGCTGCAGCACCCGCGCGTGATCATCGGCACCGATGACATCTACGAGAAAATCTACTGGGGCAATGAGCCCTTCGGCAGCCTGGCGCAGGTGGTGCCGGCGCTGTATCCGCGCACCGTGACCATCAATGGCTGCAGCAAGGGCTTCGCCATGACGGGCTGGCGCGTCGGCTATTGCGGCGGCCCGGCGGAGGTCATCGCCGCGATGGCCACCATCCAGGGTCAGTCCACCACCAATGCCGCCAGCATGAGCCAGCAGGCGGCCATCGCCGCGCTGAATGGCCCACAGGAAGAAGTGGCCCGCATGAACGAATCATTCAAGCAGCGCCACGATTTCTTCGTGGCCGGGTTGAATGCATTGCCGGGCATCCGCTGCCGGCCTGGCGAAGGCACTTTCTATGCCTTTGCCGATGTCAGCGAGTCCATGCGGCAGCTTGGTTTCCAGGATGACAACGCCTTCGCGGATTTCATCCTGTCCGAGGCGCTGGTGGCGGGCGTGCCCGGCTCCGGCTTCGGCGCGCCGGGGCACCTGCGGCTGTCTTTCGCGGTGAGCAGGGAGAGCCTGGAAAAGGCGCTGGAGCGGATCGGGAAGGCTCTGGCGAGATGCCCGTCACGGCCGGGATAGGGTCTGGCTGCTGCGGGCCCCTGCTGCGCTTGACGCGGACAGCCAGTTCTTTAAGAATCGCGCCCTCTTTGAGCGGGCGTCCTGCCCGATCTGTTCCCCGGTAGCTCAGCGGTAGAGCGTCGGACTGTTAATCCGTTGGTCGTTGGTTCGATTCCAACCCGGGGAGCCAACCGAACAATCACTTGCCGCCGCATCCTCAGATTCGCTGGGGTCAAATGCTTGCCGCGTGTTCCCCGTGATCTCGACGACCGAGACGTCCAATGCCTTACGACGACTTGCCACCAGGAGGTGGACGACATGAACCAGATGCATAACCCCAGCCATCCCGGCGAAGTACTCAAGGAGGCCTTGAGCCAGATCAGCGTGACGGACGCAGCCGAGCGCCTGGGCGTCGGACGGGTGGCGCTCTCGCGCCTGCTCAACGGTGCGACGGGCGTAAGTCCGGAGATGGACCTGCGCCTGTCCAAGGCCCTCGGCACCTCGCCCGGATTCTGGTACCGCATGCAGGCCAACTACGACATGTGGCAGGCACAGCGGAAATTCCGCGGTACCAAGGTGCGCGCGATCCTGAAACGCACGGCTGTCGTCGCAGCCTGAAGCCGCCTGATTGGCACCCCTCGGTGCTGTCCGTATACGATGGACAAAATACCGTCACGGGGTGGGCCGACATGAAGTCCAGGCAGGTTCTGCGCAACCGCGCAATCGGGTTGCGATTCGCGTTCCTCGTGGGGTTCTGTGCACTGCCCGTGGGGGCCGCTGAACAAGCCGGTCCCGGCAGCGCCATCGAAGACTCCGTCGTCCGCATATTCGTGACGCAGCGCGGACCCGAGGCTTCCGCTCCGTGGAACAGCCAGACGCGGGAAATCACCGGCTCCGGGGTGGTCATCGAAGGCAATCGCATCCTGACCAACGCGCATGTGGTTGCCTATGCCGCGCAGCTGAAAGTCCAGGGTTCGCAAGGCGATGAGAAATACCTCGCCTCGGTGGTATCCGTAGCTCCCGCCATGGATCTTGCGATCCTGAAGGTCGAGGACGCGAACTTCTTCAACGGGCGCAAACCTGTTGCACGCGCGGAGAAGTTGCCGTCCATCAAGGACAACGTCCTGGTCTATGGTTTCCCGGCCGGCGGGCAGGCGCTGTCCATCACCAAGGGCATTGTCTCGCGCATCGAGTTCATCGGTTACAACTATCCGGCCCTGGGCTTGCGCGTACAGATCGACGCGGCGATCAATCCCGGCAACAGCGGCGGCCCGGCGCTGGTGGATGACCGCATGATTGGCGTCGCGTTCAGCATGCTCGGCGGCGCCCAGAGCATCGGCTACATCATTCCCAATGAGGAGATCGAGCTGTTCCTGAAGGACGTGGCCGACGGGCGCTACGACGGCAAGCCTACCTTCCATGACGATGTGCAGACCCTGGAGAACCCGGCGCTGCGCGCCTATCTGAAGCTGCCGGCCGACGCCCATGGCATCGTCGTGCGCCGGCCCTACACGGGCGCGGTCGGCAATCCGCTGCGGGAGTGGGATCTGATCACCCGCATCGGGGACACACCGATCAACGACCAGGGCCAGGTCACCCTTTCCGGCAACCTGAAAGTCTCCTTCCGTTACCTGGCGCAGCGCTACGGCAAGGCGGGCAAGGTCCCGTTGACCGTGATCCGTGAGGGCAAGGAAAAGAAGCTGGAGATGCCCGTTCCTGCGTGGCGGCCGCTGCTCATTGCCTCACTGGATGGCGCCGTTCCACCCTGGTTCGTCTATGGGCCCCTGTCCTTCACCACCGCCAGCTACCAGCTGGCTGCGATGCTGACGCGAAATTCCGCTACCGCCGAGGCCATGCTGCGCATGGGCAGCCCGCTGTTCACGCAACGCGCCGACTACCCGACGCCAGAGCAGCAGGAACTGGTCATCTTTGCGGCGCCCTTCTTCCCGCACCGGCTGGTGAACGGCTACAGCAACGCTCCCAACAGCGTGATCGAGTCACTGAATGGCGTGCGGGTACACAGCCTGGCGCATCTGGTGGAGATGCTGCGCGATTCGCACGAGCAGTTCCTCATATTCCGCATGGCGACTGCGCGTGGCGAGACATTCGTGTTCCCGCGCGAGGAAATGCAGGCAGCAACCGAACAGGTGCTGCGCGACAACGGCATCCGGGAACAGGGCACGCCGGAGCTGATGGCGATCTGGCAGAGGCAGAAATGATGCCCGCCCTGGCGCCGCTGTGCCCGGCAGGATTGTGATCCGCTAGATGCGCCGGGCTGGCTTGCGCTCGATCCAGGCAATTGTCTCGCCGCGACGATCCGTCTCGACGATGAAACGATAGCCGGCGTTGCGGCGCATGGCCGCCAGGGTTTGCCCTATGTGCCGCGCGGCGACCGCCATGCGCGGCGCTTCTTCATTGCCCGGGAGTGCGAGGTTGTGAATGACCATGGTGGCTCCAGACCTGTGCTGATTCGAGTGTTGCCCCTCAAGGCCACAACATCACATCAGGCGAAGGCTGAACGCACCATGAACCTTCCGGATCTGTGACGCGCGTACGCTCCGTCAGACCTTCCCGCCGGGCTGGCCGGATTCCCGCTGCTGATCGCGAAGCTCGGCCAGGTCGCGTTCCAGGAAGTAGTTGAGGAAGGTGCGGATCACGGCGATGGCGCCGAGCCGCGCGATGGACTCCCAGTCGGAACGGATCGAGGTCTCGATGATGTCGGCCGCGAGCTGGAAGGTCAGTGCCGCCACCAGCCAGCGTGCAAAGCGCAGCCATACGTCGCGGCGATGGTGACCATCTCCCCCGGTAGCCACCAGCCCCACTGCGCCGATGAAGGCCTGCACGGTACCCCAGGCGATCAGCAGCAGGGCCAGGCCGTCTATGACGGTGACGGTGATTTCCGTCAGCCGCAGCAGCCATTCGCTCATGATTTGCTCCCTTCGTACTTCTTCCGTCGCCAGCGCGAATAGGGGACGGTGACGATGATGCTCACCAGGAAGGCCAGCAGCACGGCCATCACCACGGACTTGTCGCCTGGCGTGACGATGCCGGCCACCGCAATGGCCACGCCGGGATGCCTCGACGCAGTCGACAGCGCCAGCGCGGTGCGATCGCCGGGCTCAGGGCCACCCAGCACGTGACCGATCAGGAGCCCCGCCAGCGTCAATACCGCGATGGCCGCCAATGTGAAGTTGCCGATCTGCTTTGCCAGTTCCGGCCAGGCAACCACCAGGACAGGAACGAGGGCCACCAGCAGCAGGATATTGGCTACTACAGTCAATGGCCCTGCAATCTTCGCCGCCAGATCCGGAGCGGCCTCCCGGACCAGCGCCCCTGCGATCAGTGGAGCCAGTACCGAAATGACCACCACCTTGAACACCGCGCTGGGTGGAACCAGCACATCGTGCCCGAAGGCCTTTGCCACCAGCCAGATCATCAACGGGATCAGCACGATCGAGACCGCCGCCGCCAAGGCCAGCAAGGCCACCGAATACGAGCGGCTGGCACCAGCCTTGACCAGCTTGTTGGGCAGGATGGGCGGCACCGGCGATACCGCCAGCGCAATCAGCGCCACTTCCAGCTGCCTGTTCAGCGCAAAGGCGCCGGCGAGCAACGCGGCAACGATGGGCAAGAGGATGTTCATGGCCAGCACGGAACGCAGCCACAATCCGGGTCGCCGCAGCAGCGACAACATATCCCCGCGCTGCGTGTTCAGGGCCACGCAAAACACGATTGCGATCAGGCTGGCCTTCAGGGCGAGCCCTATGTACTGCATAGCCGTCATGGCTCTCTCTCCCGCAACAACTTTGCCCTGTCACGCGCCGCTTGAAGTCATCATCATAGGCCGTTTCATGCCCGGCGTCGTCGCGCGGACCGACGCGCTCAGGGAGCGGGCTTCTCTTCCGGGTAAATCGTCTTCCAGTCGTCTTTCATGCTTACTACAGTCCAGCCTTTTGCCAGGGCTTCATCCCAACCCTTGCTGAACCGCTGGAGCTTGTCTTCGCGGTCGTAGGCAAACTCACGTTGCGCATCGTCGTGATGCACGAACAGTGCGAAGCGCGCGCCCGCGCCTGCCATCGCCCACTGCAGCATCTGCAGGTCGCCGTCGGAATTGCCGAAGGCCGCGATGGGACGTCGGCCGATGCGGCTCTGGATTCCCACGGGTTTGAATTCCTTGTCGTCCATCAAGTCGAGCGCCGGCAGCTTGATCAGCACGGGTTTGCCGTCGCGCTCTTCCAGCTTCAGCTTGCCGGCGCTGCCGATCACCTGTTCCGGCGGAATGCCGTAAACGCGCTCGGCCCAGGCCCGCATGAACTCCACGCCACCGCCGGAAACGATGAAGGTCTTGAAACCCTTTGAACGCAGGTAGGCCAGCAGTTCGAGCATGGGCTGATAGACCATGCCGGTGTACAGCCGGCCCGTCTGCGGATGATGCGCGCTGCCGATCCACTGCGTGACCGACTGCTGGAATTCATCGGTGCTCATGCCGGCGTGCGTCGCCGCCAGGAGGCCGAGCACGCCCTTCTCACCGCTCTTCGCCAGGCCCTGCATGTCACCCTTCAGCGCCGACGCGAAGGGCTCGCGCTTCTGCCACTCGGGATGCTGCGGCGCCAGTGCACGGACCTGGTCCAGCGCAAACATCAACTGGAAAGGCACCGGCTTTTCAGACCACAGCGTGCCATCGTTGTCGAAGACGGCGATGCGCTCTGCTGGCGGCACGAAGTCCGGGCCACCTTCCGTGGTGACCCGGTCCACAAAGGCGAGAACCGACTTGCGGGCCTCCCCTTCATTCCACGATGGCAGAGGATCAACCTGAGCGGACTCAGGCGCGACGGTCTTTGGTGATTGCGGCTGCGGGCTGCAGGCGCCGGCAAACAAGGTTGGCAGCAACAAGGCCAGCAGCGCCGCCCGCTTCATTGCTGCAATCGATCTGTGCCCCATGTCCATGGACTCCGCAAAGCCTGCACCCTCGCAGGAATGGCACCTTGAGACTTTCAGCGCGGCAGCGTCAAGAGGGATTGAAAGTTTCCTTGTCTGTCACGATGGCCTGCAGGGCGATGTCATGGTCCAGCGGCCGGATCGAGGCAATTTCGGCCGCCGAATAGCCTACGCCCGCCACGTGGAACGCGCGCTGTTGCGCCTGCAGGAGTGCCAGCGTGCGGTCGAAGTAACCGCCACCGTAACCCAGCCGATAGCACTGGCGATCAAAGCCAACCACCGGCGCAATCAGCAGCTGCGGCATATAGGTGGCCGGATCAGCAGGCACGGGGATGTTCCAGAACCCTTTTTCCATGGCACAGCCTGGCGACCAGCGGCGGAACTGCAGGGGCTCACCCTTCTGCACCACCACGGGAAGCACGCAGATCATTCCCTGCAGGTGCTGGTCACCCAGCCAGGGCCGCAGGTCTGGTTCGCCGCGCAACGGCCAATAGGCGCTCACAATCGTGCCTGGCTTCAGCCTTCCGGATTCACGCCACAGGGCATCCAGGCGTTCGATGATCTGCGCCGAGGCCTGCTGGCGATCCGCCACCGGCATGTGCAGGCGTTCGTCGAGCAGACGCTGCCGTTCTTCGCGGCGCCAGGCCATGATCTGCTGCCGGATTGTTGCTGAGTCATCCATCCGGACAGCCTACGACCCGGACCGCGCCCGGGTAAACCCCATCGCAAGATCCGGGATGTGTGCCCGGCCGCCGCGCGGCATCATTGCGCGCATGAACCACACCGATCACCGCAACGTCATCGATCGCGCCTGCCGCCGCATCGACGCCAGCGAGACACCGCCGGATCTGGCGACGCTGGCGCAGGAGGCGGGCCTCAGCCTCTGGCACTTCCAGAAAGTGTTCAAGGCAGCTGTGGGCATCAGTCCCAAGCGCTACGCCATGGCGCGCCGCCAGCAGCGACTGGGCGAACGGCTGCGCTCTTCTGCCTCCGTTACCGAAGCCATATATGACGCGGGTTATGCCGCCAGCTCCGCGGCCTACCGCGACAGTGCTGCCCTGGGCATGGCGCCGCGCCGCCTGCGCGCGGGCGGCACCGACGAGCTCATCCGCTACACCACCACCCCTACCAGCCTGGGCCCGGTGCTCGTGGCTGCGACCACACGCGGCATCTGCATGCTGGAATTCGGCGCCGCGCGCACGCTCGTAGTCGAGCTGCAGCGACGCTTTCCCAATGCATCGGTGAAACGTGCAGACAAGGAGCTGGCCGACTGGATGCACCGCGCGGTTGCGGTGATCGATATGCAAGGCACTGATCCGGAGCTGCCGCTGGACATCCGCGGCACCGCATTCCAGCGGCGCGTGTGGAATGCCCTGACGCGGCTCGCTGCCGGAGAGACGATTTCCTATGGTGATCTGGCCAGGCGCATCAAGGCGCCGACCAGCACTCGCGCCGTGGCCAATGCCTGCGCGAACAATCACATCGCAGTGCTCGTGCCCTGCCATCGCGTGGTCGGACGCGATGGCAGCCTGACCGGCTACAAGTGGGGTCTCGCGCGCAAGCGCAAGCTGCTGGCGCGCGAGAAGCTACGCAAAGAAGCTGATCGCTAGGCGCGATAGCTCTTGCGTGGCTGGCTGCGGTGCACGATTTCCGGTGCGTACGGCGGCGCCGTCAGCACACGGGTTTCGGCCTTGGCGCGCGCCTCGGGGAAACCATCCTGCGGAATCGAAGCCAGGATGGCGTCGAAACGCTCCTTCATGCCGGCCTTGAACTCAGGATGCGTGAGCAGGAACAGGTCATTGTTCTTCACACCGTTCAGCACGCGCTCGCCCGCTTCCAGCGGATCCATCATCAGCACGGCCTGGCCCTGGTCAGAGAGCATGTTGTCAGTGCTGACACCGCCCGGGATGAATGCCGAAGTGCCGATGTTCGTGCCCATCAGCTCCACGCGCAGCGCTTCCATCAGGCCCAACGAGGCGAACTTGGTGGCCGTGTACACGCCCGCGTTCACTCCCGGCAGCATGCCGCCCATCGAGGAGGTGGTGACGATGTGCGAGCCTTCCTTGTGCGCCAGCATGTGCGGAATTACCGTGGCGCAGCCGTTGTAGATGCCGGTGAAGTTCACCGCCACTGCGGCATCCCAGCTCTTCGCATCGACCTGGCTGGCCTGGCGCAGCGTCTTGATGCCGGCATTGTTCACCAGCAGGTGCAGGTTGCCGAACTTCGCGTTGATTTCCGCCAGGGTCTTCGCCCAGCCTTCGCGGTCCGTCACGTCGTGGCGGATGGCGATGACACGAGCCTTCTGGTCGGGCTTGAACAGCTTCAGCGCCGGCTCGACCTGGTCTTCCTGGATATAGCCCATCACCACATTCATGCCAGCGTTGGCCGCGGCGCGGGCAATGCCCAGGCCGATGCCGGTATTGCCGCCAGTGATGTAGACGGTCTTGCCCTTCAGGTCGGTGAGCTGCGGCTGCTGACGCTGTCCGGCCGGCGGCGGCGTGCCCAGCACGGCGTCGCCGGGGCGGCGCGGCGGCCCGGCAGGCGGCGCTGGGGGCGGCTCTGCGGCACGCGCCTGTCCGGAGGTGGCTCCGGTCTGCGCCATCCAGACGGCTGCACCGGCTGTCACAGCCATGCCGCCCAGAATCTGTCGACGATCAACCACCGCTGCGGTGGCCTGCTGCTTGCGTTTCATGTCTTCCCCCTGCGTTGTAACGCGATACCGCGATTATGACCCGGTTGCCGCTGCGCGGTTCCGCTTCAGCCCCAGCCGTAGTTGAAACTGATGCTGACGCGCGCCCCCGCAGACGGATTCGCCACCACTTCGTGCCGCAGCCAGCTTTCGAACAACAGCAGGCTGCCCGGGACTGCCGGCATCACCACCCAGGAGCGGTTGCGGTCTGCAGCGTTCGCGGCGCGCGGCGGCGCACCCATGTAACGGTCCAGCCGCGGATCCTCGAATTTCAGGCCCGGCGCGCCCCGCGGCACGCGCACGTAGTAAGTGCCGCTGAGGACGGACAACGGATGCAGGTGCAGGCTGTGCGTGACGCCGCGGGGCATCACATTGACCCAGCAATCCGTCATCGACAGCGACTTGCCGCCCAGGTCGAATTCAAGTTCGCGCGCAAAGCGCGCCACGTGCCCATCTATCCAGCGCTGCAACCGCGCGAAGGTGGGCGACACCCGGTGCATGTGATGCGCCGAGGCATAGGATGTGAACCCGCCCGGATAATTGCGCCGCGACCAGCGCGTGCCGGCGACATCGTCACTGGCCAGCTGCATGCATTCACGCAGCAGCCGTGCATTCAGCTCCGCCGCGCGGCCTCGCGGCAACGTGGCGGTGCAGATCCGTGTCGGAAAGAAGCTGCGGATCAACTCGCTACTGGTGCGCAGCAGGCGGCGGCGCTGCAGCCGGTGCCGGTTGCGGCGGCCCGCCGCCCGGAGGTCCGAACCGCGGCGGATTCTTCTTCAGCTCATTCGACCGGTACGTGAGATACGAACGCACGGCCTCCGCATCCTCCGCGGTCAGCGACTTGCTGAACGGCATCATGCCGTTTTCCTTCAGTGCGCCGTCGAGCACGATGGCCTTGAACAGCGGAGCAGCGTTCAGTGCCACGGTGTAGTTCAGGTCCGGGTAACCGGTGAACATGCGGCCACCTTCATGGCAGCCGGTGCAGCTGCGCTCGTAGACATCCTTGCCATGCGCGCGCAGGGCGTCGTCGCCGAAATTCTCTGGCGGATTGAGCACCTGTCGCACCGGCGGCGGCGCTGGCGGCAACGCCGCCTTGCCGCCAATCTTGTACACCAGCAGGCGATTGGCGCCGTTGGCCGCCGCGAAACCCGTGCTCGCGGAGGAGATCGCCGCCAGGTACTGCACGCCATCGATGGAATAGGTCACCGGGCCGGGAACGACATTGCCCTGGGTCTCCGTCGACCAGACCTTCGCACCCGTATCGGCACGGAAGGCGGAGATTTTCTGACCGGCAGTACCCTGGAACACCAGGTTGCCGGCAGTGCTCAGCGTTCCGGCACTGCCATTGCCTTCGCGCTGGGTCCACACGGCCTTGCGCTGTACGGGATCCCAGGCCTGCAGGTAAGCCCCGGCGCCCTGGATCTGCGGCCGGGTACCTTCCGGCTGCTTGCTCATGCTCACGTCCACCAGCTGGTTGCCGAGGATGGTCGCGCCTTTCTCGGCAAAGAAAGACCCTACGCCATAACGAGTCGGCACATACAGCAGGCCCGTATTCGGGTTGTACGACTGCGGATGCCAGACATGCGCCTGCGAGGAGACGATATAGAAACCCTTGCCCGTCCTGCCGTAGTCGCTTTCCGGGTTCAGGATGGGCGCCCAGTTGTTGGCCTTGTCGAAGCCGGTGAGCCAGTTCACCGACGGAACAAAAGGATCCGCCGACACCACCTTGCCGGTGCCCACCTCGATCACGTAGAGGATGCCGTTCTTCGGCGCCTGCATCACCACGTGCTTCTTCTGCCCATCCACCGTGATGTCGGCCACGGTCAGCGGCGAAGTGTTGTCGTAGTCGAAGCCATCCTTGGGGGTGGCCTGGTAATGCCACTTGTACTTGCCGGTCTTCGCATCGAGGGCAACGATCGAGGCCGTGAACAGGTTGTCGCCGCCGCCCGGTGAGCGAATGAACGCTGGCCAGGGAATACCATTGCCGGTGCCGAAGACCACGGTCTCAGTCTGCGGGTCGTACACGATGCCGTCCCAGGTCGAGCCACCACCGCCGGCCTTCCACCATTCGCCAGTCCACGTCTTCGCAGCCATGGCCATCACGTCATCGGATGCGGCATGGTCGGGACCCTTGGCCGGATCGCCCGGCACAGTCCAGAAACGCCACAGTTCCTTGCCGGTGTTGGCATCGTGCGCGGCGAGGAATCCACGGGTGTAGAACTCGCCACCACCCACGCCGATGTACACGATGCCCTTGCCGATGCGCGGCGCACCGGTAATTGAATAGGCCATCGCCGGATCAGTAACCCGCGTCTCCCAGGCCTTCTTGCCGGTCTTCGCGTCCACCGCGACGAGGCGGCCATCCAGCGCGCCCCAGATGATCTTGCCGTTCCAGTAGGCAGCGCCGCGGTTGGAGATATTGCAGCACAGGGATGTGCCGGCGATTTCGCGCGGCACTTCCGGATCGTACTTCCACAGCTGCTTGCCGGATTTCGCGTCGAAGGCGTAGACCTTGCTCCAGGGCGTGGTCACGTACATACGGCCATCGATGATGAGTGGCGTGGTCTGGTACCCGCCCCCTTCGCTGAGCTGCGCATACCAGGCAAGGCCCAGCTGACCGGCAGTGTCAGCGTTGATCTGCGACAGCGGGCTGTAGAACTGCTCGTTGTCGCCGCCGCCGTGCGAGCGCCACTCGGCCGCCTGGGCAGGCGCGTCGGCCGCCCATGCAGGCGAAAGAACCAGCCCCGAGAACAACAAGGCCTTGCCGATGATCGAAGCTGGAACTCGCATGATGCTCACCCGTGAAATACTGATCTACTGATGCAGTCCGGCTGCCGGCTGCTCCTGTGCCGGAGCGGCAGGCGCTGCACCACCCGGACCGCGTCCGCCGCCACCGCCTGGAGGACCAAAGCCGCCACCAGCGGGACGCGGGCCATTGGCCAGCTTCACCAGATGCGCGCGGATGGCCTCGGCATCCTCAGCCGACAGCACCTTCTTGAACGACAGCATGCCGTTGTCGGTCAGCACGCCGTCGATCACGATGGCCTTGAAGAGATCGGCGTTCTGCATCATCGGCGTGCTGCGCAGGTCGGGGAATCCGCCCATGCCGCGTCCGCCCTCATGGCAGATCGTGCAGTTCTGCGTGTACAGCTCCTGGCCGCGGGCCAGCTGCGCATCGGTGCCGAAGCTGGCAGGTGGCACGAATGCCACCGGCGGTGCAGGCGGCGGTGTCGGCGGCAACGCGGCCGTGCCACCCAGCTTGTAAACCACCAGGCGCGCCGGATTGGCACCCTGGCCCGCACCAACGGCCGCGATGTACTGCGTGCCACCAATGTCGTAGCTGATGGAACCGGCGGAGATGTTGACGCCTGCTTCAGCGGTCCACAGTTTGTCGCCCGTATCGGCGCGGAAAGCCGTGAGGTTGCGCGGCGTCGTGCCCTGGAACACCAGGTTGCCGGCCGTGGTCATCGTGCCCGAGCCCGCCTGGCCGTTGCCGGCGCCGGTGGAGCGCCACACTTCTTTCTGCTTCACCGGATCCCAGGCCACCAGCCATGCACCGGCGCCTTCCAGCTTCGGTGCTGCGGCTTCCGGACGCTTGGCAACGTTGATCGACAGCAGCTGGTTGCCCATCTTCGCGCCGGCTTCGGCCACCATGCCATAGCTGGCATAGCGCACGCCCACGTAGAACAGGCCCGTATCAGGGTTGTACGACTGCGGATACCAGACATGTGTCTGGAAAGGCACCACGTACCAGCCCTTGCCCGTCTTGCCGATGTTGGCATCGGGATTGAGGATGGGCGCCCAGTTGTTGGCCTTGTCGAATCCGGTCAGCCAGTTGGCGTACGGCACCACGAGCTTTGCGCTGAGCACCTTGCCGGTGCCCGCCTCGATCACGTAGAACACGCCGTTCTTCGGGATCTGCATCACCACGTGCTTCTTCTGGCCGTCGATGACCAGATCGGCAGTGGTGAGCGGGGAGGTGTTGTCGAAGTCGAAGTTGTCCATCGGCACGGTCTGGTAGTGCCACTTGTACTTGCCGGTCTTCGCATCCAGGGCAACGATCGAGGAGGTGAACAGGTTGTCACCACCGCCTGGCGAGCGCACTTCCGCCGGCCACGGCGCACCGTTGCCGGTGCCGAAGATCACGGAATCGGTCTGCGGGTCATAGACGATGCCGTCCCACGGCGTGCCGCCGCCGCCGGTCTTCCACCACTCGCCTTTCCAGGTCTTCGCCGCCATCGCCATGACGGGATCGGAAGCGGCGCCATCTGCACCCTTCGCCGGGTCACCGGGCACGAGGAAGAACTTCCACAGCTGCTTGCCGGTGTCGGCGCTGTACGCCGACATGTAACCGCGCTGATGGAATTCGGCGCCGGCCTGGCCGATGAACACGATGCCATTGCCCACGCGCGGCGCACCGGTGATCGACATGGCGTCATTGGGATTGGTGGTCTGGGTTTCCCAGGCCAGGGTTCCCTTCTTGGCATCGATGGCCACCAGGCGCCCATCGAGCGTGCCCAGGATGACCTTGCCCTTCCAGTAGGCAACGCCACGGTTGGAGTTGTTGCAGCAGAGGCTGGTGGCTGCCAGCTCGCGCGGCACCTTCGGATCGTACTTCCACAGCTGCTTGCCGCTCTGCGCGTCGAAGGCGTAGACCTTGCTCCAGGGCGTGGTCACATAGATGCGGCCATCGGCAACCACGGGCGTGGACTGCCACTGGCCGCGCTCGCTCAGGTTTGCATACCAGGCCAGGCCCAGCTGGCTGACATTGTCCGCATTGACCTGCTTCAGCGGGCTGTAGCGCTGCTCGCTGTCATCGCGCCCGTGGGTGACCCACTCGCCCGCCTTGACCTTCGCTGCAGGCGCGGCCGTCGAGAATGACGGTGCGATCAGGCACGAAACCACCAGCGCCGCCGTGGCGGCGCGCGAAATTGAAACTCGCATGAATCCCCCGGGAAACAGAAACGAACTGGTTGAACAACCGATAACCGCGATTCTACGGCTTCACCGCCGCAATCTCGATAACTGTCCTCGATTTGCCTCCGGCCCTTACAACCGCGGTGCCGAAAGGGTCTCCGCTACGCGAAATAGCGCTGCCGCCATTGGCGATCCGGGCCTCGATCTCGATTTCCTGACCTGCGGCAAAGCCTGTGCCCGCCAGCATGGCGTCCGAACTGAGCAGGTCGACATCCTGCGGAAAGCGCGCTTCCAGCCGCTTGGCTGCCAGTGGCGGACCGCGCTGGCCAGGAATGCGGGCCAGGACGAACAGGGGTGCACCCGCGTCGGCCCTGGCCGCAACCGCTGCGGACAAGGTAATGCGCAGCGGCACGGTGACGGCCTGCACGGCGGCAGCACCGGGCTGTGCCGCGGCAGCAGCGGGTGCCGGAGTTCCGCTCCTCGACGCCAGCAATGCCTGTGCATCGATGCCCCGGATCTGTTCCTCGATGACACGCCGCACTTCCGGCGGTGGGCTTCCTTCCAGCAGGCGCGAGAAACGCGCGCGCGCCAGCGGGAACTCGCTGCGTTCCATGGCCGCGATGGCGCTGTAGAACAATGCCTTGACTGAACTCGGATCCAGCTCCAGCGCCTGCTCGAACAGCTTGCCCGCGCGGCCGGAGAAATCGCTCTGTTCGCCATTGATCAGCGCATCACCCAGCCCCATCAGGGCATCTGCGTTCTTGCCCTTGGCCAGGTTGTCGGCGCGTTGGTAGGCACGCGCAGCCAGCGGGAACTGCTCAATCACCGCATAGGAACGGCCCAGCAGCAGCCAGCCTTGCAGGTCATCGGGTTGTTTTTCCAGGCGCCGCGCCAGCCGGCCAATCATGGCAGCCGGCGAATCGGCGGCCGGTTCCGGCACCGACCACTTCCAGTTGCTCCATACCGGATAGAGCAGCGTTGCACCGCCGGCGATACCCAGCGCCACGATGACGCCTGTTACCGCGGCACTGGTGCCCACGCCATTGCGCTTCAGCAATGGATAGACCAGCGGCGCGATGACCAGCAGCGCAAGCAGCGCCGCAATCAGCAGGAAACCACTCACGAGCGCCGCACCTCATCCACTTCACTGGTATCGGTGGCCAGCAGGCCGCGGCGCTGCCGCAGGATGCGCCAGGCCACCAGCGCACCACCAATCAGGAATATCGCCGGCGCCAGCCACAGCCAGGCATTGCCCGCAGACCAGCGCGGCCGCAGCAGGATGATCTCGCCGTAACGATCGACCAGGTACTGGCGCACTTCCGGATCGCTCTTGCCCGAGCCCACCATTTCGCGGACCTGGCGGCGGATGTCCTCGCCGAACATGGCCTGGGTATCGGCCACGGTCTCACCCTGGCACTTGAGGCAGCGCAGCTCATGGATGAGCGCCTGGTAGCGTTGCTGCTGCACTGGATCCGGCAAGGGCGGAGACGCATCGATGGCGAGCAACGGCAGCGCTGCCAGCGCCAGCAGCAGTGCGAGGCCAGCGCGCCTCATTTTCCGGCTCCTTCGATGAGCGGCAGCAACTGTTTCTGCCACAGCTCCGGAGTGATGACGCTCACCACCTTGTGGACGATGATGCCCTGCGGGTCGATCAGGAAAGTCTCCGGCGCGCCATACACGCCATAGTCGATGGCCACGCGGCCTTCGCGGTCCACTGCCACTGCATCGAACGGATTGCCCAGTTCCTTCAGCCACTGGCGCGCGGCCTCGTCTTCATCCTTGTAATTCAGGCCCAGGACCGCGACCTTGCCTTCCTTGCGGATGGCCAGCAGCTGCGGATTCTCCGCGCGGCATTCATAGCACCAGGTGCCCCAGACATTCAGCAGCACCCAGCGTCCCTTGAAGTTGCGGCTATCCACCATGCCACCGGGATTCATCAGATCCGGCAGCTGGAACTCCGCGGCGGGCTTGTCGATCAGCGCGGAGCGCACGAACTGTTTTTCCGGTGCGCGCTTCAGGGCCACGGCGAACACGACCACCAGTGCGGCAAACAGGGCCAGCGGAATAGCGAAGCGGTTCATGCTTCCACGCTTCGAACCGGCGGGCTTGCCGCAGCGACCGCAGGTGCGGTCACCACCTCGCGTTGCCGGCGATAGCGCCGATCAAGTGTTGCCAGGAATCCGCCGATGGCCATCAACGCGGCACCCAGCCACAGCAGCCGCATCAGTGGACGCACCTGTACCCGCAGGCTCCAGGCGCCCTGCCCGACCTTGTCGCCCATGGTGGCCAGCAGATCACGACGCCAGCTCACGCCCAGCGCAGCCTCGGCCAGCGACTGCTGCTGCACCCAGTACTCGCGGCGCTCAGGCAACAGCATGGTCTCCGGCTTGCCATGCTTCAGCACCTCGATGCGCGCCTGCGAAGCCTTGTAATTCGGCCCATCCACCTGCTCCACACCCTGCATGCGGAAGGTGTACGGCGGCAGCTCCACCTGCTGTCCAGGCGCCATGGCGATGTCGCGCTCCTGCCGTCCATATTCCATGGTCGTCAATCCAATCGTGATCACGCCCAGCCCGATGTGGGCCAGCGTCATCCCCAGCACGGCCGGCGCAATCGACAGCCCGCGCCGCAACCGGTCGATGGGATCCACCAATGCGGAACCGATGATCCAGACTCCGAGAATTACTCCCAGCGGCGCCAGCAAGGCGCGGCTGCCATAGATGCCCAGGCTGATCGCAGCGCCCAGCAGCACCGCCAGCACCAGCGTGCCCAGGATGCGTTTTTTTGATTCGCCGAGCGCGCCACGCTTCCAGCGCGCGAAAGTGCCCAGCGACACCAGCGCCAGCAACGGCAGGATGGGCAGCAGGAACATCGGACTGAAATACGGCGAACCCACCGACAGCGTTCCCAGGCCCAGAAGATCCGAAATGAAGGGCGCCATCGTGCCGCCGAACACCACCGCGGTAGCCACCACCAGCAGGATGTTGTTGAACAGCAGGAAGCTCTCGCGCGAGACCAGATCGAAGCCTGCATCCGAGCGCAGCAGTGGTGCGCGCCACACGTACAGCGTCAAGGCGCCACCGATGGACAGCACCAGGAAGGCCAGGATGAAGATGCCGCGCGCCGGATCGGAGGCAAAGCTGTGCACCGACACCAGCACACCCGAACGCACCATGAACGTGGCCAGCAGGCAGAAGGAGAAAGTCATGATGGCCAGCAGCAGCGTCCAGCTCTTGAACAGCCCGCGCTTGTCCGTGACTGACAGCGAATGAATCAGCGCTGTGCCCAGCAGCCAGGGCATCAGGATGGAGTTCTCCACCGGATCCCAGGCCCAGTAGCCGCCCCAGCCCAGTTCGTAATACGCCCACCAGCTGCCCAGCGCGATGCCCACGGTGAGGAACATCCAGGCCACGGTGGTCCAGGGACGCGTCCAGCGCGCCCAGGTCTGGTCCAGCTTGCCTTCCAGCATGGCCGCGCAGGCAAAGGCGAAAGCCACCGAGAAGCCGACATAACCCACGTACAGCATGGGCGGATGGATGGTCAGGCCGAAATCCTGCAGTACGGGATTCAGGTCGATGCCATCGGGCGGCCCGGGCTGCAACCGCTCGAAGGGATTGGACGTAGCCAGCGAGAACAGCAGGAAGCCGAAGCTGATCACGCCAAGCACGCCGAGCACGCGCGCGACGAAGGGGCGCGGCAGCGAGGTGGCAAAGGCCGCAACCGTCAGCGTCCACACCGACAGCACGAATACCCAGAACAGCAGGCTGCCCTCATGATTCCCCCAGGCAGCGGCAACACGGAAATACACCGGCAGCGCGGAATTGGAATGTGCCGCCACCATGCGCACGGAGAAGTCGTTGTGCACGAAGGACCAGATCAGGCAGCCGAAGGCCAGCGCCAGCATGACGAACTGGCCTGCCACCGCCGGATACACCGTCTGCATCCAGCGCTGCTGTCCGCGCCAGGGCCCTGCAATGCCGAAGAATGCCTGCGCGGCTGCCAGCAGCAGCGCCAGGATCATGGCGAATTGACCGATCTCTGGTACCACGTGAATTCCTATGGGGTTTGCGCGGGCTGATCCAGGCGCGACTCGCCCTTCTTCAGCGCCTTGCCGACTGCGGGCGGCATGTAGTTTTCATCGTGCTTGGCCAGCACTTCGTCCGCAACGAACACGCCCTGGGCATTCAGGCGCCCGTTGGTGGTGACGCCGGAGTTTTCCTTGAACAGGTCCGGCAGCACGCCGTTGTAGACCACGGGCACTTCATTCTGGAAATCGGTGACCACGAAGTGGATCTCCAGCGTGCCGTCGGTGCGCTGCACGCTGCCCTTCTTCACCATGCCGCCGAGCTGGAAGCGCTTGCCCTCGTGCACCGCGCCGGCCACCACTTCGGTGGGCGCCTTGAATCCGATGCTGCTCTTGAAGGCCTGCAGCGCGAAGGCTACGGACACGCCAACACCCGCGACGATGCCGACCACCATGTACATCCGCCTCTTCTGTGCCGGTGTCATGAATGCTCCTGCATGGCAATGCGGCGGCGGGCTTCTGCGCGGGCACGGCGCAGCTGCCGCCGCGCCATCCAGACATTCAGCGCCAGGCCACCGATGGCGATGGCATAGGCCGACCACACATAGGCGCCGTAGCCATTCATATCCAGGAATTCGCTCATGAGGCCGCTCCTGCGCGGGCGAGTTCATCGCGCAGCCAGGTGCCACCGCGTTCGCGGCGCAGCACCTCGGCGCGGGCGCGCATCAGCATGATGCCCAGGAAGTAGAACGTGTATGCGCCGAGCATCACCAGCAGCGGCCAGGCCATGGACATGGGCATCGACGGGCCATCCTTGCGCAGCAGCGTGGGACCCTGATGCAGTGAATTCCACCAGTCCACCGAGAAGTGCACGATGGGCACATTGATCACACCGACAATGGCCAGCACTGCACTCGCACGGTCTGCACGATCACGATCCTCGATGGCGCCGCGCAGCGCGATGTAACCCAGGAAAAAGAACAGCACGAACATCTGCGACACGATGCGCGGATCCCAGGCCCACCAGGTGCCCCAGGTGGGCTGGCCCCAGATCATGCCGGTGGCCAGTGAAACCGCGGTGAAGGTGGCGCCAGCCGGCGCGCAGGCCGCTGCAATGGCGTGGCAGATCTTGATCCGCCAGATGAGTCCGATGGCCGCGACAATTGCCATCCATGTGTAGGTCATCAGCGAGAGGTAGGCCGAAGGCACGTGCACATAGATGATGCGGTAGGCATCGCTCTGGAAATAATCGACGGGCGCAACCACCAGCCCGCCATACAGGCCGACGGCGAGCAGCACGAAGGCGATGCCCATGAACCATGGCGCCCACCGCCCTGCAAAGCGGTAGAAATACGGCGGCGATCCGAAGCGGTGAAACCAGACCCAGTTCATGTGCCTATTTTACTCCAGGCTGATCCGCACGGCCGCTGCGGCCGCCAGCGGCGCCAGCGTCAGCGCCAGCACACCCATTGCGGCAAGCAGGTACAGCGAGCTGGAAGCCTCGTCACCCGCGATCACCAGGGCCGTGGCGCGCGCACCGAACACCAGCACCGGCATTACCAGCGGCAGCACCAGCAGCGACAGCAGTGCGCCTCCGCGCCGCAGCCCCAGCGTCAGGCCCGCGCCGATCGAACCGATCAGGCTCAGCGAGATACTGCCCAGCAGCAGCGCAAAGAACACCCCCGGTATCGCCGATGGCGGCGCACCCAGCGAAATTGCCGCCAACGGCCCGGCCAGCACCATTGGCAGTCCGGTCAGCAGCCAGTGCGTCGCCGTCTTCGCCAGCAGCAATGCCGTGAATGACTGTCCAGACACCGCGTACTGCTCCAAAGTTCCGTCGCGACCGTCTTCCCGGTAGAGGAAATCCAGCGCCAGCAGCGAGGTCAGCAGCAGCGTTACCCATAGTGCCGCGGGTGCCAGCTGCCGCAGCAGTGCAGCTTCCGGATCCACGGCCAGCGGAAAAAGCGTGGTGACCAGCGCGAAGAAGCCCAGCGGCTGCAGCCATTCGCCGGGACGGCGAAATGCCAGCAGCAGATCCCGCTGCATCACGCTGCCGGCCGCCTGCAGGCCGCTGCGGCGTGGCGCGCTCACGCTGCGCTCTCCACCGGCGAGCCCCAGGTCTGCCAGCGACCTGCATCCACCGCCAGCGAGGCATGCGTCGCCAGGATGGCCATGCCACCCGCGGCGAGATGATCGCGCAGCAATGTTGCCAGGACGGCCTGGCCGGCTGCATCGAGGTTGGATGCCGGCTCATCCAGCAGCCACAGACGCGCTCCCCACAGCGACAGTCTTGCCAGCGACAGCCTGCGCCGTTGCCCCGCGGAAAAACTGCGCGCGGGTTGCAGTGGATCCAGCTGCGCCAGCCCCACCGTCTGCAGCGCAATGCGCAGCGCGGCGTCGTCAGCGCCATGGCGCAGTGCGCAGGCAAAACGCAGGTTCTCCAGCGCCGTGAGGTCGCCCTTCATCGCCGTCTCGTGCCCGAGGTAGGCCATCTCCCAGTGGAAGGCATCGCGGTCGGTATCCACCGGTACACCACGCCAGCGGATGGTGCCCTCCTCAGCATGCAGGAAGCCGGCGATACAACGCAGCAGCGAAGTCTTGCCTGCGCCATTGGGCCACAGCAGCTGCAGCGCATCGCCAGGCTCCAGCGCAAAATGCAGCCCGCGCAGCAGATGCCGGTCACCGCGCCACAGGTGCAGGTTCAGCACTTCGAGCCGCGGATCCGCAGGTGTAGTGGAGTGAGTCATCAGGATGGTGCGGACGGCGGGACTCGAACCCACACTCCCTTTCGAGAAGCAGATTTTCTTACCACTTCGGCTTGCGCCGCCGCCCGACCGCACATGGCGACCGGCGTTCGTGGTCTGGACTGTCCCTTCACCGTAGATTGCACCCTTGTTTTACTCAGGCGATTCCTTAGGTGCCGCCCGTCCAGTCTCTACACCTTCCGCGGCAGCCTGGGCCGCCGGGCTTGGCTCGGGATTGGCACATGCCCTGCGGAATATGCGTTCCCCGACTTTGAGCGGTTCTGCTCCGGGCGTTTCCGCGCCGGGCACTCCAATTGAAGTCTGCTGCGTCTACCAGTTTCGCCACGTCCGCATCGGGGAGGCCCCGAGGGGGGCACCTTACCCGATTTCAGGCGGTCAGGGCTGGGACTGGGGGCCAGGGTCGGGGGACTTAGACCCCGCAGAGATTCCCTGACCCCCATCTGCATACCGACTGGGGGCTTTTGAGCATGGCCAGAACCATGCCGCCCAGGACGCAGCCTGAGGACCAAACGGGCTCCGACCCCTTAGACTTTAGTGATCAAGCCGTGCAGCGAGTTCAGTGTGCTGAAGCTTGAACTGCTCCGGGCGAGCTTCTCTCAGCCTAGCCAAGTTCTGAAGCTTCCAGCGAATCGCTGGGAGCCGCTCGAGGTGCGGAATGCCCATTCTTTGCCAGTCTGGTTCTGCCTGGACGACGGACAGCAGAAACTGACGTTCGTCGGCATCGAGGCTCCCCTGCAAGTCTCTTGTCATCCTGTCTCTCACATCGATCAGAGCGGCCAATTCGACCGGCTCGGCCGTCATTCCGGCGAAATTCCTTTCGAACTCCAATTCGAGATTGTGCATCTGCGGGAATAGCACCTCATGAACTGGCCTGTTGTGGCTGGCAAGATAGACCACAAATGCGCGGCGGATCCCTGCGGTAATTCCGCCATGCGCGTACAGCTCCATGACGTCGAAGAGATCTCTGGGGTGCTGGCGATCAAGTGCGGCGACGAGCTTCCCTCCATATACGTCTTCTGGAGATAGGATCGGGATTTCCAGGTCAGCCAGCAAAGTGTCGCGAGCAAGTGCCGTCATATTGGATCGGCGCGCAGGATGAACGGCGCCTCGCATTACTGGATTGATCTCCACCTTCACCTGCATGGCGCCATGACGGACCATCAAGCGGGCTTCGCCCTCCTCAACCGCTTCTGGCACGAATACTTCGAACCCACGTCTCTGCAGCCTGCGTTCCGTCGCGCGAATCCCGGCGTTGATCCTCGTTAGGGCGTCGACGCGTGTTGCAGTGTGGTCTATGAATACCAGGTCAAGGTCAACGGACAGTCGTGGCATGTCCCTCAGAAACAAATTGATTGCCGTTCCACCCTTTAGCGCGAACTCGTCATCAACAAAGACGAAAGGAGCGACCTGGGTCAATAGACGCGCAGTTTCGAGGTAAACAGGATTCATCGCTTCAGGACGAGCAGTCCGTCAGCCGAGCGAGACACCCAGGGACGAGCGCTTCCCAACGGCAACTCGCTCGGGTCAAATTTGTTTACCCAAGGCATTTGCAACTCCCTGCCCAGCTTCAGGCAAAGGCGAACTGTCTTCACGCTGGTGCAAACGCGGAGAAGAGCAAGCAGCACGCTGGCACGAAGGCTATACGTACCCTGCGTCAGCTCGCGCGCCTCTTCCAATGGCTGCCGCACACCCACGTCGCTCAACACCTCCAGAAGGGCTCGCTCCGGTTCCGAGACGTGCGGCGCATCGTCCTTCTTCTCGAACCGCTCTGCGTGCAATGGAGTGTTTGGCTCCTCTCGGAAGAGGCGCTTGCGATGGTATTCAGCCGGAAACTGCTCAGTGAACCAGACGGGAAGCTTGGCAGCGTTCCAGCCGTAAAGCTGGGTGACGGGACGTTGCGAGACGTACTGCCGTATCCCATGCCAGTCGAGCGCGGTCTTTCCACCCACATGTAAGCCCGGCAGCTTGCGCTCCAAAAACCTCAGACATGGCTTCTGCAAGAGCGATTCACCAGGTCTGGTGTAGATCCCATGGGCGAGACGCACCAACCATCCCGCCTTGGCGTAGTGGACGGCCAGGTCAGCTGATATGCCCATCCTCGCGAGGTCTTTCGACGCCATTGGGGCACCGGACGGCCATCGCCTGAGCAGGTCGTTTAGTTTGCCTTGAAATATCGTAGCCACACTACGATTTTTAGCACTAAATCAAATTGAGGGCAACTTAGAAAAGTCTCAAATATCGCAGCCAAACTACGATATCTAAACTCTTTCAAAATCCGCTATCCGCCAATCGGGGCCTCCAGGCATCTGCTTGACCGTACCAAAGATGACGAATGGAGCGAGGCCTACCGAACCTGGAAGACAGGCCGGCAGCCCCTGGAGGAATTCCGGGTGAAATTCGGAGATCCTGCCTCGGGCTATCCCGGACCGCTCTCCTACTGCCTAACGGGACGCAGGTCCAAATGACCTACGGCGGCACAAAGCACGTCGCTGAAGTGCGTCACGACAAGATCTACTTAGTCCCGATGGAGACCAGTGCGCACAATTCCCTATTGCTGAATACAACGCGATCGAACTCGTACCCGCAAAGTTCGCGGCGCTGTTGCGGCCACAGCGCCGGAATCAGATCAACAGAATTGCTTCAGGCCTTCTTCGCTGAACGGCGCCGCGCACCCGCCAGCCCCGCCAGTCCCCCCAGCATCAGCAGCGCGCTGGCAGGCTCCGGTACGGATGTTGGATCAGTCACCACAGGCAACTCGCCATTGACCGTCAGCGAGAACTGATGGTTGCCGCTGCCGTAGGCCCCCCAGTCATTGGTGCAGTCCTTTGCTGATACAGCCACGAGGTTGGTGCCCCCGGTCAGGAAGGAGCTGATGTCCACTGGCCCCAGGCTGCCAGCCAGGCAGTCATGGTTGCCTGCGACCAATTGGCCATTGATGAAGATGTCCAGATCGTCATCAATGGCTGCATTCATGAATGCACTGATGGGCTGGGCAGGCAACTCGAATGTCTTGCGGAACCAGACGTCCAGATCGCCGGAAAACTGGCAACCGACGGCACCGTAGTCTGTCGCGGGCACCGGAGTACCGTTTACCAGGGCGTTCGGATGCGCGCAGGGGGCCCAGATGGACATGGGAGAGGGCGCAAGGCCGGTCAACTGCACCGCCGATACCCAGCCGGAATCGTTGAAATCGAGCGCGCTGTTCCAGTCGCTTGCGGGGAGCACTGTGGTCAGCCGCCAACTGGTATCCGTCCCCAGCAACACCGTTGCGCCAGCCGGCGCAGCCGCCCCCAGCGCCAGCACGGCGAGCGCGAAACCATGGGACGAAAGATTGAGCCTGTTCATGCCGAACTCCCTGTCAAAGACCTGTAATTGCAACTGCATACAGGTAATCGTTAAAAACGGGCCAAACCGGTCACGGGCTGCCCTAATCTTGCCAACCATGGCTACCGACCAGGATCCGATCATGGAATGGCTGGCCCGCGGCGCAGCGGGAGAGGCGGCGAAGCTGGATGCTGCGTGGACATCTCTCTACGGGGAACTCAAGCAGGCCGCGCACCGCCAGCTGCGCGGCAGTGGTGCATTCCAGACCACCGCACTGGTTCACGAGGCCTGGCTGAAGCTCGCGGGCAATCCGCAACTTGCGCCGTTGAACCGACAGCACCTGCTGGCCATGTCGGCCCGGGCCATGCGCTACGTGCTGGTGGACCATGCGCGCAGCGTGCAGGCAGGCAAGCGCGGCAACGGCCAGGCGGACCTGACGCTGACCGCCGGGGCGGCAGTCAGCATGCCGGAAGTGGAAGTGCTCACCCTGCACCTGCTGCTGGAGGAACTGCATCAGATCGACGCGCGCGCCGCACAGGTCGTCGAACTGCGTTATTTCGGTGGTTACGACGAAGCCGAGGTCGCCGCGATACTGGAGATCAGCGAGAGCACCCTGCGCCGCGACTGGCGCCGCGCCCGCGCCTTCCTGCTGGCGGAACTGGAAGCTTGAGCCTCGAAGCCGACCTGCGCGGCCGGGCGCTGCGGATCTTCGAGCAGGTTGCGGACATGCCGGCCGCGCAGCGTAACGCCGAACTGGCTGTGCGCTGCGACGACAACGCCAGGCTGCGCGCGCAGGTCGAGGCGTTGCTGGCAGCGGATGCGCAGCAGGGTGAGCCTTTCACGGGCAACGCCGCACGCTGGAACAGCGCCCTGCGCGACGGCGGCGCCGAAGCCGGAGCCACCCTGAGCGACCAGGCACTGCTAGGCAAAAGCGTCGGCGCCTGGCGCCTGCTCGAAGTGATCGGCCATGGCGGCATGGGCACGGTTTACCGCGCCGAGCGCATCGACGGCGCCTACGAACAGCAGGCCGCCCTCAAGCTGATCCGCAGCACGGCTGATTCACCAGTTGCCCGCGAACGCTTCCTGCGCGAGCGGCAGATGCTCGCTCGCCTGCAACACCCCCACATCGCAACGCTGCTCGACGGTGGCTTCAGCGCCGATGGGGCGCCCTACTTCGTGATGGAGCATGTTGCGGGCGTGCCGATCGACCAGTGGTGCGACGAGCATCGGCTGGGAATCGCTGCCCGCGTGGATCTGTTCGCGCAGGTGCTGGATGCGGTGGCCTACGCACATCGCAACCTGGTCGTGCACCGCGACCTGAAGCCTTCCAACCTGCTGGTGGATGGCAACGGGCAGGTCAAGCTGCTCGATTTCGGTGTTGCCAAACAGCTGCTCGACGCCAACCTCACTGCCTTCGACGATCGCGTGCTCACGCTGCGCTTCGCCTCGCCGGAGCAGCTGCGGGATGCGCCGATCACCACGGCGACGGACATCTGGCAGCTGGGCATCGTGCTGCAGTTGCTGCTGACCGGGTCCCATCCCTTCGGACTGGAGACAGACGCATCGCTCGCACGGCAGGTACAACTGCTCGAGCGCGAGCCGACGGCGCTGACCAAGGCAGCGGCGCAGGCTGACGCGACTGCAGCGGCGTTGCGTGGCGGCCTGACGATGGAGTCGCTGGTGCGGGAGCTGCGTGGACCGCTGTCGACGATCGTGCGCAGCTGCCTGCAGCGCGAGGCGGAATCGCGCTATAGCTCGGTGGCAGCCCTGGCCGAAGATCTCCAGCGCTGGCGCGAGCACCGTCCGCTGCTCATCGCACCAGTGAACAGCTGGGTGGCGGTACGGCTGTGGTTGCGCCGCCATCTCGTGGCCACCACGACAATTGCCGCGGTAGTTGTCGCCCTGCTCGCCGGCACGAGCATCGCGCTGTGGCAGGCGCGCGAGGCTCGCGCGCAGACGCGCATCGCACAGCGTGAAAGCGCCAATGCGCGCGCCACCATGCGGTTCCTGAGCGATACGCTGGCCGCGGCCGCACCCGAGCAGGCGCTCGATACCGAAGTCAGCGTGCGGGCGCTGCTGGACAAGGCGCGCGGGCAACTGCAACAGCGCGACGCCGTCGATCCGGCCGTGCGCCAACCCATGCAGCGCATGCTCGGGCATCTGTACGCCTCGCTGAACGACAACACTCAGGCCATCGCACTGTTCAAGGCCGGCATGAGTGGCGTACAGCCGCAAAGCCGCGAGGAGGCAGTGGCGCTGGCCGACGACCTGGTCGCCTGGTCCGACGCGCTCGCCAACATGGAGGAACTGCCGGAAAGTCTCGCCCTCTCACTGCGCGCGGCGGCGCTGCGCCGGCAGTACGCACCCGACGACCCGCAACAGCAGTTGCGCGCGATGGCGCACCTGAATCTTGCCCATCTGAACCAGTACGGCATCGAAGCCTGCGAGAAGCAAGCCGAACAGGCACTGGCCCTGGCGCTGTCCATGCCTGATCCACCGACCGATGTTGTGGTTGATATCTACTTCTATCTGAGCGCCCTGGCCGATTTCAAAACTGATGGCCGGCGCGAGCTGGCAATGAGTGATGCGGGCCTCGCCTACGCCGATGCGCACGGCGTGCCGGCGGATTCACCAAAACGGGGAACACTGCTGCGCTACAAGGCCGAGGCGCTGATGACCCTTGGTCAACCAGCTGCCGCCGAAGCGGTTGTCCGGCAGAACCTCACCGCGATTGAAAAGACCGGCAGCGGCGGCCACACGCCATCGGGCGTCCTTTACAAATTGTTGTCGAACGCCTTGCAGGCGCAGGGTCGTTACCGGGAAGCGCTGGACGCCCTGCAGCTTTGCAAGCAGTTGATGCCATTACCCGAGCGCGGACCGCGCAACCGGGGCGCCCTGCTGATGGGCGAATCCAGCCTGAGCATGGTGCTGGGTGATTACGCGCAGGCGCTGGCCCTCGCCGAACGCGGCATGGGCGAATTCGATGTCGACGGCATATCCGGCGAGGATCCGTACCGGCGTTTCGCGCAGTTGCGCTACCTCGAGGTCCTGCTGGCTGGCGGTCGTCTGGGACAGGCGCGGGAACTGCTGCGGGAAATGCTCGAAACCGCGAGACGTGTGGATGGCGCGGACTCCCTCAGGTACGCCGCGCTGGTGGTCCAGCAAGGCAAGCTGTGGCGTCAATCCGGCGATGCCGGGCGCGCCCGCCAGTCGCTGGCCGAAGCGCGCGACAGTTTCGTCCGCCTCGGATTGCCATCTGCCGACAGCAACTTCATTGCACTGCTGCGTGAAGATGCCGCACTGGCCCGGATGGGCGGCGATCTGGCAGCCGCCGAAAAGGCCCAGCGCGAAGCGCTGCAACTGCTGCAGGCAGGCCCCAATCCCACGAGTGTCGCCACCGCCCGGGGCGAACTGGCCGACATCCTCGCAGCCCGCAGCGAACGATCCGCTGCGCAGCAGCTGCTGCAGCAGGCGCTGCCTGTGCTGCGCGCAGCCGTATTGCCGCGGGAAACCAGCCGCGCTGCGGCCGAAGCGCTGGCCACACGCCTCAGCCTGTAACCGCGATACTGCGTTCTGTGAAGTGGCGGGTGTGGAGGCTAGGGTCGGAATCGAACCGGCGTACACGGCTTTGCAGGCCGCTGCATGACCACTCTGCCACCTAGCCCCAGAGCATTTGGGGCCGGCAATTCTGGACTATCTGCCCGCGGGAGACAACGGCGCGGGCATCACTTTTCCGCGGGCGGCGGGAACAGGACCGTCCATTCCTCGACCGAAAGGCCTGCACGCAGCTGATAGCGCAGGTCGAGCATGGCGTGCCTGGAGAAAAGATTCAGGGCGTCCATCTGCGCCAGCTGCGCATCCACCTCAGCGCGCGTGCCATCGTGGCGTTTCAGGATGTCGGTGAGCTGTTTCGCCTGCCGTTCTTGCGAAGTGCTGTAGCCCTCCGCAGAGGACTGCAGCTGTTCCAGGATGCGCCCCAGCGGCTTGCGGCGCCCGGACTCGGGAACGGCCTGCTTGAGCTGCTTGCGCAACTGCTCGAAGTTGTTGCCGCCGTAGATCCAGCCCAGGCCTGCGGCAGTGCCGCCAAACAGCAAGGTCCCGAGGAACAGGATGATCAATACCTGCCCGCGCTGCCGGCGGATGCGGAATCTTTCGTTCATTGCGTGGCCGACAGCAGCGCCTTGCGCTCGAATCCTGCCAGCTCCTTCCATTCTGCCGCCGTGGTGGCGGCTGTCATCTCGAAGTGATGCCGTACGACCCGTTCGCGCACCTGCCGCCGCTGCTGGTCGAGGCTGTCCAGCGTGGCTTCCATCTCTGCACGCGGCACATCCGGCTGCGTGTTGAGCGCGCGGATCTGCGTCATCGTGTCGAAGTCCACCCTGCGCAGCGCATCCAGATCGATCTGCAGGCCATCAATGGATCGCAGCAGTTCGGATCTGCGCTGTGGATCCCCGACATGACTGGTGGCCGCGTGGCGCATCTTTTCCAGATCCGCAGCGACGGCCTCCGTGCCCTGCAGCTTGCTGGAGGAGCAACCTGCCGCCAGCAGCCCCAGGGCGCATAGAACTGCAGCGAAGCCGGATCGCTGTGTTTCGTTGAATGAAAGCCCTGCTCTTGCCACGCACAACACCTCCGGGTACGTTGCAGGAGCATCGCACCCGGCGTTGAAGCAACGCAAATCTCAAGGACGAAGATCAGGTGATCCCAGGCAACCGCATAAAGACCCTGCCGTGGCTCGAGTTGCTGATGACGATGGCCATGTCTGCCGCCAGCCCCCTGGCGCAGGCCTACGGCGCACCCGGCAGTGCCCCGATGGACTCGCCCCTTGCGCCCGATGTCACTGCTGAGCCACCCGGAGAGCCGCCGCGCTGGAATCGCGCGCTGCCGTTTCTGGGACAGAGGGCGCTCGACCGCGGCTACAACCTGCCCAACCCCTACAACATCGGCATGTCCCTGTACCTGGGCGATGAGCTCCGCAACCTGAGTGATCTCAATGTATCGCTGAACGACAACCCGCTGCAGGACGCGAGCTTCGTCGAGTTCCGCAAGACACGCATCAAGCCCGTGGCATTTCAATACCAGCTGGGCGCCTGGCTGTTTCCGTTCCTGAATGTCTACGCGCTGGCTGGCTACACCTCAGGCCATGGCAACATCGACATCGCCATCCCGGGCGCGGAGCTGATGCAGTTTCTCGGCATTGGCGGATGCGGCCTGCCGGCTGCTGCGCGTCCTGACCTGTGCAGCAAGACCATAGAGGGCACCGCGCACGCCAACTACACCGGCTACACCTGGGGCGGCGGCTTCACGGCAGCGGGTGCCTACAAGAAACTCTTCTTCTCGCTGCCGGTTACCTACGTGGTTGCGGATGTCACCCAGTCCACCACGGACTCCGAGACATGGAACATCGCGCCGCGCATCGGCTGGCTGTTTCAGCCGCCCCGCGGCGGGATGGTCACCGCCTATGTCGGCGGCACCTACATGAAGTCCGATGTCTTCATCACTGGCAGTGCCGTAATGGATACAGCGGACACCATCATCGGGCATGACACCGCGCTGAACTACTCCATCATGGTCCAGCCGAAAGAGGCGTGGAACTACTTCGTCGGCGCGCACTGGATGGCAACCAGAACCTGGAGCTTCCTGGGTGAGGTGGGCTTCGGCGGTTCGCGCAAGAACGTGCTGATGAACGTGTTCTACCGCTTCTAGCTCAGCTCCTGAGCCGCCAGGCGCAGATCCGCGATCAGCCTTTCGGTTTCCCTTTCGCGCTCTGCGTGCGGCCCGCGCAGTATCGATGAAGGATGCACAGTTGCCATCACACGTGGCGCGAGAGGAGAAGCGATCCACTTCCCCCGCATGCGGGTCACACGAAAACCTGCTCCGAGCAGCGCCTGCGCTGCCGTCGAACCCAGGCAGACCAGGACCTTGGGCCTGACCAGCGCTATTTCCTGATCCAGCCAGGGCTGGCAGGCGTGGATCTCCGCGCTGTTGGGCTTCTTGTGCAGGCGCACCTTGCCACGGCGCTCGAACTTGAAATGCTTCACCACATTGGTGATGTAGGTCTTGCTGCGATCAAGACCGGCCTCGGTGAGGCAGTGCTGCAGTACCTGTCCGGCCGGGCCCACGAAGGGATGACCCAGCCGATCCTCCTGATCGCCGGGCACTTCACCAACGAGCATCAGTTCCGCGGATGCCGGGCCCTCCCCGAAGACGGTCTGGGTGGCATCACGATACAGGGGGCAGGCCGTGCATTCAGCCGCACGCTGGCGCAGCTTCGGCAGCGTCGCCGAGGAGGGAATGAACTCGGCGGCCGTATGGGTTGGTGTCGGAAAATCATCATCCGCCACGATCGGCCTCCTGGTTCAGTTCCAGCGGCAACTGCCCTGCGGCCAGCCCGGCTTCTACATTCAGCAGCGGCAATTCGCGGGCCAGGCAGAATTCAATGTGGTTGCGCTCGGCGCTGCGGGCCAGGGAGAGATCACTGACCCAGCGTGTCACAACCATTGCTGGCAGCCGGCCGTCCTCGCGATGCAGCTGGCGTATCCAGTCATACAGGGGCCGCAGCTTCGGCAGCCGCACCCACCATGCCTCTTCGTCCTGATCCGGCTGCCACAGCCTGGCCGTATTGACGTGTTGCAGAAAGCGACGCCGCGGTGAACTTGTCTGGCCTACATAGCGGACAGCCCGCAGGTCGCGAGGATCGGAAAGCGTATAGATGGCAACCCCCGACGCCTCATCCCCTGACTCGTCATGCAAAAGCAACTGCAGCTGGCTGCGGATCCGCCGCGTCAGCTGGGCTTTGCTCAATGGCGAAGGCTGGCTGGAACTCAATTGGAGGATCTCCGCGCCACAAGGCAGACTACCGTCGGTGGACGACAGCACAGGTAGGACGTCGCCGGCTTGCGGCGCAGGAGTAGTGCGACTGGCGGGCCGCGTGGGGGCAAGCGCGACAGCTGCTGTGTCAGCGCCCTATGATTGCAGGCAATGATTCAATTCCGCCGCCCGTTTGCAGCTGTCGTACTGCTGACCGCCGCAGCCTGCACCCGTGAGACACCCCGCGCGCTGGGCACCCTCGAATGGGATCGCATCACGCTGCCCTCGCCTGCCGCGGAAAAAATCATCAGTGTCGAGGTGCGCGAGGGACAGCGGGTAAAGAATGGCGAGGTGCTGCTGCGACTGGAAGGCACGCGCACCACCTCACAGCTTGCCGCCGCACAGGCGCAGGCCCGGCAGGGTCAGGCGGCACTGGCTGAACTGAAGGCCGGGCCGCGCCGCGAAGACATCGCGCAGGCTCGCGCCAACCTGGCTGCGCTGCAGGCGCAGGCCGTGGATGCGCGCGCCTACTACGAGCGCGTGAGCCTGCTGGCGGGACAGAAACTGGTGCCGGCCGCCGACGTGGATCGCGCCCGCGCTGCCCGGGACAGCGCGGATGCACAGGTCCGCGCCGCGCAGCAGATCCTGCTTCAGCGCGAGCGCGGCACGCGGGCCGAGCAGATCGCGCAGGGCGAAGCCGCCATGCAGGCCGCTGCCGCCCAGGCGCAGACCGAACAGGTGACGCTGGACAAACTGACACTGGTTGCCCCACGCGATGCGCAAATCGACAGCATCCCCTACAAGCTCGGCGACCAGGCCCCGGTAGGCGCGCCGCTGGTGGTGCTGCTGGCAGGCGATGCGCCCTATGCCCGCATCTATATCCCCGAGCCCCTGCGCGCACAGGCCAAAGCAGGTGATCCGGCGCGAGTGCATGTCGAAGGAATGGCTGCAGTCTGGAAGGGCACCGTGCGCATGATCCGCAACGACCCGACCTTCACTCCCTACTACTCCCTGACGGGCCAGGATGCCCGGCGGTTGAGTTACCTGGCAGAAATCCAGTTAGGCACCGACGCGGCAGACCTTCCGGCGGGCCTGCCGGTATGGGTTGAGTTCGGCCCTTGAACGCCGCGGCGCCTCTGGCCGCAGGACAACACGATCTCGCGGTCCGGGCTCGCGGACTGGTCAAGCGCTTCGGAACCCTGACTGCGGTCGACCATGTGGACCTCAGCGTGCCGCGTGCCAATGTCTACGGATTCCTCGGCCCGAATGGCTCCGGCAAGTCAACGACCATCCGCATGCTCTGCGGCCTGCTGACGCCTACTGCCGGGGAGATCGAGGTGCTGGGTTTGCAGATTCCGCGGCAGGCCGAAGCCCTGCGACGCCGCATCGGCTACATGACGCAGAAGTTCTCGCTGTTCGAAGACCTGAACGTGCGTGAGAACCTGGAATTCCTGGCGGCGATCCACGACCTGCCGCGCGCGCAGTCGCGCGAGCGCATCGCAGAACTGTTGCAGCAGTATGACTTCGCCGACCGTGCCCGGCAGCTGGCCGGCACCCTGAGCGGCGGCCAGAAGCAGCGCCTGGCACTGGCCGGAGCCGTGATACACCGGCCGGAACTGCTGTTCCTGGATGAACCCACCAGCGCCGTGGACCCGGAGTCACGCCGCGATTTCTGGGAGAAGCTGTTCGATCTGGCAGATGAAGGCACGACGCTGCTGGTGTCGACGCATTACATGGATGAAGCCGAACGTTGCCATCGGCTCGCCATCCTCGATCACGGCAGGCTGGTAGCGGACGATACGCCCGCGGCCCTCACGGCTGCACTGGCCGGACGCAGCCTGCTGGTGCACGCCGCAGAGCCGCGTCGCGCGCAGAAGGTGCTGGCAAAGATGCCCGGCGTATTGAGCGTGGCCCAGATCGGCAACCTGCTGCGGGTGCTGTGCCAGGACGGCAGCACGGCGATGCAACGGATGCGCGAGGCCCTGCATGCGCAGGGCCTGGAAGCCCGGATCGAGAACGGCACTCCCAACCTCGAAGATGTGTTCGTCGCTGCCACACGGCGCGGCGGGCCGGCGCAGGGGAACCCAGTTTGAGCCTGCGCCGCCTTTGGGCCGTCATGCTCAAGGAATTGCGGCAGGTGCGCCGCGACCGCATCACCCTGGCGATGATCGGCGGCCTGCCTGTCATGCAGCTGATCCTGTTCGGCTACGCGATCAACCTCAACCTGCGACACCTGACGGCAGGAATCGCGGACCAGGCGAACAGCTCGGCGTCGCGCGCGCTGGTGATGGACATGGTCGCCACAGGCGTGATCACCCCGAAACTCGCCGCCACTTCACCCGCAGAACTGACCGAGGCGCTGCGCCGCGGCGAGATCAGCCTGGGCATCATCGTGCCGCCGGACTTCGAGGCACGGCGGTTCGACGGCCGGGAGGCGGTGCAGGTAATCGTCGATGGCAGCGACACGGTAGTCCAGAGTGCGGCGGTGCAGCTGGCGCAGCTGCCGCTCAATACATTGCCGGCGGCGAACACGCGTCCGCTCGGGCTCTCGCCCGGACAGATCAGCGTGGTGAGCTTCTACAATCCGGAGCGCCGCTCGGCGGTCAATATCGTCCCCGGCCTCATCGGCGTGATCCTTACCATGACAATGGTGCTGTTCACGGGTGTGGCCATCGTGCGGGAACGCGAGCGCGGCAATATGGAGCTGCTGATTGCGACGCCCGTCAGCCCAACCGAACTGATGGTGGGCAAAGTTGCCCCTTACATAGTCATCGGCCTGATCCAGACATCACTGATCATCGGCCTCGGGGCCCTTCTCTTCCGTGTGCCCATGGCCGGCAGCTTCCTGGACGCCTACGGCGCCGCGATGCTGCTGATCGTGGCCAATCTCAGCCTCGGCCTGCTCATTTCAACGCAGGCGAAATCACAGTTCCAGGCAATGCAGATGACCTTCTTCGTGTTCCTGCCCTCGCTGCTGCTGTCGGGATTCATGTTCCCGTTCGCCGGCATGCCGATAGCTGTCCAGTGGTTCGCCGAGATACTGCCACTGACGCATTTCCTGCGGCTGATCCGCGGCATCATGCTGCGCGGAGCAAGCCTGATGGACCTTTGGCACGACGTCGCGGCGCTGGTGGCGATCAGCACGGTGCTGATGAGCGTGGCTATCCTGAAGTTCCAGAAGCGGCTGGACTGAGGGGGCGCGAGGCCTGCCGTCCGGCAGTCGCGCGCCCTACCACTCGTATCCCATCTTGAACATCACGGCGTCGTTGCCATCCCGGGTATGCGCATATTCGAGGTTTGCCACGAGCCCGGCCACGGGGTTGAGCAGATATTGCACACCGGCCCCGATGCTGGCGTAGACATTCTCTGAGTCGCCGCAGGTCAGGCCCTTGCCATACAGGCAGGCCACGCCGCCGAAGGCAGTAGCCGTCCAGCGATTCGCCAGCTTGTAGCGCTCCTCGATTTCCATCGAGGACATGTTCTCACCCAGATACTCACCGCCCGTATAGCCACGCAGCCGGATCGGCGCATTGGCGCTGTTGGGCGCATCTACCGTCCACTGGTTGGTCTGCCGGAAGCCAAGGACGTTGCCATCGCCATGGCTCCAGAAACTCCTGTAGTCGAGGCGGTACACCTCGAAGTCGCTGCTGCCGGCGATGGCTTCCCGATATACGACATTGTTGGCATTCAGCATCCAGCCCTTGCTGGGCTTGTCCTGGATGTCGCGCGAGTCGTGATAGACCGACAACCCCACACCGCCGGACTTGAATCCCGTCAGCCCGAGTCCATCCAGGATGTCGTCGTCAATCTCGGACTGGCCGACCATCTGGTAGTTCGTGACCACGAACTGGCCGCCCACGAACCAATCTCCCTTGACCCGGTACAGATACCGGGTCAACGCCGCGTGGATGTCGTCTTCCGATTGCAGCGCCTCACCGGTGCCGAGGAAGTCGTCGTAATCATTCTTGATCCTGCCGGCGATGATGTACGCCGAGAGGCGATGCTGGTCGGCCCGGAACGAGGTACGGGCCAGCATCGCAATGATGGCTGAATCAGTGTTGGTGTACTGGCCGGACAGGCCGAACAGCGACGTCTGTGATTCAGCATCGAATTTCGTGACATAGGCGGCCATGAAGCCGAACGCCGTACCCAGTTTCGGATTCGCCGAGAACGTGGGCATCAGCAGCCAGGGCGACTTGGACTTTGGCGCCTGAACAGGAGGCGTGGAGCCAGCTTCCGATGTCGGCACTTCCGCGGCCTGGGCAGTGCCCCAAGACGCCACGATCAGACAGGCAGCACTGAGCATTCCCGTGAGGACACGGATCACGGGTTTCATGGAAATATCCTTATGGGGCAGCTGCCGTAGAAAGGTTTGTGGACCAGCAGATTCCAGACCTAAACCCTGGCAAGGCTCCCATCTCAAATTGCTACAAATTACAACGCGTCACCACAGCAAGGCAGCAGCATCATAGCCCTGCCCATGCGGTTGTGTACTGTCATTGCCTGTCGTCAAAGCCTCTGATCATTTCCGAAGTCTGGCAATCTGCCTGTAACCTCCGCAAGCGCATCGCACGAACAATCTCTCCGTCGCGGTCAGTCATGAGGGATGCGCGTGGTCGTTTTCGCCGACGCGTTGAGCATCAATTCCGGCTCCGTAACAGTCGTCACATTTCTCTCCTCAGCACTTCCTGGGCCAATTTCGCAAAAAATAATTACATCACACGATGTTATTAACATTAACTAGTGTATAGTGTGCACATGGCGAACCTGGAAAATATGGCGAGTTGGAGCGGTGACGTGGACGACCTTGCCCAAGTGGCAGGTTCGATCCTCGCCGCCCGGGGGATTGGCGAGGGCGCCGCAGAACCCAACGTGCGCTTGATCCGCGACTACGCCCAGCGGGGCATCGTCAGCCCGGCCGAGCGCCAGGGGAAGGAGGCGATCTACGGCTACCGGCAACTGCTGGAGCTGGTCGCCGCCCGGGCACTGGTGGCTGACGGTTGGCCCCTGGCCAAGATCGCGGAGCAATTCGCAGTCATGGGAGATGCGGACTTGCTCGGCCTTGTAGCCGCGCCACAGGCACTCTTCACACCCGCGCAGCAGGTGGTCCGCCGACTGCGCGCTGAGACCCCGCCACCCCAGGACTGCCGTTCGCGGCCCTCGGAATCCTTCCGCAGCCGCGCCGCACAGCTGAGTTCCATGCAGTCAGAACTGCGGGACGCCCTGCGCAAGTTGGGGCTCCCGGAAAACGCCCCTGCCGAGGAGCAGCTCACGCTGATCGCGGTGGCGCCGTGGTGCCAGTTGCTCATGGAGAGCGATCGTCTGAACCGGCTGACGATCGAGGAAGCCGAAACATTGGGCAGAGCGGTTACGGCCGCCCTGCTGACACGGAACAGGAGAAAGTGAACCATGATCAAGCTTGAACTGATTCCACAGCGCAAGGCGCTGCTGGACGAACACGACAATACGCTGGATGTGCTGCTGATCGCGCGGGCGCCCGCCAGCCCTGCAACTACCCGCCAGCGCACGGCGCTTAATCTGTCGATCGTCATCGACCGTTCCGGCTCGATGGCCGGCGGACCACTCCAGGAGGCCAAGCGCTGCGCGGAGATGATCGTGGATGCGCTGGCGCCCACCGACCTTGCGAGCCTCGTCGTCTACGACAGTGAAGTAGATGTGCTCGTGGCTTCCCACACCATCGGGGACAAGACGGCTTTCCGGCAAGCGCTGGCTGGGGTGGAGACTAAAGGCATGACCAACCTGCACGGCGGCTGGCTGGCCGGCGCCGAGCAGGCAGCCGAGGGACAGGCCCCGGAAGTGCTGTCTCGTGTGCTGCTGCTGTCGGATGGCATGGCCAACCAAGGCATCACGAAAGCTGCGGAAATCACCCGCCACTGCGCCGAGATGGCCGCCGCTGGCGTCACTACTTCAACCTACGGCCTGGGCACGAAATTCAACGAGGTGCTCATGACCGAGATGGCCCGTTCCGGGCAGGGCAACGCCTACTACGGGCAGACGGCCGACGACCTTGCCGACCCCTTCCGGGAGGAACTCGATCTGCTGTCAGCGCTGTGCGGAAGAGGTCTGCGCCTGTCGCTGGAGCCGGTAGCGGGCGTGCAAGTAAAGATCGTCAACCAGTACCAGGTCAATGCGGACGGGCATGCGCTGCTGCCCGATGTTGCCTACGGTGGAGAGGCATGGGCGCTGCTACGCTTAACCGTGGCGCGTGGCGTCCTGGAGCAGACCGTAACCGGAGACATCCATCTGTTGACGGCCCGCCTCGACTACACGGACCTTGAAGGACGAGACCGCCAACCAGAGTTGGTCCATCTGCGCCTGCCACGTCTCCCTGTCGCTGCGTTCGAAGTAGTGGCTCAGGATGAGCAAGTGCTGAAGCGTGCGCAGGAGTTGCGGGCGGCGGATCTGCAAGAAGAGGGACGCGTGGCCGCACGGGCGGGAGACTGGCGGCGCGTCGAGCAACTGCTCTCGCAGCTGCGTGAACTTGCCGGCACCCATCCCTGGCTGCGCGCTGCAGTCCAGCGGTTGGAAGGATATGCGCGTACCCGGGAGCGTGAGAGCTTCTCGAAGGAGGCGCAGTATTCATCTACCAGGATGCGCAGCCGCCTCACCGGGTCAGATGAGAGCAACTGGTCAGAGGCCCAAGAAAGCGGCAAGGCATCATACCTACGGCGCAAGGGTGAGCAGGGCAAGCGCCTCGACAAAGACTCGGCCTGATTTCACAGGCAATTCCGGAAATTCGGTGCAATAAGAAGAACCGGGCTCAGGGTATGAAGGGAATTCATCGGGTTTCGCCGTTCGCGGCACGGTTGCGGGCAAAGCTGCGTGGCAATCGGGGCATCTACGACGGCAAGGCGGTGGAGATCGCCCCGGGAGTCTTGCGCGAACAGGCTGCCGCAACCTGCCTGCCCGGTGAATTCGACCGGGTCATTTCCATCGCGGATGGCACGACGCGCGAGATCGAGTTGGCCCGACTGGGCCCCGCCATGGGGCGCCACGGCCCGACCATGGCCTACCCCCTCGAGCGCGCCGTCGTGAGTGACGGCTGCGTGTACTTCAGCGGTGGCTACCAGGTGTTCCGCCCCGGCAAGGCGGCAATAGTGCGGCCGAAGATGACCCAGCACGCCGAGGCAATGCTGTGCACGAACCCGGTAGTCGAGAAGTACTTCGGCCACTGGGTACAGGACGGGCTGCTGCAGGAACTGGCGGCCGAACAACGAGGTCTACCGGCGCTCACAACTTCCCGCATCCAATGGCTGCATGAGCCCAGCTTCCGGGACGTAATGGGCCTCTGGGCGAAGCCGGTCGACCATGCCGAGGTCGAACGCCTGTGGGTACTCAACGACATGGGCCTGAATGACTACTGGGTCGCCCGATTCGATGAGTTGCGCCGGCGCATGCGCACAGCGGCGGGTCCGCATGGACCGAAGCGCGTAGTCGTGCGGCGTGGAGTTCTCGGCGCAAGCCGGGCTCTGGTCAACGAGCAAGAGATAGAGGGCGTGCTGCAGAAGATGGGATTCGAATCCCTGGCGCCTGAACTGGAATCCGCGCACAGCATCGCCACGAAGCTCGCACACGCCGAGATCGCCATTTTAGTGGAGGGCAGCGCCATCCACCACTGCCTGCTCGCCATGCCGCGAGGATCCACCATCGTGGTGATCCAGCCGCCGAGGCGGTTCAACGCCATTACGAACACGTATGCCAGTCCGGTCGGCATTCGGTGGGCTTACGCCGTTGCGGACGATGCGCCAGAAGGATTCCGCATGCCGCCTGACCGGCTGCAACGGTTGCTCGACTTGATAGCCTGACGTGGGTTTGCGCGCGCCGATAGAAGCGCGCGAGGCTCATACCGTTAGCCAGCATGTCAGACGGGACGAATGACGGGCGCTGCTGACGTTGCCCGTCTTACGAGCGAGGTGACAATGTTGCGACCGGATGCAGAACGGTGGCAGGACCTCGTGGCGGAAAAAAATGTCACGCCGTGCCGCCGCTCATATTGCGCGACGATCCAAGTGACTGGCTCGCCAAGAGCAGAGGATAAAGGGACAGACTTTAATTTTGTTCCAGATTTATCCCAACGACTTACGCAAAGGAGCACGCAAGCGATTGAAGATAAGCCAGAAAATCTGGAGCGGGAAAGGAGGCTCGAACTCCCGACCTCAACCTTGGCAAGGTTGCGCTCTACCAACTGAGCTATTCCCGCGCGCGAAGGGCGGAGATTCTAGTTTCCCCGGGGGCCAAGTCAAGCCAAAGAGGTCCGAAATTGCCGCCGTGGCCTGTAGAGGCCCGGTTCACTCCTTGGCGGTCAGCACCGGCCAGGCGGCCTTCAGGTAGCTGGCCATGGACCAGAGGGTCAGGATGGCCGCCACAACCGTCAGGTACAACCCGATGCGGTAGATCGGCAGGCCAAGGATGTCGTAGCGGTACAGCATCATCGACAACCCCACCATCTGCAGGATGGTCTTGTACTTGCCCAGTGCGGATACTGCCACCCGGGTGCGCTCGCCCAGTTCGGCCATCCATTCGCGCAGCGCGGAGATGCCGATCTCGCGGCCCACGATCACGCAGGCGGTCAGCACTACCATCCAGCGCGGGTCGGTGCCGGTGGGCGGCGCCTTGCTGACCAGCAATACCAGCGCCACCGCCACGATGAGTTTGTCGGCCACCGGGTCGAGGAAGGCGCCAAGCCGGCTGACCAGGCCCATGCGGCGCGCAAAGTAGCCATCGAGCGAATCGGTGACCGCAGCGGCGGCGAACAGCAGGCCCGCGGCCGGATCGGCCCATGGGTAGGGAGCGTAGAAGAGCACGACCACCAGCGGGATGGCGAGGATGCGCAACCAGGTCAGGATGTTCGGCAGGTTCCAGGCCATCGTATTTGTTCCAGCCGGTCAGGCGCCCGGATGCAGGTGATCATAGATGACCTGCGCCATTTGCGGGCCGATCCCTTTCACCTGCTCCAGATCGGCTATGCCTGCCCGCAGCACGCCCTGCAGTCCGCCAAAATGCCGCAGCAACATGCGTCGCTTGGCAGGGCCCAGGCCCGGCACGGTCTCGAGCACCGATTCCTGGTGCCGCCGCGCACGCTTGCGCCGATGGCCCTGGATGGCGAAGCGATGCGCCTCGTCGCGGATGCGCTGGATCAGCCGCAATGCCGCGGAATCCGCGGGCAGCGTGAGTGGATACTCCTGTCCCGGGCGGTGCAGCTTCTCCTGTCCTGCCTTTCGATCCGGGCCCTTGGATACACCCATCACCGGCATATCGCCGAAACCCAGTTCCTGCAACACGGGCAGCACGGCATTGAGCTGACCGACGCCGCCATCGATCAGCAGCAGGTCGGGCAGCGGCGATTCACCGGCCTTGATACGCGCGAAGCGCCGGCCCACGGCTTCGCGCAGCGCGCCATAATCGTCGCCGCCCGTGACCGTGCCGATGTTGAAGCGGCGGTATTCCTTGCGGGCCGCGCCTTCGGTATTGAACACCACGCAGGAGGCCACCGTGCCCTCGCCTCCCGTGTGGCTGATGTCGAAGCACTCGATACGTGCCGGCACCTGTGGCAGGTCCAGCGCCTCCTGCAGCGCCTGCAGCTGTTCGGCTATGTCCGCATGGCGTACCTGGCGCATGCGCAGCGACTGCGCGGCATTCTGCTCTGCTGCCGCCACCCATCGGGCGGCCAGCCCGCGCGCGGGTCGCGACAGGTGGATCTGCCGTTGTTGCTGCTGCGTCAGCACCTCGGCGATCGCAGTGCCATCGGGCAGCTCGATGTTCACGCGCAGTTCCGGTGCCGGCTCCTCGCGACCGTAGTGCTGCAGCAGGAAGGCGGCCAGCACTTCCTCGGGCGTCCCAGGCGAACGGGAGAAAAAGCTGGTGGTGCCTAGGTTGCGTCCACCGCGCACCAGCAGCGCGCTGATGGCGTAGTCGCCGGGCTCGCCCGTGATGGCGAAGGCATCCACATCGCGCTCCGCGCCGGCATCGATGGACTGCTCGGCCTGCAGCTTGCGCAGGTCGGCCAGTTGATCGCGCAGCAGTGCTGCCTGTTCGAACCGCTGGCTCGTGGCCGCTTCGATCATCTGTGCTTCCAGCCGGCGCGTGACTTCGGTATCGCGCCCCTCCAGCACCATCACCGCGGCTTCGACATCGCGCGCATAGGCGGCTTCATCGATCAGTCCGACGCAGGGAGCCGAGCAGCGGCCGATCTGGTACTGCAGGCAGGGCCGCGTGCGGTGGGCGAAGAAGCTGTCCCTGCAATTGCGCAGCCGGAACAGTTTCTGCAGCTGTTGCAGTGAGCCGCGCACTGCACCGACGTCCGGATAGGGACCGAAATAACGGCCGCGCACGGTTCGCGGCCCGCGATACACCGACAGCCGCGGGAAGCGGTGTTCGTGCAGCTGGATGTAGGGAAAGCTCTTGTCGTCGCGCAGCGTGACGTTGAAGCGCGGCCGGTGTTCCTTGATGAGGTTGTATTCGAGGAGCAGCGCCTCGGTTTCCGAAGCGGTGACGGTGACCTCGACATGGCCCACGAGCTTCACCAGCGCCTCGACCTTGGGTGCCTGGCGGGATTGCTGGAAGTAGCTGCCGACGCGATCGCGCAGGCTGGCCGCCTTGCCGACATACAGCAGGCCGGCCGGATCCGCCGTCGGCGTGCCATACATGCGGTAGACGCCCGGGCGGCGCGGCAGCGTTGCTGCGAACTGCCGCCCGTCGAAACTCAGAGTGACCGCGCCTTCTTGCTGCGCTCGGCGATTGTCAGTGCCAGCTCCAGCGCCTGCTCGTAGTTCAGCCGCGGGTCCACCTGTGTGCGGTAGGCGCGGGCGAGATCGGCATCGGACAGGCCGCGGGCGCCGCCGGTGCACTCGGTGACATCTTCGCCGGTCATCTCCAGATGCACGCCGCCGAGCCGCGAGCCATTGGCCTCGTGCACATCGAAGGCCAGCTCCAGCTCCTTCTGGATGTTCTCCAGCCGCCGCGTCTTGTAGCCGCCGACGGTGCTTTCGGTGTTGCCATGCATGGGATCGCACACCCACAGCACGGTCTGGCCGGTCTCGCGCACGGCCTGGATCAGGCGCGGCAGCGACTTCTCGATATCCTTGGCGCCGAAGCGGTGGATCAGCGTCAGCCGTCCGGGCTGGTTGTTCGGATTCAGCGTGGTGACCAGCCCCTGCAGCCAGCCGGCGTCCATCGCGGCGCCGACTTTCACGCCGACGGGATTGGAGATGCCGCGGAAGTACTCCACATGCGCGCCATCCAGCTGCGCCGTGCGCATGCCGATCCAGGGCATGTGCGTGGACAGGTTGTACCAGCGCTGCGCGCGCGGAATGAACCGCGTCTGCGCCTGCTCGTAGTGCAGGTGCAGCCCCTCATGGCTGGCGTAGAAATCCACGCGGCCGGCATCGTGCACCTTACCGCCGGTCAGCGACTCGAAGAAATCGAGTGAATCAGCGATGGAACGCACGATGCGCTCGTAGGCCTCGCGCGCCGGTGAGTGGCGCAGGAAGCCCAGATCCCAGTACTCGGGATGATGCAGGTCGGCGAAACCGCCATCGATCAGCGCGCGCACAAAATTGAGGGTGAGCGAGGCGCGCTCGTAGCCGCGCAGCAGCAGCTTCGGATCAGGCGTGCGCGCTTCGGCGGTGAACTCCGGCCCATTGATGGTGTCGCCGCGGTAGCTGGGTAGCGTCACGCCATCCTTGGTCTCGGTATCGGCAGAGCGCGGCTTGGCGTACTGCCCGGCCATGCGGCCCACCCGGATGATGGGACGCTTCAGCCCATGCAGCAGCACCAGGCTCACCTGCAGGATGACCTTCAGCTGCTTGGCGATGTGGTCGGACTCGCAGTCGGCAAAGCTCTCGGCGCAATCCCCGCCCTGCAGCAGGAAGCCCTCGCCCCGCTGGGCCGCGGCCAGCCGCTCGCGCAGGGCTTCCACTTCCCACGAAACCACCAGCGGCGGCAGCCGCGACAGGTCCGCCACCGTGCGCTCCAGGGCGGCTGTGTCGGGATAATTCGGCTGCTGCTGCGCCTTGCGGGTCTGCCAGCTGGTCGGATTCCAGGTCATGTTGTCAGGCGATCTCATGCGCCAATGCTACCTCATGCGCCCGGGCAGCCGCAGGTCCAGCCGGGCGCCGCCGAGCGTGGATTCAGCGATATCCAGCTGCCCGCCGTAGGTCTCCGCCATGTCCCGGACCATGGCCAGTCCCAGGCCGTGGCCCGGAGTTGCCTCATCCGCCCTGGCCCCGCGTTCCAGGACCCGCTCACGGTCGTCAGAGGCGATGCCGGGCCCGTCATCCTCCACCTGGATGCGCAGCTTCTGCCCAGCCCCCACGCCTGCCTGCAGGGAGGCGCTGACCCGGACGCGGCTGCGACACCACTTGGCGGCGTTGTCCATCAGGTTGCCCAGGGCTTCCATCAGGTCATTGCGGTCCCCCACGAACAGCACGCCCGGCTGGATGGCCAGCTCCAGCGAGAAATCCTTGTTGCCATGCGCCTTGAGCAGCGCGCCGCGCAGATCCTGCGCCACCGGCTGCACTGCCACCGAGTGCTTGCCCACACTCGCCCCGCCGCTGGTGGCCGCGCGCCGCAGCTGGTGCTCCACGATCGCCGTCATGCGATCGACCTCGGCATTGACCTGCGCTGAGCCGGCGGACCCGGCGCCGAAGCTGGCGCGCAGCACCGCCAGTGGCGTCTTGAGGCTGTGCGCCAGGTTGCCCAGCGTGTCGCGGTAGCGGGCAATGCGGGTGCGCTCGGAAGTGAGCAAAGTGTTGAGGTTCGCCACCACGCCATCCAGTTCGCTGGGCCAGCGCGCATCGAGCTGGTCGCGCTCACCGCGTTCCATGGCGCGGATCTGCGCCGCCAGCCGGCGCAGCGGCGCCAGTGCCCAGCGCAGCAGCAGCGCAAGCGCCACCAGCAGCAGGACCGCCAGCACGGTGAAACCCTTCAGCAGCCCACGCCGGAAATCGTGCACCTGCATGTCATAGGGGGCCATGTCCGTGGCCACCGTGAAGGTGAGATCGCCGACGTCTTCCCACTGCAGGCCGCGGCTTACTGCGGCCAGGCGCGCGCCGCGCAGATCGCTGAGATAGCGGAATTTCCGTTCGCCGGGTTTGAGCGGTGAACCGAACAGCTGCAGGCTGCCCGCAGCCGAGGGAGATCGCCAGAACGGTTCTGCGGCGCCTTCGCTGACCGCGGCGTAGAGGCCCGAGCCCGGCGTATTGAAGCGCGATTCATCATCTGGAAGCCGCGGCACGATGCGGCCACCACCATCCAGTTCGGCCGAGGCGATCAATGCGACCATCTGCGCATCCAGCAGCTCGCGCAGGGATTTTTCCGCCACCGCGCGAAAGCGCGCATCCAGCACGGCCGCCATGACGCCGAAGAACAGCAGCAGCAGCACCGTGACGGAGATCAGCAGTCGCTGGCTGACTGATCGCATGCAGTCCCGGGATCAGCCGACGTTGCGCGGCAGCACGAAGCGGTAGCCTCTGCCGCGCAGGGTCTCGATGGGCTTGATGCCATCGTCGGGATCGAGCTTGCGGCGCAGCCGGCCGATGAACACCTCAATGACATTGCTGTCGCGATCGAAGTCCTGCTCGTACAGCTGCTCGGTGAGATCGGTCTTGGAGATCACCTCGCCGGCCTTCAGCATCAGGTGTTCCAGGATGCGGTACTCGAAGGTGGTCAGCTCCACCGGCCTGCCTTCCACGCTGACAGTCTGCGCACGCGTGTCGAGCACGACCGGACCGCAGGCCAGGCTCGCGCTGGCCCAGCCGCCGCTACGGCGCAGCAGGGCCTGCAGCCGCGCCAGCACTTCCTCAAAATGGAAGGGCTTGGATACATAGTCGTCGGCGCCAGCGTCCAGGCCTTCCACTTTGTCCTGCCAGCGGTCGCGCGCCGTGAGGATGAGGATGGGAAAGCGGCGGTCCTTCGAGCGCAGCTGGCGGATCAGTTCCAGGCCCGGCAGCTTCGGCAGGCCCAGATCGATCACCGCAACATCGATGGGATATTCCAGGCCGGCGAACAGGCCTTCTTCACCGTCGGCCGCCACATCGACATTGAAACCCGCGGCGACCAGATCGCGGTGCAGTGCCTCGCGCAGAACCTGTTCGTCTTCGACCACCAGCACCCGCATGGCTCAACCTCCGCCCGAGTGTGATTCGACGCGCACCGTCCACACGCGTCCGTCCTCGGACAGCAGACGCAGCACATAGACGCAGCGATCGCCGTTGTTCTCGACACTGGCCTTGACCACGCGGGCCTTGTTGCGACGCTCTGCACTCTCGATGGCCTGATCCATGGTCATGCCCGGGCAATGGCCGACGGCTTCGCTCTGCGGCGCAGCCTGCGCATCGCGATGGTGGAAGTTGTGCTGGGCGGCAGCGCAGAACATTGGCGCAGCCAGCAGCAAAAGCAGCAGGGCCGGGCTGCTCCTCGCCGCCCGGCCGCTGACCTGTGCTGCATCCCGTTCCCTGCGCATCGTCCTATCGTACGTGAACAGACGCTGCCGATCAGCCAAACACCCGGCCGTGGAAGTCCACGCGGACATAACGGCCAGGATCCTGAGGCAGGCGCGTCACGATGTGACGACCCTCGTGTACATAGGTCACCCGGTAGCTGGCAACCCGGCGTTCGAAGCGTTCCTCCTGCACGGTGCGGCAACGCTGCACCTGTTCATAACGGGCCACTGGACGGCTGTTGCTTGCGATCTGGTTACCGACCACGGCGCCCACCGCCGCGCCACCCACCGTGGCCACCGCACGACCATCACCATGGGCGATGCTGTTGCCGATCAGCGCGCCCACCGCGCCGCCGACGATGGTGGCACCGGCGACATTCGGACGGCTGTAGCCAGCCGCGTGCGATTCCACCCAGCAACTCTGCACCGGCACCGTGTAACGGACACGTTCGAAGACAGGATCCACATCGATCACCCGGGCATAGCCGCCGTTGTAGGCACGGCCGGGACCGTAGCCGCGATCAGGGTAGCCATCATGCCGGTCGTTGCCTGCCCATGCCGCCGCCGAAAATGCCAGCGCGAGGATTGCAGTGCTGCCGAGAGTTTTCTTGTTCATGAGGATCTCCATTTGCTCCTGGAGCCGATACTGGAGCCGGACCCATGAATCAGGACTGAATGGCGCGCTTGCCCTCTTCCCACAGCAAATCCCATTGCGCTGCGGTCAACTGGTCCAGCTTCAGCCCGCGTTCAGCCGCCAGCCGCTCCATGTGCCGGAAGCGCGTCTCGAAGCGCTGGTTGGCGCGCCGCAGCGCAGTCTCGGCATCCACCCCCAGCAGCCTCGCCAGGCTGGTGGCAGCCAGCAGCAGATCGCCCACTTCCTCGGCCACACGTTCCGGCCCTTCGCCGGCCTGCGCTGCGTCGATCTCGGCCATTTCCTCCAGCACCTTGGCCTTGGCGCCGGCTGCATCCGGCCAGTCGAAGCCCATGGCGGCCGCGCGCTTGCCCAGCTTGGTGGCGCGCATCAGTGCCGGCAGCGCTGCGGGCACATCATCGAGCACTCCGTTCTCACCGCGCGCGGCACGTTCCTGCGACTTGATCTGCTCCCAGCGCAGTACATCGCCAGCGCCAGCGCTGGAATCGCCGGACTCGAACACATGCGGGTGGCGCCGGATGAGCTTGTCGGCTATGGCAGCTGCCACGGCGTCGAAGTCGAATTCACCACGCTCCTCTCCCAGCTGCGCGTGGAACACGATCTGGAACAGCAGATCGCCCAGCTCATCGCGCACGCCGCGGGATGCACCTGATTCCAGTGCCGCCACCAGTTCATGGGCCTCCTCCAGCGTGTAGCGCGCCAGCGCCTGGGCATCCTGCGCCAGGTCCCAGGGGCAGCCCGACTGCGGGTCGCGCAGCCGGCGCATCACCTGCAGCAGCCGCTGCATGCCGGGAAGATCGCCACTCACGGGCGCGCCAACTCGTACAGCGCGAACAGCATGCCCGCGGTGGCGCCCCAGATACGATGCGCGCCGTACTGCAGGTCCCGCACCTGAAACTCCAGGCCGCCTATCTGGCGTTTGTTGGGCACATGGCTGGAAGGATCCATCAGCACCGACAGCGGCATCAGGAAAGCCTCCTGCACCTCGCTGTCCGCCGGTCGGGGTGTGAAGTCGGCTGCTAGCCGCGCCACCACGGGCGTAATGCGAAAGCCCGTGAACACCAGTTGATCGGGGAGGAATCCCACCACCGAAACCTGTGCGGGCTGCAGGCCCACTTCTTCACGCGCCTCGCGCAATGCCGAGGCCTCGACGCTGCCATCTGCGGCCTCGATGACTCCACCGGGAAAGGATATCTGTCCGGCATGCGTGCGCATGTGGTCGGCACGCACGGTGAGCAGGATGCCTGGATCATCCAGTGGCTCGCGCAGGCCGATCAGCACCGCGGCCTGCCGGGTGGGAGGAAGAGCAAGCGCCAGCAGCCGCGGATCTGCATTACCGGCCAGCGTCGCACCGATGCGCAGGCTCTCCGGGCGGTGATCCGGGGCGCTGCCTTCCAGCCGCTGCAACAGGCGCTCGCAGGCGAGGCGTGTGGCAGAGCTCATCAGCCGCCTCCGCTCGTTCCTCCCTTGATTCCGCCGCGCGTGAGCTCGGTGGGGTCCAGCAGCGATTTCAATTCGGCCAGCGGCAGATCCGTGTTCTTTGCCGCCACCTCGAGAATGGGCTTGCCTTCGGCGTAGGCCTTCTTGGCAATGGCCGCGCCTTTCTCGTAGCCAATCACCGGGTTCAGTGCGGTGACCAGGATGGGGTTTCGTTCCAGCGCATCCTTCAGCCGCGCCTCGTTGACGGTGAAGCCGGCAATGGCCTTGTCGGCCAGCACGGGCGTCACATTGGCCAGCAGCCGCAGGCTCTCGATCAGCTTGTAGCCGATCAGCGGCAGCATCACGTTGAGCTGGAAATTCCCGGACTGCCCGGCCACGGTGATGGTGAGGTCATTGCCCATCACTTCGGCCGCCACCATGGCTGTGGCTTCCGGAATCACCGGATTGACCTTGCCCGGCATGATGCTGCTGCCAGGCTGCAATGCCGGCAGTGCGATTTCGCCAAGCCCGGCCAGCGGACCGCTGTTCATCCAGCGCAGGTCGTTGGCGATCTTCATCAGGCTGACCGCCAGCGTGCGCAGCTGTCCGGACATCTCCACCGCGGTGTCCTGCGTGGCGATGCCTTCGAACAGGCTGACATTGGGCTTGAAGGCCAGCCCTGTAGCGCCTGACAGCTCGGCACAGAATCGCGCGCTGAAATCCGGATGCGCGTTGATGCCCGTGCCCACCGCCGTACCGCCCTGCGCCAACTGCAGCAGCCGCGGTTCCACCGCAGTGATGCGCTCGATGCCTTTTTCCACCTGCGTGCGCCAGGCAGCCAGCTCCTGGCCGAAAGTCACCGGCATGGCGTCCATCAGATGCGTGCGGCCGGTCTTCACCAGCGCGCCGATTTCCTTTTCCTTCGCTGCCAGCGCCCTGGCCAGATGCTGCAGAGAAGGCAGCAGCGACTCGCGCCACAGCAGCGCGGCGCTGACGTGGATGGCCGTCGGGATGACGTCGTTGCTGCTCTGGCTCATGTTGACGGCGTCATTGGCATGCACTGCGCTGCCCAGCCGCTGCGAGGCCAGGCGGGACAGCACCTCGTTGGCGTTCATGTTGGTGCTGGTGCCGGAACCAGTCTGGAATACGTCGATGGGGAACTGTGCATCATGCCGGCCATCGGCCACCTCGCCGGCAGCCGCGACAATGCTTTCCGCCAGCGGTTTTTCCAGCAGCCCCAGCGAGGCATTGGCGCGCGCCGCCGCCGCCTTGATCAGCGCCACGGCGCGGATGAAGGCGCGCGGCATGGGCCGCCCGCTGATCGGAAAATTCTGCACCGCGCGCTGTGTCTGTGCGCCCCACATCGCGTCTGCAGGCACCTGCAGTTCGCCCATGCTGTCGCGTTCCGTCCTGAATCCTGCCGTTGTCATTCGCTTGGTCCCGCCGCGGAGGGCACATCAGTTAGAATGGGCGAATCCTATCATTCGCCCGGGTTCTTACCCTTTTTCATGGACCGTTCATGGACTCCAGCCTGACCGCCCTCTCGCCCGTGGATGGCCGCTACCGCGCGGCCACTGAAGGCCTTGCCCAACTGCTGTCGGAAGCCGGGCTCACCCGGGAACGCGTGCGCGTGGAAGCCATGTGGGTGCTGGAACTGGCCGAGGTGCTGCCGGTTGCCGCCGCACGCGAACTCAACGCCAGCGCACGCGCCGGCTTGCAGGCAATGGCGAAGGAACCGGCGGCGGACTGCGCCGCTGCCGTCAAGACCATCGAGCGGCGCATCAATCACGATGTGAAGGCCGTGGAGTACTACGTGCGCGATGCACTGCGCGAAGCTGGCGCCACGCCCGCGCAGCTGGAACTGGTGCACTTCGGCTGCACCTCCGAGGACATCAACAACATCAGCTATGCGCGCCTGCTGGCGCGCGCGCGCAGCGAACAACTGCTGCCGGCGCTGGATGCCCTGCTGGGTGTGCTGCGCAATTTCGCCGCCGCCAATGCAGATCTGCCGATGCTGTCGCGCACGCATGGCCAGACCGCCTCGCCCACCACGCTGGGCAAGGAGTTCGCCAACTTCGAGGCCCGGCTGGCGCGTGCCCGCCGCCGCCTGGAGCGCGTGGAGATACTCGGCAAGTGGAATGGCGCGGTGGGCAATTTCAACGCGCATGTCGCCGCCTTCCCCGCGCTGGACTGGTCACAGATCTCATCGCGCTTCGTGGCGCGCTGCGATCTCACCTGGAATCCACTCACCACACAGATCGAACCACACGACTGGATCGGCGAGTACTGCGACGCGCTGGCCGCGATCAACGTGATCGGCATCGATCTGTGCCGGGATATCTGGGGCTATGTGTCGCTGGGGTATCTGCGGCAGCGTCCGGTCGAGGGCGAAGTGGGTTCCTCCACCATGCCGCACAAGATCAATCCCATCGACTTCGAGAATGCCGAAGGCAACCTGGGCCTGGCCAACGCGATGCTGCGTCATTTCGCCGAGAAGCTGCCGGTATCGCGCTGGCAGCGCGATCTCACTGATTCCACCGTGCTGCGCAACCTCGGCGTGGCGCTGGGGCATTGCCTCATCGCCTGGCGCGCCGCGCTGCGGGGCCTGGGCAAGATCGCGCCGGATGAAGCCTGCCTGGCGGCTGATCTGGCCGACGCCTGGGAAGTGCTGGCCGAGCCGGTCCAGACCGTGCTGCGGGCAGCCGGCGTGCCGGATGGTTATGAGTTGCTGAAGGCCCATAGCCGCGGCAAGCCCCTGACGCGGGAGTCGCTGGCGGAGCTGGTACGCGGCCTGCCGCTGCCGGAGGCCGAGCGGGCGCGCCTGCTGGCCCTGACGCCGGCCGCGTATGTGGGCCTGGCCGCCAGCCTGGCCCGGATTGCCCATCAGCCATAGGACATAACCCTGCGTTTTTTGCGACGCAGGGCCCAGATCAACTCAGCGTCTGCCCTATCGCGCCCAAAGCGTGAACTCGCCCACAATCCCCTCCCCTCCGGCATTCCTACACTCGGGACATGGGCGGACCTCAGTACTTTTTTTCAGGCTCTCCGGCAGGAATCGCTGCCCCGGTCACCGTGCTGGGACGCGGCGGCTCTGCCATACCCGGCGATCTGGAGCCGCTGCAGGTACTGACCACGCTGGACGATGTCCGCCAGGCCTCGCGCCGTGCGGTAAACGGCGCACAGCGCCTGCTATCCATCTTCACGCTCGACCTGGAACCGCAGGTCTACGAGCAGGCGCCTTTCCTCGACCTGATCAAGCGCTTCCTGCTCAGCCACAGTTTTGCCAAGGTGCGGCTGCTGACCCAGCGCGCTATTCCGTACACCTCGCCACATCGACTGGCGGCAATGCGGCGCCGGCTTTCCGGCCACATCGAAATCCGCACGCTCCACTCGCAATACGCGGCGCGCACCAGCGGCATGCTGATCGCCGATGCAAAAGCCATTGTCTATCGCGCACAGGTGGGCAGCTGGGATGGCGTGGCCGGGTTCAACCAGCCACCGATCGCGCGGCTGTACCTGCAGGAATTCGACGAGATGTGGATCGCCAGCGTTCCGAAGTACTGAGCGCTCCCCCTATACTGCGCCCATGAGCTGGCGCCCGGACCTGACTGTCGCTGCCGTCGTGCAACGACAGGACCGCTTCCTTATCGTGGAAGAACGCATCGACGGGCGCCTGGTGCTCAATCAGCCCGCCGGCCACGTCGAAGATGGCGAATCCATTGTCGCCGCCGCAACCCGCGAGACGCTGGAAGAAACCGCCTGGCACTTCGCCCCGCAGCATCTGCTCGGCGTCTACCTGTGGCGCAATGACCTGAATGGCCGCAGCTTCCTGCGCATCGCCATCAGTGGCGATGTACTGCAGCACGAAGCGGAACGGAAGCTCGATTACGGCATCGTGGCCGCGCACTGGCTGACCCGCGAGCAGCTGCTGGCGCAGTCCTCGCGGCTGCGCAGCCCGCTGGTATTGCGCTGCATAGATGACTTCCTCGCGGGCCATCGCCACGACCTGCAGGCGCTGAGCTATCTCGGCACTGCGACCGTCGCGCGCAGCGCCTGATCCATGGGCGGAAGAGTCATGGTCGCGCTGTCCGGCGGCGTCGACTCCGCCGTGACGGCACTGCTGCTGCGCAGAGCGGGCCATGATCTGCAGGCCCTGTTCATGCACAACTGGGAAGAGGACGACCAGGGGTACTGCACGTCGGCAGAGGACTTCCAGGACGCCCGGCGCGTGGCGGATGAACTGGGCATTGCACTGCACCGCGTGGATCTGTCCCGGCAATATCGCGAACGCGTATTCAGTGACTTCCTCGCCGCGCATCGCGCGGGCCACACACCCAATCCTGACGTGCTGTGCAACCGCGAGATCAAGTTCGGCGACTGCCTGCACCATGCCCAGCGCCTCGGCGCGGCGCAACTGGCGACAGGACATTACGCGCGCCTGGTCGCCGGCCCCGACGGAACGGAACTGCACAAGGGTGTGGACGATGGCAAGGATCAGTCGTACTTCCTGAATGCGGTGCCGCGCGAACGCCTCGGCCACGCGCTGATGCCGCTGGGCGACCTGCACAAGCAGCAGGTGCGCGAACTGGCGCGCACCGCAGGCCTGCCCGTGGCCGACAAGCGCGACAGCACGGGCATCTGCTTCATCGGCGAACGCCCCTTCCGCGAATTCCTGGAGCGCTACATCGGTCATGCGCCAGGCCCCATCCGCACGGACGCCGGCGCTGAAATCGGCACGCATATCGGGCTGCCGTTCTACACGCTGGGCCAGCGCGGCGGCATCGGCATCGGCGGACTGCGCGGCGCCAGCGCAGAACCCTGGTATGTGGTGGCGAAGGACCCGCGCAGCAATGTGCTGACCGTGGCGCAGGGCGAACATCATCCGGCACTGTTCTGCAGCCATGTCCTTGCCGGGCCGGTGAACTGGTTGTCCCAGCCATCGGACGCAGGCCCGGACGGCCTTGCGGTGCGGCTGCGTTACCGGCAGCCCGATCAGCCGGCGCAGATCGAAATACAGGATGACGGCAGCGTCGTCATCGAAACGGCCGAACCCCAGCGCGCGGTCACGCCCGGCCAGTCGGCCGTCATCTACCGGCAATCGCGCTGCCTGGGCGGGGGAGTCATCAGCCGAACCGTTATATAATCGCGGCAGTTTCCGGAGGAACACATGACCGACAGCTTCAAGGCGCACAGCAGCCTGTCCGTGGATGGCCGTCCCTACACGATCTGGAGCCTGGCTGCCCTGCCCGCGGACAAAGTGGCCCGCCTGCCTTATTCGCTGAAGGTCCTGCTGGAAAACCTGCTGCGCTTCGAGGACGGCATCAACGTCACGCGCGCGGACATCGAAGCCCTGCTCGACTGGGACGCCAAGGCCGCGCCCTCGCACGAAATCCCGTTCACGCCAGCGCGCGTGATCATGCAGGACTTCACCGGCGTGCCCTGCGTGGTGGATCTGGCCGCCATGCGCGACGCCATCGCGCGACTGGGCGGCAACCCGGAGAAGGTCAACCCGCTGGCGCCGGCAGAACTGGTGATCGACCACTCCGTCCAGGTGGATGCCTACGGCACGGCGCAGTCGCTGGCCGAAAACAACCGCATCGAATTCGAACGCAATGGCGAGCGCTATTCCTTCCTGCGCTGGGGGCAGAACGCCTTCCGCAACTTCAAGGTAGTGCCGCCCAACACGGGCATCGTCCACCAGGTGAACCTGGAATACCTGGGTCGCGTGGTGTTCGCCAAGGACGGCACGCCGCAGGAGGCCTACCCCGACACCGTCGTGGGCACCGATTCGCACACCACGATGATCAACGGCCTGGGCGTGCTGGGCTGGGGCGTGGGCGGCATCGAGGCCGAGGCCGCGATGCTGGGCCAGCCTGTGACCATGCTGATTCCGCAGGTCATCGGCTTCAAGCTCAATGGCCAGCTGCTGCCTGGCGCCACCGCCACCGACCTGGTGCTGACAGTCACCGAGATGCTGCGCAAGAAGGGCGTGGTGGACAAATTCGTCGAGTTCTTCGGCGATGGCCTTGCCAACCTGCCGCTGGCCGACCGCGCCACCATCGGCAACATGTCGCCGGAATTCGGCAGCACCTGCGCCATCTTCCCCATCGACGAAGAGACCATCCGCTACCTGAAGCTCTCCGGCCGCCCGGCAGAACAGGTGGCGCTGGTCGAGGCCTACGCCAAGGCGCAGGGCATGTGGCGGGTAAACGGGCAGAAGGCCGCCGACTACACCGATGTACTGGAACTGGATCTTGCCACGGTGGAACCGAGCCTCGCCGGCCCCAGCCGGCCACAGGATCGCGTGCCGCTGCGCACGGCGAAGTCCGCCTTCCAGGCGGCTTACCGCAAGCAGTCCGAGGAGCGCACGAAGAAGAATCCGGGCGCCACGGGCATTGGCAGCGCGACGGTAAACGGCAAGACTTTCGATGTAAAAGATGGCGCGGTGCTGATCGCCGCCATCACCAGCTGCACCAATACCTCAAACCCCTACGTGCTGGTGGCGGCGGGCCTGGTGGCGCGCAATGCACGCCGCGCCGGCCTCAACAGCAAGCCCTGGGTCAAGACTTCCCTCGCGCCCGGCTCGCGCGTGGTCACCGACTATCTCGCCTCCGCCGGCCTGCTCGATGAGCTGGCGGGAATCGGTTTCAACCTGGTGGGCTATGGCTGCACCACCTGCATCGGCAACTCCGGGCCGCTGAAGCCGGAGATTTCAGCGGCCGTGAAAGCGGGCGATGCCATCGCCTGCTCGGTGCTGTCGGGCAATCGTAATTTCGATGGCCGCGTGCACCCCGAGGTGAAGCAGAACTACCTGGCCTCCCCGCCGCTGGTCGTGGCTTATGCGCTGGCCGGAACCCTGGACACGGACCTGAGCAACGAGGCGCTGGGCACCGACGCCAAGGGCCAGCCTGTGTTCCTGAAAGACATCTGGCCCACGCCGCAGGAAGTGGCCGATGTGGTGCACAAGAACATCACCTCGGAGATGTTCAAGCGCAGCTACGCCGGCGTGTTCGATGGCGACGAGCGCTGGCGCGCCATCCAGTTCCCGGCCGGCAAGATCTACGCCTGGGATGCCAAATCCACCTACGTGAAGAACCCGCCCTACTTCGACGGCATGACCATGCATCCGGCCGGCTCGGGCAGCATCCTCGGCGGCCGCGTGCTGGGGTTGTTCGGCGATTCCATCACCACCGACCACATCTCCCCCGCCGGCAACATCGCGAAGAACAGCCCGGCCGCGAAATACCTCATGGACGAGGGCGTGCAGCCTGCCGACTTCAACCAGTACGGCGCCCGCCGCGGCAACCACGAAGTGATGATGCGCGGCACCTTCGCCAATATCCGCCTGCGCAACCTGCTGCTGCCAGGCACCGAAGGCGGCGTGACGCTGCACATCCCCTCCGGCGAGCAGATGTCCATCTTCGACGCCGCGATGAAGTACAAGGCCGCTGGTACGCCGCTGGTGATCCTGGCCGGCAAAGAGTACGGCTCAGGTTCTTCGCGCGACTGGGCAGCCAAGGGCACGATGCTGCTGGGCGTGCGCGCGGTGATCGCCGAGAGTTTCGAGCGCATCCACCGCTCCAACCTCATCGGCATGGGCGTGCTGCCGCTGCAATTCCTCCCCGGCCAGAACCCGCAGTCCCTGGGGCTCACCGGCAAGGAGAGCTTCGACATCGTTGGTGGCAATGACGCTTCGCGCAAGACCGTGAACGTCACGGCCACGCCCAGCGAAGGGCCTGCGGTGCAGTTCGAAGCCCGCGTGCGCATCGACACGCCCAAGGAGCGCGAGTACTACGAGCACGGCGGCATCCTGCACTATGTGCTGCGCCAGCTGGCCGCACCCGGCAAGGCCGCCTGAGCCAGACAATGAGTGAAGGCCACGGCCGGGCTGCGCCGCGCCTGGCCATCTTCGACCTGGACGGGACACTCACGCGGGCCGACACCTTCGGCCCTTTCGTGCTGGGCCTTCTGGCGCGTCATCCCCTGCGCGTGTTGCGCCTGCCGGTGCTGCTGATTCCCGCTCTCGGCTATCTGCTCGGAATGACGGGCCGCGGCGGCCTCAAGGGATCCATCCTGCACCTGCTGTTCGACGGCCTGCCACGCAGTAGCATCGACCAGTGGGCCGGGGCCTATGCGCTTCAGGTGGCGCCAGCGCGGATGTTCCCCGAGGCATTGGCCCTGCTGCGGGCGCATCTTGCCGCCGGGGACCACGTGGTGCTGCTGTCTGCCAGTCCCGACCTGTACGTGCCGCGGATCGGCGCAGCGCTGGGCGTGCACGAGACCGTGTGCACGCAGGTGCGCTGGCAGGCAGAGCGCCTGGACGGCCGCCTGTCCGGGGAAAACCGCCGCGGCGATGAAAAGCTGCGGGTGCTGGAAGGGCTGAAGCGGGCACACCCGGGACTGCCCGTTACCGCCTATGGCAACAGCGAGTCGGACCTGCCGCATATGTTCCATTGCGAGCAGGCGGTGTATGTAAACGCGGGCCCGGCCCTGTCAGACAGGCTTGCGGCGCGCGGGGTGCGCTGTGTTAACTGGCATTAAGTGTTCCTCCGCCGCGCCCAGCGGTTAACATCGGCATTCCACTGAACCCATTGGCGCCAATCGGCTCCAAATGGAATGGAGGAACGCATGAAATATCGAACCCCACGCATCCTGCCTTCCGAGATCACCTCCCGGGACCTGTTCCTGAACCGGCGCCAGATCCTGGGACTGGGCGCTGCCGGCGCCACGCTGGGCGCACTGGGCGCGCATGCCTTCGCGGCCACCCTGCCTGCGGCCGGCGGCAAGCTCGGCGCGGCGCGCAATGCCGCCCTGTCCATCAAGGACGCGCCCAACAGCTTCGAAGACATCACCAGCTACAACAACTACTACGAATTCGGCACGGACAAGTCCGACCCGGCGGTGCAGGCACGCGATTTCAAGCCCCTGCCCTGGACCGTGACCATCGATGGCGAGGCCGAGGTGAAGGGCAGCTTCAATCTCGAGGACATCCTCAAGCCACTGACGCTGGAAGAGCGCGTCTATCGCCTGCGCTGCGTAGAAGCCTGGTCGATGGTAATTCCCTGGACCGGTTTTCCGCTGGCCGACCTGATCAGCCGCTTCAAGCCTACGTCGAAGGCGAAGTACGTGGAGTTCACCACGCTCAATGATCCACGGCGCATGCCGGGCCAGCGCTACCGGGTGCTCGACTGGCCGTATGTGGAAGGCCTGCGCATGGATGAAGCCATGCATCCGCTTACTTTCATCGCGGTCGGCGTATATGGGCAGTCGCTGCCCAACCAGAATGGCGCACCGCTGCGGCTCGTCACCCCGTGGAAGTATGGCTTCAAGGGCATCAAGGCCATCGTGCGCATCCGCTTCACCGAACTGCAGCCCAAGAACAGCTGGCAGATCGCCAATCCGGGCGAATATGGCTTCTACGCCAATGTGAATCCCAAGGTGGATCATCCGCGCTGGAGCCAGGCCACCGAGCGGCGCATCGGTGGCTCGCTGCTGGCCGGGCGTGCCGCGACGCTGCCCTTCAATGGCTACGCCGAGCAGGTCGCCTCGCTGTATTCGGGCATGGATCTGCGGCGCAACTTTTGAACGTCACTGCCGCGTATCGTTACGGCATCAAGCCGCTGACGTTCGCGGCTTGCGCGACGCCCGCCGCATTGATGCTGCTGGGCGCCTTCGACCGCGGCCCCATGAACCTGGGCGCCGATCCAGTGAACCGCCTGATCCATGCCTGCGGCATCACGGCGCTGAACCTGCTGCTCATCACGCTGCTGGTCACGCCGCTGCGGCAGATCACCGGCATGAACCACCTGATCCGCGTACGCCGCATGCTGGGGCTGTTCGCATTCTTTTATGCGCTGATGCACTTCACGGTGTATCTGTGGCTGGACCAGGGGCTGGACCTGAAGGCCGTGGCCGCCGACATCCTGAAACGGCCCTACATCACCGTGGGTTTCACGGCGCTGCTGATGCTGATACCGCTGGCGGTCACCTCCACCAACGCCATGATGCGCAAGCTGGGCCGCCGCTGGCAGAAACTGCACCGGCTGATCTATGTGCTGACTGCCCTGGGCATCTGGCACTTCTACTGGCAGGTGAAGAAGGACATACGCGAGCCGCTGCTCTACCTGGGCATGTTCCTGGTGCTGATGGGCTGGCGCCTGTGGCACCGCCAGCGGATCAAAGCGAAGTCCGCGCCTGCCACAGTTCCGGAAAGAACCTGAGCTCCAGCGCCTTGGCCAGATAGGACACGCCGCCGGTGCCACCGGTGCCCTGCTTGTGGCCGATGATGCGCTCCACGGTCTTCATGTGCTGGAAGCGCCAGAGCTGGAAGCGGTGGTCGAGGTCGATCAATCCTTCTGCCAGCTCGTACAGGTCCCAGTCCTTCTCGGCGTTGTGATACACGCCCAGCCAGGCGCCGGTGACAGCCTTGCTGGCCACATAGGGCAGGGAAAAATCGCGGTCCAGCAACTCCGCAGGCACGCCGTAGCCGCGGCGGCTCAGCAGCCGCAGCACCTCGTCGTACAGGCTGGGGGATTTCAATGCCCGCTGCAGACGTTCGTGGTCCTCCGGCGCGCGCTGCTGCACGCGCAGCATGTCGGCATTCTTGTTGCCCAGCGCGAATTCAAGCAGCCGGTACTGTGCCGACTGGAATCCCGAGGAGCGTCCCAGCGAATTCCGGAAGGCGGAGTAGTCGGCAGGCGTCATGGTGGCCAGCACCTCCCACACGCCGAACAGCTGCGCCTGCACCTTCGCGATGCGCTGCAGCGCCTTGAAGGAGGGATCCAGGTCGTCCTTCACCACGCAGCGCTGCACGAACTCCAGTTCGTGCAGGAACAGTCGGATCCACAGCTCCGACACCTGATGCACGACGATGAACAGCATCTCATCGTGCTCGCCGGAGGCCAGGCGCTGCGCGCCGAGGATGCGATCCAGCTGCAGGTATTCGCCATAGGACTGCGAGGTGCCCAGGTCCCAGTGCACGGCCTCGTCGGTGAGATCGATGCCGCCTCGCGGCCGCTCGCCACTGGTACTCATGCGGCCTCCAGCAGCCAGCGCGGCACATGCCGCCAACCCTGGCAAAGCTCGGCATCCAGCGCGCGCCAGTCCGGTTCGCACTCCGCGACGCAATTCCAGAAGCGCGACGAATGATTCATGTGTTTTGTATGCGCCAGTTCGTGGCACAGCAGGTAGCGCAGCACCGCCGGGCGCTGGAACAGCAGCGCCAGGTTCAGCGAGATCACCCCGCGCGCGGAGCAGCTGCCCCAGCGCGTGCGCTGCCGGCGCAGCTGCACGGCGGAAAACATGAAGCCATGCCGCTGCGCCAGTTCCTGCAGCTGTGTGGTGAAGGCCTGGGTAGCGCGTGCCAGCAGCCAGTCGAGCAGGCGCCTGCGCAGTAGCTCACTGCTGCCCTCGCCACGCAATTCCAGCATTCCTTCGGCCCGTTCGCGCAGCTGCAGCCTGCCGCTGCCGCCGGAGTGGAACAGGCGCCAGCGCTCGCCCAGTGCTGGCAGCGCGATGCAGGCCGGGGGAAATTCCTGCGCCACCGGCTGCAGCTGGCGGCGCCGCTGCAGATGCGAGCGCACCCATTCTGCGCGGCTGGCCAGGAAGGACCAGGCGCGGGTCTCCGAGACCCCACGCGGAACCACCAGCTCTACCTGGCCGCTGGAATCGATTCGCACGGCCACGCGCCTGGCGCGCCGGCTGTGACGCAGCCTGGCCTCGGGCAGCTCATTCTCCGCCCGCGGCGCCGGCCACAACGGCAACTGCGCGAGCGGGCCGGCTGCAACGCGGTTGTCGGCTATGCTCATCACAGGATGATAACAGCGCCACCGCCCGCCCTGATCGACATCGGGGCCAACCTGACCCATGAGAGCTTTGCCCAGGACCTGCCTGAGTTTCTGCGTCGCGCGCACCTGGCCGGTGTGGGGGAAATGATCGTCACCGGCACCAGCGTCGCGGCCACGCGCGCGGCGCTGGAACTGCATCGCGCTGATCCGCATAGGCTGTTCGCCACCGCAGGGTTGCATCCGCACCATGCCGCCGAACTGACCACCGATGCGCTGGCCGCACTGCGCGAGCTGGCGACAGAACCCGGCGTCGTAGCCATCGGTGAATGCGGACTGGACTACTACCGCAATTTCGCGCCGCGTGAAGCGCAGCTGGCGGCGTTCCGCGCGCTGCTGGAACTGGCGGTGGAAGTGCGCAAGCCGGTGTTCCTGCATCAGCGCGATGCGCATACTGACTTCATGGCCCTTTTGCGCGAGTTCCGCGGCTCGCTGGTCGACGGCGTGGCGCATTGCTTCACCGGTCAGCCGAACGAGCTGGACGACTGCCTGGAACTGGATCTGGCCATCGGTATCACGGGGTGGATCTGCGATGAACGGCGTGGCCAGCATCTGCTGCCGATGATGCGGCGCATTCCTTCGCAGCGCCTGATGCTGGAGACCGACGCGCCCTACCTGCTGCCGCGCACCCTGCGGCCGAAACCGGCCTCGCGGCGCAATGAGCCGGCGTTCCTGGTAGAGGTCGCGACCACCGTGGCCAGCGCGCGCGGCGAGACGCTGGAACAGCTGGCCGCCAGCAGCACCGCAGCAGCCAGGGACTTTTTCCGGCTGCCGGGCTGAACGCTTGATCACTGACTTCATCACGGCCGTCTGGCCCAGCGCGGCGCACGAGCGCAGTTATGCCGCGATCAACCTGATCGGGCTGGCGCTGGGCTTTGCCTGCTGCCGGATCCTGGGCCTGTTCTGGGCCTCCACGTACAGCTTCTTCAGGCGCCGGCTCGCCCCCTTCAACTCCTTCATCCGGTCCAACAGGGAGGCATCCATGCCGCTGTACTTGGCCCGCCACTCAGGTGGTGCCTACGAAACCGGCAGCAGCTCCTGCGCCCTGACGACACTTCGGGCAGCACCTTAAAGGCACTCAGGGCAAAGGACACAGGGAACATGATCGAGTATCGTTTCAAGCCAATGGAAGCTCTCTCAGAATTGACCACTCCGTACAGAAGCGCCTTTGTTCACTTCATGTTTCCACTTGCACACGCGAGCACCATCCGCTCTGTGGAAGCGACAATCCCATGACGCTATCACTGGAGACCATTAGCGCGACGCTATCGTTCCTGCGGACGGCAGGACGACCGCTTCCATGTCTTGGCGCTCTGGACTACTTCCAAATGGAAGCTGATTTTTCGTCTCTACCAATTCACGAGAGCAATGACTTACGCTATCTGCATGATTTGACTGCGCGCATCCTTCACCGTGGCGTAGGAACGCTCCCGTCCATTGCTGTCGAGCGGCTTGTGGCATCGCTCTATGGCAGCGCCTTTGCCGTGACCGAAATCGATAACGGCGAAGAAGGTCCTATAGAGTGGGGAAACGACAACGCCCTTAAGCAACTCTATCTCAGAGCCATGCAATTCTCCGACTGCGTGTCCAACTGGCCTGGAGACCCTGGCACAGTTCCGCTTGACCCAAAGCATCCAGAAAATGAACGCCGCCTTTTGAGGCAGTTGCTCAACCACTACGGGCCAAAGTTTGCATCGTGCCTCTACACTCAGGTACATATCTCAGATCTCCTGCCGACGGAGCGCGGGCAAGACTTTCTTTCTCAACGAATAGATTTTCTGATCTCACTGCCGAATGGCCAAAGACTCATTCTCGAGCCAGGAGATCACCACTTCGGCGAAACCCCACTCGCCCAGCAGAGTCTGGATCTTCTACGAGATAGCACTCTCGCGAAAATTGGCATCCCTACGCTTAGGTTTGTGAATGCCAGGATCGGAACGCCAGAGTTAATAACTGATATTGACGCGCTGATTCAGAGAGCAGGCGGCCTGCCATTTTTTGCGACGTCGGTAGCTAGTCAAAACAATGCCGAGCTGATGCTTGGTCACTTGATAATGCTACCAACCCTTGTCGCCAGAATTGAACATGTTCTGGATATAGCGCTGTTGCAGCGCGGCTTGCTTATGCAGCAATACATCGACATCTGCGTAGTTGAGCAGGATCTCGAGTGTGCCGAAATTGCGTTATATAGTTTTTTACAGCGCCTTACCCGTCTCGCCGCTCTCAACAACATCGATCTGGCACTCCCGACCATTAGCTTAACCATCGTGCGCAGCGGTCGGCATTCGTGCACAGACCTTGCGGAGCTTCATAAGCTATTGGCGGCTTTTGGCTGCGAGGTCGCGGCAGTTGATCACGCCTCACCCACGCGGTTCGACTTGTCTCTAGATGTTTCCATTACGGCAAACAACCTAACTCTTCCGCTTCCAACACAAGCCATTGGCCACGCAACGATACGCAATACACACCCCCACTGGCACAAGCATCGCTTCACGTATGCCGCCGGACTTCCCAGGGAAACGGAGCTACTGGATTCTGATTTGACGTTACTCGAGACTTTTCTCGGCGACTTTTTTCGAAAGAAGAAGCTCAGGGATGGCCAATTCCCTATCATTAAAAATGTGATGGCGCAAAAGGCGACAATCGGCTTGTTGCCGACTAGCGCTGGTAAATCAATCTGCTTTCAACTTGCATCACTTTTGACACCTGGCATCACGCTGGTGGTCGACCCAATTATTTTCCTGATGAAGGATCAGGTTCTCGGACTGTCAGAGCAATACGGAATAACGACCGTCGCAGCTTGGCACGCTGAAGCACGCTATGTTGATGAGCAGGTCGGTGACCTGATGGCAACAAATCTCATGATCTTTCTATCACCGGAGCGCTTTCTACGATCGACATTCCGGACTGCCATGAAGAATCTCACAGTAGGTGATCTCTTCGTAAACTATGCCGTCATCGATGAGGCGCACTGCGTCTCCATGTGGGGGCACGACTTCCGACCGTCTTACCTCATGCTGGAGAGGTGCCTCCGAGATTATTGTTCTTTGGGCGGTCGGTCGCCTGTAATTGTCGCCTTAACAGGCACTGCTTCACAGCTAGTGCTAATCGATCTGAAGCGACAGCTGAATATCGAAGTGATGGATTCAATCATCCGACCTAAAACATTCGAACGTCCTGAACTCCGCTACAACATCGTACAAGTAAGCGCGAAAGGCAAGAAGCAGGCCCTATCCTCTGTGCTCCGCGCAATTGAAATGCGCATGGGCATCCAGGACATCAAGCGTGAGGCACATGGCGTACTGTTCGCCAATATCCCGAATCAGGTTTGGGAGCTCTACAGCGAAATGGCGGGTGACGCAGACGAGCACGTATTCAAAGTTGCATCCGGATCTGATCCAGAGGAAGACTTTACGTGCGGCATGGCCTGCGGAGGCAAGCCAAAGACCTCGCCGGTGAGCCCTGAACAGTGGAAGCAGTATAAAGACAAGATACTTCCTCACTTTAAGCGCGGAAAAGTTCGAATGCTTATTGGAAACGCCGCTATCGGCGTCGGGATAGACAATGAGTACGTCAACTACGTAGTAGTCTACTGCTTACCCTCTTCTCTTGAGAGTCTAGGGCAGCAGTGGGGGCGCGCCGGAAGAAGGGGACAACGCAGTCAGTGCTACTTGACGTATTCCGATGACCAACAAGCCGTTACTGATCGATGGCTCAACGGCGACTTGGCAGTAATGCCAAAGCGGTATGACGACCTGGGAACCATCTCCTGGTTTCATTCGCAAGCCTTCCCCGGAGAGAAGGACGATACCCAAGGAACGATGGGTGTACTCAGGAGCATTTTTAGCGCTCCCCTCGATGGCGACGGGCGACGGGCTGTTCGAGATGATAAAGGCGAGCGTGCGCAGCGTTTCTTATCCTTTCTCATCATGATGGGTTTGGTAGAAGATTACGAAGCAACCGGCACTGGCGCGAATACCCGCTTTCGCGTATTGCTACCCGCCATTGTTGCAGACGCCATCTTAGCGAACGATAACAATCGCCTTGAGGCTCATCTGATCGGTTCAATTCAGAAGTATCTTTCCCGCTATCGACCAACAACCGAGAAGGAAGTGAGTGATGGGTTTAGGACACGACCTGAAGAACGCCTGAGCGGGAAAGCGGTTGGCTACCTCATAAATTTTATTTATTCCAGGATCGCGTATCAGCGAAAGGAATCGATACGGACAATCACTGCATTTTGCAGAGAAACGGATTTGTCGAACGAAGCAATCCAGCGGCGATTGAAGGCATTCTTTGATCGAAATCCAAAGTTTTCTGATCGATTGGATGCCATGGCATCCAACGACATCTCCATCACCGGAGTTATGGAGATTCTTCTGCTGATCGAGGGTTACGATGATGCCGAGCATCTTTTCTGGGAAACGCGTCGCCTGTTAGACGAAAGGTTTCGGGCTGACTGGGCAGCAGTCAATCTCTTATCGGTAATTTACCGAGAAATGGCTCTATCCCGTAATTCGACTACCACATTCCAGCAGATGCTGGAGGAACTGGATCAGCGGCTTTCGCCTGACCCCCGCGCAACGTTTCTTGTCGGCTTCTTCAATGGTGTTCACACGCTGGATAAGCTTTTAGGTGCGCCATTGTCTGAAAAGCTGCTTTTTGTATTATTCGGTTTGATCTTTCAACGCTATGGACCGGCATGCCTTCCTGTCCTGGACGGCATAAGCTGCAATGCTGACACAAAGCTAATAGTCCGAGCGTCACTCGCAACCAAACAAGTGGAGGGACTTCTAAATGTCGTCAGACGTAAACACCATCTTGGCTGATTGCGAGAAGCAAGCAAGACAATTGGTCGAGGAAGTCGAAAAATATCGTGCCGCTGGTGCCATTAGTGACCAAACGGGAAGGTCGTTGCAGGCACTCTGCGTTTCACTTACGGAAACGCATAAGCGTATCGAGCCATTCACGCGAGTTTTCGCGAAACGAGTCCTGATCTTGATGGGCGGAGTTATGGCAATTAATACCATTCTTATGATTGCTAGCCTGGTAGTTCTTCTGACTAAATAGGTGCAGCTTGTGGAGGCGGACATAACGACGCTCAGGATGATCCCGACTCAAAGTTCATCCTGCAGTGGATATGCGTATGTCATGAGCACTTCCGTCCGCAAATCCCTGACCAACTGCGCAAAATCCGCGACGATACGCTGCCATTCCTCCTCGCCCTGATCCTGCGGACCCGCAAAGTCACTCGGATGTGGCAAGTTCCGCTCAGGATACGTGTTCAGATATTCCAGGAAGCGCTCTAGAACTGTCTCTCCTGATTCAAGAAGATCCTCATCACCAACGATGAGCAGATCAATGCCGTCATCTCCGATCAACCACTTGTCAACGTCGGGATCATTCGATCTGGCCATAGCGACGAGTTCTGACACCCGCGCACTACTCTTGAATCTCCCCAATCGCTCGCGAACGGACATCCCCGTTGATTCTTCGCGCTCCGCCACAAGACCGCGAAGCGTCTCCACCGCAACGGATTCTTCTCCGGCCTTCGCCAAGCGCCGAAGCCACAGAGAAATCCAATGAGACCTATGTGCAGCGCACTCCTCCTCCGACTCCTGGTAGGGCTCACGCGCTGCATCCACGCCCACTTTTCCGCTCCAGTCCGACAGGGCTTTGCGAACGGCCGATACATCGTCGGACCAGACGATATTCCAATCGCCAGCCTCGACCACTCTGACCATTGGAAGTGTTCCGAGAAGGCGGACAACCTCTCGCGTGCCGTCCGACCAATCACCCTCGTCTTCAGTCACTGGCCATTCCGAATCGTAGGCCGATCGCAATGCGGGATCCGTCGGTCTGTCCGCGCGCAAATAACACCGTTGATAAAGCTCATTCACGGCGCTGCCCGCCTGCCGAACTTCAGAGGCCAATGCGCAGTCGGTTAGTTGTCCTTCGGAAGTGAAGTATCGGACGATCTCATGCTCACACTGCCAGGCCAGCAAGGCGCAGTAGGGACAGCGGTTGAGATCTTCCTGCTCTAGCCTCGTCATTCACGCCACCCTTGGCTTGCCGGTACCGGATGCACTGCCGCCGCTTTCCGACTTACAGCGAATCCACCCACCGATCAGGCACTGGCCGCAATGGAATTCCGGCTCCAGGCCGGAAGCCACTTCCATCCGCAGTATTCGCGAAGGCGATCTGCGACCTTCGCCAGATCGAAGAACACCACCAGCATGAACGGGTACAACAGGAAGACGACCGAAAGCAGGACGAAATTCAAGACATGGAAAGTGGTGGCGCAAATCACGAACAGGATGCGCAACCTGAGGCTCCTGGTCAGCAGCACCAGCGGCGACAACAGCTCGAACAGGATCACGACGCTGACGAAGGCCACCAGCCACCCCGGCATCTGGGCCAGCAGGTATCCCAGCTTCATGCGTACCGCCTGGCCGTGTTCATCCAGGCCATACCGCATCGAGCGCTCGATCAACTTGATCTGCACCTGCCCGCCATCGCCCACCCAGGCCAGGCCGGCAATACGCAGTTTGGCCACCGCAGCAAAGAAGTAATAGAACGCAACGTAGATCTGGATGACACGCAGAGGCCAGCTTGCAGCCCACTCTTCCACCGGGGCCAATAGGCGGCCCTGCTGGCGGTGGCGACGCGCATCCAGGGACAGTACATCCCCGCAGCGGGAAAACAGGAAGATGATGATGGCGTTCGCTGGTACCACGTAGCGGTGATGCACATCGCCATCAAAGCTGTCGCGCACCCCCTGCACATAGGCCATCGATATGAACAGCACCACCAGCGACCAACGGGTGCGGTAACCCAGACCCAGCGTGACCGTCGATGCAAACAGCGTGGCTATTGCCGCATACGTCACCCACGGCACGTGAACATGCAGCCCGACCAAGCGGAAATACCAGATCGGATCGGTGAAGTAGAAAGCCTTGCCGAGAGGATCGATCGAGAACAGGAACAACACCTGCGACACATGGTAGAAAATCAATCCGAACGCGAACCAGATGCGGAACAGCCCGAGGCTTTCAGCCGAGTACCCGCCGAATATGTATCCCGACCACCAGGAAAGCCGGAAGGGATTGGCCAGCAGGGGTTCAGATTTCATCGTTGTTCCATCGCCAAACCCATTCATCCCTCCAGCGCGCGAGCCCTGTGCGTCGCGTCTGCAATGGCGTCAGGCCACCGCCATCATTCAGGTCCCGCAGGCTGAACAGGTATTCAAGCGCCGGCGCCTGCACCTCGACGATGAAATCCGGTTGGCCGGGTTCGCGCCCCAGCGACTTGTTCAGCGAATACAGGATGCGCCAGTCCCAGAAGACGCTGGTCGCCGGATCCGGATCGAACAACTCGCGCAGGTAGCGATTGGCAGGCGAGAGCGCCAGATGGCTCTGGTAGTCCTTGGGCGGACCAAGACCGAAGATCCGTTCGTAGTACAGGCGGATGAACTTCGTTCGCGGGATGTTCAGCCGCTGCGGATTAATCCTTTCCTCGCCGCCGTCCTGCCGGATCGCCAGGAATCCGCGCTGCACTTCTTCCAGGTTCCAGACGCGCACCGGGATGTCTTCGACAGGTACATATTCCGCATACATGGGCACCCAGGTCAGCGGCCAGTTGTCGATTCTGAACACGATGGCCGCTGCGGCCAATGCAAAGAATACGATCACGAAAGTACGCGCCTGTCTTCTTGTTCTCACTGCTCCCCCGATGCGAGGCTAGAACTTCAGGCGCTTCCCGCCCAGATTGTTGATGCGGGTCCTGCCCAGGATCCTCAGCAGCAGGTTGCGTCCGGCCTTCATGAGGGGATAGACGACGCGCGCCCGTCGCTTCGACCGGAACACCGCATAAGTGAACTTGTCGAACAGCGACTTCCTGGGGCTGAGCAGTGCCAGTATGTGGATGGCATCCGCGCCGTAGTGAAGGGTGCCCCGATAGCGGACCACCATCCCCTCGTCGATGTCCAGGCTCCTGGCGGTCACTTCACGCAGCAGTTCGCTGTCCGCACGAGCGTCCAGGCGGCTGACAGTGCCTGCGTCCGCACGCACATCGGCAATGTTGCAATAGGCATCGCACACCGGGCATTCGCGGTCGTACAGGATCTCGACCACATCGCCGGCAGCTGCAGCAGCACCCGCCTGCATGCCCTCGCCAGGATTTCCGTGATTCGATGTCATTGCAACGCGCGACTGTCCTTGCATTGCCTCGCGTTGAGGGCATGCTTCCGGAGAATTGAAGTTCGGTGGATAGTACTTTCAAACGCCCTTCCCTGCTCGGCCGGACGTCAGCCCTATCCCTGAATCTCTCGCCCACCCCAAGGCTGGCCGCCAGCAGCACGGTCGCAGCCAGGGATTTCCTCCGGCCGTCGGGTCGAGCGCTCAACGCATCAGGTGTGTGGCTTCACAGGGCCGGCGTGGCGCCTCCGGACCGCAGCACCGACAGGTACTTCTCACCGCCGTGCTGCGTGACGGTCCGGTCACGGGAGAAGCCCTCAAACGATGCGGTGCAGCCGGCGACGATACGGTCGTGGAGTTCCACGAAGATGACCGTGGCTTTGCGCAACTCCTCGTCGTCGCTCAGGAACAACTCCTTCTCCGCGCCTTCGATATCGATCTTGGCGATGCCGATGGCGGAGCCTCCGTGCTTCTCGGTGATCTCCTTGAGCGTCACGGTGCTCACGGTCTCGAGGAATCCGGCATCGGGACGGTCCTCGGGTTCCTCGATGATCGTGTAGCCCCATGGGCCGGTGCCGCGATTGCTCAGGCGAACCGAGGCGCGGTTGGCGGAAACCAGGGCCGCCTGGAGCGCGACGATGTTGGGAAAGCGACGGATATTCTGCGACAGAATGCGGAAGTTCTCCTGTGACGGCTCGATCGTGACGACCGTCGCCTCGGGATACATGCGGGCGAGCTTGATGGCCGCCGTGCCGATGTAGCCCCCGGCATCGATGATCAATCCATTGAAGCCCCTGGGAAGCAGGTTCTCCAGCGGCGCGAACTCTTCGGTGAGCGTCGACCTGGCCACGCTCAGGTCAGGCGAATCGGGGCGTACCACGAGGCGCTCTCCGGACACGCGCACTGAGACGGGACCCTTCCACCGGATGCGCGTCGCGGCATAGATCTTGGAGCCAGTGGCAAAGCCATACGTGCCCACCAGTCGGGCCCACGACTTGATCGAACCGAGCACCTTCCTGACAATCATGTGAATTCCAGGGTGGCGAAACGCCGTTGCTGCAAGTGTAGCGGCCGGAGCCCTTCGGTTGCATTCGGAGACGACGAGGAAGCCCACCCGCAGACGATCTCAGGACTGCGCGCCGGCGAGGTTTGCATCAATTGCGTGGCGGTCCCGACCATACGTCGTGCACCGCAAGGGGCATCAGGCGCGAAACACCTCGGCCAGAAAGCTGCGCGGCACGCGCAGCGTGCTCGGCGCCACAGCAGCCACCAGGCCCTGCCAGTCGGCACGATAGCGGTCGATCCAGCCGCGTCCCGCTTCCGAGTCCACCTGCGGGAACTCGGTGTGCAGCGAATCCACCATCAGCGTCCAGCGCGGCAGCCCCTTGGGAAAGCGCCCCCGGCGCGTGAACAGCACGCGCCCTTCCACCGGCAGATCACCCGCCAGCGAACGTACTGCCGCCACGCGATCGTAGATGGCATGCTGCGGATTGACGAAGGTGCTGCGATTGGCGCCGTTCATGACAGTCCAGTCGGTCATCTGGTCGCCGCCAAAAATATTGCCCCGCACATCGCGCAGGTCGATGACCAGCACGCCGCGGGAAGTGAGCATCAGGTAGTCGACGTGCATGAAGGCGCCCATGCCATCCGGCACCAGCACATTGCGCACGTATTCGCTGCTCACCGCGATGATGGTCTGGTCGAGGCGCTTCTGCCCGGCCCGCCGGCGCAGCGCGCGGATCAGGTAGTACAGCAGCGCGGCCAGCATCACCAGCCCCACTGCCGTGAGGATCATCCGGTTCTGCGGCGTATCGAGCCGTTCCAGCGCGGCATCAGTCAAGTGGCGTCCCTCAGTGCCGCCAGGGTCGGCTCGATCTCGCGGCAGGATGAAGGCAGATCATACAGGCGCCTCAAGTTCTCCGGCACTTCGACCGGGCCCACCAGCGGCTCGACGATCTCGCGGAACTTGGCAGGATGCGCGGTGGAAACCAGCACCCACTGATGCGCCGCGCGTTCTGCCGCCGGCAACCGTGCATAGACTTCCGCGGCTGTGGCGGTATGCGGACACCAGACTTCGCCGTAGCGCTCCCGGTCGGTGCGAATGCGGGCAAGGATGGCCGCGTCATCGACAGAGAAGGCCTGCAACTGTGCGCCCAGTGCGGCCGCGTCCGGGAACAGCGCCAGCATGCGCTCCAGGTTACTCGGATTGCCCACGTCCATGGCCGAGGCCAGCGTGGGAATGCTGGGGCGCGGGCGCAGCTCGCCGGTGGCAAGGAAGTCCACGACAGTGCGATTGGCGTTGTGAGCCAGCAGCACCCTGTCGATGGGAAATCCCATCTGCTTCGCCCACAGGCAGGCTGCGGAATTTCCCAGGTTTCCGCTGGGAATGATGTAGGAAGCCGGCTGCCCGGATTCCAGCCTGGTACGCAGGCTGCTCGCGGCGTAGTACACCGCCTGCGGCAACAGCCGCCCGAGGTTGATGCTGTTCGCGGAGGACATCTGCGCACGCTCGCGCAGCTGCGGGTCGACAAAGGCTTCCTTCACCAGCCGCTGGCAGTCATCGAAACTGCCGCGCACCGACAGGCTGATGACATTGTCACCCCAGCAGGTCAGCTGTTGCTGCTGCGTGGGGGACACCAGCCCCTTCGGGAACAGAACCACGACCTCCATGCCGGGGCGGCGATGAAACGCTGCGGCCACTGCGCCACCGGTATCGCCTGAAGTGGCCACCAGGATGCGCAGCGTGCGCCCGCCGGCGCGCGGAATGCGCGCCAGGCTCGCGGCCAGGAAGCGCGCGCCGAAATCCTTGAAGGCTGCGGTGGGGCCGTGGAACAGTTCCAGCACGTGCAGGCTGTCGGCCGATGGCAGCTTCTTCAGCGGCGCCGGAAAACTGAATGCGTCGCGGGTGATCTCCGGGATCTGCGCGGCCAGCGCATCGTCCTCGGCAAAAGCGCCGATGAGCGTGTTGCCCACCTGCGGCAGTTCGCCGGGCGCCAGCGCGGAGAGGTCCGGCCACTGACCGGGAACATACAGCCCGCCATCCGGCGCCAGCCCCTGCAACAGGGCCTCGCTGAAACTCACCGCTGGCGCCTTGTGGCGCGAACTCCCGAACCTCATTCGCTGCTCACCACATGTGCGCCGCCGGATTGCACCGGCACGATCCACTTGTCCGTGGCGATGTCCTCGGCAGCAAAGGCGCGCACCATGGCGTCGCGCACGGCTGCGGCGTCCCGTTCCAGGCACATCGCGAAAATGGTCGGCCCGGCGCCGGAGATCGAGCAGCCCAGGGCGCCCTTTTCCATGGCGGCCGCCCGCACTTCCGCGAAGCCCGGGATGAGCACCTGCCGCTGCTTCTCGATGATGACGTCTTCCAGCGAAGCCTTGATCAGGTCCAGGTCGTTGGTATAGCAGCCGGAGATGAACCCCGCGAGGTTGGCCGTCTGCCACACGAAATCGGACATGTTCACGGTGCGGCTGAGGATGGCGCGCGCCTGCTTGGTGGACACCTGCAGATGCGGATGGATGATGACGGCGTGGATCAGCTCCGGCACCGGAATCTGCTTCACGCGCGGATGATCAATGCCCACGGTCAGCACCAGCCCGCCGAACAGCGACGGGGAGATGTTGTCCGCGTGGCGCGAGCCGCTGGCCACGGCCTCGCCTTCCATCGCCACCTTCAGCAGCTCGATGCGCGTGAGTGGATCCTCGAGCATGGCATTGGCTGCCACCACCGCGGCCACGGCCGAGGCGGCCGAACCGCCCAGCCCCGAGGCCAGCGGTATGCCCTTGTGGATACGCATCTCGAAGCCGAAATCCAGCTTGCGCATGGCGGCCAGCGCCAGCAGCGCCTGGCCGGCAGTGTTCTTCTCCGCTTCCAGCGGCAGGTCCTGCACCACGCCGGTGATGGACTTGATCACCACACCGGGCTGCGGCGTGCGCAGCAGCGACACCCGATCGCCTACTGCATCAACCGAGAAGCCGAGGATGTCGAAACCGATGGCCACATTGGCCACCGATCCCGGAGCGAATGCCGTGACGGCCGTGGGGCCAGACTGGCCGTACCCGGCGCTCACAGCCGCGCTCCGAGATACGCCGACAGGCGCAGCAGGTCGGCGAACACGCCGCCGGCCGTCACCTCGGGCCCTGCACCCGGGCCCTGCACGATCAGCGGATTGTTGCAGTACCGGGCCGTGGCAAAGCGCACCACGTTGTCGGTGAGTGCGATGTTGGCGAAGGCGTGCTTGCGGTCCAGCTCGACCACGCCCACCGTTGCCTCGCCCTTGGCCGTGATGCGGCCGACGAAGCGCAGCACCTTGCCTGCCTTCTGCGCCGTCTCGTAACGCTTCTGCATGGCTGCATCGTACTTGGTGAGGCCGTCGAGGAATTCATCGATGGAACCGCCGGCAAGATCCTGCGGCACCAGGCTCTCCACTTTCACATCGCCCATCTCCAGTTTCAGGCCCATCTCACGCGCCAGGATGATGAGCTTGCGCGCCACATCGGTGCCGGAGAGGTCATCGCGCGGATCCGGCTCGGTGTAGCCGCGTTGCTTGGCGTCGCGCACGATGGAGGAGAACGGCACGGAACCGTCGTACACATTGAACAGGTAGGCCAGCGTGCCGGAGAAGATGCCTTCGATGCTGTCGATGACATCGCCGGTCTCGCGCAGGTCGCGCAGCGTCTGGATCACCGGCAGGCCCGCGCCCACCGTACCCTCATACAGATAATGCGAGGCGCCCTCGCGCCGTGCCTCGCGCAGGGATTCGTAGTAGGCCATCTTCGCGCTGTTGGCCTTCTTGTTCGGCGTGACGATGTGAATGCCGGCGGCCAGCCAGTCGCGGTAGTGCATGGCCACCGATTCGTCGGCCGAGCAGTCGATGATGACGGTGTGCGGCAGGTAGTCGACCTTCACATGCTCGACGAAGCGGGCGATGTCGGCCGTGGACTTCGACGCTTCGTACTCCGGCCGCCAGCGGGCCAACTCCACGCCGCGATCCGACAGCAGCATGCGCTTGGTGGACATGATGCCGCGCACGCGCAGGTCCAGCTTGAACTCGCGCGACAGCCGCGCCTGTTCGCCGGCCAGCTGGTCCAGCAGCACGCGACCCACGGTGCCCGGCCCGATCACGCCAATGGAAATGGTGTTGGGCGAGAGATAGAAGCTGGCATGCGTGGCACGCAGCGCGCGCGTGGCCTGCTTGCCATCCACCACCACCGATATATTCCGCTCCGAAGCGCCCTGCGCAATGGCGCGCACGTTCACGGCCGCGGCGCCCAGCGCATTGAACACCTTGGCCGATACGCCCGGCGTGCCCGCCATGCCATCGCCAACCACAGCGAGAATGGCCAGGTCCTCGGAAGTCTCCACGCTCTGGATCTGGCCTTCCGCCAGCTCACGCATGAAAGCGGCGCGCACCACCTGTTCGGCGCGCACGGCCTCCGACTGCGGAATGGCGCAGCAGATCGAATGCTCGGAACTGCCCTGCGAGATCAGGATGACCGAGATGCCCTCTTCGCGCAGCGCGCCGAACAGCCGGTGCGCCGTGCCTGGCACGCCGATCATGCCCGCACCCTCGATGTTCACCAGCGCGATGTTCTCGATGGAGGTGATGCCTTTCACCGTCAGCGCCGAAGTGGGATTCGCGCAGATCAGCGAGCAGGGATTCGTGGGCGCAAAGGTATTGCGGATGTAGATGGGGATGGACTGATTGATCGCCGGCGCCATGGTCTGCGGGTGGATCACCTTGGCGCCGAAGTACGCCAGCTCCATGGCCTCGTTGTACGAGAGCTGGTCGATGACCTGCGCGTTGGGCACGCGGCGCGGATCCGCCGACAGCACGCCATCCACGTCGGTCCAGATATGGATCTCGGCGGCATTCAGCAGCGCGCCGAAGATGGAGGCGGAGAAATCGCTGCCATTGCGCCCCAGCGTGGTCTGCACGCCCTGCGGCGTGCGTGCGACGAAACCAGGGATGATCAGCGTGCCGGCAAATTCCGCGGCACCGGTTTCATTCAGGCGCGCGCGGGAAGCATCCCACTGCACGGCCGGCCCCAGCGGGCCCCACTCCACCACCACGCATTGCCGCGCATCCAGCCAGCGCACACTGCTGGCGCCGTTCTTTCGCCGCGCCGACAGGTAGGCCGTGAACAGGCTGGTGGACCACAGTTCGCCGTAGCCGGCCACCAGGTCGCGCACGTTCTGCGCTGCAGAGCGCATCAGGCTGGTGGTGTGCAGCACGCCTTCCAGGTCGGCCCGGTCGCGATCGAAGGCTTCCAGCCACTGCGCTGCAGCTGCCGGAGCCAGCAGGCTCTCGGCGATGGCGCGGTGGCGCTCGCGCACCGCCTGCAGCTGGCTGCCCACGGACTGGTCCTGCTTCTCGGCCAGATCGACCAGGCCCAGCAGCACGTCCGTGGTGCCCTTGGCGGCCGAAAGCACCACCGCCAGCCGCGGGCTGGCCTGCGACTCGATGATGTCGGCCACTTTGCGAAAGCAGTCGGCGTCATAGACGCTGGTGCCGCCGAACTTGTGTACCACCCAGTTTGCGGTGGAGGTATTCGCACTGCCCATGGATTTCATCGATTTTGCAGCCGAAGTTGCTGTTTAATAGGAAAAAACCCGCGAACTCTAAAGGTCGCAGGGCACCCACGCAAGCAACCAGTCCGAGGATCTTCAGGAAGGCATGAGCAGCGACAGCAACCTGCATATCCTGGTGCTGGCGGCCGGTTCCGCCAGCCGGTTCGGCTCGCCCAAGCAGCTTGCCCGGATCGGCGGCCAGATGCTGCTGCAGCGGGCAGTCTCACAGGCCACCGAGGTATGCGGTCATGCCGTCACGGTGGTGCTCGGCGCCCATGCGGAACAGATCAGTCCGCTGCTGCGGCGTGGTTCCGCCGCCGTGGAGATCAACCGCCACTGGCAGGAAGGCCTGGCCAGTTCCCTGCGGCTGGGAATCCAGCGCCTGCCTGGCAGTTGCGAGGGGGTCATGGTCACCCTGGCAGACCAGGCGGCCCTCACCACCATCGATCTGCAGCGCCTGGCCAGTGCCTGGCGCCGCCAGCCCGACTGGCTGATCGCAGCCTCCTACGCGGGACACACGGGCGTACCAGCCGTGTTCCCGGCCTGGTGCTTCGGGGACTTCGCGGGGCTGCGCGGCGATGCCGGCGCCCGCTCCATCCTGGCGCGACACTCGGCGCGGTGTCTGCGGGTACCCATGCCCAACGCTGCCGTGGACATAGACCGCCCGGAGGACCTGCTGACGCTGGAAACGCGCTAGCGCTTTGTCGAAGCCGCCAGGAGCTCGCGCAATGCCGTAGCCGTCTCCGGGTGCGTTTCGGCGCCCGCCACGCCGGCGCGGCCGGTGGAGCCGGAACGGCCCATGGCGATATCCAGCGGCGTGGTGCCCCGCCCGTCCTTGAGATCCAGCTTTGCGCCACGTCCGCCCAGGTAGCGCACTACCTGCGTCCAGCCCAGCTGTGCGGCGCCGTGCAGCGCCGTCTGGCCGTTGTTGTTGGCAGCGTTGATGTCGGCGCCGGCGTCCAGCAGCAGCCCGGCAGTCTCGATGCAGGGTGGTTCGTTGCGGAACCGGCCGCGGATATCCACGGTGGCCCAGCCCACGCCGGCCGCTGCCATCAGCGGCGTGGCACCCAGGTTGTTCTGCAGGTCCGCCAGGGCGCCGCGCTTGAGCAGCAGCTGCGTGGCCGGTACATCGCAGGCCTTGGCGGCGCGTAACAGTGGCGTGGTGCCGACTGTCAGCATGGCATCGCCGCCGCGGTCCTGACCCAGCGAGCGATAAGGCGGAAACAGCTTCAGCTGCATGTTGGGGTTCGCGCCGCGATCCAGCAGCATCTGCGCCACTTCCAGTGGCAGCGTCTGGTCGGAGGACGGCCGGTCGGGACGCCCGCCGCGGGGCGTGGTGTTGTAGTCGATGGCCGAGTACAGCGGCGCGCGGCCCCACACATCCCAGCGGTTCACATCGGCGCCGGCCTCGATCAGCACTTTTGCCGTATCGAAGCGCGCGTTGAGGATGGCCATCAGCAGCGGCGTGATGTTCTCGGGATTGGTGAGGTTGATGTCCGCCTTGGCCTTCACCAGTTCCTGTGCACAGGGCGCGCAGCCTTCGCGCGCGGCCAGCAGCAGCGCGGTGAAACCACCGGGCGGGCGGTTCTGCGGTCGCGGTTCTGCCGTCACCTTGCGCTCCCAGTCGCGCACGGCGGAGATCACATCCACCTTCGCGCCCGACTTGATCAGCAGGTGCACCATCTCCGGATTGCTTTGCGCGGCGGCCCACATCAGCGCGGTCTGTCCACGCCACTGCTCCACGGCGTTGACGTTGGCGTGCGCCTTGATCAGCGCCTTGGCTGCCTCCACCGAGCCGGTGCGCGCCACGGTCATCAGCGCGGTCTCGCCCTCGTCGTTGGCTGTATTGGCATCGGCGCCGGCCTTGAGCAGAAGACGGATCAGCGCCACATCGCCGCGCTCGGCGGCTTCCTGCATGGGCGTGGAGCCGTAGTCGTTGCGCGCACCGGCGACCGCGCCGGCCTTGATCAGCCGCTGCGCCAGATCCAGATTGCCGAAGTGCGCGGCGTAATGGAGCGCTGTGGTGCCATCGGCCAGCTTCGCACGGGCATCGGCGCCGGCCTCGAGCGCCTGCAGCGCTGCCGGCCGGTCGTCAACGGCGGCTGCGTCCAGCAGCGGCGAAGCTACCGGCGCCGTGGCAGGACCCGGTGTCGCAGACATGACCAGCGTTGCCGGCAAGCCCAGCAACAGGGCGATGAGCAATCGGTGCATGGATCAGACTTCCGCGAACTTCATCGAGCTGTCGCCAAGTTTTTCCATCGGCACGCCGATGCGATCCAGCAGCGTCAGGTGCAGGTTGGCGATGGGCGTGCGATCGGCATAGCGCAGGTGCTGGTTGCCCTTGATCTTGCCCATGCCGCCGCCCACCAGGGCCGTAGGCAAGGGATAGTGGTTGTGCAGGTTGCTGTCGCTCATGTTGCTGCCGAACAGCAGCATGGAGTTGTCCAGCATGGAGTTCTCACCGTCTGGCATCGTCGAGAGCTTCTTCACGAAGTGCGCGAACTCGGAGGTATTCCAGGCCTGCAGCTTGGCCAGCCGCTCCATCTTCTGCGGGTTGTTGGCATGGTGTGAAAGCGGATGGAAGGCATCGGAAATGCCGATGAAATTGTAGGGCTGGTTGCTCACTTCCGCCGCCATCATGAAGGTGGTGACGCGCGTGAGATTGGCCTGCCAGGACAGCGCGATCATGTCGAACATCAGCCGCAGCTGCTCATCGAAACGGCTGGGAATGCCGGCCGGCGCATCCGGCAGGCTGATGGAGGACAGATCGCGGCTGGAAAGCTGCTGCACGCGGCGTTCAATCTCGCGCACCGTCGTGAGGTATTCATCCACCATGGCCTGGTCGCGCGCGCCAAGCTGGCGTTTCAGGTCCTTGGCATCACGCGAGACAAGATCCAGCAGGCTCTGGTTTTCCCGCATCAGCAGCACGCGCTCGTCGGCCGTGTCACCGGCCCCGAACAACTGCTGGAACAGCTTGCGCGGGTTGTGCTCCATGGGCAGCGGCGTGGCCGGATCGCGGAAGGCAATCGTCTTGCCGTAGCTGCAGCCGTAGTTGCGGTCGCAGGAACCCTCTCCGCCGCGCTCTTCCGTGCCCACTTCCAGCGAAGGCAGTGGCGTGTCCTGGCCGATGTGCTTGGCGGCGATCTGGTCGACAGTGATGCCGCCGTAGGGATCGTGGCTGATGCGCGGCGGAACACAGGAAAGCCAGGTGCCCGGCGTGATGGCATGCACCGGGGCGGCAATGGCCGATTTGTTCTCCAGCCCCGAGACAATGGTCAGCTGCTTCTGGAATGTCTGCAGCGAGGAGATGATGGGCGGCAGGTCGAAGTCGGCGCCCTCCTTCTTCGGCGTCCACTTGTCCATCACCGCGCCATGCGGGAAGTAGATGAAGGCCATGCGCGGCTTCGCCGCCGCCGCAGTGGCGGAAAGTGCCGTGGCAGCGGGAATCATGGCATCCAGCAGCGGCAGGCCTACTGCGGCGCCGGCGCCTTTCAGCACGGTGCGGCGGGAAAGATGCTTGCGGGTGATGTACATGCTCACTGTCCTCGCTGCTTGCTTGCCTGGGCCACGGTGTGGGCATCGGTTACCAGCGCACCATCCTTGGCCGGGGGGGCGCGATCGGTCAGGAATGCCGGGCTGGTCACGATGCCCATGACCAGCGTCGAGAATCGATAGTTGTCGACCGCCGCATCGCGCACCAGCCTGCGGATCAACGGCATGTCGAAATAACTGGCCGGACGGCCCAGTGCATAGGTCAGCAGGTTCTCGGTGAAGGTCTGCACGAACAGGTCCGGACGCGATACCAGGTAATCGCGCAGCGCGTCCACGCCATCCACCGGCGTGCCATCGGCCAGCCTGCCGTTGGCATCGATGCCCGCGCCCGCATCGATATCCTTCACCCGCCACTGGCCCAGTGCGTTGAAGTTCTCCATGGCCAGGCCCACCGGATCGATGACGCCATGGCAGGCATTGCAGGACTTGGTGTTGCGATGCTGTTCGAGGCGATGGCGCACCGTGAGCTGCTCGGCACCCTCCTGGCTTTCCGGGAACTGCTCCACGCCCGGCGGGGGCGCCGTGGGCGGCGTGCCCATGAGGTGTTCCAGGATGTACGCGCCGCGCACCACGGGTGAAGTGCGGTTGGCGTACGAGGTTGCCATCAGCACGGCGCCCTTGCCCAGCAGGCCGCGGCGCGTCGAATCCGCCACCGTCACCTTGCGGAACTCACCGCCGCGCACGCCCTTGATGCCGTAGTGCATGGCCAGGCGCTCGTTCAGGAAGGTCCAGTCCGCAGTCAGCAGATCCACCACGCTGCGGTCTTCGCCGAAGACGCTCCACACGAAGTCGTTCAGCTCTTCCTTGAAGGCGGGAATCAGGTCCTCGGTGTAATCGGGGAAGAGATTCGTATCCGGGTTCACCAGGTCGAGGCCGCCGACGTTCAGCCACTGCGCTGCGAAGTTGCTGGCCAGCGAGCGGGCGCGTGGATCCACGAGCATGCGCCGCACCTGCGCGGCGTAAACCTTGGGATCCTTGAGCTTGCCAGCCGCAGCCAGGTCGATCAGCGCATCATCCGGCGGACCACTCCACAGGAAGAACGACAGCCGCGAGGCCAGGTCCAGGTCGTTGAGCGCGAAGCTCTCTCCTGGCTTGGCATCGGCCGGCGGCGTGTGGAAGCGGTACAGGAACTTCGGGCTGGCCAGGATGGCCAGCACGCCCTTCTGGATGCCGTCATCGAAGCTGCCGGTCTTGCGGCCATTCTCGTAGAAGGCCATCGCACCGGTCAGATCCTCGTCGGTGATCGGACGGCGGAAGGCGCGCCGCGCCAGCGTGCCCAGGATCTGCTTCGCGCAGGGCGTTTCTTCGGCCGCACTCTTCGGGTGGCAGACGAACAGCCTGCGGCGGCTGGGCGTATCGCTCAACCCGGTCACCTGCAGCGGTCCCTTGATCTCCACGTTCGTGATGCGCGGGCCACCGGAATTGCCGTTGACCATCTGCGACATCCCGGCCACCGGCACCCAGCTGTTCAGGATCTCGTTCTGTTCGGCGGAGGTCTTCTGCTTGTAGGTGACACCGATGCTGTGGCGTCCGGCAGGTACCTTCACCTTGATGTTGCGGAAGCGATCGTCGATCTTGCCCATGCCGACGGCCTGTTCCACGTCGATGGCCTTCAGGTCCTCCTCGCCGCCCACCTGCGCCTGGAACACGCGATTGCCGTCCACCGTGACGATCAGCTGGAAGGGATCCATCACACCCCATACATAGCCGCCGCCCACCAGGCCGCTGACAGTGATTTCGTAGTCGCCATCGGCAGGAAACCAGTGTTCGATCAGCAGGCCGCCGCGCGTACCCAGCGGCAGCCCTTCGTGGTGCATGTACTGCAGCGCCGCCGCGGAGCCGGAATACACCGTGCTCTGCGGACGCGCCCTGGGATTGCCCAGCGCCTCGATGCTCACCTGCCGCGCAGCGCCGAGGTACTGCTCGAGGAAGGAAGGACTGATCTTCAGCACATCGGCAACGTTGTTGAAACCCGCGGACTGGTCATCGCGCGGCAGCAGCTGCTCGGCGTCGACGTCCAGGTCCAGCAATTCCTTGATGGAGTTGGCGTACTCGGGCCGGTTCAGCCGATGCAGCACCACGCTGCCTGGATTCGGGTTGGCCACGGCTGCCGATTCGAGTGAAGTCTCCAGCGTCCCGATGAACGACTTGCGCGCGGCCGCGTCGGGCTGCGGCTCACCGGGCGGCGGCATCAGCGAACCGCGCAGCCGCCGCACCGCCTCTTCCCACACCTTGGCATCCGGCGCGACGTCGGTTTTCTCCATGGTGTCGAAGGCAAGGCCGCCAGCCCAGTCCGTGGAGTTGTGGCAGTTGCCGCAGTATTTCTCGACGAATCCCCAGTTCTTCTCCAGCAGATCCGCGGGCGCATGGCCGCTCGGCGCGACCGCCGCCGTCTGCGCCAGCGATGGCGCTGCAGCTCCCGCGCATGTGGCAGCCAGCAGCAGCGCTGCGGCGATTCGCATGTTCATCCTGGTCTTCATCACCGTGCCACCCGCCGGATCTCGCCCACGTGATACCAGGCCGTCTCATAGGCCTGCTTCAGGAACAGCGATGGATCACCGTACTGCGCATCGAACTCGCGCGTGGGCGCCGCCGCCAGGAATTCCTCGTAAGTGCCGCCCTTGTAGTAGGTTTCGCCGATGCGGCTGATGATGGAGTAGCACATCTCCTGCTGCTGCTTCAGCGCATCCAGGCCCACGGGCGTACCGGTGCCGGCCACCACCTTGGTCGAAGCGTCACAGCGCCCGGTCAGTGTCTTCAGCGCGGTGTGGATGCCGCCCAGCCAGCCATTGCTGGCCGAATCGATGATGGGATAGCGGCCCGGTGCGGCTACATCCCCGGCGACGATGACATTCTCTTCCGGGAAGCGGACGTAGATATCGCCATCGGTGTGCGCCTGGCCCAGGTGCACGTACTCCACCTTGCCGCCGCCGAACTCCAGCACCTGCGGCCCGTAGAAGAAGGTCTTGTTGGGCAGCGCGCCGGCCGGCTGGGGCTTGTACACCTTGCCCTCCCAGCGGGAGTTGACCTCCGTGCCCAGCCACAGCCTGGTGTTCTCGTGGGCGATCACGTACACGCCGTCGCGACGCGCCGTGGCGTTGAACCCGGACTGTGCCCAATGCCAGTGGGTGTTGATCACGGCGCGCAGCTGTTTGCCGGGGAACTGATCGAGCAGCAGTTTCTGCAGCGCCTTGGCGTCAGCGGCCGCGCCGCCATCAACCAGCAGCAGTTCGTTGCCCGCCTGGGCAACAACGATATTTGCCGCACCACCGGTGATCAGGGAAAGCCGGCCGGCCAGCGGCGTGACCGCCAGATGCGTAGCGGCCCGCGCCACCCGCGGATACAGGCCCGCCAGCGGCGCCGCTGCGGCAGCCGCCAAGCCATACCCCAGAAATGTCCTGCGAGTCCCGTTCAACTCTTCCCCCATGGATGCCGCCGTGCGGCACCCGAAAATCCCTGACCGGATCAGCCCCTGTGTTGCCCCTGCAACCCGCTGGCCGGCCTGATTATTCAGACCGCGGATCTTACGGAAAGTTGTGGGGTTTTTCCCGGATCCGGCCTCCCGGACGGGCTGCTGGGCCTGCCTGGGGCCCTCCGGCCGCCAGGGAGGTATAGCATCCGTCACATGCCGATACGCCATTCCCTTCTGTGCACAGCGTTCATCCTGGTTGCCGGTTGTGCCAGCACGAACCCGGACATCAGCCGGCTGCAACAACGCGTGCAGCAACTGGAAGACCAGGAGCAGATCCGGCAGGTCCTGGTGGCCTACGGTGAATACCTGGACGCACGCGACTATGCGTCCTATGCCGCGTTGTTCGCGCGCGATGGCGTATGGACCGGCGGCTTCGGCAGCTTCACCGGGCCGAAAGAAATCCAGGCCATGCTGGAGAAGAACCTCAGCAAGGCCGAGCCCGGCTTCATCAACAAGTCCAGCTTCCACCTGATGACCACGATGGTGGTGCAGGTGACAGGCGACACGGCGACGGCACACTCGCGTTACCTGTTCTACACCGCCACATCAGACAACAAGCCGGGCGCGTCGCTGGCAGGGCGCTATGTGGATGAGTTCGTCCGCGAGGACGGAAAGTGGAAGATCAAGCGGCGCACCACGCACGGCGTCATTCCATGGCGCGATGGCAACGCTGCGCCGAAGTGATTCCGGCCCTCAGGGCGCAGCAACCCTCGCGACAGCCGTGGGCGGACGATGCTCCAGCCACTGCCTGATACGCCGCGCATCGGCAACCCGCGTGTATTTGCCGAAGGAATTCAGCAGCACGATTACTGTATCCCGCCCGATGATGCGGGCCTGCAGCACCAGGCACTGGCCGGCCTCGCTGATATAGCCGGTTTTCTGCACGTCGATCACCCACTTCGGATCCCGGACCAGCAGGTTGGTGTTGTGGAATTCCACACTGCTGCGGCCAAGGGTGACGCTGTAGCGCTCGGTCGTGGAATAGCTGCGGATCACGGGGCTCTTGCTGGCAGCCACGACCAGCTTGGCCAGATCGGCAGCGCTGGCGACATTCTCGCCAGACAGCCCCGCCGGATCCACGAAGTGCGAACGGGTCATTCCCAGCGCCAGGGCCTTGCGGTTCATGGCACGCACGGCCGCAACCTCCCCACCGGGGTAGTTCCGGCCGAGCACATGGGCAGCGCGATTCTCGGAGGACATCAACGCCAGCCGCAGCAGTTCGCCGCGCGTGAGTTTCGCGCCAACCTGGATGCGCGAGGCGGCGCCACGACCGTGGATGCGGTCCGCCTGCGTCACCTCCAGGGTCTCGTCGAGGGGCTGATTGGCGTCCAGCACAACGAGCGCGGTCATGAGCTTGGTGATCGAGGCAATGGGCGCCACATCGTCAGCCAGCTGGGAGTACAGGATGGAACCGTCCGTGCGATCCACGACCAGCGCGCTGCGCGAACGGACATCGGGCTTGCTCATATCGACCGCAAGGGCGGGCAGAACAGCCGCCTGGGCACCCAGGAAGATCAGAATGAACCGCGGCAGATGAGGTCGCATTGCTGCGCGGAATCATCCACGGCAGCGGACACAAAGTCCATGCCGGGAGGCGAATCAATCCGGCGCGCCGGCAACAATCTAGTTGACGGCTGTACCGAGCGACCCGAGGGCGCTTCCCAGATGACGGGTGACGACCATTCCTTTTTCGCGCTCGATTTCCCTGCTCTGCTCCACTCGAGCCCCACCGCCGGCAACCACAGGCCCGAGCACTTTCAGCGCGTGCCGCAACAACAGCACTGCACGTTGCTGCCGTTCATCGCAGAGCAGCTCCATTGCAGACTCGATCGTGAGATACGCAGTGGCAAGAGGCTGCGCCGTCGAAGCCGAACGGTACGGACCGAGCATGGCAAGAGCGCATTGCAGGTCGTGGACGGCGATTGCGGTGCGCGGTTCGGATGCGACTTCCATGCAATTTTCTTGTACTGGAGTTGCTCAGGGGTCGCGATCCTAACGGAGCAGAATTTTCAGTGCAGGCCAATCGGTTTGCGCGACCAACCTCGGCACAGGCGATGGCCAGAGCGGCAGGAAATGAATATGGAGTCTGGATGAGCAGCAGACGTCGCGCCCCATGCCACTCATCGTACTCAGCGCCGGACAGCAACCCGAGCCGACGGGACCCCCTGCCATAGGCTCGAATGTGCGCACTCGTCGCGGAATCACCGTCGGGTTCTGGCTTCAGCTGCAGCGCGAATTCGCCAGGCAGCTACCGGATGCGCGGCACACGATCGTGCGCAGGAGCGGCCACTTCATTCAACTCGAGCAGCCTCAAGTCGTGTGGTCAGCGGTACGTGACGTTGTCCTGGATGTGCGCGGGCAATGAAGGCCGGCAGGGGGCACACAAGCCGGCGGCTGGCTGCGTGATCAGAACGTGGGACCTGCGTTCATCGCGCCCGGCAGTCCGTGGCAGAACGGGTTCGTGGAGAACTTCAACAGCAAGCCGCGAGACGAGCGTTTCAACCGGGAGTGGTTAAGCAATGCCACAGAGGCAAGGATTGTGATCGAGAAATGAAGTCAGTTCTACAACCATCAGCGACCGCACAGCTCCCTGGGCTATCGGACCCCAGCCAAGGCTCAACAGGACTGGATCAACGAAGGAAACATCACCACACGACTCACCGCCTAAGTGGCTACAAAATCCAACCGCAGGTCAGGGAGTCACCGCCGAACCGGCGCCGACTGATCCCATTCCGTTGTACGGTATGCCCCTGACGGCCACTAGGGAGTGCAATTCATGAAATTGTTTACGTTAGCCCTGCTTGTTGCCGCTTTCTCCCTCTTCACGGCGGCTTACGAAAGCAAAGCCTCTGCATGGAAAAGGCTGCCGCTGTGGGTCGGCGGCGCTATATCCCTTGGCATAGCGTTTCTACTAATGGACGACGCCGAGGGATTCTTGAAATACATGTTCTATGTCGGAATGGGTCTCTATTTGGTTTACGTCGTGATTATTCAACCAATGGGGGAACTCAATAAGCGTCAGATAAAGATTCTCGAGACAATTTCTGATATCGACAGCCGAATCGAGCGCCTTGAGAACTCGGTACACAAGCTGGCACGAAGCGAAAACCGGTAGAAGGCATCGCGAGACCTGCGCCCTTCTGGTTTGATGTATGAATTTTGAAACTCGAACACCCTGCCGGGACAATATGAGTTACGCGCTGGGAGGAGAAATCGCTGGCACGTAGCTAGGTATGTCGCTGCCAAAGCAGCAGTCAGAAGGCAGTACTAAGCTGCCTTCTGAAAGCGCCAAGTTTCATTTGCAGTTAGGGTTTGGCCGATTCCATTTGTCGTTGTTGTGGCCGGGCCCGGTGGAACAACCACCACCAGGGCCAGTTGATAGACCGCCACCTGGTCCAGTCGAAAGCCCGCCACCCGGACCCGTAGACAGGCCGCCACCCGGCCCAGTCGAAAGCCCACCACCAGGCCCCGTCGAAAGCCCACCACCAGGACCCGTAGACAGGCCGCCACCCGGTCCAGTCGAAAGCCCACCACCAGGTCCAGTCGAAAGCCCACCACCAGGGCCCGTAGATAGACCGCCGCCGGGTCCAGTGGAGCAAGGTCCGCCGGGGCCGGTAGAGCCAACACATTCTGCCCCTGTTACGGTTGCAGACGATAGCAATCCAACTGCGATCGCCACAAAGACGTGGTATTTCATTTTTTGTCCCGCTGACCTCATGGATATTCACCATGTGGCATACCAGTTCCCGCGTCAATCGGGGATTACATGACTTGCTGACGGTTTGCCAAGACCTTCGACAATTATGCTGAGCCGCGAATTGTCTATGAAGCGTGGCGACTGATTCACTCCACCTCACTCGATGAGTGTAACCCCCTGACGATCAGGACCATCTGGGAGTAGAGTTTTCCACAGGAGGACTCGAAGTGAAGAAGTCCCGGTTCAGCGAAGAGAAGATCATTGCGGCGTTGAAGCAGGTAGAGACTGGTGTGAAGGAGGCGGAGCTGTGCCGCAAGCACGGCATTAGCCAAGCCACCCCGTACAACTGGAAGGCGAAGTACGGCGGCATGGAACCCTCACAGCTGCGGCGTCTGAAGGACGCTGGAGGCCGAGAACAACCAACTCAAGCGCATGCATGCGGATCTGTCCCTCACGCATCACGCGCTGCAGGACGCCGTTCAAAAAACGCTGTAGCACCAGCTCAACGCTCTGAGCTGGCGGAAGTCATGGTTAACGATCACGGTCTGAGTGTGCGCCAGGTGTGCCGCGCGGCGCGCTTGGCGCGCTCTCATCAAGCAACCAGAGCACCGGCGAATACAGCGGCACCTCCTGAAAGACACCTTGACTCGGGCTAGTGTTTTTTCGATTTCGGATTCGGAACTAAGGGTGCACCTGCTTCGCGCTTTTGATTAACTTCAACGGCCGCGTTTTCCAGGGCCACGAATCGCTCTGCCGATCCGGGATGACTCGCCCCGTAGCTCGTCTTGATATTCCCGCTCGCCACACCCAGCCGGCGCCAGAAGTTTGCTGCGCCCTGAGTGGGCACGCCAGCCCGGCCTAGAACATACATACCGACGTAGTCCGCCTCCGACTCAAAGGCCTGCGAATACGCGGTGGCGCCGGCGTTTCCGAATGCGCCCTGAGTATTTACTCCGTATGCGGCAGCGAGGACGTCGAATACCGAGCCAATAGCAGCATTGGTTCGCTTTGCGGTTATGTGGCCCATAGCATTGTGGGCAAGCTCGTGCCCCAATATCAGAGAAAGCTCCTGGTCACTCTCGACGAAGCGGAGCATTCCCGAGTGGATGACTACGTTCTTTCCATCCGCATAGGCATTGAGGGTCTCGTCTGGTGAGACCGCTACGCCATAGTCGCACATCATTTCGGAGCCGAGTTGCAGGTCCACTTCCTTGCTGCTCCGTTGCACTCTCAGGGCTACCTTGCCATTCGTCTTTAGTGCTGTTCGCAAGCGTCCGACAAATGTCTCGGTGGCCTTTTTCCCCGCGGCGACAGGAACTCCATCCAACGCAACCAACTGATCCCCTACTTGAAGACCAGCCACATCCGCCGGTGAGCCATTAGCTACCGCGATCACTGTTGGCAGGTCTCCGAGTCCGTAGTCGCGCGCTGCTTGCTGATTCTCCTTTTCGAAATCGAGCGACGTCGCCACGAATACCCCTGCAGACGGAATTACTTTCTCGCCGCAAAACTCGGCGGAGGCCACGAGAAGTGGGCGCGCTACTCTAATAACACGCGTGTAATCCTTGTACTGCTGCTCGATGGCGAGCTTGCGTTGGATTTCTGCCTCGCGAGCAGCCAGCCCAGGATCCACACGCTTCTGCATGGTTGTCGGCGCGACACAGCCCGGGAGAGAGACGACTCCCAGCAGTACGCCAACAGCGGCGAGAGACTTGCATGTCTTCTGATTCATTGCTTCCAGTCCATTGTTCACAGTGTTAGCACGCAATGCTATTTGTACGGATCTTTCAAAAATATAGGGGAGACTCTGAGTCGACCTATTGATCTAAGGCGCTGATGCGGCCCGCCTAGAATTCGCCCAGTTTTCCCGATGCACAATACGATCAACGACTACTGCTCGCGACAGCAACTGGTCACCTTCGTGCTCCATGTACTGCGCGTGCGTGTAAGATCTGAAAGCGCCACCAAGACCAGAATCATCAACCCGCCAGACAGAACCACTTATTTCGATAAGAAATCTGTTCGCACAAGTGAAGCCACCCGCAACATGAGACGCAGTTCACAATTTGTTACGCTTGCCACGATGCCAATTCTGGCCGTGGCGTGCGCTGCAGCACTCGCCCAGCAAACGATGACGCCAGATGGACGCGGCGGATACGTGATTAAAGACAAGAGCGGATGCAATGCTTTGTTTGGAACGGCGGCGGGGCGCTGAAAAGCAGCAACTACTTGAGCAGCAGCGTCTCGAAAACCTGAGGCTGGAGAACGAACTGCTCCGCCAGAGATTGGAGAAGGAGAGGTCAGTCTCTCAAGGTTCGCAGTCCGCTACAGGAGCAGATCTGCTAGCGGATCCTGCTTTGGGTGAGTGGCATACCCTCAATAAGTGGTTTGGTTCCGATCGCCCGCGCACCGAATTTGCAATGCTCTATGCCAAGCAACTTAGAGCCGAGGAGCCGGAACTAAGTAGCCGTGCGTTTCTGGACGCGGTCTCTTTGAAGGTTAGTGAGGTCTTTGGTGCAACCAAGTAGACGGAAGTCATCGCTACGTGAGCAGTCAGGGAACATAGGTGACAAATTAGTCCAGAGACAAGGGTGACAGCCACCTGTGTCTGAAGAGACTACCGTAGGCGTCTTCGATCCGCATGTTTCGGTCGTCGAGCCTTCCCAGGCGCAGCGCGCCGAAGTAGACGTTCCAGATTCCGTCATCGATCTCCTCCAACCCGACGTACTCGCCGACGCAGGTGATGGAGACGTTCACCCACTGGCTGTTTCACCTGGTGCCGCCATTGGCGCTGACGTAACGCACTTCATATCGATCTGGATACTCCAAGGGTGGCAGCTTGCTGGGCATAGGCCGTGGTGAGGACCGATAGGCGCTTGCGGGCACTTCCTGCTCCAGTGCCTCATGAGGCCGCTCATAGTTGGACTCCTTGCTCACTATTGCGCCCGGTAATTGCGCGCTTTTTATCGGCCCGACAGGTATATCGCGCCATGTTGGCGCGTCAGGGTCGATCTGATCCCAAGGCACGCCGTCCTCTGTAAACCATCGCGTTTTCTTGCGCAGCACGGCGCCGATTGTGCGCGACGCTACGCTGGACATTTTCGGAGGCACAGGGCTTTCGCCTAATTTGAGTTCGCGGAAATTCGATTAAACGGCACGCCTCGAAAGAGCGAGAGCGGTATTCGCGCACCCCTACCGGCACCTAGTGCTTGCCGAGCCATGGCTAGGGACCTGCCTCAGGACTCTGGATAGAGTAGGTCCTTTCCCAATCGTCAAATGTCATGCCGGGAAAGGTAGGGACCCATACCGTGTACTGCCTACCTTGCACTTCCACTCTGATGTTGGCCGCGCGGCTGCCATGGTCTCGAACCAGCCCTCTTTCGATCAACTCAGAGAATCGCATAGCAGACCCATCGCCCCTCAACCTTATCGGAGTCCTAAGGCCGTATGCATACACAATCGGGACAACGGTCGACAGTCCATACACAGTCTGGTTGTCGAAATCTGTAGCCCCAAGGAGGCCCGAATGGGACAAGACACCGATTGCGGACATCTGGACATTCTCACCAGTTCCATAGGCAAAGACCGGCGACCCGCTCATTCCGCCATTGGCGGGCATCGACGTTACATACGCGGGACACTTCACCAGCAGACCGCGCCTTACAAATCCCGTAATGGTCCCCACCTGGACGCGCATATCCCGGCCGAATGAGTACGTCGTCGGACTGTCCGGGTGCTGCGTGGGATCGTCCATGTTCGGAAGCGCCGCGATTAACCTCGTTCCCACGGGAAGAAGGTCGGAGTTCAGTGACACGACGGGAAGCGGCGGGCGCGGATTCGTCGGCAACGTCCGATCGCTCTCGGTAATGAAGATTCCTAGGTCAGGTTCCGGCGACGATCGTATTTCGACGATTCTCGGCGGCTTGCCGTATGGGAACTGCTCCGAGTAGACGAACAGTCGCCTGCAATCCACTGCCTGATTGAAATCAGCGTCATTCCAGTCCTCTGCTGGCCTTTGCGCGCGCCACTCCGGCATGACTCTCTGCATGGCGTACTTGAGAACATGCCAAACAGACAGATACACGCTGTGGCGGCCAGCCGTGTGCACCAGAAAGGCGGTGCCGCAAGCGTGGAAGCGATCATCGTTGTCGATGGCTCCTACCATGACGATACTTCGCTGCAGCATGTTGATGTCTTTTTTTGTCGCCAGACCGACCCTGGCCCAAACAGAGTCGGCCGGCATTTTGTAAGGCATCGACAGCCTCTGAGAGGAACTAGCGGAAACGGATATTGACTGAAATCGACAAACCGGAGGGCCAGGCGAACATTCAGGTCTACCCGCCTCTGCCCGGCTTCCAGCTCCTGAATCAACGCCGGCCTCGCTGGCAGCGGTACGGGGTCGAAATGACCCTCGCTCCTTTTCGGGAGGATGCCGCCCAGGCGCACGGTCGTAACGTTGCCGGTCCTGAGCATTCCCAGACGGTCGCGCGATCCAGGATCGCCCGGACGCGCTGCTGTAACCGCTCGGCGGCTTACCTGACGCGGGTGGCCACGGGGACCACGAGTTCCAGTATGTCTTTCGAGGTGATATCGGCCGGGTTGACCTTGCCCAACTTGGGGAACACATCGCGCTCCAGCGAACTGATTACATTGTCCGCATGAGGCGGGCACCATTTGTTCGTCTTGGCCATTTGCCGGTGTCAGTCCCGGGCCAGCCGTTCGAACTGGGGCACCTGATGGGCGCGGTGGGCTTCGCGACGCTGTTGGATCGGATGGACGCCCGGAGCCAGTAGGCGGCGGGCATCCTCGGCCTTATCGCGGGCTAGCTGGCAACTGACGGTCGGGAAGTTGCCCAAAGTAAGGGTTCCTTCCTTCCCGTTGAACGTGAAGCGCAGCGCCAGGATTTGACGCCGCTGGGCAGGATGGCCAAGTGTAGCCCGCCGCCTTCGGCCAGCTACGGCCCGTGATTTCATCAGCATGGTAGGCAAATACCCGTAGGTGTACGAATACCCGCTCGGATACCCCCACACGAGGGGTGGGCTAAAGCTACCGGGAGAAACCCTCAGATAACGGAAAAGTCTCCAAGAGCCTATTTCTGCGGGTTTGGTGCCACTACAGAAACTTCTAGAAACTATCGGTAAGGGAAAATTGGTAGCGGGGGTAGGATTTGAACCTACGACCTTCGGGTTATGAGCCCGACGAGCTGCCAGACTGCTCCACCCCGCACCACGAGGGCGCGCATCTTAGCCCAATGCGCTCGGCCGTGTGAAGTTTTTTGCCCGGCAATGACCAGGGGCTCTCAGCCCCCGGGAATGACGCTCCGGCACAGCGCCAGCAGCTGTTCAGGGAACAGGCCCAGCGCCAGTACCGCAATGGCATTGATGGCCAGCATCAGCCGCAGCCCTGCGGAACGCGTCATGGCAGGCTGCTCACCCGGCGCCTCGAAGTACATCAGCCAGACCACGCGCAGGTAGTAGAACGCCCCGATCACGGAAGCCACTACGGCGACGATGGCCAGCCACAGCTGCCCGCTGCCCAGCAGCGCCTGGATGATCTGCAGCTTGGCCCAGAAGCCCACGAACGGCGGCACGCCCGCAGTAGAAAACATAACCGCGGCCATGGCTCCAGCCAGCAGCGGATCACGCTGATGCAGACCCTTGTAGTCTTCCAGCTGGTCGGCTTCGCAACCCGCACGGCTGCTGATCAGCACCACGGCAAACGCGGCCACGGTCATCAGCACATAGGCCAGCGTGTAGTACAGCGCCGAGCTGTAACCCGCGCCCGTGCCGGAGGCAAAACCCAGCAGGATGAAACCGGCATTGGCGATCGCCGAATAGGCCAGCATGCGCAGCAGGCTGGTCTGCGCCACGGCGATGAGATTGCCGGCAACGACCGACAGCGCCGCCAGCACCGCCAGCATCTGGCTCCACTGTGCCGTCTGCGCGGCAAGCCCTTCCGACAGCAACCGGAAAGCCATGGCGAAGGAAGCCAGCTTCGGTACCGTGGCCACCATGGCGGCCGAGGCGGTGGGCGCGCCCTGGTAGACGTCGGGCACCCACATGTGGAAAGGCGCCGCGCCGAATTTGAAGGCGATGGCCGCCACGATGAAGGCCACCGCCAGTGTGAACCCCAGTCCCGGCGAATCGCCCAGCTGAGTGGACAGCGCGCCCAGGTCCAGCGTGCCCGTCATGCCATACAGCACCGACATGCCGTACAGCAGCGTGCCCGAGGCGATGGCCCCCAGCACGAAGTACTTCATGGCCGCCTCGGCACCAGACCCGGATTCGCGGTCGAAGGCCACCATGGCGTACAGCGATAGCGACAGCAGCTCGACGCCGACGTACAGCGTGACCAGGTTCGCGGCCGAGGCCAGCACCAGCACGCCCAGCAGCGCCGTCAGCGACAGCACGTAGAACTCGCCCTTCTGGATGCCGCGCCGCGCCAGGTATTCGCGGCTGTAGAACAGCGCCAGCGCCGCAAACAGGAAGGCGCCCAGCTTCAGCAGCGAGGACAGCCGGTCCACCACGTACATGCCGGCGAAAATTACCTGGCGGTCCACGCCGCCCTGGCGCCAGGTCAGCACGGCGCCCAGCAGCAGCACCAGCAGCGTGAAGGTGGCCGTGCGGCCCGGCTGCTTGTCGGCGAAGAACAGATCGAACAGCAGCACCAGGCAGATCGCCCCGGTGAGGTAGATCTCCGGCAGGGCCAGCCACAGTTCTGAGGTCGGAAACGGGGTCATAGCTTGGTCGCCAGGATCAGCTGAGTCAGGTGTTCGATGGAGCCGCGCATGATGTCCAGCAGCGGCGCGGGCCAGACGCCCAGCAGCAGCACTGCCGCAGCCAGTACGCCCAGCACCAGGAACTCGCGGCCGTTTACATCGGTGAGCTCAGCCACATGGTGGTTGGCCACGGGGCCGAAGATCACGCGCTTCACCAGCCACAGCGTGTACGCCGCGCCCAGGATCAGCGTGGTCGCCGCCAGCGCCGCGTACCAGAAGTTGGCCTTGAAGGCGGCCAGCACCACCAGGAACTCGCCGACGAAACCGGATGTGCCCGGCAGGCCGGCATTGCTCATGGCAAACATCACCATGAAAGCGCCGAAGATGGGCATGGTGTTGATCACACCACCGTAGGCGCTGATCTCGCGGCTGTGCACGCGGTCATACATCACGCCCACGCAGAGGAACATGGCGCCGGAGATCAGGCCATGCGAGATCATCTGCACCATGGCGCCGTCGAGGCCCATGCCCGCCCCTGCCGTGCTGCCGGTCGCAGCCACGATGTCATAGGCCAGCACCGAACCCAGCGTGACGAAGCCCATGTGCGCGATCGACGAATACGCGATCAGCTTTTTCATGTCCTGCTGCACCAGGGCCACGAAGCCGATGTAGACCACGGCGATCAGCGACAGGCTGATCACCAGCCAGTCCAGTTCGCGGCCGGCATCGGGTGCGATGGGCAGCGCGAAGCGCAGCAGTCCGTATCCGCCCATCTTCAGCATGATGGCCGCCAGCACCACCGAGCCGCCGGTGGGCGCCTCGACGTGGGCATCGGGCAACCATGTATGCACCGGCCACATGGGCACCTTCACCGCGAAGGCAGCCAGGAAGGCCAGGAAGATCCAGCGCTGCTCCACCAGCGTCAGCGGCAATGCCTGCAGGGCGCTGATCGAATAGTCATGCGACTGCAGGTACATGTAGACCAGCGCCACCAGCATGAACACCGAGCCGAGGAAGGTGTACAGGAAAAACTTGATGGTGGCGTAGATGCGCCGTGGTCCGCCCCAGATGCCGATGATCAGGAACATCGGGATCAGCATGGCTTCCCAGAAGAAGTAGAACAGCAGCGCGTCCATGGCCGAGAACACGCCGATCATCAGGCCTTCCATGATCAGGAAGGCGGCGTAATACTGCGCCACGCGCTTGGTCACGGATGTCCACGCCGCGATGATCACGGGAACCGTGATGAAGGCCGTCAGCAGGATCAGCGGCAGCGCGATGCCGTCCACGCCCAGGTGGTAGTCGGAATTGAAGGCCGGGATCCAGGGCAGGCGCTGCAGGAACTGGAAGTCGGCGGTGCTGCCGTCGAAGCCGCAGTACAGCGGAATGCACAGCAGCAGCGTCAGCACCGCCGTGCCCAGCGCCGCCCAGCGCGCAACCGTCAGGCGCTTGTCGCCCAGGAACAGCACCAGCACGCCACCGGCAATGGGCAGCCAGACGAGAAGGGAAAGCAGGATGTTGGTCAGCATGGGATTACCTGGCGCCGACGAGGAACCAGCCCAGCAGCAGCGCCAGGCCGATCACCATCCAGAAGGCATAGGAGTACAGGTAGCCGGTCTGGACGCGGCGCACCAGGCCGGCCAGCCAGCCCACGGTCATCGCCGAACCGTTCACCGCCGCGCCATCGATCAGCACTTTGTCTCCCACTGTCCACAGCGTCAGGCCCAGGCCGCGCGACAGGCGCGCCAGCACGTTCTCGTTGAACCAGTCGAAGTAGTACTTGTTCTCCAGCAGCCGGCGCAGCATGGCCATCGGACCAGTCGTGGCAGGCACGAAGGACGGTTTCCTGAAAAAGTACAGATAGGAGGCTGCTGCAACACCCAGCGCGGCTAACCAGAACGGCAAGGTGAGGAAGGCATTCCAGCCCATGCGCACCGCGTGCTCGGCATGCTCGGTGACATGCTCCATCGCCGGATGCTCTTCGAGGTTCACCAGCACCGCTCCATCGAAGAAGTGCCCGCCCAGCATCGGGCCGATGGCCAGACCGCCGATGAGCACCGATGGGATGGCCAGCGCCACCAGCGGGGCCCATACCACTGCCGGACTTTCGTGCGGTACGTGCACGTGGCCGTGGCCGTGGCCATGCGCATCGTCCGCGGCATGATCGTGCTCGCCGGGGAAAGGCTTGTGCCGGAACCGTTCCTCGCCATGGAACACGAGGAAGTACATGCGGAAGCTGTAGAAGGCCGTGACGAACACGCCCAGCAACACCGCCCACTTCGCGTACACGGAGATCCAGCCCAGGTTGCTGTTCTCCACGGCCAGGATGATGCTGTCCTTGGAATAGAAGCCGGCGAAGAACGGCGTGCCGATCAGGGCCAGCGAGCCGATCAGCGATGTGATCCATGTGACGGGCATGTACTTGCGCAGCCCACCCATGTTGCGGATGTCCTGGTCATGGTGCATGCCGATGATCACCGAGCCCGCCGCCAGGAACAGCAGCGCCTTGAAGAAGGCATGCGACATCAGGTGGAACACGCCGGCGGAATACGCCGAGGCGCCCAGTGCTGCCGTCATGTAGCCCAGCTGCGAAAGCGTGGAGTACGCCACCACCCGTTTGATGTCGTTCTGCACGATGCCCAGGAAGCCCATGAACAGGGCCGTGGTGGCACCGATGAACATGATGAACTTCAGCGCAGCGTCGGAGCCCTCGAACAGCGGCGACATGCGCGCCACCATGAAGATGCCGGCGGTCACCATGGTGGCGGCGTGGATCAGCGCCGAGATGGGCGTCGGGCCTTCCATGGAATCCGGCAGCCACACATGCAGCGGCATCTGCGCCGACTTGCCCATGGCGCCGATGAACAGGCAAATGCAGATGACGGTCAGCGCATTCCAGGCATGGCCGCCGAAAATGGTGAAGGTCTCTCCGGCAATCCTGTCCACCGCGGCGAAGGCGTCCGTGTACTGCAGCGACCCGGTGAAATACACCACGCCGGCAATGCCCAGCAGGAAGCCGAAGTCGCCCACGCGGTTGACGATGAAGGCCTTCATGTTGGCGAATATCGCCGTCGGCCGGGTGTACCAGAACCCGATCAGCAGGTAGGAGACCAGGCCCACTGCCTCCCAGCCGAAGAACAGCTGCAGGAAGTTGTTGGACATCACCAGCATCAGCATGGCGAAGGTGAACAGCGAGATGTAGCTGAAGAAGCGCTGGTAGCCAGGGTCATCGTGCATGTAGCCGATGGTGTAGACGTGCACGCACAGCGAGACGAAGGTCACCACCACCATCATCATCACGGTGAGCGGATCGACCAGGAAGCCGATCTGCATGCGGATGCCGTCGCTGGCCAGCCAGGTGTAGACCGGTTCGTTGAACACCGGCGCGCCGTCGAACACCAGCTGCTTGAACACCAGGATGGACAGCAGGCAGGAGATGGCCACTGCACCGATGGTCAGGCTGGCCGCCGCGGCCCGGCCGATGAACTTTCCGGCCAGCCCCGCGATGATTGCCGCCAGCAGCGGCAGCATGGGGATGGTCAGCAGCAGATTCGGATTCAGGCCCACTGCACTACCCTTTGAGCGAACTGATATCGGCAACGTTGATGCTGTTCCGCTGGCGGAAGAGCACCACCAGGATGGCGAGGCCAATGGCCGCCTCGGCCGCCGCCACGGTCAGCACGAAGAACACGAAGACCTGGCCGTCGATGTTGCCCGAGTGGCGCGAGAACGCCACGAAATTGAAATTGGCCGACAGCAGCAGCAGCTCGATGCACATCAGCAGCAGGATGATGTTCTTGCGGTTGATGAAGATGCCCGCCACCGCGATGGCGAACAGCAGGCCGGACAGCAGCAGCATCTGTTGCAGGGTGATCATTCACGTTTCTCCACCGGCATCTGCAGCACCCGCACGCGATCCTGGCTGCGCGTGGCCACCTGCGCGTTGACGTCCTGCACTTTCAGACCGCGCCGGTGCTGCATGGTCAGCACGATGGCGGCAATGATGGCCACCAGCAGCAGCACGGCTGCCAGCTCGAAGGGATAGAAATACTTCGTGTACAGCGCCGTGCCGAGCTCGGTGGCATTGCTGGCATCCGCTGCGACGGGCGCCATGCCGGTCTTCATCTCCAGATGCGACCCAAGCCCCCTGGCAACCACCACGCCCACGATCTCCAGCGCCAGCACCGCGGCGGTTGCGATGCCCAGCCACACATGGCGGGTAAAGCCGCTGCGCAGCGCCTCGATGTCGATGTCCAGCATCATCACCACGAACAGGAACAGCACCATCACCGCGCCCACGTAGACCAGTACCAGCACGATGGCCAGGAATTCGGCCTGCACCAGCAGCCAGATGGCAGCCGCCGTGAAGAAGGTGACCACCAGGCACAGCGCGCTGTGCACCGGATTGCGCAGTGTGATGACGCCCAGCGCGGCGGCCAGCAGCGCCAGGCCGAAGGCGTAGAACAGGATGGTTACTAGCACTCCCCTTTCCTCCGCTACCGGTACTTCGCGTCCGCGGCCTTGTCGGCGTTGATCATGGCCTCGTAGCGCTCGCCCACGGCCAGCAGCTTGTCCTTGGTCATGATGTTCTCGCCGCGGTGCTCCATGTGGTACTCATGGATGCGCGTTTCGACAATGGCATCCACCGGGCAGGCCTCCTCGCAGAAGCCGCAGTAGATGCACTTGAAGAGGTCGATGTCATAGCGCGTGGTGCGGCGCGTGCCGTCCTCGCTGACGTCGGAATCGATGGTGATGGCCGCCGCGGGGCACACAGCCTCGCAAAGTTTGCAGGCGATGCAACGTTCCTCGCCATTGGGATAACGGCGCAAGGCATGCAGGCCACGGAAACGCGAGGACTGCGGCGCCTTCTCTTCCGGATAGTTCACGGTGACCTTGCGCCGCCACAGCGTGCTCCAGGTCACAGTCATGCCGCGGAGCAACTCCGACAGCGTGAAGGTCTTGATGAAGCTTCGCACGGACATCAGGTGCTCCAGGGTCCGATCTTGTAGTGGGCCAGCAGCATCTCGACGAAGATCCACACGATCGTCACCGGAATCAGCGCCTTCCAGCCCAGCCGCATGATCTGGTCATAGCGGTAGCGCGGGAAGGTGGCACGCAGCCAGAGGAACAGGCACAGGAACAGGAAGATCTTCACCGCCAGCCAGTGCGTGCCGTCGTTCAGCATCGCGCCCAGCAGCGGGATCTGGAACAGCGCGTTGTCTGCCGCCAGGTAGCCGTTCAGCGGGCTCTGCCAGCCGCCGAAGAAGAACACCGCCGTCAGGGCCGAGATCAGGATCATGTTGGTGTATTCGGCGAGGAAGAACACCACGAAGCCCACGCCCGAGTACTCCACGTGGAAGCCGGCGACGATCTCCGACTCGCCTTCGGCGACGTCGAAGGGCGCGCGGTTGGTCTCGGCCACGCCGGAGATGAAATACACCACGAACAGCGGAAACAGCCAGAACCAGTTCCAGGAGAACAGTCCGCCCTGCTGCTTCTCGACAATGGTGCCCAGGTTCAGGCTGTTGGAAGCCATGAGCACACCGACCAGCGCAAAGCCCATGGCGATTTCATAGGCGACGATCTGCGCCGCCGAGCGCATGGCGCCCAGGAATGCGTACTTGGAGTTGGAAGCCCAGCCGGCCAGGATCACGCCATACACGCCCACGGAAGTCAGCGACAGCACATACAGCAGGCCGGCATCGATATTCGCGATGGCATAGCCCGGCGCGATGGGCAGCACCGCCCAGATGGCGAAAGCCGGAATCAGCGTGATGGCCGGTGCAATCGTGAACAGGAAACCGTTGGCGCGCGTGGGCACCACCACTTCCTTGATCAGCAGCTTGATCACGTCGGCAAAGGGCTGCCCCATGCCGGGCAGGAAGCCGAAGATGCGCACGCGGTTCGGGCCCTTGCGCAGCTGCATCCAGCCGATGAGCTTGCGCTCCCACAGCGTGAGGTACGCCACGCAGAGAATCAGCACCACCGTCACCAGCAGGATGATGGCGGTGGAGCGCACGAACGCCGGCAGGGTTTCCCACAGGCTCATGCCGGCAGCTCCTGTTCACCGTAGACCACCTTGGCCTGCCGTGCCTCGCGCGTGCGCTGCAGGGAGGTAGCACGCCGCACGATGGCATCGGCCTGGTATGGCTGGATGCCTGCCACGCGCGCACTCGTCACCTGCAAGGCCACTGGCGCAGCGGCCGGCGCAACCGGAGCCGCGGTCTTTTCAATCTGCAGGCGCAGCGCCTCGAGTACCTGTTCCGAGGACTCCTCGGCGAAGCCTTCCAGGTTCATCAGGTTGCCGAGCACGCGCAGCACCTTCCAGCCCGGACGAGCCTCGCCCACAGGCAATGCGGCGCCCGAAAAACTCTGCCACTGGCCTTCGAGGCTCACATAGGTGCCAGACGTCTCGGCGAAGGTGCCAATCGGCAGCAGCACCTGCGCCACGCTCTTCAATTCTTCGGAGAACCAGGGCGTGGCCGCGACCACGAATCCCGAACGCCGCAGGGTCTCGCTGGCCCGCTCATGCAGGGAGTCCGCACCCGGTTCCATGTCCCAAAGCAGGTAACCGTCGAGCGATTCGGAAAGCATGGCGCCGGCGTTGAGCCCGGCCGAAGCACGCAGCGCCCCACCCACCGAGCGCTGCGGCAGCACCCCGGCAAGATAAGCGCCTGCGGCATTGCCGCCCTCGGCCAGCAGGCCAACCGCCGCACCCGTGGCAGCAGCCAGACGCTGTGCTGCGGCACGCAATGCGGCGTACTGCGGATGACGCGAGGCCAGTGCGCCCAGCCAGATGGCCTTGCGCTGCGCATCGCGCAGCTTCGTTACCAGGGCCTTGTGGCGCTCGGTGACTGGCGCCACATTCGCACCAACCGCTTCCGCACCGGCGGCAACCAGCAGCGCGTTGAGCTCCGCCAGCTGCTGCGATGGCTCGATCACCAGCTGGTCGGCCACAGGGAACAGGAACTCCAGCTCTTCCGGATTCAGGAACCAGACGCTGGCCCCTGCCGTCGCCGCCTTGCGCACGCGATGCGCCAGCAGAGGCAGTTCGCTGCGCAGGTCCGAGCCGACAACCAGCAAGGCCTGCAGGGTATCGACTTCCGCAATGGCCCCGCCCAGCGAGGGCATGGCCGGATCGCCGGCATCACCGGAGAAATCCAGCTGCCGCAGGCGATGATCGAGATTCGAGGTGCCGAGGCCAGCAGCCAGCTGCTGCAGCAGGGAGTATTCCTCCACCGTGCCGGAAGCGCCGGTGAGCACACCCAGCCGCTCGCCGCGTATGGACCTGAGGCCATTGGCCGCGGTCTGCAGCGCCGTCTGCCAGTCGGTCTCGCGCCAGCCGCCGTCCACGCCGCGCAGCATGGGCTTCATCAGCCGGTCGGCGCTGTAGATGCCTTCGTACGAGAACCGGTCGCGATCGGAGATCCAGCACTCGTTGATCGAATCGTTCTGCCGCGGCACCACGCGCATCAACCGGCCGCGCAGCACATGGCCATAGAGATTGGTGCCCAGGCCATCGTGCGGCGAGACCAGCGGCACCTGCGTCATTTCCCAGGCGCGGGCGCGGAAACGGAAGGGCTTGCTGTTCAGCGCGCCCACCGGGCACAGGTCGATGATGTTGCCCGACAGCTCGTGGTCGACGCTCTTCTCGACGTAGGTGCCGATCTCGTTGTGCTCGCCGCGGCCGGTGGTGCCCAGCTCCGGGAAGCCGGCGATGTCCTGGCCGAAACGCACGCAGCGCGTGCAGTGGATGCAGCGCGTCATGTCGGTGGAGACCAGCGGCCCCAGGTTCTTGTCCTTGACCACGCGCTTGCGCTCGTTGAAGCGCGAGATGTCGCGGCCATAGCCCATGGCCAGGTCCTGCAGCTCGCACTCGCCGCCCTGGTCGCAGATCGGGCAGTCCAGCGGGTGGTTGATGAGCAGGAATTCCATCACCGACTTCTGCGCGGCGATGGCCTTGGCTGATCGCGTGCGCACGATCATGCCGTCCATCACCGGCGTGGCGCATGCCGGCATGGGCTTGGGGGCCTTCTCGACCTCCACCAGGCACATGCGGCAGTTGGCCGCCACCGGCAGCTTCTCGTGGTAGCAGAAGCGCGGCACGTACACATCGTTCGCGTCGGTGACGCGGATCAGCATCTCGCCCTTGCGCGCCTTCATGGGCACGCCATCGACGGTTATGGTGACGACGTCGTCGCTCATGCCGCAGCCTGCTGCGCGTTGACGATGCTGCGGCCACCGTGGTCGATCATGTATTCGAATTCATGGCGGTAGTGCTTGACGAAGCTCTGCACCGGCCAGGCGGCGGCATCGCCCAGGCCGCAGATGGTGTGGCCTTCGATCTTGTTGGCCACCTGCACCAGCAGGTCGATGTCCTCGCGCCTGCCCTGCCCGGCCATGATGCGTTTGATCATGCGGTTCAGCCAACCGGTGCCTTCGCGGCAGGGCGTGCACTGGCCGCAGCTCTCGGACATGTAGAAGCGCGACAGGCGCTCCAGGACCTTCACCATGCAGGTGGTCTCGTCCATGACGATGACGGCGGCGGAGCCGACGCTGCTGCCGGCGGCCTTCAGCGCGTCGTAGTCCATGTTGGTCTTCATGATGATCTCGCCAGGCACCACCGGACAGGACGAACCGCCCGGGATCACGGCCTTGATCCTGCGTCCGCCCTGCATGCCACCTGCCAGTTCGAGCAGATCCGCGAAGGGAATGCCCAGCGGCACTTCGAAGTTGCCAGGCCTGGCCACATGGCCGGACACGGAGAAGATCGCCGTGCCACCGGCATTGGGCACACCCAGGCCCGCGAACCAGGCCGCGCCCTTGCGCAGGATGGTGGGCACCGAAGCATAGCTCTGCGTGTTGTTGATGGTGGTGGGCTTGCCATACAGGCCGAAGTTGGCCGGGAATGGCGGCTTGAAGCGCGGCTTGCCCTGCTTGCCCTCGAGCGACTCCAGCAGCGCGGTTTCCTCGCCGCAGATATAGGCGCCCGCGCCAACGGCGCAGTAGATGTCTACATCGAGACCAGAGCCTTTGATGTTCTTGCCCAGCAGCCCGGCCGCATAGGCTTCCTTCAATGCCGCCTCGAAGCGCGGCACCGGTTCGCCGAGGAATTCGCCGCGGATGTAGTTGTAGCCCACGGTGGCGCCCATCACGTAGCAGCCGATGGCCATGCCTTCGATCAGCGAGTGCGGGTTGTAGCGCAGGATGTCGCGGTCATGGCAGGTGCCGGGCTCGGACTCGTCCGAATTGCACACGGCGTATTTCTGGCCCGGCGCATTGCGCGGCATGAAGCTCCACTTCACGCCCACGGGAAAACCTGCACCACCGCGGCCACGCAGGCCGGAGGCCTTGATGGCGTCGATGATCTCGGTGTGCGGAGTCTTTTCGGCGAGGATCTTCTCCCACGCCTGGTAGCCACCGATCTGGCGATAGGTGTCGATTTTCCATGGCTCCGACAGCTTCAGCGGCTCGAAGCAGGTCAGGTTCGTCTTGTCGTCCCACTTGCCCATCAGTGACACGCCCTATTTCAGCTTGTCGAGCACTTCATCCACCTTCGAAGGCGTGAGGTACTCGTGGTAAACGTGATCGACCATCATCATCGGCGCACCGGTGCAGGCCGCCAGGCACTCTTCTTCGCACTTGAGGAAGATGCGGCCATCCGGCGTGCTCTCGCCGGTGCGGATGCCCAGTTTCTTCTCGGTGTAGGCGACGAGATCTTCCGCGCCATTGAGCATGCAGGAGATATTCGTGCAGATGCTCACATGGTGGCGGCCGCAGGGATGCGTCTCGAACATCGAATAGAAGCTGGCCACCTCGTAGACATGCACCGGCGGCAGGTCGAGGTATTCGGCCACTGCATCCATCAGGTCGGAGGTGAGGAAGCCCTGGTTCTGCTCCTGCGTGAAACGCAGCGCAGACAGCACGGCCGAGCGCTGCTTGCCTTGCGGGAAGCGCGCCACCCATTCGTCGATCTCGTGGCGCGTGTGCTCGTTCAGCAGCGCTGCCTTGCCGGTAGGTGCGGCGCTCATCGGTCTACTTCTCCGAATACGATGTCCTGCGTGCCGATCACCGCCACCACGTCGGCCAGCATGTGGCCTTCGACCATTTCGGGCAGTGCGGAAAGATGCGCGAAGCCCGGCGCGCGGCAGTGCAGGCGGTAGGGCTTGTTGGCGCCGTCCGAAACCAGCAGCACGCCGAACTCGCCCTTGGGCGCCTCGACGGCGGCGTAGGTCTCGCCGGCCGGCACGCTGAAGCCCTCGGTGAAGTACTTGAAGTGATGGATCAGCGATTCCATGTCGCCCTTCATCTCTTCGCGGCGCGGCGGGCGGATCTTGCGATCGTCGATCATCACCGGGCCGGGATTCTCGCGCAGCCACTTCAGGCACTGGATGATGATGCGGTTGGACTGGCGCATTTCCTCGACGCGCACCAGATAGCGGTCGTAGCAGTCGCCATTCACGCCCACGGGGATGTCGAAATCCATGTCGGCATAGACTTCATAGGGCTGCTTCTTGCGCAGATCCCAGGCCACGCCGGAACCGCGCAGCATGGGGCCGGTGAAGCCCAGCTGCATGGCGCGCTCCGGCGAGACGACGCCGATATTCACGGTGCGCTGCTTCCAGATGCGGTTGTCGGTCAGCAGCGTCTCGTACTCATCGACACAGGCCGGGAAGCGCTGGGTGAAATCCTCGATGAAATCCAGCAGCGATCCGGAGCGCGATTCGTTCAGGCGGTCGGCATCCTTCTGCGCGCGCCAGCGGGAGGCCTGGTAGCGCGGCATGGTGTCGGGCAGGTCGCGATACACGCCGCCCGGGCGATAGTAAGTGGCATGCATGCGCGTGCCGGAGACCGCCTCGTAGCAGTCCATCAGGTCTTCGCGCTCGCGGAAGCAGAACAGGAAGACGCTCATCGCGCCGATGTCCAGGCCATGCGCGCCCAGCCACATCAGGTGGTTCAGGATGCGGGTGATCTCATCGAACATCACACGGATGTACTGCGCCCGCACTGGCACCGTGACGCCCAGCAGCTTCTCGATGGCCGCCACATAGGCGTGCTCGTTGCACATCATCGACACGTAGTCGAGCCGGTCCATGTAGCCGATGGACTGATTGAAGGGCTTGCTCTCGGCCAGCTTCTCGGTGCCCCGGTGCAGCAGGCCGATATGCGGATCGGCCTTCATGATGGTCTCGCCATCCATCTCCAGCACCAGGCGCAGCACGCCATGCGCGGCCGGATGCTGCGGACCGAAATTCAGCGTGAAATTGCGGATATCAGCCACGGCCGTGATCCTTCAGTTCCGGCTCGTAGCGGCTGTCGTCGCGAATCACGCGCGGCACCAGCGTGCGCTCCACGATCTGCACGGGTTCGTACACCACGCGCTGCTTGTCGGCGTCGTAGCGCACTTCCACATTGCCCACCAGCGGGAAATCCTTGCGGAAGGGATGACCGATGAAGCCGTAGTCCGTCAGGATGCGGCGCAGGTCCGGATGGTTGTTGAATACGATGCCGAACAGGTCGAAGGCCTCGCGCTCGAACCAGTTTGCACCGGCGTAAACACCCACGAGGCTGTCGATCGAGGGCTCTTCGCCCTCCGTGCAGTACGCCCGTAGCGTCAGCCGCTCGTTATGCGCCACTGACAGCAGCTGATAGATGACAGCGAACCGCGGACCATCGTGCGCGCCGCCGTTGCCCTCGCGGTTCACGCCACGGCCAAAGCCGCTGCTGGAGGAACCCACCGTGCGCCACTCGCTGCGCCCGTAATCCATGTAGTCGATGCCGGCCGCGTCGATCAGGATGGCGAAATGCAGCTCCGCTTCGTCGCGCAGCACCGTGGCGACAGCCACCAGGTCGGCCGCAGCCACGTCATAGGAGAGATCTTCCGGCAGCGATGCGCGGCGCACCAGCCTGCCAGCCAGCCGCGCTTCCACCCGCGCGGCCATCTGTTCGACATGCAGGCTCATCCGGCAATCACCGAAGTGCGCTGGATTTTCTTCTGCAGCTGGATGATCCCGTACAGCAGCGCCTCGGCCGTGGGCGGGCAGCCCGGCACATAGACATCGACCGGGACGATGCGATCGCAGCCGCGCACCACCGCATAACTGTAGTGATAGTAGCCGCCGCCATTGGCGCAGGAACCCATGGAGATCACCCAGCGGGGTTCGGGCATCTGGTCGTAGACCTTGCGCAGCGCTGGAGCCATCTTGTTGACCAGCGTGCCCGCCACGATCATCACATCGGACTGCCGCGGGCTGGGACGGAACACGATGCCGAAGCGGTCCAGGTCGTAGCGCGAGGCACCGGCATGCATCATTTCGACGGCGCAGCAGGCCAGGCCGAAGGTCATGGGCCACAGCGAACCGGTGCGCGCCCAGCTGACAAGGCTGTCGACCTGGGTGGTCAGAAACCCGCGCTGCGCGAACGCCTCCGGGTTGTCCGGCGGCAGCTCCACGTCCACTAGTCCCACTCCAGCGCCCCTTTTTTCCACTCGTAGATGAACCCGACCACCAGGATGAACAGGAAGATGCCCATGGCCCAGAGACCGAAGCCCCCTATGGAGGGCAGCGCAACGGCCCAGGGGAAGAGGAAAGCGATTTCCAGGTCGAACACGATGAACAGGATGGCGACCAGGTAGTAGCGCACATCGAAGCGCGCCCGCGCGTCTTCGAAAGCCTCGAAGCCGCATTCGTAAGAGGAGAGCTTTTCGGCGTCACGGGGCTGTTTGCTGGTCAGCCTGCCGAAAATGTTGCCGAGACCCATCAGCACGGCCGCCAGCCCCGCTGCGACCACCAGAAAGATCAACACTGGCAAATAATTTTCGAGCATGCAGCATCCACAAGAAAACGGGGCTTTCGCGCACCTGGTTGGTGGCGCGTTGCCCCGCGACTGGCCGCACATTGTAGCAAACGCCCCCGGAGTTAACGACTCCAGAGTTTGGTGCCGACGAGGAGATTCGAACTCCTACACCTTGCGGCGCTAGCCCCTCAAGCTAGTGTGTCTACCAGTTCCACCACGTCGGCAATGTTCATTTTCAGTTCGCTGGCGGCGCTGCCGGTACCGGCGTCGGCGCACCCGCAGGCGGAGCAAGCGGTGCCGCAGGCTGTGCCGGCACAACAGGCACCGGATTGGCTTCCTGCTCGGCGAGCCGATCGAGCACGGAATCTGAAGTCGTGCGCACGCTGCGCGTGCCCATGTACGCAAGGGAGAGGCTGGTCAGCATGAACACGCTGGCCAGCACGGCGGTGGCACGCGACAGCGCTGTGCTGGCGCCGCGTGCGCCGAACACGGTGCCGGATGCGCCTGAGCCGAAGCCCGCACCCGCGTCAGCGCCCTTGCCGCGCTGGATCAGCACCAGCGCCACGATGCAGATCGCGCTGGCGATATGGATGAACAACAGTATCGAATGCAACATGCTTGCTCTAGACCTCTGCGGCTGCGTTCCAGATCGCGAGAAATTCCTCGGCCTTCAGCGACGCGCCGCCAATCAAACCACCATCGACATCCGGCATGCGGAACAGGTCCGCGGCGTTGCCAGCCTTGCAGCTGCCGCCGTAGAGGATGCGCAGACGGGCCGCGATACTAGCATCGTGGCCCTGCACCCGCCCGCGAATGAAGGCATGGACCTCCTGCGCCTGTTCAGGCGTGGCGGTGCGTCCCGTCCCGATGGCCCAGACGGGCTCATAAGCCACCACCGCCCTGCCCAGGCCGGCCACGCCCGACAGCGCCAGGATGGCGTCGAGCTGGCGCGCCACCACGGCCTCGGTCCTGCCGGCATCGCGCTCGGCCAGCTGCTCGCCCAGGCACAGCACCGGGGTGAGCCCGGCCGTCAGCGCCGCGGCGAACTTGCGCGCCACCAGCGCATCGTCCTCTCCATATATGACGCGCCGCTCCGAGTGCCCCACCAGCACATGGGTGCAGCCCACATCCTTCAGCATTCCTGCAGCCACTTCCCCCGTGAAGGCGCCCGGCGCCTCGGCACAAAGGTTCTGCGCTCCCAGGCCCACCGGCGCGTCCGCCAGCAGGCGCGCGACCTCGCCCAGGTAGACGAAAGGCGGAAACACCAGGCATTCCGCCGCTTCGTCCAGCGAACCCGGCGACAACAGCGCATCGACCAGCGCCGCGTTGGCTGAACGCGAGCCGTGCATCTTCCAGTTGCCGGCAACGATCCGGCGGCGGGGAGGAACAGTGGAAGTCATGCGATGCGGGGGCCGTTGAGCCCCGGCATGGGGCAAGGTGGGTCGAGCAACTGATTATTTGGGCGCGCGATGATAGCGGCGCATCCCGGGGGGCGCAAACCGCCCCGGGAGGCCCCGGGGGCCAGTCAGCCTGCCGCTGCGGCCTGCACCGCTGCCGCAATATGTTCGGCACAGGCGGTGGTCTGCGCCGCATCGCGGCCTTCCACCATGACCCGGATCAGGGGCTCGGTGCCGGAGGGACGCAGCACCACCCGGCCGTCGCTGCCCAGCTGGCGCTCTGCCGCAGCCACGGCGGCGGCCACTGCCGGCCGGGCGAGCGGCTCGAAACGCTGCGCCACCCTCACATTGCGCATCACCTGCGGGAATTTCGGCATGGCCGAGGTCAGCTGCGCCAGGGACTGGCCGGTGCGCCGCATCACCGACAGCACCTGCAGCGCTGCGATCAATGCATCACCCGTAGTGGTCCGGTCCAGGCAGATGACGTGACCGGAAGTCTCGCCGCCGATCACACCGCCCGTTTCCTTCAGCATTGCCAGCACGTAGCGGTCGCCGACACTGGCGCGCCGGAAGCCGATGCCCCGCTCGCGCAGCGCGATCTCCAGCCCCAGGTTGCTCATGGCCGTGCCCACCACCGGGCCGGACAGCTCGCCGCGCTCGGCCCGGTCGCGGGCGATGATGTACAGCAGCTGGTCGCCGTCGATCAGCCTGCCAAGGTGATCCACCATCACCAGCCGGTCGCCATCGCCATCGAGGGCAATGCCCGCCGCGGCGTTGACGCCGGTAACCGTGAGCTGCAGCAGTCCGGGTGATGTGGATCCGCAGCCATCGTTGATATTGCGGCCATTGGGCGAGCAGCCGATGGGAATCACATCGGCGCCCAGCGCCGCCAGCAACCGCGGCCCCACCTTGAACCCCGCGCCATTGGCGCAGTCGATCACCAGCTTCATCCCGGTGAGGTCAATGCCGCCCGGCACCGAAGCGGCGCAGAAATCCTGGTACTCCTCGAGACGCGCATCCGCCCGGCGTGCGCGGCCGAGGCGATCAGAGGCAACGGTCTGCACGCCCCGCTGCATGTCCATCTCGATCTGTTCCTCGAGTTCGTCGGAAAGCTTCTCGCCGCTGCGATCGAAGAACTTGATGCCGTTGTCCTGGTAGGGATTGTGCGAGGCGCTGATGACCACGCCGAAAGTGTCGGCATGGCGGCGCGTGAGATAGGCCACGCCGGGAGTGGGCATCGGGCCGGTCAGCCACACATCGACACCGGCGGCAACGAATCCAGCTTCCAGCGCCGCTTCGAACATGTAACCGGATACCCGCGTGTCCTTGCCGATGAGCACCCTGCCGCCCTGCGGCGCCAGCACGCGCGCGGCGGCACCGGCCAGCTGCAGCGTGAAATCCACGGTCATGGGCGCATCGCCGACAAGGCCGCGTATGCCATCCGTTCCAAAGAATTTGCGTGCCATTGCGTTGCGGCTCCGTTATGCCTGGGCGAAAGCCGCTGCCACTTTCACGGCATCCAGCGTCTCGGCCACATCGTGGCAACGCACGATACGCGCACCATTGGCCACGGCAAGGGTGGCCAGCGCGAGACTGCCGGCCAGCCGCTGCTCCACCGGCCGCCCCAGCAGCTTGGCCAGCATGGACTTGCGCGACAGCCCGACCAGCAGGGGATATTCACGCGGCAGCTGCCGCAGCCCGCGCAGCAGCTGCAGGTTGTGCTCCAGCGTCTTGCCGAAACCGAATCCCGGATCCAGCGCAATGCGCCCGGCGCCGATGCCGGCTGCGCGGCAGGCCGCGGCACGTTGCAGCAGGAAATCGCCGACTTCGCGCACCACATCGCCATAGTGAGGATCGCGCTGCATGGTCTGCGGCGTTCCCTGGATGTGCATCAGGCACACCGCGGCATTGCTTGCCGCCACTGCCTCCATGGCGCCGGGCCCCTGCAGGGCCAGCACGTCATTGACCATGCCCGCACCGGCGCCGATGGCGGCGCGCATGACCTCGGGTTTCATGGTGTCGATGGAGAGCAGCACATCGCAGTCGCGCCGCAGTGCTTCGATGGCTGGCAGCACGCGATCCAGCTCCTGCTGCAGTGGTACCGGTTCGGCGCCGGGCCGTGTCGACTCGCCACCGATATCGATGATCGAGGCACCGGCAGCGACCATCTCCCGCGCGCGGCTCAGCGCCGCTGCCAGATCACTGTAGCGGCCACCATCCGAGAAGGAATTGGGCGTGACATTGAGCACGCCCATGACCGCGGGACGCGACAGATCGAGTACGCGGTCCGCGCACTGCAGCTTCACGGATCGGTCCGCGGGTCAGTCGCTGTTGCGTGTGGCCGGCCCGAAGGCCGGACGCGGCTGCGGATCGGCGCCACCAGGGGAAGGCCCACCACCCAGGCCACTGTCCCAGCCTTCCGGCGGAGTCGGCGGCCTGCCGTCCATGATTTCCCTGATCTGGCTGTCGCCGATGGTCTCGTATTTCACCAGCGCATCGGCCATGGCATGCAGCCGGTCGAGCTTCTCCAGCAGGATGGTCTTGGCGCGGTTGTAGTTGACTTCGATGAGCTGGCGCACTTCCTTGTCGATGGCCGCGGCGGTGTCGTCGGACACATGCTTGGTCTGCGTGACACTGCGACCCAGGAATACCTCGCCGTCGTCCTCGCTGTACGACAGCGGGCCCATGCTGTCCGACATGCCGTACTTGGTGACCATGTTGCGCGCGATCTCGGTGGCGCGTTCGATGTCATTGGAAGCACCGGTGGTCACCTTCTCGGGCCCGAAGATGATCTCCTCGGCCAGGCGCCCGCCGAACAGCGAGCAGATCTGCGAATTCAGGCGCTGCTTGGTCAGGCTGTAGCGATCGCCCTCCGGCAGGAACATCGTTACGCCCAGCGCGCGGCCGCGCGGGATGATGGTGACCTTGTACACCGGATCATGATCCGGCACCGCCAGACCGACGATGGCATGGCCCGCCTCGTGATAGGCGGTCATGCTCTTCTCGTCGTTGCTCATGACCATGGAACGCCTTTCGGCGCCCATCAGGATCTTGTCCTTGGCCTTCTCGAACTGGTCCATCGATACCAGCCGCTGGTTGGCGCGCGCCGCGAACAGCGCCGCCTCGTTCACCAGGTTGGCAAGATCCGCGCCGGAGAAGCCAGGTGTGCCGCGCGCAATCAGCGCCGGCTTCACGTCATCGCCCACCGGCACCTTGCGCATGTGCACGCGCAGGATCTGTTCGCGGCCACGCACATCCGGCAGCGGCACCACGACCTGGCGGTCGAAGCGGCCCGGGCGCAGCAGCGCCGGGTCGAGTACATCAGGACGGTTGGTGGCGGCGATGACGATGATGCCTTCGTTGCCCTCGAAGCCATCCATCTCGACCAGCAGCTGGTTCAGTGTCTGTTCGCGCTCGTCATGGCCACCGCCGAGGCCGGCGCCGCGATGGCGGCCGACTGCATCGATTTCATCGATGAAGATGATGCACGGCGCATGCTTCTTGGCCTGTTCGAACATGTCGCGCACGCGCGAGGCGCCGACGCCGACGAACATCTCGACGAAGTCCGAGCCGGAGATGGTGAAGAACGGCACTTTCGCTTCGCCGGCAATGGCGCGCGCCAGCAGCGTCTTGCCGGTGCCGGGCGAACCGACCATCAGCACGCCCTTGGGAATCTTGCCGCCCAGCTTCTGGAACTTGCCCGGATCCTTGAGGAAGTCGACGATCTCGCCCACTTCCTGCTTGGCCTCGTCCACGCCCGCCACATCGGCGAAGGTGACGTTGACCTGGTCCTCGCCCAGCAGGCGCGCCTTGCTCTTGCCGAAAGACATGGCGCCGCGACCACCGGCAGCGCCCTGCATCTGGCGCAGCATGTAGACGAATACCAGGATCAGCAGCAGCGCCGGCGCCAGCTGCAGCAGCAGCTGCGTCAGGAAATGCGGCTGCTTGGGCGGCTGGCCTTCGATGCCCACATCGGCCTTGTGCAGCGCGCCGATCAGGGCGGAGTAATCCGTTTCCGGGTTGTAGACACGGAACTGGGACTTGTCCTTGCGGGTGCCCTGGATGATCTCACCCTGCAGGATGACGCTGTCCACCTGGCTGGCCTCGACCTCATCGAGGAAGCGCGAGTAGGTGATCTCCTTGGCCGGATTGGCTGGAGGCATGAAACGGCTGAACAGGAACAGCATGGCCCCTACGACCACGACCCAGATCAGCACCTTGCCCGTCATGTCATTCAAACTGGCAACCCCTTGCCCGGTAAACCTGTTTGGGCAGGCTTCCAGGTGACGCTACACCATCCAACGATCGCTATCCAGCAAGTACCGCGCAGACTGTGGCGTCCTGAACGGGGCTTCTGGAGGGTCTTGATGAGGCCACCGGCACCGGACTTCAAGGCACCCGGCAGCCTGTATCGGTAGAATGCCGGCCGATGCAGCTCACCGAAAAACAACGCCGCCACCTGAAAGGCCTGGCACACCCCCTGAAACCCGTGATCCTGATGGGAAACGGCGGGCTTACCGACGCAGTAGTGGCGGAAACCCAGCGCGCCCTGGCGGACCATGAACTCATCAAGGTGAGGCTGCCCGGGATGGAGCGCACGGAGCGGGACGCCGCCCTGGAGCTGCTGGCCAAGCGCACGGAGAGCCTCATGGTCACCCGGATTGGCCATGTGGCGGTGCTGTACCGGGCGAATCCCCAGTTGCCGCGGATTGTGCTGCCCGGAGGCTGAATGCGGGCTGGAGCCCCTGTAAAAGCCCGTTAAGCAACCGTTACCAACCGTTCCCCGCGTGACACTTCTGGTCCTGCCCCGCCTAATCCTCCGGGTGCATTGCAGAATGTTCGGGGGTCGGTATGAAAACGGGTCGAATTCTCGGTTGCGCGCTGGCGCTGATGCTCGGGGCCTGCCAGCCGTCTCCTGCCAATAAACCGGCTGCTGCCGCGACAAGCCCTGCCCCTGCCCCCATGCCCCGCCCGCAGGGCAGCCTGATCGAGCTGATGTCAGGCATTGTTGCTCCTACGGCCGACCTGATCTGGGGGGCCGTGGGTAGCAGCGAGGGCCCCCAGGGTCCTGTAGAAACCAGACCCACCACTGACAAGGAATGGGCCGAACTGCGCCAGAAGGTCATGCTGCTGATCGAAGCCGCCAACCTGCTGGCCATTCCGGACCGGCATGTGCTGCTGCCCGGCCAGAAGCTGACCAACCCGGCCGGCCCGGGCGATCTCACACCTGAACAGGCCGAAGCCCGCATCAAGGCAGAGTGGCCAGCCTTCCTCGCCTTTGCCCAGACATTGCAGAACGCCGCGCTTGCCACTTTGAAGTCGGTGGATGCGCGCGATCTGGACGCCTTTTCGGAAGCCGGCGGCGCCATCGATGAAGCCTGCGAGCAGTGCCACAAGCGCTTCTGGTATCCGGACGCACCGACGCCTCCCTGATCACTGCGGGCGCTGCACGCATGAACCAACGGAAGAACACCATGAACAGAATGAAGGCGTTGATTGCGCTGCCGCTGGCCCTGGGCGCCACCGCGCTTGCCTATGGCCACAATGCGATCTGCAGCTGCTTCGAAAACGCGGATGCCACCATCACCTGCGAGGGAGGCTTCAGCGATGGCGGCAAGGCGACGGGCGTGCCGCTGCGTGTGTTCGACCAGGCGGGCAAGGTCCTGGTCGATGGGGTCATGAGCAAGGACAGCAACTTCACGTTTCCGCGGCCCAAGGTTCCCTTCCGCGTGGAGTTCAACGCTGGCGAAGGTCACATCGTCACCATAGACGGCCGCGATATTGAAAAGTAATTCCAGCGCTGCCCAGCCCTTGCGCTCCTGCGCCCTCGGACTCGGCGCGCTTCTGATCGGCCTCGCTCCTGTTGCTGACGCCCATTTCCAGCTGCTGTACACGCCGGAGGCTGCGCTGAAGGAATCGGCGGCGGTTCCACTGGCGCTGGTGTTCTCGCATCCCTTCGACAGCGGCTTCACCATGAACATGGGCAAGCCGGAAGCCTTCTATGTGGTGAGCCAGCGCGGTGAAGCCGAGCGCAAGACTACGGACCTGATGCAGTACCTGGAGCCGATCCAGTGGGCCGGCGCAGAGAGCAAGGGCGCCGCATACCTTGCGCACCCTCCCCGCAGCGTGACCCGCTCGCTGGGCGACTACACCTATGTACTGCGCCCCGCACCGTACTATGAGTCGAACGAGGACAAGTACATCCAGCAGATCACCAAGACCATGGTCAACATTGGTGGGCTGCCGGGCGCATGGGATGAACCCCTGGGCCTGCCGGTGGAGATCGTCCCCCTCGACAAGCCCTATGCGAACTGGGTGGGTGGGGTATTCCGCGCAGTGGTGATGTCCAGCGGCAAGCCCGTGCCACATGCCGAGATCGAGATCGAGTACCTGAACCACGAGCCGCAGATCGACGCGCACCGCTTCGATCCGGAGGGCAAGGCCACGGCGCCGCAGGATGCATTCTCGACCCTGAGCATCCGTGCCGACGCCATGGGCCAGGTCATCATCGGGCTGCCGAAGGCGGGCTGGTGGGGAATCTGCGCCCTCAATCTGGATGACAACCTGAAATTCCAGGGCAAGGAGCTCTCGCTCGATGCCGTGCTGTGGATCAAGGCCACGGAGATGAAGAAGTAGCAGATGACCACGGCCGCAATACAACAGGTGCGACCGGCAGCAGCACGGCACGAGGCGCTGCTGCTGGCGCTCGCCACGCTGGCTGTGATCGGCGTGCTGTCCCTGTACGTGTATGAGCGCGGCCGGCATGCGACCACCGAGCCCATCTACGACTGGCAGGTGAGCGCGTTCGACACGCTGACCGGAGCCGACCAGGCCATCTACAACGCACTGTTCACCGCCAAGGACGATATCCCGTACATCTACGACGACATCAACCTCACGACCCCGGACGATGCCGTGTTCCGCTGGCCCAATCTCCAGGATCTCCAGGACAACGAGCTGCCACCGTTTCTGCAGGACAGAAGCTGGCAACAGAACGGCTCGCTGAAATGGACGCTATTTGAGCCACTGGCAAAAGGCGAGATGCAGGGCTCCACCATGTATCTCGGTACCGATGGCAGCCAGCCGAAGCAGGGATCGTTCCTGCTCGTGATCGGTCATGTCCATGCCGGAGTCCAGAACAAGAACGTCATCGCCATCTGGTGGAACGCGAAGAATCATGCCGTGATGCCGCAGAGCGGCTTTCGCGACGGGCTCATCCTGCAGGGCTGGAAGGAAGTGGTTCCGCACAACGGCGCCCAGGAAGTCCGGCGGATCTTCGGGGACGACAACAGCACCGCCGTGCCGGAAGACACCAACGCGGCCGAACAGGCCATCCAGGGGATTGCCGAAAAGTGACCATGTCGCCACGCAACTCGGTATTCAGGACGCTCGCACTGGCTGCCGTGGCCATGCTGGCTTTCGCCAGCCAGGCGGCTGAAGCGGCGCGGCTGAAGGTTGGCATCACGCTGCACCCCTACTACAGCTTCGTGGCGAACATCGTCGGGGATCGCGCCGACGTTATTCCGCTGATCGATGCCGAGGCCAACCCGCACGGCTATGCGCCCCAGCCCGCCGACATAGTGCGCATCATGTCGATGGATGTGCTGGTGGTGAATGGCATCGGCCACGACACCTGGGCATTCGAGATCCTCGACGCGGCAGGGATGCGCAAGAAGCTCACGCTCATCTACGCCAACGATGGCGTATCGCTGATTCCGGTGGCCGGCGCCCCGGGCGGCGAGAAGGTGGTCAATCCCCATACCTTCATCTCGACCACCGCCGCGATCCAGCAGGTGTACACCATTGCGCGGCGCCTGGGCGAGCTCGACCCGCCCAACGCCGCTTTCTACCGTGACAACGCGCGCAAGTACGCGCTGAGCATCCGCAAGCTGCGCTCGGAGTTCGACGCCATGATCACGGGCGCGGACTTGTCGAAATTCCGTTGTGCAACCATGCACAGCGGCTACGACTACATCCTGCAGGAACTCGGGCTGCAGGTTTCCGCAGTGATCGAACCGCGCCATGGCGTCGAGCCCACGGCCCGCCAGCTGGCGGAAACCATCGATCGCATCAAGGCGTCGAAGGTCAATGTGCTGTTTGCCGAGAAGTACTTCGCCAGCAAGCTCTCCGACACCATCCGCCAGGCCACCGGCGTGAAGATGTATTCCATCTCGCATATCAGCAGCGGGCCCTACACTCCTGGCAAGTTCATCGATGAGATGCGCGAAAACCTGAAGACGCTGGCCACCGCCATCAACGACTCCTCCAAGGGAGGCTGAGGCGGCCGCGCCAAATCTTATGCAAGGCCCTTCGATAGACTTTGCTGACGTCAGCCTGGCGCTGGGCAATACACGGATACTGGATGGCGTCAGCTTCACCGTCCGCGCCGGCACCATCCACTGCATCGTGGGTGCCAACGGCGGCGGCAAGACTTCGCTGATCCGCTCACTGATCGGGCAGATGCCGCATTCCGGCAGCATCCGCATCCAGTGGCAGGAAGGTCGCGTCATCGGCTATGTGCCGCAGGCGCTGGACTTCGACAAGAGCCTGCCCATCACGGTGATGGATTTCATGGCCATGACCTGCCAGCGCCGGCCGATATTCCTGGGTGTCGCGCGCCAGCAGCGCAAGCTCATTGAGGCGGCCCTGGAGCGCGTGGGCATGCAGGGCAAGCTGCGTGCAAGGCTGGGCAGCCTTTCGGGTGGCGAGCGCCAGCGCGTGCTGTTCGCGCAGGCCATGATTCCGGAGCCCTCGCTGCTGGTACTCGATGAGCCGATGACGGGGCTCGATCTTGCCGGCAAGCAAATCCTCGAAGCCGCGATCCGCTCCTTCGCGCGCGCTGGCGGCACGGTCGTGTGGATCAACCACGACATCGTTCAGGTCAATGACATGGCCGATGCGCTCACCTATATCGACCGCCAGGTGCTGCTCAACGGCGCGCCCCGTGACGTGCTGGCCGGCGGAGCCGCCGCACACCTGTTCCCCACGCTGGCACTGCCGGCACAAGAGACTGCACGCGCGTGACCTCCCTCTACGACATTCCCCGGCAATACATCATCCACCTCGCGAACACCGGGGTGATCCACTACACGTTCAGCTATGCCTTCGTGGTCAACGGCTTCCTGTGCGCGCTGGTGGTGGGGCCGCTGCTGGGTGGAATCGGCACCATGGTGGTGGCGAAGCGCATGGCCTTCTTCTCGCAGGCCGTCGGCAACGCCGCGCTGACGGGCGTGGCCATTGGCGTGATCATCGGCGAGTCCTATACGGCGCCCTATGTGTCGATGTTCAGCTTCTGCCTGCTGTTCGGCCTGTTCCTGAACTTCGCCCGGAACCGCACCAGGATGTCCTCGGATACGCTGATCGGCGTGTTCCTGTCCATCTCGCTGGCCATCGGCGCCACGGCACTGCTGTGGGTGTCGGCGAAGGTCAATACCCACATTCTGGATACGGTGATGTTCGGCTCCATCCTCACGGTGAACGACACCGACATCACGGTGCTGCTGATCACCACGCTGCTCACTGCGGTCACGGCACTCCCGCTGTTCAACCAGATGCTGCTGGCCAGCTTGAATCCAAGCCTGGCGCATGTGCGCGGCATCAAGGTTCATCTGCTGGAGTATGTGTTCGTGCTGTTGATCACCGTACTCACGGTGGCCTGCGTGAAGATCATCGGCGCGGTGCTGGTGGAGGCGCTGCTGCTGATTCCCGCGGCAGCCTCGCGCAACCTCAACCGCTCGATCCGGGGCTTCGTGATCTGGAGCATCGTCTTTTCCACCGTGAGCTGCCTGGTGGGCGTCTACGCCCCGCTGCGCTGGGACCTGCCGGTGCCCTCGGGCGGGGCGATCATCCTCACGGGCGCCGCGTTTTTTCTCATCACCATGGTCATCCGCATGACCGTGCCGCGCTATCGCGAAGCGGCGATCTGAGCGCGGAATCGGGAGCTTTGCCATGACCAAGCTTCATGCCTGCATCCATCGTGCGTTGATCCTGCTGGCGCTGGCAGCGGCGCTGCCCTTCACGGCATCACCGGCAAAGGCGGCCGAGACAGCCGGCCCGGTGGTATTGACCGGCATCCAGGCCACTTATTCGCTGGCACTGGCATTGGCCGCCGGAACGCCCATCCAGGTGCAGAACGTTCCCGCAGATGGCAGGCAGATGTCGCTGCTGAAGGACTACCTCTCGCGGCGCATGGATGCGCTGGCGCCGAAGTTCGCCGCGGCGACGGCGGTGATCACGATGACCAACGCGCTGCCGGACGATCCGCTGTACCGCTTTGCCCGGGACGCCAACATACGCATCGTCAACATCGATGCGGCCGTGCCCTGGTCACTCAGCACGCCTGGCGTAGCGCTGGCCGCATCGCCCGCCTCGAACGTCAGCTGGGGCAAGGATACGGACCCTGCGGCGAACACTACCGCACCGTATTTCTGGCTCAGCGTCTCCAACACCATCCGCATGGGGGACATCATCGCCGGCGACCTGGTCGCGCTGTTTCCCGAGTCGGCGCCTGTCATCAGGAAGAACCAGGACACGCTGAAGCGCTCGCTGCTGCGCCTGCGTGGTGAATACCAGGATCGCCTGATGGAAGCCGGTGGCGATGTGGTATTCGCGCTCAGCGGTGACTTCGTCTACCTGACCAACGACATGGGACTGCTGGTGGACGGGTACTTCATCAAGCAGGACGTGCGCTGGACCAGGGAAGACCTGGCGGGACTGACTGCGCATCTGCGCAAGAACCATATCAAGGTGGTGCTGCACAAGTGGCTGCCCAGCGAGGCGATCCAGAATGCGGTCAGCGCCGCCGGCGCAAAGCTGGTGGTGCTCGACGCCGGCGATCCGGGCGTGGCGACGGAAGGCACGCTTGCAGCGGATGGGCTGCAGCAGATTCTGCGCCGCAATCTTGAGGCGGTGTATGCCGCGCTGAGCGCGAAGTAGGCCTGCCCAACCATCAGGACCCTTCGACTCCTGCCTGGCGCTGCGGCGCCAACGCATGCGTGACCCAGAACGGATTTGAACAGCTTTCACATCGAATGCAGGGGGATGCTTTGACCATGGCCCGAGGATTGAAAATGCGCACGGGCGCAATGACGCTGGCCTGTGCGCTGGCCGCTCCATGGACTCACGCAGTCGCTGCGGATGGCGACCTGGACGAAGTCGTGGTCTTTGGCCGCGAGGAACACCAGATCGGAGTCGCGGCGGCGTCGAGCGAAGGCGTGGTTGCCGGCGCCGATCTTTCCGTGCGGCCAATGCTGCGCGTCGACGAACTGCTCGAGGCCGTGCCCGGCATGATTGCCGCGCAGCACTCGGGCAGCGGCAAGGCCAACCAGTACTTCCTGCGTGGCTTCAACCTCGATCACGGCACCGACTTCACGGCCTACATCGACGATATGCCCTGGAACCTGCGCAGCCATGGCCATGGCCAGGGCTACCTGGACGTCAACGGATTGATTCCGGAAGTCGTGGACCGCATCGAATATCGAAAGGGCCCCTACCGCGCCGACATCGGCGATTTCGCCATGGCCGGCGCCTCGTTCATGACCACCATCGACAGCCTGCCGGCGCCATTCGTTGCGGTGGAAGGCGGACAGTACGGCTGGGGACGTGTTGCCGGCGGCGGCACAGCTTCCGTGGGCGGCGGTGATCTCACGCTGCTGGGCCAGTGGAAGACCTACGACGGGCCCTGGGAGCTGCCGGAACAACTGCAGCACTACTCGATGTGGGGCAAGTTCGCGAAGCCGCTGGACTTCGCCAAGCTTGAAGTGACGCTGTCCGGCTACCGCGCCACCTGGCATCCCACCGAGCAGAGCCCCGAGGCTTCAATCGGCACCAGCGCCTGCGCCGACGTGTTCTGCGCGCTGGATACCACGGCTTTCGGCAAGACCCTGCGCTGGATAGGCACGGCAAAGCTCTCGGCCGATCGCTGGACCGCGTCGGCCTACGCCCAGTACTACGACTGGCACATGCTTTCCGATCCAACCTATGACTTCCAGATCGACCAGTTCGACCGCCGCTGGACTGCCGGTGGCCGCTACGAGAACCACCTCTACAACAGCGGACCGCTGGAGATCTCCGTCGGCGCCGAGGCACGTTACGACCGCATGGATAAAGTGGGCGTCAACCACACGGAAGACGGCCTGTTCGTGGAGAACACCAGCGACAACGCCATCCGCGAAGGCTCGCTGTCGGCCTACACGGAAGCAACCTGGCGCCCCGTCGACAAGCTGCGCCTGATGGCCGGCCTGCGCGCCGATGCCTACGACTTCAACGTGGACGCGCGGCCTGATGCCGGCACTTCAACCGTGACGGGCAAGGCGGATGACCAGATCGTATCGCCCAAGGCCGGCGCTGCCTGGACGTTGAACGACAGCGTCGAGCTGTACGCCAACTGGGGCCGCGGCTTCCATTCCAACGACGCACGCGGCGTGGTGAATGCAGAATCGCCGGTGCCAGGCCTGGTGCGAGGCGAAGGTCATGAAGGTGGCCTGCGGTTCGAGCGCGGCAGCTTCAACATCACCGCCACCTACTGGTGGCTGGAACTGGACAGCGAGCTGATCTTCGTTGGCGATTCGAATGCCGTCGAACCCAAGAGCGGCGCGAAGCGCAACGGGTTCGAGCTGGTTGCCTTCTGGCGCCCTGTCTCCTGGCTGGGGCTGGACGCCGTCTACACGCAGAGCCATGCACGCTACGTCGAGGTCCAGGACGATCCGGACTACGATCCGGATGTTCCGGCGCTGAGCGGATTGCAGGGCACGCATGTCGAGGGTGGCGTGGAGAGCGCCGGCGAGTTTGGCGCCTCCGCGGTGCGCGGCAGATGGGAAGCCAGCATGCGCGTGCGCTACCTTGGCCCCTACGCGCTGGTCCCCAGCAATACCAAGCGCGCCGATGCAGAAACCATGGTGAACCTGCGCCTGGCTTTCAAGCCTGGCCACTTCACGATCTACGGCGAACTGCTGAATGTGCTCAACGACCATGGCAAGGACATCGAGTACTACTACGACAGCTACATTCCCGGCGTGCTGCCGCCTGGCGAGCAGGAAGCCACCCACATGTCGCGCGCGGAAGAGCCGCGCACGGTGCGTGTCGGCGTCAAATACGCGTTCTGATTTGATCTGACCCCTCCAGGGCTGCCCTCCCGGGTGGCCCTGTTGCTTTCCTTTTCTCGTCCTGCTACCTTTCTTTCACAAGGTAGCTTCCTGTAACCATGACCTCTACAGATCTCAGCGAAAAATTCGGACCCATCCGCAAGGGATTGCTGGAGTTCGCCGTCCTGCGCGTGATTGCCGGTGAGAAGCTCTACGTTGCCGAGATGCTGCAGCGCCTGGCCGGCACTGAATTTGCCACCCAGGAAGGCACCCTCTACCCGCTGCTCAGCCGCATGCGCCGCGAACAGCTGGTGGACTACGAATGGCAGGAATCCGAAGCCGGCCCGCCGCGCAAGTACTACCGCCTCACCGATCCGGGTCGCCGTGCACTGGAAGAGCTGCAGGGCTACTGGAACCACCTGAACGACACCCTCACCCGCCTGGGACACTGACATGCGCAAAGTCACCACGATCAATCTGAACAACAACGCGTACCAGGTCGACGAGGAAGGCTACGAGGCCCTGCGCAGGTATCTGGAAAACGCCGCCCGCGCGCTGGCCAGCAACCCGGACCGCACCGAGATACTGGCGGACCTGGAGCAGGCCATCGCCGACAAGTGCCGGCAGACGCTTGGGCCGTACAAGTCGGTGGTGAGCACCGCGGAGATCGAACGCATCCTGCAGGAGATGGGGCCGGTGGCTGGCAGCAATGATGATGCAGCGGCTGGCGATTCTGCGGCGGGCAGCCACAGCAGCGCCTCCCCGGCTGGCGCCGGCGCGCCATACAGCCGCAGGCTGTATCGCATCCGCGAGGGTCAGATGTGGGCAGGTGTCTGTACTGGCCTTGCCGCGTACACGGGCGCGGAGATCGCGTGGGTGCGGGTCGCGGCCATACTGCTCACGGTGTTCACCGGCTTCTTTCCCGGACTGATCGTCTACATATCGCTGGTGCTCATCCTGCCGGTGGCCATGACTGCAGCGGAGCAGTCAGCCGCCCATGGCCAGCCCTTCAATGCCCAGGAGCTGGTGGACCGCATAAAAAAAAAGCATGAGGACTTCCGCAGCGAGCGGCGGGCGCGACGCATGAACCGGCATGCGGCCTGGGCGCCTTCGCCCATGTCCGCCCAGGTGCCGCCTGGCTATGCGGCGCGCGTGACAGGTGGCGTGCTGCTGCCGCTGCTGACGGTGCTCTCGGCGGTGTGGTTCGCGGCGATGGCCATCATGGTGTACTCGGTCTGGTGGGGCTATCGCCACGCGGGCTTCGGCTCCTGGCCGCCTGGCATGTTCCATTCCCATCCGGATATTCCGTTCTGGCTGGCCATGGTGGCGGTGCTGGCGATGTATGCGCTGATCGCCATACCCATTGGCGCTGGCCGTCGCGCTTCGCTGTATTACGCCAACGGCGGGCGCCTGCACGGCTGGGCCGATGCATGGTCCGGCCTGCTGTGGCTGGCGATCGTGGCGGTGATCCTGCTGTTTGCGCTCTACCAGCTACCGCAGTTGCAGGATCTTCTGCGCTACATCACCGGCAGGTCGCACACCGTGTTCGCCTTTCACGCACCTGCCTGGCGCGTGCCGCAACTGTGGTAATCGCGATCAGACGTAGCGGACGGCAATGATCTCGTAGCTGCGCCTGCCGCCCGGCGTGACCACCTCGACGGTGTCACCTTCCTGCTTGCCTACCAGCGCTCGGGCAATGGGCGAGCCCACCGAGATGCGGCTCAACTTGATGTCGGCCTCGTCCTCACCGACGATCTGGTAGGTCACGGCAGAGCCGCTGTCCTCATCCTCCAGCTCCACGGTGGCACCGAACACCACCCTGCCGCTGGGCTCGAGCGCCGTGATGTCGATGATCTCGGCATTCGACAGCTTGGCTTCCAGTTCCTGGATGCGCCCCTCGATGAATCCCTGCTGCTCACGCGCGGCGTGATACTCGGCGTTCTCGGAGAGATCGCCATGGGCACGCGCCTCGGCAATGGCCTTGATGACGTTCGGACGGCTTTCGCCCTTCAGTTTCCGCAGTTCAATGCGCAGCGCCTCGGCGCCGCGCAGGGTGATGGGCACGCGCTTCATGCATTCAGCTCCCGATGCAGGTCCTGCAGGCGGTTGACTTCCTGGTTCTCCAGGTGGTCCAGCGCCTCGCAGGTGGCCAGTCCCGCGGCCAGTGTCGTGAAATAGGTGACGCGGCGGCTCACGGCTTCGCGGCGGATGGCCATCGAGTCGCGCGTGGCCTGGCGGCCTTCGGTGGTGTTGACGATCAGGACGATCTCGTCGTTCTTGATCATGTCGACGATATGCGGCCGGCCCTCGCGCACCTTGTTGACGCGCTTGCACGCCAGGCCCGCGGCCTCGATGGCCTTCGCAGTGCCATCAGTGGCCACGATGTCGAAGCCGCGTGCAATCAGGCGCCGCGCCATGTCCACGGCGCCGGGCTTGTCGCGCTCGCGCACGCTGACCAGCGCCCTGCCCTTGCGTGGCAGTGATGTCCCGGAGCCGGCCTGCGCCTTGGCATAGGCCTCGCCGAAGGTACGACCGGTACCCATCACCTCACCGGTGGATTTCATCTCCGGGCCCAGGATGGGATCGGACTCGGGGAATTTGGCGAAGGGGAATACCGCTTCCTTCACTGAATAGAAGCCCGGCACGATTTCTTCCGTCGCGCCCAGTTCCTTGAGCGTGCGTCCCATCATCACCTGCGCGCCCAGCTTGGCAATGGCGCGGCCGGTGGCCTTGGAGACGAAGGGCGCGGTGCGCGAAGCGCGCGGATTGACCTCCAGGATATACACCACGCCATTCTGGATGGCGAACTGTATGTTCATCAGACCAACGACATTCAGCCCCAGCGCCAGCTTGCGGGTCTGCTCGCGCAGCTGCTGCTGGATTTCGAAGGAGAGGCTGTTGGGCGGCAGCGAACAGCTGGAATCACCCGAGTGCACACCGGCCTGCTCCACGTGTTCCATGATGCCGCCGATCAGCACATCGGTGCCGTCGCAGACGGCATCGACGTCCACTTCGATGGCCTGGTCGAGGAAGCGATCAAGCAGCACGGGCGAGTCGTTCGACACCCGCACGGCATCGGTCATGTAGGTCTTGAGGTCTTCCTCGGCATACACCACTTCCATGGCGCGGCCACCCAGCACATAGGAGGGGCGGACCACCAGCGGATAGCCCACTTCCCTGGCCATGCGCAGCGCCTGTTCCTCGGTGCGCGCCGTGGCATTTGCCGGCTGGCGCAATCCGAGCTTGCGCACCAGGTCGGCGAACCGCTCGCGATCTTCGGCCACATCGATGGATTCCGGCGTGGTGCCGATGATGGGGGCACCGTTGGCTTCCAGCGCGCGGCACAGCTTCAAGGGAGTCTGGCCGCCGTACTGCACGATCACGCCGACGGGCTTTTCCTTCGCGATGACCTCCAGCACATCCTCGAGCGTCAGCGGCTCGAAGTACAGGCGATCGGAAGTGTCATAGTCCGTGGACACGGTTTCCGGATTGCAGTTGACCATGATGGTCTCGTAGCCATCCGCGCGCAGCGCCAGCGAGGCATGCACGCAGCAGTAGTCGAACTCGATGCCCTGCCCGATGCGGTTGGGGCCGCCTCCCAGGATCATCACCTTCTTGCGATCCGTGGGCTCAGCCTCGCACTCTTCCTCGTAAGTGGAATACAGGTAGGCGGTGGAGGTGGCGAACTCGGCAGCGCAGGTATCGACGCGCTTGTACACCGGGCTCACGCCGAACTGGCGACGGCGGTCACGCAGGGTTTTTTCCGTCTGGCCTGTCAGGCGTGCCAGGCGTGCATCGGAGAATCCCTTGCGCTTCAGCTGGCGCAGGCGCACAGCCTCCAGCCCCGGCAGGCCCTGCTCGATCACGGCGGCCTCCTCCCGCACCAGGTCCCGGATCTGCGCCAGGAACCAGGGATCGATATAACTGAGTTCGTGGATGCGCTCGAGAGTCCAGCCTGCGCGGAAGGCATCCGCCACCTGCAGCAGGCGGTTGGCGCCGGCATGGCGCAGTTCGTAGGCCAGGGTTTCCGCCGCGTCTTCGCCAGCCAGCGGCAACTCGGTGACGCTGGTCAGTCCGTCCAGCCCGGTTTCCAACCCGCGCAGCGCCTTCTGCAGCGACTCCTGGAAGGTGCGGCCAATGGCCATCACCTCGCCCACCGATTTCATCTGCGTGGTGAGCTTGGCGTTGGCGGCAGGGAATTTCTCGAACGTGAACCGCGGGATCTTCGTGACCACGTAGTCGATCGAGGGCTCGAACGAGGCCGGCGTGCGCCCGCCGGTGATGTCGTTCTTCAGTTCATCCAGCGTGTAACCGACCGCCAGCTTGGCCGCGATCTTGGCAATCGGGAAACCGGTGGCCTTCGAAGCCAGCGCCGAGGAGCGCGACACGCGCGGATTCATCTCGATGATCAGCAGCCGGCCATCCGCCGGGTTGACCGCGAACTGCACGTTCGAGCCGCCGGTCTCCACGCCGATCTTGCGCAGCACGGCAACCGATGCGTTGCGCATGCGCTGGTATTCCTTGTCGGTCAGCGTCTGCGCCGGCGCCACGGTGATGGAATCACCGGTGTGCACACCCATCGGGTCGAGGTTCTCGATGGAGCAGATGATGATGCAGTTGTCGTTGCGGTCCCGCACGACTTCCATCTCGTACTCTTTCCAGCCGATCACCGACTCTTCCAGCAGCACTTCGCTGGTGGGCGAGGCATGCAGGCCGCGGGTGACGATGGCCTCGAATTCCTCGCGGTTGTAGGCGATGCCGCCGCCGGTGCCGCCCATGGTGAAGGACGGACGGATGACGATGGGATAGCCCAGCTCCGCCTGCGCAGTGAAGGCCTGTTCCATTGTGTGCGCGATCAGCGAGCGCGGGGATTCCAGGCCGATCTCGCTCATGGCATTGCGGAATTTCTCGCGGTCCTCGGCCATGTCGATGGCATCGCGCGAGGCGGCGATCAGCTCCACGTTGAAATGCTTCAGCACGCCTTCGCGCACCAGGTCGAGCGCGGTATTCAGTGCAGTCTGCCCGCCCATGGTGGGCAGCAGCGCGTCGGGCCGTTCCTTCTCGATGATGCGCGCGACGGTGCGCCAGTTGACCGGCTCTATGTAGATGGAGTCGGCCATCTCCGGGTCGGTCATGATGGTGGCGGGATTGGAGTTGACCAGGATGACCCGGTAGCCCTCCTCGCGCAGCGCCTTGCAGGCCTGTGCGCCGGAGTAGTCGAACTCGCATGCCTGGCCGATGACGATGGGGCCCGCCCCGATGATCAGGATGCTCTTGATGTCTGTGCGACGTGGCATGAACTCAGCCTTCGGAACTGGGGCGTGGCCGGCCAAGCAGCTGCTGCTGCAGACGCTTGATCATCGCCTGGGTAAAGCGGTCGAACAGGGGCAGCAGGTCATGCGGCCCCGGGCTGGCTTCAGGGTGTCCCTGGAAGCTGAAGGCGGCCTTGTCGGTCACCTCGATGCCCTGCAGCGAGCCATCGAACAGCGACATGTGCGTGGCGCGCACGTTCGGCGGCAGCGTGGCCGGATCGATGGCGAAGCCATGGTTCTGGCTGGTGATCATCACGCGGCGCGTGGCCAGGTCCTGCACAGGATGGTTGGCGCCGTGATGGCCGAATTTCATCTTCATGGTGCGCGCGCCCGCCGCCAGGCCGAGCAGCTGATGCCCGAGGCAGATGCCGAACACCGGGATATCGGTCCGCAGAAACTCGCGGATCGCCTCGATGGCATAGTTGCAGGGCTCCGGATCGCCGGGTCCGTTGGACAGGAATATTCCGTCCGGATCCAGCGCCAGCACTTCCGCGGCGGAGGTCTGCGCGGGCACTACTGTCATGCGGCAGCCCGCATCGGCCAGCAGGCGCAGGATATTGCGCTTCACGCCGAAATCGTAGGCCACCACATGCAGACGCTGCTGCGGGCGCAGGGTCGGGCGGCCACCGTCGCGCCAGATCGTGCCGTCATTCCACTGGTAGGCCTCGCGCGTGGATACGACCTTGGCCAGATCCATGCCGGCAAGCCCGGGGAAGCGGCGCGCGGCATGCACTGCCACACTGGCGTCGATGTTCTCGCCGGTCATGATGCAGCCGGCCTGCGCACCCTTCTCGCGCAACAGGCGCGTGAGCTTGCGGGTGTCGATGTCGGCAATGGCGACGATGCGGCCGCGTTCCAGGTAATCGGGCAGCGAGATGCTCGAGCGCCAGTTGTTCTCCAGCAGCGGCAGGTCGCGGATCACCAGACCCGCGGGCGCCACCATCGAGGATTCCTGGTCTTCCGGTGTACTGCCGGTATTGCCGATGTGCGGATACGTCAGCGTGACGATCTGACGGCAGTACGACGGGTCGGAAAGAATTTCCTGATAGCCCGTGATGGCGGTATTGAAGACAACTTCGCCGGTAGTATTTCCCTTTGCTCCGATGGAAATTCCGCGAAAGACGGTCCCATCTGCCAGAGCCAAAACGGCGCTCACACTCACTCAGCGACCTCCGCTGTTTCCTGGCGGCTTGTCATCGTTCTCGCTATACCGGCTTTGTCAGGGGCAGATGCACAAAGCGGGAGGAGTTCTTGTGGAACGCCCTCCCGCCTTGCGCGGACTAAACCCGAAACTGGATGGATCGGATTCGACCGAAATTCTACGTTCCGGGAGCCCGCTCTGTCCATGTGATCTTGCCCCGAAACTGCGTGCCGCCTGCTTTGGGCGGGACTGCATACAACCATGTAACCTACTGTTTTTGCTTTAGAAAATCGGCCATCTGATAACGTCCGGGTGGGCGCGCGGCCAGCCACAGGGCCGCCGCCAGGGCGCCTCTGGCGAAAATGGCGCGATCGGTCGCCACATGCGCCAGGCGCAGCTGCTCGCCCTCCCCGAGGAAGCGCACCTCATGTTCGCCGACCACATCCCCGCCCCGGGCCACGGCGAAGCCGATACCCCCGCTGCCGCGGGGTCCGGGTCGTGCGCCGGTGAGCTCCACAGGCCTGTCCAGGGCCTCCCCACGCCCGGCGGCCGCAGCGTCGCCCAGGGCCAATGCCGACCCGGAGGGCGCATCCACCTTGCGGCGGTGATGGGTTTCAAGGATCTCTATGTCGTAGGTGCCGGGAAGTGCCTCGGCGGCGCGGCGCACCAGCTCCAGCAGAACATTGAGTGCCAGGCTGGTATTGGCAGAGACCAGCACCGGGATGCGCGTTGCGGCGGCGTCGATCTGCTGCTGGGCCTCGGGACTCAGGCCAGTGGTACCGATCATCAGGGGCACGCCAGCTTCGGCGCAGGCCTGCGCGGTTGTGCCGACGGCTTCGGCGCGCGAGAAATCGATGACGACATCCAGACCGCCGAGCGCGGCATGCAGATCCGTTCCGACGGCGACGCCACTCTTCGCCACACCAGCGAGAGTTCCGGCGTCTTGGCCGATGGCTGTGCCACCGGCACGGGCGATGGCTGCGGCAAGTTGTGCGCGCGGCTCGGCGGCAATGGCCTTTACCAGCTCGACGCCCATGCGTCCCGCCACACCGACCACGCCGACCCGCACTGACATGTACTGCTAGCTCTCCGCGCCCGTGAAAAACCGCTTCACGCCTTCGAAGAACCCTTCTTCGCGCGGCGTGTGCCGACCTTCGTCGGCTTTCAGCGAGGCGTCGAATTTTCGCAGCAATTCCTTCTGCTCGCCCGTGAGTTTGACCGGCGTCTCCACCATGACCTTGCAGAACAGATCACCGCGCGCGCCACCACGGACCGGCTTGACGCCCTTGTCACGCAGCCGGAAGACGCGACCGGACTGGGTCTCCGCGGGAATCTTCAGCGACACCTGGCCCTCGAGCGTTGGCACGAGCACCGCACCGCCCAGGGTGGCCGTGACGAAACTCACCGGCACCTCGCAGGAGAGATTCTCGCCCTCGCGTTCGAAGATCTCATGCGGGCGCACGTGCACTTCCACGTACAGGTCACCGGGTGGCCCGCCATTGCGGCCGGCCTCGCCCTCGCCCGACAGGCGGATGCGATCGCCATTGTCGACACCAGGGGGAACCTTCACCGCCAGACGCTTGGTCCGGCGCACGCGGCCCTGGCCCAGGCAGGTGTCGCAGGGATTCTTGATGATCTTGCCGGTGCCGCGGCAGCGCGGACAGGTCTGCTGCAGCTGGAAGAAACCCTGCGAGACGCGCACCTGGCCGGCGCCATGGCAGGTTTCGCACTGGATGGGATTGGAACCCTTGGCAGCCCCGCTGCCGTGGCAGGTCTCGCACTCGGAGAGCTTCGGCACATCGATCTCGATGGCGGCGCCGAACACCGCCTGGTTCAGATCGAGCTGCAACTCGTAGCGCAGGTCTGCGCCGCGGAATACCTGCGAGCGACCGCCGCGGCGGCCACCCCCGAAGATGTCGCTGAACACATCGCCGAAGATGTCGCCAAAGCCTTCGCCCGGATGGAAGCCTTGCCCGCCGCCTGCACCACGCTGGGCCTCGAGGCCTTCGTGTCCATGCTGGTCATAGGTCGCACGCTTCGCCGCGTCCGAGAGCACTTCATAGGCCTCCTTGGCCTCCTTGAACTGCTCTTCAGCCGCTTTGTCGTCGGGGTTGCGGTCGGGATGCAGCTTCATGGCGAGGCGCCGGTAAGCCTTCTTGATGTCGGCTTCCGGCGCGTCGCGCGCTACGTCCAGTACCGTGTAGTAGTCACGTTTCGCCATGCAGTGGATGTTGCCCTACGCCGTCACGTATTGCCGCGATCCTTGTCCTTCACTTCTTCGAATTCAGCGTCGACGACATTGTCGTTGTTGCCGGCATTGCCGGAATCACCGCCTGCTGCGCCACCTGGATCAGCGCCCGCCTCGGCACCACCAGCGGCCTGCTGGGCCGCCATCAATCCCTGCGAGGCCTTGGCCAGCGCTTCCGCCTTGCGGTCGATCACGTCCTTGTCATCGCCCTTGATGGCGGTGCGCAGATCCGAAAGCGCCGACTCCAGTGATCCGCGGTCGCCCGCAGGCACCTTGTCGCCCAGTTCCTGCAGTGACTTCTCGGTGGAGTGCACCAGCGCATCAGCGCGGTTGCGGCTGTCCACCAGCTCGCGGAATTTCTTGTCCTCGGCCGCGTGGGCTTCGGCATCGGCCACCATGCGCTTGATCTCATCTTCCGACAGGCCGCTGGAGGCCTTGATGACGATCTTCTGTTCCTTGCCCGTGGCCTTGTCCTTGGCGGAAACATGCAGGATGCCGTTGGCGTCGATGTCGAAGGACACCTCCACCTGCGGCATGCCGCGCGGCGCAGCCTTGATGTCGGTGAGGTCGAAGCGGCCCAGCGACTTGTTGTTGCTGGCCTGCTCGCGCTCACCCTGCAGCACGTGGATGGTCACCGCCGTCTGGTTGTCGTCGGCAGTGGAGAACACCTGCGAGGCCTTGGTGGGAATCGTGGTGTTCTTCTCGATGAGCTTGGTCATCACCGAGCCCAGCGTCTCGATACCCAGCGACAGCGGCGTGACGTCCAGCAGCAGCACGTCCTTGACCTCGCCGGCCAGCACGCCCGCCTGCACGGCGGCGCCGACGGCCACCGCTTCGTCCGGATTCACGTCGCGGCGCGGCTCCTTGCCGAAGAAGTCCTTCACCTGAGCCTGCACCAGCGGCATGCGCGTCTGGCCGCCGACCAGGATCACCTCGGAAACCTCGGCAGCCGACAGGCCTGCATCCTTCAGCGCGATGCGGCAGGGCTCGATGGTCTTCTTGACCAGGTCCTCGACCAGCGCTTCCAGCTTGGAGCGCGTGAGCTTCACGTTCAGGTGTTTGGGACCGGAAGCGTCGGCCGTGATGTACGGCAGGTTCACGTCGGTCTGCTGGCTGGAGGACAGCTCGATCTTCGCCTTCTCGCCGGCTTCCTTCAGGCGCTGCATGGCCAGCGGATCCTTGCGCACGTCCACGCCGGATTCCTTGAGGAATTCCTCGGCCAGGAAATTGATGATGCGCATGTCGAAGTCCTCGCCGCCGAGGAAGGTATCGCCATTGGTGGACAGCACTTCGAACTGGCGCTCGCCATCGACTTCCGCGATCTCGATGATGGACACGTCGAAGGTGCCGCCGCCCAGGTCGTACACGGCGATCTTGCGGTCGCCGCCCGCCTTGTCCAGGCCATAAGCCAGTGCGGCCGCAGTGGGCTCATTGATGATGCGCTTGACGTCCAGACCCGCGATGCGGCCGGCATCCTTGGTGGCCTGGCGCTGCGAATCGTTGAAATAGGCCGGCACGGTGATGACGGCTTCGGTCACCGGTTCGCCAAGGTAATCCTCGGCGGTCTTCTTCATCTTGGCCAGCACGCGCGCGGAGACTTCCGGCGGCGCCATGTTCTTGCCCTGCGCCTCGACCCAGGCATCGCCGTTGTCGGCGGCCACGATCTTGTAGGGCACCATGTTGATGTCCTTCTGCACCACGTCATCCTTGAACTTGCGCCCGATCAGCCGCTTCACGGCGTACAGCGTGTTCCTTGGATTGGTGACCGCCTGGCGCTTGGCGGACTGCCCCACCACCACCTCGCCATCCTTGGTGAAGGCGACGATCGACGGCGTGGTGCGATCACCCTCGCTGTTCTCGATGACGCGCGCCTTGCCGCCTTCCATGATGGCGACGCAGGAGTTGGTCGTTCCCAGGTCGATTCCGATTACTTTGGCCATATGCTTACCCCGAAAATCTGTTGCCCTTGCGGGCTGGATGCGTCTCTATCTGGGTGCCATTACGGGCAGTTCAAGTCGTGCAGGCCTATTCAGGCGCCTTGGCCACGATGACCCGTGCCGGACGCAGCAGGCGCCCGTTGAGTTCGTAACCCCGCTGCACTACCTGCAGCACCGAATCCGGTTCGGCAGTCGCCGATTCCTGCGCCACCATCGCTTCATGCCGCTGCGGATCGAAGGCCTCCCCCTGCGGCTCGATGGCCACCACCGCGAACTTCTCCAGCGCACGCAGCAGCAGCTTCAGGGTGGCTTCCTGGCCGGCAGCCAGGCTGGGTGCATCGGCGCGGCCGGCACTGGCAACGGCCAGCTCAAGGCTGTCGACCGCCGGCAGCAGCTCCTGCACGAACTTCTCCAGCGCATAGCGGTGCGCCTGCTCGACGTCGCGTGCGGCGCGCTTGCGGATGTTGTCCAGCTCCGCCGCAGCGCGCAGTACCAGGTCGCGCTGCTGCGCTGCCTGCGCCCGCGCCTCCGCCAGCTCCCCTTCCAGCTGCGCCAGCTCGTTCAATCCTTCTAAGGGTTGCGTGGCGTCGATCGGCTGCTCGCCATGTGGTTCTGTCATTTAATCTCCACAAAACAGATACTTGGAGATTATTCCTAATCTCCTAAGTCAAGAGTTCTGAAACTGAATCCCGGGCGTTGTGGGGGCTAACGGCGAAAATTCAAGGCCGAGCCCAGCAGTCTTGCCGTGAGATCCACTACCGGGATGACGCGCTCATAGGCCATGCGCGTGGGGCCGATGACTCCAATCACGCCCACCGTACCGTCGTCAGAACTGTACGGCGCGGCGACCACGCTGCAGTCATCCAGTATCTGGTAGCCGGACTCCTGCCCGATGAAGATCTGTACGCCCTGCCCGTGCAGGCTCATGTCCAGCAGCTGCAGTATCTCGCGCTTCTCGTTGAAGGCCTCAAACAACCGGCGCAGCTTCTCCACGCTGGACAGCTCCGCGAAGCCCATCAGCTTGGTCTCGCCCGCCACCACCAGCTGCATGTCGCCGCGGCGCGTACCCTCGCCGAACAGCTGCTGGGCTACGGATATGGTGTCGACCATGCCCTGGTTCAGCAGCTCGCGCATTTCCGACAGCTGCTCGATCAGGTCCTGGCGCACCTGCTCCACCGTGCGGCCGCGGAACTGCTCGTTCAGTGCGTTCGCGGCGCGCCGCAGCTCTTCTGCGGGAATCTGCCGCTCCAGCTGCACCACGCGGTTCTCGACCTCGCGGTTGTCGAACACCAGGATGGCCAGCACGCGCCGCTCCGACAGCGGCAGGAACTCGATATGCGAGAGTGCCGCGGACTGCGGGGTCTGCAGCGACACCACCCCCGCCAGCTGCGTGACATTCGACAGCAGCTGCGAAGCCATGGACACCAGCGAGCGGGAATCCTCGCTGCCGGTCAGCTCGCGCCGCAGGTGCTCGGCAGCCTCGGCCTCCAGCGGCCGCACCTTCAGCAGTGTGTCGATGAAGAACCGATATCCCTTCGGCGTGGGCACGCGCCCGGCAGAGGTATGCGGGGAGCTGACGAAGCCGAAGGCTTCCAGGTCCGCCATAACGTTGCGGATGGTGGCTGCACTGAGGTTCATGCCCGAATCACGGGACAGGCTGCGCGAACCCACGGGCTGCCCTTCCCGTATGTAGCTCTCGATGAGCACCTTCAGCAGCTGCTGGGCGCGCTCATTGGGTCGGCTGTCTTCGCGCTTGTCCGCGGTCATGGCGGTATCGATGTCACTACTTGACGCTAGCCGCGCCCCGCCGGTGCCGTCAAGCTTCCGGCACCGGGCGCCGGCATAATGCCACCTGCATCTCAACCTATCCGTGGAATACGCGCAGCAATTCATCGCGGGCTGCCACGGCAGTACCGGTAAAATGGCCCCACATGCCCGCTGCCTTCAAAACCTGCGCGCTGCTGGGAAGATTCGAGGAGACCACCGTCCGCGAGTCCGCGGCCAGCCTGCTGCCGCATTTGGTTGCACGGGGCCTTACCCCGCTGCTGCAACGATCCGGCGCCACGGCCGGCCTGGAAGACCTGGCAACCCCCGTTGGGGACGAAGAGCTGCTGGCCCGCGCGCAGCTGGCCATCGTCATCGGCGGTGATGGTTCGCTGCTGTATGCCGCCCGGCTCATTGCCGGCACCGGCATCCCCGTACTGGGCATCAACCGCGGCCGCCTGGGCTTTCTGACCGATGTCATGCCGCAGGACATGTTCCAGTGCGTGGACGACGCACTCGAGGGGCGTTGCCTGGCCGACCATCGCCCACTGCTTGAAGCGCGCCTGACCGGAGTGGAACGCACGCCGCGGGTGCAGCTGGCCCTGAACGACGTGGTGCTGGCCAAGTGGGAAACCGGCCGCATACTCGACTTCGAAACCCATGTGGACGGCCGTTTCCTGAACAGCCACGGTGCCGACGGCCTGGTGGTGGCCAGCGCCACCGGTTCAACGGCGTACGCGCTTTCCTGCGGCGGGCCCATCGTCGATCCTTCGCTCGACGTGCTGGTGGTGGTGCCGATCTGCCCGCACACGCTGGCGGACCGCCCCGTCGTGGTCTCGCGCAACAGCTCGATCTCCGTGCTGCTGCACGATCGTTTCGACACCCGCGCGCAGGTCACCTGCGATGGCGTGGTGTTCGGCGAACTGCTTGCCGGGGAGCAGCTGGACATCCGTCCGTCCGCACACCGCATCACGCTGCTGCATCCACCTGGCTACGATTATTTCCGGCTGCTGCGCTCCAAGCTGCACTGGGGCCGCGCGGCCACCGGGCTGCAGCGCTGAGGATACGACGCCCATGCTGACCCACCTGCACATCCGCGACCTCGCCATCGTCGAATCGCTGGAACTGGAATTCACCGGCGGCCTCACCGTGCTCACCGGCGAGACCGGCGCCGGCAAGTCCATCGTCGTGGATGCACTGACGCTGGTCTGCGGCGCACGCGCCACGCCCGACCTGATCCGGGCCGGCGCGGACAAGGCCGAGATTGCCGCACGCTTCGACATCCGGCAGTTGCCCCGCTCATTGCGCGCACTGCTGGAAGAACAGTCCATCGAGGCCGAAGACGAGCTGCTGGTCCGGCGCGTGATCAGCGCCGATGGCCGCTCACGCGCTTATCTCAATGGCCAGTCCGCGGCCGTCCAGCAGCTGCGCGATGTGGTTGGCGGGCTCCTGGACGTACACGGCCAGCACGAATTCCAGTCACTGGTGCGCAGCAGTGCGCAGCGCGAGCTGCTGGACCGCTACGGCCGGCTGGAACCGCTGACCGAACAGGTGGCCAACGCCCATGCCGTGTGGCTGGACCTGCTGAATCGCCAGCTGGCCATCGAATCGCGCCTGCGCGACCGCGATGCACGGCTGGAACTGCTGCGCTTCCAGGTCGGTGAACTGGCAGCGCTGGATCTCAAGCCAGGTGAAGCCGCCGAGCTGCTGGCCGAAGCGACGAAACTGTCCAACCGCGGCCGGTTGCTCGAAGGCACCAGGCTGGCAGCGCAGCTGCTGCTGGAGGATGAAAGCGACACCGCGCAGGCGCGCATTGCCCGCGCGCAGAGTGCGCTGAAGCCGCTGGCGGCTGTGGAACCGGCGCTGGCGCAGCCGCTGTCCCTGCTCGAGGAAGCCGCCATCCGCATCACCGAAGCAGCGCGCGAACTGAGCCATTACGCGGATGGACTGGACCTCGACAGCACGCGCCAGGCAACGGTGGAAAAACGCCTGGCCGCCGCCGAAGACGTAGCGCGCAAGCATCGCTCCACGCCCGCCGAGTTGCCGCAACTGCGCGAGGCACTGACGACAGAATTGTCCGCGCTGGAAACCGCCGAACAGGACGTCGCCACGCTGCGCAAGCAGCAGACTGCGGCGCTGCAGACCTATCGCGACCTGGCCACGCGGCTTTCAGAAGCGCGCAGCGCCACCGCCGCGACGCTGGGCAAGGAAATCACGGTGCGCATGCAGATGCTTGGCATGAAGGGCGGCCAGTTCCAGGTGGAAGTGGCCCCGCATGCCTCGGCCGAACCTGAGCCGCATGGGCTGGATCTGATCGAATTTCGCGTCACGGCCAATCCCGGCCAGCCGCTGCGCCCGCTGGCCAAGGTGGCATCGGGCGGTGAACTGGCAAGGTTGTCGCTGGCCGTGCAGGTAGCCTGCACTGCAGAGGACCGCCACTGCATGGTGTTCGATGAAGTCGACGCCGGCATAGGCGGCGCCATTGCGGAAGTCGTCGGGCGCCAGTTGCGCGAACTGGGCGCGCGCAGCCAGGTGCTGTGCGTGACGCACCTGCCCCAGGTGGCGGCGCAGGGCCACCACCACCTGCGCGTGGTGAAGCTCACAGACGGCAAGACCACTCGCACCACGCTGACCGAACTCACCGGCCAGGAGCGGGTGCAGGAAGTGGCACGCATGCTGGGCGGAGCGCAGATCACGGCCAAGGCGCTGGCTCATGCCCGGGAAATGCTTTCGTCGCCGGCGCTGAACACCGGCGACACCGCGCGGCTGCAGGCCCTGCCCCAGGGCTGAGCGATCAGCGCTGGCCGATCAGGCCTGGCCGGCTTTCCTGGCGGCTGCCGCCGTGCGCGAAGGGCAATCCTGCTTCTTGCAGCGCCCGTACAGGATCATCGAGTGGTCGTGGATGTCGAAATTGCGCTGCGCCGCAATGGCGTGCTGACGCTCCTCGATACCGCTGTCGACGAACTCCTCGACCTTGCCGCAGTCCAAGCAAACGATGTGGTCGTGGTGGTCGCCACGGTTCAGTTCGAACACGGCCATGCCGTTCTCGAAATGATGGCGCGTCACAAGGCCCGCGGCCTCGAACTGCGTCAGCACCCGGTAGACCGTGGCCAGCCCGATGTCTTCGTTTGAACTGAGGAGAGCCTTGTAGATGTCTTCTGCTGACTTGTGGCGCGCGCCTCCGTCCTCGAGGATTTCCAGGATCTTCAGGCGCGGCAGCGTTACCTTGAGCCCCGCGTTGCGCAGGTCTTTACCTTCCAATTGGGCGGGCTCCGTGTGTCAGGTAAGATGGGGGATTCTACAATGACAGCCCCCACCATGCGACCTGACTCCCCTATCGCCCCACGCGCAACGCCTGCGGCCCGCTTCCTGGCCCACCTGGCGGTGGTTGGCGTGCTCCTGCTCGGCTCAGGCTGCATCTACAAGATGGCGGTCCAGCAGGGCAACTTCCTGAGCCCCACGCAGGTGTCGCAGCTGGAAGAAGGCATGACGCGCCCGCAGGTACTGTTCCTGCTGGGAACGCCCATGGTGCCGAACGGATTCGATGGCGATCGCTGGGATTACTACTACTACATCAAGGTCGGCCGCAGGTGGGAAGCAAATACCTCGCGCCTGATGATCCTGTTCAAGGACGACAAGGTCGAACAGATCGTGCGCGACGGCCGCATCGAGCCGCCGAAGGAATCTACCGTTCCGCTGCCAGTATTGCCCGGGGCTCCACCGCCGGATATCCAGGCTGAAGTCGTAGCGCCAGCGCTGCCACCGCCGCCGAATCCCACGGAGGCCGGACCGCATCCGCCCGAAACCACGCCCGTGAAGGAACCGGCTCCGTAACGTCAGCTGGTCGCGACGCCCGCCGCCGGCGCGGGCAGCCTGGCCCGCGCCACGAATGCATCCACCAGCGAGCTGGCCATGCGCTCGATGAGCGGAGCCATCGCCATGCCGGTGAGCCCACCCTTCAACTCGAAACGCAGCAGCAGTTCCACATGGCAGCCACCTGCACCCGTACCGCCAGGCAGCTCCACCGGCGTCAGTGTCCAGCGCCCGGTCAGGCTGCGGAAAGGCCCTTCTTCAAGATCCATCTGGATGCTGCAGTCCGGCTCCAGCCGGTTGCGGGTGACGAAGGAGGTGTGCAGCGCTCCGGCCCCTACCGTGAGCCGCGCGCGCAGCATTCCCGCATCGCGCTCCAGCACCTCGGCGGCCTTGCAGCCGGAGACGAATTCCGGATAGCGCTCGATGTCATTGATGAGCGCGAACATCCGCTGTGGGGGCACCGGCACCAGTGCGGAACGTCGGATCTCTCGCATACCGCATAATACCGCATGGCCAAAGAGAGCAAGGATGAGGGGCGGTCGCTGATCGCCGAGAACCGCCGCGCGCGCTTCGACTATTTCATCGAGGAGCGCTTCGAGGCAGGCATGTCGCTGCAGGGCTGGGAGGTGAAGTCCATGCGCGCCGGCAAGGCCCAGGTTGCCGAGGCCTATGTGGTCGTGCGCGGCGGCGAGCTGGAACTCATTGGCGCGCATATCTCGCCACTGAACACGGCTTCCACGCATGTCACTGCCAATCCCACCCGCACCCGCAAGCTGCTGTTGCACCGGGCGCAGATCGACAGGCTGGTCGGAGCCGTGGAGCGCTCGGGCTACACGCTGGTGCCCCTGGAAATGTACTGGAAGGCCGGGCGCGCCAAGCTGCAGATAGGTCTTGCCAAGGGCAAGAAGCAGCACGACAAGCGGGCGACCGAGAAGGATCGGGACTGGGAGCGCGACCGCTCCCGCTTGCTGCGGGCCCGCTGAAAAAAGGCGGATTTCCCCGCCTCTGCGCTACGCGAACGCGCAACTCTGGTGCGCCCCGCGGCGCAGTCCGCTCCTGTGTGGTGCGTCGCAAAAACTGTGATCCGTTGCCGACGCAATCCTGCAGTCATAACCAGAATGATCTTAAGTTCACATCTGGTACTGCCATGTCCGTTCCTGTCTCTCAAGCATTGGCCCTGAGCGCCTCGCATACGGATGCGCGGGGCCGCGAACATGAAGGTCACGAGACCACGCGGATGCTGAAGACGCTGATCGGCAACATCGACGGCATGGTGTACCGCTGCCACGTTGATTCCGAGTGGACCATGGAGTTCGTCAGCGAAGGCTGCCTGGAAGTCACCGGCTACGGGCCCGACGAACTGCTGTTCAACAACGCCATCTCGTACGAGCAGCTGACGCATCCGGAGGATCGCATGCGCGTGCGCGGCGCCATCCATGCGGCGCTGGCGCAGCAGCGCCGTTTCGATGTCGAGTACCGCATCATCAGCCGCAACGGCGCCGAGCGCTGGGTGTGGGAGCGAGGCACGGGGCTCTACGCCGCCGATGGGCGCGTGCTGGCGGTGGAAGGCATCGTGCAGGACATCAGCTCGCGCGAATCCACGTATCGCGCCTTGCGCAATGCCGAACGCCGCTATCGCAGCCTGTTCGACAATGCCCTCGAGGGCATATTCCGCACCTCACCGGATGGCCGGTACCTGGACGCCAACCCCGCGCTGGCGCGCATCTACGGTTTTCCGTCTCCGCAGGAACTGATGAACAGCCTGAGCGACATCGGCTCGCAGCTGTATGTGGATCCCTCGCGGCGCCAGTCCTTCATCGACACCATCACGCGCAATGGCTCGGTTTCCGGCTTTGAATCCCAGGTCCGGCGCTGCGATGGCCGGCTCATCTGGATCTCCGAGAATGCCCGGGCTGTGCACGATGAAACCGGCCGGCTGGTGTGCTTCGAAGGCACGGTGGAGGATGTCACCGAACTGCGCGAATACAAGGAACGCATCGAACGCCAGGCGCGGCTGGATGACCTCACCGGCCTTGCCAACCGCTCGCTGCTGCGCGAGCGGTTGCAGGAGGCAGTCAGCGCCGCATCGCGCGAGGATTCCCGCTTCGCGCTGGTATTCGTGGACCTGGACCGCTTCAAGTACATCAATGACAGCCTGGGCCATCACGCCGGCGACGAGCTGCTGTGTGTGATGGCCGAGCGCCTGGTCACCTGCGCCCCGCCCGGCACCACCGTGGCGCGCGTGGGTGGCGATGAATTCGTGCTGCTGGTGCCGGGCGCGGACGAACCTGCGGCGCGCGCACTGACGCGCAACATCCTCAAATCCACCGGCGATGTGTGGCACTTCAAGGGCGGGGAATTCCGCGTCAACGGCAGCGTGGGCGTGGCGCTGTTCCCCGAACACGGCCGCGATCCGGATACGCTGCTGAAGAATGCCGACGCCGCGATGTACCTGGCCAAGGACCAGGGCCGCAGCACGCTGCGCTTCTTCAGCGCCGAACTCAGCCAGCAGATGACCGAGCGGCTGGATGCCGAACAGCGGCTGCGCGAGGCGATCCAGCGCGACCAGCTGCTGCTGCACTTCCAGCCGCGGACGCATCTGGCCACCGGCCGCATGACGGGCACCGAGGCGCTGGTTCGCTGGCAGGCACCCGGCGGCCAGCTGGTGTATCCAGCCAGCTTCATCTCCATTGCCGAGGAAACCGGCCTCATCGTGGACATCGGCCGCTACGTGCTGCGCGCCGCCTGTTCACAGGCGCGACGTTGGGTAGACGCCGGATACCGCTCGCTGGTGGTGTCGGTCAATGCCTCGCCCTGCGAACTGCAGCAGGAACGCTATGCCGACCGGGTGCTGGAGGCATTGAAGGAATTCGATCTGCCTCCCGACTGCCTGGAGATAGAGATCACCGAGAGCATGGTGGTGCAGGATGCGCCGCGCCTGATCCGCATGCTCAACCGCCTGCGCGACCTGGGCGTGCAGATCGCCATCGATGACTTCGGCACCGGCTACTCGAACCTGCGCTACCTGCAGCGCTTCCCGGCGCAGCGGCTGAAGATCGACCGTTCCTTCATCGCCGAGATCAACCAGAACCCGGAAGATGCCGCCATCGTGCGCGCCATCATCACGCTGGGCCACAGCCTCGACATGCTGGTGGTGGCCGAGGGCGTGGAGACCCAGGCCCAGCTCGCGCTGCTGCGCGACCTGGGCTGCGATGAGGTACAGGGTTTTCTGCTGGGCCGGCCCGTGCCTGCCGCCGGCCTGGAAACGCAGCTCGCCAGCTTGCGCTAACATCCGCGCCCGTGAATGCGGGCATTGCAAACATCGGTCTGTCGCAACTGAAGGAGCTGTGGCTCAACACGGGCACGGCCTGCAATCTCAGCTGTCCTTTCTGCCATGAGGGATCCTCCCCGGCAGATTCCAGACTGCCTGCGCTGGGATTCGACCAGGCATGCCGGACCATGGATACCGCGATGGCGCTGGGTGTCGAGCGCTTCGCCTTCACTGGCGGCGAGCCGCTGATACTGCGCGATATCCAGCGCATCCTGCTGTACGCGCTGGAACGCCGCCCGTGCCTGGTGCTCACCAATGGCACGGCGCCGATGATCCGGCGCACTCACCACCTGGCGCAGCTGCGCTCCGCGGCGCATCCGCTGTCGTTTCGCGTCAGCATCGACTACGCCGATGAGGCAGCCCACGATGCCGGCCGTGGACTGCGGAATTTCCGCAAGGCCCTGCAGGGACTGAAGCTGCTCGCCGATGCGGGCTTTGAAGTGGGAGTGACCCGCCGGCTGCAGCCAGGTGAAGACTCCGCCGCAACGGACGCCAGATTCCGTCAGATCTTCGCGCGCAACCAGTTGCCGCGGGATCTGCCCATCGTCGCGCTGCCCGAGCTTGGCCCGCTGCACGCTTCCACGGTTCCGGTTTATGCCACCGTGTCGCCGCCCCGCGCACCCATGTGCGCCACCAGCCGCACGGCACAGATGCACGGTGAGGGCGTGGCCTTCACGCCCTGCCCCATGGTCGATGACGATCCGCATTTCCTCATCGAAGGCCCGCTGGCGCGCGCCTGCCAGCAGCCGGTCCGGCCCATGCATCCGCGCTGCGAACTATGCCGCAGCATTGGCATTTCCTATCCGGGCTGAGCGCGCCCGCCCCGCAATTGCGGCCTTTTCGCACTCGCCGCAGCCGTTTGCAAAAAGAAAGGGTGGCGGGACTTGCGTCCCGCCACCCTCGTTTCCGCTGAATGAACCCGTTTACAGCGAGACGGTGACGCCGAGGTAGAACCTCCTGCCGAAGGTGTCCTGGCCCACCACGCTGCTGCCCAGCGCGTTGTTGCTGGCTGCGGTGTTCACGCTGCCGTCGGCATTAAGCGCCTTGGTGGCTCCGAACACGCCCGGATCCTTGTCCAGCAGATTGTCGATGCCCGCGCGCACCTGGTAGCGCTCGGAGATCGACCAACGGCCAAAGAGGTCCAGCAGGTCATACGAAGCCACCCCCAACGTCGAGGAACTGGCGCTGGACGGCGGATTCAGGCCAGGCTTGTGCGACCAGCGAAGACCCAGTGAATACGGCCCGTTGATGTAACCGAAGGTGCTCAGCAGCTGCCAGTCATAGTTGTAGCCCGCATCCCAGGTTCCCTTGCGTTCCGTGAAGGCGGCACCCTCATACGGCGACTGCTGGAACGAATCCAGATAGTTGTACTGGATATTGGTGGTGAACATGCCCGGCAGGAAGCCCAGGTTCACCGCCCAATCCAGCTGCACGTCGTAGCCGCTGGTCTTGATGCCACCCAGGTTGACGAACTTGGCGCTGTACTTGCGGTCTGCGCCGAACGAGCCCGACGGCGTTCCCGTGTATTCACGCGAGATCAGGTCGCAGTACGGATTGCCCGCCGCCAGTTCCGCACCGCTGTGCGAACCCGCCGCATCGCCAACCAGAGGGTTGTACTTGGCGTCGAGGCACTGCTGGTACACCTGCGCGCCCGTGGGCACGCCGATTGCGCCCTTCAGGTCGATGTCGTAGTAGTCCACGGACAGTGTCAGCCGGCGCAGCAGCTCGCTTTCAAAGGGCGATTTCAGCACCGCGCCAATGGTGATGGTATCCGCCGTCTCCGGCTTCAGGTCGGGGTTGCCACCCTGGATACCCAGGTCGAAGTTGAAGGGGGCGTTCGGATTGTTGGTTCCGAACACGTTGTACGCATAGTCATTGGCGCTGGCCCCCGGCACATACAGCGGGAAGGGGCTCGGCGCTCCGTCACGCACCATCAGCTGCTCGCAGAGGGCCTGTACATTCGCCCGGTTGGGGTTGCCAGCAACGTTGGCCCAGCTCGGCGAGTTGGTCCCGTAGTTGCCGCAGCCGTCGTTGGCGGTCTGGATCGATGCCGCACCGATAGGCATGAACAGCTCATTCAGGTTCGGCGCCCGCGTGGCTTTCTGGTAACCGCCACGAAGCAGCAACCAGTCCGTGCTCTCCCACAGCGCGGTGACCTTCCAGGTGTCGACCGTGCCCGAGGTCTTGTAGTCGGAGATACGGTAGCCAGGATCGATCTCGAGTTTCTTGATGAAGGGCAGATCCGACAACACCGGAATGGCCAACTCTGCGTACAACTCGGAGACAAAGTTCTTGCCGGTGACACCCAGCGGCAGTGCGATGTTGTTGACGACGTTGGCCGTGGCCTGTTGGGCGTTGTAAGCACCATCCGGCGTGAACTTGAAATCCTCTGAGCGGTAGTCCGCACCAGCCGCAAACTGGATCGGTCCGGCCCAGCCGTCGAATGCCGTGCCCTGCACGGTGGCCTCCAGGATCTCCTGCTCCAGGTTGGTAACGTTGTTCATGCGCAGCGTCACCCAGTCCGCGCAGTTCTGCGAAACGCTGGGTGTGTTGTTGGACGAGCCATCTGGATTGAAGATGGGCAGGCCGCTGGTGCAGGAACCGGTGACCGTCAGCGTCTGCGGGTTGGTCCATCCCGCACCGTACTGGTTGGCGCTGAATAGCGTCTGTGTGTTGGACATCGACAGGAAGCTCTCGGGCAGGTACGCGTTCACATTGGTATTGCCATGCGAACCGTACACCTCCCAGGTCCAGTCCTTGACCGGCAGGTCACCGCGCAGGCCAGCAACCACCTGGTAGATATTGGTCGTGGTCTCGGTGCGATAGGCCGGCAGGTAATCCACGCCACCCTCGTACAGCCACGAAGCAGTATTGGGATTGAAAGTCGGATCGGGAGTCGTTGTCCCGGGAATGTTTGGGGCATTCCGGCTGTTCAGGATGTCCGCTGTCTGGCGCGACACCGGGTGCATGGCGGTACCCGTCGGCGCCTGACCGAAGGTGGGTGAATCCGGATCGTCGTAGGCAGCGTTGTAGGGAACATTCATCGCCCAGATGTTGAACAGGCTGATGTTCGTGCCGCGAGCCACCGTGTAGCTCTGCGTGAAGCGCGCGTCGGTGAACATCTCCACGTGGTCGTTGAACTTGTAGGTGGTCGATGCGAACAGCGACCAGCGCTCCAGCGGCACCGACAGGTAGTTGTCCTCCTTGTCGAAATAGCCCAGCGTGCCGTTCGGATTCATCTTGAAGCCCGAGTCATAGCTGACCGGACCGGTATAGGGATGGCCAGGATTGAGCGGATCGCTGGCATCGAACACATTGCCGTTCTGGTCTATGGAATAGCCGCTGCCGCCCTGGACCGGCAGCCAGGGCTGGGAGCAGGTACCGGCAGCGCCGGCGGCCCCACGGGCGCAACGGATCAGGGAAATGTTCGCCGCATTGGCGGCACCGCCAGCATTGGTACCCGGGTCTTTCCAGCCAGCTCGCACCCAATCACGGTCCTTTCCCTGGATGTCACCACGGTAGGCGTAGTTGCCACCGAACATCACATTGCCGCGTCCGTCTGCATAGTTCGCACCCAGCAGCGCGCTGAACGAGTACTGCTCGCCGTCGCCTTCCTGGGTCGCGCCGTACAGCGCATCGAACTGCGCGCCCTCGAAGTTCTTCTTGGTGATGAAGTTGACGACACCGGAAATTGCGTCGGCGCCGTACACGGCCGCCGCGCCGCCGGAGATCACTTCCACGTTCTGGATGGTCAAGGCGGGGATGGTGTTGAGGTCAACCGTCAGGTTGCCGCTGGCCGGCTGCACGCGCCGTCCGTCGATCAGCACCAGGTTGCGATTCGTTCCCAGGCCACGCAAGTTGACCGTGGCGGCGCCAGGCGCTGCCGTGGGAGAGGGAAACGGTGTGGAGGCGCCGCTGTTCGTCTGACCGTTCGCCGAAGGCGCGAACTGCGGCAACTGCTGCAGCGCCGCCTCGATGCCGACGGCCGAACGGTTTTCGAGAGTTTCGCTGTTCACCGTCACGATGGGGCTCTGCGACTCATAGTCGCGACGCACGATACGGGAGCCCGTGACCACCACTTCGGTGATGTCACCGCCCTCGCTTTCGGCCGCATGGACTGGCATCGATGCGCCATATGCCAGAGCCAGGCTGACTGCTGCAGAAACCAGTTGAGAACGCCGGTTCAACGAACTGCATGAGTTGTTCATTAATGCCCCCGAGAATTGATGAATGGATACGCGTCGTGCCGCAAATGTGCGCTCGCACATCCTATAGGGTACGAATCCGTCGTTCGATTACAACAGCGTTGCCAAATTACGACTAGCGAAAGCCGGGGTGGGGTACAATACTGTTCTGGTTCTTGAAGGGGGCGACCGGTTTCGACGTGGGTTGCGAAACTTCAGGGGCGTACCGAGGTGCATGGGTCCTCGTTAAACTCTTGTGCAAACTCTAGTTGCCAACGACGACAACTACGCTCTAGCGGCTTAATCCCGCTTAACCTCCGACCCGTTGGTGCCTGTGCCACGGAACCGGGGGACGCGCTCACAGGATCGCGCTGGACCGTGCTACGGGGTACAGCGTTAAGAGACACCGTCAGCTGGCCAAGCGTCTTCCCTGCTGCTCGGGTAGCGTGAGGTGAGAACCCAAAGAGACAGCTACGTACGTAGAGCCTGAAATGTAGTGCTTGCGGACGGGGGTTCGATTGATGCGAAGGAACGCAATGGTCGCCTTCACCCGGGAGGGTGAAGTGAACACGGGGCTCATTCGGTGAACCCTCCAGTCGCTGGTGGCAGCGACTTGGCAACGCCGAGGGGTGGGACGAGGCCAACTCGCCCTGCCCTGTAGAGACTCATAGACTGGCTGAGCCGCTTTCACGGCAGAGCCGGCACTAGGATCTGGATCGCAAGGTCCGGATAACACGCCCCGCATCCGGCACATCGCGGACGCGATGAAGGATGAAGGCATAGTCCAGCCTGTCTCGAAAGAGATGGATCAGCTGTCCCCCCGCCTCCACCAATTGGGGACTCCCCGGAGAAATCCGGGGAGTCCTGCCTTCGGGACGAAGTATCCTTTCGCATGCGTCAGGAATCGCGCATCCCGAAGCTTCCCCCGGAAATTGCGGCCTATATAGCTGGCCTGATCGACGGCGAAGGCACGATCAACCTCACGCGCCTGCATGCTGGCGAAAATCGTCGGCTTGTCGTCCGCATTGCCAACACTGAATTCCGGATCCTGGAATTCGTCTTCGAGCAGGTTTGTGCTGGCAAGATCACCAGCAAGCGGACCTGCTCGGATCACAGTCCTGATCGACACCATTCAACGGTTCAAGGGGCTCGAATCGCCGATCGTGATCTTGTGGGGCCTAGACACCATCGACTTGTCACAACGGCAAGAACTGCTCTACGTAGGCATGAGCCGCGCCAAGTCTCTGCTAGTAATCGTTGGGCGGGCGGCAACGTGCGCTGCGTTCAAGGACGCGGTGAACCAGTGAAACCAGTCCTATCGATGCTTCACAACTGACGACGAGCCATGATCATGAGATTCAAGGAATTTTCCGGCTACGAGTGGTTCAGCCTCACGGTGGACAATTTTGCTGTTCACATTCTGCTCTCCGCGTCTGAGGCTGGCCCGCTCCTTGAAGGAAAGAGCAAGTCGTTCGAGTTGGGCGGGGCGTACTCGGCTCAACTGCACTAGGCGCACGTCTCGGTGGGACAGACGCACATTCACGTGTACGCGAAGAACAATCAGCTTTTCGCGATGAACCAGGATGGTTCGGCACACGATCGAAGCCACGGCTCTCAGATTCCGAACAAGGTCGCGCAGGCGATCACTCAGAAGTTTCCTGGCTTCACACTTCCGCCGGACAACTTCATAGAGGGTACTCCAGCCGAAACCCTCACGGCGTTCGGTCGTCAACTACTCCTTGGGTAGCCGTTGCGAGCGACGTGGCTTGCGAATGCGGGTTCGATTGAGCAACACGGAATCGAACTGGCGGCGGGCATCGCGGCGGTGATCGGGTCAAGCTGCTACGATTCACTGCAGATAGAGAGGTGATCCGCACCGTTCCGCAGGAGTTTGCGCCGGTTGTAAGGCGCTGAGTCTGCTAGGTTTGGCACGGGTTACAGGCCCACCACCAATCCTCTGCCATCCTTGATGGGCCAGGGCTCGTGCTATGTTCCGGCACCAGTCATGTCGTCAGGGATGTGCCCATGCTGAGCCGCCGCGGTTTTCTGCACCGTTCCCTGGCTGCGGGCGCCGTCGCGCTTCCTGCCTCACATGCGTTTTCCGCCATCCTCGCCTCGCCCGCAGGGCTTGATCACGACCTGCAGGCCATCACCGGGGATGGGCGTGGCGTTACCCTGCCCCGCGCCCAGGTATTGGACCTGGGCAACAGCCTGCGCGGCAACCTGCTGCTGCCAGGCCACGCGGCTTACGACCAGGCACGCCGCGTCCGCAATGCGCAGATGGACAAGCACCCAGCCCTCATCATCCAGCCGCGCAGCGCTGTCGATGTGAAGCAGGCGGTCGATTTCGCGCGCGCTTCGAATCTGCTGGTGGCGGTGAAGTGCGGTGGACACAGCCCCTCGGGCAAATCCACCTGCGACAAGGGCATGCTGATCGACCTGTCGCTGCTGCGTGGTGTTCGTGTAGATCCTGCGTCCCGCACGGCCTACGTGGCCGGTGGCAGCCTGCTCGGCGATCTCGACTACGAAGCCATGGCATTCGGTCTGGTGACCACCGCAGGTACCGTCTCGCACACCGGCGTGGGCGGCCTGACGCTGGGCGGCGGATTCGGCCGCGTGGCGCGGCGCTTCGGCCTTGCCCTGGACAATGTGCGCGCCGTGAATATCGTCACCGCACGCGGTGACATCCTGCGCGCCAGCGCCACGGAAAACCCCGAACTGTACTGGGGCGTGCGTGGTGGTGGCGGGAACTTCGGCGTGGTGACCTCGTTCGAGTTCGACCTGCACCCCATGCAGCGCAAGGTGGTGGGCGGCACATTGCTGTTCCCGCTCGAACAGGCCCGCTCCGTGCTGGATTTCTATTCCGAGTACGAGGGCATGGCTGCGGACGAGCTGTATCTCAGCGCCACCATGGTCAGCAATGTCGGATTCAGCGGTGTAAGCGGTGTGGGCTTTTCACTGTGCCACAGCGGCGATCCGCGTGATGCGGAGGCGGCGGTGCGCAGATTGCGCAGCCTGGGCAAGCCCGTGCTGGATACGCTGGCAACCGTCGACTACGTGGCGCTGCAAAGATCGGGAGATTCCGATGAGGCGCGCGCCATTGGCTCGTACACCAAGACGGGATTCGTGCGGAAGATCACCCCTCAGCTGCTGGATGCCGCAATCTCCGGGCTTGAATCGCATCCGGAGCGGTCCACCGTGTGGGGCATGCAGCATTGCGGTGGCGCCATCGCGCGCGTTGCCGCGGATGCCACCTCCTTCCCTCATCGCAACATCCACGTCACTTCGCTGCTGACCGTGGACTGGCCTGCCGATATCGATCCTGCGCGGCACATCGACTGGCTGAAACGCTACTGGGCAACGCTGGAACCCCACACCGATGGTTTCTACACCAACGACGTCGTGGATGAATCGCAGAAGCAGGTAGACGAAAACTACCTGGGAAATTACCCGCGGCTGGTAAAGCTGAAGAGCCAGTACGACCCTACCAACCTGTTCCGGCTGAATGCCAATGTGCGACCGGCCGGTTAGCCGGTCACACCCGAGCAATCCCGCCTGACCTATTTAGCCGCTGCTGGCTTGGCTTCTGCCGGCCAGTAGTCACCGATCTGCGGTGAATTCTTGGCCGTCGACACGCTCAGCGTGTGCACGTAGCGGTACTTGCCGTCCACATACTTGAACATGTGCGAATCCGGCATGCCGCTGGCGCTGTTGCCGAAGCGGCAGAAGATCTGCACCACGCCTTTTTCCTCATCCACCACGTAGTCGCGGTTGACGATGTACAGCACGCCATTGGGAATGCCGACCTTGCAGGTGGACTTCGGGTCGGCTTTCACATTGGTATAGGCGCCGCCTTCGGTGCGTTCGCAGGGCACACCCCAGGGCGCATCCAGGTGCTTGTCCGCGAAGGCGTCGAGGTAGGCATTGGCGCCATTGATCATGTCCTGCGCCTTGGTGCGCTTGCCAGCCGGCAGCGTGGCCCAGTCCTCCATTTTTATCACATGCGCATAGTTGTTGGCATTGAACAGCCAGTCGCCATTGGTGGTGACCAGGCTGTCGATGCGCGTGATCCGGTCTTCATCCACATAGAGGCGCGTACCAATCACATAGGGCGTGCCCTCGGTGACCACGATCTCGGTGAAGGTCTTGCAGCGCGTCGTGTCCAGGATGCTCTGCGTGGCGGCGACCTTCAGCGCCGTGTTCCACAGGCCTCTGGCCGGTTCGACGGCGGCCATGTCCTGCAGGAAGCGCGCATTGCCGGAGAAAGCCATCTTCCGCGGGTTGCCCGTCCGCTGTGCCTCGACGTAGCTGTCGGCCGCCGCCTGCAGCGACGCTCTGGTGCACACCGGCACACGGTCGGGCGGCGGTGCAACGAAATTGCCGCCTGTCGGCCGTGGTGTTGCCGGCGCCGTTGTCGCTGCCGGCTCCGCGGCCTGCAGCTGGGAAACCATGCCGCACACGGCGACGAAACCCACCATCCACTTCTTCATGAACAATCTCCTTACCAACCCGATTCCATCTGATACGGCACGGTGGTCAGCACGGCCTCGATCTGCCGGATGTTGCCATCCACCACCTTGAATACTTCCGCGATGTAGAACGTGACCGGCTGGCGGAACATGGGGTTCACATCAATCAGCTTGTGGTCGGGTGAGTTCGACATCTTCGTCGGCGTGCCGTTGTGGTCGAAATAACCCCAGCCGAAGGCCAGGCCCTTGGTGCGGTCGACGACGGCGAAACGCCGCTCGCGGATATCCGTCACGATCACCGAGAAGCCCGTGTCGAACTGGGTCTTGCAGTCCCAGGAGGCCATGGTGCCCGGCTTGGCATCGGGGTTGTTGGCGGTGACCTGGCCGTTCTCGCGCCGCTGGCAATCCGGCGAGAAAGGCACGTTCTTGCCGCTCTCTTCCGTGTCCAGGCCGGTGAAGTAACTGTTGCCGATGTCGGCCAGTTGCGCACGGCTCAGGCGCTTGTCGGCCGGAATGACCTGCGCCATCAGCGGATGCGGCTCGGTGTTCTGCTTTGGCGGCGCGCCGCCAACGGGACCGGACGGGCCGGCGCTGAGGCTGCGTGAAACCAGCGTCTCGATCTCCGAGACCTTTCCGCCCGGCTCCACCTTCAGCCGCACGCCATACCAGTTGTTGTTGCCGTTCTCGCTGATGCGCCCGATCAGCCCGACCTGCTCGGCTTCTTCGTCGATCACATCCAGGCGGTAGGTGGGCATGGCAGATGCGGTCTGCCACAGGCCATCCCCCATGGCGAGACGTACGCCGTTTTCGGTGTACTTGATGTTCTGTGCGGCAGGCAGCGCGGAAGGATCGTGCTTGAGCAGCGCCTGCAGATAGGTGTTCATTACCTTGGCCAGGCAATCCCGGTTGCAGAACGGCTCCGCGCCACTCGCGGCGCCCGCGCCCAGCAACGACAACACGGCGATCGCAGCGCCGGCCGGAAGAGTTTTCATGAGTACCCCTGATTGTTTGTGGAGGCGGCAAAGCCCCGGCAGAGTATAGGCGAGCCCCGTGACATCGGGGATCAGGCAACTGGCGGCCTGCGGGGTAATATGCTCCGGTGAATACCCTGCTTACCTCCACCGGCGTGGTGGCATTGGCCGAGATGGGCGACAAGACCCAGCTGCTGGCGCTGCTGCTCGCGGCCCGTTTTCGCAAACCGGCGCCCATCATCCTGGGGATACTGGTTGCCACCCTGGCCAACCACGGCATCGCCGGTGCGCTCGGCGCCTGGGTCACGCACCTGCTTTCGCCGCAGGTACTGCGCTGGAGCGTCGGCCTGCTGTTCCTCGGCATGGCCGTGTGGACGCTCATTCCCGATCGCATCGAGGAAGACGAGGCGAAGATGGCGACAGGATTCGGCGTTTTCGGTGCGACGCTGGTGACTTTCTTCCTGGCGGAGATGGGCGACAAGACGCAGATCGCCACCTTCGCCATGGCGGCGCACTTCTCCTCGACGCTGCTGGTGGTTGCCGGCACTACGCTGGGAATGATGATTGCCGACGTACCGGCCGTGTTTCTCGGCGACCGCCTGGCGAAATCCATTTCGCTGCCGGTGGTGCACGCCATTGCCGCGGGCATCTTCGCCCTGCTTGGCATCGCGACGTTGTTCGGCCTGGGTGAAAAGCTGGGCCTGTAACTACGGAGCCCAGAGCACTTCGACTTCCGGATTGCGCAGGGCCAGCAGGGCCGCAACCGGCAGCGCCAGACTGCGCGGTGTTGCGGCGGCACGTTCCAGCAGCGCCAGCTTGTCGGCACCCGTCACCAGCAGGCTGAGCTGGCTCGACCCGGTCAACGCCGACAGATTCAGCGACAGGCGCTCGGTGGGCATGACGGGCGCGCGCATGACCACGCATCCCGGAATCGCGCCGGCGTCCAGCGACTGCACAATGCCCGGCGAATCCGGGAACAGCGAGGCAAAGTGGCCATCCTCGCCCATGCCCAGCACAACGGCGTCGAACGGCAGCCCTGCGCTGGCTATCGCGCGCCAGCTCGCCGCTGCGCCTTCGGCTGCCGAGGCTGCGCCGTTGTACAACGGAACGAAAACCGCCGCCGCAGCGGCATCCGCCAGCAGCTCGCGACGCACCAGTGCGGCGTTGCTGGCGGGATGATCTTCCGGAACCCAGCGCTCGTCGGTGAGCGTGACGCGCACGCGCTCCCAATCCAGTGCCGCGGCACGCAGCGCGCGGAACAGCGCAGCGGGCGTACGGCCACCGGGAACCACCAGGCTGGCGCAGGCCCGTTCCGCAAGCGCAAGGCGCAGTGCACCGGCGACCTGCGCAGCCAGCACTGCAGACGCCGCCTCCAGCGATTCGAATTTTCGCAGGTTCATTCCTCGCCCGCCCAGCTGAACCCGTCGCGGCTGATCAGCGAACTGGCTGCCGCAGGACCCCAGGTGCCAGCGGTGTACAGCTTGGGAGCTTCGTTGTTCTGCAGCCAGGTTTCACGTATCGGATCGATCCAGCGCCAGGCCGCGTCGAGCTCGTCGCGGCGCATGAACAGAGTCAGGTTGCCCTTGATGATATCGGTCAGCAGCCGCTCATAGGCATCGAGCTGACGCGTCTTGAAGCTCTCCGCAAGATCCAGCGACAGATCCACGGGCTTGAGTTTCATCACTTCGCCAGGGCTCTTCGCCAGGATGGTCAGCGTCACGCTGTCCTTGGGCTGCAGCGAAATCGTCAGGCGATTGGGCGCCTGCCCACGCGGCGCGGCGCCAAAAATGGAATGCGGAACATCGTCGAAAGTGACAACGATGTGACTGAGCTTCTCCTGCAGGCGCTTGCCGGTACGCAGGTAGAAGGGCACGCCGGCCCAGCGCCAGGTGTCGATCTCGGCCTTCAGCGCCACGAAGGTTTCCGTCTGGCTGTGCGCCGGAACGCCTGCCTCGTCCGTGTAGCCGACCACCGGCTGGCCCAGCGACGCGCCCGCCTTGTATTGCCCGCGAACCACCTTTGCGGCCACGTCGGCGCCGGCGATCGGCCGCAGTGCCCGCAGCACCTTCAGCTTCTCATCGCGCATGGCATCGGCGTCGCTGGTGGACGGCGGCTCCATGGCGATGATGCACAGCAGCTGCAACAGATGGTTCTGCACCATGTCGCGCAGCGCGCCGGTCTGGTCGTAGAACGGCCCGCGCATCTCCATGCCCAGCGTCTCGGCCACGGTGATCTGCACATGCCGGATGCGGCCGCGCCGCCACAGCGGCTCGAACAGCGCATTGGCGAAACGCAGCGCCAGCAGGTTCTGCACCGCCTCCTTGCCCAGGTAGTGGTCGATGCGGAAGATCTGCGACTCGTCGAAATACGCCGCCACGCGCGCGTTGATGTCGGCCGCGGAGATGCGGTCCTGCCCCAGGGGCTTTTCCAGCACCACGCGCGATAGCGGCGTTGCCAGTCCCGCCTGCCCGATCAGATCGCAGATGGCGGCAAACAGTGTCGGGGCGGTCGAAAGGAAAAATATCCGGGTCAGCGTTTCCCGGCCCGCCAGCAGTTGCCGGAGCGCCGCAAAACTCTCCGGGCGCGAGGCATCAGCACTGATGTAGTCCACGCATTCGGCGAAGCGCGACCACGACGCAGCGTCGATGCCCTCCTCGTGCTGCCGGCAGTGGGCCTCCACCTGGGCCAGGTACTGCTCGCGCGACAAGGCTCCGCGCGCCACGCCGACGATGCGCGACCCCGGCGTGAACTGCCCCGCGAAATGGCGCCGGTATAACGCGGGCAGCAGCTTGCGCATGGCCAGGTCGCCGGTACCGCCGAACAGGATCAGGTCGAAGGCTTGCAGCATGAGTCTCCGGCCGCAGCGATCACGCGCCAGCGATGGACATTCAGCGCGGCCTTGCCTAGTGTGCATGACATGGTCGCGCCTCGCGTGAAAATCCACCCAACAGTTGCAGAAGTCACCGATCGGGTGCGGCGGCGCAGTGAGGATTCACGCCGCGCCTATCTCGAACGCATGCACGCTGCCATCCCGAAGGGCACAGCGCGCGCGCATCACAGCTGCGCCAACCTTGCGCATGGGTATGCGGCGTCCGGCCCGGACAAACCAGCGTTGCGCGGCAAGCCCTGGCCGAACATCGGCATCGTCTCGGCCTACAACGACATGCTCTCGGCGCATCAGCCCTACGAGCGCTTTCCTGCATTGATCAAATCCGCGGCGCGCGAAGCTGGCGCCGTGGCGCAGTTTGCTGGCGGCGTGCCGGCCATGTGCGATGGCGTCACGCAGGGCACCGATGCCATGGAGCTGTCGCTGTTCAGCCGCGATGTCATCGCCATGTCTGCCGCGGTGGCGCTGTCGCACAACATGTTCGATGCCGCGCTGCTGCTTGGCATCTGCGACAAGATCGTGCCCGGGCTGTTCATGGCCGCAATGGCATTCGGGCATCTGCCCATCATCTTTGTTCCGGGCGGCCCGATGTCCTCGGGACTGCCCAACCCGGAGAAGGCACGCATCCGCAACCTGTTCGCCGAGGGCAAGGTGGGGCGCGATGAACTGCTGGCGGCTGAATCCGCCAGCTACCACGACGCCGGCACCTGCACCTTCTATGGCACCGCCAACAGCAACCAGATGCTGATGGAGATCATGGGGCTGCACATGCCGGGTGCGGCCTTCGTGCATCCCCATACTCCGCTGCGCGATGCGCTGACGCGCGCTGCCACGCGCCAGGCCGCAGCCCAGACCACCCTCGGCCCGGACTACCTTCCGGCCTGCCAGGTCATCGACGAACGCAGCATCATCAACGCCATTGTCGGACTGCTGGCCACGGGCGGATCAACCAACCACACCATCCATCTGGTGGCGATGGCGCATACAGCGGGAATCCGCATCAACTGGGACGACTTCAGCGACCTGTCAGGCGTGGTGCCGCTGCTGGCGCGGATCTATCCCAACGGCAAGGCCGATGTGAACCACTTCCATGCCGCGGGCGGCATGGGATTCCTCATCCGCGAACTGCTGCAGGGTGGCCTGCTGCATGGCGATGCACGCACCGTGACGGGGGGCGATCTCCACGCCTGCACGCAGGAGCCTTTCCTGGACAACTCGGGACTGCACTGGCGCGATGCGCCCGAACACAGCCGCGATGAAACCGTGCTGCGCCCGATGACCAACCCCTTCAGTGCCGATGGTGGCCTGCGCGTCCTGCATGGCAATCTGGGCCGCGCTGTGATCAAGGTTTCCGCAGTCGATCCTGATCGTCATGTGATAGAAGCCCCCGCCATGGTGTTCACCAGCCAGCACGAGGTGGCAGAGGCGTTCAAGGCCGGCAGACTGGAACGCGACGTGGTGGTCGTGGTGCGCGCGCAGGGGCCGCGTGCCAACGGCATGCCGGAACTGCACAAGCTGACGCCACCGTTGTCGGTGCTGCAGAACCGCGGGCATCGCGTGGCGCTGGTCACCGATGGCCGCATGTCGGGCGCTTCCGGCTCGGTGCCTGCGGCGATTCATGTCACGCCGGAGGCGATCTGCGGCGGAGCGATTGCACGCATCCGCGACGGCGATGTCATCCGGCTCGACGCGCGCGCCGGGACACTCGAAGTCCAGGTGCCTGAAGCGGAATTCGCCGCCCGCCCGCTTGCCATGGATGCACTGTCCGCGGCGGCCGGCAGCGGCCGCGAGTTGTTCAGCACTTTCCGCCGCTGCGCCACCGATGCGGAGTCCGGTGCGCTGAGCTGCGCCACATGAGCCGGCAGCAGATCCTGCGGCAAATCATGCAGCGCGCGCCGGTCATTCCGGTGATCGTCGTGCAGGAACTGAAGCACGCCGTGTCACTGGCCGAAGCACTGTGCAGCGGCGGACTCACGGTGCTGGAAGTCACTTTGCGCACGCCGGTGGCACTGGATGCAATTCGCGCCATGCGCCGCGCCGTGCCGGAAGCCATCGTTGGCGTAGGGACCATTACCCGCCCCGAGCATTTCCGCCAGGCCGATGAAGCCGGCGCGCAGTTCGGCGTATCGCCAGGATTAACGAGCACCCTCGCGCAGGCCAGCGCCGAAGTCCCCTGGCCGTGGCTGCCCGGAGTCATGACGCCGGGGGAACTGCTGCAAGCCCGGGCACTGGGCTTCGATCTGTGCAAGTTGTTTCCCGCCCAGCAGGCCGGCGGCATCGGCATGCTGAAGGCATTGAACTCCGTATTCCCGGATGTGGGTTTCTGCCCCACCGGCGGCATCAGCCGCGAGAACGCGCCAGAGTTCCTGGCACAGCCCAATGTGCTGTGCGTGGGCGGCTCATGGGTAGTGCCGGTGGCGCAGGTTCGCAGCGGCGACTGGCAGGCCATCCGGGACCTGGCGGCAGATGCCGCGCGCCTGCGGGTCCGTTAAAGACCCAGATCGCTCAGCGAGGGGTGATCATCCGGCCGCCGGCCCAGTGGCCAGTGGAACTTGCGGTCGGCCTCCTGGATCGGCAGATCGTTGATGCTGGCAAAACGCCGCTGCATGTAGCCCTCGGCAGTGAACTCCCAGTTCTCATTGCCGTAGCTGCGGAACCACTGGCCGGAATCATCGCGCCATTCGTAGGCGAAGCGCACCGCAATGCGTTCATCCGTGAAGGCCCACAGTTCCTTTATGAGGCGATATTCCAGCTCACGCGCCCACTTGCGGACCAGGAAGGCGTGTACTTCGGCGCGGCCGCGCGGAAATTCCGCGCGATTGCGCCACTGCGTGTCCTCGGTATATACGCCGACCACGCGGTCCGGATCACGGGAGTTCCAGGCATCCTCGGCGGCCCGGACCTTCCTGATTGCAGAGTCGCGGGAAAACGGCGGCAGCGGCGGTCTGGGTTCCATCACGGTAGATTAACCGGGAAATGCTTACCGACCCACTCCGCGCCGCCTACCTGGCTGCCATCTACCGTTTCGGCACCGGCCCGCTGATTCAGCTACGCGTGGGAAAGAAAAGCGACGCGCTGCACGCATGGCTGCAACAAGGCCGGCACCGCAGCGCAACGGTGCTGACGGCGTTCAATCCCGGCAGCCGGCACTGCAGCGAGGAGTTCAACGCCAGCGCCCAGCAACAACTGCGCAGCCTGGTGCAGGCCTATGGCCTGCCCTTCCTCGAGGGACAGAACCTGGACCCCGCCGGCGCCTGGCCAGCGGAGCACAGCCTGCTGATTGCCGACCTTGCGCTGGCGGGAAGTCGGGAACTGGCGCTGCAGTTCGAACAGCTGGCCTTCCTGTGGAGCGACGCAACTGCAATACCGCAGCTGCATGCCACCGATCCCGGGCAGCCCTGATCGCGCCTAGGACGCGATCCGGAACTCCAGCGTCTCCAGCCCTTCGATCCCGGCGCGTACCTCATCCCCTTTTTCCAGTGGACCGACGCCATCGGGCGTACCGGTATAGATGAGATCACCTGCCTGCAACGCCACATAGGCGGAGAGCCTGGCGATGATCTCCGGCACCGACCAGATCATCTGCGACAGCTGCGCGCGCTGCCGCTCCTGACCGTTGACCTGCAGCCAGATGGCCTGCTCTGCAGGCAGACCGAAACGCTCCGCCGGGCAGATGACGCCGATCTGCGCGGAGGAATCGAAAGCCTTGGACATGTCCCAGGGCAGGCTCTTGTCGCGCAGTTCGTGCTGCAGGTCGCGACGTGTCAGGTCGTTGCCCACGGCATAGCCGAACACCTGCTCCAGCGCCTGCCCGGCAGCGATATCGCTGCCGCCCGACTTCAGCGCCACCACCAGTTCCACTTCGTGATGCAGGTTGGCGGTACGCGACGGATAGGCAATGGCGCTGCCGGAAGCCACGATGGCATCAGCAGGCTTGGTGAAGTACACCGGCGGATCGCTTTTCGGATCGCCACCCATCTCGCGCACATGGTCGGCGTAATTGCGCCCGACGCAGAAAATGCGACGCACCGGAAAACGATCGTCGCTGCCGGCCACCGCCACCGACGCTCGTGCCGGTGGCGACCAGGTATAACGTGTATACATTCGTTCAGGTCTGGCGCGATGCGGCCCAGGCCTCGAAGGTGCTGCCGGACTCGGCGAGTTTCTTCAGCAGCGCCGAGGGCTCGAAGTCCGCACTGCGCCGGCCCTTGCCGTACTTCTGCAGCCCGGCCAGCACCGTGTCCAGGCCGATCTGGTCGGCGTAGAACATCGGGCCGCCGTGCCGGCGCGGGAAGGCATAGCCGGAGGTGTAGACCACGTCGATGTCGCCCGGGCGCAGCGCCACGCCCTCTTCGAGGATGCGCGCGCCTTCGTTGATCATTGCGAAGATGCAGCGCTCGACGATTTCCTGGCGGCCGATGGCCGTGCCGCGGGCAACACCCAGCCTGCTGCCCTCCTCGGCCAGCAGCTTGAGCGCATCCTCATGCGGCAGGCGCTCGCGCGAGCCGGGCTCGTAGCGGTAGTAACCCTTGCCGCTCTTCTGGCCCAGCCATTCCTTGTCGAACAGCAACTGCGAGGGGCGGTAGAAGGTGGGATCGTCCTTGGGCACATGATCGGGATTCGCGCGGCGCGCCTTCACGCCTACGTCGACGCCGGCCATGTCGAACACGGCGAGAATGCCCATGCCCATGCCGAAGTCTTCCAGCGCACCATCCACCTCCGACGGCAACGCACCCTCCAGCGCCAGGCGCTCCGCCTCGCGGGCATAGGGATCCATCATGCGGTTGCCGATGAAGCCGTAAGCCACCTTGGACAGCACGCCGACTTTCTTCAGCTTCTTTGCCAGCGCAAAGGCGGTGGCGACCACATCATTGGCGGTGCTGCGCGTGCGCACGATCTCCAGCAGACGCGTGACATTGGCGGGGCTGAAGAAATGCAGGCCGACTACATCCTGCGGGCGCTTGGTCGCCGCGCCGATCTGGTCGATATCCAGCGTCGAGGTGTTGGTGGAGAGAATTGCGCCTGGCTTCATCACGCGATCGAGCTCGGCGAAGATCTTCTTCTTCAGCGACATGTCCTCGAATACCGCTTCGATGACCAGGTCGCAGCTGCCGAAATCCTCGTACTTCGTCGAGGGCTTGATCAGCCCCATGCGCTTCTCGACATCGGGCGGGGTCATCTTGCCGCGCTTGACGCTGACTTCGTAGTTCTTGCGGATGGTGGCCATGCCGCGGTCGAGGGCGGCCTGGTCGACGTCCAGCAGCACGACGGCGATATCGACGTTGGCGAAAGCCATGGCGATTCCGCCACCCATGGTGCCGGAGCCGATGATGCCGCAGCTCTTCACTTCACGCGGCTTGTCGGCCGCAGTGATGCCGGGCACATCGGTCACGGCGCGCTCGGCAAAGAACAGATGACGCATGGCCTTGGATTCCGGTGTGCCCAGCGAACCGTCGCTGATGGCGCGCTCGAAGGCCAGGCCCTGCTCGAACGGCAGCTCCCAGGAGGCACGCACCGCGGCGATATCCAGCTCCGGCGTGATCACGCCCTTGTGCTGCTTCGCAGCCTGCGCGCGGAAAGTGGCGATCTGCGCCTCGGTGAGCGGCGTCACGGCCATGTCACGCACGCGGCGAGGACCCTTGCCCTCTGCCAGCAGACGCTTCGCATAGGCCAGGGCAGCGGAGCGAAGATCGCCTTCGGCGATCTCATCCACCAGGCCCAGTTCCTTCGCCTTCGCCGCATCCACCGGCCGGCCGTCCAGGAACATGCCCAGCGCCTTCTCGGCGCCAATGAGGCGCGGCAGTCGCTGCGTGCCCACGGCACCGGGCACCACGCCCAGACTGATCTCCGGGAACCCCAGCTTCGCGCCCTTGTCGGCGATGCGGTAATGACCCGCCAGCGCCACTTCCACACCACCGCCCAGGGCCGTGCCATGCAGCGCCACCACGATGGGTACGGGCAGTGATTCGAATTCAGTGAGCACATTGCGCAGCTCGGGCGGCGCCATCACGCCGCCGAACTCGCTGATATCCGCTCCGGCCATGAAGGTGCGACCGGCACAGATCAGCACCACGGCGCGGGCGTTGCCACCGGCTGCCAGTTCGCGGGTGATCCGCAGCAGGCCGCGGCGGATCGCCGCCGAAATGGCATTGACCGGCGGGCTGTCGATGGTGATGACGGCAATGCCGTCTTCGATCTGATGGCTGATAGGCTGACTCAAGGCGGATACTCCTGCGACCGGGATGGCCATTGCGCACAGGCGTCGGTGACGCCCGTCATTGCGAAACGGGCGCGTATTCTAGTGCAATAGACCAGGCAATGTGGACGCCCGGGGGCGGAAGCCCCTAGGTCACCAGGTGGAAGTGCACGATGGCGGTATCGCGCAGGCGCTCGGCCAGCCCGATGAATATGCCCTTGTTGAGCCATTCGTGCGGTCCGCGCGGGGCTTCGAAATCGGCTACCGAGCGGAAGTAGTATTCCTCCGCCGCCACTGCCTCGCCGCGGAAAAGCCGTTCCATGACCTCAGGCGGGCCATGCCGCATCCCGCGATTCACCACCTGTATCAGCGCTCCGTCCCCGGCCCGCAGCGTGTAGCGGGCAGTCAGCTGCAGGACTCCGTCCGGACGCACGTATTGCCAGTCGGCACCGCCCGGCAGCACTTCGCCACGCAGGCGCGGCCCTTCACACTGGCCGCCAAGAATGGGAATGATGCGCCGCAATCCATGCGAGGACTCACCGACGACCAGCGGCGGCGCCACCGCCACCTTCGCCGTGAACACGTATTCGAGCGCGGCGCTCACACCCGGCCGGCGCCAGCGGCCATGAAGCGGTAGATACGCTGCAGCACGTCGAGCATCACGCGGCGCTCTTCGGGGTTCATCAGTCCGATCAGGCCGGCCTGGAAGCGCTGCGCCACCGGCATCACCTGCGCATACAGCTCACGCCCCGCCGGCGTGATGCTCACCACCACACGGCTGATCGAGGAGGAGGCAAGGCCTTCCGCTGCGGCGCGCCGGTCGGTCGGCACCAGTTCGGTGGTGACCAGCCCCTTGCCATGCGCCGAACGCAGCGTGCGGCTGACCTGACCTTTGTCCATGGTGGTCATGGCGGTGATATCGGAAAACGCCAGCGGCGAGAAATTTGCCACGGTGGCCAGCAATCGCCACTCCGGGACACTGAGCCCTGCCGGGTCCAGATACTCGCGCGACACGCTGGCCTTGGCCAGGCTGGTCAGCCGCAGCAGGTGAAAAGTGAGGAACTCATTGATGCGCAGATTGGCGCCATCCGTTCCCGGATCATTCCAGGCGTCATTTGCATCCGGCCACAGTTTCACCATGTCAGATGATCCTGTGCAGATCCAGACGCAGCACGCCAGCGCCCATGGCGCTGGCATCCAGCCGCCCGATCAGCACCCCGCGGGCAGCGGCCGCGAGCGGATCCGGCGATGCCTCCATTTCGGTGGTGGAGATGATCTGCTGGTTCCACACCGCACCCTGTGCAGTGGGAAAACTGGCGCGGTCCACCAGCTGGATGCGCTGGCCACCCTGCGTCTGCACGCCATAGCGCACAACCAGTTGCGTGAGGCCCCGGGAGTCCTGCGACCACTCCAGGCTGCCGGGCAGGACCTGGCCGGCAAAGGCTGTGCCGCGTGCCTGGCCGCCTTCAATGATCGCGCTACCAACTGCGGCATCGAGCGGTGCGGCCAGACGCAGCTGCAGGCTCAGGGCGGCCAGCAGTTCGGTGCGGATCGCAGCCTGTGGTGCGGACTGCGCGGCGAAGTCGATGGATGAGCGGGCCTGCGTCGCTGGCAGCATGGATGCCATCGGCGCCGCGCCCAGAGACGCCAGCACACGCCGGCGTGAAACTCCGGATCGAGGCATAGTCCTTTACCCCCCCGTATCCCCGTAGAAATATTGCGCCGCAGAATGCGCGGATCAGAGCGGGCCTGTCAACCGGGCAGCCCAGCAGTTACATATCACTGTGCTATGCCCTAATCGCGCCGCGGTGGCGGCGGCAAAGTGCGAACTGCATCCAGCGCCGCCTGACATAGCCCGTCTCCACCCGCTGCCGCGTGGGCGATGATCTGCGTGCGCATGCGCGGATCCCAGTACCGGGATATGTGCAGCGCCACGCTCTTGTGGGCTTCCTGCTGGCCTGCTTCGCTGCTGAAGAAGGCACTGATGTCATTGGCCATGATGACCAGCTGGTGGATGTTCATGCTGCTGCTCGTTGCGCGGCTCAGCTGCGTGCGGTTGCGCGTGCGCTGAGCAACAGCTCGCGCTGCCTGCGGTCCATTTCCTGGAAGCGCTTCTGCCACTCGGAGGGTTGCTGCACCTTCATCACCTGCACCGCCGTTACCTTGTACTCCGGGCAGTTCGTGGCCCAGTCCGAGTTCTCGGTGGTGATCACGTTGGCGCCGGATTCCGGGAAATGAAAAGTGGTGTAGACCACGCCCGGCTGGACCTTTTCCGTGACGATGGCCCGCAGCACGGTGGTGCCGGCGCGGCTCGACACACCCACCCAATTGCCGGAGTCGATGCCCCTTTCCTCTGCGTCGTGGGGATGGATCTCGAGGCGATCCTCGTCGTACCACTGGCTGTTGGGCGTGCGCCGGGTCTGCGCGCCCACGTTGTACTGGCTGAGTACGCGGCCGGTGGTGAGGATCAGCGGGAACCTGGCGTTGACCTTCTCTTCCGTGGGCACGTACTCGGTGATGAAGAAGCGGCCCTTGCCGCGCACGAATTCGCCGATGTGCATGGTCGGTGTGCCCTGCGGCGCTGCATCGTTGCAGGGCCACTGCAGGCTGCCTTCTGCATCCAGCTTCGCATAGGACACATTGGTAAACGTGGGCATGAGCCGCGCTATCTCGTCCATGATCTCGGACGGGTTCGCATAGTCCATCTCGTAACCCAGCGCCTTGGCGAATCGCACCGTGACTTCCCAGTCGGCCAGGCCAGCCAGGGGCTCCATTACCTTGCGGACGCGCTGGATCCGGCGCTCGGCGTTGGTAAAGGTGCCGTCCTTCTCCAGGAAGGAAGCCCCGGGGAAAAACACATGGGCGTACTTGGCTGATTCGTTCAGGAACAGGTCCTGCACGATTACGCATTCCATGGCCGCGAGGCCAGCAGTGACGTGCTGGGTGTTCGGGTCGGACTGCGCCGGATCCTCGCCTTCGATGTACAGGGCCTTGAAGCTACCCTCCAGCGCGGCCTCCAGCATGTTGGGAATGCGCAGGCCGGGCTCCGGATCGATAGTGACGCCCCACTCCTGGTCGAACTGCATGCGCGTGGCTTCATCGGAGAGGTGGCGGTAACCGGCCAGCTCGTGCGGAAAGGAACCCATGTCGCAGGAGCCCTGCACATTGTTCTGGCCACGCAGCGGGTTCACGCCCACGCCTTCGCGGCCGATGTTGCCCGTGGCCATCGCCAGGTTGGCAATGCCCATCACCATGGTGCTGCCCTGGCTGTGCTCGGTGACACCCAGGCCGTAGTAGATGGCGCCGTTGCTGCCGCTGGCAAACAGGCGCGCCGCCTGGCGCACATGCCTTGCCGGCACACCGGTGACGGATGCCATGGCCTCGGGAGAGTTCTTCTGCTCCGAGACAAAGCCCTTCCAGCGCTGGAAAGGAGCTGGCTCGCAACGCTCGGCCACGAACTGCTCGTCGATCAGGCCTTCGGTGGCAACGACATGCGCGATGGAATTGATCAGCGCGACATTGGTACCTGGACGCAGCTGCAGGTGAAAGTCGGCCTGGATATGGGCTGATCGCACCAGATCGATCTCGCGCGGATCGGCAACGATGAGCTTGGCGCCCTCGCGCAGACGACGCTTCATGCGCGAACCGAACACCGGGTGTCCATCGGTGGGATTGGCACCGATCACCAGGATCACATCCGACTTCATCACCGAGTCGAAATTCTGCGTGCCGGCGGATTCACCCAGCGTCTGCTTCAGGCCATAGCCTGTCGGCGAATGGCAGACACGCGCGCAGGTGTCGACATTGTTGGTGCCCAGCGCGGCGCGGACCAGCTTCTGCACCAGGAAGGCTTCCTCATTGGTGCAGCGGGATGAAGTGATGCCTCCCACCGAGAAACGCCCGTACTTTGCCTGGATGCGGCGGAACTCGGAGGCTGCGTACTGGAAGGCCTCGTCCCAGCTCACCTCACGCCAGGGATCGGTGATCTTCGAACGGATCATCGGCCTGGTGATGCGGTCGGCATGGGTGGCATAGCCATACGCAAAGCGACCCTTTACGCAGGCATGGCCACGATTCGCGCCGCCCTCCCGGTCCGGCACCATGCGCACCACTTCCTGGTTCTTCACCTCGGCCACGAAAGAGCACCCTACACCGCAGTAGGCACAGGTGGTCTTCACGGCCTCGGCCGGCTGCCCCGCCTTCTGCATTGTCTTTTCAGTGAGCGCGCCCGTAGGACAGCTCTCGACACAGGCGCCGCAGGAGACGCACTCGGAATCCTTGAAGCTCTCATCCTGGCTGGCAACGATGCGCGACTCGAAGCCGCGCCCCTCGACTGTCAGCGCAAAGGTGCCCTGCACTTCATTGCAGGCACGAACGCAGCGCGAACAGACGATGCAGGCAGAAGCGTCGAAACTGAAATAGGGATTGCTCTCGTCCTTGCACGCGCTGGCGTGGCTCTGCCCATCGCTCCCATAGCGCGTGGTGGTGGTCAGCCCGAGTTTCGCCGCGATCTGGCGCAGTTCGCTGCGCTCCCCCGCTGCATCGGCTTCGGGGTGATCTGACATGTACAGCTCGACCACACCCTGGCGAAGCTTGCGCAGCCGCTCGTTCTCCGTCGTGACCTTCATGCCGGCCGTAACCAGTGTGGTACAGGAAGCGGGGAAGCCACGCTGGCCCTCGATCTCCACCAGACATACGCGGCAGGATCCGAAGGCCTTCAGCGTGTCGGTGGCGCAGAGCTTGGGGATGGCCCCGCCCGCAGCTGCTGCGGCCCGCATCACCGAGGTTCCTGCGGGAACGGTGACTTCCGCGCCGTCGATGCTCAGTGTGACCGGCGCGCCTTCTGCCGCCGGCGTGCCGTGATCGTGATGGTCCAGAGAGTACATGGATGCTCCTGCGGCCCCGCAGCTCTTCAGCGGTTCCGGGTGAAATCTTCAGGAAAGTGCTTGAGTGCGCTCATCACCGGGAACGGCGTCATGCCGCCCAGTCCGCACAGCGATCCGTACTGCATCGTGTCGCACAGGTCTTCGAGCAGTTTCAGGTTCTCGGCACATGCCGGCCCTCCGGCCATGATCCTGTCCATCACCTCGACGCCACGTGTCGATCCGATACGGCAGGGCGTGCATTTGCCGCAGGACTCCACGGCACAGAACTCCATCGCGTAGCGGGCCATACGGGCCATGTCGACCGAATCATCGAATGCCACGATGCCCCCGTGGCCGACCAGCGCGCCGATGCCGGTGAAGGCCTCGTAGTCCAGCGCAGTGTCGAAGTGCTTTTCGGGGATGAAGGCCCCTAATGGACCACCCACCTGCACCGTGCGGATGGGCCGCCCCGAAAGCGAGCCGCCGCCAAAGTCGTACAGCAGCTCACGCAGCGTCACTCCGAATGCCTTCTCCACCAGCCCGCCATGCCTGATGTTGCCGGCCAGCTGGATCGGCAACGTTCCCCTGGAGCGCCCCATGCCGTAATCGCGATAGAACGCAGCGCCCTTCTCCATGATGACGGGCAGACTGGCCAACGAGATCACGTTGTTGATGACGGTGGGCTTGTCGAACAATCCCTTGATAGCCGGCAGCGGCGGACGGAAGCGCACTTCGGCGCGCTTGCCTTCCAGACTTTCCAGCAGCGAGGTTTCCTCGCCACACACATACGCGCCGGCGCCGCGGCGTACGTCCAGATCGAAGGCCCTGCCGCTGCCCAGCACGTCGCGGCCGAGATAACCGCGCTGGCGCGCGATGGCGATGGCGGCGAGCAGCGCTGCCTCGGCATGGGGATACTCCGCGCGCAGGTAGATGAATCCCTGGGTTGCGCCCACCGCCGTGCCAGCGATGGTCATGCCCTCGATGAGGCAGAACGGGTCGCCTTCCATCAGCATGCGATCGGAGAAGGTGCCGGAATCGCCCTCGTCCGCATTGCAGACCACATATTTCTGGTCTGCCTGCTGGTCGAGCACGGTCTTCCACTTGATGCCGGTGGGAAACGCCGCACCACCACGACCTCGCAGGCCGGAGTTGGTCACTTCCTGCACCACCTGCGCGCCGCTCATGCCGAGCGCGCGCATCAATCCAGCATAGCCGCCATGCGCGCAGTACTGGTCGATGTCGAATGGATCCGTGATGCCAACGCGGGCAAAAGTCAGGCGCTCCTGCCGGGCCAGGTACGGAAGCTCACGTGTGATCCCCAGGCGGAGGGGATGGCTCGAGCCGCGCAGCATCCCCTGATCGAGCAGGTTCGCGGCGATGGAAGCATCCACCGGGCCATAGGCAATGCGCTCGCCGGCAACTTCCACTTCCACCAGTGGCTCCAGCCAGACCATTCCGCGTGAACCATTGCGCACCACTTCGATGGCGATGCCCCTGGCTGCAGCGGCGTTCTGCAGTGCCAGCGCCGTCTCGTCGGCACCGAGAGCCAGTGCTGCAGCATCGCGGGAAATAAAAACCTTGGTGTTCACTGCCGCACCTTCCATGACTCGAGGATCTGGTCGAAGCGCTGCGGCGTCACCCGTCCGTACAGCTTGCCGTCGATCATCATTGACGGACCGGCAGCGCAATTGCCCAGACAGTAGGCCGCTTCCAGCGTGAACTGTCCGTCAGCACTGACCCCCTGATAGTCGGCACCAAGGCATTGCTTCGCATGCATCTCGGTGGCTTCGCCGTTCACGGACTGGCAGGCCTCGGCGCGGCACAGCTGCAGCACGTGCCGACCAGGCGCCTGCTGCCGAAAGTAATGGTAGAAACTGACAACCCCATGCACTTCCGCGCGGGAGATGTTCAGCGCGCCTGCTATCTGCGCGATGGCCGCGGACGGAATGAATCCAAGTTCTTCCTGGACCGCGTGCAGAAGGGGCAGCAGCGGCCCAGGTGTTCCGGTGAAACGCGCACTGATCGCGTCCACCTTGCGGACCTGCTCATCGTCGAACGCTGACATGCAACCTCGATTCCCGACTGGGGATCGAGCATTGTCCGCAGATACTGCCGCCGCAGGAATATGCGGGGCGTTTCATATGACGGCGACTTCATATGTCGCCGCATGACAGGCGGATCAGCGCGTGGCGGCGCCGGCGTTGGGATAGAACAGTTGCTGTCCCTCCAGCCTGTATGCGCCGATATCTCGCTGGCCTTCGGGCGAAAGCAGGAAATCAATGAACTGCTGGCCCAGCGCTGTCCTGGCCTCCGGATGCTTTGCTGGATTCACCAGAATCAGGCTGTACTGGTTGAACAGCCGGGAGTCACCCTGCACCAGGACAGCAAAGTCGCCTTTGTTGCGGAAGCTGATCCATGTAGCCCTGTCGGTCAGGACATAGGCATCACTGGCAACGGCAATGTTGAGCGCGGGACCCATCCCCTGTCCGACGGCGCGGTACCAGCGATCGACGGCCGGATCTACCTCAACGCCTGTGGCCTTCCACAAGCGCAGCTCGGCCTGATGTGTCCCCGAACGGTCTCCGCGCGAAATGAAGGGGAACTTGCCTTTCTGGATTGCCTGCAGGGCCTGCAGCACATCCGGACTGCGGCGCACTCCTGCCGGGTCGGCAGCCGGACCGACGATCACGAAGTCGTTGTACATGACCGGATGTCGCGCCAGCCCGTGACCTTCCGCCACGAAACGTTCCTCGGCCTCGACGTCGTGCACGAAAACCACGTCCGCGTCGCCGCGCCTGGCCGTTTCCAGTGCCTGGCCAGTCCCCAGCGCCACCACTTTCGCGGTAATGCCCGTTCGCGCCTGGACGAGCGGCAGCAGGTAGCCGAACAGCCCGGAGTCCTGCGTCGAGGTAGTGGAAGCCACCACGATTGACCGATCTTCCGCGCCGCCCGCCGATATCGCGACCAGCATGGCTCCCAGCAACAGGCCAAGCCGGCCTGTCCTGCGCAAATGGATATTCATTCCCGATGTCCTCATAACAACAACTGCCCCGCAATGAAACGCCGCGCCACTTCCGTAGCGGGATTGCGCAGCACCTGACTGACCGGCCCGCTCTCGACTACCGATCCCATGTGCAGCAGCACCACTTCACCTGCAAGGCGCGCCGCCTCCCCCAGATCATGGGTGGCCATGACGACCTTGACGCCTTGCGCACCAACGGTGCGCACCAGCTCTTCGATCCCCAGTGTCGCAGCCGGATCGAGGCTGGCCGTGGGTTCATCCAGAAACAGTATGTCCGGCTCGCGCGCCAATGCGCGCGCCAGCGCCAGGCGCTGCCGCTCTCCACCGGAAAGGCGCGGCGCAGGGCGTTCAGCCAACTCGCGAAGACCCACCAGTTCCAGCAATTGTACAACCCGCGCTGCACGACGCTGGCGCGGCACGCCCGCAATGGCCAGGGCATAGTGCAGGTTCTCGGCCACTGAGCGACGCAGCATCAGCGGACGCTGGAATACCAGCGCCCTGCGCAGCGGCGGCACATCGAACCGCCCACCCCAACTGACCCTCCCCGATGCCGGATGTACCAGGCCCATTGCCGCGCGTAACAGCGTGGTCTTGCCGGAGCCATTGGGTCCGATCAGTACAGTCGGCGCACCGGCAGCAATGCATAGCGACACATCGCTCAATATCGTGGTGCCGGCGATATCGACACTGACGCTGTCGAAGTAGATGGGCAGTTCGCTGGAGGCTGGAGCGATGAGCTGCATATGGCGTCAATGCTCGAACCGCGTGCCGAACTGTTTGACGCCCCAGGCCGCCACATTCACTGCCAGCACGATGCACAGCAGGATCAGGCCCAGGCCCATGGCCAGCGGCAGGTTGCCCTTCGAGGTCTCCAGCGCAATGGTCGTAGTCATGGTGCGCGTGAAGCCCTCGATGTTGCCGCCCACGATGATGATGGAGCCAACCTCGGCGGCGGCGCGCCCGAACCCGGCCAGCAGTGCTGTCACAAGTGAGAAACGCGCATCCCATAGCAGTGTGCGCACGCGTCGCACCGGCCCGACACCCATCGCTGCCAGTTCATCCCGGTACTCCAGCCACAGATCCTCGACGATCTGCCGCGTCAGTGCCGCGATGATGGGCAGCACGAGAATGGTCTGCGTAACTACCATCGCAGCTGGCGTGAACAGCAGGCCCAGGGATCCGAGCGGACCGGAGCGCGAGAGCAGCAGATAGACGGCCAGTCCAATCACCACTGGCGGCAGTCCCATCAGTGCATTCAATGCCACCACGATGGCCTGCCGCCCCTGGAACCGGCTGAGGGCAATCATCGCCCCCAGCGGGGCGCCAACCACTGCGGCCAGCAGCGTGGCGCCGAGACTGACGGCCAGCGACAGCCATACGATGGCAAACAGGGCCGGATCGCCGCTGAACACCAGGCCGAGAGCCGATCCCCCTCCTGACACTAGCCCTCTCCGCGGGAAGCAAGGCCAAGCGCCTGGATGACCCCCGACGCGATTGCCGCTGGCCGTTCACCCAGCCCGAATATCTGCGGCACGGCGCGTGGATCCACTTCCAGCAGCCGCTGTCCGACTGTGACTTCGACGCCATCGCGAGTCAGCCCGCGAAGGTATCCGCTGATCGGTGCTTGAATCACAACACCGCCGAGTTTTCCAACCGCCTCGCCAACCTTCACCGCCGAACCCAACGTCGCGGCAGTGCACCACAATCCGCTGAGGGGCGCGATCGCGAAGCGCTCCCGCGCTACACCTGCCAGCGGTTGTGGCCCACCGCTGCGCTCGGCAGGTGGCTGGTCGCGCATCACGCGGCCCATGCATTCGCCCCACTGTGTTTCGATTGCCACATGGCAGTTTTGTCCAGGGAAGTATCCCGGCCCCAGCCCAACGAAGACCGTGGTGAGCGCGCGCCGGTCAGGCGCAACGCCCTGTCGCCGCATCGTTGCATCAACCAGCACATCGAAGCGGATGACTTCCATCAGCTCGCTCTCCGGTACGGTCGTGACAGGGATCACCTCTCCAGCCGTCCAGAACTCTTGCAGACGGGAGAGGTCCTGCAGCCTGCGGGCAGTCACGCCATCGAGCACGGCAACGCCGTCGAACAGCGCATCTGTGAAGGCCATGCCGCGCCGCGCGTGCGGAGAACCGGCGCGCTCCGCGACCAGCACCTGCATCCCATGGCGGAACAGCGTCCTCGCCACGGCTGAGCCTATATCGCCGCCGCCAATGATCAGGGCCCTCTGCGCTGTCATGCGGGGACTGGAATTGCTGCCGGAAGCATGTTTCTGGAGCCTTGCCCGAGGGCCGGGAACGAGGCCTGCATGATATTCTTAATGGATTGTCCTTCCCTCACGTAAGCGCGGGATCGTACCCCCCGCCACAGCACCCAATGAGCAAGCAAGCCAGCCAGTCCCAAGCACCCGTAGTGGCCGTCGCGTCCGTGGAACAGATCCGCGGCAAGCTCCGCAAGAAGGGGCAGCTGAAGGGCCGCCAGCCTGATCACGTCTCCATGGCGGAGGTGCTGGAACTGGTCGGCCCGGGCCCCCATCGGCGCGACCTGCTGATAGAGCAGCTGCACAAGCTGAATGACTTCCATCGCGGACTGCATGACCGGCACCTGGTGGCGCTCTCCCGGCAGATGAACATTCCCATGGCGGAAGTGTTCGAAGTCGCTACTTTCTATCATCACTTTGAGATCCTGCGCGACGGCGAGCAGGCCGCGCGTCTCACTGTACGGGTCTGCGATGGCCTGTCGTGTGAAATGCGGGGCGCGCAGGCGCTGCTGCAGCGCTTGCCTGCATTGCTGGGCGCCGACGTCCGGGTAATCGCCGCTCCCTGCGTGGGGCGCTGCGAGCAGGCACCTGTGGCAGTGGTGCACCAGGCTCCGGTAGTCCAGGCCACCGTCGAACGGATCCAGGCTGCCGTTGAACATGGCAACAGCGCACATCCTGCGCCACCGGACGACGGCATTTTCGATGCCGGCGCGCGGGGACCCGCGCCCGTCACGGCCTCCCCTTCCGAAGTTTCTCCTGCCTATGTCGGTCTGCGGGCCTACCGCGCTGCAGGCGGCTACCGCCTTGCCACGCAGGTACAGAGCGGCGAGATGAATGCCGACGGCATCGTGAAGGCCATGTCCGATTCCGGCCTGCGAGGCCTGGGTGGCGCCGGATTCCCGGCTGGCCGCAAGTGGGGCATCGTGCGGCAGCAGCCTGCGCCGCGGCTGATGGCCGTGAACATCGACGAAGGCGAGCCCGGGACATTCAAGGACCGCACCTACCTGGAACGCGACCCGCATCGCTTCCTCGAGGGGCTGCTGATCGCCGCGCGCGTGGTGGGCACCGAGGCCTGCTACATCTACCTGCGCGATGAATATCACGGCGCCCGCGCCGTCCTCGAACGTGAACTCGAGTTGCTGCGTGCGGATCCGCCGTTCGCGCTGCCGCTGATCGAATTGCGTCGCGGCGCCGGCGCGTACATCTGCGGCGAGGAATCCGCGATGATCGAAAGCATAGAAGGCAAGCGCGGCGAGCCACGCATGCGTCCGCCCTACATCGCCCAGATCGGCCTGTTCGGCAAACCCACGCTGGAGCACAACTTCGAAACGCTGTACTGGGTGCGCGACATCCTCGAGCGTGGCCCGTCATGGTTCATGAGCTTCGGCCGCAATGGCCGCAAGGGCCTGCGTTCCTACAGCGTCAGCGGCCGCGTGCGGGAACCTGGCGTGAAGCTGGCGCCCGCCGGCATCAGCCTGCGCGAGCTGGTCGACGAATTCTGCGGCGGCATGCTCGACGGCCACGAGCTGTATGCCTACCTTCCCGGAGGCGCCTCCGGCGGCATTCTCCCGGCGCGACTGGCCGATGTACCGCTTGATTTCGATACATTGCAGCCGCATGGCTGCTTCATCGGCTCAGCCGCGGTGATCGTGCTGTCCCGGCACGACCGGGCGCGCGATGCCGCCCTCAACATGATGCGTTTCTTCGAGCATGAGAGCTGCGGCCAGTGCACGCCCTGCCGCGTCGGCACGGGCAAGGCTGCCGAACTCATGACCGAACCAAAGTGGGACCACGACACCCTCGAGGACCTGAACCAGGTCATGCTCGATGCCTCCATCTGCGGCCTCGGGCAGGCGGCGCCGAATCCCATTCGCTGCGTACAGAAGTATTTTCCGGACGAGGTCTGACATGAGCGCTGCGGAAGACCAGGTAATGAATCCCGCCACCATCGAGTTCGAGCTCGATGGCCGCAAGGTGCATGCGCTGGAGGGTGAAACCATCCTCCAGGCGGCGGAGCGTGAAGGCACGGTGATCCCCCGTCTCTGCTACACCCCCGGCTACCGGCCCGATGGCAACTGCCGCGCCTGCGTAGTGGAAATCGATGGCGAACGCGTGCTTGCTCCGTCCTGCTGTCGCGCGCCTGCCGCAGGCATGAAGGTCAAGTCGACCAGCGAACGCGCGCAGAAAAGCCAGAAGATGGTCGTGGAGATGCTGCTCTCCGACATGCCCGAACAGGGCTACAAGTGGGTGGACAACGACGCCTCCCGCCCGCATGGCGAACTGTCTGAATGGGCCACGCGGCTGGGCGTGACCGTGCGGCCGGCGCTGAAGGCGCTGACGCGCGAGCAGCCGCCCTGCGATCTCTCGCATTCGGCCATGGCCGTGAACCTCGATGCCTGCATCCAGTGCAACCGTTGCGTGCGCGCCTGCCGCGAGGAGCAGGTGAACGACGTGATCGGCTACGCCTTCCGCGGCAGCCACAGCGCCATCGTCTTCGACCTGGCCGATGGCATGGGTGACAGCACCTGCGTGGCCTGCGGTGAATGCGTTCAGGCCTGCCCCACTGGCGCGCTGATGCCCAAGACGCAGGTGGGCTCGCAGGTGGTCGACAAGAAGATCGATTCAGTGTGCCCGTTCTGTGGCGTGGGCTGCCTGCTCACCTACAACGTGAAGGGCAACGAGATCGTCAGCGTGGACGGCCGCGACGGGCCAGCCAACCACAACCGGCTGTGCGTGAAGGGCCGTTTCGGATTCGACTATGTCCATCATCCGCAACGCCTGACAAAGCCGCTGATCCGCAGGGCCGGCGTACCCAAGAACCCGGAGGAAGTCGGCGACCCCTCGAAGTGGCGCGATGTATTCCGTGAAGCTACCTGGGAAGAGGCGCTTGACCTGACGGCAGGGAAACTCAGGGGTCTGCGCGACACGCACGGACTCAAAGCCCTCGCCGGCTTCGGCTCGGCAAAGGGCAGCAACGAGGAGGCCTACCTCTTCCAGAAACTGGTGCGCACCGGCTTCGGCAGCAACAACGTCGACCACTGCACGCGCCTGTGCCATGCCTCGAGCGTGGCGGCCCTGCTGGAAGGCGTGGGTTCTGCGGCGGTCTCCAACCAGGTCAACGACATCGAGCACTCGGACATGATCCTGGTGATCGGCTCGAACCCCACCTCCAACCATCCCGTCGCTGCCACGTGGATGAAGAATGCCGCCAAGCGCGGTACGAAGATCGTGCTGGCCGATCCGCGCATCACCGACATAGGCCGTTACGCCTGGCGCACGCTGCAGTTCCGCGCCGACGCCGACGTGGCAATGTTGAACGCCATGATCCACACGGTGATCGACGAGGGCCTGGTCAACGAGGAGTTCGTGCGCACGCGTGCCAGCAACTTCGAGGCGCTGAAGCGCAATGTGCAGGGCTATAGCGCCGAGGCCATGGCGCCGATCTGCGGAATTCCGGCGGAAACCATCCGTGAAGTGGCACGCGAATTCGCAAAAGCGAAGGCCGCGATGGTGCTGTGGGGCATGGGCATCAGCCAGCACGTGCACGGCACCGACAATGCGCGCTGCCTGATCGCACTGGTGAGCGTCACCGGCCAGATCGGCAAGCCCGGCAGCGGTCTGCATCCGCTGCGCGGCCAGAACAATGTCCAGGGCGCCAGCGACGCGGGCCTGATCCCGATGATGCTGCCCAACTACCAGCGCGTGACCAACCCGCAGGCGCTGTCGCGTTTCGAGAAGTTCTGGAACACCAGGCTCGACCCCAACCCCGGCTACACCGTGGTCGAGATCATGGACAAGTGCCTGGTGGACGACAGCGATCCGCACAAGATCCGTGGCATGTACATCATGGGCGAGAACCCCGCGATGAGCGATCCGGACCTGAACCATGCACGCGAAGCGCTGTGCGCGCTGGAACACCTGGTCGTGCAGGACATCTTCATGACCGAGACCGCCTGGTACGCCGATGTGGTGCTGCCCGCCAGCGCCTGGCCGGAGAAGACCGGCACGGTGACCAACACCGATCGCATGGTGCAGATGGGGCGCCGCGCGCTGGACATGCCTGGCGACGCACGTCAGGACCTGTGGATCATCCAGCAGATCGCCACCCGCATGGGCCTGCCCTGGAATTACGCGGGCGAGGAAAGCGGCGCGGCTGCCGTCTACGAGGAGATGCGCCAGGCCATGAGCGAGGTCATCGGCGGCATCAGCTGGGAGCGGCTGATGAGCGACTCCAGCGTCACCTATCCCTGCCTCAGCGCCGATGATCCGGGACAACCCACGGTGTTCATCGACCGATTCCCCACCGAAGACGGCCGCGTGAAGCTGGTACCGGCGGACATCATTCCGGCGAACGAGCGGCCCGATGTGGAGTACCCCTTCGTGCTGATCACAGGACGGCAGCTCGAGCACTGGCACACGGGCAGCATGACGCGCCGCGCCGCGGTGCTCGATGCCATCGAGCCCGTCGCGACCGCGTCGATGAACGGCAGCGACCTGCGCAAGCTGGGACTGGAAGCCGGAGACACCATCACTGTCCGCTCCCGGCGTGGCGAGGTGGCCATCAGCGTGCGTCGTGATGACGGCACGCCCGTCGGGGCAGTGTTCATTCCTTTCGCCTACTACGAGGCAGCTGCGAACATGCTCACCAATGCAGCGCTTGATCCCTTCGGCAAGATTCCGGAGTTCAAATACTGCGCCGTGGCGGTATCACGCGGCGGCACACCGACGGCCATGCAGGGCTACAGCCGCACGCCCGAGGCAGCAGTCTGAGCAAGGCACTGGCGCCAGCCGAAGCCACGCGGGCCATCCTGTCGCGCGTGGCGCCCCTCCCCGCGGAGCTGTTGGCGCTGCGCCAATGCGCAGGTCGTATCCTGCGGCAGCCCGTCCTGGCTGAACGCGACAATCCGCCCTTCGACAGGGTGTGCATGGACGGCGTGGCGATTGCCAGTTCTGCATTTGCCACCGGGCTGCGCACCTTCGGCCTGCAGGGCACGCAGGCAGCGGGCGCCTTGCCACTGACGCTGGGCGCGCCGGCAAGCGCCATCGAAGTCATGACCGGGGCGGTACTGCCTTTCGGCGCCGACTGCGTGATTCCGCTGGAGGAATACGACCTGGGCGGCGGTATCCTGACCATGAAGCCGGAAGCCAGCGCGGAGCCCCTGCGCAATATCCAGCGCCGCGGCTCCGACAGCCAGCCAGGCGTGCCCATGCTGACCCCCGGCATGAGGCTGGGCGCTGCCGAGATCGCAGTCGTCGCATCCTCTGGACTCGCCGCGGTTGAAGTCAGCCGCCAGCCCCGCGTCAGTGTCATTTCCACCGGTGACGAACTTATCGAGCCGGGCGAGCCCATTGGCGACCACCAGATACGCCGTTCGAATGCCTATGGCGTCGCCGCTGCGCTGCAGTTGCACGGCTTCGCAGAGGTTGATGATGAACACCTGCGCGACGACGAGGCACTGATGCAACGCCGGCTAGGGGCCATCCTGGAGCAATACGACGCGCTGGTGCTCAGCGGCGGGGTTTCCAAGGGCAAGTTCGATTTCGTGCCCGCGACGTTGAAGGCTCTGGGCGTGGAAGAAGTGTTCTACCAGGTGGCACAGCGCCCCGGGCGGCCCATGTGGTTTGGCGTAGGACCGCGTGGCCAGCTGGTGTTCGGGCTTCCGGGCAATCCGGTATCCACGCTGATCTGCCTTGTACGTTATGTCCTGCCCGCCCTGCGCGCAGCCATGCTGGGCCAGGCGGCAACCCCGGAATACGTGGCCATCGACCAGGCCATGCCCGGTCGCAAGATGACCTACTTCATGCCGGTGGCGCTGCGCGACGGCTCTGCTTCACCTGGCCTGGCCAGCGCCCGCCCGCCGCAGGGTTCGGGAGACTTCCTCGCTCTGGCGGGCACGGACGGATTTGCCGAGCTGCCGCCGCGGCCGGAGGGGTATCCAGCCGGCTATGTGGCTGAGCTTTACCGCTGGTAGTAAGCGCTCTCGAGCCGCGCCAGGTCCTCCCGAGTGTTGAGATTGGAAAAGGCCTCCGGGGCATCGAAATGCACCTTGGCAGCCCCCAACTGCTCCAGGAGCCGCCAGGTGGGAGGATGCGCTCCACAAGCCAGCGCCTCGACCAGCGCGGGCAGGGCGCCAACCGGCCAGATGGCGCACATGGGCTGCCGGCCTTCAGTCGTCTCCGCCATTGCGGCGCCGCCTGCTGCGCCAGCCAGCAATCTTGAATGCAGGTCCGGGGGCAGCAGCGGCACATCGCAGGGACACACGGCAAGCGCGGTCGCCCCGACCTGCTGCGCCCATTGAAGACCGGCCTTCACTCCTGAAAGCGGCCCGTCCGGATCGCCCGGAGAATCCTGCAGCAGCTTGAGACCCTGCGAGAGCGTCAGGGCTGCCGCCTCGGTTCCCGCCCGCGCGTTGACCGCCACCTGCCCACATACCTGCGCGAGCCTTTCCACTGCCCACAGCAACAGGGGTCGGCCGGCGAATGACGCCACTGCCTTTTCGCCACCGAAACGCAGCGAACGCCCGCCTGCGATCACCACGCCAACGACCAGGTTCCTCGCTTGCATGACCCGGCACTATATAAGCTTCGCGTATGAATTCCCCGAAGGTACTCGGCATCGCCGGCTGGAGCGGCGCAGGCAAGACCACACTGCTGACCAGGCTCATACCGGTACTGGTGCAGGGAGGTCAGCGCATCGCCACCATCAAGCATGCCCACCACGAGTTCGATGTGGACACGCCTGGCAAGGACTCCTGGGCACATCGCCACGCTGGCGCCAGCGAGGTGCTGGTTTCCTCGGCACGGCGCTGGGTGCTGATGCATGAACTGCGCAATGATGCGGAACCCAGGCTGGAGGAACTGCTGCAGCGGCTGAGTCCCTGCGATCTGGTGCTGGTCGAAGGCTTCAAGCACGAGCGGCATCCCAAGCTGGAAGTGTATCGGGTGGCCGTGGGCAAGCCTCCGCTGTATCCCGCTGACCCGCAGGTGCTGGCCGTGGCCACCGACGGCGGGCTGGCCCGCCCTCACTCGTTTCAGGTGGATCTCAACGATACGGCTGCGGTAGCCGCCTGTGTATTGCAATGTGCACGGCCCCTGCCGGAGGTGCTGCTGGCGTTGCAGCGCGCTTAGTCCCGGGGACCGAGCATGTCCTCGAGTGTCCTGACCGCACCCGGCGCCGTTACTGAATACCCCGGCAACGCAGCGACGGCCTGGCGGAAACCAGCGCCGCGCATCACGGTCAGTATCCGCTGGACCGCGCTGCTTTCCAGGCTGCGCACGTGGCAGACAAACACATAGTCCTCAGTCACCACTGGGACGAAATCCAGCCCGAATTTCCGTGCCGCTGCCTCGACGCCGAAACTGACATCAGCCATGCCGCTGGCCACATAGGCAGCGACGGCGGCATGCGTGAACTCCACCTGTGCGTATCCCTCGATCTGCTGGCCATCCACGCCATGCTGTGCCAGCAGATCATCGAACAACACGCGCGTGCCCGACTCCGGATCGCGATTCACGAAGCGCACCCCTGCTGCCGTCAGCTGCTGCAGCGAACTGATGCCCAGGGGATTGCCCTGCCGCACCATCAGGCCCATCTCGCGCTGCACGAAGCTGATCACCCGGTGATCGGCCGCAGACAGCAGGTTCCGCCATGCCGTAATGGCGCGGGTGCGCAGCGCCCCCAGCGGCAGGTGAACGCCGGCCAGATCGCAGCTTCCCTGCGCCAGAGACGCAGGCGAATTGGTATTGCCGACGTAACGGAAATCCACGCGCAGATCACTTTCGGCCGCCAGCAGGTCGCGCAGCGCGGACACGGCGAAGCCGTGGCTGGCGTGGATGCGCACCGCGCCACCGCCCTCGGGCAGCAGCGCGTTGATCTCGCTTTCAAGCTCCTGCGCCAGGTTCTGCAGTTGCGGGCCGAGTCGCGCCTGCAGGCGCTGGCCTGCCCAGACCAGGCGTTCACCGAAATTCGTGAGCAGCGTGCCGCGACCCTGACGCCGCTCGACCAGCGCAGTACCAAAGAACAGCGACCATTTTTCGATCAGGTTCCAGGCATGCCGATACGACACCCCGGCCCGCTCCGCCGCGCGGGTGATCTTGCCGGTGGCGCGGATCTCGTTCAGGAAATCCAGCATCACCAGCATCGACGGGCCATCCCGTTCCGGCGTGAATCGCCACACGGTCTCGATCGCGATCCGGAAGGTCACAGACGCAGGCGGTCCGGCCGGCTGTAGACCACCTGCTGTTCCTCACGCGCGAATCCGACCAGGGTCAGTCCGCATTCGCGGGCCAGTTCCACCCCCAGCGCCGTGGGCGCGGACACGGCTACCAGCATCCGGATTCCCAGCGTGGCGGTTTTCTGGACCATCTCGTAGCTGGCCCGGCTGGTGACCATCACGTAGCCGTCGGCCAGGTCTTCTGCGCCGCGCAGCTTCGCACCGATCAGCTTGTCCAGCGCGTTATGGCGCCCTACGTCCTCGCGTACGAGGCGGACCTCGCCATTCCAGCCCACCCAGGCCGCAGCGTGCAGGCTGCCCGCCAGCGCCCCCAGTGGCTGCAGGGAGCGCATCTGCCGCAGCGCGCCAACCAGTTCTTCACGGGAGGTCGAACCGCCCTCCGCCACTGGCGGTGGCTTGCGGATCGCATCCTCCACGGTTTCGGCGCCACAGACGCCGCACCCCGTGCGTCCGGTGAGATTGCGGCGCCGGTCCAGCAATTCACCCAACCTCGATCCAGTGACCGACAGCCGCAGTTCGAATTCGCCGGAGGAGACATCGAGCTCCACCCCTCGCAGCTCGGAATAGTCGGCAACCAGGGCCTCGCTCACGGTGAACCCGACGCCCATGTCCTCCAGGTCCAGGGGCGTGGCCATCATCACCACATGGGGAATGGAGTTGTACGACAGTGCGACCGGCACCTCCGCCGCGACATTGTCGGCGACATCCTGCCAGGCACCGGCCCGCCAACGACGCACCTCCAGGGGTGTCACCGCAGAAGGGCGTGGGGTTTGAACCGGGGGAGTCCCCGCTGTCATGCAATCTCCTGGGCAGAAGGGCCGCCGCGGAGTGTACCGCGGCGGACACCCAGGAGGGTTCGTTCAGGCCAGGCGCCCGAGCAGCGTGAGCAGCTGATTCAGCTCCCCCTGCGAGAACAGTTCATGTGCGAAGGATTCGGCCTGCTCTGCCTGACGGCGCAGCACGCCCGCCTGATGGGCGCCTTCGACGGTGAGGTAGAGGCCGTACCGGCGACGATCCAGGTTGCTGCGGCGGCGCACCAGCCAGCCCAGCTCCTCGAGACGATCCACCACCGCGACCACGCTGGCCTTGTCGATATCCAGTGCCGCGGCGATCTGGAACTGCGCAAGGCCGGGGTTCTCCTCGCACAACACCAGCGTGCCGAACTCTGCCGGGCTGACGGAGCCGGCGGAGAGATTTCGCAGGCCGCGGCGCTGCAGCGCGAGCTGTGCCTTGCGCACATGGAAGGCCAGCGAACGGCTGAGGATGCCCATGCCCACCACCGAAGGTGCGGGCAGATCCATGCGCCCGTTACCCATGCGATCGGATGTGCCGGGGGATACGTTTGACTGCAGCGTTTCGGTTGTCATGGCTGATAGCGAAGCAAGCCGCGTGCCATGTCATTTCGCATCCGCGAGCCGGGCGGAGGCGGCTTCAGCGCCTGATCAGACGCCCCACGCCAGCGCGGGCGCACCAGCGCGGCGCAGGGCATCTGCCCTGATCAGTACACGACCACCGAGCGGATCGATTCGCCCTCGTGCATCAGGTGGAAGGCATCGTTGATCTTCTCCAGCGGCATCTGGTGCGTGATCAGCTCGTCGATGCGGATCTTGCCTTCCATGTACCAGTCCACGATCTTCGGCACATCGGTGCGGCCGCGCGCGCCGCCAAAGGCCGTGCCCTTCCAGACGCGACCGGTGACCAGCTGGAACGGCCGGGTGGCGATTTCCTGGCCCGATTCGGCCACGCCGATGATGATGGACTGCCCCCAACCACGGTGGCAGCACTCCAGCGCCTGCCGCATCACCTGCGTGTTGCCGGTGCAGTCGAAGGAATAATCCGCGCCGCCATTGGTGGCATCGACCACCGCCTGCACCACCTTGTCGTTGCCCACTTCCTTCGGGTTGATGAAGTGGGTCATGCCGAACTTCTCGGCCATGGCGCGCTTGCCGGGATTGATGTCGATGCCGATGATGCGGTCGGCGCCGGCCATCTTCGCGCCCTGGATCACGTTCAGTCCGATGCCGCCAAGGCCGAACACGGCCACATTGGCGCCTGGCTCCACCTTGGCGGTGTAGATCACCGCGCCGATGCCGGTGGTCACGCCGCAGCCGATGTAACAGACCTTGTCGAAAGGCGCATCCTCGCGGATCTTCGCCAGCGCGATTTCCGGCATCACGCTGAAATTCGAGAACGTCGAGCAGCCCATGTAGTGGTAGAGCGTCTCACCGCCCATCGAAAAGCGACTGGTGCCATCGGGCATCACGCCCTTGCCCTGGGTGGCACGGATCGACGTGCACAGGTTCGACTTGCGCGACAGGCAGGTCTTGCACTGCCGGCATTCGGGTGTGTAGAGGGGGATGACGTGGTCGCCGGGCTTCAGTGTAGTTACACCTTTGCCCACTTCGCGCACGATGCCTGCGCCCTCATGCCCGAGGATCGAGGGAAACAGCCCTTCTGAATCCTTGCCGGAGAGCGTGTAGGCATCGGTATGGCAGATGCCCGTGGCCTTGATCTCCACCAGTACTTCGCCGGGCCCGGGACCTGCCAGATCCACTTCGTGGATCTCCAGTGGTTTGCCCGCCCCAACCGCAACGGCTGCCTTGGTTTTCATTTTAGTCTCCTTGTCCAGGGAACAGTTTCCGGGGCGGCCCGAAGCGCAATGCCTCGGTGGCTATCCGCACCTCGATGAGAAAGCACCACAGCGCGCCGACCAGGGCCAGCATCGCGCCGATGAATACCAGCGCGATGGCCGCGCCGAAGGGAATGGAAGTGAAGGCGGCTGCGAACAGCAGCACCACCACGAAGGAAACCAGCAGCGCGGCCACGGTGCCCAGGGTGATGGCCCGGTTCATGACCCTGCCGCGCCGCCGCGCGATCTCCAGCAGGTGGTGGATGTCCCGCAGTTCATCTTCACCGGCATGCCCGAAGCGCACTTCCAGGCCCCGCGCCCGATCCACGATGCGCGCCAGCCTCGATGTGAGCATGGCCAGCAGCACGCCCAGGCCGTTCAGCAGGAACACCGGCGCCAGCGACAGCTGGATGGCATGCGCCACGTCGGTTACCGGCACGATGAATTCGAAAGCGCTGTTCACTTACGCCCCCTGCCCGATCTGCGTGGCCTTCAGCGAACGGACCAGCGCCAGTTCTTGCTCGGTATCAACATGCGGGCCGGGCAGCACGCGGGCATCGCCGACGCGGATCTCCATGCCATTCTCCAGCGCACGCAGCTGCTCCAGCCTTTCAATCTGCTCCAGCGGGCTGGGCGGCAACATCGACAGGCGCCGCAGCGCACCGACCCGGTAAGCGTACAGGCCCACATGGCGGCGCGCGCCAGCAAAGCCCCGCTGGCTGGCCATCCCCGCCTGCGCGGTGTCGCGGCCCCAGGGTATGGGCGCACGGCTGAAATACAGTGCCCGACCCTCTGCGTCCGTCACGACCTTCACGTAATTCGGATCCAGCATCATCGCGAGGCTGCCCATGCGCGAGGCCAGCGTGGCGATGGCTGCCGAAGAATGAGATTCCAGCAGTTCGGCCACCTGCTGCAGCAGCACTGCCGGCATCAACGGCTCGTCACCCTGCAGGTTCACGACGATGTCGTCCTCGGCCCAGCCGCCGATCTGCGCAACTTCGGCAATGCGGTCGGTGCCTGAAGCATGGGTCAGGGAGGTCAGGCGGGCGCGGCCACCGAAGGCCTGCACTGCCTCGACAATGCGTTCGTCGTCGGTGGCGACGATCACCTCTGCAGCACCACTCTGCTGCGCGATCTGATGTACCCAGTACAGCATGGGCTGGCCGCAGATATCGACCAGCGGCTTGCCGGGCAGGCGCACCGAGGCATAACGGGCCGGTATGACGACGCGGAATCCCAAGTCAGCGATCCAGCAGTGGATCGTCACTGTTGAGTATGCGGGCCTCGCTTTCCAGCATCACCGGCACGCCATCGCGCAACGGGAATGCAAGGCGATCCGCACGGCATACCAGCACGGACGCATCCGCGTGCAGCCGCAGCGGAGACTTGCACAGCGGGCAGGCCAGGATTTCCAGCAGTCGCGAATCCAGCATCAGGGCTTCCTCGCCAGGCGTCCACCCAGCCACTGCAACAGGCGCGCCGCATCATCTCTTTCGAACTGGACCGTCACGCGCAGGTACCACATCCGGTCGGTGGCGAAGGCGGCACATTTTACGGCATCTTTCGCCGTCATGACGATGGGAAGCTGATCGCCGAATGCCAGATCCGCGGCCCGGAAGCGATGATGATCCGGAAATTCATGTTCGATGGGGCTCATGCCAAGGCCTCGCAGGGTTGCGAAGAAGCGCCGCGGGTTGCCGATTCCCGCCACCGCATGCACCCTGCGGCCACGCCAGTCCTGCGGCGATGTTGCCGTGCCGGCCGAAAGGCGGATGAACTGCTCCGCTTCGAGCCGCATGTGGAACGGGCGCATGACCGGCAGCTGCAGCAGATCGGCCGATTCGCCCTGGATGACCACTGCGTCCACCTTGCCCAGCCGCGCGACGGGCTCCCTCAAGGGGCCGGCCGGAAGCAGCGCGCCATTGCCGAAGCGCCGCGCGCCATCGACGACCGCGATTTCGACATCCCGTTCCAGCGCCAGATGCTGCAGGCCGTCATCGGCTATCGCCACCTGGCAGCCTGCGGCGGCCAGCAGCCGTGCTGCCTCCAGCCGGCGCACGCCGATGGCAACAGGAACGCCTGCCTCGCACGCCAGCAGCAGCGGTTCATCGCCCACTTCCGCGGAATCTTCGCCCTGCTGCACGAGGCGTGCAGCACCGTGGCGCCGCGCATTCCCACCGCCATGACCGCGGCTGATGATTCCCACGCGCCAGCCCTGCGCGCCGAGCTGCTGCGCAAGCCAGAGCACCAGCGGCGTCTTGCCATTGCCGCCCACCGTGAGGTTTCCCACGACGATGACCGGAATTCCCGGATGCCCGGCGGCCAGCAAACCCCGGTGATACAGCGCGCCACGCAAGGTCATCGCCAGTCCATACAGCACCGACAGCGGGCGCAAAAGCAGCGGCGCGCGCGGCGAATACCAGGCGGACTCCAGCCACCTTTGCAGGCTCATGCGCCGGAGTCGAACTGCAGCCGGTACAACTGCGCGTAGATTCCGCCCTGCCCCAGCAGCTGGCCATGCGTTCCCGACTCGACGATACGCCGCCCCTGCAGCACGACTATGCAATCGGCCTTTTCGACTGTGGACAGGCGGTGTGCGATCACCAGGGTGGTGCGTCCCTGCATCAGGCTCGCCAGTGCCTCCTGCACATGCCGCTCGGATTCGGAATCCAGCGCCGATGTCGCCTCATCCAGGATCAGGATAGGCGCGTCGCGCAGCAGCGCCCTGGCGATGGCAACGCGCTGCCGCTGGCCGCCCGACAGCAGCGTGCCGCGGTCGCCCAGCGGCGTGTCGAATCCCGACGGCAGTGCCGCGGCGAACTCGACCACGTGCGCAGCCTGCGCCGCCCGCTGCAACGCCTGTTCCGATACTCCCTCGAGCCCGAATACGATGTTGTTGCGCAGCGTGTCGTCGAACAACATGACGTCCTGGCCCACATAGGCGATCTGCCGGCGCAGATCCGTCAGTGCGTAATTGCGCACGTCGATGCCATCGATGTTCACGCTGCCGCGCGTAGCCTCATGCAGCCTTGGAACCAGGCCAACCAGCGTCGACTTGCCGGCGCCGGATCGTCCCACGATAGCCAACGTCTGCCCCGGCGCCACGCGCAGGGTGACATCCTCCAGTACCGGCTCTGATGCCCCCGGATAGGAGAAGCCCACGGCATCGAACTGCACATCGCCGCGCAGCCGCGCGTCGATGCGCATGCCGCCGGAGGGTTCGCGCGCGGAATCGAGCACTTCGAATATTCCGGCGCCGGCCGCAATGCCCTGCTGCAGCGGCCCACCGACATTCACCAGCCGCCGCAACGGCGCCATCACCAGCAGCATCGCAGTGATGTAACCGATGAATTCATTGACCGTCACCGCCGAGGCCAGGACCTGCGCGATGGCTACCGCGAGCACCGCTGCAAGTGCGCAGCCGGCCAGCAACTGCACCACCGGCCCGCTGATGGCACGCACATTGATCAGCCGCTGCTGGCTGCGGCGGTTCTGCTCATTCACCACGTCGAAGCGCTGCTGCAGCCACGCCTCCGCCGAGTGCGTCTTGATCAGCATATGGCTGTCCAGCGACTCCTTGGTGACGCGGGTGACGTCCCCCATCGATTGCTGGATGCGCGCGCTGTGGCGCCGGAAGCGGCGGTTGATTCCGGACAGCACCCAGCCGATGGCCGGCGCCGCCACCAGCGCCAGCAGCGTGAATTGCCAGGACTTGTAGAACATCAGCCCCAGCAGCCCGAGCAATGCCAGCGAATCGCGGATCATCACGCACAGGGAATTGGTGGCCGCTTCAGCCACCTGTTCGGCGTCGTACACCAGCCGCGACAGCATGCGCGCGCCCGATTCGCGGTCGTAGCGCGCAGCCGGCAGGTGCAGGTACTGGGCGAACAGGTCGGCACGCAGCGCCTTCACCACATGCCGCCCCACCCGGCCCGGAAAGCTGGTGGCGAGATAGTCGCCGGTGCCACGCACCAGGAACAGCAGCAGCGCGCCGAGCGGTACTGCCCAGATGGCGCGCCGATCCGGTTCGACGAAGGCGTATTTCAGGAATTTGTCGACGAACCAGGCGATGCCCGCCTCGGTGGCGGCATACATCACCATGCCCAGCACGCCGATCAGGAACAGGCCGCGCCACGGCCGGGCGTAGCCCAGCAGGCGACGATAAACCCCCCGGATATCCGCCGCACTCGCGGGCGGCGCGGTCATGGCGCGGGCGGCTGTTGTACGGTGGCGATGTCCAGCCTGGCGAAGCCCATCTTGCCCAGCACGTCCATCGCGGTGACAACGGACTGGTGCGTGGCGCGGCCATCGGCGCGCAGCACCACCCGCCCATCCCGCGCCGTCCCCGCAACCGCCGCCACGGCCGCACGCAGGGTCTCGCGGCTGGAATTGACCAGCTCACGCTCATTCACGCGGTATGCGCCCTGCTGAGTGACCGTCACCACCAGCGGCTCGGCCGACTGGTTGTCATGCGATTGCGCGCCGGCCTCGGGCAGCTGCACATGCACCCTTCCCTCATCGATGAAGGTGGAAGAGAGCATGAAGAAAATCACCAGCACCAGCAGCACATCGATCAGCGAGATCAGGTTGATCTCCGGATCCTCGGCCCGGCGCAGGTTGAATTTCAAGCCGACTCCGCGCCGTTCTCGAGCCGCTCGTTGAGCGCATCGGCAAAACGCACCACGTCGCGTTCCATCTGCACCACGAAACCGTCGACCCGTCCGCGCAGGTAACGGTAGGCGATATATGAGGGGATCGCCACGCACAGGCCAGCAGCAGTGGTGATAAGCGCCTCGGAGATGCCCCCGGACAGCAGGCGCGGATCGCCCAGTCCTCCGGCGTAGATGGCGTTGAAGGCCTTGATGATGCCCATAACTGTGCCCAGCAATCCCATCAGCGGCGTAACACCGGCAATCGTGCCCAGCGTGTTCAGGAACCTGTCCAGGTCATGCGCCACATGCCGCCCCTCATCTTCGAGGCGCTCCATCATCACGGAACGTGGCCGGTGACGATTGGCCAGGCCGGCAGCCAGCAGTCTTCCCAGGGGCGAATTGCCCTGCAGCGCCGCCACCACCTTGTCGGTGACCTGCCCGGCCTCCACGAGCGCCCAGATCCTGCGGGTGAGATCCGCTGGCACCACGCGTCGCTGCTGCAGGGTCCACAGCCTTTCGAGCACGATTGCCCCGGCGATGACCGAGCAGAGGATGATCGGCCACATGAACGGGCCGCCGGCAAGCACGATTTCCCACATGGGCGCGGATGATAGCCCAACCATCGTGCCGCGCATTCAAAGTCGCGCGTGGGGCGGGTCGCGGCACTGCGCGCCCGGCTGTTCCACCGACCAGATGCCAGGCGCGCCGCGCGACAGGCGCAGCACCTTCACTGCGCCCTGCGGGCGCAGGAGCAGCCGCAATGCGCCCTTGCCCGCGGTGGCGAAGATGCGGCGCGTAGCGCCGTCCTGCCCGTCCCGCAATTCCCGCCAGGCGGGGGATTGCCACTCGCGCCTGGCAGTGCTGGCAAGGGCAATTCCCCGTGTCGGCATCGTCTGCAGCATCGGGCCTGCTTCGTGCGGAGCGTGGGGCAACGCCAGCACCTCTGCGCTGATATCAGGCCAGGCGCCTGTGCGCCCAGCCACAGCCAGAAAGGTGCGCTCTCCGGTGCGCGCGATGATCCGGCAGCTGCCCGCCGACTCCTGCAGGGCGAACTCCACGCCGTCCCACCGCCAGCTTCTTCCGGCACAGCGTGGCAGCTCGGGTGGCGCGCCATCGACACCGGCCACGAGAACCTCATGTACCGGCATTCGCGCCTCGGCGCGCAGCAGCGCCTGCAGCGAATCGCGGTCGGCACGCTCCAGCAACAGCAGGTCAAGGCTGCCGCGGCTGCGCAGCAGTTCAGGCAACACCCGCGATTCGAAGCGGCGTCCGCCGCCGCCGAAACTCTCGCCGGTGCCTATCAGCAGCTGATGTCTGCGGGTCCGCAGCAGCAGGGCCCGCGATGCGCCCACATCCAGCAGGCGGATATCCAGCTCGCCGGTTGCCGGAAGCGCCGGGCGACTCAGGAATGCGCAGCCAAGCATTGCGGCGGCCAGGACGCGCAATCCCGCAGGCACCGGCAGCAGCACCAGCAGTACGGCTGGCACCGCCAGGCACAGCCACCAGATGCCGGGCTGAGCCCACAGCAAAGCCTGGCTCCAGTCGGTGCTGCGCGCCAGTGCCGGCCAGCCCGCGGTTGCAAGCCACCCGGCCACTGTCACCAGCAGATCCGCAATCTCCAGCCAGGGCGAGCCGGGAAGAAGATACAGCGCCGTGGCAAGCAACAGCGGCGGCACCAGCGCGAACGAGAACACCGGGATGGCGATGGCATTCACCAGGGGCCCGAGCAGCGAGAAGCTGCCGAACAACAGTATGGTCACTGGCAACAAGGCGATGGTGACCACCCATTGCACGCGCACTGCGGTTCGCAGCGACCCCGCCGCGGAAAGTTGCCCGCCCGCGAAGAACACAATGGCCGACACGGCGCAGAACGACAGCCAGAACCCGGCGCTCAGGGCAGACAGGGGATCGAACAGCAACACCGCGGCCAGCGAGGCAGCCACGCTCCATGAGGGCGTGGTCACACGCCCGCAGCAGCGGGCCGCAAGAAACGCCGCCAGCATCACCGCCGTGCGTTGCGCCGGCACCGAGAAGCCGGACAGCAGCGCATAGGCGAAGGCCAGCATCACGCCGGTTACCGCTGCAAAGGATTCGCGGCGGATGGGCAATGGCCGCCCGGGCCAGCGGCGCCAGATCAGTCGCGCCAGTCCCATGCACAGCATGGCGAAGAACGTCACATGCATGCCCGAGATCGCAACCAGATGGGTGATGCCGCTGGCGTTGAACACCCGCCATTGCGCCGGGCTGACATCACCGGTGACCCCTACTGCCAGCGCCGCCAGCAGTCCCGCAGCGGAAGGGTCGGCCACTCGGTGTGCGATGCGACTGGCAACACGCTCGCGCAGCGAGTCGATCGAGGGCGCGGCAACTGCCAGGCGCCGGTTCAGCGGTGAGACGCGCACGCGCGCACGTGCACTGATGTGGTCGCGCAGCAGTTGTCGACGGGCGATGGCATCAGCGCCGCTGTCCGCTGCCTCGAACTGCACGAGCAGCTGCCATTGCTCCCGCGCACGGGGAGCGATGGCGCCGGGATAGGAAAGACGGACCCGCAGCTCCCGCTGCGGCTCGCGCGCGGGACGCACCCAGGCGTCGAACTGCCAGCCCTCTTCCGTCGCGGCCGGGATGGTCGCGATCCGTGCGAGCACCAGCCGGCGCTCATCGCAGTCGTAGCGGGCGCCGAGTATCTGTCCGGCGCTGAACTGCGCATAGAGAAATCCGGCCAGCAGGATCAGCCCCACGCGCTTCCATGGCGAGAGCAGCAGTGCCGCGGCCAGGCCCGCCATCGTCCAGGTCAACGGCGCCTGCAGTGCGCCTGGAGTCCACAGCGCCAGCAGAACCCCGCACAACAGCCATGCTGCACTCATCCCTTTACCAGCAGAAGCTGTGTCGAATCCGCATTCCCTGCGTGGTGGCTGCCGTGGCCTGCTAGAGTTTCAGGTTCCATGCCTCGTCGTTTCTTCCTCAGGTTCCAGCCCATGGCCGCAAAGCTGCGCGGAAGCTGGTATTTCCAGCTGCTGGGCCCGCGCATCGCGGACTCGCGCCTGTGGGGAGTGAACCGCCGCGCCATCACCGCTGCTTGCGGCGCCGGTGTGGCCATTGCCTTCATTCCACTGCCGGCCCACCTGCTGTTCGGGCTGGCTGCGGCGGTGATCTGGCGGCTGAATATTCCGGCCATGTGCGGCACGCTGCTGGTGTTGAATCCGCTGACGGCTGTCCCGATCTACTACCTGGCCTACAGGGTCGGTGTACTGCTGCTGGGCCTGCCGGCAGGCAGCTTCAGCTTCGCCGTGAGCTGGGCCTGGTTGCAGAACGGACTGGGCAGCATCTGGAAGCCCTTTCTGCTGGGCTGCCTGGTCTGCGGCATTGTCTTCGGGTACCTGGCCTACGGAGCGCTGGAGCTGGCCTGGCGGCTCAGCACGGTGAACAGGCTAAACGCGCGACGCAAACCCGTCAGGGGGCAATAGACGCCTGTTCCTGCAGTTTTCCGTCGGTGAGGACCACCACCCGCTCCATCCTCGCCGCAAGACGCAAGTCATGCGTCACCACCACCAGGCTGGTGCCGCGATCGCGGTTCAGCTCCAGCATCAGGTCGAATACCTGCAGTGCATTGGCGCCATCCAGATTGCCCGTGGGCTCATCGGCCAGCACCAGCAAGGGCTCTGCCACCAGCGCACGCGCCACCGCCGCACGCTGGCGCTCGCCGCCGGAGAGCTGGTGCGGGCGATGGTTCAATCGCGCGCCCAGGCCCACGCGCTCCAGCAGCGCGCCGGCGCGTGCCCGCGCCTCGGCAGCCGGAGTACGACGCACCAGCAAGGGCATGGCTACATTTTCCAGCGCGGAAAATTCCGGCAGCAGGTGATGGAACTGGTACACGAATCCCAGCGTGCGGTTGCGCAGCTCGCAGCGCGCACGCTCCGCCATCGAATGGATGTCCTGCCCCTGCACCAGCACCTGTCCGCTCTCGGGACGATCGAGGCCGCCCAGTACCTGCAGCAGCGTGGTCTTGCCCGAGCCCGACGCGCCGACGATGGCGATGCGTTCGCCAGGGGCCACTGACAGTTCGACGCCGCGCAGCACCTGCAGCGTGCTGCCGCCTTCCTGGAAGCCACGCGTGACGGCGCGCGCATGCAGTACCGGCTCAGTCATGGCGCAGGGCCTCCGCCGGCGCCAGGCGCGATGCGCGCCAGGCGGGATAAGTAGTGGCCAGGATGCACAGCAGCAGCGCCACGCCGCTGATCCGCGCCACATCCCGCAGCTGCACCTGTGCCGGCAAGTCGCTCATGAAGTACACGCTCGCATCCAGAAACTTCATTCCGGTCACCTTCTCCAGTCCATGCACCAGGCGCTCGAGATTCACCGACAGCAGCGCGCCCAGCCCGATGCCGCCGGCCACGCCAGCCAGCCCGATCATCGCACCCTGCACCAGGAAAACCGCCTGGATGTTGCGTGGCGCGGCACCCAGCGTGCGCAGGATGGCGATGTCCGCCGACTTTTCCTTCACCACCATTACCAGTGTGGCCACGATATTGAAGGCCGCGATGGCGACGATCATGAACAGGATGACGAACAGCATGGACTTGGTCATCTGGATGGAGCGGAAGAAATTCGGATGGATGCGCGTCCAGTCGCTGACGAAGTAGCCGCCACCCAGGTCCAGCGCCAGCTGCCGTACCAGTTCCGGGGCCTGCAATGGATCGGCCAGCGCCAGGCGGATGCCGGTGACGGCATCGCCCATCCTGTACAGGCGCGCGGCATCGGCCATGTTCAGCAGCGCCAGGCCCCGGTCGTATTCGTACATGCCCGAGCGGAAAATGCCCGCAACCACAAAACTGCGCTTGCGCGGCTCAAGCCCCGTGGGAGTAACCACGCCCTCCGGGATGATCACTATCACCTTGCCGCCGACGCCCACCTGCAGTTCACGCGCCAGCGCTTCGCCCAGCACGATGCGCCAGGCGCCCGGCTGAAGTGCATCCAGCGAGCCCGATACCAGCGTGCGTCCGATGCCGACGATGGCCTTTTCCTGCACGGGATCGATGCCGCGCAGCTGCGTGCCTGCCAGCTTCGCACCGGCCGACAGCATGGCACGCGTCTCCACATAGGGCACCGCACCGATTACGCCCGGCATCGCCGCCGCGCGCTGCTGGGCGCGCCGCCAGTCGGGCAGTGACTCCTCCAGCCCCATCAGCGTGGCATGGGAAGTGACGGTGAGGATGCGCGCGCGCAGCTCATGCTCGAAGCCGTTCATCACCGACATCACCACCAGCAGCACGGCGACGCCCAGCGCGAGGCCCAGCACGCTGATGGCTGTTATGAAGGACAGGAAGCCGCGCCGATGCCCGGACCTCAGGTACCGCGTGCCGACCAGCCACTCATAGCGTTGACGCAGCGACATGAGCTACTCGTAGCGCAAGGCTTCGGCCGGGGAGATGGATGCGGCACGCAACGCCGGATAGACGGTGGCTGCCGCAGTCACCAGCAGCGCACTGCCGGCCACCAGCAGCACATCCATGCGATGCAGCTCCGAAGGCACCTGCGTGAAGTAATAGACATCCGCGTCGAACAGCTGCACGCCGAACACATCGTTCAGCCACTGCAGTATCGGCCCCACGTTCCTGGCGATCCACACACCCAGCAGCACGCCCGCCGACACGCCGATCCAGCCGATCAGCAGGCCCTGCGTGATGAACACCTTCGCCACCGTGGCAGGCCCCGCGCCCAGCGTGCGCAGGATGGCGATGTCGGTTCGCTTGTCGGTGACCACCATCACCAGCATGGCGACGATATTGAAGGCCGCCACTCCCACCACCAGCAGCAGGATCAGCGCCATCATCGTCTTCTCGATGCGGATGGCGCGGAAATAACTGGCGTGCTCCTGCGTCCAGTCGCGCACCTCTACCCGGCCACTGTCTTCGCCAACGGCAGCGCGAACGCGCCGCGCCAGGTCCGGCGCAGACAGCGCATCGTCGCTTTCCACGGCAAGACCCACTGAGCCGGACCGTGCAGCGCCCAGTGCCAGCAGCATGTCCGGCGTGCCGAAGGCCAGCGAGCCATCGTGATCCTGGATGCCCGCCTCGAATATCGCCGCCACGGTGAACTGACGCAGCCGCGCCTCCGGCACTCCGTCGCCCGTCACAGTGGGCACGAGCAAGGTCATCGCATCACCCGCCGCGACCCCGAGCTGCTCGGCTACCAGCCGGCCCAGGATCAGTGACTGGCCATCATTCATGCCGGAGGTATTTCCCTCTACCAGCAGGGGCTGCAGTTCCTGCAGGGTCACCGGCGCTGCCGCCCGCAACTGCAATGGCATCATCTCGAGCTGGCCAACAGCGAGCACCTGCAACTCGGCATAGGGCTCCGCCACTTTCACGCCAGGTATCGGTGCAACCTTCGACGCCAGCGCGTTCCAGTCCACTTCCTGCCCCGGCAATGCGCTGATCCGCACGGGCGACGTCAGCGCCAGCAGCCTGGTGCGCAGCTCGGACTCAAAACCGTTCATCACGGACAGGATCACGATGAGTGCGGCCACACCGACCGCGACACCACCCAGCGACACCCAGGTGATGAACGAGACGAAGAATCGATGCGCGCGCGCACGCGCGTAGCGCAGTCCGACAAACAGTGGCAGGGGATGGAACATGGGCGCAGGCATTCTTGCACGAGCAGGAAAAATAGCGACGCAATTCACGCTTTGCCATGCCTGCCCGGTACCGGGGTGTTCAACTGCGCCGCCCGGCACTGCTATAGTCGGCGCATGAAGAAGATGCTGGCACTGATGCTGGCTCTGTCCGTCGGACCGCTGACGGCAGAGACACTGGCCGTCGGAGACCAGGTGCAGCTGCGACCGGTCTCGCGGGAAATGCCCCAGCGCGGCAGCCTGATGAAAACGGTCGAGGCGCAATTCGGCGCACCCCGGACCAAGCACGACGCCGTGGGCCAGCCGCCCATCACGCGCTGGGACTACGAAGGCTTCAGCGTCTATTTCGAATACCAGCACGTCGTGCACGCAGTCGCCGTCGAGACTCCCTGATCCCAGGCTGTTGACGACCGTGCAGGGGCGCGGAGCTGCGGCTATGCTGCGCGGCTCCTGTTGCCCTCCACTCCTGCCATGAAACGCCTTGCAGAACTGCCCTTGCCCGACGCGGGCCATCCCGTGCAGTCCTGGAACCTGGCAATGCCCGGTGCGCGAGCCCTGGCGATCGCCGAGGCGGCGGCGGCCGATACCCGCCCCTGGGTGCTGGTGGTACCCGAGGCGCGCGCCCTGGACCAACTGCAGCAGGCATTGCGATTCTTCGCCGCCGGGCTGGAGATCCTGCGGCTGCCCGACTGGGAAGTCCTGCCCTACGAGTCCTTCTCCCCGCTGCCTGATCTGGTGTCCGATCGGCTCGCCACCCTCGCTCGTCTGCCACGGCTGACGCGGGGCGTGCTGCTGCTGAGCGCGGAGTCACTGCTGCAACGGCTGCCGCCCACCGGCTACATAGAGGGCCGGGCCTTTGATCTGGCGAGCGGACAGACTTTCTCCATGAAGGAGGTTGCGGCCCAGCTGGCGCGTGCCGGCTACCAGCCGGTGGCGCAGGTGGGCGCACCCGGAGAATTCGCCGTGCGCGGTTCCCTGTTCGACGTGTTTCCGATGGGTCACTCCCAGCCGCTGCGCATCGACCTGTTCGACGATGTCATCGACAGCATCCGTCACTTCGATCCCGACACACAGCGTTCACTGGAAAAACTGGAACGCCTGCGCCTGCTGCCGGCGCGCGAGGTGCCGCTGGATGAGGACGCATGCCGGGAATTCCGGCGGCGTTACCGGCAGCGCTTCGAGGGCGACCCCACCAAGTCCGTCATTTACCGCGGGCTGCGACAGAACACTGGCCCGGCGGGCATCGAGTTCTACCTGCCGCTGTTCTTCGATCGCACCTCTACCCTGTTCGACTATCTGCCCGCCAATCCCGTGTTCGTCACCGAGCCGGCACTCGGACCCCGCCTGCAGCAGCTGTGGGAGGACATTCGTGCCCGGCACGAAGAGCGGCGGCATGACATCGAGCATCCGGTGCTGGATCCTGCCGAGCTGTTCATCGAACCTGAACAGGCGCTGCGGCAGATTGACCTGCAGGCCAGGGTATCGATTGACGCCGGTGGTGAATCCCGTGCGCCGATCAAGGCGCCACCTGCGCTGAACCTGGATACGCGAACCACGGAGCCGCTGGCGCCACTTGCTGCCTTTCTACTTGGATACAGCGGAAGAGTACTGCTGACTGCAGACTCGCCGGGCCGGCGGGAGGTGCTGCAGGATCTGCTGCGCGCAGCGGGCCTGACCTCGCAGCCCGTGACAGGCTGGCGGGCATTCCTGGAATCCTCCGCAGCGCTTTGCCTGACGGTGGCGCCCGATGCCACCGGCCTGTCGCTGGAGCAGCCAGCCCTCACACTGCTTGCGGATGGCGAGTTGTTTGGCCGCCATGCCCAGCAGGAACGGCGGCGGCGGCGCACGCAGCTGGATCCTGCCGCCATCCTGCGCGACCTGCAGGATCTTTCGGCCGGCGCACCTGTAGTGCATGTGGAATATGGCGTGGGCCGCTACGTCGGCCTGCAACCCATGCAGGTGGCAGGCGAGGACGGCGAGTTCCTCGTCATCGAATATGCCGGCGGCGATCGCATCTATGTTCCGGTGGCCGCGCTGCATCTGGTCAGCCGTTACACCGGCGCCGCGCCCGATGCCGCGCCGCTGCACAAGCTGGGCAGCGACCAGTGGGCCAAGGCCCGGCGGCGCGCCAGTGAACAGGTGCGCGATGTTGCCGCCGAACTGCTGGACCTGTACGCCCGGCGCCAGGCGCGCAAGGGCCGTGCGCTGGCTGCGGATGAAGGCGATTACCGCGCCTTTGCGGCGGCCTTTCCCTTCGAGGAAACCCCCGATCAGCGCGAGGCCATCGCCAACGTACTGCGCGACATGGCCTCCGACCGGCCCATGGATCGTGTGGTATGCGGCGATGTGGGCTTCGGCAAGACCGAGGTGGCGATGCGCGCGGCCTTCGTCGCCGTGCAGGCAGGGCGCCAGGTAGCGGTATTGGTGCCCACTACCCTGCTGGCCGAGCAGCACGCGGCGAATTTCCGCGACCGCTTCGCCGACCTGCCGGTACGCATCGAGTCACTGTCCCGCTTCCGCAATGCCGCTGCTTCGCGCGACATACTCGCGCAGCTCACGGATGGTCGCGTGGACATCGTGGTGGCCACGCACCGGCTGCTGCATGCCGATGCGCGGTTCAAGGACCTGGGGCTGATCATCGTCGACGAGGAACACCGCTTCGGTGTGCGCGACAAGGAAAAACTGAAGGCGCTGCGCGCGGAAGTGCATGTGCTGACCCTGACGGCCACGCCCATCCCGCGCACACTGAACATGGCCCTGGGCGGCCTGCGCGAGCTGTCGCTGATCACCACGCCGCCGGCCGGGCGCGTGGCCATCCGCACTTCGGTTGCCGAGTGGCATGCGCCGGCCATCCGCGAGGCGGTGCTGCGCGAGCTGCGCCGTGGCGGACAGATCTACTTCGTGCACAACGAAGTCCAGACCATCGAGAAGATCGCGGAGGACCTGCGCCGCATCGTGCCGGAGGCCAGCCTGCGGATCGGCCACGGCCAGATGCGCGAGCGCGAGCTGGAACAGCTGATGGTGGATTTCTACCATCGGCGCTTCGACCTGCTGCTATGCACGACAATCATCGAGAGCGGCATCGACGTGCCCACCGCCAACACCATCCTGATCAACCAGGCCGACCGTCTGGGCCTGGCGCAGCTGCACCAGCTGCGCGGCCGCGTCGGGCGCTCGCATCATCGCGCCTTCGCCTACCTGCTGGTCGCCTCGCGCAAGGCGCTGACCCAGGATGCCGCGCGACGGCTCGAGGCAATCGAATCGCTGGAGGAGCTGGGCGCCGGTTTCGTACTCGCCACGCATGACCTGGAGATCCGCGGTGCCGGCGAGTTCCTGGGCGAGGCGCAGAGCGGAGAACTGACGGAGGTGGGCCTGGCGCTGTACCTGGACCTGCTGGACTCTGCGGTGCGCACCCTGAAGGCTGGTGGTGACCCCTCCTCCACCGCAACGCTGGCAGCCAGCTCGGAGGTCAACCTCCACCAGCCCAGCTTCCTGCCGGCCGACTATGTTGGCGATGTGCAGACGCGCCTCGGCCTGTACAAGCGCATCGCCGCTGCGCCGGATGCGCAGGCCCTCGATGACCTGCAGGCGGAAATCGGTGACCGCTTCGGCGCATTGCCCGCCGCAGCTTCCTGCCTGTTCCAGGCGGCGCGCATCACCTTGCAGTGCCGGCAGCTTGGCATCCGGCGCTTCGATGTGGGCGCGCAGTCCAGTTACCTGGTGTTCGAGGAGCAGAACCAGGTGGATCCTGCGGCGGTGATCCGCCTCATCCAGCGTGATCCGCGCGTCTTCCGCCTGGAGGGCTCGCTGAAGCTGCGCGCCGCCCGTGGCGCGCCACCCGAGGGCCGGTTCGCACTGGCCCAGCAGCTGCTGGCCTCCCTGCATTAGAATCCGGTGATGAACAAGCGCCTCGCAAGGATCTGCTGCCTCGCACTGGCACTGGCTGCCAGCCTGCCAGCCATCCCGCAGACTGCCGGGCGTTACACCATCGAGTTCGTGCTGTTCCGCAATGACACCGACCGCAGCGGCCAGGACGGCTCGGCCACTGCGTCGCTGCGCAGCGCGGAGACGGATCTGCCGGTAACGTTAGTACCCCCCGTTTCGCGCCGGCTGGGAACTGCGGCCTCAAAACTGCGCAGCACGGGCGGCTACCGCATCCTTGCGCATGTGGCGTGGAGCCAGCCCCCCGCGGCATGGAATTCGCGGCGCGGCGTGCCGGTGTCAGCGCTGGGCCTGAATGTTCCCGGCTTGAGCGGCAACGTCATCCTGGAGCGCGGCCAGTACCTGCACCTGGGTTTCGACCTGAAATACCAGGACGGCGAACGCAGCCTGCAACTGGCCGAAGTGCGACGCATCAAGCTGGAAGAGGCGCAGTACTTCGATCATCCCCAGCTCGGCATCATCGCGCTGGTCACCAGCGACAACTGACGCCAGATCCACCCCCGGGGTTCAGTCCGGAGCCTGGTTCAACTCGCCGCGCATCGCGCTCTTGGCTTCGCGCAGCGCCTGCTCGGCGCGCTCCACCAGCCGCTGCGGCGACTCCTCGTCACGATGCGGCACTACAGTGGCCAGGCCAGCGGTGACAGTGACGAATTTCTGCGTCTGCGAGCGCGGATGATGCACGCGCATCTCTGCAACCTTGCGTACGGTGGCCTGGGCATGTTCCACCACGCCGCCCACCGAAACGCCGTCACGATGCGCGGCAAGCACTGCAATGGCCGCTCCGTCCCAGCGGGCCACCACGTCGCTGCCGCGCCGGAATGATCCGCCGATGGTGCGGGCAATGCGCTTGAGGCAGGTGTCGCCCGCCGCCTTGCCGTAGGTTTCGTTGTAGGCAGCCAGTGCGTCGATGTCGAACAGCGTCAAGGTCAGCGGGCGCTCCTCGCGACGCGCAATGCGCCATTCGCGTTCCAGCAACTCACCGAACCAGGCCCGCGACGACAATCCGGTTACCCGGTCCTCACGCACCCAGCCAGGCAACCCATCCGCGCCGCGGTCCGCGGATCGCAGCCGGCCGCTGGCATCACGGAAAAAACCCACATAGTGCGTGACCTGCCCGTCACTGCCGCGCAGCGGCTGCAGGTACATCTCGTTCCAGATCAGTTCGCCGTTCTTGCGGTAGTTGCGCAGCAGCGCCCGGCACTCCTCGCCGCGCCCCAGCTGTTCGCGGATGCGGCGCCGGCCATCCTGCTCGCGGTCCGTACCCTGCAGGATGCGCAGGTTGCTGCCGATCACCTCGCCGGCGGGATATCCGGTCATGACTTCAAATGCCGTGTTGACGTACAGCACCGGAAAATCTGCTGCGCGCGCGTCGCAGATGGCGATGCCTTCTGGCGCAGAATCCAGCACGCTGCGCACGAACACCGTGTCGAACTGTTCCATCTTCACTACCTAGCTCAGGACCAGTTCAGGTGGCCGATCGCAGCGCTCCAGCCATTCGCGGCATTGCTGATATTCCGTAGAGGCCTGCAGCGTAGCGCGGTCCGGCGCCTCGCGCCCACGCATGCGCAGCACACGCATCTGGCTGGCCGGACCAGGTTGCGACTTCAGGCCGTCGATGAGTTCCATCACGCTGGCGCGCCGATTGCACACCGGCAACACATCGCAGCCGGCGTCCAGGGCCGCCTCGGCCCGCGCCACCACGCCGCCCATCACGGTGGCGCCTTCCATGGTCAGGTCATCGGCGAATACGACGCCGCGAAAATCCAGCTCACCCCGCAGGATCTCCCCGACCCAGCGCCGCGAGAAACTTGCCGGTACGGAGTCCACGGCCGGAAACAGCACGTGGCCCATCATCACGGCCGGCAGCTCATTGGGGATCAGCCGCCGGTAAGGCAGCATGTCGGCAGTGAGATCGGGCAGGTCGCGCCGGTCCACTGGCAGTGCCAGATGCGAGTCGGCCACTACCGCGCCATGGCCCGGGAAATGTTTGGCTGTAGCCGCCATGCCGGCGTGCTTCATGCCCTGCATGGTGGCCAGTGCCAGCTTCGAGACGATCTCGGCATCGGCGTGATAAGCCCGGTCACCGATGATCTCCGATACGCCGTAGTCCAGATCCACGCAGGGCGCGAAGGAGAAATCCACACCGACGGCGCGCAGTTCGGCCGCCATCAGCCAACCCATGGCGCGGGCCATCTGCAGGCCCTGCTTCGGGTCGAGGTTGTATTCCAGGCCGATCCGGCGCGCCGGTGGCAGCACCGAGAAACCGCTGCGGAAGCGCTGTACGCGCCCCCCTTCATGGTCAACGGCAACCAGCAGTGGCGCGGCCCGCAAGGAACGGATGTCGGCAACCAGCGCGGCCAGCTGCTCCGGGTTGTCGTAGTTGCGGGTGAAGAGGATGACGCTGCCCACCAGCGGATGGCGCAACAGCTCACGGTCTTCCGCCGTCAGCGTCTTGCCTGCCACATCGACCATCAGCGGACCCAATGTCATCGTCAGCTCCCCGGACCATCCAGTACCGCCACGGATTCGACATGGCTGGTATGCGGAAACATATCGACGATACCAGCCGCCTGCAGCGAAAAACCGTGCTCGGCTACCAGTATCCCCAAATCACGCGCCAGGCTGCCAGGGTGGCAGGACACATAGACCAGACGCCTGGGAGCCAGCCGGGCCAGTGCCGGCAGAACATCGGCAGCGCCGGTGCGCGGAGGATCCACGAGCACATGCGTGAAGGGACTTCTGCCCGCCAGCGCAAGACAACGCTCACCTGCCTCGGGTCCGGCCAGGTTGCCAACTTCGAAGCGCACATTGGTCAGGCCATTGGCCCGGCCATTGAGCCGCGCCCGCTCGATCAACCCGGCATCCCCTTCGACGCCGACCACCTCGCCGGCAGTACGCGCCATGGGCAGGGTGAAATTGCCCAGCCCGCAGAAAAGATCCAGCACCCGCGCGCTGCCGTCGAGTTGCAGATGCCCAAGCACCTGGCCGATGAGCTGCCGGTTCATGGCTGCATTCACCTGGATGAAATCCGCCGGCAGGAACTTCAGCCGCAGATCATATTCCGGCAGTTCGTACCACAGCTCGGGTGCCTCTCCTTCCAGTACCTCGAGCTGATCGGGCCGGCCCGCCTGCAGCAGCCAGCGCACCGCATGGCGCTGCTCGAACTCCCGCAGCTTCTGCCGATCCTGCCCCGACAGCGGCGACAGTGTGCGCATCACCAGCACGGTGGCGTTGTCGCCCACGGCTACTTCGATCTGCGGCACACGCGTGGGAATCGACAGCTGCGTGAGCAGTTCCGACAGCGCTCCGACCATATCGCCGACCGGCGGCACCAGCACCGGACATTGCCGCACATCCGCCACGAAGCTGCTCATCTTCTCGCGAAAACCGACCAGCGAGCGCTCCTTGGCATGCACGTAACGCGCGCCCAGGCGGGCGCGACGCCGGTAGGCCCAGGAGTCACCGGCAAGCGGCGCGAGCCATTCGCGCGGCTCGACCTTGCCGATGCGACGCAGGGTTTCCCGCAGCATTCCATCCTTCACCCGCAGCTGGGCATCCGGCGACAGATGCTGCATGGAGCACCCACCGCAGATCCCGAAATGCGCACAGCCTGGCTCGATGCGTTCGGCGGAGGCCTGCAGCACCTGCACCAGCTCCGCCTCATCGTGACTGCGCTCGCGCTTGCGGATGCGGTACTCCACCACTTCGCCCGGCAGCGCACCGGCCACGAAGACGGTCTTGCCACCGGCGCCGGCACGCACCACGCCCCAACCCTCGTGGTTGAGCGCGTCCACCTGCGCTGTGAAGCTCTCTTTCAACGCGCTGCGACTGCGTCCCATAACCTCAGGAACTCGGCATGATGCGGCTCTCCAGAATCGCGCAGCAGGATGCGCACGCGCTCGCGCTCGGCCTCCCACTCGCCACGGTCCAGCCGTCCGCGCGTCAGCTCGAACGACAGGAAAATGAGCCAGGTATTGAGTACATCCGTCTCGCAATAACGCCGGATGCCGATGATGTCTTTTTCGCGCCATGCGTCCCAGACCTGGGCACCGGAGAAGCCCATCTTGCCCGGCAGGCCGAGCAGGGCTGCGACATTGGCCAGGCCCGCCCGGCCGCGAGCCTGGAAGCCGGCCAGCACATCCATCAGGTCCAGATGGCGCCAGTGAAAGCGCGACAGATAGTTGTTGTAGCGGAAGGCCGTATCTTCATCCCCTGTTTCCCAGTAACGCGCAGCCCGCACTCCATGCAGCAGGCAGCGGTAGTTCATCACCGGCAGGTCGAAGCCGCTGCCATTCCAGGAAACCAGGTCCGGCGTGAAGCGTTCGACACCTTCGAAAAACCGCGCCAGCAGCTCCGGCTCCTCGCTGTGCTCATCGCCCAGGCTCCACACACGCAGTGAATCTGCGCGGCGCAGAACACAGGAGATGGCCACGATCCGGTGCTGCTCGATGGGCAGGAAATCCGATCCCGTCTGCTGCCGGCGCAGCGCGAACATGGCCGCGGCAACCTCCACATCCGGCAATTCCGGCAGGCCCAGCAGACGGCGGCCATAGGCCACGTCCGGAATGGTCTCGATGTCGAAGACCAGGTGGTTCATCGCACCGGGAACATCAGCGCGTTGCGCGCCGCGCGGCGAGCATCAGCGCCTTCATGTCGCGCACCGCGGCGGCCAGGCCGGCAAACAGCGCGCGCCCGACGATGGAGTGGCCGATGTTCAGCTCCACCAGCTGCGCGATGGCAGCCACCGGCTGTACGTTGTGGTAATCAAGCCCGTGGCCGGCGTTGACGACCAGGCCCAGCGAAGCCGCTTGCTGCGCGGCCCGCTGCAGGCGCTGCAGCTCCACGGCTCGTTTCGCGCCATCGGCTGCCGCATAGGCGCCGGTATGCAATTCGATGACCGGCGCACCCGTGCCGCGCGCGGCTTCTATCTGGCGCTCATCCGGATCGATGAACAGCGAGACGCGGATTCCGGCTGCTGCCAGTTCTGCTGTCGCGTCGCTCAGCCGCGATGCATCGCGCATCACATCCAGGCCGCCCTCGGTGGTGATCTCCGCGCGCTGTTCCGGCACCAGGCAGCAGTCGGCCGGGCGCAGGCGCGCGGCGATGCCGATCATCTCGCGCGTGACGGCCATTTCGAGGTTGAGGCGCGTCTGCATCAGCGGCTGCAGCGCGAAGACATCGGCGTCGACAATGTGGCGCCGGTCTTCGCGCAGATGCATGGTGATGCTGTCGGCTCCCGCCTGCTCAGCCAGCAATGCGGCATGGACAGGATCCGGATGACGCGCCCGGCGCGCCTGGCGCACGGTGGCCACGTGATCGACATTGACTCCCAGCGCGATACCCGAACCCGGCTGCATCTCCCCTCCGCTCAACGACCCGGCCGGCCGAGGCCGAGCAGGGACTTTGCCACATCGCGCGTTTTCAGGCTGCGGCCTTCAAGGCAGCGGTCCAGCGCCGAACGCAGCTGCGGACGCAGGCGATCGGCCACTGCAGGGTCGGCGAATTGCTCTTCCTCGAGGTCCGGCAGCCCATAGCCCAGTGCATCGAGCAGCCGCTTCTCGAACAGCCGCAGTTCGCGCTGTGGCGCGGCCTCCAGACGCAGGCCATCCAGGGCCGCGGCATAGTGCTGGTACAGCGGCGGCACCGGGTCGTGCCGGATCGTCAGCAGCAGGAGCAGCTCGCTCAGGTACCAGGCGGACATCAATCTGGCAGCCGGCATCGGGATCATGCGCCGCTCGCGCGGATCCGGCTCTGCGCCCGTCAGGCGGGGCGCATCGCCGCGACCCGCCCAGGAAACCAGCAGCGGAACGAAGGGCTGCATCACTCCGGCCAGCCGCGCCTGCGGCCCGCGCACGCCCTGCGCGAACACACTGACACGGCCGTGATCGTATGTGAACAGTTCGAAGATGCGGCCGCGCTCGCCCCAGGGATGGTGGTGCAGCACATAGGCAGCAGTGTGCTCGGCGCGTTGCACGCCCTATTCCAGGCCAAGCTGCCGCAGCGCATGGGCGTTGTCGGCCCAGTCCTCGCGCACCTTGACCCACAACTCCAGGTGCAGGCGGCGCCCCAGCAGCTCGTTCAGCTCCTTGCGCGCCTGCGTGCCGATGCGCTTCAGGCGCTCGCCGCGCGCGCCGATCACGATGGGCTTCTGTCCTTCCCGGTCCACCCAGATCACGGCATGGATGATCAGCTGCCCGTCATCCTCGCTGCGCGATTCCACTTCCACTGCGATGCCATAGGGCAGTTCTTCGTTCAGTTCGAGTGTCAGCTTCTCGCGGATGTTTTCCGCGATCCGGAAATCCTCGCTGCGATCGGTGACCTGCTCCGGCGGGAACAATGCTGGTGACTCCGGCAGGTGCCGTGCAATCACCTGCACCAGACGCTGCACGTCCCGGGCATCTCTGGCGGATATGGGAACGACTTCGGCAAAGGCATGGCGCGCACCCAGCTGGGCCAGATAGGGCAACAGCTGCTCACGCTGCTTCACCGTGTCGATCTTGTTCACCACCGCGACTACCGGATGACCGGATTCGCTGGCGCGCGACAACGCCAGTGCGTCCTCTTCGCCGAAACGCAGGGCCTCGACTACCAGCACCACCACATCTGCATCCAGCGCGGCGGCGGCGGCGGTGCGGTTCATGGCGCGATTCAGGGCGCGCCCCTGCTGGCGGTGCAGCCCCGGGGTGTCGACGAAGGCGATCTGTGCGTCGGGGAGATTGACCAGCCCCAGCACGCGATGCCGCGTGGTCTGCGGACGCGGCGTAACGATGGATATCTTCTGGCCGGTCAGCGCATTCAGCAGCGTGGACTTGCCCACGTTCGGACGTCCGACCAGCGCCGCGAAGCCGCAGCGATGCACTTTGGCTGGGGAGTTACTCATCTGGACCACCTCGCGTTCAGCTGCTCGAGCAGGCCCGCGGCAGCCTGCTGCTCGGCGCGGCGGCGGCTGGAACCGCTGCCGGCAGCTTCGATAGGCCGGGAATCCCCTTCCAGCTGCGCCACGCAGCGCACCGCGAAAGTCTGTTCATGTGGCTCGCCCACGGCGCCGTCGAGCACATAGGCGGGCAGCGATTCACCGCGACCCTGCAGCAACTCCTGCAGCAGTGTCTTTGAGTCTTTCAGTTCGCTGTCCGGCTGCAACTCGGCAATCATGGTCTCGTACAGCCGCAGCACCAGCGCGCGCACCTCGGCCAGGCTGCCATCCAGGTAGACAGCGCCGAACAGCGCCTCCGTGGCATCGGCCAGAATGGATTCGCGCCGGAATCCGCCGGTGCGCAATTCCCCGCTGCCCAGCCGGAGCACGGCACCGATGCCGATGCGCGCACCGATCTGCGCCAGCGGCCCGGCACTGACCAGCCGCGAACGCAGACGGCTGAGATCCCCCTCGTCCGCATCCGGAAAGCGGCGGAACAGCTCCTCGGCAATGACCATGCCCAGCACGGCATCGCCGAGAAATTCGAGTCGTTCGTTGTTGTCGTCGGTGGCGCTGCGGTGTGTCAGTGCCGCCATGAACAGGCTGGACTGTTGCGGCTCGCGCCCAAGCAATTCGCGCAGCCAGGCCGCGGTTGCATCCTGCGGACCTGGTGCAATCATTTCGTTATCCTGGTTGCGGATGGCCGGCTACTTCACCGTGGCGCGCTTGTCGAAGTGCACCAGCAGGGAAATGCCCCCGAACAGCTTCACCTGGTCCTCGTAGTTCGCCTCGATCACCCACTGCTCGCCTTCGCGCATCACGGAAATATCGTTCACCATCGGGTAGTCGATGCTGTCGATATCCCAGTGCCGCTGCAGCGCCTTGCGCACTTCCGTGGGGTTCAACTGACCCCCGGCGTCATCCTTGTATTCGCCGGCCGTCTGGGTGAGCGACTTGCTGACTTTCAAGTAGTTGAGATACAGCGGGGTCAGCCTGAGCACGGCGTATCCGACGATTGCCAGTGGAAGAAGCAGAAACAACCAGCCTATGAAGGTAATGCCATTCTGACGCCGACGCATGCCCGCCTCCGCTGTCCAGTTATTCAATGCGTGTACCGATCCTGGCCCAGGTGATCCACGGTGAACGTTGCAGGTCCAGGTTGAACCAGATTCGCCGCGCGGCGCCCACCAGGTTTGCCTCAGGCACGAAGCCCCAGTAGCGGCTGTCCGCGCTGTTGTCGCGATTATCACCGATCACCATGTAGTTGCCAGCCGGCACGGTGATTTCTGCGTAGTCGCCCCGGTCAGCGCCGGCGACGCCGTCGGGCGCCGACTGCTCCTCGCACTGGTAACCGCGCTCGATGTTGCGATTGCAGGAGGGGAGCCTGGGCCCGCCCAGGTCCCACGGAGAACGGCAGGAAAGGGTGTGATGGACATGCTCGCCAGTGTGCACTTCCGTCAGCCGCATGTTCTCGTAGCAGCCGTCGGAGTAACGCCCGATCTCGCTCTGCTCCAGTGGCTGGTCGTTGACGTAGATCAGGTCACCGATGATCTTCACGCGATCGCCTGCCAGGGCCACCACCCGCTTTATGTAGTTCATGGTCGGATCGGGAGGATAGCGGAACACGATCACGTCGCCGCGACTGGGCTCATGCAGGCTCACGAACTTGGTGTTCAGTACCGGCAGGCGCAGCCCGTAGTAGTACTTGTTCACCAGGATGAAATCGCCGGCCTGCAGTGTCGGCATCATGGAATCGGTGGGGATGCGGAACGGCTCGAACAGGAACGAACGCAGCGCCAGCACCAGCACCACCACCGGCACCATGCTGCGCGCGTAGTCCACCACCCCGGGCTCGGGGATGGCCACAGCGGAATGGCCGGCGCGGACCGCTGCCCGCGCGCGCACGCCGCGCAGCCACCAGGCATCCAGGGCCCATATCACTCCGCCCACCAGCGACACCAGCACCAGGACCAGCGAGAAATCCAGCCGTTCGGAACGGAACAGCCGCAAGGCGCCTGCGATCAGCAGAAAAGGAAACACCGCATAGGCAAGACGCAGCGGCGCTGGATCCTGGGCAAGGGCCGGAAGGGCCGCAAGCCGTCGTCGTGGGCGCAGGAACCAGTCATCGACGACCACCAGCACCGCGACCGGCAGCAGCAGCATGGACAGCACCCAGATGATCTGCTCGAACACAGCGAACCTCCGCTTACTTGCGACCGACTTTCAGCACCGCCAGGAAGGCTTCCTGCGGTATCTCCACCGAACCCACCTGCTTCATGCGCTTCTTGCCTGCCTTCTGCTTCTCCAGCAGCTTGCGCTTGCGGGAGAGGTCACCGCCGTAGCACTTGGCCAGCACGTTCTTGCGCAGCGCCTTCACCGTGGCGCGGGCAATCACATGCGCCCCGATGGTGGCCTGCACCGCCACCTCGAACATCTGCCGGGGAATCAGCTCCTGCATCTTGTCCACCAGTTCGCGGCCGCGCTGGTAGGCGCTGTCCTTGTGCACGATGATCGACAACGCATCCACGCGTTCTTCGTTGATCAGGATGTCCAGCTTCACCAGCGGTGCAGACTGGAAATGGCTGAATTCATAGTCGAACGAGGCGTAGCCGCGGCTGGAACTCTTCAGGCGGTCGAAGAAATCGAGCACCACCTCGGCCAGCGGCAGCTGGTACTGCAGCGATACCTGGGTACCCAGGAACAGCATCTTCTTCTGCACGCCGCGCTTCTCCTGGCACAGCTGCAGCACCGCGCCCACGTGTTCCGGCGGCACCAGGATATTGGCCGTTATCACCGGTTCGCGCAGGTCCTCGATGCGATCCGCCGGCGGCAGGCGCGAGGGATTGTCGACGAAGTCCACGGTGCCATCCGTCTTGGCAACCTCGTACACGACGGTAGGCGCACTGGTGATCAGCTCCAGGTTGTATTCGCGCTCCAGCCGCTCCTGCACGATGTCCATGTGCAGCAGGCCCAGGAAGCCGATGCGGAAGCCGAACCCCAGCGCGGTGGACACTTCCGGCTCGTAGTGCAGCGCCGAATCATTGAGGCGCAGCTTGGCCAGCGCATCGCGGAAATTCTCGTAGTCCTCGGTATTCACCGGAAACACACCGGCGAACACACGCGGCTGCACCTGCTTGAAGCCGGGAAGCGGCGTCTCGCTGCCGCGCACGTCAGTGGTGATGGTATCGCCCACCGGCGCGCCGTCGATCTCCTTGATGCCCGCCACCACGAAGCCCACCTCGCCGGCCCCCAGCTGCGACAGCGACACAGACTTGGGCGTGAAGCGCCCCAGCTTGTCGATCTGGTGGCTGCGGCCCGTGGACATGACCTTCATCTTCTCGCCGACGCGCAGCGTGCCATTGACCACGCGCACCAGCGACACCACGCCCACGTAGTTGTCGAACCAGGAGTCGATGATCAGCGCCTGCAGTGGTGCCGCGGGATCCCCCTTTGGCGGTGGCACCCGGCGCACCAGTTCCTCGAGCAGCAGATCGACGTTTTCGCCGGTCTTGGCCGAAACATGCACCGCATCCTGCGCATCGATGCCGATGATCTCCTCGATCTCCTTGATCACCTTGTCGGGATCGGCGGACGGCAGGTCGATCTTGTTGAGCACCGGCACCACTTCCAGACCCTGCTCCAGGGCCGTATAGCAGTTGGCCACGCTCTGTGCCTCGACGCCCTGCGCCGCATCGACCACCAGCAACGCGCCCTCGCAGGCCGCGAGGCTGCGTGAGACTTCATAGGAGAAATCCACATGGCCGGGAGTGTCGATCAGGTTGAGCTGGTAGCGCTGGCCGTCCTTCGAGCCGTAGAACAGCGTGACGCTCTGCGCCTTGATGGTGATGCCGCGCTCGCGCTCCAGCGCCATGTTGTCCAGCACCTGCGATTGCATCTCGCGCTCGGCGAGACCGCCGCAGATCTGGATGAGCCGGTCGGCCAGCGTGGACTTGCCATGGTCTACGTGGGCAATGATCGAAAAATTGCGGATTTGCTGCATGAAGCCGGCAATTATAGCCGGAGCAGGGACTACCGCGGGCGCAGCAGCCGGATTAACTCGGCCCGATCCAGCCGGTGGCGGCAGACGCTGACCCCGTCAAGGAGCAGCACGGGAATGTCCAGCCCGTACTTGCGCGCCAGCAGCGGATCGGTATCCACGTCCAGCAGGGCAATCTCCGGCAGGCTCATTTGCTGGCCCAGCGACTGCAGTTCGAGCAGGAATTCCTCGCACAGCCCGCAATCGGGCCGGGTCAGCAGCGTCAGGCGCCCCACTACTGCCGTTGCACGGCGCCGGCGATGGCCTTGACGGTTGCGGGCGGCACTTCGCCCACCACCGTGATGCGATGCCCGTCGACGCTGAGGGTATAGGCCGCCGAGGACCCCATCTGCACCAGACCTTCGGAGCGCTGCACGCTGCCCGGGGGCCCTGCTGCGGCATCCGCCCGCTCGATGAACACCGACACCCATGCAATGCCGTCGGAAATGATGAACCGTGTGCGGGGTGATGCATCGGCCAGCTGCGGCGAGCTCTTGTAGAACTTTACCTCGAAACCCGGCGGCAGCAGATCATCGCGCGGAACGAAAGCAACCTTCAGTGAATTGGGCGGCGCCGGCAGATCGCGCCGCATCCATTTGAACCCCGTGGTATCCACATCCGGCTTCAGCAGATCATCGTCCACCGCGTCCGGCAGCGTCATGCTGATGAATGAGATATCCAGCATTACCGCACCGCCCGGCGCCACCAGCTGGGTACGCACGGGCATGCCGTTTTTCTCGTCTATCCAGTAGCGGTAGCCATAGCGCAGATCATCCTTCGGCTCCACGGTGACCATGCGCGCGTTGAATCCCTGCACCCGCACCGAGCGGTCCGCACTGCGCAGGGTGTAGTACTTCTCGGTCTCGGCACTGACGCCGTACAGCGCCGTGATGTAGCCGCTGCTGCGGCTGCGCTGCTCGACCACTACCACCTTGCGGCCTGGTATGTACCACACCGCTTCGGACCCATCACGGATGTACTCCTTGCCGGAGCCGTCGGTGGAAATCAGCCGTTCGGTCATGCGGCCATCGCGCATGCGATGGATGATGCGCCAGGTTTCGCTGCGTCCTCCGACCTGCTGCACGAATACACCGTCGTAATTGCGCTTTGCCAGCGCATCGTTCATGCGTCCGATCCAGGCGCGCCCATCCATGGAGCCTGCCCGGGACACCGGTGCAACCAGGGCGAGCAGGCAGACCGCAGCCAGCACAGTGGCCGCACGCAGCGAATTGGCCGGACGCACGCTGATCATGCTAGCGACGGGCGCCCACCTCGGCCGCGCTCATCTCGACCGCACCCTGGGTGGGGTCGTAGCTGCTGTTGATCACCGAAGACATGGGACTGAAGCGCACCGCCGAGGCTGCGACTTCACTGTGCAGGCCGAAATAGTTCATCAGCGGCGAGCCGCGCGGCGAGTTATCCACCGGCGTGGTGTAACTGGGGGGAAGTGAATCCCGCGTTGCGGGCAGGCCTGCTGGTCGGGAAACCTGCTGCGCCACCAGCACTGCTTCCGGCGCAGCCGCCGCTTCAGCCTGGGCCACCTGTACGGGGGCGCCCTGGGCAGGCAGCACCGGCCCCATCGAGCGGAAAATCAGCAGCGACACCAAAGCAACGCCCGCGGCAATTGCCCCGCCTACGGCACCGCGACCCAGCAGGGCCCTGCGTGCACTGGCGGCAGCAGTGGCCGCCACGGAAGCAGATTCTGCGGCGGAGTGGTCCACCTCGGTGGCCAGACGTGCACGAACCCGTCCCGCCAGATCGTTGCCCGGCAATACCGCGCCCAGCGGCTCGCCGCGCAGGCAGGCGCCGATCAGCGCATAGCGTCCCCAGGACGCGCGCAATGCCGGATCCTTCAGCGCGCGCCGAATGACCATGCCGGCCTGCTCCGAAGGCAATTCGCCGTCGAACAATGCCGACAACTGGGTGATCTGTTCCTGCTCGCTCATCCCAACTCCTCAGTGCGGCCAAGCCCGCCCTCGAATACTTCGGAAAGCTGTTTGTCGATAGCCTCCCGCGCGCGAAATATCCTGCTTCGCACTGTACCCACCGGGCAATCCATGGCCTGGGCAATATCCTCGTAACTCAATCCTTCGAGTTCCCGCAGCACGATGGCCGTGCGCAGGTCCTCGGGCAGCGCCTCGATGGCGCGGTTCACCGTTTCGCGGATTTCCTCGGTCTGCAGCAGACTCTCGGGAGTTTCGGCATCCGCAAGCCGCGCCTGCATGGAGTTGGACTCCTCGATGTTCTGCAGGTCGAGATCGAAATCGATCGGACTGCGATCGCGCGACACGATGGCGTTCTTCGCGGTGTTGATGGCGATGCGATACAGCCAGGTGTAGAAGGCGCTATCCCCACGGAACTGGGGGATCGCCCGATACGCCTTGATGAATGCTTCTTGTGCCACGTCTTCCGCATCCGCCTGGTCACGCAGGTAGCGCGTCACGAGTTTCACGACCTTGTGCTGGTACTTGCGCACCAGCAGGTCGAACGCGGTCTTGTCTCCACGCTGCACACGCTGGACCAGACCGAGATCACCCGTATCCACGCTCATCTGCAAGCCCGGCTCCCCGCGCCTGGCGGGAGCCTGGCATGCCAGCGATATGGACCCGGCACCTCGCAAAAAGTTCGGTGCGGCGCATGGTTACCCTGCATTTTCCCGAACTTGGTCACGGTAGGCGGGCAATGGTCCCTGCGGTTGCTGGAAGAGGCAGTCTACCGCAGCAGACCCGGCACCGTCGGCGGCCGCCGCAGCCGCCGGTGCAGGGCGGCCAGACCGGCCGGATCGGTGTTTGACGGGCCCAGCAGCAGGCAGTGATAGCCACCCTGCGCTTCCCGCAGGACCAGCAGCAGATACGGCCCCAGCCGCATGCTGCCCGCTGCCAGGGCCACCGGCACGCCCTGCCCGCAAACGGTCAGCAGGGCAGAGCCGTCGCAGCCCAGCTGCAATTCCCGCAGCGTCCTTGCCCTGCCGGGCCAGAACCAGCGCCAGAACAGGACCGAGGCCCCCAGCGCGGCCATGAGAATGCCCGTGGCCAGCGATCGATTGCCGCGCAGCCACTGTTCGACGGCATTGACCAGCCCCAGCAGCACAAACACCGCACCGCAGGCTCGTGCCCACCGCGGATGCTTCAGGTTGAGCTCAAGAGCGGGGCCCGGCCGTATCCCGCCCGGCGCCGGCCGGGCGGCCTCGCGCAGCCATTGTTCGCAGTACCGCCAGCAGTGGCGCCAGGGAATCCTCAGTGCATTCGGCATTGCCCAGCAGATACGCCGCAAGCACCGGATCCGGCAACTCGAGAATCTTCGCAAACACCTCGCGTTCGGATTCAGGCGCGAGCTGCCAGCCTTCCCGCAGGTATTCGAGCAGCAGAAGGTCCAGTTCCTTCATCCCGCGCCGGCAGCGCCAGGCCAGACGGCCGCGTTCCTGCGAAGTGGGACCCTGCTCCAGGGGCCTTCTCAGTTCTGCCGCTCGACCATCATGCGTTTGAGCTCGGAGATGGCGCGCGCCGGATTCAGATCCTTGGGGCAGGCTTCGGTGCAGTTCATGATGGTGTGGCAGCGATACAGCCGGAATGGATCCTCCAGCGCGTCGAGCCGCTCACCGGTGGCGTCATCGCGGCTGTCGATGATCCAGCGGTACGCCGCGAGTAATGCGGCCGGCCCCAGGTAACGGTCCGAGTTCCACCAGTAGCTCGGGCAGGAAGTGGAGCAGCAGGCGCAGAGGATGCAGGCCGACGGACGGTCGATCTTCTCCTGGTCTTCCTTGGACTGGAATCGCTCCCGGTCCGGGGGGGCGGGCGAGCGTGACGACAGCCAGGGTTTCACTGCCGCGTACTGCGCATAGAACTGGGTCAGGTCCGGAATCAGGTCCTTCACCACCGGCATGTGCGGCAGTGGATAGATCCGCACTTCGGCGCGCTTTACGTCACTGCAGGCCAGCGTGCAGGCCAGCGTGTTGACGCCATCGATGTTCATCGCACAGGAGCCGCAGATGCCCTCGCGGCAGGAGCGGCGGAACGACAGCGTGGGATCGATCTCGTTCTTGATCTTGATCAGCGCATCCAGAACCATTGGGCCGCAGGCCGCCATGTCCACTTCGTAGCTGTCGACACGCGGGTTCTCGCCGCTGTCTGGATCGAAGCGGTAGATGCGGAAGGTCCTGGGCTGCTTCGCGTCGGCGGGTGCCTGATGGGCCCGGCCCTTCTTGCTGAGACGCGAATCCGCCGGCAGTGTCAGCTGCACCATCAGTAGGTTCTCGCTTTCAATGGCACCGTTTCCACATCGCTGGTCAGCGTGTTGAGGTGCACGGGGCGGTAATCGAGCCGCGTGCCGCCGTCCGCGGCCACCCAGCTCAGGGAATGCTTCAGCCAGTTCACGTCATCGCGCTGCGGGAAGTCCTCGCGCGCATGCGCGCCGCGGCTCTCGTGGCGATTCGTGGCGGAGACAATTGTCGCCGTGGCCTGCAGCAGCAGGTTCTCGAGTTCCATGGTCTCGATCAGGTCCGTGTTCCAGATCAGGCTGCGATCGGTCACGCTCACCTGCGCGAAACTCGCGAAGGTGCTGGCCAGTTTTTCGACGCCTTCCTGCAACGAGACTGCCGTACGGAACACCGCCGCATCACGCTGCATGGTGCGCTGCATTTCGAGGCGGATCTGCGCAGTCGGGCGCTCGCCTTTCGCATTGCGCAGCCCATCCAGTCGCGACAGCGCCAGATCAGCGCCCTCCTTCGGAAGCGGCTTGTGCGCCTGACCGGGCTTCACCACCGTGGCGCAGTGGCGCGCGGCCTCGCGTCCGAATACCACCAGGTCGAGCAGCGAGTTGGAACCGAGGCGGTTCGCGCCATGCACCGAGACGCAGGCCGCCTCACCTACCGCCATCAGGCCGGGAACCACAGTGTTCTGCGCGTCCTTCACCACCTCGCCGTGGTAATTGCAGGGAATGCCACCCATGTTGTAGTGCACCGTAGGCAGCACTGGAATGGGCTCGCGATTCACATCGATGCCGGCAAAGATGCGTGCGGTCTCTGCGATGCCCGGCAGGCGCTCATGGATCACCTCCGGCCCGAGATGCTCCAGATGCAGATGAATGTGATCGGCATGATCGCCCACGCCGCGGCCTTCGCGGATTTCCATGGTCATGGCCCGACTGACCACATCGCGCGAGGCCAGATCCTTGGCATTGGGTGCATAGCGCTCCATGAAGCGCTCGCCCCTGGAATTGGTGAGGTAGCCGCCCTCGCCGCGCGCGCCCTCGGTGATCAGGCAGCCCGAGCCGTAGATGCCGGTGGGGTGGAACTGGACGAATTCCATGTCCTGCAGTGGCAACCCGGCACGCAACACCATGCCGCCGCCGTCGCCGGTGCAGGTATGCGCAGAAGTGCAGGAAAAATAGGCGCGCCCGTAACCACCCGTAGCCAGGATGGTCATGTGGCCGCGGAACCGATGCAGCTGGCCTGTGGCCAGTTCCAGCGCGATGACGCCACGGCAGGCGCCATCCTCCATGATCAGGTCGATGGCAAAGAACTCGATGAAGAACTCCGCCGCATGCTTCAGCGACTGCTGGTACAGCGTGTGCAGCATGGCGTGCCCGGTGCGATCGGCCGCGGCGCAGGTGCGCTGTGCGATGCCCTTGCCGTAGTTGGTGGTCATGCCGCCAAACGGCCGCTGGTAGATGCGTCCTTCGGCAGTACGCGAAAACGGCACGCCGTAGTGCTCCAGCTCGATCACCGCGGCGGGCGCCTCCTTGCACATGAACTCGATGGCATCCTGGTCGCCCAGCCAGTCGGACCCTTTTACGGTGTCGTACATGTGCCAGCGCCAGTCATCCTCGCCCATGTTGGCCAGTGCGGCGCTGATGCCACCCTGCGCCGCCACGGTGTGGCTGCGCGTGGGAAATACCTTGGTGATGCAGGCCGTGGACAGGCCGGCCTCTGCCAGGCCCAGCGTGGCCCGCAGTCCGGCGCCACCGGCACCCACCACCAGGACGTCATGACTGTGATCGATGAATGTATAGGCGGCCATGGTCCGGATCCTTCAGTGCGTCGCGCCCAGGGCGACGCGGATAATGGCCAGCACGGCGACCGCAGCCAGCAGCACATGCAGGAAACTGGAAAGCACCAGCGCGACACCGCGGGTGGCTCCGCGCACGTAGTCCTCGATCACCACCTGCACGCCCAGCTGGGAATGCCAGCACAGGCTGACCACCAGCAGTGACAGCAGCGCGGCGTTGACCAGTCCGGACGCCCAGGAGTGCACGGTGCCGAAGTCCAGCTGCGGCAGCAACGCGAGGGAAATGACAAACCAGGGCGCGAGCAGCAGCAGCGCCAGGGCCGTCAGCCGCTGCATGCGCCAGTGATGCACGCCCTCGTGCGCCGAGCCGCGCCCCAGCACCTGCGACAGCGCGCGTGCCGGATCGCTCATGATGCACCACCAGGACAGAAGAACAGCCACAGCAATGCCGCGGTCATCAACAGCGCGACAACGATGACGATACCGGCCGATCGGCGCGCCTCGGCACGCTCCAGTCCAACGCCCAGGTCCCAGAGCAGGTGGCGGATTCCGTTCGCGAGGTGGTAGCAGAACGCCAGCACACCCGCAGCAATAAGCAGGCGCACCGGCCAGGAGCCAGCGAAACCCTGGAACAGCGCATAACACTCCGCCCCGGACGCCAGCGCGACCAGCCAGGCCACCAGCAGCACCAGGCCGGCACTGAGCGCCAGGCCGGTGGCGCGATGGAGTATCGACAGCGCCATGGTGTAGGCGAAGCGATAGATCCAGTACGGAGAAAGTGGTCGACGCGCCATTGCCATTACCGGACGATCCTAGAAATCTATACAGCGACCGCGCCGTTCCCAGTCACCGAAGCGAGTCGGTTCCAGGCCGGCCGGACCGTGCAGTTCCGGCACTGTGGCCGGGGCTGCCTCGAGGGTGGAATCGGCGGCAGTTGCGGGCGCCGGCAACGCCACCTTCTCGGAGCTGTCACACAAAGACTGCATGGGCATGTATTGTGCCAGAATTCGGCTCCAGGATGCCCATGCCCGACCTGGCTATCACCCCGCTTGACGACCTGACCGTGTTCAGCGTGCGCGGACCCGACGCCACGACATTCCTTCAGGGACAGCTCTCGCAGGACGTTTCGCTGCTTGCGGCGCAGGGAGCGCAGCTGGCAGGCCTGCACAACGCCCAGGGGCGCGTGCTGGCGCTGCTGCGCCTGCTGCATCTGAATGACGAGCAGTTGCTGATCGCGCTGCCTGCCGCACAGGCCGAGGGCGTGCGTCGGCATCTGGAGCGTTACGTGCTGCGCGCCAGGGTGAAGATCGAGGCCGCAGGCAGCGCATGGAGCGTCTATGGAATCACCGGCCCCGACGCCGAAGCGGCGGCCAGTACGCGCGTGCACATGGCCGCCGACGGCATTGGCATGCGGCAGATCATCCTTGCCCCGCGCGGCGAAGCCGCGCCCGAAGCCGAGCGCCTCGACCGCAACGAATGGCGCCTGGACGACATCGCGGCCGGGATACCTGAAATCGTCCCGGCTACGGCCGGAATCTGGGTCGCGCAGATGCTCAATCTCGATCTGCTCGGCGCGGTGTCATTCAACAAGGGCTGCTATACGGGACAGGAAGTGATCGCGCGGGCGCATTTCCGCGGGCAGGTGAAGCGGCGCATGCAGAGATTCTCCACGGATGATGCGGAACTGGAGCTGCCACCGGGCACGCGGGTGCTGCTTGCGGACCGGCGCGCAGCGCAGGTCGTCATGAGCGCGAGCAGCAGTTCCGGCACGCGCGAATTCCTCGCGGTCACGACCCTTGCGCAGGATCATGCCCAGCCCAATGAGGATGAGCCGGAAAATGGCATTCTGCTGCGCGCGACGCCGCTGGCCCTGCCCTATGGTCCCGCGCGCTGAGCAGCCCGCGACCCAACCTGTCAGCTTGATCCCACAGGCGGCGGCGACGGCTACCGCCAGTAGTTCCGGCTTGTCTGCTCCACTCTTATCCCATGAAGAGTGGCCTGAAAGCATTCGACTGGTCGCAGTATCCACGACGGCATCCGGTATGGACCTCTTTCGCCGGAATTTTCCTGCTGCTGCTGATCTTCCTGGTCATCTTCGACTGGAACTGGTTCAGGCGTCCCGTGGAACGCATTGTCTCCGCCAGGACCGGACGCGAATTCCGCATCCAGGGCGATCTCGATGTCGATTTCTTCCCGCTGGAGGTGAAGGCAGAGAAGTTGTACCTGGGCAATGCATCCTGGTCGGAGGAGGCGGCCATGGCGCGCGTGGAGAAACTGCGGGTGCGCGTACGCTTCTGGCCGCTGCTTGCCGGCCGGGTTACCTTGCCTTCGCTTGAACTGGAGCAGCCTTGGCTGCGGCTCGAGCGCAGCGGCGAAGGAACGGGCAACTGGCTTTTTGCGAACCTCGGCGACTGTCCTGCAGACGGATGCCAGCAACGCCTTCACATACTGCAGCTGTTCGTGCGGCATGGCGCGGTCGAGTTCCGCGAGCCGTCGCTGAAGACAGCCATTGATCTGAGCGTCGACAGCGCGAAGCCGGCCAAAGCGGACAGCCTGGCTCCGCTGGTCCTGCGCGGCAGCGGTCGCTATCGCGATGCCGCCTTCGAACTCCAGGGACAGGTCGATTCACCACTGGCGCTGCAGCAGGAAGGGAAGCCGTATCGCCTCGATCTCACGGCCAGGGCGGGAGAAATGCGTGCGCGCGCCTACGGCGCCCTGCCGGAACCGCTGCAGACAGAGAACGTCGAGGTGAATTTCGAGCTGCGGGGGCCGGATCTCGCCGAACTGGACAGGTTTGCCGGCATCGTACTGCCAAGCACTCCGCCCTATTCCCTGAAGGGAAAGCTCAGGCGCAATGGCGAGCGGTTCTCCTACCGGCAGTTTTCCGGAACCGTTGGTGACAGCGACATCGCTGGCGATGCCGAAATGGACCTGCGCAAAGTCAGGCCGAAGCTGACAGCCGATCTGCACTCCAGGTTGATCGACTTCGACGATCTGGCGGGGTTTGTGGGCGGCACACCGGGCACCGGAGAAGGGGAGACCGCGTCGGAAGCGCAGAAAAAAGCGGCCCGCGAAAAGCGGGCATCGGGCAAGGTGCTGCCCTCCGATCCGATCCGGACCGAACGTTTGCGCGCCATGGATGCAGACGTGCGGCTCAAGGCGGCCCAGGTGGACTCGCCGCACCTGCCGCTGGAATCGATGAATGCGCACCTGACACTGGCAGATGGATTGCTGCTGGTGGATCCGCTGGAGTTCGGCGCAGCCGGGGGCAAGCTGAACAGTACCGTGCGGTTCGATACCCGCAAGACTCCTGCCACTTTCGCCCTGACTACGGATATCCGGCAGCTGGAATTGCCCAAACTCATGCCCAAGGTGAAGCCACTCAACGATTCGCTGGGCACTTTTGCCGGTGTCATGGAGCTGCACGGGCAAGGTAATTCGGCCGCGCAAATCCTCGGCAGCGCCGATGGGGCGATGAGCGTCATCATGGGCCAGGGCAGAGTGAGCAATCTGGTGCTGGAGGTCGCGGGACTGGATATCGCCGAATCGCTGGCATTTCTCATCGGCAAGGATCAGCAGGTCACCGTCCGCTGCGCCTACGCCGATTTCGGCATAGAAGAGGGAGTGGCCACGGCGCGCGCTGTGGCCTTCGACACAACCGATACGGCATTGCTGGTGCACGGCGACCTGAGCTTCCGCGACGAGTCGCTGGATCTCACGCTGCTGCCGCGCCCGAAAGACGCCAGTCCCCTGGCAATACGCACGCCGCTGAAGGTGGGCGGTACATTTGCCGATCCGGCGTTTGGGCTGAAGGGCGGACCGCTGGTGCTGCGCGCAGGCGCTGTTGCCGCACTGGCCGCCATCGCTCCCCCGCTGGCACTGCTGGGGCTTATCGAAACCGGCGGCGGAAAGGATACGGACTGCGGCCGCTCTGTCGGGTCACCGCCCGAGGAACCCGAGGCAAAGCACCCCACGCCACCCGCCAAGGCGCCGAAGCAGCAGAGCTAGTCGCGGCTCAGTCTTCGGCGTCAAGGATTGGCGTATCCAGCAACGACTCCTGTCGCAGGCGATTGGCATCGCGCTTCAGTGCCATGAGGTCGGTGAGATAGTCGGCCGGATCCATGCTTGGCGCCAGGCGCAGCGCAGCGGGTTGCACCGGCGCCCCCAAGGGCACGCGGTTGACCGTCCGCGGATCCACCTGCAGGTCCACCAGCCACCAGATGCCGCCGCAGATCAGCGCCGCCGCAGTGGCCAGCAGCAGCGAAGCCACCCGGTGGAAGTGCGTGGCATTGCGCAGGTGCAGGTAGGCAGCGGCCACTGCCACAGCGGCGGCAAGAATCGCCGCCAGCAGTCCGATCCAGCGCCACTGCAGCGCGAACGCAGCCACTGTGTACAGCCACCAGCCCCAGACCCACAGGCCAATGCAGATGGCGGCGATCGCCACATGTATGCGCACCTTCCATGCGCCCACCGTCAGCCGCGATACCAGCGACCAGGCGCCAGCCCATAGCGACAGGACGGCCAGCGCCAGCAGCTCGGCGATGAGCACACGCTGTGCCAGCCGTTCCGGCGTCAATATCCACTGGGTGAATGCGGCAAAGGCAAAGCACAGCAGCGAGCCAGCCACAGCCAGTTCGGTGCGATGGCGTCGCAGCAGGTCGCGGCGGAACGGCCGCTCTGCCGGCACCGGCTCATCCAGTGTCCGCACCCGCACGCGCGTTCGCCCTACCAGCAGTTCCCCGCCCGAGATCACCCGCCCCGCCGCGGGATCCACCAGCAGGCCATCATGTCGCGTGCCGTTGCGGCTGCCGAGATCCTGCACCAGCACCTGCCCATCGGACTGCAGCGTCAGCTGCGCATGCGCGGCCGCTGCATACGGATCGTCGATGCACAGTTCGCAGCTGAGACTGCGGCCGATGCGGCAGCTTCCGCCTGCTCCGGCCACACGCAGGCGCGACTGCACATTGCCATGATCGTCCAGCACTTCCAGCAGCATCACGGCGTCCATCGCATGGCTCCCAGGAAGCGGCGCACGAACTGCATGCCCGGCTCGAAGCCCACACCGCGCAGATCCAGCTGGCTCACCAGCGCGCGTTCGGTGCTGTTGATGCTGGTCACGGTCACGGAAATGTCATACAGCCCGGCGAACACCCGGTACTGGCGCGCACAGGTGGTGACCCGGGCGTCGAAGCCATCCAGTGAAACCAGCGCGTCCTTGCAGGCGTAGGGCGCCACCTGCCTGCTGCTGCCGCGCCGCACGTAACTCTCGGCGATCCGGTTCATCCGTTCGGTGAATTGCAGCGGATGCAGCTGCGTGGCATGCAGGACGCGATGCTGGAAGCCGATGTTCCCCACTTCCAGATCCAACTGCAGCAGCACTCCGGCACGCGCCGAGCAGCCGATGATCTCGATCTGCATGCGGCCGCGCGCGGCGCTGGATCCCGTGGTGCTGCATTCGAAGCTCGGGCCGACACGCGTCGGCACCTGGAAGCCGTAGACGGTCTGGGTTGCGGTGAGCGGCGGCCCGGGCTCCAGCACGGAGGTCTCATGCACCAGCGCCTGCTGCGTCACCATGTCCCGCGCCTGCCGGGCGCTGAGGGTCCTGTCCAGCGGCGCGTGCGCGCGGGCCAGCAGCGCGTCGATGTGGCGCGCCGGCACCACGAAACCCACCAGCTGCCGCGAGGAAATGACCGACACATTCACGCCGTATACACCGCCGGCGGAATCCAGCGCAGGCCCGCCGGACATCCCGCTGTTGATCGCGCCGGTGTAGTGGATGCGCTGGTCGAACGCCGTATTCACCAGACCGTTGGCCACGCCTTCGGTGATGGTCAGCCCGAGATTGAGCGGAAACCCGATCGAGTAGGCGCGTGCCCCCTGCCGCGGAACCTGCGTGCGCAGCCGCAGCGGTGGCAGCTTCAGGTCATCGGCCCGCACGGCTGCCAGGTCATTGCGCACGTCCACTGCATACACCTGCAGCTTGCCCGTGCGGCCATCCGAGGTGACGTACTCGAGCCGGTAGCTGCGCGGATACAGCACTGCCTCCGAGACCACATGGTAATTGGTGACGATGAAGCCATCGGCTCCCACGGCAAAGCCGCTGCCGTGGAAGGCGCTGGTTGCAGCGTCACCGTAGAAGCCCCTGATCTGAACCACGGAATCGCGCGCCGCGTCGAGCCGCACGCGCGCGGTGTTGGACATTGGCAGGTCGTCCAGATCCGGCTCCTGCACCTCGGCGGCGTCGATGATCTGCCCTTCCTGGGTGACCAGCTGGTCGCTGACCGGCGCCTTGGGGTCCTGCGACCTGGGCTCGATGGGTTTGGTCTCGGGTTTTGCATCATCTGACCCGGCCTGCACCGGCTTGTCAGACGGGCTCCCGGCAGCCCAGGCGTAACCGGCCATGCTGACGAGGCAGATCGCAAGCCACAGGCAGATGCGGGACAGGGGGCCGGAACGAACCATCAGCAAAGCTTATAGCCGAAGCGCTAGAGATCCACGCGTTCGATGGCGGCGCGCATCATTTCCCGCCCCAGGAAAACCGGTCCTACGCGCGCGAAGCGCTCCTCGCCATCGGTCACCAGGAAATGCGCCTGTCCGGTACCGGCCTGTGTCGCCAGGAGCCTCGCTTCGAGCAATTGCGCCAGCGCGCTGGCAGTAGTAACGGCCGAATCCACGATGGCGATTCCCTTCCCTGCAGTCTCGCGAATGGCCGCGATGAGCGGGGGAAAATGCGTGCAGCCAAGGACCAGGACATCAGGCGCCAGCTGCGCGGCTGCAAAGAGCGGCGCCAGGTATCTTCGCGCCGCGGCGATGGCGACCTCGCCATCCGTCCAGCCCTCTTCTGCCAGCGCCACGAACAGGGTGGCCGGGATCGCGATTACCTCAGCAGTGGGCCTGCGTTTCAGGATCTCGCGCTGGTAGGCACCGCCCCGCACCGTTCCTTCGGTGGCAAGTACCGCGATGCGACCGCTCCTCGTGGCGGCTACCGCTGCCGCCGCACCGGGCTCGATGACACCGATGACAGGCAGGTCCGGATGCGCAGCCTGCAGCGCCGGCAGCGCCGCAGCGCAGGCCGTGTTGCAGGCCACCACCAGCGCCTTCACGCCACGCCGGATCAGCTCATCTACCGCCTGCAGCGCGTAGCGCTCCACGGTGGCTGCGGTCTTGGTGCCATACGGCAGCCGTGCCGTATCGCCCAGGTAGAGAAACTGCTCCTGCGGCAGCCGGTCCATCAGCGCCCTCAGCACCGTGAGCCCGCCGATACCGGAGTCAAAGACCCCGATTGGCAGTTCGCGAGGCAGGGCGCGCGTCTCCCCTGCCATCGGAATCAGCCGCTCTCCGGCCGCACCTGCGGAAACAGCAGCACGTCGCGGATTGCCGCCTGATCGGTGAGGAACATCACCAGCCGGTCCACGCCGATGCCAAGGCCCGCCGCGGGCGGCATGCCGTACTCCAGCGCGCGGATGTAGTCGGCGTCATAGAACATGGCCTCATCATCGCCGGCATCCTTGCGCGCCACCTGCGCCTGGAAGCGCGCCGCCTGGTCTTCCGGATCGTTCAGCTCGGAAAAGCCATTGGCCATCTCGCGGCCAGAGATGAAGAACTCGAAGCGGTCCGTGACGAAGGGATCCGCGTCACTGGCACGCGCCAGCGGCGAGACCTCGGCCGGATAGGCGTGAATGAAGGTGGGATCGAGCAGGGTGTGCTCGACGGTTTGATCGAAAATGGCAACCTGCAGCTTGCCGGCGCCGTCAGCCTTGTCGAACTTCGCGCCGATGCCGGTGCACCAGGAGCGCAGGTAGTCGACATCGCGCAGCCGCGTGGCATCGATGCCCTGGTTGTGCTGGAGAATGGCATCGGCCATGGTCAGCCGGCGGAAGGGCCGGGCCAGGTCGTGCTCGCGGCCCTGGTAACCCAGGCTGCTGGCGCCAGGCTTCACCACGTCCACCAGCGCCATCACCAGCTGCTCGGTCAGATCCATCAGGTCGCGATAGTCCGCATAGGCCCAGTAGAGCTCCATCATCGTGAACTCGGGGTTGTGCCGCGTCGACAACCCTTCGTTGCGGAAGTTGCGGTTGACCTCGTAGACCTTCTCGAACCCGCCCACCAGCAGCCGCTTCAGATACAGCTCCGGCGCAATGCGCAGGTACAGCTGCATGTCCAGCGCATTGTGGTGCGTAATGAAAGGCTTCGCTGCAGCGCCGCCCGGAATCGGCTGCATCATGGGCGTTTCCACTTCCATGAAGCCGCGCGCGTCCAGCTCGGCCCGCAATGCCCGCACGATGCGCGTGCGCGCGAGGAAAACCGCGCGCGAATCCTCGTTTACGATCAGGTCCACATAGCGCTGTCGGTAACGCGTATCCACGTCCGTCAGCCCATGCCACTTGTCCGGCAACGGCCGCAGCGACTTGGCCAGCAGGCGCAGGCTCGTGGCTTTCACGGAGAGCTCACCGGTGCGCGTGCGGAACAGCGTGCCCGTGGCGCCGACTGTGTCGCCGATGTCCCAGCCCTTGAATTGCTCGTAAGCCTCGCCCAGTGCGGCAGCCTGCAGGAACAGCTGGATGCGGCCGGTGGGGTCGGAAATTGTGGCGAAGCTGGCCTTGCCCATCACACGCTTGGCCAGCATGCGGCCGGCCACCGTTACGGGAATGCCCTGCTGCTCCAGCTGTTCGGCGGTGGCTTCGGCATGGGCCTGCTGCAATTCCCCCGCGTAGTGCGTGCGGCGGAAATCGTTCGGGTACGCGATGCCTTGCTCGCGGATTGCGGCGAGCTTGGCGCGCCTTTCGGCGATCAGCTTGTTCTCATCCGGCGCCTCGCCTGCCGGCACGGACTCATTCGGACCGCGGGTTTGCTCTGCCATACGCTTACAGACCTGCCTTGAGGCTGGCTTCCATGAACTGATCGAGATCGCCGTCGAGCACGGAGTTTGTGTTGCCCACTTCCACGTTGGTGCGCAGATCCTTGATGCGGGACTGATCCAGCACGTACGAGCGGATCTGGTTGCCCCAGCTCACATCCGACTTGGAATCCTCCAGCACCTTGGCCGCCGCATTGCGCTTGTTCACTTCCAGCTCATAGAGCTTGGCCTTCAGCATCTTCATCGCGGTGGAACGGTTCTTGTGCTGGCTGCGCTCGGTCTGGCAGGCCACGACAATGCCGGATGGCATGTGCCGCAGGCGCACGGCCGATTCGGTCTTGTTCACGTGCTGGCCGCCTGCGCCGCTGGAGCGGTACACATCCATCTCGATGTCGGCGGGGTTGAGCTCGATGTTGATGTCGTCGTCGATCTCCGGCGAGATGAACACCGATGCAAACGAAGTGTGGCGGCGATTGCCCGAATCGAATGGGCTCTTGCGCACCAGGCGGTGCACGCCGGTCTCGGTGCGCAGCCAGCCATAGGCGTATTCGCCTTCGAAGCCGATCGAGGCGCTCTTGATGCCCGCAACTTCACCGGCCTGCGAATCCAGCACCTCGGTCTTGAAGCCGCGCTGCGCGCCCCAGCGCAGGTACATGCGCATCAGCATCTGTGCCCAGTCCTGGGCCTCGGTGCCACCGGCACCGGCCTGGATGTCCAGGTAGGCACTGTGCGCATCCATCTCGCCGCGGAACATGCGGCGGAATTCCAGCGCCCGCACCCGGGATTCGAGCAGCGGGATTTCCTTCTCGATGTCGGCGACAGCGGCCACATCGTCCTCGTCCTCGGCCAGCTCCAGCAGTTCGGTGGCATTGCTGAGCGCCGCACCGGCCGAATCAAGCTGGTCCAGATCAGCCTTCAGCCGGGCGCGTTCTCGGCCCAGTTCCTGGGCGCGATCCGGCTGGGTCCACACATCCGGCTGTTCCAGCTCACCAACGACTTCTTCGAGACGCTCCTTCTTGGCGTCGTAGTCAAAGAAACCCCCGTAGGGAGCTGGTGCGATCGGAAAGATCGCGCAGATTCTTCTTGATGAGGCCTGTTTCTACGGGCATGGAGGCGTTCGCGCAGCGGGAAAGGCGCGCATCTTACCAGCAGCTGGCACCCCGGCGCTGGCCGGACACCTCAGGCTGCTGCCACATGCTCGATCAGCAGCTGCAGCCTGCGCTCGCCCTGCCAGTGATTGATGTCCAGCCTGTAGGCCAGGCGCAGCCGGCCCTGCGGCGGAGCCGTAAAGCGCTCGCCGTCCAGCAGGTTGAAGGCAATGGCGTCGAACCGTGCCCGTGTGCCCACCGGTCGCAGCCAGAACTTGACGTGCTTTTCGCCGACGACCTTCGCGCTCTCCACCTCGAATTCGCCGTCGAAGCTGGGCTCGGGAAAGGACTGGCCCCACGGGCCTGCTTCGCGCAGCTGCTCGGCAGTGGACAGCGAGATTTCCGATTCCTCCAGCACGCCATCGGTCCAGACGGCATCGTCCGTTTCGCAGTCGCGCAGCCAGTCGGCCACGACTTCCTCGAAGGCACGCGCGAACTGGTCGAGGTCGGCCATGCCGATGGTCAGGCCCGCCGCCATGGCATGTCCGCCGAAACGGTGGATCAGCTGCGGATGGCGTACCGCCACACCATCCAGCACATCGCGCACATGCACGCCGGCTATGGAGCGCGCCGAGCCGCGCAGCGTCACGCCATCGCCGGCCGGCGCAAAGGCGATCACCGGCCGCCGGGTGCGGTCTTTCACGCGGCTGGCCACCAGGCCCACCACTCCCTGATGCCAGCCCGCATCGTACAGACACAGGCCCGCGCGACGGCCGTCGGCCTCGACCGGCCCCAGTCCGCGCACCGCGGCCAGCGCCTGCTCCTGCATGTTCCCTTCGATCTCGCGGCGCTGGCGATTCAGTGCATCCAGCTGCGCGGCGAGCTGACGCACCTGGCTGACGTCATCAGCCAGCAGGCAGCGGATGCCGATGCTCATGTCATCCAGCCTGCCTGCTGCATTCAGCCGCGGACCAACGGCGAAGCCAAGGTCCGCCGCGACGATGGAGGTACCGGCACGCTGCGCCAGCTCCAGCAAGCTGCGCACTCCCGGATTGCAGTACGGCGAGTTGACGCGTTTGAGCCCCTGCGCCACCAGTATCCGGTTGTTGGCATCCAGCGGTACCACATCCGCCACCGTGCCCAGGGCGACCAGGTCCAGCCAGGTGGACACGGGTTTGAATCCAGGCAGCCATCGACCTTGAGACTGCAGCAGCCGTTGCAATGCAGCCAGCACATAGAAGGCCACCCCAACGCCGGCCAGTGCGCGGCTGCCGAAGGTGCTGCGCGGCAGATTTGGATTCACGATGACATCGGCAGCTGGCAATTCGGCGCCAGGCAGATGGTGATCGGTGATGAGCACCTGCACGCCCAGCGCGCGGGCGGCGGCAACGCCCTCGATGCTCGAGATTCCGTTGTCCACCGTCACCAGCAGGCTGGGCGAACGCTCTGCGGCCAGCGCCACGATTTCCGGCGTCAGGCCGTAGCCGAAGCGGAAGCGGTCGGGCACCAGGAAATCCACGTGCGCAAACTGCCAGTTGCCCAGGGCGCGCAGCATAAGCGCAGTGCTGGTGGCTCCGTCGGCGTCGAAATCGCCCACGACGATGATCCGGCCACCGGCATGGCTGCTGAGCAGCTGCGCCGCGGCCTGCACGCCGTCGAGACTGGATACGGGCAGCAGCGCATCCAGACCGGTTGCCAGCTGCGATCCGGCGGTCACGTTGCGTGCCGCGTAGATCCGGCGCAGCAGCGGCGGCAGTTCCGCCGGCAGAGAGTCGCTGCTGCTGGCGTCGCGACGGCGCAATGATCGGGGCGGCGCGCTCATGCCCGCATCGCCTGCCACCAGGGCGAGCACCGCCGCAGGAACCTGCGCCAGAACCGCAGTCGTATCTGCCAGCTGCGACGTCCAAGGCGAAGCGTCAGGGAGTCGATGCGGCGGGCATGCAGATCGCGCAGCAGGGGCTCGAACCAGCAGCGTTCCAGCTCTTGCCACTGCTGTGGATCCATGGCCGAAACCGCCAGCACGAACACGGCTGGCGCATTCCCCTGCGCCTCCTGCATGCAATCCGCACTGCCCCAGCCTGGTGGAAGGTGCCGCACCGCCCGGCCAGCCAGCGCGGCAATGCCTGCCAGCCAGGGATCAACCCGCGCAGCGTGCAGGCGAAGCGCCTGCAAGGCAGGCACTTCAGGCTGCCTTGCCACCTGCCCGCCGCCCCAGAGCCACAGCAGATTTGCAGGCAGTTCGCCGCCCGGCTCGCGCTGCTGGTTCCACTGCGAGCCTGCCAGCCACATTTCGATCTCGGCGCCGGTGCGCCGCAATGCCCGCTGCTGCGGCGTCACTGCCGGCGCCCGCGACAGGGGCGCACCGCACCACTCGGCGGGGTCTCCGTCATTGGCCGCATCGGCCCATGGCGCCTCCAGCACCCATCCTTCACCGGCCTCGTGCAGCAGGGGCTCGGCCCCGAACTGCGCGGCGAATTCGGTCTGGAACCGCTGGCGCTGCGCAACCCCCAGGGACAACACGCCGGCCGCATGCAGATGCACGCGGCTCATGCCGGCGACCGCGTGCACGGGTGTGGCCACACACACCGCGCTGCCGGGCGGCAGCCTCAGCGCGTGCGCGGCGATTTCAGCAGGCGCCGCGGCTGCAATCGTCACGGCGCCCAGATCGTGCAGCAGGCCGCTGCGCCAGTCACGATCCGCCGCAGCCGCTTCTCCGTGCCGCATCAATTCGGAAAGCGCAGGCAGCGCCACGCTTCCGGCGGGCACCGGATCAGCAACGGCCGGCGGATCAGGAATGGCGAGCAACAACGGCATATGGCGTATCGTAACGGGTGATGAAACTGCACGAGCATGTGGACGCGCGCATGAACCTCGTCATGCGCCATGGCGATGGACAGATCCAGATCAATGGCAACGCACTGACGTCGCCATGCATGGTCGCACCCGGTTTCCTGTGCACGGAGTGGATTCCAGGCCTGGATTCCTTCACTGCCGAATCCCTCGCGCCGCTGTGGCAGCTGGAACCCCGTGTGGTGCTGCTGGGAGCGGCGACGCGCCAGCATGGCAGCATACGCGAGCTCAGGTTGCTGCTGGCCGCGCGCCAGGTTGCACTGGAGGTCATGGACCTGGGCGCGGCCTGCCGCACCTACAATGTGCTGGCGCAGGAGAACCGCCCCGTCGTCGCCCTGCTGTTTCCCTGAATCAATCCCTTGCGGACCGGCTGGCGGGAAGTCGCTAGAATGCCCGTCCTTTCATCGACAATTCCGGGGTCCGCATGCGCCTTCATATCGCTCTCGCACTCGCTACGGTGGTCGGGCTTACCGCCTGTGCCAAAGCCGCCGCGCCCACTCCCAAGACCGACGAGGAGAAGGCACTGTATTCGCTCGGCGTGGCCGCTGGCCGCGACTTCCAGGGCTTCACCTTCAACGAGAAGGAACTGGAACTGGTCAAGGCGGGCCTGGCCGACGGCGCGCTGGACAAGAGCAAGCTGCAGCCTGAGGAAATGGAAAAAGTCCTGCCCAAGCTGCAGGAGCTGTACAAGACGCGCGTCGAGGGCGCGATGAAAAAAGAGAAGGAAACCGGCAGTGCCTTCCTTGCCAAGGCGGCCGCCGAAAAGGACGCCACCAAGACGGCCAGCGGCATGGTCTTCAAGACTGTGAAGGAAGGCACTGGCGAATCGCCCAAGGCCTCGGACACCGTGAAGGTGCACTACGAAGGTCGTTTCGTGGACGGCAAGGTTTTCGACAGCTCGATCAAGCGCAATGAGCCGGTGACTTTCCCGCTGGCCGGCGTCATCCCCTGCTGGACGGAAGGCGTGCAGCTCATGAAGGTTGGCGGCAAGGCGCAGCTGGTGTGCCCGCCGGAACTGGCCTATGGCGACGAAGGACGCCCGCCGCAGATGCGCGGTGGCGCAACGCTGGTGTTCGACGTGGAATTGCTGGAAATCGTGAATCCGGCATCGATCGACGCGCCGGCTGCATCGGCTGCGCCGGCTGGCAAGCCGCAGTAAGAGATCTGTTGGAGTGATGCCGTCGCCGCGTGAACCGCGGCGGCGGCAAACCGACTGGAGGAAGACACAGGGGGTGCGGAACTAAAGATCCAGTAGACCACTCATTCGGAGCTGACAGACTCGAATAATTGGCTAGCGCTTTTTATGCTTTTGTATCGACCGATTCTAGTTCTTGTTGTAACCCGTCCCAGCCCGTCCCCTCTGTGTCTTCGTCCAGTCGGTCTGTCGCCAGATGGCTACATCAGACCATTGAACCTGCAACTGCGCAAGGCCTTGACCTCAAATCAGGTTTCGGCTTAGGCCGTTTCGATTCGCGCAGTCTCGTAACCTTTCCGCGCCCCGCACTGGTGCAGGGAAAGCTCCCGGATCAGACCACTCCACCCAGCATGGGCACGAAGGAAACAGCGCCCAGCACTTCTCGATGCAGGCCATTCTCCCGCCGCGTGAACCGCAGCAGTTGCTGCTGGCCCTCGGGACCCACAGGAACGATCAGTCGACCACCCGGCGCCAGTTGTTCCACCAGGGCCTCGGGCAGCGTCAACGGCGCAGCTGCGACCAGTATTCCGTCAAATGGCGCCTGCGTCGGCCAGCCCTTCATGCCGTCGCCGTACTTCAATTTGACATTACGTATGCCGAGTTCCTTGAGCCGCTGTTTGGCCCGCTCCACCAGTGGCTCGACCCGCTCCACGGAGAAGACCTTCTCGGCAAAGGGAGCGAGCACGGCGGTCTGGTAGCCGCAGCCAAACCCCACTTCCAGCACCTTGGCCAGCGCGCCGCCTGCCAGCAGCGCTGCAGTCATGCGGGCGACGATGTAGGGCTGCGAGATGGTCTGGCCCCAGCCGATGGGCAGGGCCGTGTCTTCATAGGCCCGACTGGCCAGCGCCTCGTCCACAAAAATGTGCCGTGGCAGATTGCGGATGCGTTCCAGCACCCGCAGGTCGTGGATGCCCTGCTCCTGCAGGCGCTGCACCAGGCGATCGCGGGTCCGCGCAGAGGTCATGCCGATGCCGGCGTGATGTGAACCGTTCATGCCAGCGGCTTCAGCCATTCAGCCAGCAGGGGAAGCGCCGCATGGCGCGTCAGATCGATCTGCAGGGGCGTCACGGACACATAGCCGCTGGCCACGGCGTGGAAGTCCGTCCCCTCCCCTGCGTCCTGGCCTGCGCCGGAAGGGCCGATCCAGAACATGCGGCGATCGCGCGGATCGCGCACCGGAATGATGGGCTTGGAGCGATGGCGTCCGCCCAGGCGCGTGGCACGGATGCCGCGCAGTTCGTCATAAGGCAGGTCCGGGACGTTGACGTTCAGCGTGATGCCGCGCTCCAGCGGCTGCTCCAGCAGGCGGCCGATCAGTGCGCTGGCAACACGCGCAGCCGTATCGAAGTTCCGGCCGCTGTCCGGCTCCATGCACAACGAGAACGCAACCGTGGGCAGACCGAGAAAGCGCCCTTCGATGGCAGCAGCAACCGTCCCCGAATACAACGTATCGTCGCCCAGATTCGCGCCGTCGTTGATGCCCGAGCACACCAGGTCGAATTCGGAATCGAAGTAGCCGGAGATGGCGATATGCACGCAGTCTGTGGGTGTTCCGCCAACGACGTAGTGCACATCCGGTTCGCTCTGGAATACGCGCAGCGGCACATCGAGGGTGAGCGAGTTGCTGGCGCCGCTGCGGTTGCGGTCGGGCGCCATGATCGTGGTGCGGGCAAGGCTGCCGAGGGCGTGGTTGAGCTTGCGGATTCCTTCGGCGAGATAACCGTCGTCGTTGCTGACCAGAATGTGCATGAGACCCGCGGCCTTGTTGTGGCGCGCAATATACTAGGAAAATACTGCGTCGAAGAGAAAACTCTGCACAGGTTACCTGCCACGGATGACGGCAACAGACGATGAAGACCATGCCCTGTTCCGCAAGGCAATGCAGGGCGTCAGGCGGCTGAAGCCGGAGCCGAGAAAAGGTGGCACGCGACGCCGCCCGAAGGCACGCGCGTACTTTGCGCGCCAGGATCGCAGCGCGGTCCTGCAGGAGAGCCTGGCGGCGGGAAACTCACCGCTGCTGCCGGTGGAAGAGTCGGGCGATGCGCTGCTGTTCCGCCGTCCGGCCGTCAGTGAATCCATATTCCGGCGGCTGCGCACCGCCCAGTTCCGTGTCGATGGCGAAATCGATCTGCATGGCCTGACGGCTGCAGCAGCCGAACCGGCGCTGCGCAGTTTCCTGTCGGAGGCGCTGCAGCACGGGGCACGCGTGGTACGCGTGATCCATGGCAAGGGGCTGCGTTCAGGTAACCGCGGACCGGTGCTCAAGCTCGTCGCCAGTCACTTCCTGCAACGTGTGGACGCCGTTCTGGCCTTCGCCAGCGCGCGGGAAGTGGATGGCGGATCCGGGGCGATCCTGGTGCTGCTGGCTGGCCGGCGCCGACAACCCTAGGACTGATCCCCCGCGCGGGCGATCAGCACCACGGCCTGCGCAGCCAGCCCTTCGCCGCGGCCGATGAACCCCAGTTTCTCGGTGGTGGTGGCCTTCAGGTTCACCTCAGTCGGCGCGAGCCCAAGGCAGCGCGCGATCGCGGCCGTGATCTGTGCCCGATGCGCAGCGATGCGCGGCGCTTCGGCAAGCAGCGTCAGATCGGCGTTGACCACCCGCCAGCCTTTGCCCGCCAGCAGGCCGAGGGCATGCTCGACGAACTGGCCGCTCGATGCGCCACGCCAGCGCGGATCCGAATCCGGAAAATGCTGGCCGATGTCGCCCAGGCCCGCCGCGCCCAGCAGGGCATCGGTCAAGGCATGCAGCAGCACATCGCCATCGGAATGCGCGATCACGCCGCGCTGCCAAGGCACCAGCACGCCGCCGAGCGTGACGCCGTCGCCGGGACCGAAGGCATGCACGTCGAATCCCATTCCAACCCGCATGTTCATGGCACGGTGCTCCGGGAGGATTCGCCCTGGCCGAGAATGGCCGCGGCGATCTGCAGATCCCCGGCGTGTGTGATCTTCAGGTTCCACGGATTGCCCGGAACCAGCAGCGGCCGCAGGCCCAGCCATTCAACTGCCTGGGCTTCATCGGTGGGCAAACGTCCAGCCTGCTGCGCCGCGTCCAGTGCGCGCCGCAGCAGCCCGCGCGGGAACATCTGCGGCGTCAGCGCGCGCCATAGGGAATCACGCGATGGGGTGTCGACCACCAGGTGATCCGCAGCGCCACGCTTGAGCGTGTCCGCCACCGGGACTGCAAGCAGCGCACCGGGAACGCCCGTGCGGGCAGAGTCGAGCAGTGAATCCAGTTCCGACCGTGTCATGCAGGGACGCGCCGCATCGTGCACCAGCACCCAGTCATCTTCCGCGCCGGTTACGGCCTGCAAGGCAGCGGCCACTGACTCGGCACGATGTGCACCGCCAGTGACCCGTGACAGCCGTGGTTCACGCGACACCGGCAAGGTGGCGAATGTGGCGTCGCCAGGGGCCAGCGCCACCACAATCTGCATGCAGCGCTCGTCCTCCAGGAAAGGCGCCAGCGCCCATTCGATTACGGTACGACCAGCCAGTGGCATGTACTGCTTGGGAAGCCCCTGCCCGAATCGCAGACCGCTGCCGGCAGCGGGCATGACCACGCGGTAACGCAAGTGCGGCCGTCAATGGGAAATGGTGCGCAGTGCTGCCTCACCAGGGGCCGGCGCAGGCACCGCGGGCTTCTCCTCCGGCGGCACCACCTGGTAGTAGGTTTCATTGCCCGCTATCAGTCCGAGCTCGGAACGGGCGCGTTCTTCCAGTGCGCCGAAGCCCTGCTTCAGGTCGCGGACTTCAGCCGCCAGCTGGCGGTTGCGCTGCTGCAGCAGCTGGTTTTCGGCATGTTGGGTGGCCACGTTGCTGCGCAGCTGCAGCACTTCGCGCGCGCCATCGGGAGCGATCCAGATCCGGTACTGCAGGACCAGCACCAGCGCAGCGAGGATTGCGATGAACCACCTCATGGGGCGCACAGCCTATAGTGCTACAGCTCGAAAGGGAATGCTGCGCGGCCGGCATAGACCGCGTCCTTGCCCAGCAGCTCTTCGATGCGCAGCAGCTGGTTGTACTTGGCCACGCGGTCCGAGCGCGACATGGACCCTGTCTTGATCTGCGTCGAGGCAGCGGCCACGGCGATATCCGCGATGGTGTTGTCTTCGGTCTCCCCCGAACGGTGCGAGACGATGGAAGCATACTTCGCCTTCTCTGCCATCTCGATGGCTTCCAGCGTCTCGGTCAGCGTGCCGATCTGGTTCACCTTGATGAGGATGGCGTTGGCGATCTTCTTGTCGATGCCTTCCTGCAGGATCTTCGTGTTGGTGACGAACAGGTCATCGCCCACCAGCTGCACGGTCTTGCCGAGCTTGTCGGTCAGGCCCTTCCAGCCGGCCCAGTCGCCCTCTGCCATGCCATCTTCGATGGTGATGATGGGATAACGCGACGCCAGTCCGGCAAGGTAATCGGCGAAGCCGGCCGGGTCGAAGCTGCGACCCTCGCCCTCCAGGTGGTACTTGCCCTCCCTGAAGAATTCGCTGCTGGCCACATCCAGCCCCAGGTAGATGTCCTTGCCGAGCTTGTAGCCGGCCTTGTCCACCGCTTCGGTGATCACCGCCAGGGCTTCTTCATTGGACTTCAGATTCGGCGCGAATCCGCCTTCGTCGCCCACTGATGTGGCGAGGCCGCGGTCGTGCAGGATCTTCTTCAGCGTGTGGAAGATCTCGGCGCCGTAGCGCAGCGCCTCGGAGAGAGTGGGTGCGCCCACCGGCAGCACCATGAACTCCTGCACATCGAGGGAATTGTCGGCATGCGCGCCGCCATTGATGATGTTCATCATGGGCACGGGCATTACCGGCTTGCGGCCCTTCTCCGTTCCCAGTGTGGCCAGGTGGCGGAACAGCGGCTTGCCAGCATCCTTTGCGGCGGCCTGTGCGGCCGCCAGCGACACCGCCAGCAGGGCATTGGCCCCGAGCCGGCCTTTATTGTCGGTGCCGTCCAGCCGGATCATGCATTCGTCGATCGCGCGCTGATCCGCGGCATCGATGCCTACCACCGCAGCCTTCAGCTGCTGGTTCACATGCCCGACGGCTTTCAGCACACCTTTTCCCAGGTAGCGCTTCTTGTCACCGTCGCGCAGTTCCACCGCCTCGCGGGTACCGGTCGAAGCTCCCGAGGGCACGGCAGCACGGCCCAATACGCCGGATTCCAGCCGCACATCGGCTTCGACTGTGGGGTTGCCGCGCGAATCGATTACCTCGCGGCCAATGACATCGACGATCCGGGTCATGTTTCAGGCTTCCTCGTAGGGCTTGGATTTCACGATACCGTCCAGCTCGACCAGCGTGGTGAGCAGGGATTCCATGCGCGCCAGCGGCCAGGCATTCGGGCCATCGGACAGCGCCTTGTCGGGTTCGGGGTGCGTCTCCATGAACAGGCCCGAAATGCCGGCGGCCACCGCCGCCCTGGCCAGTACTGGAATGAATTCGCGCTGGCCGCCGGAGGCGTGGCCCTGCGCACCGGGCAGCTGCACTGAATGGGTGGCATCGAACACCACCGGGCAGCCGGTGCCACGCATCACTGCCAGCGAGCGCATGTCCGCCACCAGGTTGTTGTAGCCGAAGGAGAAGCCGCGTTCGCACACCATGATGTCGGCATTGCCGGTGGCGCGTGCCTTGTCCACCACCTGCGACATCTCCCAGGGCGACAGGAACTGCCCCTTCTTGATGTTGACCGGCCGGCCGGCGCGCGCCACGTTCTGGATGAAATTCGTCTGCCGGCACAGGAAGGCCGGGGTCTGCAGCACGTCGACCACGGCGGCCACTTCCGCAACCGGCGTGTCCTCATGGACGTCTGTCAGCACGGGCATATCGAAGCGGCGGCGCACATGCTCCAGCGCTGCCAGGCCCGATTCGAGGCCTGGTCCGCGAAAGCTTCGCGCGGAGGAACGGTTGGCCTTGTCGAAGGAAGCCTTGAAGACGTAAGTAATGCCCAGCTTGCGGCAGATCTCCTGCATCCGGCCCGCAACCTGCTCCAGCAGTTCGCGGCTCTCGATTACGCAGGGCCCGGCAATGAGGAACAGTGGAGTGGCGGCGCCGACCTCGCGACCGGCCAGCTTCACAAGCTGGCCGCTGCCGGCAGCTGCGCTGCCCGGGCGGCGCGCGCCGCCTTGATGAAGCCCGTGAACAGCGGATGACCGTCGCGCGGATTGGAGGTGAATTCCGGATGGAACTGCGTGGCCAGGAACCAGGGATGGCCAGGAAGCTCGACTATCTCCACCAGGCCATCGTGCGAGAAGCCGGCGAATTTCAGCCCGCCCTTGCGGTACTGCTCAAGGTGATTGTTGTTGAATTCGTAGCGGTGGCGGTGGCGCTCGCGGATGACATCCGCGCCATACAGGGAACGTGCCATGCTGCCCTCGCCCAGCTCCACATCCTGCGCGCCCAGCCGCATGGTGCCGCCGAGCTCCGAGCTTTCAGTGCGCTGCTGGGCGCCGCGCGCGGCATCCTGCCACTCGGTAATCATGGCAATCACCGGATGGGGCGTGGCGCGGTCGAACTCCGTGCTGTGCGCGCCCGTGAGGCCGAGCACATTGCGGCCGAACTCGATCACCGCCAGCTGCATGCCAAGGCAGATGCCCAGGTACGGGATTTCCTTCTCGCGCGCAAAACGGACGGCCTGGATCTTGCCCTCTATTCCCCGCTCGCCAAAACCGCCGGGCACCAGCACTGCGTCCATGCCCTCCAGGCAATCGGTGCCACGCAGCTCGATATCCGTGGACTCGATGAAATGCACATTCACGCGCGTGCGGGTCTTCAGCCCGCCGTGGGTGAGCGCCTCGTTCAGCGAGATGTAGGAATCGCGCATCTGCACATACTTGCCGACCATGGCGATATCGACCACGGCATCGGGATGGACCTTGGCCTGCACCACCTGCTGCCAGGCCGACAGATCGGCGGGAGGCACCGTCAACCCCAGCCGCTTCACGACGATGTCGTCCAGCGACTGCTCATGCAGCAGCATCGGTATCTTGTAGATGTCGTCGGCGTCGACGGCACTGATGACCGCGCGTTCCTCGACGTTGGTGAACAGGGCGATCTTGCGCCGCTGCTCGTCCGGGATCGTATCCTTGCAGCGGCACAGCAGGATGTCGGGCTGGATGCCGATGCCGCGCAGTTCCTTGACCGAATGCTGCGTGGGCTTGGTCTTGATCTCGGAACCGCCCACCACCGGCACCAGCGTCAGGTGCATGTACACGCAGTGGTCACGCCCCAGTTCCACGCCCATCTGGCGGATGGCCTCGAGGAAGGGCAGCGATTCGATATCGCCGACTGTGCCGCCGATCTCCACCATGCAGACGTCGGCATCGCCGGCGCCGAGCTTGATGCTGCGCTTGATCTCATCGGTGATGTGCGGAATGACCTGGACGGTGGCGCCGAGATAATCCCCGCGCCGCTCGCGAGCGATGACCCGCTCGTAGATCCTGCCGGTGGTGAAGTTGCTGTGGCGCCCGGTGGTCGTGCGCACGAAGCGCTCGTAGTGCCCCAGGTCCAGGTCCGATTCAGTGCCATCGGCGGTGACGAACACTTCACCATGCTGGAAGGGGCTCATCGTGCCCGGATCCACATTGATGTAGGGATCGAGCTTGACCATCGAGATCTTCAGCCCGCGCGCTTCGAGAATGGCGCCCAGCGAAGCGGCGGCAATGCCCTTCCCCAAAGAGGAAACGACGCCACCGGTGACGAAAACGAATCGAGTCATGAGGATTTTACCGCCGAGTCTGGAAACACCGGAAAGCCACGTGCGGCACCGGCTTCGACGGGCCGACAGGCTATCAAATCAGCGCCATCCCTGCCACACGATCCGTCCGCGTCGGCCATCGCCGCGGGCGCTCAGACGTTCGTGCAGCCAAAGGTCGCCCATGGCAAGCAAGGTGCCGGCAGCGTCGCCTGGCTCGCAGAGCAGCGGCACGCGGTTGCGCTCCCACTGTGGCACCTGCAGAGCCTGCAGGCGCTTGCGCAGCGAAGGGCCGCGTGCCGGAAGGCCCTCGAGGAAGTACACGGCCAGCGTGCGCGGCAGCGCCGCCAGATTCAGGTCGCCATGGGCATCCGGCACGATCGCCAGCGCGCGCGCATCCGGCAGCTGCAGGGGCTTTCGGCGCCAGGCCCATTCAAGGGGCCCGGCAGGCAACTCTGCGGCCGATGGCGCCGCGCGCTGGAGGATTAGCCGGCCGGCGTGGGCACGCACGCGGGCCTGCGGCAGAACCAGCTGTGGCTGCGCATCGGGCCGGGCCTGCTGCATCCGCAGGATCTCCCGCAGGTGCCGTGTCTCGGGGCTGCGCAGGTCATGGCGCGCGAACCAGGCGCGCAATACGGCCTGCGCCCGCTCGGGTGGCCAGCGGCGCAGCACCGTGAGATCCAGATCCGGGCCATCGGCGGCCATGTCGAGGTCTTCTGCCGCCCGCCTTGCCAGCAGCAGGGCGGCGGTGGCGCAGTGCCGGGCGCTGCGCGAGACCGTGGCAGCCGCAGCGGGCCAGCGCTGGCGCAGCAGCGGCAGCACCTGCAGTCGCAGGAAATTGCGGTCGAAGCGCAGCTGCGCATTGCTGGGGTCTTCCACCACCGGCATCTTGCGCGACTCGGCATACCGCGCCATGTCCGCGCGAGGCACGGACAGAAAAGGTCGCACCAGAAGTCCGCGCCCCAGCGCGGCAACGGCAGGCATGGCCGCAAGCCCGGCGGGCCCGGCGCCGCGCAGCAATGCCAGCAGCGCGGTTTCCAGTTGATCGTCGGCATGCTGGGCCGTGATCAGCAGCTCTCCCGGCTGCAGTGCCGCGCGCCAGCAGGCATAGCGGGCCTCACGCGCCGCCTCTTCGATTGAAGCACCACGAGGCACCTCCACCCGCGCATCCAGCACCGTGAGTGCGACGCGCCAGCTGCGGGCCAGACGCTGGCAATGGGCACGGAACTGCACCGATGCCGCCTGCAGGTGGTGATCCACGTGCAGCGCACGCAGCCGCAGTTGGCGTGGATGCAGGCGGCGCAGCGCCGTCATCTGGTGCAGCAACACCGTGGAATCCAGTCCACCCGACCAGGCAACCGCGCAGTAGAGGGGCAGGCGCCCGGGAACGAGTCGGCGCAACTGCGCCCAGAGCTGTGCCGGCTGCAGCAAACCGGCCGAAGCCGCTGCAGTGCTGGGGGGCATGGGCCTGCTTCAGCCCTTGCCTTCGGAATACTCCCCGAAGGAAGCCAGCCGCTGCTGGCGCTCGGCCATCAACTGATCCGCAGGGATTTTTTCCAGGGCATCGAGGAACTTCAGCAATGCGCTCTTCAGCGAGATCGCCATGGCGTCCGGATCCCGATGCGCGCCGCCCAGTGGTTCGGTCAGGATCTGGTCCACCAGATTCAGCGAGGCCAGGCGGTCCGCTGTCAGTCCCATGGATTCCGCTGCGGCTTCCTTCTTGTCTGCGCTCTTCCACAGGATGGATGCGCATCCCTCCGGCGAGATCACCGAATAAACGGCGTACTGGAGCATCAGCAGGCGATCGCAGACGCCGATGGCCAGTGCGCCACCCGAACCGCCCTCCCCGATCACACAGCTCACGATGGGTACGCGCAGCGTGGCCATCTCGAACAGATTGCGCGCAATCGCCTCGCTCTGGCCCCGCTCCTCGCTGCTTACGCCGGGATAGGCGCCGGGAGTGTCGATCAGCGTGATCACTGGCAGGGCGAAACGCTCGGCCGTTTTCATCAGGCGCAATGCCTTGCGATAGCCCTCGGGCTTGGGCATGCCGTAATTGCGCCGCACGCGCTCTTTGGTATCGCGACCCTTCTGCTGGCCGATGATCATCACCGGGCGGCCGTCGATGCGGGCCATGCCGCCGACGATGGCCAGATCATCGCCGAACATGCGGTCGCCATGCAGCTCGGTGAAATCCGTGCAGATCATCTGGATGTAGTCGAGCGTGTAGGGCCGGCGCGGATGACGGGCAATCTGCGTGATCTGCCAGGGCGTGAGCGACGCGAAGATGGTTGTTGTCAGCTGGCGGCTTTTCTTCTGCAGCCGCGCGACCTCCTCGACGATATTGACCTTGGAGTCGGAGCTCATGTGCCCCAACTCCTCGATCTTGGCCTCGAGCTCGGCGATCGGCTGTTCGAAATCCAGGAAACTTACGGCCATCGGCCCTTCGACCCCGAGTTGCGGGAAAGGACGAAGGTTAGTGGGATGAAGCCGTGCCGTGCAAGCTGGAAGGCGCGTCGTACAGCAGTTGCAGGCCCTCGCGGCCCACAAGGCGCTCCAGTTCGTCGATAAGCGCCTGCGTGGGGCGGATGGCCCAGTCGGCGCCGAGGGCCAGCAGGCAGCGGCCGCCTTCGCCGCGGTACCGCACCAGCACCTCGCAGGGGCCGGGACGCGATGTGGAGAGCGCGGTCTGCAGCCGCGTGACGAACTGCTGCGACTCGCTACGCGCGCTTTCCGGCCAGCGCAGTACCAGCCGCCGGGCCTGTTTCTCGCGCAGCGAATCAAGCAGCGTGATCCGTTTGCCGGCGACGCGCCATGCATTGCTGAAATCGTCGAAGCGCAGGTTGCCTTCCACCAGCAGCAGCGCGTCCTTGACCAGTACTTCGCGGTACTGCTGCGCCTGCTCCTCGAACAGCGTCACTTCGATGCGGCCGGTCCGGTCATCCAGCACGAAGCTGGTGCGGCCATTGCGCTTGCGCAGTTCGTCGACCAGCCCCGCGATGGTGACCTGGCGACCGCCGCTCCAGCGCGGCGCATCACCACCCGACGGCGGCGGCTCGTTTGCGAGATCGCCCAGCCGCGCCGACACCAGCCGCTGCAGCTCAGACTCGAAGCTGCTGATGGGATGGCCGGTGAGAAAACGCCCCAGGGTCTCGCGTTCGCCGGCCAGGCGCACCCGGTCGGGCCACTCGGGGAGGGATGGCTCGGCTGCAGCGGCCGCTGGCGCACTGCCACCGAACAGGTCGTCCTGCCCGGCGGCCGACGCACGTGTGGTCTGCTCGCCGCCCTGCACTGCCTTGTCCAGCGATGCCATCAGCGTGGCGCGGTTGGCGCCGAGGCTGTCCATGGCGCCGGCCTTGATGAGCGCTTCCAGCACGCGGCGGTTGACGCGCGTGAGATCGATCCGCCGGCACAACTCCGCGAGGCCGGTGTAGGGCCCATTGCGGCCGCGCTCCTCCACCAGCATCTCCACTGCGCCCTGGCCCACTCCGCGCACTGCTCCCAGACCGTAGCGGATCTGCCTTTCGCCAGCCACCATGAAGTCGTAGACCGAAGTGTTGATGTCCGGCGGCAGCACCAGCAGCTTCATGCGCTCGCATTCGTAGAGCAACGATGCGACCTTGTCGGTATCGGCAATATCGGCTGACATCACCGCGGCCATGAAGGCCGCGGGATAGTGCGTCTTCAGCCAGCCCGTCTGATAAGTAAGGACCGCGTAAGCCGCCGAGTGCGACTTGTTGAAGCCATAGCCGGCGAATTTCTCGATCAGGTCGAAGATCCAGCCGGCCTTGCCGGCATCAACTCCGTGCGCAACAGCGCCATCGACGAAGACGTTGCGCTGCTTGGCCATCTCCTCGGCCTTCTTCTTGCCCATCGCGCGGCGCAGCAGGTCAGCGCCGCCGAGCGTATAGCCCGACAGCACCTGCGCAATCTGCATCACCTGCTCCTGGTACAGGATGACGCCATAGGTAGGCTCCAGCACCGGCTTGAGCGTCGGATGCAGGTAGTCGATGGCCGTGCCGTTGGTGCCGAGCTTGCGGCTGATGAAATCATCGACCATGCCCGACTGCAGCGGACCGGGGCGGAACAATGCCACCAGCGCCACCACGTCCTCGAAGCGATCCGGCTTCAGGCGCCGGATCAGGTCTTTCATGCCGCGCGATTCAAGCTGGAACACCGCCGTGGTGTGCCCGGTGCGCAGCAGCTCGTAGGTTGCCGCGTCATCCATCGGCGCATGCGCCAGATCAAGGGGCTTGCCGGCCATCTCCGGCAGCGCGTTGATGATCTTCACCGCGCGGTCGATGATGGTGAGCGTGCGCAGCCCCAGGAAGTCGAACTTGACGAGGCCGGCCGCCTCCACGTCGTCCTTGTCGAACTGCGTCACCACGCCCTCGCCGGGGGATTCGCAGAACAGCGGCGTGAAATCCGTCAGCACGGACGGAGCAATCACCACGCCGCCTGCATGCTTGCCGGCATTGCGCGTGAGCCCTTCCAGCTTCTGCGCCAGCTCCAGCAGGGATCTGACTTCCTCGTCGTCGCGATTCAGTCGCGCCAGCTCAGGCTCCTTCTCCAGGGCCTTCTCCAGCGTGATGTCCAGCTCGTTGGGAATCAGCTTGGCGATGCGATCGACGAACCCGAACGGATGGCCGAGCACCCGGCCCACATCGCGCACCACGGCCTTCGCGGCCATGGTGCCGTAGGTGATGATCTGCGACACCCGCTCGCGGCCGTAGCGCTCGGCCACATAGGAGATCACCCGGTCGCGCCCGTCCATGCAGAAGTCGACGTCGAAGTCGGGCATCGACACGCGTTCGGGATTCAGGAAACGCTCGAACAGCAGCTGGTGCGCAAGGGGGTCCAGGTCCGTAATGCCCAGCACCCAGGCCACCAGCGAGCCTGCGCCCGAGCCGCGGCCGGGGCCCACCGGCACATCGTTGAGGCGTGCCCAGCGGATGAAATCCGCGACGATCAGGAAGTATCCGGCAAAGCCCATCTTGCAGATCACATCCAGCTCGCGGGTCAGCCGCGCGGCATAGCTTTCCGCAGCGACCCCTGCCCCGGCGGCGCTGGCGTGGTCACGCATGCGCAATTCCAGCCCCTCTGCGGCGCAGGTGCGGATGTGCTCATCCGCGCTTCCGCCACCCGGTACCGGGAACACCGGCAGCCGGCTGCTGCCCAGCTTCAGGGGCAGGCTGCAGCGCCGGGCGATCTCCACGCTGTTGGCCAGTGCCTCGGGAAGGTCGGCGAACAACTGCGCCATCTCCTCCGCGCTGCGCAGGTACTGCTCGCGGGTGTAGCGACGTTTGCGCGAAGGGTCGGCCAGTAGTCCACGTTCGCGGATGCAGACGCGTGCCTCGTGCGCCTCGTAATCCGCTGCCTGCAGGAAGCGCACGTCATTGGTGGCCACCACGGCAACCCCGGCGTCCGCGGCCAGCGCCACGGCAGCGGCCACATAGTCGGCATCGAAGCTGCGTCCGAGGCGCTGCAATTCAAGGTAGTAGCGATCGCCCAGCAGCGAGCGCCAGTGCTGCAGGTTGCGCTGCGCCAGGGCCGGCCGCCCGTTGAGCAGTGCCCGGCCGACATCCCCTTCCCATGCGCCAGACAGCGCGATCAATCCTTCCAGGACTTCACTTGTCAGCCAGTCGCGCTCGATCAACGGCGTGGCCTGCCGCTCGCCCTCGAGATAGGCGCGGCTCACCAGGCGGGTGAGATTCAGATAGCCGGCTTCGTTCTGGCACAGAAGGGTGATGCGGCTGGGGGGCTCGCGCTCGCCTGCCTCGCGCAGCCACAGGTCCACGCCGATCACCGGCTTGATGCCGGCAGCCAGTGCCTCGCGATAGAACTTCACCATCGCGAACAGGTTGCATTCATCCGTCAGCGACACGGCAGGCATGCCTGCTGCTGTCACCGCCTGCATCAGTTCGGGCACCCGGACCACGCTGTCGAGCAGCGAATACTCCGTGTGAACCCTCAGGTGGACGAAGGTCTCCAGGCTCATTGCTTCAATTGACTGTGTGCTTCGCGGACCGGGGCAAAGCTGCGGCGGTGCTGCGGGGAAGGGCCCAGCCTGGTCAGCGCTTCCAGGTGTCGCGCGGTGGCGTAACCCTTGTGCAACTGCAGCTGGTAGCCGGGATAGGCCATGTCCAGCTGCGGCATCAATGAATCACGCGCATGCTTGGCCAGGATGGAGGCCGCGCTGATGGCTGCCACTGTGGCGTCTCCGCCCACCACCGCCTCGGCGTGGTCACATAGATCGGCCAGCGAAGGCATGCGGTTTCCGTCCACCAGCACGCGTACCGGCCGCTGCCACAACCCGGCGACCGCGCGCCGCATGGCCAGCAATGTGGCGCCCAGGATATTCAGGCAGTCGATTTCCTCTACATCTGACCAGGCGATATGCCAGGCCAGCGCATGCAGGCGGATCTTCTCGGACAGAACGGCACGCTGCTCGGCATTGAGCTGCTTTGAGTCGCGCAGCCCGCGTATGGCGCGGGCGGGATTGAGGATCACGGCGGCAGCGTACACCGGCCCTGCCAGCGGTCCTCTTCCGGCCTCATCAACGCCTGCAATGAATTCAAATTCCACAGTCATGCCGCAGCCCGCCTCGCAACAAGATCGAGCACCGTCGCGGCTGCCCGCGCCGCCGAATCGCGCCGCAGGGCATCATGGATTTCCCGGAACCGGTGTTGCAACTGCTGCAGCGCCACCCCATCTGCGAGTACCTGTCGCAATGTTTCCGCCAGCGCTGCCGGGGTCACGGCTTCCTGGAACAGCTCGGGCACCAGCGCCTCCCCGGCCAGCAGATTGGGCAGCGAAAAATGCCGCAGTTTCACCACGCCCAGGTCGCGGACCAGAAAAGCAGTCAGCGCGGCGAGTCGGTAGGCCACCACCATGGGGCAGCCATGCAGCATTGCCTGCAGGGTTGCCGTGCCGGAAGCCACCAGCGCGGCATCGGCGGCCGCCAGGGCATCGTCGGCGCCGTGATCGAGCAGCCGGATATCCGCGCCGATACGGGCGCGCTGCGACTCGAACACCGCAGCCACGCCGGCCGATGCCATGGGCGCAATGAAATGCACAGGCCCCGGGAGCATCTGGCGCAGATGCATGGCCGCTGCAGCGAAATCCGCGCCCAGCCGCTGCACCTCTCCCATGCGGCTGCCCGGCAACAAGGCAATTATCTGCTCCGTGGGGTGAAGACCCAGGCGCTGACGCGCCGCTGCGCGCTGCGACTCGAGCGGGATCTGGTCCGCCAGTGGATGGCCCACGAACTGCGCCAGCACTGGCTGACCGGCATAACACTGCGGCTCGAATGGCAACAGGCACAGCACGGCATCCACGGACGCTGCAATCTTCGGCACGCGGCCCGGGCGCCAGGCCCACACCTGCGGACTGACATACTGGGCGGTGATCATCCCCTTGCGACGCAGCGAACGCGCCAGACCCAGATTGAAGGCCGGTGCGTCGACGCCCACGAACACATCGATGCCGCGGGCGAGGAACTCGCGCCGCAATCCCGCGCGCAGGCGCAACAACCGCGGCAGGTGGCGCAGTGGCTCCACCAGCCCCATCACCGCCAGTTCGCTGCAGTCCCCAAGTGACTCGCAACCCGCTGCGCGCATGTGCTCGCCGGTCAGGCCGACGAAGCGCACCGCGGGATTTCGCTCGCGCAGCGCCTTGATCAGCGCCGCGCCCAGCAGGTCGCCGGAGATCTCACCCGCCACCAGCCCCACCTGCAGTGGCGGGGAGTTCACCGTGCCAGTCCGCGGGTCGAACCTTCGATGAACTCGACCATCACCTGCAGGCACTGCTGCGAGGCGGCCATCTCACGCAGCTGCGCCAGGGCCTCCTCGAGTTTCAGCTCGCTGCGATACAGCGCACGGTAGGCATTGCGGATCGCACGCGTCTGCTCCTCGGAAAATCCACGCCGCTTCAGGCCCTCCAGGTTCACGGCACGCGGCTCGGCGGGCTGGCCGGTGGCCAGCACATAGGGCGGAATGTCCTGCAGTACGGCGGTGTTGTTGGCAATGAAGGCATGGGCGCCGATGCGGCAATGCTGATGCGCGCCGGCGTAGCCACTCATGATGACCCAGTCTCCGAGCTCCACATGCCCTGCCAGCATCACCACATTCGACAGCACGATGTGATTGCCAAGGATGCAGTCGTGGGCCACATGTGAATAGGCCAGCAGCAGGTTGTCGCTGCCGATGCGGGTGGCACCGTTGCCGGTCACCGTGCCGCGATTGACCGTCACGTATTCACGAAAGGTATTGCGGTCGCCGATTTCCAGGCGGGTTTCCTCGCCGGCGTACTTCTTGTCCTGCGGCACATCACCGATCGAGGCGAACTGGAACACGCGATTGCCGGCGCCCATGGTGGTGGGACCCTGTATGACGGCGTGCGGACCGATCCAGCAGCCAGGACCGATGCTGACGCCGGGCCCTATGACGGCATAGGGTCCGATCTCGACATCGGCGGCAATCCGGGCATCCGCTGCGATGACCGCGCGGGGATCGATGCTCATTCGACTGGCGTGGCGTTGTCGGCGTCCGGAAACAGCATCATGTCGGCCTGCACGGCTTCCGCTTCGCCGACATAGGCGGCGGTGGACAGCTTCCAGATTCCCTTCATGTTGCGCACGACTTTCGCTGTGAGGATCAGCTGGTCGCCCGGCTCCACCGGCCTGCGGAAGCGGCAGTTGTCGATGCCGGCGAAGTAGAAGCGCGTGTTCGCGTTGGGCACCTTGCGCAGCGTGGCGTAAGTGAGCACGCCGGCCGTCTGCGCCAGCGCCTCGAGGATCATCACGCCCGGCATCACCGGCCGTTCGGGAAAATGCCCGGTGAAATGCGGTTCGTTGAAGGTGACGTTCTTCACCGCCCGGATGCTCTCCCCGGCCGTGCATTCCAGCACGCGGTCGATCATCAGGAACGGGTACCTGTGCGGCAGGTACTTCATGATGGCGTAGATGTCGAGAAAGGGTTTTTCAGCTGTCATGCTCAGGTCCCGGGGCAATGCCCACCGCTTTTTCCAGTTTGCGAATCCTAGTCGCCAGCACATCGAGCCGCTTGATGCGCGCGACGATCCGGCGCCACAGCCGCACCTCTTCGACCGGGAGCACGCTGGAATACATTCCCGGCTCGCTGATCGAACGCGTCACCATGCCGAAGCCGGCGATGACAATATCATCGCCTATGGTCAGCTGCCCGCCGATACCCGTGCCGCCCCCGATCATGCAGCGCGCGCCGATGCGGGTGCTGCCCGCTATGCCAGTACAGGCGGCAATGGCCGTGTGGGCCCCGATCTGCACGTTGTGACCGATCTGGATCTGGTTGTCGAGGCGCACTCCCGTGGCAATTTCGGTGTCGCCCAGCGCGCCGCGGTCCACGGTCGTGTTGGCGCCTATCTCCACATCATCGCCGATCCGCACGCCACCCAGCTGCGGCACCTTGATCCAGCGCCCGGCATCGCGCGCATTGCCGAAGCCATCCGAACCGATGACGACACCGGGATGCAGCAGGCAGCGCTCACCGAGGATTGCGCCTTCGCCAATCCAGACGCGCTGCGCCAGGAAGGTGTCGGCACCCAGCACGGCCCCTGCCCCCACGAAGCACTGCGCTCCCACCTGGCAGCGCGGGCCGATCCGGGCCCCGCCCTCCACCACCGCCAGCGGACCGATGCAGGCAGAGGGATCCACCTGTGCATCGCCCGCCACGACGGCGGTGGCGTGCACTCCAGGCGGCAGCAACGCGCGCGGGTGCAGCAGCGCCGCGACGCGTGCAAAGGTGGCATGCGGGTTGGGGTGAATCAGCACTGCCACCGGACAGTCGGCAGCCAGCGATTCGTCGAGAATGACCGCGGCAAGGCCGGTCTGGCGCAACGCCTCGCGCCAGGCAGGGCCGGCGGCAAAGCCTATGGCGTCGGCTTCGCCCTGCAGCGTCGCGACAGCGCGCACTGTGGCGGCAGGGTCACCCCTCAGCTCGCAGCCGAAACGGACCGCGAGCTCGCCCAGGGTGCAACTGACTGCCGCTGCGGGCATGACCCGCGACGCGGTCCCGGTCAGGGCTTGGCGGCGGGGGCCGCCGGCTTGGCCGGCGCGGCCGGTGTGGCCGAGGCAGCGCCAGGCTTGCGGCTCTGCAGCGCCGTCAGCACCGGGCCGGTGACATCCAGCGCATTGGTGGCGTAGATCACCCCATCCGTCAGGATGAGATCGAAGCCCTGCGCCTTGGCGAAGATCTGCACTTCCTCCACCAGCGTGCGGTTCAGCTTCGACATCTCTTCATTGCGTCGGGCGTTGAAGTCGTCCTGCACCTCGGACCGCTTGCGCTGCAGATCGCGATAGCCATCGCGCAGTTCCTTCTCGGCGGCAGCGCGCTGCACTTCCGTCATGGTGGCGGAATCCTTGGTCAGCTTGTCTTCGCGCGCCTTCAGCGCGGCACCCGTGGTCTGGATCTCGCGCTCACGCGATGCAAACTCCGTGCGGATCAGCTCGATGGCGGTCTTGGCCTGCGGCGCCTCCGACATCAGTCTTGCCGTGTTGACCACACCGATCTTGATCTCGGCCGTAGCAGTTGACGCCGCGAACAGCGCCAGCGCGGCGGTAGACAACAGGAACGGAATACTTCGTTTCACGACTGAACCTCTTGACCTAGAACGACTGACCGACCGAGAACTGGAACTGTTCCTTCTCGTCGGGGAAAATCACGCTGGATCCATTGGAAGGATTCAGCGGGAATCCGTAGCTGAACCGGAACAGGCCCAGTGGAGCAAGCCACTCCACCGAGACGCCTGCCGCCCGGCGGAGGCTACCATAACTGGGCTTGTAGGTGACCGGCGTCAGGCCATCCCGGCCGCGGAACTGCACGTCGTCATTGGTCGAGAATACGTTGCCCATATCGTAAAACAGGCTGACCCGGGCGCTGCTCTGGAATTTCTGCGGCATAGGCAGTATCAGCTCCGTCCGCGCCACCACCAGCAGGTTGCCGCCATAGGGATTGCCGTAGTTGTCCTTGGGCCCCAGGCGGCTTTCACGGAAGCCGCGCACCGAATCCGGGCCGCCAGCGAAGAACAGCCGGTACGGCGGCAGTGACGTGGTGCCGCCCAGGGAATCGCCGTAGGAGGTCTTGAAGTTGATCATGCCGGTGAGCCGCCGCCAGATCGGGATGTATTGCACGAACTGATAGTCGGCAATCCAGTATTCCACCGCGCTGCCCGGGATGCTGGAGGACAGCGTGAAGGACTGGCGCTGGCCGCGATCGGGGAACAAGCCGCGGTTCAGGCTCTGCATCCACCAGCCAGCCGATGCCTCCACCGCCGTGTACTTGCTGCCGAAGTACTCGTAGACATTGCCGTAATCGTCCACGGCGCTGCGACTGTAGGGCTTGCCGTTCTGCTGCACCCAGTTCTGCGCCTGCAGCGCGCTGCCGCTGGAGTTGGTCAACAGATCTGATCGCGTGAGGTTGAGTCCGAAGCGCAGCCCCTGCCACTCGGTGATGGGATAGCCGAACTCGAGGCCTGCGGCCAGCGACTGGGAGGAGAAGTCCGATGAGGCTGACACGAACTGCGTGACATCCGAGTAGCGCACGCTCACGGTGCGGGAGATGTCATCCACCGTGACGAACGGATTGGTCTGCGAGAAGCTGAACACCTTCGAATACTTGCCGGTGTTCAGCTCGAAGGCCACGCGCTTGCCCGAGCCCATGAAATTGCTGTCGGCAAAGCTGCCGTTCAGGATGAACGAGGAAGACTCCGAGTAGCCGATGCCGCCGGACAGCGTGGCGCTGGAGGCTTCCTTGATGGTGAAATCCACGTCCACCAGGTCATCGCTGCCTTCGACGCGTTTCTTTTCGAAATCCACTTTCTCTATGTAGGGCTGCTGCTGGATGCGCTGCTTGGAACGCTCCAGCAGGCTATTGGAGACCCACGCGCCCTCCAGCTGGCGCAGCTGGCGGCGCAGCACCACGTCGTCGGTGCGCGTGACACCGCTGAAGATCACATGGCGCACATAGACACGCTTGCCTGGATCGACCAGGAAGGTCATGGCCACTTCCTTCTTTTCGTCGTCGAGCTTGGGCACCGGATCCACCTTGGCGAAGGCATAGCCCTCGAGCCCGAGGCGGTTCTCGATCAGCTTCTGTGTGGTGGAGATCATCTGCTGGTTGTAGATCTCCCCCTTGCGCACCAGCACCAGGCCCTGCAGCTGCTCGATCGGCACGATGGTGTTGCCCGCGATATTGGCAGTGGAGATCTTGTAGATCTCCCCCTCGCGCACGTTCACGGTGATGAACATGTCGTCCTTCTCGGGCGCGATGGTCACCTGGGCCGATTCGATCTCGAAATTCGCGTAGCCGCGGTCCTGGTACCAGGAGCGCAGCTTTTCCAGGTCGCCCTGCAGCGATTCCTTGGAATAGCGGTCATTCTGCTTGTACCAGGAGTTCCACTTGGGAGTCTTCAGCTCGAAGGATTCGAGAATCTGCTCTTCGGGGAATTTCGTGTTGCCGACGATGCTGATCTGCCGGATGCGCGCCCGGTCGCCTTCCTTGATGTCGATCTTCAGGCGCACGAGATTGCCGGGGAGGTCCTCCACCGTGGTGTCGATGCGCACGGCGTAACGGCCATGGCCGAAGTACTGCTCGGTCAGGTAGCCCTTCAGTTCCTCCAGCACCGAGCGATCGAAGGTCTTGCCAGCCGCCAGGCCCAGGTTGCGCAGCGACTTGGTCAGCTCCTCGGTCTTGAAATCCTTGTTGCCTTTCAGCTCGAAGCTCTCGATGGAGGGCCGTTCGCGCACGAAGATGATCAGCGTGCTGCCGTCGCGACGCAGTTCGACATTGCGGAAGAAGCCGGTGGCGTACAGCGCGCGCAGCGCCTCGCGTGAGCGCTGCGGGGAGAGTTCATCGCCGATATTCACCGGCAGATAGTTGTAGACCGTGCCTTCGGAAACCCGCTGCAGGCCTTCGACGCGGATGTCGCCTACCGTGAAGCGGGCGTCATCGGGGGCTGTCTCCTGCGCGTAGGCAACAGGTATAACCAGCAGGGCAACCAGGGCCCAGAAATGAGTCTTGCGCATGTATTCAGCCGAACTGTCGCAGGATGTCGTTGAACAACGCCACGCCCATCATCAACACCAGCAGGCCGATACCGACCTGCTGCCCTACGGCCTGCGTCCGCTCCGACAGCGGGCTGCCCTTTATCCATTCGACCAGCTGATAGACGATCTGTCCGCCGTCGAGAATCGGAATTGGCAGCAGGTTGAGAAAACCGAGGCTGAGGCTGATCAGCACGATGAAACCGGCGAACTCCGCCGGTCCACTGCGGGCGGTATCGCCGGCGAATTCTGCGATGGTCAGCGGTCCGCTCAGGTTCTTCAGCGACACATGTCCCTGCACCATCCGCCAGAAAACGCGCGCCTGCAGCGCCGTCATGCGCCAGGCTTCGGTGGCGCCCATCGCCAGCGCCCTGGCAGGACCCACTTCCGTGTGACGCACCATGGAAGGCGGCAGGCCGGCGCCGCGCAGCGAGGCGATGCCGATCCGGCCCGTGCGCCGACCGCTTTCCTCGACTACCTGCACCTGCACACGTGCCGCAACCTCCGCGCCAGCGCGGCGGACAGTCAGCAGCATGCTCTCGCCGAGGTGCTGGGCGGTGCGCTGCTGCAACTGGTTGAAATCGGTGATCGCGGTTCCGTTCACGGCGATGATCTCATCGCCAGCCAGAAGCCCGGCCTGGGCAGCCGGCCCGCCGGGAACTACGGAACCCACCACGGCCGGCATCGGCGGGCGCCAGAAGCTGAAACCCAGCCCATGCAGCAGGTTTTCCGGCTCGGTCAGGCGGCGGCGTTCAGTGGGATCCGCGACTTCCAGAACGGCATCGCGTGTCTGCCCGTCGGCGGCGCGAATCTGCAGTTCCACCCGGCCATCACCGGTCATCTGCTCGAGCAGGCCCAGGACGGCGTCGGACTCATCGTTCACGACGGCGCCATCCAGGCGCAGGATTTCGTCGCCGGACACAAGCCCGGCGCGGGTCGCCGCTGTGTCGGGCAGTACGTCGCCCACCACAGCGCGCACCTGCGTAACGCCGTTGATCCAGAACAGCACGGCCAGCAGCAGGATGGCGAATGCGATGTTGAATGCCGGGCCGGCAAACAGCACGAGGATGCGCTGCCAGTGCGGCCGACGGTTGAAGGCGCGCCCCGCCTCGGATGGATCCACTGGCGCCTCGCGTTCATCGAGCAGCTTCACGTAGCCGCCAAGCGGAATTGCAGCGAGCACGTACTCGGTTTTGTCAGCGCCTGCGACGCGCTTCCACAGGGGCTTGCCGAAACCCACGGAAAAACGCAGCACCTTGAAACCCAGCCGCCGGGCCACCCAGTAGTGGCCGAATTCATGCACGGTTACCAGCAGGCCGACAGCGAACAGGAAGGCAAGGAGATGCTGCCAGGACAGGTTCAAGAGGCGAGGCTCCGGCCGGCAGCAGCGGCTGGCAGTTGCGAGGCGGCAAGCACGCGTGCGCGGGCGTCTGCGGCAAGCACCGCTTCCAGTTCCGGCTCAGTGCCTGCGCTTACCCACCCGTTCATTACCTCTCCAATGACCCGATGTATGCCAGCAAAGTTCAAACGCCCGTCCAGAAAGGCGGCAACAGCCACCTCATTGGCCGCGCTGAGCACGGCCGGCATCTCCGCGCCCGCCCGGGCCGCCGCAATGGCCAGCGCAAGACAGGGAAAGCGCTGCAGGTCCGGTGGCTCGAATTCGAGCTTTCGCACCTGCAGCAGATCGAGGAATTGTACACCGGAGGCCAGGCGCCCGGGCCACGCCAGCGCCTGCGCTATTGGCGTGCGCATATCCGGCGAACCCAGCTGCGCCAGCACCGAGCCATCGATGTATTCCACCAGGGAATGGACGACGCTCTGCGGGTGGATCACCACCTCGATGCGCTCCACCGGCAGGCCGAACAGCAATTGCGCTTCGATCAGCTCCAGCCCCTTGTTCATGAGGGTGGCCGAATCCACCGATATCTTGCGTCCCATGTTCCACGTCGGATGTGCACAGGCCTGCTCCGGCGTCACATCCTGCAGGGCCTCAGCTGACCAGTTCCTGAACGGACCGCCGGAGGCCGTCAGCATGATGCGGCGCACGCCCGCTGGCGCGCTGCCGAGCGCGCTGGATTGCGGCAGGCACTGGAATACGGCGTTGTGCTCGCTGTCGATGGGGATAATGGTTGCCCCGGAGCGCGCGGCGGCCTGGAGCACCTGCCGGCCAGCCATGACCAGCGCTTCCTTGTTCGCAATCAGCAATCGCTTGCCGGCGGCAGCCGCTGCCAGCGTGGAGCGCAGACCCGCTGCCCCGACAATCGCGGCCATCACATAGTCTGCCTCCGGCATCGTCGCCAACTGCTCCAGGGCATCCGCGCCCGTGCACAGCCGCGTGGACGATCCCGAGTTGCGCAGACGTGCCGCCAGTGCCGCGTACTGCGCGGCATCACCGATCCACGCACACTCCGGGCGAAACTCCAGGCATTGCGCAAACAGGCGCTCGGCATTGCGCTGGGCAGAGAGTGCGACCGGACGGAATTGCCCCGGATGGCGCCGCAGCACATCGAGCGTGCTTTCCCCGATGCTGCCGGTGGAACCGAGCACCGCAACGCCGATCATGGCCAGACTACCGCGGCGAGCTCGATCCCCAGCATCAGGCAGGGCGCGGCCGCCAGCAGGCTGTCGAAGCGGTCCAGCACTCCGCCATGGCCGGGAATGAGCGTGCCGCTGTCCTTGAGCCCGGCAAAGCGCTTGCAGAGGCTTTCCAGCAGATCACCCACCACCGAGTACACGCCCACGCCGATGGTGACTGCGACTACCGGTGCCAGCGGCAGCTTCCCCAGCAAAGCCACCAGCAGCCCCAGCAGAGCACAGGCAGCCAGGCCGCCCCACATCCCCGCCCAGGTCTTTCCTGGCGACACACTGGGTGCAAGCTTGCGCTTGCCCCAGGCGCGGCCGGCGAAATACGCGCCGCTGTCGGCCACCCAGACGATCAGCAGCGCATACATCACTGCGTGGCGCCCCCAGGTCCAGTCGACGCGCATGCGCACCAGGGCGCACCAGGCGAAGGACAAGGCAAGCACACCTGCGATGAACACCCCTGCGAGGCTTGCCCGTGGCCGCCAGAACACCCACAGCAGCATGGCTGTCCAGAACAGCAATGCCAGCCACGATGTCACCCGCAATCCCTGCGCTGTTCCCGACACGCGCCAGCACAGCAGGCAGGCCAGCACGGTGAGGATCATGAAAGCGGCGCGCCGGATGAACGCACCGGTGCCAAGGAATCCCGACCACTCCCATGCAGACAGCGCCAGCACCAGGCTCAGCGCCGCCGCGGACCACCAGCGCGGCAGCCACAGGACGGCCGCGATCAGCAGCACGGCAATCACTGCCGCGGAGATCACGCGCTGACGGATCACGGCGACTCCTCGCGCTGGGCGCTGGTCTGGCCAAAGCGGCGCTGGCGCGCGGCGAAATCGGCCAGCGCTGCGGCAAAGCACGCTGCGTCGAAGTCCGGCCACAGCTCCGGGCTGAAATACAGTTCAGTGTAGGCCAGGTTCCACAGCAGGAAATTGCTGATGCGGCGCTCGCCACCGGTGCGTATGAACAGGTCAGGGTCCGGCAGGCCGGCCAGTTGCAAAGCAGCACCGAATGAGTCCTCGTCGATGTCCTCTGGGAGCATTTCACCGCTGGCGCAGCGCTGCGCCAGCTGGCGGGCGGCCTGGACGATGTCCCACCGGCCGCCGTAGCCCACCGCCACCTGCAGGCTCAGCTTGACGTTTTGCGCCGTACGTTCGCCGGCCGCCTGCATCCGCGCCTGCAGCCGCGCCGGAAATCCCTGCAGGTCCCCGATGAAAGACAGGCGTACACCGTTTCCGTGCAGCTCTTCGACTTCGCTTTCCAGTGCCTCGACGAACAGCCCCATCAGGGCCCCCACTTCCGCACCCGGCCGGCGCCAGTTCTCGCTGCTGAAGGCGAACAGCGTCAGCGCGCCGATGCCGTGACGCAGGCACTCGCGCACGCACATGCGCACCGGCTCGACGCCCTGCTGGTGTCCGGCGTGGCGCGGCTGTCCGCGGGCTTCCGCCCAGCGGCCATTGCCGTCCATGATGATTGCGACGTGACGCGGCAGCGTCATGTTTTCAGGTTCCAGGTTGCAGATGCCGCGGAGGCTCAGACCTGGAGGATTTCCTTTTCCTTCACCGCCATCACCTGGTCGATTTCGGCAATCGCCTTGTCGGTCAGCTTCTGGATCTCTTCCTGGCCGCGGCGCTCATCATCCTGCGAGATGAGCTTTTCCTTCAGCGCCTCCTTGACCTCGGTGAGCACGTCGCGGCGCACATTGCGCACGCTGACCTTGGCGTTTTCCGCGTCCTGGCGCACCACTTTCATGATGTCGCGGCGCCGCTCCTCGGTAAGCGGCGGCAGCGGAATGCGGATCACCGCACCGGCGGTCATCGGCGTCAGGTGCAGGTCAGACTTGTGGATGGCCTTTTCGATGGCGCCCACCATGGATTTGTCCCAGGGGGTGATCGTCAACGTGCGCGCATCCTCGACCGCGATGTTCGCAACCTGGTTCAGCGGCGATTCGTTGCCGTAGAAATCCACCTTCAGGTGTTCGATCAGGCTCGGGTGCGCGCGGCCAGTACGCAGCTTCTTCAGATCGCCCTGGAAGGCCACCACGCACTTCTGCATGCGTGCTTTCGCGTCGGTCTTTATGTCGTCAAGCATGATCGCCTCGGAATTTCACGGGGGTTCAGTCGTTGGTGACGAGAGTACCCACATTCTCGCCGCGCACAACCCGCGGCAGGTCGCCGGCATTGTTGAGATTGAAGACGCGCAGCGGCAGGCGGTTGTCCCGGCACAGCACGATGGCGGTGGCATCCATGACGGCAAGCCGGTCGTCGAGCACGCGGTCGAAGCTCAGCCGGTCGTAGCGCGTGGCGGCAGGGTTCTTCATCGGGTCGTCCGAATAGACGCCATTGACCTTGGTCGCCTTGAGCAGCAGTTCGGCCCCGACCTCGATGGCACGCAGGCTCGCGGCCGAATCGGTGGTGAAGAAGGGATTGCCGGTGCCGGCCGCGAAGATCACGACCCGGCCCTTTTCCAGATGCCGGATGGCGCGGCGACGCACGTAGTCCTCGGCAACTTCGTTGATGCGGATGGCCGACATCACCCGCGCGTGCGCGCCCAGCGCCTCCACGGCATCCTGCATCGCCAGCGAGTTGATCACGGTGGCAAGCATGCCCATCTGGTCGGCGGTCACGCGGTCCATGCCCGCGCGGGCCAGGCCTGCGCCACGGAAGATGTTGCCGCCACCCAGCACCACCGCCACTTCCACGCCGGAATTCACCAGCTCGACCAGTTCCCCGGCTACCCGACGCAGCATGGCTGGATCGATGCCGTAATCGGCCTGGCCCAACAGGGCCTCGCCCGAAAGCTTGACCAGGATCCGTTTGTAGCCCGCTGCGCTCATATCCGAACTCTCCATCCAAAAAAAACCCCGCGAAGGCGGGGTTTTTCACGTCCAACTATTTGCCGCCCTTGTTCTCTTCGTCCTTCTTCTTCTGGGCTTCGGCCTGCGCCTTCACCTCGGCGACGAAATCCTCTTTCTTCTTCTCGATGCCGGCGCCAACCTCGAGCCGCGCAAAACGCAGCACGCTGGCCTTGGCGCCCTGCAGCAGCTTCTCGATAGTCAGCTTGTCGTCCTTGACGAAGGGCTGGCCCAGCAGGGTGATCTCGCCCAGCCACTTGTTCATGCCGCCCTCGACGATCTTCACGAGGATGGCGTCGGGCTTGCCTTTGTTCTTTTCGTCGTTCTTCAGCATCTCCACGCGGATGTCGCGCTCCTTCGCCACCGCATCCGCCGGCACGTCGGCCGCCGCGAGGTAGCCGGGATTGCTGGCTGCCACATGCATGGCCAGATCGCGCGCCAGCTGGCTGTCGCCGCCTTGCAGTGAAACCAGCACGCCGATGCGGGTGCCGTGCAGATAGCTGCCCAGCATTCCCGTCGTCTCCACGCGCTCGAAGCGCCGCACGCCGATGTTCTCACCGAGCTTGGCGATCAGTGCGCGGCGGCGCTCATCGACGCTTTCGCCTGAAGCGAGCTTCTGGCTGGCAAGCTCCTCGACGCCGGCGGGATTCTGCGCCAGCGCCACGGCCGCGACTTCCCGGGCGAACCCGGTGAAGTCATCGCCGCGGGCGACGAAGTCGGTCTCGCAGTTGATCTCGACCAGCACCGCGGACTTGCCGTCGGCACTCACCGCGGTGGCGATGACGCCCTCTGCAGCCACGCGCGAGGCCTTCTTGTCGGCCTTTGCCAGGCCCTGCTTGCGCATGAGTTCGGCAGCGGAGTCCAGATCGCCGCCAGTCTCCACCAGCGCCTTCTTGCACTCCATCATCCCGGCGCCAGTGCGCTCGCGCAGCTGGCGGACGGATTCAGCAGTCACACTCATCAACGGGCTCCTCGACGGGCGCCACCGGGGCTGCCGGGACCGGTGACCGGGCGACGGCGCGAGGTGCCGATCTGCTCCTTGCCTCCGGCCTTCACGTCCACTGCCGGCTCGTCCAGCTCCGCCTCGCTGATCTCCACCGCGGCTGCGGGGGCAGCCTCGGGGGCCACACCGGCGGCGGCTTCAACTGCTGCGGCACGGACGGGCTTCTTGCGTACTGGCGCCTGCGGCCTGGCGCGTGCAGGGCGCGCTTCGCGGCGACGTGGCGCGCCGGATTCGTCCAGCTCCACGAATTCGTCCTCGCCAACCATCACTTTGGGGACCGCGGACTTGCCCTCAAGCGCTGCATCGGCCAGAGCCGAGGCATACAGGGAGATGGCGCGCATGGCGTCATCATTGCCGGGAATGACGTAGTCCACGCCTTCCGGCGAGCAGTTGGTGTCGACCACGGCAACCACGGGAATGCCGAGCTTGCGGGCCTCGGCCAGCGCGATACGCTCGTGGCCCACGTCGATGATGAACAGCACGTCGGGCAATGCGCCCATGTGCTTGATGCCGCCGAGGCTCTTCTCGAGCTTGGCCATCTCGCGGCGCAGCTGCAGGGCTTCCTTCTTGCCACGCTTGTCCAGCGCGCCGGATTCCTGCAGGTCGGTGAGGTCGGTCAGCCGCTTGATCGACTGGCGGATGGTCTTGAAGTTGGTGAGCATGCCGCCCGGCCAGCGCTGGTTCACGAAGGGCATGGCGCAGCGCGCCGCTTCCTTCGCCACCGCATCGCGCGCGGAACGCTTGGTGCCGACGAACAGCACGGTGCCGCCGTCTCCCACCACGTTGCGCACGAAGGCAACAGCCTCCGCGAACATCGGCTGGGTCTTCTCAAGATTAATGATGTGGATGCGGTTACGCTCCCCGAAGATGTACTGATCCATCCGGGGGTTCCAGAAGCGGGTCTGATGTCCGAAATGAACACCCGCTTCCAGCATCTGTCTCATGGACACGCTGGGCATGGCAATTTCCTTACTCGTTCGGGTTGGGGGCCTTGCGCAGATCCCTGGTGGCGATTCCTTGCGGAACACCCGGCCACCAGTGACGAACTACGCAGGTATTTGTTTGCCAAAAAAGGCCGCGCTTTATACCATGAACTTCCCACCCGAACAACGCCTTAGCTGACTTGATCCGGAGTTGGCGACCCACAGATGCCCATCACCATCAAGTCCGCGGAAGAACAGCAGAAAATGCGGGTCGCCGGCCGCCTGGCGGCCGAGGTCCTGGACATGATCGGCCCGCACGTGGTTCCCGGCGTGACCACCGAGGAACTGGACCAGATCTGCAATGAATTCATCGTCCGGCAGCAGCGCGCCATCCCGGCCAATGTGGGCTACAACGGCTTTCCCAAGACCATCTGCAGCTCGGTCAACCACGTGGTCTGCCACGGCATTCCCAACGAGAAGAAGCTGCGCGCCGGGGACATCGTCAATATAGACGTGACCGTGATCCAGGACGGGTACCATGGCGACACCAGCCGGATGTACTTCGCTGGCAAGCCGCCGGTACTGGCCGAACGCCTGTCGCGGACCTGCCGGGAGGCCATGTGGGCCGGCATCCGGGTGGTGCGGCCCGGCGCACGGCTCGGCGACATCGGGCACGCCGTCCAGACGCTGGCGGAGGATGCCGGATTTTCAGTGGTGCGCGAATACTGCGGCCACGGCATCGGACGTATCTACCACGAGGACCCGCAGGTGCTGCACTACGGCGAACCCGGCACGGGCACCTTGCTGCGCGAAGGGATGACTTTCACCATCGAACCGATGATCAATGCCGGCAAGCGCCATGTGCAGCTGCTCAAGGATGGCTGGACGGTGGTTACCAAGGATCACTCCCTGTCCGCGCAGTGGGAGCACACCATCCTCGTGACCAGTGACGGATTCGAAGTGCTGACCCTGGGCGTAGCCGAACGTGGCGCCGAAGCACAGGTAGCTTGATGGTTTCGATACAGCAGGCCTCCCTCGAGGAAGAAGAGCCGCTGAGGTCGGATGAACTGCCCCCCTGGCCCCTGCTGGAAAAGCTGCCGCAGCGACTGATCGAGGAGGGCTACTCCGCCGAGGTCTGCCGTGAGCTGCTGTCCGGCGCGCAGGAAGACCTGAAACAGCGCTTCCTGGCCGAGGAAAACGTCGAGGTGCTGGTCCGCGCCCGCGCACAGTTCATCGATGCGCTGCTGCGCGCGATGTGGACGCACCTGCTCGAGCCCGCGCTGGCGCAGCGCATGGCATTGCTGGCCGTGGGCGGCTACGGCCGCGGCGAGCTGCATCCTTATTCCGACGTGGACATCCTGATCCTGGTACCGCAGGAGCAGGGACTGAGCGCCGCCGACCGCTCGCAGGTGGAAGGGCTGATCACCTTTCTCTGGGACATCGGCCTGGAAGTGGGCAACAGCGTGCGCACCGTGGCGGAGTGCGCCGAGGAAAGCGCCGCCGATGTGGGAGTCATGACCACGCTGCTGGAAGCGCGGCCGCTGGCCGGCGCCGCAGCGCTGATCGCGGACATGCGCACTGCGCTGGCTCCGGACAAGGTATGGCCGTCGCGCCGCTTCTTCGAGGCCAAGCTGGCCGAGCAGCGCGAGCGCCACCTGAAGGCCAATGACACCGCGTACAACCTGGAGCCCAACGTCAAGAACGGCCCCGGCGGGCTGCGCGACCTGCAGACCATCGGCTGGGTGGCGAAGCGCCACTTCGGTGCACAGAATCTCAGTGAGCTGGTAGCCAAGGGATTCCTCACCCTGGCCGAGCAGCGCAAGCTGCAGCAGGCGCAGGCCTTCCTGTGGAAGGTGCGATTCGGCCTGCACGTGCTCACCGGCCGGCACGAGGACCGGCTGCTGTTCGACCACCAGATCCGTCTGGCCAAGGCCTTTGGCTACGAGGACGCCAGTTACACGTTGGCCGTCGAGCAGCTGATGCAGCGCTACTACCGCACGGCGCTGGACGTGAGCTTCCTCAACGAGCTGCTGCTGCAGGCTTTCCGCGATGTCATCCTGCACGACGGCGCGCCGCCGCAGGTACTGAACGCGCGCTTCCAGATCCGCAATGAATATCTCGAGACCACCAGCCCGGACATGTTTGCGCGGGTGCCCTCCGCCCTGCTCGAATTGTTCGTGCTGCTGCAGCAGAACCCGCAGCTGCTGGGCGTAAGCGCGGCCACCATGCGCGCAGTGGCGCGGCACCTGTGGCTCATCGACGAGGAATTCCGCCAGAACCCGCGCCACCATCGGCTGTTCCTCGACATCCTGCGTGCGCCCGTCGGGGTTACCCACGAGCTGCGGCGCATGAACACCTACGGGGTGCTGGGGCGCTACATTCCCGCCTTCGGTCGCATCGTCGGGCGCATGCAGTACGACCTGTTCCATGCGTATACCGTCGACGCGCACACATTGTTCGTGGTGAGCAACCTGCGGCGCCTGGCAATGCCGAAATTCGACCACGAACTGCCCAAGCTGTCCGGGATCATGCAGCAGCTGCCGAAACCGGAAATCGTGTACCTGGCGGCGTTGTTCCACGACATCGCCAAGGGCCGTGGCGGCGACCACTCGGAACTGGGCGGGGTGGACGCCGAAGCCTTCTGCCTCGAGCAGGGGCTGTCGCCGTACGACGCGCGGCTGGTGGCCTGGCTGGTGCGCCATCACCTGACGCTGTCGATCACGGCACAGAAAAAAGACATTGGTGATCCGGCGGTGATCAACGAGTTCGCCCAGCTGGTGGGCGATGAGGCACGGCTCGACTACCTCTACCTGCTGACCTGCGCCGATGTGCGTGGCACCAATCCGAAGCTGTGGAATTCCTGGAAGGCTTCGCTGTTCCAGGAATTCTACGACAGCGTGCGCGCGGCCCTGCGGCGCGGGCTGGAAAAGCCCATCGACGAGGAGCAGCTGATAGCCGAGACCAAGGATGCGGCGCGCGGCCTGCTGGCGTTGCAGAAGGTCAGTGATGCCGATGCCGAGAGCGCCTGGGCGCCCCTGTCGGAGGCTTTTTTCCTGCGCCACACGCCGGAGGAAATCGCCTGGTTCACCGGCCTGTGCGCCGCACGCGGCGGCGGCGTGGATGAGCCGCTGGTGGCCGTGCAGCCACACAGCCAGCGCGGCACCACCGCCGTACTCATCTATGCACCGCACCGCCGCCATGGTTTCGCCCGCGCCACTGCCGTGCTCGACCAGCTGGGGCTGACGATCGTGGACGCGCGCATCACGCCCGCGGCCAATGGCTTCAGCCTCGACCTCTACCACGTACTGGAAGACAACGGCGCTCCCATCACCGATGCCGAGCGCGTCGAGGAAATGGAGCATTCGCTGTGGAACTCGCTGCGGCGGCCGGAGGATTCGCCGCTGGGCGTCTCGCGCCGCGCGCCGCGGCAGGTGCGCATGTTCAATACCACCACGCGTGTGACCATCACGCTCGATGCGCGCAACAACCGCTCGGCGCTGGAACTGGTGGCCGGCGACCGCCCCGGCCTGCTGTGCGATGTGGGCAAGGTGCTGTGGGAGGAGCGCGTGGATCTGCAAGGTGCGCGCGTCAGCACCATTGGCGAGCGCGCCGAAGACGTCTTCTACGTGACTGATCTGCAGCAACAGCCGCTGAGCGACGCCGCGGCCACCCAGTTGCAGCAGAGACTGACCGCCGCGCTGACGCGCACGAACTGAAGGGTCCTGCCGGCGATGAATCCGGGTTTTGCGCGCCTTGCGGCCTATCCTTTCGAGCGTCTGGCGATCCTCAAGCAGGGGCTGACGCCGCCGCAGCATCTACCGCATATCCCGCTGTCGATCGGCGAGCCGAAACACACGCCGCCAGCCTTCGTGATCGAGGAATTTCGACGGCACCTGGGCGAACTGGACAGCTACCCGGCCACGCGCGGGCAGCCGGAACTGCGTGCGGCCGCTGCGAACTGGGCAACGCGCCGCTTCGCACTGGGCCAGCATGCGGTGAATCCGGAAACCCAGGTGCTGCCGGTGAACGGCACGCGCGAGGCGCTGTTTGCCTTCGTGCAGGCGGTGGTCGACTCCAGCCAGAAGCCGGCGCCGCTGGTGCTGATGCCCAATCCGGGTTACCAGATCTACGAAGGCGCGGCATTGCTGGCCGGCGCCGAGCCCTACTTTCTCAACACAGTGGCAACGGGCGGATTCCTGCCCGACCTGGACGCAGTGCCTGAATCAGTCTGGCGCCGCTGCCAGCTGCTGTTCCTGTGCAGCCCGGCCAATCCGGTGGGCGCCATCATGGACACCGGCTATCTGCAGCGGGCGCTGCATCTGGCGCAGCGCCATGACTTCGTCATCGCCTCGGACGAATGCTATGCCGACATCTACGATGATGAAGCGGCGCCCCCGCCTTCGCTGCTTGGCGCAGCGGCCGCCTGCGGCGCCGCCGATTTCGCACGTTGCATGACCTTCCACTCGCTGTCGAAGCGCTCCAGCCTCCCGGGGCTGCGTTCCGGCTTCGTTGCCGGCGACGCGCGGCTCATCAAGCCCTTCCTGCTGTACCGCACCTACCACGGCTGCGCCATGTCGCTGCCCGTGCAGCACGCCAGCGCTGCCGCCTGGAACGACGACGCGCATGTCGCGGTCAACCGCGAACAGTACCGGCGCAAATTCGACCTGGTGTTTCCCATTCTCGAGCGCGTCACGCGCGTGCAACGCCCGGCTGGAGGCTTCTACCTGTGGCTGGACACGGGCGGCGATGACGAGGCTTTCACTGCCGGCCTGTTCGCACGCCAGAACGTCACGGTCGTGCCCGGCAGCTACCTGGCGCGCGATACGGCAGCAGGCAATCCCGGCCGCGGTTTCGTGCGCATCTCCCTCGTTGCGTCCGAAGCCGATTGCGTGCAGGCTGCGCGGCGAATCTGCGACCACATCCAGGCCACATCCGCATAAAGACATGACCGACACCCTGCGCAAGACCATAGAAGCGGCGTTCGAACGCCGCGCCGAAATCACGCCCGCCACCGTCGACCGCTCGCTGCGCCAGGCAGTGGACGAATGCATCGAGATGCTCGATTCGGGGCAGGCACGCGTTGCCGAGAAGCAGGGCGACGACTGGGTCGTCAACGAGTGGCTCAAGAAAGCTGTGCTGCTGTATTTCCGCGCCAACGACAACCAGCTGATCGATACCGGCGGCATGCACTACTTCGACAAGGTGCCGCTGAAGTTCGCCGACCGCAACGCCGCCGAACTGAAGGCCGGCGGTGTGCGCGTAGTGCCGCCTGCAGTGGCACGGCGCGGTGCATACATCGCGCCGAACGTGGTGCTGATGCCCTCGTACGTGAACATCGGCGCCTATGTGGATGCCGGCACCATGGTCGATACCTGGGCCACGGTGGGTTCCTGTGCGCAGATCGGCCGCAATGTGCACCTGTCTGGCGGAGTAGGCATCGGTGGCGTGCTCGAGCCATTGCAGGCCTCCCCCACCATCATCGAGGATGACTGCTTCATCGGCGCACGCTCGGAAGTCGTCGAAGGCGTGGTGATCGGCGCAGGCTCCGTGCTGGCCATGGGTGTATTCATCAGCCAGAGCACCCGCATCTACGACCGCGCCACCGGCACGGCGACCTACGGCAAGGTGCCGCCCGGCTCGGTGGTCGTACCCGGCTCGCTGCCGGCTGCGGACGGCAAGTACAGCCTGGCCTGCGCAGTGATCGTGAAACGGGTCGATGCCAAGACCCGCGCCAAGACCTCGATCAACGACCTGCTGCGCGCCGCTGACTGAAGCTGGCCCGGCCTAGCCAAAACGGCCCGTGATGTAGTCTTCCGTCAGCTTGTGGCGGGGGTTGGTGAAGATGCGGTCCGTCTCCCCTACTTCGATCAGGTCGCCGAGGTGGAAATACGCCGTGCGCTGCGACACGCGCGCCGCCTGCTGCATCGAATGCGTGACGATGACGATGGCATAGCTGGCCGACAGCTCGTCGATCAGGTCCTCGATGCGGGCGGTTGCAATCGGGTCGAGCGCCGAACACGGCTCGTCCATCAGGATCACTTCCGGATTCACGGCAATCGTGCGCGCGATGCACAGCCGCTGCTGCTGGCCGCCTGACAGGCTGGTTCCGGGATTGCCCAATCTGTCCTTCACCTCTTCCCACAGGCCGGCGCGTTGCAGGCTGGTGTGTACAACTTCGTCCAGTTCGCCCCGGTCGGCCACCAGCCCGTGGATCCTCGGCCCGTAGGCGACATTGTCGTAGATGGACTTGGGAAAGGGGTTGGGTTTCTGGAACACCATTCCCACGCGCGCCCGCAGCTGCACGACGTCCTGGCGGCGATCATGGATGTCCTGGCCATCGAGCACGATGGAACCGGTGACACGCGCGCCCTCGATGGTGTCATTCATGCGGTTGATGCAGCGCAGGAAGGTCGACTTTCCGCAGCCGGAAGGCCCGATCATGGCCAGCACCTGGTTGCGGGCGATGTCGATGCTGACGCCGTTGATGGCAAGCTTCTCGCCATAGTGCACGTTCACGTTGCGGGCACAGATCAGTGGATCGTCAACAGTGACGCGTCCGACCGTCTTGTTGCCCTCGGGTACGGGCAAGGACATGGAAGGAACCTGCGGTGGCGCCGATGTCATCAATCCCCCTTTACCAGCGACGCTCGAAACGCCTGCGCAGTATCACTGCCAGGCCGTTCATGACTATCAGGAAAACGAGCAGCACGATGATCGCCGCGGACGTGCGCTCGAGAAAAGCCCGCTCCGGGCTGTCGGCCCAGAGGAATATCTGCACCGGCAGTACGGTGGAAGGATCCGTGACGCCCTTCGGCAGGTCCACGATGAAGGCGACCATGCCGATCATCAGCAGCGGCGCAGTCTCGCCCAGCGCACGCGCCATGCCGATGATGGTTCCGGTCAGCATGCCGGGCATTGCCAGCGGCAATACATGGTGCGCCACCATCTGCAGCCGCGATGCGCCAACGCCCAGCGCCGCCTCGCGTATGGACGGCGGTACACCCTTCAGCGCGGCGCGCGAGGCAATGATGATGGTGGGCAGCGTCAGCAATGTCAGCACCAGGCCACCCACCACCGGCGCGGATCGCGGCAGGCCGAAGAAATTCAGGAATACCGCCAGGCCCAGCAGGCCGAACACGATGGATGGCACCGCAGCGAGGTTGTTGATGTTGACCTCGATCACATCGGTCCACCAGTTGCGCTTGGCGAACTCCTCGAGATACACCGCCGCGGCCACGCCGATGGGAAAGGACAGCAGCAAGGTCACCAGCAACGTGAAAATGGATCCAAGCACCGCTCCGCCCACACCCGCCTGCTCCGGCTCGCGGGAATCGCCGTTCACCAGGAAGCCGCGATTGAACTCCAGCTTCAGGCTGGCGCGTTCCTTCAGTTGGTCGATCCAGGCCACCTGGCGGTCGGTCAGGCCGCGCGTGGCCTCCGGGTCACGGCGGTCGATGGCGCCTTTCAGCAGCTGATCCACATCCGCGCCGGCGAGGAACCGGCGCTGCTCGTGGCGGCCGATCAGCTGGGGGTGCGCACGCACCCTCGCCTGCAATTCATGCGCAGCGGAAGTGCTGACCAGATGCGACAGCAGCCGCAGGTCAGCGCGCTCCTGCACATCGGGGAAAAGCTCCCGGAGTGCATTGCGCACGAGAGTGTTGTAGTTGGCTCCTGCTATTGTCTCGGGATTGCCCGACCCTTCCGGATCGATCACTGCCGCGTCGTAGTGGATATCCAGCGTGAGATAGGCCTGGCGGAATGCCGGATAGCCGCGCATCACGATGGTGCCGATCAGGTAGAACACGAACAGGATGCTCAGCAGCACGGCCAGCAGCCCATAGGCGCGGAAACGCCGTTCCGCCCAGTAGCGCCGGCGCAGGCCTTTCTGCACCAGTGCCCGCGTCTGCGCAGCGGACCGGCTACTCATACTGCTCCCGGTACTTGCGCACGATGTACAGCGCGACGATGTTCAGCACCAGCGTCACCAGGAACAGCACCAGCCCCAGTGCAAACGCCGCCAGCGTCTTCGGACTGTCGAATTCCTGGTCGCCGGTCAGCAGCGTGACGATCTGCACGGTTACCGTGGTCACGGCATCGAGCGGGTTGGCGGTGAGATTGGCGGCCAGCCCGGCAGCCATCACCACGATCATGGTCTCGCCGATGGCACGCGAAACGGCCAGCAGCACTCCGCCCACGATGCCGGGCAACGCCACGCGCAGCACCACCTGCTTGATGGTTTCGGAACGCGTGGCGCCCAGCGCATAAGCGCCATCACGCAATGACTGCGGCACGGCAGTGATCATGTCGTCCGCCAGCGATGACACAAAGGGAATGATCATGATGCCCATGACCAGTCCTGCTGCCAGGGCGCTCTCCGAAGCCACTTCCAGACCCACGGCATTTCCGAGGCTGCGCAGCGCGGGGCCCATGGTCAGCGCCGCAAAAAATCCGTAGACCACGGTCGGAATGCCGGCCAGCACTTCGAGCAGCGGCTTGGCCCAGGAACGGAACCGGCGGTTGGCATATTCGGCAAGGTAGATGGCCGCATACAGGCCTACGGGCACGGCCACCAGCATGGCGATGCCGGAGATCATCATCGTGCCCAGGAACAGGGGCATGGCGCCGAAACTGCCGGAAGACCCCACCTGGTCGGCGCGCATGGCCGTCTGCGGGCTCCAGGTCAGGCCGAACAGGAACTTGTGCGGCGCGACCGCCCTGAAGAACAGGATGGATTCATAGAGTACGGACAGCAGAATGCCGACCGTCACGAATATGGCAATCATCGAACACAGCAGCAGCGCTTTCTCGCCTATCGATTCCACTGCGTTGCGTGCCCGCAGCTCGGGCGTGATGCGTCGCCGCGCCAGCCAGAAACCTGCGGCGCAAAGGATCAGCACCATACCGGTCCGCGCGCGCGCGCCGATGCTGCGCAGTTGCTGGTACTCACTGGCGGCAGCCTGCACTGCCTCGGACGCACCTTCGGCCGGAATCGCGCCCGACAGCACATTGTGCACATCGTTCATGAACAGGCCGACCTGCGTGGCATCCGTCGCCAGCTGCTGGTCAGCCAGATGCCCCTTCACCATGGAGGTGATGAGGGTCTCCTGGCTCATGCCCCACAGGACCAGCAGCAGCACACAGGGCAGCGCCACCCACAGCGCCGCCCGCAGACCATGATAGGACGGCAGCGAGTGCAGCCGCCGGATGCCCTTGCCACCGCCGACCTGCGCCAATGCCCGATACTTGCCCAGCCAGTACCCGACAATGGCAAGCGCGACGATCAGCAGGAGCAGCGCGGAATAGGACATGTTGCGCTCAAGTATAGCGACCCCTGAAGACCTGGCGGTCGCACTGCCTGGGCAATGCGACCGCCGGTGTCAGCTCCAGTGGTCCGGCAATCAGAACTTGAAGTTCAGGTCGACCTGCAGACGTTCGTAGTCGCGATCGAATACAGGTCCGACACCCGCAATCGTCACTGGCACGTCGTTGTTGGTCTTGTTCAGGAAGTAGGTGGTATTCAACGTCCAGTTCTTCGCGAAGGCATAGGCTGCCTTGAACACATGGCCCTCGCCGTCGGTGTTGCCGCCGCTCCAGTCCGAGTCGATGTACTGCCCGTACAGCGCATCCTTCTCCAGGTGCTGGTAGAAGTAGCCGAACTCCCAGGTGTGCGCGTTCGACGCCTTGCCGTACAGGAAGCCGCCGGCATACGCCGTGTCGTGGCTGCTTACCGCCTTGTCGTTGAGCGCGTAGTCCGCGAACAGCACCAGCGGCCGGCCGGCCAGCGTCAGCGCGTATTCGGCGAGACCCTCGATAACATCGAAATCGCTCTGCAGGCAGGGCGACTGCCCCGGGAAGCAGCCCACGGTCGTCGTCGTATTGCCGTTGCTGGAGGAGTTATAGAAGGGATTGCGATGCTGCACGCTGTTGAAGTCGAAATAGCCCACAGCCAGTGTCAGCTGACCCGGTCCCAGGGTGGGCTTGAGGCCAAGCTGGCCACCGAAACTGGTGGTCTCGCCCGCTGTCGAGCGCTCCTCCAGCTGGTGGTACCAGGTGCTGCCGAAGAACATGCCGCGATTGAAGTTGACCGCGAGACCTTCCGGATTGACATCGCCGTCGAAGAACATGCTCTGACCGGGACGCGTCCAGGGATACTTCATCTTGCCGAAGGTGACGCGCCAGTCCGCGTTCGGCTGCCACTCCGCGTACGCCAGGTCCAGGTAGATCGACTTGCGCGTGTTCTCGCCGGTGAGGGTCTGGTTCGAGGACCGGGGGTCGCCATTCTCGGCGGTGGAGATGCCGACCTCGGCCTTGAGCGTGTCGTTCGCCTTGGCAACGAATCCAGTGCGAACGCGGATGCGGTCGCGGTTGCGATCCGGCGTGTACTGCTGTTCGATGGTTTCGTTGCGATAGCGGACATCACCCTTCCAGGTGAAATTCGGCACCCAGGCAGGGACGCTGTTCTTCACCTGTGCGATCTGGTCGGTCTGGTGGTCGTTGGTCTCTTCCACTGCCTTGGCCTGTGTTTCCAGCGTCTCGAGGCGCTTCTGCAGGGCCTGTACGGCCGCTTTCAGTTCACTCACTTCATCAGCCGGCGCCGGGGAGGCCGCCACCAGCGCAGCCACCAGGGCACCGACAGTGGTGATCTGCAGCAGGCGGCTCTGGGTCTTCGGATATTGCATCTGTGTTTTCTCTGTTTGTTTCGGAGACTGGGTTACTTCAGCTTGCCGGTCACGGCGCCGCGCACCTTCGCCTGCTCGCTGGCGGCCAGCGGAATCAGGCCCTTGTCGGCCAGATAGCCTTCGCTGCCCATGGAGCGGTCGCTGATGTACTCGGTGACGAATTCCTTCAGGCCCGGGATCACGCCCATGTGCGCGCTCTTCACGTAGATGAACAGCGGGCGCGAGATCGGATACTTGCCCGAGGCGATGTTCTCGAAGGTCGGGGGAACACCGTCGACGTACGAACCCTCGACCTTGCTGAGGTTTTCCTCGAGGAAGCTGTAGCCGAAGATGCCCACGGCCTTCGGGTTCGCCTCGAGCTTCTGCACGATCAGGTTGTCGTTCTCGCCGGCCTCGATGTAGCCGCCGTCCTCACGGATCGAATCGCAGACGCGCTTGAAGCGCCCTTCGTCCACATCCTTCAGTGTCTTGATCCACGGGAAGGTCTGGCAGCCGACTTCCATCACCAGTTCCACGAAGGCGTCACGCGTGCCGGAAGTGGGCGGCGGGCCCAGCACCTCGATCTTGTCGGCCGGCAGGGACTTGTTGACCTGGTTCCAGGTCTTGTAGGGATTGGCAACCAGCGCGGTCGGGCTGGCCGGATCCGGCACGTTCTTGGCCAGCGCCAGGTACAGGTCGCGGCGCGAGACCTTGAACAGCGTGCCCTTGGCCGAGTTGGCCAGGACGATGCCGTCATAGCCGATCTTCACTTCCAGAATGTCCTTGACGCCGGCCTTGGCGCAGGTCGCCTGCTCGGCCGGCTTGATGGCGCGGGAGGCGTTGGAGATGTCGGGGTACTGCACGCCGACGCCGGAGCAGAACAGCTTGAAGCCACCGCCCGTGCCAGTGCTCTCCACTTTCGGGGTCTTGAACTTGCCACCCTTGCCGAAATGTTCGGCCACGGTGGTCGTGAACGGATATACGGTGGAGGATCCAACGATGGCAATGTAATCGCGCGAGGTCTGCGCCGAGGCCACCGAGGCTACGGACGCAGCCAGCGGCAGGGCCAGAAGGGCAAGTAAGACGGTTTTCTTGGGCATGTGCGGCTCCGGTAAGGTCTGGATCGGTTGCCGGCACTTTATGGCGGTAATATTTCAGAAGTGTTGCAGCCCCCCAACCAACTTGCCTGCAGCCGCTCTTCAGGGCACTTGCGAGCGGGGAGGCACGTGCGCAAACTGCGCACCGGCCGCCCGACCTGGACGCAATACATTGCAGAATTCTGACACCGTCGCCCTGACCGTCGATCTCATCTCCCGCCAGTCGGTTACGCCTGAAGACGGCGGCTGCCAGCAGCTCATGATGCAGCGCCTGGCTGCAGTGGGTTTCCGCACGGAGCGAATGGATTTCGGCAGTGTGCAGAATTTCTGGGCCACACATGGCAGCACTGGACCCGTGCTGTGCTTTGCCGGCCATACAGACGTCGTACCAACCGGGCCGCTGGAGGAATGGCGCACGGAGCCTTTCAAGCCCACTGTTGTCGACGGCCGCCTGTATGGCCGTGGCGCGGCCGACATGAAGAGCGGCCTGGCCGCCATGCTCACGGCAGCCGAACAGTTCGTGCGCGAAACTCCGGATCACCGCGGCACGATTGCCTTCCTGATCACCAGCGATGAGGAAGGGCCGTCTGTCGACGGCACCAAACGCGTTGTGGAGGTGCTGAAGACGCGCCAGCAGCCCATCGACTGGTGCATCGTCGGCGAACCCTCCAGCGAGAAGAACATCGGCGATACGATCAAGATCGGCCGCCGCGGCTCATACAGCGGCCGGCTGACGGTGCATGGAGTGCAGGGCCACGTGGCCTATCCGCAGCTGGCGCAGAACCCCGTGCACATGCTGGCGCCGGCACTGGCCGAGCTGACCGCCCGCACCTGGGATCAGGGCAACGCCCACTTCCAGCCCACCACCTTCCAGATCTCCAATCTCAACGCCGGCACCGGCGCGCCGAATGTCATTCCGGGCGAACTGAAGGCGCGTTTCAACCTGCGTTACAACACCGAACAGACGCAGGAAAAACTGCGCCAGACCGTCGAGGGCATCCTCGACAGGCACGGCGTGCGCTACACCATCGAGTGGTATGTGTCGGGCGAACCGTTCTACACGCCGGCTGGTGCGTTGTCCGAAGGCATCTGCGCTGCGGTTGAATCCGTGACTGGCAGCCGCCCACAGCTCTCGACCGGAGGCGGAACCTCGGATGGCCGCTTCATCGCCACGATGGGGGCGCAGGTAGTGGAACTGGGCGTCACCAACGCCAGCATCCACAAGGTGAACGAATCAGTGGGCGTCGCTGAGATCGAGGCCCTGCACCGAATGTACCTGGAGTCGCTGCGGCGTCTGCTGGGCTGAGCCGCAGGCTTCAGCTTCGGCGGCGTGCCGGCCAGTTCACCAGCACGCCGAGCACGCCCAGCAGCAGCACGCAGATCATCACCCAGCCGGGCATGGAAAGACCCAGGAAGGTCCATTCGATCTTCGCGCATTCGCCGGAACCCGTGAGCACCTTGCGCACCACCTCGGAGACCGGGAACACATCCATCATGTAGTCGAGCGTTGCGCCGCACACCGGCACCTTGTCCGGCGGCAGGGACTGGATGTACAGGTGACGCGCGGCCACGCCGGTGCCGGCGCCGGCCGCCAGCACCACCAGCAGCGCGGCGACCCTGCGCAGGCCACGCCACGCATCCGGGGACAGCGCCGCAAGCACGAAGGCCAGCGCCAGCGCGGCAACGGCCACACGCTGGAAAATGCACAGCGGGCAGGGTTCCAGCCCCAGGTGGAACTGCACGAAGTAGGCATAGCCCAGCATCAGCACGCAGGCCGCGGCCGCCAGGCCATCGAATGCGCGGCGGTGCGCGCGCAGGTTCGCCAGCACGTTCAATCCTGACCCTGCGCCTGCAGATCGCGCTCCACGTCTTCAAGGCTTACATGGCGCACGTCCTTGCCATGCGCCATGAAGATCACGTACTCGCAGATATTCTTCGCGTGATCGCCCACGCGCTCCAGCGAGCGCACGATCCACATGACATCCAGCGCACGGCGGATGCTGCGCGGATCTTCCATCATGAAGGTGATGCACTGCCGCTGGATGGACTCGTACTCCTCGTCGACCATGCGGTCACGCCGCGCCACCTTCAGTGCCGTGTGCGAATCCATGCGCGCGAAGGCATCGAGCGCGTCGTGCACCATGTCGGCGACGATGCGCCCCATGTGCTTGACCTCGCGGTACTTGTTCTCGGGACGTTCCATCGCCGCCAGCCGCGAGGCAATGTTGCCGATCTTCTCGCCCTCGTCGCCGATGCGCTCCAGGTCGGTGATGGTCTTGAGGATGGCGATGATCAGCCGCAGGTCGCCGGCCGCAGGAGCGCGCGTGGCGAGGATGCGGCTGCATTCTTCATCGATGGCCACTTCCATGCCATTGACCACCAGGTCGTCCTTGGACAGGGACGCGCCCAGCGAGCTGTCGCCCTCGATCAGCGAGCTGATCGCCTTGCCCAGCAGCTCTTCAACCAGCCCGCCCATGGCCAGCACGCGGGTGCGCACATGCTCCAGGTCTTCGTTGAAGCGCCGCGAAATATGATGCGAAAGATCTGCTGTTTCCATCCTGTTACCTGCTGTCAGCCCTGTGCTGACCGTATGGCCGGCGGAATACTAACGCCACGCGTGCCGCCGAGCACGCGCCGCGGAGGGAATACGCAGCTGAATGCGCTGCCGATTCCCGGTGTACTGACAACCTCCAGTTCCGCCCCGTGGTGCTGCAGCACATGCTTGACGATGGCGAGACCCAGTCCCGAGCCGCCCGCCTCGCGCGAACGGCCGGCATCCACGCGATAGAAGCGTTCCGTCAGTCGTGGCAGATGCTCGGCAGCGACGCCGGGGCCGGTGTCCTCGACGGTGAAACGCGCCGAGCCATCTTCGTCGAGGCGCCAGCTGAGGCGGATCCGCCCCGAAGCCGGCGTGTATTTCGCCGCGTTGTCGACCAGATTGGAGAATGCCGACTGGATCTGCGCTTCGTCGCCCAGCAGCTGCGCATCGGAGGCCACCTCCACTTCGACCTGCGGATGCGAGGCACGGGCCAGCACATCCTTGCGCAGCGATGCGCACAGCGCCACCACATCCACCGGCTCGCCCTCCGCCTCCTTGTCCACGGCGTCGAGCCGCGACAGGTCGAGCAGGTCGCTGACGATGGCGTTCATGCGCTGGGTCTGGCGCTGCATCTCCCCCAGCGGGCCCTGCAGGCAGGGATCGAGCTGCTCGTCCTGCAGCAGGGTTTCCAGGTAGCCGGTCACCACGGTCAGCGGCGAGCGCAGCTCGTGCGATGCATTGGCCACGAAATCCTTGCGCATGGACTCCAGCGCCACCTGGCGTGATACATCGCGCACCAGCATCAGCCGCTGCTCGCCGCCGTAAGGCACCACCTGAATCGAAAGGTGCACCGGTGGATCGCCCCGCGCCATGACCAGTGGATCACCGAAAGTAGCCTCGTGCAGATAACGGCCCAGCGCCGGCTCGCGGATCAGGTTGGTAAGGGGCATGCCGGAGTCCACGCGGCGGTGCAGCCCCAGCAGCCGGCCAGCGGTACGGTTGAACCAGGCGATCTCCCATTGCGCGTTGAGGATCACCACGCCATCGGGCATGGCAGCCGTGGAGCGCCGCAACTCGCGGAACAGCTCCAGCAGACGCTGCTTGTGGTAGCGCTTGCGGCGATGCAACCGCACCACGCGCGAGACGACATCGCCCCAGATGCCTGACACATCCGGCGGCGCGCGGTTGCCCCGGTCACGCAGCCAGTAGTCCAGCCAGAACAGGTTCATCAGTTGCCAGGCCAGCGCGGCAGCCAACGCCAGTGCAATGCCACCCAGCACGCTGCCCAGCACTGCACCGATCACCGCACCCAGCAACACCGCAATGCCAAGCCGCGCCAGCAGGAACCAGACGGCCTGGGTCAATCGCATCAGCCAGGCTCCCGTTCCGAGAAGCGGTAGCCACTGCCACGAACCGTCTGGATCAGGTGATCGAGGCCAGCCTCCTCCAGTGCCTTGCGCAGCCTGCGGATATGAACGTCGATGGTGCGCTCCTCGATGTACACGTTTCCGCCCCACACCCGGTCCAGCAGCTGCGAGCGTGAATAAACACGCTCGGGATTCTGCATGAAGAACTCCAGCATGCGGTATTCGGTGGGGCCCAGCGGCACTTCCTGTTCACCGCTGGTCACGCGATGGCCGGCACGGTCTATCTTCAAACCGGCCAGCTGCAGCAGGTCGCCTTCTTCGGCGCCACCGCTGCGGCGCAGGACGGCGTTGATGCGCGAGAGCAGCTCACGCGGCGAAAACGGCTTGGTCATGTAGTCATCGGCGCCGCCATCGAGCCCTGCCACCTTGTCCCCCTCGGCGGCCCTGGCCGTGAGCATGATGATGGGCAGGTCGCGGGTATCCGGATCGCGTTTGACCTGACGGGTGAGCTCCAGGCCGCTCATGTCCGGCAGCATCCAGTCCACCAGCATCAGGTCAGGCCGGGCATCGGTCAGGCGCACGCGAGCGTCCTGGCTCGTGGCCGCTTCCCTGACCTCGAAGCCCGCCCGCCGCAATGCGAAGGCCACCATCTCGCGAATGGGTTGTTCATCTTCGACGATCAGGATCTGTCGCACCTTGCTCACTCCGGAAATTTGTTCTTCGGCGGCGCTGATTTCATGACAGACCTGTTACAGCCATCTTACAACCCGGGATCAAGGCTGCATTTTTGCGACCTTGTCGCGAAGATAAGTGGGCTGGGCCTCGGCAGCGTCCCTCCAGGACACCGTCCCGGCCGCCAGGTCCCCGGCAGCAAGACGGGCGATATCGCCGGCGTCGGGCTCGGCCAGCGGCAGGCAGGCGACTGGATCCAGATCAAGGGCGGTGGCGATTCCCGGATATGTGCCCAGCCCGCGACCGGCCGCACGAACCACCCGCCCACGAAGCTGCTGCGACAAGGACTCAGGCGGGCCTACTGTCTCCAGGAAACCTGCCGCTGGAAGCAGCCGGGGCTGCGCTTCGAAAGCGCCCCAGTAGATCTCTCCCATGCGCGCATCCATGCAGCCCAGTACGACGCTGCCGACAGGCACCTGCCCAGCCTCCAGTGCCTGCGCGGCCAGCGCGCGCAGGTCCGATACAGGCAGCACTGGCAGGTCTGCGCCCGCCGCCAGGCCCTGCGTGACGGACGCCGCGATGCGCAGACCTGTGAAGGATCCGGGACCGCGCCCGAAGGCGATTCCATCCAGCTGCTTCAGCTTGAGCCCGGTCTCGCCCAGCAAGGCATGAATCATGGGCAGGATGAGCCGGGCGTGATCACGAGCCGTATCCACTGCATGCCGCAGCACCGCTCCGTCCTGCCACAGGGCCACCGAGCAGCGCCCGCTGGCCGTATCCAGTGCCAGCAGTTTCATCCGCAGCGCACCGCCGCCTGCGGCGGCCGACCGGCGGCCAGCATTTCGCGCACCTCCTGCAGGTCACGGCTGCGGCGCATCGGTGGCAGGCTGTCCATCAGTTTTCTTCCATAGCCCTTGCTGTACAGCCGTGGATCGCAGATGGCCACCACGCCGGTATCGGTCTCGCTGCGGATCAGCCGGCCAACACCCTGCTTCAGCGCCAGCGCCGCCTCGGGCAGCTGGAAGTCGTTGAAGGGATTGCCGCCGTCACTGCGCGCCTGCCGCACGCGTGCGCGCATCACCGGGTCGTCGGGCGATGCAAAGGGCAGACGGTCTATCACCACCAGCCGCAGCGCGCTGCCGCGCACGTCCACGCCCTCCCAGAAGCTGGCGGTACCGAGCAGCACCGCATCGCCGTGATCGCGGAATTCCCGCAGCAACTGCTCGCGTGGTGCTTCCCCCTGCACCAGCAGGTGAAACGCGCCCGCGGCGCGCTGGGCCCAGAGACTGCGCAGTCCGCGCGCCGCGGCCTCCAGCGCGCGATGACTGGTGAACAGCAGGAAGGCGCCACCGCCGGACATTTCCACCAGGCCTGCCGCGCAGCGCACCACCGCCTCGGAATAAGCGCTGTCCGCCGGATCGGGCAGACCCGTGGGCACATACAGCAGCGACTGCCGCGGATAATCGAACGGACTGTCCAGGCGCAGCGTCTCGCTGCGATCCTGCAATCCCAGGCGCTGCAGGTAGTGGGTGAAGTCACCGCCAACCGACAGCGTCGCCGAAGTGAATATCCACGCCATCGGGCGCGCTTCCAGCACATTGCGCAGCAGGCTGCCCACGTTGAAGGGCACCACCTGGCAGCTGAAACCGCGGCTCGTCGCAGTGAGCAACCGCGCGCCATCTGATATCCCGGCGTCGGCGATGTGATCCAGCTCGCCGGCCAGCTGCGTGGCGCGCGCTGCACATTCCACCAGGCCATTCCCGGCATCGAGGCTGCGCACGGCGTCGGCGAGATCGCACAACGCGCCGACCAGCTGGCGTGCAGCGGTGTCCATCAGGGGCTGGCTTTCCTCCCAGGCCGAACGACCGGAGCCGGCAGCAGCCTGCGCGGCGCGAAGTGCTGCCGCCAGCGCGCTTCGGGTCCGCGATTCACTGACCGCCAACCGCTGCGGTTCAAAACCCGACTCCAGCAGCAGCCGCGGCAGATCGATCAGCAATTGCTCGACCTTGCGCGAACTGAAGCTGGTGCCGAAGAACTGCCCCGCCAGCTCCGGCAACTGGTGCGCCTCGTCCATGATGACGGCGTCGACGCTGGGCAGGATGTCGCCGTAGCCCTCTTCCTTCAGTGCCAGGTCGGCCAGCAGCAGGTGATGGTTGACGACCACGATGTCCGCCTCGTTGGCCCGCTTGCGCGCGGCGAAGACATGGCAGCGACTGAACTCGGGACAGCGGCCGGCAGTGCAGTTGTCGCGCGTGGAGGTGATGCGCTCGCGCAGCGGATGGCCGTCCGGCAGCGCGCCAAGCTCGGCAAGATCCCCCTGCACGGTGGTCTGCGCCCAATCGGCGACGCGCGCCGCAAGTACGGCCTCCGGGCCAGCCTGCAGCGGCAGCTCGGAAGGCATGCGCTTCCAGCGATCCAGGCACAGATAGTTTGCACGGCCCTTGAGCAGGGCCACGGTGGCGGCGCGCCCCAGGGCTGCGCCCAGCAAGGGCAGATCGCGGTGAAACAGCTGATCCTGCAGCGTCCGCGTGCCGGTGGAGATGATCACGCGCTTGCCCGACAGCAGCGCCGGGACGAGGTAGCCGAAAGTCTTGCCGATACCGGTGCCGGCCTCCGCCACCAGCCAGCCACGGCCCTCGAGGCTGCGTGCCACATGCCGGGCCAGCTGCTGCTGTTCCCCGCGCGCCCGGAATTCCGGCACCGCACGCGCCAGCGGCCCCTCGTCGCCAAGGATTTCTGTCAGTTCCTGCGGCATGACCGGGAACAACTGCAGTGTATGGTGCCATGCAACATAATGGGCATCTGCAGGGTACTCCAGCTTGTATTCTGTCACCGATTACTGGCTAGGCAACCGCTAAGCGCCACCGTGGGTATACTCTCCGTTTTCCAACCTCTTGCCGTCGACAGGTACCGACATGGCCACAGCACCCAACGAGTTCATTTCCCTCAAGGACATCTCGCCGGAGGTCGCCGGCTGGGTGGCGCAAGTGGCGCAGCTGACCGAGCCCGAGCGCATCTACTGGTGCGATGGCTCCCCGGCTGAAATGGCGCGGCTGCGCAACGAACTGATCGCGCGCCAGGAACTGGCGCCGCTGAACGACAAGACTTTCCCCGACTGCTACCTGGCCCGTTCGCATCCCAGCGACGTGGCGCGCGTGGAGCACCTGACCTTCATCTGCACCTCGAACAAGGACGATGCAGGCCCGAACAATCACTGGATGCCGCCTGCCGACGCCCACGCGAAGATGGACGGGCTGTTCAAGGGCTGCATGAAGGGCCGCACGCTGTACGTGGTGCCGTATTGCATGGGTCCGATCGATTCCCCGTATTCGCGTTGCGGCGTGGAGATCACCGACAGCGCCTATGTGGTGCTCAACATGGGCATCATGACGCGCATGGGCCGCCCGGCGCTCGAGCGAATCGCGGCGGATGAGGGCCATTTCGTGCGCGGCCTGCACTCCACCGGCGAGCTGGACCCGAACCGCCGCTTCATCATGCACTTCCCGGAAGAGCTTTCGATCCAGAGCTTCGGCTCCGGCTACGGCGGCAATGCGCTGCTGGGCAAGAAATGCCATGCGCTGCGCATCGCCAGCTACCAGGCGCGCACCGAGGGCTGGTTGGCCGAACACATGCTGATCGTCGGCCTGAAGAATCCCAAGGGCGAGCTGCACTACGTGGCCTGCGCTTTCCCGTCGGCCTGCGGCAAGACGAATCTCGCGATGCTGATCCCGCCGGACTCGATGCCGGGCTGGGAAGTGTTCACCGTGGGCGATGACATCTGCTGGATGCAGCCTGGTCCGGACGGACGCCTCTGGGCCATCAATCCGGAAGCCGGCTACTTCGGCGTTGCGCCGGGCACGGGCCCGAAGACCAACAAGAACGCCTACGACATGATCCGCAAGGACACGCTGTTCACCAATGTCGCAGTGACGGCGAACAACGAGCCCTGGTGGGAAGGCATCGGCAACGGCCAGCCGGCCATCGACTGGCTGGGCCAGCCCTACGATCCGAAGAATGGCCCGGCGGCGCATCCGAATTCGCGCTTCACCGTGAGCGCCGTTTACAACCCGTCGTATACGAAGGAAGCGGAGAACCCGAAGGGCGTGCCCATCTCGGCCATCGTCTTCGGCGGCCGGCGGCGCGAGATCGCACCACTGGTGTACGAGGCCCGCAGCTGGCAGCACGGCGTGCTGGTCGGCGCGTCGGTGGCTTCGGAGACCACCGCAGCGGCAACCGGCGCCGTTGGCGTGGTGCGGCGCGACTCCATGGCGATGAAGCCTTTCTGCGGCTACAACTTCGGCGACTACTTCCAGCACTGGCTGAATGTGGGCGCAAAACTGAAGAACCCGCCCAAGGTCTTCCACGTCAACTGGTTCCGCCAGGGCGCGGATGGCAAGTTCCTGTGGCCTGGCTTCGGCGACAACCTGCGCGTGCTGTCGTGGATGCTGGAGCGCGTGGCCGGCCGCGCGGGCGCGAAGGAAACCGCCATCGGCAACCTGCCCCGCCCCGAGGATCTGAATCTCTCGGGCCTGGACATCAAGCCGCAGGTGGTCGAAGAACTGCTCAGCGTGAAGCAGGAGGCCTGGCGCAAGGAGGTGGCGGAAATCCGCAACTACCTTGGCGAATACGGCGCCCGTACGCCGCAGGCCATGTACACCGAGCTCGACGGCGTGGAGCAGCGCCTGGGCTGAACCCAAGCGCGCACGAACCGTGCGCGCTCAGTTCTCCTCGCAGAAGTAACGGATGGTCTGCGGCGAGTCGCCTTCCGGCGCCTTGCCCAGGCCGATCATCCCCTCGCCCTTCAGCTGCATGCTGTCGCGGCGCACGAAGGACTCTTCGCCATCCAGCGCCTGCACGAACGTGCCATTGGTGCTCTGGTCGATCAGCAGGAACTTGCCGCGACTGATCTCGATGCGCGCATGGATGCGGGAAATCAGGTTGCCGCGGATCACCACGTCGTTCTCGTCCGCACGGCCGATGGAAATCTGCTGGCAACTGTCGTCGACGACCACCTCCGCCTCGACGGTATTCAGGCGCAGTCGCTGCGCCCTGCGGTCTGCACTGCCACCCATCGAGATGGACGGCAGCATGCTGGTCACATCCTCGGTCTGCCAGATCGCCTCGTACAGCGTCACTTCGGCGCCCTGCCCCTTGAGCAGCGCGATGTCGATCTGCCGCACCGACGCGCGCCATTCAGGTGAAAGCCTCTCCACGGTGGCTGCGGTGGTCATGATCTGGCCAGCCTTGGCCTGGCTGGTCATCCGGTTGGCGGTATGGACGGTGGCGCCGAAGACATCGCGGCTTTCCACCACCACGGGGCCGAAGTGGCAGCCGATGCGCACGGCGACCGCCTGCCCTTCCACCTGCAGGGCCGGATGGGTGGTGATCTGGCGCTGGATCTGGGCGGCGGCATTGAGGGCCTCATCCGCCGAGGCGAAGGTGGCCATGACCTCATCGCCCATGGTCTTGATCACTGTGCCGCAGTGCTGCTCGGTGCTGGCGCGCATCAGGTCGATGCAGATGGCAACGATCTCGCGCGCCCGCTGATCGCCAAGAATTTCGTAGATGCGCGTGGATCCGACTACGTCGGAAAACAGCACCGCCAGCTCGATATCCGTACCCATGCAGCCCGACAAAGTGTGAACCAGTTCACAAGACTGAGGCATGTGTGCATGAAAGACAAGCTGGCTAGTCACTTAGCGATGACTTGCAATGCGATTACGCAGCTTGAGCGGCTATCTCGTTGGCACGCCTGAAAACTTCCTCGGCAATCAGACCCTTTTGCACCTCCGCTGACAGCAGGCTGCGCAGCTCCCGCGCGCCGGGGCGACCGGCCAGCAATCCCAGCATGTGCCGCGTGATGGCATGCAGGCGCGTGCCCGTTGCCTGCTCGCGCCGGGCGTACTCCGCCATGACAGCCAGTATGTGCGGCAACGGCAAACCCGCAGCGGCGCTCCCGTGCTGCGCCTGGTGGATTTCCCACAGCAGCCAGGGGCGGTGATAGGCCTCGCGCCCGATCATGACCCCGTCGAATCGATCCAGCGCCGCCAGCGCGCCTGACACATCCCGGATGCCGCCATTCACTTCAACGGGCACTGCCGGCAGGGCACGGCGCAATCGCTCCACTACATCGAACTGCAGCGGCGGGACACTGCGATTCTCATGCGGTGACCAGCCTCCCAGCACGGCCTTGCGGGCGTGCACGATCAGCCTGTCGACGCCCGCCGCCACAAGCCCCGCTGCAAACTGCTGCAGGGACTGCCAGTCTGCTTCGTCGAAGCGCTCCGCCGCCGCACCGGCTGCCGCCGCATCGCCGCCGCCCCGCGCCACGATGCCCACGCGCAGTTTTACAGTCACCGGTACCGCTACAGCCCTCTTCATGGCGGCCACGCAATCGGCCACCAGCGCCGGTTGCGCCATCAGGCAGGCGCCGAAGGATCCCGCCTGTACCTTGTCGCTGGGACAGCCGCAGTTCAGGTTCACCTCGGCATAGCCCAGGTCAGCCGCAATGCGCGCGGCTTCGGCGAGCTGAGCAGGGTCGCAGCCACCGAGCTGGACCACCAGTGGCTGCTCTTCGGGTGCGAACCTCAGCAGGCGCTCCCGCGCGCCGCGCAATATTGCCGACGCGTGGATCATCTCGGTGTACAGCAGCACCGACGGCGAGAACTGCCTCAGGAAAAAGCGGCAGTGCCGGTCGGTCCAGTCCATCATGGGTGCGACCGACACCCGGCGATCGATCGAATCGCTGCGTTTCTCGACGGAAATGCCTATTTTTATAGTGTTTTCCACTCGGGTCGTTTCTGCGCTATTTCTGCGTATTCCGGGGAGTTTACTGGTTGCTGAGGAGACATAAAGGAGACAAGAATGGTTTCCGCACCTCTTGTCTCCTCAAAACTTCACTATGGCGACCATCAAGGCACGTAAGGGAGCGAACGGTTCAACCCGCTACACGGCAATCGTGCGCATCCGTCGCGGCACGACGGTCATGCACCAGGAAAGCCGAACCTTCACGCATCGCTCGGCAGCTTTGACCTGGGCCAAGCACCGCGAAGTGGCGCTTGAAAATCCAGCGGAACTGACCCGCCAGCAGCACGGCACGCCTACGCTCGCGGAGCTGATCCGTTGGTACATCGACACCTTCGAGACCATCTCGCGCTGGCAGCGCAGCAAGCAGACCCATCTGGAATTCCTGGAGCGCCATGCGCTCGGCAAGACCATGGCGCACACCCTCACTTCAGCCGACCTGATACGGCATGTGCAATCACGCCGCACGGAGGGTGCCGGACCCGCAACGGTGATCAATGACCTGATCTGGGTCGGCGTCGTCCTGAGGGCCGCCAAGAGCGTACGGGAGCTTCCGGTGAGTCCTGAAGTTGTCGAACAGGCAAAGGCCGCCTGCGGCGAGCTGCGACTGATAGGCAAGGCCAAAAGGCGCACACGCCGGCCTACCCCCGACGAACTCTCCCGGTTGCGGGAGCATTTCAGGGGACGCGACCGGCGCGCTGAAATCCCCATGCAGGCCATCATGGATTTCGCCATCGCCTCCGCGCGACGGGAAGCCGAAATCTGCCGGCTCGAATGGCGCGACAACGACAAGGCCACGAGGACCGGAATGGTCAGGGACGCCAAGCACCCCACCAGCAAGGATGGGAACCATCGACGATTCAAGTACACGCCGGAGGGCTGGGCCCTCGTCACGGCGCAACCCAAGTCGAGCGAATACATCTTCCCCTATGACCCCAAGAGCGTCAGTGCCGCGTTCACGCGGGCCTGCCATCTGCTGGGAATCGAGGATTTGCGCTTCCATGACCTTCGGCACGAAGCCACGAGCCGCCTGTTTGAGCGGGGTTACCAGATCCATGAAGTGGCTCAGTTCACACTGCATGAGTCCTGGAACGAGCTGAAGCGCTACACGAATCTGAGGCCTGAGAATCTGCGGGACATCGCACCGGCGACCACAGGTGGCATTCGCGCTCGGCCGCGAAAAGGATCCCGTGCGGCTAACCCGCCTTCTGGCGACGCGAATCAATCAGCTCAGCGAGATCTGTGGCACTAACGAGCCACGGCGATTTCTGACCGCCCAGCCGGAACGCCTTGCAAGGAAGCTGCTTCGCAGGCGCTCTGCGTCGTGCCTCAGCATTACTTAGGCCGAAGTACTTCGGCGCCACACGCTCAAGTGGAATGTTGGCTTCGCCAAATTCCGCCAATAATCCAAAGTATGTGCTGTTCACGACGTTGACCTGCGGAGTTCCACCTATGTGTCAACTCTGCCCCAACATTTGAACGGGTAGAAGTGGCGGTTTCACGGCAATTTCGGTGCAAACCCGCCCAGCATAGTGGCCAACGAAACGATGCTGGTGCGGATGGTGATTCAAATTACTGCGCGTCGCCCGCAGCCATAGAATCTTCCCCTAGGCGCCCTTTGCCTTTCGACGCCTGTCGATTTCTCCGATTAGCGCTTCCAGCGCGGCGAGGTCCTGGGCTAGATCTGCTGCCGCCGGAACTGCTGCATTCTTGCCGGAAGCAGGGTCGTGCGCCTCCGTGACGTCACCACACCTGCTCCATAGGCGCTTCACCTCAACCTGCTCTGAGTCGGTAAGCCCTACAACATGCTCCAAGCGCCCTACATTGACATAGCTGTGATATCGCTGAACTACCCCAGATAAAATCAAGTCCTGCACTACACGTTCAATCGTTCCTCGAAGGAGAGAGTATTGCTTGCGCATTTGAAGCTCCTCCATTTCGTTAGGATATTGCGGCCACGGAAGCTTCTCGAACCGTCTCAGCTCTTGCTTATGAAGTTCAATTCGCTCCGCGTAACTCTTATGCGCCCAAGGCAATCCTTCGCGTACGTTCCCCGACTTCTTCCCGTTCCACTCCAGGTGTTGGGCCAGAAAGGATATCGGCGCTCCCTGAGCATCAGCTGTTAGCGTCTTGTTGCGCGCATCGATCGCGTGCCTCAGATCTGCGAGAAAAGTCGTATCGTGAGTCAAGACGATGACCTGCCTTACTTCGGCTTCACGAGCTAAACGTACGGCTACTGCCCCTCGAAACTGATGGTCAAGGGAAGAGACCGGATCGTCAAAGATGACTGCTCCCTTGTGATCAGCCAATCTGAGCTCGGCCAGGAAGGAGGCGATAGCGATCACTCGCTGCTCGCCTTCGCTCAGAATCTTGTCCAGCCGCTTCGGCCCCGGGGGCAGATCGAGCAAGATTCGATAAGTTGGCTTCCCTTTAGTCGTCTTCTCTTCGAGCTTGGTGCGAATCGATGTAAAGCGCAGAGCCTTCAGCTCTTCTTCCAGGGCAACTTGCAGGGCCTTCGAAACTGCCACGCTTGCCAGATCCTTGGCTTTGTTTGACACGCCTTTTGTATTCAGGTCCTGCTTGCACTTCTCCAAGCAGGACTTCAATTTAAGGCGTTCTATAAGGTCCAGTACGGATTGCAGTTGTATCGCAAGGCGCTTGCGAGCATCTAAGGCAGCACATTCGCGCTCCAGAGCAGCGCGCTTAACAGGATCATGTGCCTTCTCCAACGCATCCGCAGCGACTACCCTTGAGGCGATCAGGTTGGCAAGCGCTTGTCGAGGGTCAGAAGAAAGTGCGGAAACGGTTGACCAGTCATGAGTCACCGTCGAGCTCAGCATCTTGCTTCTCCGCTCCAAAGTGGAAGCAATGAATGCCTCTAGCGGTGGAACAATGGATGCATCAAGCCCAAGAAACTCATCCCTGGTTGGTTTGTCGAAACCCGCATCGAGGGTCGCTTGCTCAATCTTTTCGAATGCTGTCCGTAGCGCCTTTCGACGATCTTCTACGATCCTTGCAGCGTCCTGCGTCAGGAATTCCTGAAAGCGAGCTAAGCGCCCGCCTCCTTCGACTAGAGCCTGCTGACATAGGACGCAACGCGCATCATCGCTGATATGCGGAAACGCGTGCCCATGATAGGCAACCTCGGTGGAATACCTTGCGGCCGCTTTAAAGAGCTCCTTCCATATCAGCTCGCCGGTCCCGGGCAATAGGTTTTCGCCAGCGCGCAATGCCTCGGCAGCTTGTCGCTCAACCTCTGCCGCCTGAACAACAGCGCTGTCGTATCCTTTCAGCTTCTCGACTGCCTCGTCGGAAACCCATATCAGGACCTTTGCCAATCGGTCGATTTGGCCCTGAACTCTCTGCGCCTGATTACGAATTTCCTTGGCCTTCGTGGCTGGGTCCTTTTCCTTAAGGACATTCAACAGCTCTTCCAGCCGAGCGGCCTCTTCGGGGGAAAGGGCCGCAAGAGCTTTAACGTGGTTCTGGTCGGTCTGAGCACTGAGGTCAGCAATGACTTTTCCTACTTCCGTCTCCCCCAAGAGTGAGTTGAAGGGAGCAGCATCAACATTGATCGCCGCAATCTCCTGCTGAAGTTTCATCGCAAGACCCGGCAGCACTTTGTTTGCCAACGCCTCCAGCACATCCAACCCATACGGCATGTAGGCAACAGACTGCTCTTCGTTGACATAGATACGAGCGCAACGAGAGTCGAAAACTGCTGCGCTGGCAAGCTCGACTGGAGCGGCTTGACCAAGGCGCCACACGATGCTCTTGGCTTGACCGCCAATCTCCACGTCAAAGGTCGCCTGAGGAACGGCTGTCGCCTGACCAGGGTCAGACGCATCCGTTAGGACATCTTCGTCCTGATCACGTGCTCGGCAGGCCTTCTTCAAGACACGCGAATACCCAGACTTTCCTGATCCGTTGCCACCATAGACAACAGTGAGCCCAGAGGGCGAGAAACTAAGTGGCCGAATGGAGGCAATTCGATTGACTGCTTGGAGATCCTTGACAGCCTTGAGCACCACCGTTGACCCAATGCCGCTGGTTGCAGGAATGTGCTCGGAAGCAAACGGGACAGCAGCTGGGGCCGTAGCTCCCGGCACCGTGTGGGATTGACGGAGCATGGCGTACAGCTCGTCCGTATCAGCAGAGGTCAATTCCACCTTCAGGAACAACCTCCTAACTGCGTCCTGCTGCCAGGGCTTCAAAGCGACTAGCGACCAGGCGAGGATCTGATCAAGCAATGCCATAGGTATTCGTCCGGACTGCCTTCATGTCCATTTGATGCTGGAGACTCACGTAGTAGCTAGAACTGATTAACCGGCTCCATGTTTCTTGCCCGGGGACTTTGATTTCTTCTTGGCTGGTGCAGTGGAGGTAGGCTGACTCGAACCGAGAAGAAGGTCTGAGGAGCGGGCCTTGTTCAACGCGAGCAGTCTGGACAGGATTTCGTCTTCGCTCAGCGGCCACGTCCAGCCATATGCGACGGCAACAGCTACATCGAGGTCTTTATGCGCGGCCTGAAGCCAAGTTGGGTTCTGGTTATATAGGTTCGTAAGCGTTCGCTTCTTAAGTTCCACGGCGGCCGCAGCATCTTTTGGCGCACCGCGAGGCGGAAATCCAATCGCCACTTCCGGGATCGCCGTGATCAGCTCTGACGGATTGAGCCAAGCCTCACGTAGCTGGTTTAGCCTTTGTGCCGCCAACTGGATAGTTGGAGCGGTTTTTTGCTTTGCTACGTCTACTGAATTGAGATTTGGCGTGAATCCGTCAGGAAACGGGAACGTGGCGAAAGTCGTCGTGGAGGTATAGCGGGGACGATCCTCCAGACTTGTCCCTAGACGCAGTGACCACACCTCGTGGATCTTGCTCTGGAGAATCCCGAAGGTAGCGTCGTCATCCTTCAGAATGACAATCAAGTTCTTATCCGGCAGCGTTGGAAGGCTGAGCCAGACAAATAGTCTGTACTGCGCAGTTTCCGGCGTCACGATGTAACGACGCAGCGCTCCGATTCGCTTTCGCATTTCAGGCCGAGGCCAGTACGGCTCCCACCAACGCGCCTGAGCATGCGCATCGCGTACCGTTGCACGCGCTTCGGGCAGTGTCCGAAGGTCAGTCGTGCTCTCCGGGTCGTAGCGCGCCGTCCGCAAATGCTCAAATGCGACCTCATAGGCTGAGGCAGCGCTTTCCGACAGGCCAAGTGGGAAGTCTATCAGCCACCTGTCACGCGGCCGACCCGTAAGGTCATCGCCATTCCAGTACGGCTTCAGGATGGCTGAATTCGGCTGACCATTAGGGTTTGAGGGAGCCACTAACCACTTACGCGCCAACTCCCCATCAATGTCGTGAGGCCCTGTTGTTTGGATGCCTAGAAGTGAAGCGCCATCATTTTCGGCTAAGGGCACAGCGCTAGAAATATTCAGACCGCTGGTGATGTCAGGGTTAATGTTCGCAACAGGTTTGCCATCGAGCCTGAACCCGGACGGGACAGTCTCCTGTCTTCCGAAGCAAATCAGGGATACTTCCACTCTAGCGCCGTCAAGCATCCAGGGCTCTTCGCTCCAAGCATCGAAGATGACCTGATCCTGGCAGATGGCATCAAGTACAGGCCGATTGGTGCCGCCACGGATGGAACTAGTGACAACAAGGCCTGCGCGACGCGCACGGTTATTGGCAATCTCGGTGCGGGCACGCTCTAGCCAATAGCAGGCCAAGTCCGAAAACCCCTTGAGCCGCGGCAAATATGCTGCTCGCAGCTTTTCCGTGTACTCCTTGGTGAGCTTGCGGTTCATCAGCTTTGCGCCAAGATACGGAGGATTGCCGACAATCACATCCGACACCGGCCAAGCGGCTTCCGACCCCTTGTCCGTGACCACAGCATCTCTGCACTCGATCTGATCGAGCTTCTTCAGGATAGGATTTTTCGAAGTGCCAAATCCGTTCTCGATCATCCATTGAATCTCGCCTATCCAGACGGTCACTCGCGCGAGTTCCGCAGCGTACGGGTTGACCTCTATGCCAAAGACGTTTTCCGGACCCGTACGCGGGAACTGGCGAGGTAGTCCTAAAGCCTCTGCCTCCAGAATGACGCGTTTTTCGAAGGATTTCAGAGTACGTAGGGACAGGTATAGAAAATTTCCCGAGCCACAGGCCGGATCAAGAACCTTAAACGCTGCCAAGTTCTCCAGAAAAGCGAAGTAGCGCTGTTGAGCTGCTGCGGAAACGGTCTTTTTCGACCGATCCGTAAGTTTGACAAGCTCAGCGCGCTCGCGCTCCCAAGCAATCTCTAAGGGCCGCAGCACTACCGGCTCGATGATCTTCATGATCATGTCCGGATCCGTGTAGTGAGCGCCCTGCTGAGAACGCTTGTCAGGATCTAATCCGCGCTCGAACAGAGTGCCAAAGATGGAAGGCTCAATGTTCGCCCAGTCGAGCTCTGCGCACTTCAAGACGAAGTCGAGCGCATCTTTGTCCAACGGGAGAGTAGCGTCGTCGTCAAACAAGCCACCGTTGAACCAGTCAATCACCTCGAAGGCTACTGTTCCACCGTTCGCCATTCCGTGGAATAGCTGCCGAGCGTTCTCCTCAAAGGACTTCGGATTCGCGACAGATGCCGTCGCGAGTTTCGTGAAGATCTTGTTCGGCAGGATTCCTATGTCCTCGGCGAACATGCAGAAGATGAGTCGGTTAAGAAAATGGGCTACGCGGTGTGGCTCGTAGCCCTTATTATGAAGCTGGTGGGCCAGCTGACTTAGCCTAACCGCCGCATCCTTGGTGATTTGTTGACGCGTAACTCCAGGGCGAAGCCGCTCTGGATGAGAGAAAGCGTTGCGCAGGATTTCGACCTTTTCCTGCTGCAGCAGATCCTCCAGCTCGATGACGAACACTGTCTTGACCGTGTTCGTAAAGTTCGTGTGGATCTCGATTCGCTTGGTGTCGCTCGTAACGAGCAACGGTGGATTCTCCAACGCATCCGCGTATTTCTTGAGCTGGAAGTAAGCGGCTTGTAAGTCCTTGCCTGGCCCCTTGTACTCCCAAGCAAACGCGCCACGCTTCCAGACATCCGCCCATCCACGGCCGCCCGTAGCGGTCGTCCCTCCCTTCTCGAAAGTAAAGGCGCTACCTGTCGGGTCCGCCTCAGCGGGAGTCGGCACCGACAACAAGGCACACAAGTCCAGGAAGTGTTGCTGGGAGGCAGAGCGCTCCGACAAGCCAGAAGCCTTCCACTTGGCGACAAACTGATCGGGGGTCACGATGCTTGTAGTTCTTTGTTAAGACCTAGGTCGAGTATGCCACTCACCCACTCCTCGCGGAGTTGGGAGAGGAGCCACTCGTCACGACTTCCGCGTCCACTTTGCCGAGCGCCCCTTGCCGGTGGACGCGATCACTCCCTCCCGACTCATCTCGCGCAGCACGATCCGGACGGTTTCCCTCGAAACCCCAGGGCAATCTGCCTCGACTTCAGAAATCGAGAACGGTACCTGCTTTGCTAGAACAACTGCCCTCACCTGTTCCGCCTTGGAGCCCGTGCGCTTCCGGACCTCTCTGACGCGCTCCTCGAATTCTCGATACGCACGAAGCATCACGCCCCAGAAGTAGTTCAGCCAGGGGCTCGGATCGTGCCGACCTTCATGCCAGCCCTGCGAGCTGGCCTCCAGCGTCTCGTAGTAGCCTTCTTTCGTCTGCTCGTACACACGCTCGATGCTGATGTATCGGCCCACTTCATAGTTGAAGTGATACAGCAGCTTCAGCGTCAGCAATCTCGCCATGCGCCCGTTGCCGTCCGCGAACGGATGAATGCACAGGAAATCCAGGATCGCCAACGGCACGATGATCAGGGAATCCAGTTGCGGCATCTGCGCGGCCAAGGCGTAGTTGGCTGCGAGCTGCTCCACGGCGGGCGGCGTCAGGTGCGCAGGCACCGGCTTGAACCGCACGCGGGAGGTTCCGTCCGGCCGTCGCTCGACGATGTCATTGTCGGTCGGCTTCCAGCGGCCGCCGGGATTCGGCATGTATCGGTACAGCATGCCGTGCAGCTGCAGCATCACGTTCGGCGTGAACGGCATCTCCCGCCCGGAGTCGTGGATCAACGCCAGAGCATCGCGGTACCCGGCGACTTCCTGTTCCGAACGATTGCGGGGCTGGGCCTGGTGGACGACGAGTCGCCGGATGCGGTCCGTGGGCACGTTCACGCCTTCCAGGCGGTTTGAAGACTCGCTGGATTCGATCTTGGCGACTTCCAGCAGCCCTGCCAGTACTTCCGGAGCCTGTCGATAGAACAGCTCCTGCCGGCCCCTGAATTCGCCGATGGCCCGCAGTGTGGCGGCCTGCTCGGTGCCGAACCGGAGTCCGGTCAGGAATTGCGGCGTCAGGGAATGCACTTTCGCCCCCAAGGTCACGGGAATGGGGTAATCATAACCATAAATAGGGTTAATTTATAAATATTACCCCTTTTATGGCGTGCATCACCTTGTTTGGGCAGGCTGTCGCTGCCGCCGGAGCTCCTGGATGCGCTCGATCAGATCCAGCGCCATCCGTTCGCGTTCTGTTCGGGGCGGCGGCATGCCCATGACGAAGCGCCCAACTTCGTTCGCCAGGCCTTCCCTGCCCTCCACGCGAAGAGCCTCCCCAACGGCAAGCCAGCCCTGAACGACGCTTCGGCGGGTGTCCAGAATCCGCGCCCTTCCCGGTTCGGTCCCCATCTTGCCTACACGCAGCGCTGCAGCCACGACCTCAACCCGTGCCCGCATGTGTGTCGACCGCCCCGCACGCATGGCTCGGTAGATACCGTCGAGCTTTTGGGTTTTCGTAACGCCCCGGACTGCTCGCTCCGTCGCGTTCGCCGCGATGCCCTGCACCCGCAGATGGCTCGCGAACCGTCGGCGCCACTCCCGCAGCGTCTCCTTGCGAATGTTGATCCGCTTCCCCTGTTCACTCATCGCTTTCACGACCAGATGGACATGCGGATGGGGTTGGTCGGTATGCAGCACCAGCGCATAGCGGTGCTTCAACGCAAACTGCTCCCGCGCAAATGCCCGGCTTGCTTCGAGCACGCCTGCGGCCGGAGTGCCGGCCGGCATCGACAACTCGATGTTGTGGACCAATTTGGCCGGTTTACGGCCTGACACGCCGCGATACGGAGATCGTGACTCGGCAGCATCGAGATTCAGTTCCCAGTCTTCGACCAGGGCCTTTGCCGCACCCTTTCCGTTGGTGCGCTGGCCGTCGTCTGTCTCGATCTCGAACTCGTGGCGACCGATGTACTTGAGGTGAGCGGCGACCGCCTTGGCGCTCTGACCCCCTCCGGAAATCTTGACCATCACTTCCGGGGCACGCCGGACAGTGCGCGCGATCTGTTCGACCTGCGCCGGCAGCAGTCGCCCCGAAGGACCTTTGCGCCCATAACTGGCGATGTCCAGGAATGGCCGTGCGTTGAGATCCGGAGGATTACGGTGCGGCATCGCCGGACCCCCAGCTTGAGAGATTGGTGCTGATGTACTCGCGAACATGGCCGTGCAGCGCCTCACAGGCCTTGAGCAGACTGAACAGGTTCTCGCGACTAACCCCCACGCCCAACCCGCCCTGATGGGTCGCGTGGGCGATCTGATTGAGGTTCCGACCGATGGAAGCCAGCTCGCGGGTCGACTGCCTGATTGCGCGCAGCTCAGCCTCTGGCACGGGTGTCAGGGCTCGCAGGTGGGCGCGGAGCAGGACGGAGGCATAGGTCGCGGGCGCCAGGCACCGGGCGGCTGAACGCGCCTGCAGAAGCTGGCGGTCGCCGGTCGTCAGACGTACATAAAGGCGCGCTTGTCTTGCCGCACGATCAGCGGCAACAGCAGCATCAATACCTGCCGCACCAACGGTCTGCAGCAGAAGCTCGACCGTGCGCTTTAGCAGCGCGGACTCCGTGATCTGCTGCCGTTCGGCTGCTGCACGAAGCGCCGCTTTCGTTGCCTGCGACACACGACACTGGATGAAAGCCTCTGCTGCCATGACTCACATCGTGTGACAACAGCGGCTGAAAGCCAATCCTGCGTTTCAAGGTAAATTCAGGTAATACCCCAACAGTCTTCATTGTGAAACCGCGCTGGCACCTGACTCACCGATGTCCAAGGGGAATCGAGAACTGCGAGATGTCCGCGACCTCGCCCCTGTGGACCATGCCCGCCAGCTCCCTCGCCTGCTTCGCTTGCTCGCCGCGCAATCGACCCAGCTGACCAACTACACAGCACTCGGCGCAGCCGTAGGACTGGGGCACCAGACCGCTCGCAAGTACACCGACCTGCTCTCCCAACTCTACCTGGTCCGGATGCTACCGCCCTGGCACAGCAATGAGATCAGCCGGATCACGAAGTCATCCAAAGTGCACTTTCTCGACTCCGGGCTGCTGACAGCGTTGCGTCAGCTGACGGCGGCGCGAATCAAGGCGGATCGACACCTGTTCGGCCCGGTGCTCGAAACCTTCGTGCTCGCAGAGTTGTTGAAGCTTGTCGCAGCCCACGGCGACCCCCTGGAACTGTTCCACTTCAGGGACCGGTACGGTTCAGAGGTGGATCTCGTCATCGAAGACTCCGAAGCGAACATCGTCGGCATCGAGGTCAAGGCCTCGGCCACCGTGACGGAAAAGGACTTCAGCGGCCTGCGGAAGCTGTAGCAGGCGGCAGGAAAGCGATTTGTCGCGGGATTCGTGCTTCACGATTCCGATGCGACAGTGCCGTTCGGTGAATCGCTGCCTGCTCCGCCAGTTTCAACCTTGCTCTAGAAAATGCATTGGGGAAGCTCTGCACAGCGAGCTGTGCAGAGGAGCGCGCCCAGCATGGGTTTCATGGGTGCTTCTCCAGCGGCGGCGGGTAGTAGGTGCCGTCGGCAACGCCGCCTCGCGGTCCGTAGAAGCGAAAGGTGAGGCTCCACGGCTTGCCGGCGCCCGTCGGCAACCAGTTGGGATCCGGTGCTTCGGCCGGTTTTTGCGGCCCGAAGTACAAGGTGAGCGACCCGTCCTTGCCCTTGACCAGACCTGATTCCTTGTTTAATAGGAAGCGGTTTAGCGGATTGGGCAACACACGCCGCTCCGCGCGATCGACTGCGATCACCGACCAGAAGTACTTCGCGTATTTCTCGGGCAGGTCGTCCGCCGGAAATGTGATCGTGTAAGAGCCGTCCGCCTCGAGCTGTGCGCCCGTGCTGTCTAGCGCACCGCGGTAGTAGAGCACCTCTTCGAGGACATTGGCCCAGATGCCGGCGTAGTTAACGGTCGTTCGGGTTAGCCAATCCCTGCCCCAATGGCCGCAGCAGGCAGGCCGCGCCCAGCCGTTCTTGATCGTTCCATGGCCGATATAAGGGGCGGCTGCCGCGAAGTCCGCGAACGCCTTGTTTCGAATGACACTGTCGATGCGATCGCGCTCCGCCGGATCCTTGATCGCGTTGGCGATCGCTCGAACCCTGGTTTGCATCTCCTCGAGCGGACTGGAATCCCTTTCCCGCAGCGCCACCTCCGCCGACTCGAATGCCTCGACTCCCGGTAGCGACTTCATGTCGAACATCACCGTCCGCGGGATATCCGGAAGCTTGGGTGTTCCCTGGATCTCGAACGTGAATTGACGCTGGAGGGCGATGGCCTCGTCCCAGTCAGCGCCAAGCTCGACGCGCAGCAGGACGCGACTGGCCTTGACCGCCACATCGACCCGCTGGACGCCAGCGGGCACTTCAACATCGCTGCCTTGGAGGCAGACGGCGAACAGGCCGTTCGGGTGATCGGGGTAGACTCGTTCGTTGATATTGGCGACGGTCTCGCCCCACCCGTCGATGAATTCGACGACGTAGTATCGACCTTTGATCTCCGGCACGGTGACGAGCAGGCAGCTCTTTTCGTCGATCGCCACCCAACTTTCCGAATACGCGACGTCCAGGTTTGGGTTGGGCCAGTCCACCTGGCCGGGCTTGCGATGTACGAGCGCGTTCCAACTGAGTCCCTCGTCGTCAAAATCGGCTTGCTGCTGCCGCGCGATTAGCAGCCGCCCGAGCAGGTAGATGTAGGCGTCACTAATCTGCTGGTCATCGAACTCGAGATCGGCTGCCATCGCGGTCTCCTCTGGCTGGCGGTTATCGCTTCGCCGTTGTGATTCGGTCGTCGCCACATCTTCGTTTGGCTGGCTTATCGCTGCCGTTCGACCGCGGGCGGCGTCCACGATCCGTCCACAACGGGCGTGCTGGGCCAATACGCGCGCACGTAGAGCGAGAAGTCACTGTCCTTGGGCGCAGGCAGCCAGTTGGCACGCTGATGAGGATCGGTCGGCGCATCAGGCTGCACATAAATCGTCAACGAACCGTCTGCTGCGACGTGCAGGTCCTGGTTCTTCGTGCCGACCGAGTAGCGTCCGATGTCGTTCGGGACGAAGAAATGGTCGTCTTTGTACATCGTCAGGGACCAGAAGCCGTGCACCGGCGGTGTCTGATCCTTTGCGAATGTGACCGTATAGCTATGCGCACCGTTGAGGCGTGCGCCCGTGGCATCGAGATCCTGATAGTAGTACTTCGTCTCCTGGGGCGAGTTGACGAGAATGTTTGATTTTGCCACGGCGGTCCGTGTGAAGTAGTCGGTGCCGAATGCCGACTCGTTTGAGATCGTGCTCCAATGATCGGGTAGCTGCTCACCGTAGTTCCTGAACTCGAATAGTGGCTGGACGACCTGTTTCTCTACATCGGCAGCGGCCGCAATCATCGGCGCTTTGAGTGACGGATGGCGATCGAGAGCATCGAGCACGGCGAGCACCTGCGCATACCGCGCCTCTTCTCCGGGAAGAGGCGCCCCGTCCGCAAGCACGGCGGGCAGCGTGTCGAAGAACGTCTCGGGAGAGACCCACTTCGTCTCGCCCTCACCCGTCGGAGCCTTTGCCGGTAGATGGGGCAGGCTGCTCCAATCGATGCTCTTCATCGCGCCGTCGTAGTCCGCGAGCGGGTACATCAGCACCTGTTTCAGCGGCCGCTGCACGGCGGCCTTGTCCTCGGGGGAATCGTTCTGCGCGATGCGCGGGCCCACGAGGCCGGTGTTGGTCGGCGAGCGGAAGACCTTGGTGATCCCGCGCGGGACCTCCCCCTGCCAATCGGGACCGACCAGAAGGTAGAAGCCGGGTGTCGTGTTGTACATCTTCCCGAGCTGCACGAAGCTGTCGGTGCGCAGGTCGACGATCTGATAGACCCAGAAGCGTTCACCAAAATCGGGTACCTGGATCACCACTGGCGACAGGTCGAGACCGAGGGCGCCCATGCCGTAGACCACGTCCTGGTTCGCACACGCCACGTTGCGTTGCTCAGGGGATGAGTAGTCCGTGAGCATCGTGAAGCGGTTGACGGGCGCCTGGGGGGAGGGCCCCATGTACTGCTGCTGCGTGATCTTTGCGAAGTACAGCCGTCGGTTGTACACGTTTACCATCGGCCAGGCCCAGAAGTACACGTCACGTGCGACCAATGCGGCGTACGCCTCCGTAATCTTGACCCGCGCGTCTGGGCCCGGAGGCATCGCCCTCGCCCAGTTCAACGATGGTGCGACAGTCGCGCTCCCGGAAGCGCGGGTTGCAGGCGGGTTCTCAGTTGATTTTGTCGTCATAGGTTCCGTCCAGTTGCCGAGAGTTTAGGGAGCACGCTTGCACGGAGTACGCCAAGCAGCGTGAAGCATGCTCTCGGTCGCACGCAAAGGCGACGCCTGCGAACTCACGCCCGACGCGCGTCGTGAAGTACTCGCTACCACCAAGTCCCCTTTTCAGGGTAATAGCCTGTACCTTCCTTGTGGGAGGATACTATTCAAATCCGGCAAATATTCGGCCGATCGGGAATGCCTACTGATGCTGGTACGACAGCGCTTTCACTCGTTCGAGGAATACGCGGCTTCGCTCGGTCATGGCGACGTGAGCGTCCTTGCACTGAAGCGCGCGCGACTACGCTGGGAAAGCGCCCGGATCGATCTCGATGGTGTACCAGTACGCTGGGCGCGTGACGGTGGACCATGCGTCTTCGAGGGGGCAATCGATCTGGACGTTGTCGGGTTGATGGTCTGTGTCGCCGCGACGGGGAAGATGATTGGCAACGGCACGGCCTTTGGTCCCGGCAGCGTGATGGTGGTCCCGCGGGCGCACCAGATTCGCGTCACGTCACTCGACGCCGTCGAGTGGATCTCGGTGTTGATTCCCACCTCGCGGTTGTGTCGCACAGCGGCAGAGCAGCGAGCGCTTCGTGTACTTCCTTGCGGCGTGATTGACCCTCCGCTCGTTGCTCGACCGACGTTCCGGGCTGCGCTGATGCGAATTGCCATGGCCGCGATGACCGGCGCTTTCGACGCGAACTCGCTCGGCCAGATAGACGCATCGGAACGACTCGTCGAGGCCGCACGCACGTTATTGGGAGCCGCGCCAGAATCTCCGGTAGTGCAGACGCATGCGGGAAGACGCCGGATATCGCGAGTCGGGATTATCCGGCTAGTGGAACGGTGGCTCGAAGACGAAGCCGATCGGAGGCCATCCTTGCACGATCTCGCGCGGGCGGCGGGCGTTTCCCACCGGACGCTCCACAACGCGTTCGCTGAGCAACTGGGCGTTAGCCCGAAGCGGTTCCTTCGGCTCCGGCTGCTCAACGCGGTCCGTCGCGAACTCACGTGCGCGAGTTGCGACGACCTTCAAGTGACCGACGTCGTATCCCGCCTCGGGGTTTGGGATTGGGGGCGGTTCTCAGGAGAATACTGGGCGCTCTTCGGAGAGTTGCCGTCGGAGACGCTTCGCCGGACTCGTCGGCGCCGATGAGGAGACGTAAAGGAGACAAGCCCTCCCCGACCACGCCAACTCATTGAGGCAACAAGCGATTTAAGCATCGTCCGTCCAGTCCATCATGGGGGCGACGCTGAAGCGATGATCTGGAAGCTTTACCTGCATGATTTCGCGGAGCGTGGGTTCACGACCCGAAGTTTACCCTGCCCGGCACCTTAGGTAGTCTGTGCGCCGGCGCAGAGGGCCCATGGAAGCAGGAGCAGGCATCCGCATGAACAAGAATACTGCGCGGGGAGTCGTGCTGGCGATGCTGCTGTGCGCGAGCGAGGCGGCACTCGCAGGCCGGGACAACACCGACGTCATCTACCTCACGAACGGGGACCGGATCACCGGCGAGATCCTGTCGCTGGAGTTCGGCACACTGCGCCTCGAAACCTCGAACGTCGGCACGATCACCATCGAATGGCCTGCGGTGCGCGCGATCACCAGCACCTACGGTTTCACCATCGAGTCAAGGGACGGCGGGCGGTACACCGGTGTGATTTCCGGATCCGATGAAAACCAGCTGGCCCTGGACCTGGTGGTCGGAGGTGCGGTGAAGCTGCCCCTGTCCGAAGTAGTCCGGCTGTCGCAGATTGAAAGCGGCTTCTGGAACAGCATCAACGGCAGCCTGTCCGTGGGCTTGAACTACACCAAGGCCAGCGACACCGGCTCTGCCAGCCTGAATTTTTCCGCGACTTACCGCAATCCGCGCATCGAATCCACGCTGACCGTCAGCGCAAATTCCACCACCACTCCGGAAGGCACTACGGATCGCAACCAGCTGGCGAATTCCCTGCGGCTGGTGCGACCCGGCAAGCAGTACTGGAACTTCCTGTCGTCCTTCGACCGCAACGAGGAACTGGGCATCGATGCCCGCATCCAGCTGGGTGCCGGTTTCGGGCGCCACCTGATACAGACCAAGCACACGGCAGTGGACGGCACGCTGGGCCTGTCGTTCAACAACGAATGGGTTACCGGCCAGACTGACACCAACCAGAGCCTCGAAGGCGTGATCAACGGCGAATGGCACATCTTCCGGTTCTCCGATCCGGAGACCAGCATGGTCACCACGCTCAGCCTGTTCCCCAGCCTCACGGAATCGAACCGCTGGCGCTCCGAGTTCAACATCACGCTGAGCCGCGACATTTACAAGGATTTCACGCTCGACCTGTCGTACTACAACAGCTACGACAGCAAGCCGCCGGATGAAAATGCCTCGAAGTCCGACTACGGCATCGTGACCAGCGTCAGTTACAAGTTCTGAGCGGCTGGCCCTGCCTGCTGGATTCCCCGACAAGGTGGCGTCCTCAACTCTCGGCAAATAAGCCTCGGATATCTCCATGCCGGCTTGCAGGCGCAATATAATGCGCTGCCTGCTCCGCCATTCTCCCCTCGTCCCATGAGTTCAAAGCGCAAACGGCCGGTTGCCCGCGCACCGGGTCGGCCACGCTCGACCACCTCGCGCCAGGCCATCCTGAAAGCCGCCTACCAGATCCTGCGCGAGGGCGGCTTTGCGGGCTTTACCGTGGAGGGCGTTGCCGCAAGGGCCGGGGCCGGCAAGGCGACTATCTACCGATGGTGGCAGACCAAGGGCACGCTGGCCGTCGAGGCGTTTCTCGTCTCGGTGGCACCGCGCATGGATGCCGTCCCGGAAACCTCCTCTGCCATTACAGACCTGCGCCGACAGGTGCATGTTGCCGCCACGCTGTACCGCGGACGCGTGGGCCAGCTGCTGCGCGAACTCATTGCGCTGGGCCAGGAAGATTCCGAAACGGCCCGCGTCCTGCGCAGCGACTTCGTGGAGCCGCGACGACAGGCGGCGCTGCGCCTGCTGCAACGTGCGCAGGCTACCGGCGAGCTCAGTTCCGGCAAGGACATCGAAGTGCTGGCCGATGCGCTATGGGGTCCCATCTTCCACCGGTTGCTGGTCAGCCGCATGCCACTGGACCGCGGTTTCGTCGACAAGCTGCTCGATCTAGTCCTGGGCGGTGCGCTGCAGGGCGCACCGGGAGCTCAGGGCGCCGCGTAGTTCCCGGCGAAGGACGGATCACGCGTGACTTCACGCACCGGCATCCAGAAGCCTGAGAAAATCCGGCAACCGTTCCGCGAACAGTTACGGAACGCTTCGCATCGAAAAAAGACAGCGAAGGGATGGTGCGCATGTACGCTGGCCGTGAGCAGAATTGCAGCCAAAACCAGCCGCTTCGAGCGCAGCGCGTGCCGGCAACCAGACGCATCGGAGAAGAACATTTTCGATACGTGGCTGCTCGACCTCGCCGCAGGAATGCGCCTATACTGAGCAATAGATAAACGTCGCCGATGCTGATCAGTTCGCCGGCGTCCGACATTGCCCGGGGGTAATCGTGGATCTGCATCAGTTCAGTGACTGGCTGTCGAACACGGCATTCAGCCAGACCATCCAGATCACCTCCTGGGCGATTCCCGGCATCCAGACCATACATATCCTCGGCCTGGCAACGCTGTTTGCCACTGCGCTGATGTTTTCGCTGCGCATCGCCGGCCGCGGCCTCTCCACCGAACCACTGCACACCCAGGCACCGCGTTTCGCACGCGCCATCTGGATCCTGCTGGTGGTGCTGCTGGCAACAGGGACCCTGCTGATCATCGCCGAGCCCGGCCGCACCATCACCAATCCCGCCTTCTACGCCAAGATGATCATGCTGGCGGTGGCGATCAGCATCACACTGTGGCTTACCTCGGTGGCGCGCCGGCAGTTCAGCACCCCCGGTGCAGTGCATGTGGCGGCGGCCGTAATCGCCATGCTGCTGTGGGTGGCCATCATCTTCTGCGGGCGCTTCATCGCCTACGTCGAATCGTATTGAGCGGCCCGCCCGCCGGAGAGCACATCGATGCTGGAATGGTTGCAGAACTCACCGCTGGCCGTCTCGGTCAGTGAAGACTGGTTCCCCTGGATCGAATCCCTGCATGTGGTCTGTCTGGCGGCAGTCGCCGGCACCATCTTCCTGGTCGATACGCGCCTGCTCGGGCTGACTTCGCGCCAGCTGCGCATCACCTACCTTTCTGACCGGCTGCTGCCGTGGACCTGGACGGCCTTCGTCGGTGCAGCCATCACCGGCTCGCTGATGTTCATGGCAGGGGCCACCCACTACGCCAGCAATGCGCCTTTCCTGATCAAGATGTGCCTGCTGGTCCTGGCCGGCATCAACATGCTCTATTTCCAGTTCGTGACCTTCCGCAGTGTGCAGAACTGGGACACCGGCCGTCCGGCGCCAGCGGCGCGCACCGCGGGCGCCATTTCGATGACCCTCTGGATACTGGTCATCGGCTTCGGACGCTGGATCGGGTTCGTCTAGAGAGCCGCCGGCTCCACCAGCACGGGGATGGTATAGACGATTTCCGCGGCTTCGGCAGACGAGGGCTGCACATGCACGGCGGCCTGCATCAGGCCTGGCGAGCGCGGTGTGAAGGCAACTGTCTGGATCGCGCTCCTGCCCGCCTCGCCCAGGTCGATCACCTGCCGGCTCGTGGCTGCATCGAAACCCAGCTCATTCCCCTCGATACGAAAAGAGGCCCCGGGCTGGGGCGCAGCCGCCGCAAATTCCAGTTGCAGATGCGAAGTGCTTCCAACGCTGGGGCGCTCCTGCAGCACGAAACGCACTGTGACCGCCCGGGAGGATCCGCCCTCCGCCACCGCAGCCACGGATTCGGCGCCGCTGCCGCCTGATTGCGCGGCTGGCGATCCAGCCGGCTTTGCCGCAGAGGACGCCGGCTCGCGGCTGCAGGCCGCCACCGACAACAACACCAGCAACGACAGCCCGACTTTCATGAACTGCTCCCCACACATCAACCGATCGTGCGCAACAGCGGTGGATCTTCCACCGCCTCCAGCTGTTCCCGCAACTCGGCAATATGTCTTTCCCAGTAACGTGGCTCGCCAAACCAGGGAAACGCGCGCGGAAAAGCCGGATCGTCCCAGCGCGCCGCCAGCCAGGCCGCATGGTTGAGCATGCGCATGCCGCGCAATGGCTCGATCAATCCCGCCTCGGCGGCGTCGAAGTGGGCGAACTGCTCGTAACCGTCGAGCAATGCGGCCCACTCGGCCTGCTGCTGCGCCGTGGTGCCGGCGCAGAACATCCATAGATCCTGCACCGCAGGGGCCATCAGGCTGTCGTCGAAATCCACGAACAGCGGACCGGTGGCGTTCCAGAGGATGTTGCCGGCGTGGCAATCGCCGTGCACGCGCAGCCAGCGCGCCTGATCCAGCAGCCCGGCCCGCGCCTCCAGCGCCTGCACCAGAGCACCGGCAACCTCGGCATAGCGTTCGTCCAGCGGCGCCGGTATCAACCCCTGCTGCAGTATCTGTTCGCGGGCGCGGGCGCCGTAACGCCAGCTGCCAATACCTGCGCGCACGTGGAAACTGCGCTGCGCGCCGATCCGATGCATGCGCCCGAGAAGGCGGCCCAGCATGGCGCGGTGGTCCGGCAGATCCAGCTCCGGCGTGCCGCCGGGCCAGCATTCGAACAGCGTGAAGCGGTAGCCGGCCGCCTCATGCAGTGTGTCGCCCCCGAATACCAGGGGCGCTGCCACAGGCAATTCCGCAGCCGCGAGCTCACGCACGAAGGCGTGCTCTTCGCGGATCTGCGCATCGCTCCAGCGCCGTGTGCGGTAGAACTTGGCCACGACGGCGTGCTGCAACACGCGTGGATCACGCACCGCAAGGGAGCCTGGATCGATGCCGACGCGATAGACGCGGTTTTCGTAGCTGTTCAGCGCCAGCAGCCGACCGTCGGTGGCCATGCCCATGGCCTCCACTGCTTCGAGCACCACTTCGGGTGAAAGACGCGTGAAGGGGCGATCGTCACCTGCAGCGGTTATCATCAGCCGCCATCAATCGCGAAAATCCAGGCTGGAGCATAGTTAAGTGACTGGTGCAATTCTCGTGACCGGCGGTGCCGGCTATATCGGCAGCCATACCGTACAGCAGCTGCGGGCGCGCGGCGAGTCTGTGGTGGTGCTGGACAACCTCTCCACCGGTTTCCGCCAGTCGGTCGAAGGCGCCACCTTCGTCGAAGGCGACGTGGGTAATGCGGCGCTGGTGGACGAGCTGTTGCTGCGGCATGGCGTGCATACCGTGATCCACTTCGCCGCGCATACCATCGTGCCCGAATCGGTGGCCGACCCGCTGAAGTACTACGGCAACAACACCTGCCAGACGCGCAGCCTGCTGGCCAGCTGCCTCCGGCACGGCGTGCGCAATTTCGTGTTTTCCTCCACCGCCGCCGTGTATGGCATTCCGGAGTCCGGGCTGGCCGCCGAGGATTCCCTGCTCGCACCGATAAATCCCTACGGCACCTCCAAGCTGATGTCCGAATGGATGCTGCGCGATGTGGCGCTGGCCTCGCCGCTGCGCTACGTGGTGCTGCGCTATTTCAACGTGGCAGGTTCGGATCCTGCCGGCCGCATCGGCCAGTCCACACGCAAGGCCACACTGCTGGTGAAGGTGGCATGCGAGGCCAGCGTGGGCAAACGCGAACAGGTCAGCGTCTTCGGCACCGACTACCCCACTCCCGACGGCACCGGTGTGCGCGACTACATTCACGTGCAGGACCTGGCCGCAGCCCATCTGCTGGCCGTGGACTACCTCGCTGCCGGCGGAGAATCGCAGACCCTGAACTGCGGCTACGGTCATGGTTACAGCGTGCGCGAAGTACTGCGCAGCGTGGAACGGGTCAGCGGCAGGCCATTGAACATCGTCGAACTGCCGCGGCGCGCGGGTGACCCGCCAACACTGGTGGCCAGCTGCGATCGCATCCGGCAGGTGCTGGGCTGGACGCCGCAGCTGGACGATCTGGATGGAATAGTCCGCAGCTCACTCAACTGGGAGCGGAAACTGCAGCGCGAGCCCTGGGCCTGACGCTGCCGGACGACAACCCCATCTGCGGCGAGCCTCCGCTAGAATCCGGCAGATGAACCTGTTGCGCCCCCGGTCCCTGAGCGCACTGGCGCTGCTGGGCCTTGCGATCATCGCATTGCCCCTCGTGGCGGCGCTGGTTACTGCAGGCGTGCAGGTGCGGCGCCTGTCGGAGACAAGCGAGCGCATCATCGCCGATGGCGTCGTGGCGACGCGGCTTACACGCGACCTGTTTGCGCAGACCTCCCTGCTGGAGCGCCAGTTCAGCCTGTATCGCGTGCTGGGCGATGCCCGGCTCATCGATACCTACCGCGCCCATGATGCTCGGCTGCGCGAGATCGAGGCGCAACTGGGCCGCCAGCAGCGGCTGTCCGGAACCGAACGCGCGCTGGAGGAGTTTTCCCAGGTGCGCAACGGCATCAGTGCGCAGATGGTGGCGGCGGTGCAGAGCACGCCGGATTACCCGCGGCTGCAGGATGACTTCGTCCGGCTGCAGGAGATCGCCGGCGTCGTCTCCACGCAGACCAATTCCCAGATCGACAAAGAGGTCGCCGCGCTGCGCGAGCGCTCGCAGCGGACCCAGCAGGTGATGTTCTGGGGATTTGTGCTGCTGATTCCCCTGACGGCCGGAGCCATCCTGCTGTTCTCGTTGCGCGTGGGGCGGCCACTGGGCCAGATGGACCGCGCCATCAGCGAACTGGGCAGCGGCGCACTGCACCGGCCCATCGCCATCCGCGGCCCGGCCGACCTGGAACGCCTGGGCCGTCAGCTGGAGTGGTTGCGCCTCAGGCTGCTGGAGCTGGCGCAGGAGCGCAACCGCTTCCTGCGGCATATGTCGCATGAACTGAAGACGCCGCTGGCCAACATCCGCGAAGGCACGGAACTGCTGATGGACGGCGCGGTGGGCGAACTGCAGGTGGCGCAGCGCGAAGTCACCGGCATTCTTCGCGAGAACGGACTGCGTCTGCAGCGCATGATCGAGAACCTGCTGAGTTTCAGTGCCTGGCAGACCAGCAGCAGCGTAGGGCTGGAAATCAGCGAATTCCGGCTGCGGCCGCTGGTGAAGCAGATCATCGAGAACCAGCAGCTGGCGTTGCTGGCGCAACGCGTGCGGCTGGACGTCAACATCGATGATCTCTCCGTGGCCGCCGACCGCGGCAAGATGCGCCTGATCCTGGAGAACCTGCTTTCGAATGCCATCAAGTACACGCCACGCGCCGGCACCATCTTCATCCGCGCCCGCGCCGTGGAAGAGTCATTGATTCTTGAAGTGGCTGATAGCGGTCCGGGAATACCCCCTGACGAGCGGCGGCAGGTCTTCGATGCCTTCTATACCGGCAAGGCTCCCGGCGGTCATGTAAAGGGAACGGGCATCGGCCTGTCGGTTGTGATGGAATTCGTCGTGGCCCACGGCGGCCAGATCGAAATCATCGACGGCGAAACGTCGGGAGCACATTTTCGGATTCGCATGCCACTGAGATCCACCAACACTCCCCCGGTCGCCGATTCCCGTCCGGCTGCGCATGGCAATGGCAGGCGGGCGAATGCGGCCTGAGTCCGGCGCCAGAACCGGCGCATTGCTGGCGCTGCTGCTGACGGTACTCGCCGCTTGTTCAGGACTGGGCGAACTGCGTGGCAACAAACCGGCGCCCGTTGCCGCACCCAGCAGCGAGATGCTCCAGGCCGCACAGTTCGCCGGCTTCCTCGCCAGCCTGCAGCCGCTGGTGCAGGGCAGCCCGGCGGAGCAGGCCGAGGTGCTTGCCGCAGCGCGCGCAGGCTACGACCAGGCACATCAGGGGCCGGCAGCGCTGCGCTATGCGCTGGTGCTGGCTGCACCTTCCCACCCCGGCCGCGATCCGGTGCAGGCGCAGAAGCTGCTGCGCGAAGTACTGGCCCGGCCAGAACTGCTGACCGCCGGCGAACGCAGCCATGCCGTCGTCGAACTGCAGCGCGTCGATGCGGAGCTGCGACTCACGGCGGAAAACCAGCGGCTGGTGGAAGAAGCCCAGCGCGAGCGGGCGCGTCAGAGCAATGGCTCCTCCATGGCCGCCCTCAACAAGCGGCTGCAGGCGGAGCAGGAAGAGACCGCGAAGCTGCGCCGGCAGCTGGAAGAAGCCAAGGCCAAGCTGGATGCGATTGCCGACATCGAGCGCAGCAATGCCGATCGACCCGCAGCCAACGAAGGACGTACACCGTGAACCAGCCCGCTACCCGCAAAGCCCGCATCCTGGTCGTCGACGACGATCCGGGCCTGCTGCGCCTGCTCACGATCCGTCTGCGCGCGGAAAACTATGACGTGGAAGCCGTCGAGAGCGCAGCCCAGGCGCTGGCAGCTGCAACGCGCTTCCGCCCGGACCTGGTGATTTCGGATCTGCGCATGGAACCGGTGGATGGCATCGGCCTGCTGAAGGAACTGCAGAACCGCTGGCCCGGCCTGAAAGTGATCCTGCTCACCGCCCACGGCACCATTCCCGATGCAGTGCAGGCCACGCAGATGGGTGCATTCGGTTTTCTCACCAAGCCGGTGGACAAGCAGGAACTGCTGGACCAGATCCAGCGGGCGCTGAAGATCTCCGGCTTCACGGACTCCACCGAGGAATGGCGCGCCGACATCATCACCCGCAGCGCCATCATGGAAGAGCGCCTGGCCCAGGCCCATATGGTGGCCGGCACCGATGCCCGCGTGCTGATCATCGGCGAAAGCGGCACCGGCAAGGAGCTGCTGGCAAGGGCCATCCACAAGGCCAGCCCGCGGCGGGCCAGGGCTTTCGTGGTCACGAGCTGTGCCGGCATTTCCGAGGAGCAGATCGACATCGACCTGTTCGGGGCGGACGCCTCCACGGGCAAGGCGCACAAGGGAGCACTGGAAACCGCCGACGGCGGCACGGTACTGCTCGATGAGATCGCGGAGCTGCCGACACGCCCGCAGCAGAAACTGCTGCGCACGCTGCAGGAGGAAGCGGTCCGGCCGGTGGGTTCGGACGCCCCTCGTCCGGTCAACACCCGCGTCATCTCCACCACCAGCCGCGACATTCCACAGCTGACCACCACGGGGAAATTCCGCGAGGACCTGTACTACCGGCTGAACGTGGTGCAGATCGAAATGCCGCCGCTGGCGCGCCGCCGCGAGGACATCCCGCTGCTGATCGCACACTTCCTGGCACAGATTGCCGCGCAGAGCGGTCAGCGCAGCATCTATCCGCCGGAGGCACTGGAACTGCTGGCTACGGCCGACTGGCCGGGAAACGTGCGGCAGCTGCAGAACGTGGTACGGCAGACAGTGGCCGTGTCACAGACACCCATCGTTCCGGTCGAACTGGTGCAGCAGTCGCTGGGCGGGGCACCGGGCCGCCTGCCCTCCTTCGATGAGGCACGCGATGAATTCACGCGCGGCTATCTCTCGCAGATCCTGCAGATCACCGGCGGGAATGTCAGCCAGGCTGCCAGGCTGGCCAAGCGCAACCGCACGGATTTCTACAAGCTGCTGGGAAGGCACCAGCTGGTGCCCGAGGACTTCAAGCAGCGCTGAGGGTTACCGCCGGGCGGCGGATGCGCAGCCGTGAGAACAGCAGCGCAATCGTCGCCGCCAGCAAGACGGTCGGCAGCCAGGCCAGCGCCACCGGTGGGAGGCCCAGTGCGATGGTGCCGCTTTGCACCACGCGCTGCAGGATGAACCAGGCCAACCCGAGCACCAGGCCCAGCGTGGCGCGTGCACCGGTCTCCCGCAATCGCCGGGAACCGCACAGGATGGGCAGCGCCAGCAACGCGGCCAGGGGAATGGCGCACAGCCGGGCGATGCCGGACCAGAACGAGAAACGGAAGGCGCGCGCGTCCTGCCCATTTGCCGCGAGGTAGCCTTTGGTGCGCCACAGCTCGCGCAGTGAGAGATCGCGGGGATCGGCGACGATCAGGTTGAGGAACGCAGGCGTGACCTGCGTCTGCAGTCGATGGCCGGGCTCGACCCCGAAGCTCACCTGATCGGCAGAAAAGCCGGACCAGGCGTAGTCACGCAGCTCCCATGCATGCTCATCCAGCTCGCGGGTATTGCCACCGCGGCCCACGCCAGCCAGGCGGTTTCCCGGACCGATCTCGAATACCACGACGCCGCCCGGGCCACCTTCGGCAGCTCCGGCGGCACGCAGGATCAGGTTGCCGTCGCGCACCCATGCGCCGCTGCGGCCGGCCAGGCTTATTTCGCCACTACGCTCCACGGCCTTGTGAATGCGCGCCAGGCGCGTCAGTGGCGGCCCCAGGTATTCGCCCGCAATGATTCCAGCTGGAATCGCCAGCAGGCCGGCCAGGAAAACGCTCCAGCCCAGCCGCGCGAAGGAGACTCCGGAGGCGCGGAACACCGTAAGCTCCCCATCGCGGGCCAGCGCACCCAGCGCCAGCAGCGAGCCGATCAGCACCGCCACCGGCAGGAACTCCAGCAGCAGGGTTGGCAGGTGGAACAGGACGTATCGCAGCGCCTGCAGGTTGCCGTAGCCGCCGACGCCCACCCACCCCTGCTCGTTGATGAACAGGAACAGCGCCAGCAGCGTGAGCAGCGCCGCCATCACCAGCAGCACGGCTGTGGCGATGGACCTGATGATGTACCGATCCAGGACGGGCATTCGGCTAAACTCTACCGCAACGGAACGGCGCCCGGCGCCGCGGAGCTCCTATACCCATGATTCGTTTTGACTCCCAGCACGGCAGGCTGGCAGCCCTGGCCGCCGACTGCCTGGCCATTGGCCTGTTCGACGACAACCAGCTCACCGGGGCCGCAGCGCAGCTCGATGCCGCCAGCAAGGGGCAGCTGCAGCGCCTGCGGGACAGCGGCGACCTGCCCTCCCGGCCCGGCGAGACACAGCTGCTGCTGCAGCTTGCCGGCGTACGCGCGCGTCGTGTGCTGGTGGTGGGCTTGGGCAAACGGGCGGACTTCAACCGCCGCAGCTGGCGCAAATGCGTGGCAGCAGCGCTGACGGCCAGCCTCAAGGGCAAGTCCGCACATCTTGCACTGGCGCTGGAACGTCCCGCTGTCGCAGAACTGGACGACTACTACCTGGGCCGCAGTGTGGCGGATCTGGCCGGGGCTGCGCTGTACCGCGTGAATGATCAGAAATCAGGCCGCCGGCCCACTGCTCCGGCACTGCGACGCCTCAGCCTCGCTGGCGAACCGGCCAGCGCCCGCGCTGCGCTGGCCAAGGGCCTCGCTCATGGCGCAGCCATCAGTGCCGGCCAGAAGCTGTTGCGCGACCTGGGCAACCTGCCCGGCAATATCTGCACGCCGCGTTATCTTGCCGCACAGGCGAAGTCCCTCGCGGCGGCAAACCGCTCGCTTCGCGCGCGGGTGTTCGACGAGGCGCAGATCCGCCGGCTGAAGATGGGCTGCCTGCTGGCTGTATCGCGCGGCAGCGCAGAGCCGCCGCGTTTCATCGTGATGGAATACCGTGGCGGCCGCCGTGGCGCAGCGCCGGTGGTGCTGGTGGGCAAGGGCGTCACCTTCGACACCGGCGGCATCTCGCTGAAGGATCCCGCCGCGATGGACGAAATGAAATACGACATGTGCGGAGCGGGCAGCGTGCTCGCGACCATGCAGGTCGTGGCTGCGCTGCGCCTGCCCATCAATGTGGTGGGGCTCGTGGCCGCTGTGGAGAACATGCCGGGCAGCCGCGCCACCAAGCCGGGCGACATCGCCACCAGCGCCTCGGGCAGGACGGTGGAAATACTCAACACCGATGCCGAGGGCCGGCTGATCCTCTGCGATGCACTGGACTACGCAAGGCGCTTCGAACCTGCCGCGGTGGTGGACATCGCCACGTTGACCGGCGCTTGCGTGGTGGCTCTCGGCCATCACTTCAGCGGCGTGATGGGCAACGACGATGCGCTGGCGCGCGAACTGGTGCAGGCCGGCGCGGATGCAGATGACCGTGCCTGGCAGCTGCCTCTGACGGAAGACTACGCCGAGCAGCTGCGCAGCAATTTCGCGGATATCGCCAATGTCGGTGGCCGCGATGGCGGAGCGATCACCGCCGCCGCCTTCCTCGGCCGTTTCACGCAGGGCCTTTCCTGGGCGCATCTGGACATCGCGGGCACCGCATGGCTGTCGGGCGCGCAGAAGGGCGGCACCGGGCGTCCCGTACCGCTGCTGGTGGAATTCCTGCTGCGGCGCGCGGGCCGTATCTGATCCCCGGGGCCGCATGCCGCAGATCGATTTCCACACGCTGGGCGAGCATTCCCGCACGCCGCGGATGAAGGCAGCCTGCCAGCTGACGGAACAGGCATTCCTGGCTGGCGAGCGTGTACTGGTCTGGTTGCAGGATGCGGCGGCGCTGTCAGCCTTCGACGATCTGCTGTGGACCTTCGGCGACCGCGCCTTCGTGCCACACGAACCCCTGGCCGCCGATCCGGCCGCCTGCGAGGCGCCAGTGCAGCTGTTTGCCGGGGCGCAGCTGCCGGCAACGGCGCTGGGCGGCAGCTTCTCGACACTGCTGACACTGCGCGATGAAGCCAGCGTCGCAGCGCTTTCGTTCCGCCGCATCATCGAAGTCATCGATGGCGAGGCGGCCTGCCGCGCGGCCGGACGCACCCGCTTCCGCTACTACCGCGAACAGGGCGTGACTCCCACCCACCACCAGCTTGCCGAAGCCTGATCCGGACGGATTGATGGACAAAGTCTACGAACCCGGCGCCATCGAACAGCGCTGGTACAGGGAATGGGAACAGCGCGGCTACTTCGCCCCCCAGGGCGCAGATTCGCCCTACTGCATCATGATCCCGCCGCCCAACGTGACCGGCACGCTGCACATGGGGCATGCATTCCAGGACACCATCATGGATGCGCTGGTCCGCCAGCACCGCATGAAGGGCAATGCCACGCTGTGGCAGATGGGCACGGACCACGCCGGCATTGCCACGCAGATGGTGGTGGAGCGTCAGCTCAACGCCGCCGGCGAGTCCCGCAACAGCCTGGGCCGCGAAGCCTTCGTGAAGCGCGTCTGGGAATGGAAGGCGCAGTCCGGCGGCACGATCTCGCAGCAGCTGCGGCGGCTCGGCGCCTCGGTGGACTGGACCCGCGAACGTTTCACCATGGATCCGGAACTGTCCCGCGCAGTCACGGAAGCGTTCGTGCGCCTGCACGAGGAGGGACTGATCTACCGCGGGCAGCGCCTGGTGAACTGGGACCCGGTGCTGCTGACGGCGCTGTCGGATCTGGAAGTGCTGTCGCAGGAAGAGGATGGCCACCTGTGGCATCTGCGCTATCCACTGGAAGATGGCAGCGGCCATCTGGTGGTGGCCACCACGCGACCCGAGACCCTGCTGGGCGATGCGGCGGTCGCCGTGCATCCCGAGGACGAGCGCTATCGCCATCTCATCGGCCAGCGTGTGCGCCTGCCGCTGACCGACCGGCTGATTCCCATCATCGGCGATGACTTCGTCGACCGGGAGTTCGGCTCCGGCTGCGTGAAGATCACGCCCGCCCACGACTTCACGGACAACGAGGTGGGGCAGCGCCACAACCTGCCGCTGCTCAACATCTTCACCCCCGATGCGAAGCTCAATGACAACGTGCCGGCGCGGCTGCGCGGACTTTCGCGCGAGCAGGCGCGCAAGCAGGTGCTGGAAGAACTCGAGGCCGCCGGCCTGCTCGATCGCATCGACAAGCACAAGCTCATGGTGCCGCGCGGCGACCGCAGCGGCGCCATCCTGGAGCCGCTGCTCACCGACCAGTGGTATGTGCGCATCGAACCCCTGGCAAAGCCCGCCATCGAGGCCGTGGAATCCGGTCGCATCCGCTTCGTGCCGGAGAACTGGTCGAAGACCTACTTCGAGTGGATGCGCAATATCCGCGACTGGTGCATCAGCCGCCAGCTCTGGTGGGGCCACCAGATTCCCGCCTGGTACGACGAGGCCGGCCACATCTACGTGGCGCGCAGCGAAGCCGACGCCCAGGCACAGGCCCGCGCAAAACTCGGACGCGACGTGGCGCTGAAGCGCGATCCGGATGTGCTCGACACCTGGTTCTCATCGGCGCTGTGGCCCTTCTCGACCCAGGGCTGGCCCGACTCCAGCGCCGATCTCGCGCGCTTCTATCCGGGCAATGTGCTGGTCACGGGCTTCGACATCATCTTCTTCTGGATCGCGCGCATGGTCATGTTCGGCATGAAGTTCATGGGCGACGTGCCGTTCCGCGAGGTGTACGTGCACGGCCTGGTGCGCGACGGCGAAGGCCAGAAGATGTCCAAGTCCAAGGGCAACGTGATCGATCCGCTGGACATCGTCGACGGAATCACGCTCGATGCCCTGCTGCAGAAGCGCACCACCGGCCTGATGCAGCCGCACCTGGCCCCCGCCATCGAGAAGGCCACGCGCAAGCAGTTCCCCGATGGCATCGAGGCGCATGGCACCGATGCACTGCGATTCACCTTTGCGGCACTGGCCACGCAGAGCCGGGACATACGTTTCGAGCTGGGCCGTGTCGCCGGCTACCGCAACTTCTGCAACAAGCTGTGGAACGCGGCGCGCTTCGTGCTGCTGATGACAGAGGACAAGACCGTGGCGCCAGTGGGCACGGTATCTGCCCATGTGGTCGACCGCTGGATCGTGTCGCGGCTGGGCGAGGCCATCGCGGCCACCGACCGCGGCTTCGCCGAATACCGTTTCGACATGGCAGCCACCGCGCTGTACGAGTTCACCTGGCATGAGTTCTGCGACTGGTACCTGGAGCTGGCCAAGCCCGTGCTGCAGGGCGATGACGAGGCCGCAGCAGCGGCCACGCGCCGCACGCTGCTGACAGTGCTCGAAACCCTGCTGCGGGCCCTGCATCCGGTCATGCCCTTCATCACCGAGGAGATCTGGCAGCGCGTGGCTCGCGCCGCCGGCGCATCGGGCGAGACCATCATGCTCGCCGCGTGGCCCGAGGCCGGCATGTTTGCCGGCGATGCGCCGGCAGCCGCCGACGTCGACTGGATGAAGGGCGTAATCCTCGGCCTGCGGCAGATTCGCGGCGAGATGGACATCAGCCCTGCGAAACGCCTTGCTCCCCTGGTGCAGGGCGCCAGCACTGCTGACATCGCACGTTTCGAACGCCATGCGGCGATGCTGGGCCGCCTGGCGGGCATCGACCCGGTGCGCATTCTGGCCGGCGGTGAAGCGGCGCCTGCCAGCGCCTCCGCGGTCACGGGCCACCTCACGCTGCTGGTACCCATGGAGGGACTGATCGATCCTGCAGTGGAACTGGCGCGCCTGCGCAAGAAGCAGGACAAGAACCAGCAGGAGATCACCCGCGCGCAGGCCAAGCTCGGCAACCCGAATTTCGTGAACCACGCACCGCCGGAGGTGGTGGCCACCGAACGCGAGCGCATCGCCCAGTTCGAAAAGGTGAACGAAAGCCTCGCGCGGCAGATCGGAATCGTGGAAGGTCTGGTGAAGGGCTGACCCCGCCACCGGACAATCGAATGAACGCAATGCCCGCCGTACTGCGCGCCCTGGACTCCATCATCCTTGGCAAGAGCCACGCGGTGCGCCTGGCCCTCTCCTGCCTGCTGGCACGCGGCCACCTGCTGATCGAGGATGTGCCCGGCGTAGGCAAGACCACCCTGGCGCATGCGTTGGCGCAGGTGCTGGGACTGACCTGGCAGCGCGTGCAGTTCACCAGCGACCTGCTGCCGGCTGACATTCTCGGTGTGTCGGTGTTCGACCGCGCGGCCCAGCGTTTCGAGTTCCGGCCCGGGCCGGTGTTCACGCAGCTGCTGCTGGCGGATGAGGTCAATCGCGCCAGCCCGCGTACGCAGAGCGCGCTGCTGGAAGCCATGGAAGAGCGCCAGGTCAGCGTGGATGGCACCACGCATGGGCTGCCCGAGCCTTTCTTCGTCGTTGCCACGCAGAATCCACATGAGCAGCTGGGCACCTATGCGCTGCCTGAGTCACAGCTGGATCGCTTCCTGATGCGCATCGAACTGGGCTATCCCGACGCGCGCCACGAGCGCCAGCTGCTGGGCGAGGAGGATCGGCGGGAAGTACTGCATCGCACTGCCGCGGCGCTCGATGCGCCAGGACTGATGGCACTGCAGCGGCAGGCCGCCGCCGTGCATGTGGCATCCCCGTTGCTGGACTACGTGCAGGCGCTGGTAGCCGCGTCACGGCAGAGACGGGACATCCGGCTGGGACTGTCGCCGCGTGCGGCGCAGGGATTGGTGCGGGCGGCACGCGCATGGGCCCTGCTCGATGGCCGCGATGCCGCCATTCCGGATGATGTGCAGGCGGTATGGAACGCCGTCGCGCTGCATCGGCTCGAACTGCGCCAGCCAGCGGAAGACGGCAGCAGGACGCGCGACGCATTGCTGCGCATGATCCTCGAATCGGTGCCGGTTCCGCGCTGAGGAACACCCATGCCCCGGGTGCCGCTGCTGGGTAGGGCGCGTGAAGCGATGCAGCGCTGGGCGCTGCGCCGCCAGGGGCCTGACCAGCTGCCGCTGAAGCTCGCACCCCGCCGCATCTACATCGTACCCACCGGCGCCGGCTGGAATTTTGCATTGCTGATTGCCGCCATGTTCGTGGCGGGCATGAACTACGGCAACGGACTGGTGCTGCTGCTCACGTTCTGGATGACCGGCTTTGCCCTGGTGGCCATGATCCAGACGCAGCGCAGTCTCGCTGCCGCGCGTATCCTGAGTGCCACGGCAGAGCCGGCTTTTGCCGGCAGCCAGCTGCAGTTGACCATCGAGATGGAATGCCGGCTGTCGGCGGCGGATCTGTCCGTCAGTGGCGAGGGCGCCTCGCGCACGGATCCGCTGCCGCGATCGGCGCAGGCCGGAATCACTGCGCTGCGGATTGAATTTCCCGTACGCCGGCGCGGACGCTGGCGCGCGCCGGTGCTGCGCATGGAAACCCGCGCGCCCTTCGGGCTGTTCCGCACCTGGACCTGGTTGTCGCTGGACATCACGGCGCTGGTCTACCCGCGACCGGCTGGCGATGCGCCGCCACCGGAATCGGAGGACCCGCAGGGCAATCGCCGGCGCCAGCTTGGCAGCCTGGACGAACTGGCGAGCCTGCGTCCCTTCCGCGAAGGAGATTCACCGCGGCAGGTGGCCTGGAAGGCCTATGCGCGCGGCGCGCCACTGCTGGTACGCGAATACCTGGGACAGGACAGCAGCGCCCATGTCTTCGATTACAGCACCGTGCCGCTGCGCGATCCGGAAGCAAAGCTTTCGCAGCTGACCCGATGGGTGATCGACTCCGCATCCCGTAATCTGCCCTGGACACTGCGCCTGCCGGGCGCCGGGGAGTTTTCAGGCAATGGCGCGGCGCATCGCCTGCGCTGTCTGGAAGCGCTGTCATTGCATGGGGCTTCGCAGTGAAGCCCGCCCCCTCGCCTGCCCGCACAGGCTGGATGCCGCTGGCCGCCTTCGGCTGTGCCGTACTGCTGCATGTGGAGCGTGCGCCGCCCTGGAGCCTTGCAGTGGCCGGCATCGGCGTAGCCCTGCAACTGCTGCACCAGCGTGGCCGCGTGAAAATGCCCGGGACAATCTGGCGCGCCGTCATCGCCCTCGGCCTGCTGATGGCCACGCTCGCCTCCTATCGCAGCGTGTCGGGCCTTGCAGCCGGCAGCACACTGCTTCTGGTCATGGGAGCTGCGAAACTGCTGGAAATCAGGCAGGCGCGTGATGCCAGGGTGATCGTGCTGGTGGCGCTGGCGCTGCTCATGGCGGCGGTGCTGGACCGCCAGTCATTGCTGAGGGTGCCGCTGTACGCCGCGTCGGCGTGGATCTCGCTGGCAGCGCTGGCCGCGCTCGGTGCAGACCAGGAATCAAACTCGCCGCGGCGTGCCATGGCCACGGCTGGACGTGCGCTGCTGTTCGCGTTGCCGCTTGCGGCGCTGTGCTTCGTGTTCGTGCCCCGCCTTCCCGGCGCACTCTGGTCCGTGCCGCCGGACAACAGTGCGACCACGGGACTGGGCGATGAGATGAGCCCGGGCAGCATCTCATCGCTCTCGAACTCGGACGAGATCGCATTCCGCGTGCGCTTCGAAGGACCGGCGCCGCCGCTGGCGCAGCGCTACTGGCGCGGTCCCGTGCTGCATGAATTCGATGGCCAGACCTGGCGCCGCAGTCGCCGCCTGCAGGCGATCCGGCCGCAGGTGCAGCCGGATTCCGCACCGGTGCGCTATCGCATCCTGCAGGAACCCACCGGCCGGAACTATCTCTTCGGCCTGGATGCCATTGCCGAAATCACTGGCCGCCGCTCGTTCAAGCTGTTTGATGGCCAGGTGGTGTCCGCCGTAGCGGTCACATCGGCCATCGCCTACGACGGCCTGTCGTACCTGCATTTGCGCAGCACCGGCCCGTTGTCGGGCCTGGGCCGTCGCATCGACACCGCCCTGCCTCCCGGCCGCAATCCCCGGACGCTGGGGCTGGCGCGAGAACTGCGGGGTGAGGCAAGTGACGACCGCGACTACGTGCAACGCGTCCTGCGCCATTTCCGCGAATCCGGGCTGCGATACACCCTGTCGCCTCCCCTGCTGGGCGCGGATTCAGTCGACGATCTGCTGTTCGGCACGCGGCTGGGTTTCTGCGGACATTTCGCATCTGCCTACGTGACGCTGATGCGGGCCGCCGGCGTCCCGGCGCGCGTGGTGACGGGCTACCTGGGAGGAACCTGGAATGACATCGGCGGCTACTACGCGGTGCGCCAGTCCGATGCCCATGCATGGGCGGAGATCTGGCTGGATGGCGACGGATGGGTGCGAATCGATCCCACTGCAGTCGTGGCGCCACAGCGCCTGCAGCGCACGATGCAAGACCTGCTGGGAGAGCGCGCCTCGATGACGGACCAGCTTTTCATCCGCGTCCCCTGGCTGCGCGGTCTGCGCGATTCGCTGGATGCCGCCACCAACTGGTGGCAGGAACGCATCGTCAACTACAACCTCTCCGCACAGCTGTCGCTGCTGCGCCGGCTGGGCATGGGCGAAGTGGATTACCGCAAGCTGGCCCTGATCCTGCTGGCAGGCGCCACGCTGTGGGGCGTGTGGGTATCCCGCGGACTGCGGCTGCGTCCCGCCGGGCCGGCGCCGGATCCCCTGGCGCAGCTCTGGCATGCCTATGCTGCCCTGCTCGGCAAACGTGGTCTGGAGGTGGCGCTGCATGATGCGCCCGGCGCCATAGCAAGGCGCGCCGTACAGCGCTTTCCAGCGGCCGATGCCGAGATCAGCAATTTCTCGGCAGACTATCTGCGGCTGCGGTTCGGCCCTGCCGCGCCTGCACCGGAGCAGATGCGCGCGCTGCGGCAGCGCCTCAGGGCACTCGCACGCGCCACAGCAGCAGCGCCCCGGGCACGAACAGCATGAGCAGGGCCAGGATGGACCCACGGGTGCTGTTGCCAGCCAGCGCCACGACGCCCATCAATGCCGGCCCCAGCACCGTGCCGAATTTTCCGACCATGTTGTAGAAGCCGAAGTACTCGGCCGACTTGCCGGCTGGCACCAGCCGCCCGAACATGGAGCGCGACAGGCTCTGCACGCCGCCCTGCACCAGGCCCACCACCGTGGCCATCAGGTAGAACTCCAGCGCCGAGTCCAGGAAATAAGCCCACACCGTCAGCAGCACGTACACCGCCAGGCCAAGCAGCACGCCTGCGCGCGCGCTCCAGCGCCTTGCGATCCAGCCGAAGGCCAGCGAGGCCGGAAAGGCAACGAACTGCGTGAGCAGCAGCGCGCCCAGCAGGTCTGAACTGGCCAGGCCGATTGCCATGCCGTAGTCCACCGCCATCTTGATGATGGTGTTGACGCCGTCTATGTACAGCCAGTAGGCCAGCAGGAACTGCCACAGCATGGGAGTACGGCGCACCAGGCCTGCGGTCCGGCGCAGTTCCTGCCAGCCGCCAGCGACGGCGGAGCGCATGCTGCCTGCGTTCTGCGGAACAGCCTCGTGCACGTACAGCAATGTGGGCAGCATGAACACGAACCACCACAGCGCCACCGTAATGAAGGACCAGCGCACGGCCGCGGCCGCATCCGGCAGCCCAAACCACTCGGGCTTCACCACCATGGCCACATTGATGGCAAACAACAGGCCACCGCCCAGGTAGCCCAGCGCATAGCCCTGCGCCGAGATGCGGTCATAGTCGGCCGGCTGCGCCACATCCAGCAGCAGCGCATCGCTGAACACGACGCCGCCGTTGAAACCCAGCGTGGCCAGCGTGAACAGGATGGTGGCTTCGACCCAGCGACCCTGGGCGACGAAAAACAGTGCGAAGGTGGTCAGGATGCCCAGCAGGCTGAACACCAGCAGCATGCGTTTGCGGCGCCCACCGCGATCTGCAATCGCCCCCAGCAGCGGCGCCAGCAGCGCAATGAGCAGGCCCGCGGCGGCATTGGCCATTCCCAGCCGGAACGTGGTCACGGTCGAATCCGTACCCGTGCTCCAGAACTGGCGGAAGAATGTCGGAAAGAATCCCGCCATCACGGTTGTGGCGAAGGCCGAGTTCGCCCAGTCGTACAGCGCCCAGGAAAGAGCCGGTCGCCTGGCGAGCCAGTTGCTCATGCAGACTGGCTCTCGCGGGTCTCCAGGAAACGAAGCTCGGGCCAGCGCTCCAGCGTCAGGCCGAGATTCACACGCGACGGCGCGAGATATACCAGCGCACCGGAGTGATCCACCGCCAGATTGTCATGGGCCTTGCTGCGAAATTCCGCCAGCTTGCGTTCCTCGCCCACCACCCAGCGTGCCGTGTGCACGCTTATTCCTTCGAAAGCACACTGCACGCTGTATTCGTCCTGCAGCCGGAACGCCACCACTTCGAACTGCAGCTGCCCGACGGCGCCCAGTATCAGGTCGTTGTTGCGCACCGGGCGGAACAGCTGCGTCGCGCCCTCCTCGCACAGCTGGTCCAGTCCCTTCTGCAGGGCCTTGGTCTTCAGCGGATCCTTCAGCACGGCGCGACGGAACAGCTCCGGCGCAAAGTTGGGAATGCCGGTGAAGCCCAGCTTCTCGCCCTCGGTGAAGGTATCCCCGATGTTGATGGTGCCGTGGTTGTGCAGGCCGATGATGTCGCCGGCCCAGGCCTCATCCACCGCGCTGCGATCGCCCGCCATGAAAGTGAGCGCGTCTGCCACGCGGATTTCCTTGCCGAGACGCGGATGGTAGAAGCGCATGCCGGGCGTGTAGCGGCCCGAGCACACGCGCATGAATGCAATGCGGTCACGGTGCGCCGGATCCATGTTCGCCTGGATCTTGAACACGAAGCCGGTGAGTTTCGGCTCCGCCGGTTCCACCGTACGCTCGCGTGCCGCGCGCGGCTGCGGCCCGGGTGCGTGCCGCGTGAAGCTGCGCAGCAGCTCCTCCACGCCGAAGTTGGAAATGGCCGAACCGAAGAATACCGGCGTCTGCCGCCCGGCCAGGTATTCCCCGATATCGAATTCGGTCGCAGCGCCCCGCACCAGCTGGATTTCGTCGCGGAACTCCCTGGCCCGATCGCCGAGGAATTCCGTGGCCTCCTCGCTCATCAGCCCCTGGATGCAGCGGTTCTCGCCCACGCGGCCCTTGTCGCCGGCCTCGTACACATAGATGCGGTCTTCGGTGAGATGGTAGGTGCCCATCAGCTCGCGTCCCATGCCGATCGGCCAGATCACCGGCGCCACGGCAAGCTTCAGCACCTTTTCGATTTCATCGAGCAGATCCAGCGGCGCGCGGCCTTCACGGTCCAGCTTGTTGATGAAGGTCATGATGGGCGTGGCGCGCAGCCGGCACACTTCCATCAGGCGGATGGTGCGTTCCTCCACGCCCTTGGCACAGTCGATGACCATCAACGCCGAGTCCACCGCCGTGAGCGTGCGGTAGGTGTCCTCGGAGAAATCCTCGTGGCCCGGCGTATCCAGCAGATTGACGATGCAGCCATCGAAGGGAAACTGCATCACCGACGAGGTGACCGAGATTCCGCGCTGCTGCTCCAGCCGCATCCAGTCTGAAGTGGCATGGCGCGCGGCCTTGCGCCCCTTGACTGTGCCAGCCAGCTGGATCGCGCCGCCGAACAGCAGCAGCTTCTCCGTCAGCGTGGTCTTGCCCGCGTCAGGATGCGAGATGATGGCGAAAGTCCGCCGCGGCGCCACGCCGGCGGCGCTCATGCGCGCCCCTTGCCCAGCTTGCGCCGCAGCACCACGGCATCCTCGCGGCCGTCGACGGCCTGGTAGTAACCCCGCCGCATGCCGATCTGCGAGAAGCCCTGCGACTGGTAGAGACGGATAGCCGTCGTGTTGGATGGCCGTACTTCAAGAAAAATGTCGATCACTCCCAGGCTTTTGGCGAATTCGAGCAGGTGCCCGAGAAGCTGCGTGCCGATGCCCCGGCAGCGGTACTCCTCGGCCACGCAAAGATTCAGCACATGCGCCTCGCCGGCGCCGCTGCTCATGATGGAGTAACCCATCACGATGTGGTCGAGCTCCGCGACGCAGCAGTAGTAACCGGCGCGCAGGCAGTCGCGGAAGATGGGCTCGCTCCAGGGAAACGCATACGAACGCCGCTCCAGTTGCCCCACCGCCGCGACGTCGTCGAATCCCATGTCGCGGATGAGTATCTGCGGCGGCGAACTCACGCGCTCGCGCCAGCCGCGACCCGTCGAGCAAACTTCAGGTCTTCCCAGGCCTTGCGCTTTTCCGTGGGTGAACGCAGCAGATAGGCCGGATGGTAGGTCACCACCAGCGGCGTTGCGGCAGTGCCGAAGCTGTGCACATGACCGCGCAGCTTGCCGATCGGCGTATCCGTGGCGAGCAGGTTCTGGGCCGCGATCCGTCCCACCGCCAGCATGATCTTCGGTTGCAGCAATCTGATTTGCCGTTCCAGGTAAGGCAGGCACTGGGCCACCTCTTCTGGATTCGGGTCGCGGTTGTTCGGCGGCCGGCACTTCAGCACGTTGGCGATGAACACCTGTTCGCGGGCGAGGCCTATGCCCCGCAGCATGGAATTGAGCAGCCCGCCGGCACGGCCGACGAAGGGCTCACCCTGGCGGTCTTCCTCCGCGCCCGGCGCCTCGCCTACCACCAGCCACTGGGCCTGACGGTCGCCTACGCCGAACACCGTACGGGTCCGCGTCTCGCACAGGGAGCAACGGGTGCAGCCCGATACTTCTGCTGCCACGACATCCCAGGAATCCGCTTCGGCGGCGCCAGTGCGCTGGGGCACGGCCGCGGGACTGATCGCCGGTGCCAATGCCGATCCCATCATCAGTGGCCGGCGCTGGCGCCAGTCCTCAACGCCCAGCGCCGAGAGGTAGTCGGCGCGCCGGTTCAAGAAGGCTCACCTGCATTGCCACGACGCCTGGCGCGGCCCAGTCGTTTCCACACCCAGGCCGCAGGTCCACTCAGCGCATAGCCACCAAAGATCACCATCAGGGCAGTGGGCGGATACAGCGCGATCATCACGAAGCCCGCCGGCACCAGCAGGAAAGTGGCAAAACGCACCGGGCCTTCGGCATTGAGCTGCTTGAAACTGTTGTAGCCGAAACTGCTGACCATCAGGGCGCCGGCAGAGGCCGTAACCAGCGCCGCGACAATCAGCCCTGCCAGTCCGGGCTCGCGCCATTCACTCGAAAACCAGATGAAGGCGGAAACGATGGCTGCTGCGGAAGGGCTGGGCAGCCCCTCGAAGAAGCGCTTGTCCTGGCCGGAACGCGTGTTGAAACGCGCCAGCCGCAGCGCGGCGCAGGCCGCGTAGAAAAAGGTTGCCAGCCAGCCAACGCGTCCCCACACGGCGCCGTACTCGAACAGGCGCTCCACGCCCCACTGGTAGGCCACGATGGCCGGCGCCAGCCCGAAGGACACCATGTCGGCCAGGCTGTCGTACTCCTTGCCGAAGGCGCTCTCGGTGCGCGTCATCCGCGCCACCCGCCCATCCAGCGTGTCCATCAGCATGGCGGCGAACACGGCGAAGCCCGCCCGCTCGTAGTTGCCGTCGATGGCCGCGACAATGGCGTAGAAGCCCGAAAACAGGCATCCCGTGGTGAACAGGTTTGGCAGCAGGTAGATGGCCCGGCTGCGCGGACGATCGCCTGGATCTGTGGGATCAGTAGGGTGCATAAAGTCCGCGAATGATAGGGCCGGACCCGCCGCGTCACAACGACACGCCCTGCCCGCGCCCGCAGGCGGCTGCTAGACTGCCCGGCCACCCCTTTCGACCGCCCCATACGCATGCGCCTGTCCCGCTATCCGATCAATACCGCCAAGGAAACGCCCGCCGATGCCGAGGTAGCCAGCCACAAGCTGATGCTGCGCGCCGGCCTGATACGCCGCCTGGCCGCTGGCATCTACACCTTCCTGCCGCTGGGCCTGCGCGCGGTGCGCAAGGTGGAGAAGATCGTGCGCGAGGAAATGGACCGCGCCGGCGCGCTGGAACTGCTGATGCCGGCCGTGCAGCCGGCAGAGCTGTGGAAGGAGTCCGGCCGCTGGGAACAGTACGGCCCGGAGCTGCTGCGCCTGAAGGACCGCCACGACCGCGACTTCGTCATCGGCCCCACCCACGAGGAAGTCATCACCGACATCGCGCGGCGCGAGCTGAAAAGCTACCGGCAGCTGCCGGCGAACTTCTACCAGATCCAGATGAAATTCCGCGACGAGATCCGGCCGCGCTTCGGCGTGATGCGCGGCCGCGAATTCCTGATGAAGGATGCCTACTCCTTCCATGTGGATGAAGCCTCGCTGGCCGAAGGCTACGACGCCATGAAGCAGGCCTACACGCGCATGTTCGAGCGCATGGGGCTGTCCTTCCGCGCCGTGCGTGCCGACACAGGTTCCATCGGCGGCAGTGCTTCGGAGGAGTTCCAGGTGCTGGCCGATTCGGGCGAGGATGCCATCGCGGTCTCGGATGCCGACGACTACGCCGCCAACCTCGAACTGGCGCCGACCCCGGCATTCGACGGCCGGCGCGAAGCAGCGAAGGAATCCATGGCCTTGGTGGCAACACCCGGCGCACGCACGATTGCCGAAGTCAGCACCATGCTGGGCGTACCCGCCTCGCGCTGCGTCAAGACGCTGATCGTGGAAGGCAGCGACGGCGGCGTCGTGGCGCTGGTGATCCGCGGTGATCACGAGCTCAATGCCGTGAAGGCACAGAAGATCCCCGGCGTGGCCAACCCCCTGCGCATGGCCACGGCGCCACGGGTGCTGGCAGCCACCGGCAGCGAACCTGGTTTCCTCGGCCCCCGGGGCCTGGGCTGCAGCATGATCGTCGACCATGCCGCCGCCGCGCTGGCCGACTTCGTCTGCGGTGCAAACGAGAAGGACGCCCACCTGGGCGGAGTGAACTGGGGCCGCGACCTGCCCGAGCCCGCCACCGCGGATCTGCGCAATGTCGTCAACGGCGACCCCAGCCCCTCCGGCCAGGGCAAGCTGACCATCCGCCGCGGCATCGAGGTGGGCCATATTTTCCAGCTGGGCCGCAAGTACAGCGAGGCCATGCAGGCCACCGTGCTGGACCCCGCCGGAAAGAGCCTGGTGCCGCTGATGGGCTGCTATGGCATCGGTGTGACGCGCGTCGTGGCGGCAGCCATCGAGCAGAATCACGATGACAAGGGCATCATCTGGCCGGACCCCATAGCGCCCTACACCGTGCTGCTTGTCACCCTCAACCACGATCGCTCCGAAGCCGTACGGACCGCTGCGGATGCGCTGTACGCGCAGCTCTGCGCTGCCGGCATCGATACGCTCTACGACGACCGCGATGCGCGCCCCGGCGTGAAATTCGCCGATGCCGAACTGCTCGGCATCCCGCATTGCGTGATCATCGGCGACCGCGGCCTGGCCGCGGGCAAGCTCGAATACCGCCATCGCCGCAGCGGCGAAACCGGCGAACTCTCCGCCCATGCCGTGCTCGACGAACTGCGCCAGCGCCTCGCGGGTTGAACGTCGACGCCCGCTGGGCGCGATGTTCTCGCTGGCCGCGCTGCTGTGGACGTTCAGCGCCGCGGTGCAGGCCGATGCGCAGCGCGATCCGGAACTACGCGGCATCGTCGCGCAGGCCATCGCCAGCGCCGAGTGCTTCCCCGACCGGTTCGACTCCGCGGTGTGGTTCACCATGATGGAGCCGCGGCTGCGGCGCAGCGTCAAGGACACCGGCGAGCGCATGCAGATCCTGCAGACCGCATATTGTGAATCGCATCGGCCGGGCGAACAGCGCCTGCCGCCCGGGCTGGTGATGGCCGTGATGGACATCGAGAGCCGCTTCGACCGCTGGGCCGTATCCTCGGCCGGCGCCGTGGGGCTGATGCAGGTGATGCCCTTCTGGCCCGACCAGCTGGGCATGAAGCGCCATCAGCTCACGCAGATCGAGGCCAACATGCGCATGGGCTGCGCCATCCTGCGCTTCTACCTGAAGCGGGAGAAGAACGACGTGCGCAAGGCGCTGGCGCGCTACAACGGCAGCGTCGGCCGGCGCGAATATCCAGACAAGGTAGTAACGCGCTGGACCAGAAACTGGAATGGCGCCGATGACCTCGGATTCGCGGCAAAACAATGAGCATTGCCGCAGTCGAGATCCTGGTGGTGTACTACTCACGCAATGGCAGCACCGCGCGCCTGGCGCGCCAGGTATGCCGCGGCGTGGAGTCCGTTGACGGCGCCAGTGCACGGCTGCGCAGCGTGCCGCCGGTATCGGCAGAGAGCGAGCGCGCCATTACCGCCGTGCCCGAACAGGGGGCGCCATGGGCGCGGCTCGAAGACCTGACTGAAACAGACGGTGCAGTGATCGGCAGCCCGGTGCGCTTTGGCAACATGGCCGCGGCGATGAAGCATTACCTGGACCAGACCTCCGGCCTGTGGCTGCAGGGCTCCCTGGTCGACAAGCCCGCTGCCGTATTCACGTCATCGCAGACCATGCATGGCGGCCAGGAAAGCACGCTGCTGTCGATGATGACGCCGCTGCTGCACCATGGAATGCTGCTCGTAGGCCTGCCTTTCACGCAGCCGGAGTTGCCGGCAACACGCAGCGGCGGCACACCCTACGGCGCCTCGCATGTCACCTCCGCCAGTGCGGATGGCCAGCTGTCTGCGGAGGAATCCGCTCTGGCGCGCGCCTTGGGCAGGCGCGTGGCGCTGCTGGCGCAGTCGCTCAAGCCTGCCGCTCAAGCACCTCGCGGATGAAAGGCACGGTCAGGCGCCGCTGCTCTGCCAGCGACGCCGTGTCCAGCTGATCCAGCAGCGCGCACAGCCGCGCCATGTCGCGTGCGAAATGCCTTTGCAGGAAGACCAGCGTCTCCTCCGGCAGATCCAGTCCCCGCGCACGCGCGCGCATCTGCAGGGCTTCGCGCTGCTGCGACTCATCCAGCGGCCGCAGTGCATAGTGTGTCAGGGCGCTCAGCCGCGAGCGCAGATCCGGCAGCGCCACCGCCAGCGAACTGGCCGGCACCGCAGCCGCCACGACGAAGTGCGCGCCGCGGCCCCGCCGCTCGTTGTACAGCGCGAACAGCGCCCGCTCCCAGTCCGCGTCCGCGGCCACCGCGTCGAGATCGTCGCTGGCCAGCAGCGGCAGCGATGCGGAGCCCTCCAGCACTCCTGGCCCCAGCCGCCCCAGTTCGCGCAGCGGGAAATAGGCCGCGCCAGCCTGCGTGGCGCACAGCGCCTGCAGCAGATGCGACTTGCCGCTACCGCCCACGCCGTGCAGGTAGATTGCGGGTTCACCGGCCGCGCCGATGCCACGCAGCGCAGCCAGGGCTTCGCGGTTGCTGCCCGGCAGAAAACTGTCGAACACGGCGCGATCATGCAATCCCACACCCAGCGGCAGTTGCTGCATGGCCGGCTCAGCTCGCCGCGGACTGGGATTGCGCGCGGCGCATGAAGATCGCCACGTAGTCAGCGCCGCTGGCCAGCGTCGTAATGACCATCACCACTGCCAGCGCGTCCAGCACTTCGCGCGGCGGCAATCCGGAGCTGCTGGCCAGGATGACGCCCAGCAGGTACAGGATCTGTACGCCGGTGTTGATCTTGCTGATGATGCTGGGCCGGCCCCGCAACGGCCCGAACCACAGACGGAAGATCAGCGCGCCGCCACCGATCAGCACATCCCGCGCCACCGCAACCGCAGCCACCCACCAAGGCGCGATGTCCAGCCAGGCCGCCACAATGAATACCGACACCAGCAGCAGCTTGTCCGCCGCCGGATCCAGGAAACGACCCAGCTCCGAGGTCCAGTGGAAACGCTTGGCGAGATAGCCATCCAGCGCGTCGGACACTGCGGCGACGCAGAACAGCAGCAGGATGCGCACATGCTCGTCGGCCAGCATTGCCTGCAGCAGCGGCAGGATCAGGGCAATACGAATCAGGCAGATGATGTTGGGTAGATGGCGCATGACGCAGGGGAACTGGACTCCTATACAATAGCCCAGGCCGTCCCGCCGAACATCCACGCGACCGCCATCATGCACAAATCCACTGGACTGACCTATCGCGACGCCGGCGTCGATATCGACGCAGGCGATGAACTGGTCGACCGCATCAAACCCATCGTACGGCGCACGCAGCGGCCGGAAGTGCTGGCGGGAATCGGCGGCTTTGGCGCGCTGGTCGGGCTGCCGCAGCGTTATCGCGAGCCGATACTGGTATCCGGCACCGATGGCGTGGGCACCAAGCTGCGGCTGGCCATCGACACCGGGCGACATGATCGCATCGGCATCGATCTGGTGGCCATGTGCGTGAACGATGTGGCCGTGCAGGGCGCAGAACCGCTGTTCTTCCTCGATTACTACGCCACCGGCAAGCTGTCGGTGCCGGTGGCCACCTCGGTCATCAGCGGCATCGCCGAAGGCTGCCTGCAGGCCGGTTGCGCGCTGGTCGGCGGCGAAACCGCGGAGATGCCCGGCATGTACCACGGTGGCGATTACGACCTGGCAGGTTTCTGCGTCGGGGTGGTCGAGCGCAGCGGGATCATCGACGGCAGCCGTGTGCAGGTGGGCGATGTCATCATTGGCATGGCTTCCTCCGGAGTGCATTCCAACGGCTACTCGCTGGTGCGCAAGCTGATCGCACTGGCTGGCGCCGATGCCAGCACGCAACTGGACGGCCGGCCGCTGTTCGACCGCCTGCTCGAACCCACGCGCATCTACGTGAAGAGCATGCTCAAGCTGGCCGCCGCCCTGCCGGTCAGCGCCTTTGCCCACATCACGGGTGGCGGCCTCACCGACAACATTCCCCGGGTGCTGCCGGAAGGGCACGAAGCGCACCTTTTGCGCAGTCGCTGGCACCAGGATCCGCTGTTCGACTGGCTGGCCGCTACCGGCTCCATCGCGCCGGCCGAGATGCACCGTACTTTCAACTGTGGCATCGGCATGATTGCAGTCATGCGCCCGGAGCATGCCGCGCAGGCGCTGCAGCTGCTTGCAGAATCAGGCGAACGCGCCAGCGTGATCGGCGAGATCCGCGCCGGTTCTGCCGGTGTCGTGATCGACAGCTGACCGCAACGTTTCATGCGCCTTGCTGTCCTGATTTCCGGCGCCGGCAGCAACATGGTAGCCATCGCGCGCGCCTGTCGCGCCGGACAAATCCCCGCTGAAATTGCAGTCGTGATCGCCGACCGGCCCGACGCCGGCGGCATCCTGCGGGCCCGCGAGCTGGGGCTGCACGTGGCCCTGGTCGACCGTGGCCGGTTCCGGCACGAGGGTCGCCTGGACCGCGTGGCATTCGAAGCCGCGCTGGAAGAGCCGCTGCGCCAGCATCAGGCGGAACTGCTGATCCTCGCGGGCTTCATGTCCGTGCTGTCAGCACAGTTCGTCGCCCGCCATGCGGGGCGGATACTGAACATCCACCCTTCCCTGCTGCCCCTTTACCCGGGACTGGACACCCATGCCCGCGCGCTGGCGGCAGGCGAGCGCCTGCACGGTGCAAGCGTGCATTTCGTCACGGCAGAGCTGGATGGCGGGCCACTGATACTGCAGTCTAGGGTGCCTGTACTGCCCGAAGACGACGTGGGCAGCCTTTCAGCCCGGGTTCATGCGCAGGAGCACATCATCTACCCCATGACGATCAGCTGGCTGGCCTCCCGCAGGCTGCAGTGGAATGGCGGTTCTCCCACCCTCGACGGCCTGCCGCTCGAGGCTCCGGTGCAGCATGGCTGAGGCAAGACTCCGGGCAGCGCTGCTCGGCCCGTTGGTGACGGCCATGACGCTGGCAGCGCTCGCGCCGGCCAGCGCTGCCGAACTGCGCCCGTTTACCGCGAACTACACCATCACCTGGGGTGGCATGTCGGCCGGCACCGCGACACTGACCTTGCAGCACCAGCCGGACGGGCGCTGGATCTATCAGTCGGTGACCACCGCACGCGGCCTCTTCCGGCTGGCCATGCCCGCGGAGCTGCGTTCGCGCAGCGTCTTCAACATCCAGAATGGCAGTGTCGTGCCGGAACTGTTCGTGGCCGAAGATGGCACCAGCAGCACCAGCCGCGACCAGGAGCTGCACTTCGACTGGGCAGCGGGCCGTGTTACCGGCAAGTTCGAGAAGTCGGCCGTGAATCTGCCACTGCAGCCGGGCCTGCTGGATAGCCTCTCCGTGCAGGCCGCCCTGATGCATGAGCTGCTCGCAGGGCGCACGCCAGCGCATTTCGTGCTGGTCGACAAGGGCAAGATCAAGGACTACAACTACTCGTCAGAAGGTGAGGACACGCTGCGCACCCCGCTGGGAGAACACCATACGGTGATCTTCCGCAGCAGCCGCCCGGGCGCCTCCAGTGGCACATGGTTCTGGTGCGCCCCGGAGCTGAACCACCTTCCCGTGAAGGTCGAGCGCCGCGAAGGCAAGAACGTGCAGTGGACGCTGCGCCTGCAAAGCGCAACGATGCTGTAGCCCGCTACGCCTTGGGCAGGGTCACGCCCTGCTGACCCTGGTACTTGCCGCCGCGGTCCTTGTACGAAGTGCCGCAGACCTCATCCGATTCGAAGAACAGCATCTGCGCCACGCCCTCATTGGCGTAGATCTTGGCCGGCAGCGTCGTGGTGTTGGAAAACTCCAGCGTCACATGCCCTTCCCACTCCGGCTCCAGTGGCGTGACGTTGACGATGATGCCGCAGCGCGCGTAGGTGGACTTCCCCAGGCACACCACCAGCACATTGCGCGGGATGCGGAAATACTCGACGGTGCGCGCCAGTGCGAAGGAGTTGGGGGGAATGATGCACACGTCGGAGGCCACATCGACGAAGCTCTGCGGGTCGAAGGCCTTCGGGTCGACAATCGTGCTGTTGATGTTGGTGAAGATCTTGAATTCGCGCGCGCAGCGCACGTCATAGCCGTAGCTGGACGTACCGTAGGAAACGATGCGGCCGGCGCCGGCATCGCGCACCTGTCCGGGCTCGAAGGGCTCGATCATCTTTTGCTGGGCCGCCATGCGGCGGATCCAGTGATCAGACTTGATGCTCATGAACTCCTCTCCACTACGATTCCCGGGAATGCCCCACTGCGATCGCGCGGGCGGCGCGCCAGCGCGCCGGCAATGCGCCGCGCCAGCTGGAACCAGGCCTGGCCACGCGGCGTATCCGGTGCCGCCAGTACAGTGGGCCGGCCCTGGTCGGATTCAATGCCGATCTGCGGATCCAGCGGCAGCGTGCCCAGCAGTTCCGTGCCGCATTCGCGCGCCAGCCCTTCACCACCACCGTGGCCGAAGATGGACTCCGCGTGGCCGCAGTGCGTGCAGACATGGGTGCTCATGTTCTCTACCACGCCCAGTACCGGCACTCCTACCTTCTCGAACATCTTCAGGCCCTTGCGGGCATCGACAACGGCGAGCTGCTGCGGAGTGGTCACCACCACCGCGCCGGCCACGGGCACCTTCTGCGCCAGCGTCAGCTGCAGGTCGCCGGTTCCGGGAGGAAGGTCCAGCACCAGGTAGTCCAGTTCGCCCCATTCGGTTCCGGTCAGCAGCTGCATCAGGGCCTGCGTCACCATGGGTCCGCGCCAGATGGCCGGCTGTTCGGCATCGATCAGCAGGCCGATGGACATCATCTTCAGGCCGTGCACCTCGACGGGCAGGATGCGTTTCTCCGCGGTGGTTTCCGGACGCTTGCCGCTCACACCCAGCAGCAGCGGCTGGCTGGGCCCGTACACATCGGCATCCAGCAGGCCCACCCGCGCTCCCTGGGCAACCCAGGACAGGGCCAGGTTCACGGCCACGGTTGATTTCCCAACGCCGCCCTTGGCGGAGCCAACCGCTACCAGATTGCGGATTCCCGGCAGGGGTTTGAGCGGCTTCTGCACGCTGCGGACCTGGATCTGTGATTCAAGACCCAGTTCCAGCGGCTGCCCAATTCCGGCGCTTTTCAGCGCCTCTTCCAGCACGGGAAGCAGATCCGCCTCCAGGCCGCCCACCGGCACCGGCAGGCGCAGGTTCAGCTGCAGACGATCCCCTTCAAGGGCCAGCCGGCTGATGGCCTGCAAGTCCCCCAGGGTCCGGCCAATGGAGGCCTCCAGCTGCGCCTCGATGGTGGCGCGGGCAGTGGCCAGTATCTGGGCCTCAGTCATTTTCGCTGTCCGGCTTCGGGCGGGGCTCGCATAGGGCCGCGGATTCTAGCAGTGCGCGCCGCGTCGCAGCGGGCCAGGGGGATGCCTATGGCATAATTCCATGGTTCAAAGGGAATTTTTTGGCGCAAGTACCGGGTAATGGGATTCTTCTCCAATCTGCGCTCTGACCGGCTGATCACCCAGATCAAGTCGACCAACGAGCCGCTCGGCGATGAGACTCTGAAATCGGTCAGCCGGCTGAAGTCTCTGGGCCCCAATGCCGTCGAGCCGGTGATCCAGGCCCTGGCCGACGCCGACAAGAACGCCACCGTCGCGCTGGTGGACGTGCTGTCCACCCTCGTCTCCAACAAGACCTTCCCGCAGTTTGTCCAGGGACTGTGCGATGGCGGGCCGCGCATCGCCGCCGGCGTCGCCTGGGCACTGAGCAGCAGTCGCAGCTACTCGCCCGGGCTGCTGCTCGAGGCACTGAACACCAAGGGGATTTCCAAATCGGCGCTGATGGACGTGATCCATGCCCAGCGCGACCGCTTCAACCTGCGCGAACTTCTGAATGCCGCGTATTCCCAGGAAGCCAACGAGAAGGCAGCGCTGTTCCGCGTGATCAGCGAAATCGCTGACTCCAATTCCCTCAGCGAACTGACCAGTCGCATGGACGGCAAGGACCCGATCGCCAGGATGCACATCATCAACATCCTGTCGCGGTTCAACCAGCCGGAGGTCAAGCGTGCGCTGCAGACCCAGCTGCGCGACAACAACAAGATGATCCGCTCCGCGGCGCTGTCCGCGCTGTCGCGCATGGATGGTCCGATCGACGTGGTCGCCGTCTGCCACCTGCTGCGCGACCAGGAAATCGACGTGCAGAACCGCGCCATCGACGTGCTGATCCGCGCCAATGATCCGGAGACGATCAAGCACCTGATCCCGGTGCTGAAGGACGAGAACGAGTACGCGCGCCGCGCAGCCGTCGAGGTGCTGAACGAGATCGGCGATGCGAAATCGGTGAAGTACCTGCTGGAAGCCATCAAGGACGATGACTGGTGGGTGCGCAGCCGCGCCGGCGACGCACTGGGCAAGATCGGCGGCCCGAAGGTGGTCGATGCCGTGCTGGAGCTGGCGCGCGACAAGGACGACGACATCCGCCGCGCCGCCATCGAGATCCTGAACCAGACCAAGGATGAGCGCGCGGTCAACCACCTGATCGACGCCACCAAGGACAAGGACTGGTGGGTGTGCGAACGCTCGGTGGATGCATTGGCCGAGATCGGCAGCAAGCGCGCGCTGCCGCGGCTGCTGGAAATGCTGCAGACCACCCCCGCCCGCTCGCTGCCCGTGGTGGTGCGCGCCATCGGCATGCTGGGGGAAGCAAAGAATGTCGAGATCCTGCTGCCCTTCCTGACCCGGCCCGAAAAGGAGCTGCGCATCGAGGCCATCCAGGCCCTGGCGCGCATCAGCGACGAACGCCGGGCCGAACATGTGCGGCTGCAGCTGCAGTCGCAGGCACAGAGCCCGGACGGGACGATTGCCGGCGTCGCCAGCGCGGCGCTCAAGGAACTCTCCGCGCGGTTGACGGGTGATACCGGCAGCGGCGCTGCACTGGGTGGCACCCGCACGGGCAGCGGCACGCTGATAACCAGCGGGCTCGACCCTGCCCGCTCGGTGCCGCAGGACGAAGCCGAGATCAAGCCCATGCTGCGGCAGGTGGAGGAAAAGCCCGCCTCGATGAAGCTGGACATCGGCACGCTGCGCAACGGCGACATGATCGAGGGCCGCTACAAGTACATCGAGCGCATCGGCAAGGGCGCCTTCGGCACAGTGCTGCTGATGGAAGACACCGTGGTCGACGACCGGCTGATCCTGAAGTTCCTCAATCCGAATGTCTCGGAAGACGAGGAGATGATGAAGCGCTTCGTGCACGAGCTGCGCTACTCGCGCAAGATCACGCACCACAACGTGATCCGCATCTACGATTTCCTGCAGATCCAGGGCAACTACGCCATCTCGATGGAGTACTTCCCCTCGCACACGCTGGGCGCGGAAGTGGTCAACGAGAAGCCCGTCGAGACCAAGCGCGCGGTCAAGTTCGCCATCGACATGTGCACCGGCATGACCGTGGCCCACAAGGTGGGCATCGTGCATCGCGACCTCAAGCCCGCCAACGTGCTGATCAACAACGAGGGGCTGCTGAAGATCGTCGACTTCGGCGTGGCCGCCGCGCATCGCGAGGGCGACACCCAGCTGACCAAGACCGGCTATGTCATCGGCTCGCCGAAGTACATGGCCCCGGAGCAGATCCTCGGCCGCAAGGTGGATGAACGCGCTGATGTGTACGCCATCGGCGTGATCATGTACGAGATGTTCACCGGCGTGCCGCCCTATGCCCGGGGCGACCACATGGCGGTGATGTACCAGCACGTGCAGGGCAAGGCGCGGCCACCGCAGGAACTGAATCCCAAGCTGCCGCCCGGCCTGTCCGAACTGATCATGAAGACCATGGCGGTGGACAAGGCCAAGCGCTTCCAGAGCATGGAAGAGCTGCGGGGCGCGCTGGAACGCTTTGCATGACGTAATATCGCGTCTATGGCACGCATAGACGCGTTTCTGAAACTGGGCACCCAGCAGGGCTGCTCCGATATCCACCTGGCTGTTGGCGTACCGCCCATGCTGCGCATGTTCGGTGACCTGCTGCCGATCAAGTTCCGTGAACTGCGCGACACCGAACTGGAAGGCTACATCCAGGAAATCCTGACGCCGACCCAGATCGAGCATTTCGCGCAGGGGCACGACATCGATTTTTCCTATGTGTCGGCCGAGGGCGGCCGCTTCCGCGTCAACGTGTTCCGCAAGGACACGGGCGTGGGCGCGGTGTTCAGGACGATTCCCACCGACATCCCCTCGCTGGACAAGCTCGGCCTGCCGCCCATCGTCAAGAAGCTCTGCGACTACCACCAGGGCATGATCCTGGTCACCGGCTCCACCGGCTCCGGCAAGTCCACCACCCTGGCGGCGATGATCGACCTGCTGAATAGCACGCGGAAGCTGAACATCATCAGCCTCGAGGATCCCATCGAGTTCGTGCACCGGAGCAAGCAGAGCCAGGTGATCCAGCGCGAGCTGGGCACCCATCTGCCCTCGTTCGCGGAAGGCGTGCGCGCCGCCATGCGCGAGGACCCGGACGTGATCCTGGTCGGTGAAATGCGCGACGCCGAGACCATCTCGATGGCAATGACGGCCGCCGAGACCGGCCACCTGGTGCTGGGCACGCTGCACACCACCGGCGCGGTGAAGACCATCGACCGCATCATCGACGCATTGCCCATCGAGGAGCGCGAGCAGACCAAGAGCTTCCTGTCGCAGAGCCTGATCGCGGTGGTGACCCAGGTGCTGTGCAAGACCACCGATGGGCAGGCCCGCAAGGCCATCTGCGAGGTCATGGTGATGACCAAGGCCATCGCCAAGCTGATCCAGACGGACCAGACGCACCAGATCCCGAGCCAGGTGCAGATGGGCCGCGACTTCGGCATGCAGCTGCTCGACCAGGGGCTGCTTGCCGCCGTGCAGGCGCGCGAGGTCGATCCGGACCACGCCTATTCCTTTGCCAACGACAAGCGGGTGCTGCAGAAATTCATCACCGATACCAGCCTGGTCCCCAGGCTGGACTCACCTGCCATCGGTGGCAGCGGCTGATGGCGCACATCGACGCCTATCTGCAGGAAGTGCTGGGCCGCAAGGGCTCCGACCTGCATTTCCTCGCCGGCGATCCGGCGCGCATCCGGCTGTTCGGGGATCTTGCGCCGCTGCGGCCAGAGCCCCTCACTGCCGACTTCGTGCGCGAGGCACTGTACGAAATCATGCCGCCCAAGGCGCAGCAGCGCTTCGAGAAGCAGGACGGCGCCGACTTCGCCTATGCGCTGGGCGAGCTGGGTCGCTTCCGCGTGAACGTGATGCGCCAGCTGAACGGCATGGGCGCGGTATTCCGCGCCATTCCGTCCAAGGCGCTGACCATGGATGAGCTGAAGCTGCCCGACTCCGTGCGGGCGCTGGCGCGCGCACACAATGGCCTGATTCTCGTCACCGGCAAGACCGGCTCTGGAAAGTCGACCACGCTGGCGGCGCTGATCGATGACATCAACAAGCGCGACAAGGGCCATATCCTCACCATCGAGGACCCCATCGAGTTCGTGCATCGCCGCCGCAACTGCCTGATCAGCCAGCGCGAGATCGGGCTGCATGCCCAGAATTTCGCGCAGGCCCTGCACTCGGCGCTGCGCGAGGATCCCGATGTCATCCTCGTGGGTGAGTTGCGCGACCTTGAAACCATCAGCATCGCCGTCACGGCCGCGGAGATGGGCATCCTGGTGATGGGCACCCTGCACACCAATGGCGCGGCCCAGACCGTCGACCGCATCATCAACGTATTCCCGGCCGACAAGCAGTCGCATGTGCGCACCATGCTGTCCACATCGCTGCGCGGCGTGGTCTCGCAGCAGTTGCTGCAGAAGGCCGACAAGCAGGGCCGCGTCGCGGCGCTGGAAGTCCTGGTCAACAATTCAGCGGTGGCCAACCTGATCCGCCAGGGCAAGCTGGACCAGCTGGAAACCACCATGCAGTCCGGCGCCGCCAGCGGCATGCGCACCATGGACAGCTCGATCCAGGCGCTGTACGACCAGAAACTGGTGTCGGGCAAGGAAGCCTTCAAGAAGGCCATCAACAAGGCCCGCTTCGAAGCGGTGAAGGACCAGGGTTGAGCCGCCAGATCCTCGTTACCAGCGCCCTGCCCTACGCCAACGGTCAATTGCACCTCGGTCACATGATCGAGGCGGTGCAGACCGATGTGTGGTGCCGGTTCCAGCGCGCACGCGGCCACGACTGCATCTACGTGTGCGCCGAGGACTGCCACGGCACGCCTATCATGATCCGCGCGCGGCAGGACGGCATCACCCCGGAGGCGCTGATCACGGCTGCCGCGGCCGAACACCAGCGCGACTACGCCGGCTTCGACATCGCCTTCGACCATTTCCATTCCACGCACTCGGAAGAGAATCGCCGCTATTCGGGCGAGATCTACCAGAAGCTGGTGCAACGCGGGGCCATTGACCGCCGCAGCATCAGTCAGGCCTACGATGAGCAGGCCGGCATGTTCCTGCCCGACCGTTTCGTGCGCGGCACCTGCCCCCGCTGTGGCACGGCAGACCAGTACGGGGATTCCTGCGAGAACTGCGGCGCCACCTATTCACCGGCCGAGCTGAAAGACGCCGTGTCGACGGTAACCGGCACCAAGCCGGTGCTGCGCGACTCGGAGCACCTGTTCTTCCGGCTGGGCCTGTTCGAAGCCGACCTGCGCGAATGGCTGGCCACGCACGGCCTGCAGCCGGCGGTGCGCGCCAAACTCGACGAGTGGTTCAAGGTGGGCCTCTCGGACTGGGACATCTCGCGCGATGCCCCCTACTTCGGCTTCGAGATTCCCGGCGCACCAGGCAAGTATTTCTATGTATGGTTCGACGCGCCCGTCGGCTACATCGGCAGTTTCGCCGCGCTGGCCGCCAGGCGCGGGCTGGACTTCGACTCCTACTGGAAGGCCGGCGCCCGCACCGAGCTGCACCACTTCATCGGCAAGGACATCAGCTATTTCCACACGCTGTTCTGGCCGGCAATGCTGCATGGGGCCGGCTACCGCCGCCCCACCGGCGTGCATGTGCACGGCTTCCTGACGGTGGATGGCCTGAAGATGTCCAAGTCGCGCGGCACGAACATCACGGCGCGCCGCTACCTGGACCTGCTGCCACCGGACCACCTGCGCTACTACTTCGCCGCCAAGCTCGGCAACGGGCTGGACGACATCGATTTCAACCTGGAGGACTTCACGGCCCGGGTGAACTCCGATGTGGTCGGCAAGCTGGTGAACATCGCCAGCCGCTGCGCGCCGTTCATCGAGCGCTCCGGCGGCATGCTGGCGGAGGCGCTGCCCGATCCGGCGCAGTACTCGCAATTTGTCGCCGCTGCCGAGCCACTGGCGGCGCAGTTCGAGGCGCGCGACTACGCCGGCGCCATCCGCGACATCATGCTGCTGGCGGATCGCGCCAACCAGTATGTGGACCAGCACAAGCCCTGGGTCCTGGCCAAGGATCCGGCGCGGCTGCAGGAGGCCCGCGCCGTGGCCACGCAGGCCATCAACCTGTTCCGCGCGTTGATGACCTACCTGGCGCCGGTCATGCCGGGCATCGCCGCAAAGGCCGAAGGCTGGCTGGGGGCCGGATCCCTGGCGCAATGGAACGGCGTGCAGCAGCCGCTGCTGGCCAGCGCCATCGGCAAGTATCCGCTGCTGGCCGCGCGCGTGGATCCCGCCATCGTGAAACAACTCATCGCAATGCCCGCAACCAGCGCCGCGCCGGCTGCAGGCCAGAAACAGGACAAGCCCGTGATCAGCATCGATGACTTCGCCAAACTCGAACTGCGCGCTGCAAAAGTGCTGGCCGCCTCGCGCGTGGAGGGTTCCGACAAGCTGCTGCAGCTGACCCTCGACCTGGGCACGGAACAGCGCAATGTGTTCTCCGGCATCAGCGCCAGCTACCAGCCGGAACAGCTGGTGGGACGCTTCGTGGTGATGATTGCCAACCTCGCGCCGCGCAAGATGCGCTTCGGCGTGTCGGAAGGCATGGTGCTCTGCGCCAGCGGTCCGAAGGACGGTGGCGAAGGCGTGTTCCTGCTCTCGGCCGACGCCGGGGTGCAGCCGGGCATGAAGATCAGTTGAAGCGCGAGCAGGTCGCAGCGCTTTACCGCGCGCTGCGCGACGCCAATCCGGAGCCGCGCAGCGAGCTGGAATTCTCCACGCCCTTCGAACTGCTGATCGCAGTGATCCTGTCAGCCCAGGCCACGGACAAGAGCGTCAATATCGCCACCAGGCGGCTGTTCCCTGCGGCCAATACACCGCAGGCCATCCTGGCGCTGGGCGTAGCAGGCCTCACGCCGTACATACGGCACATCGGCCTGTTCAACGCCAAGGCAAAGAACGTGGTGGAAACCTGCCGCCTGCTGCTGGAGCGGCATGGTGGCGCGGTGCCGCCGGACCGCGACGCACTGGAGGCATTGCCCGGCGTCGGACGCAAGACCGCCAACGTGGTGCTGAACGTGGCCTTCCGCGAACCTACGCTGGCAGTGGACACGCATGTATTCCGCGTCGCCAACCGTACCGGCCTCGCGCCTGGCAAGACACCAATGGCCGTGGAACAGAAGCTGCTGCAGGTAACACCTGCCGAGTTCCTGCAGCATGCGCATCACTGGCTGATCCTGCACGGCCGCCATGTCTGCCTCGCGCGCACGCCGCGCTGCTACGCCTGCATCATCGCGCCGCAATGCGCCTACCGGCCCAAGACCAAGACGCCCTCCAGTACGGCCTGAAGTAGACTTGCAGCCATGATGTTCGCCACCACCGGCCGCGATGAGCTGCGCCGCCGCTATGTCGACGCATGGCGGAGGCGGCGCGAGGGCCTGCCTCTGGAGCCACTGGATGCGCAGGTGGCCGATGTCATCGCACTGCATCCGGAATACCACGCGCTGCTGGAATCGCCGGCAAGCACCGCAGCAGATTTCAGCGTCGAACAGGGCAGGATCAACCCCTTCCTGCACATGGGCCTGCACCTGGCCATCCGCGAACAGGTGGGCACGCGGCGGCCCCCTGGCATCGAGCAGGTTCATCGCAGGCTGGCTGCCTCACTGGGCGATGTCCATGCGGCCGAGCACCGCATGATCGAAGTGCTGGCCGAAGCACTGTGGGAGGCGCAACGTGCCGGCCGCGCGCCGGATGAGGCACGCTACCTGGAGCGGCTGCAGCGGTTATAGGAAAGGCATTTCAATGATCAAGCACATCGTCTTCTGGCGGCTCAAGGAAGCGGCGCACGGCAATGACCGCGCCACCAACGCGCGGCTGATCCGGGAAAAACTGCAGGCGTTGCAAGGGCAGATTCCGGGCCTGCTGAAGCTGGAAGTAGGCTTCGACTTCATCGGCGCCGACACCAGCAGCCATGTGGCGCTGTACAGCGAGATGACCGATCGCGCGGCGCTGGAGGTGTATCAGCAGCATCCGCTGCACCAGGCCGTGGCCGGCTTCATCAAGGAGGCCTGCCTGGAACGGCGGGCCGTGGACTATGAATGCTGAGCAGGCGGGTCCACCGGTGGACTGTGAATTCTGATCCAGCGTACATTGCCGTAACCGGGAGCGGCACCAAGTAGCCCGGCAAACATAATTCCGGGGGAAGGGTCCATGTACGCTATTCGAACCATCGTGCGCGTTGCAGCCGTGGCTGCCATCGCACTGTCCCAGGCAGCGATGGCGCAGGAACTGACCATCACCAATGCGCATATCGTCGTGGGCAATGGTGAGGTCATCGACAATGGCTCGATCGTGATCCGCGCCGGCCGCATCGACTCGATTGCGGCAGGCAAGCCAGCCCGGACCGCCGGACGCGTGATCGATGCACACGGCATGAGCGCGATGCCTGGATTCATCGATGCACATCGCCATCTCACCTTCCGCCCGGATGCGAAGACCGAGATGCAGTCGCTGCTGGACGCCGGCTTCACCACGGTTCTCTCCGGCGGTGGCGCCCCTGAGCAGCAGGTCAAGGTCCGCGACCAGATCGAGAGCGGCGAGATCAACGGGCCGCGGCTGATCCCCTCCGGCAATGTCCTGTTCCTGGCCAATACTGCACCGGATGCGGCGCGCGCCGAGGTACGCAAGCTGGCGCAGCTGGGCGTGAAATACACCGGCGAGGCGTTGCTTACGCCCCTTCCCGGCCCCACCGCAGGTGACCTTGCCGCACTGGCCGCCCTGCTCGATGAAGCCGGCAAGTCCGGCGTGAAGGTACAGGTGCATGCCACCAGCACGGCCGCGATGATGGGCGCGGTCGACTCGCATGTGGCGCTGCTGGTGCACATGCCCAACAAGGACTGGATCACGAAGGAACAGGCGCAGAAACTCGCCGCGACCAACACGAAGATCCTCATGGCCGCCGGCTTCGGCTCGCCGGTGTTCGGCGTATTCGCCGCGGACAACAAGCCGCGTTTCCGCGATGGCAAGCCCTGGCCCGAAGGCATCATCGACGGCGTTGGCGGCGGCAAGGAAGCGGGCTACTCCACCGTGAATTCCCGCACCGTGTTCGATGCCGGAGTGGCCGTGGGCAACGGCATGGACACCAATTACGACCCGCGGCTGGGCCTGGCGCATGAGCTGCGCGCCTGGAACCTGGTGTTCTCCCCGCGCGACATGGTGAAGCTCATGGGCCCGAACACGGCTGCCTATCTCGACATGGGCGACCAGATCGGCAGCCTGGAAAAGGGCAAGCTGGCCGACATCGTGCTGCTGGACGGGGATCCGCTGGAAGGTTACTGGAACTGGACGAAGGCCCGGACGGTCATAAAGGCAGGCAAGGTGGTAGTAGAGGCCAAGCGCTGATTCACCCTGCATTCAGGGGGATCGGCACTATAATTGCCCAGGTTCGGAGGAATCATGAACAGCCTGTCTAGACTTCATCGTCCTACGCTGCTGGCTGCCCTGGGGGCGCTTTGCGCTGCCGTCACGCCGGTCATCGCGCACCATTCGTTCTCGATCTACAACGCCGAGGTCACCAAGGTGTACACCGGCGTGGTCACCCGGGTGAATCCGGACGCCAACCACCTGCAGATCTTCTTCGCACCCATGAACGCCGAGCGCAAGAATGTCGAGCGCGGCCCCGATGGCAAGCCGCTGATCTGGGCGGTGGAAATGGGCGGGTCCGCCCAGGCCGCGGCCCAGGGCATCTCCGTCAACAACTTTCCGCCCGGCACCATCTTCAGCGTAGGGATGCATCCGCTGCGCAGCGGCGAACAGGCCGGTTCCCGCGAGGGCAATCTGTTCAAGTGCCCCGCCAAGACTCCGCCGGCTGCCGGCAAGCATTGCGACTCGGTCGACGGCAGCACAAAGCATGGCGAAGGTGCGCTGGCTACTCCCAAAGAGTAATCCTCACTCATGTTTGAATTCGCCCGCTGGCTGAACAGCACACCGCTGTCCATCGGCATCCAGTCGATCAGCTGGCTGACACCGCTGCTGCAGGCCATCCACATCGTGATGATCGGCATCGTGTTCGTGTCGGTGCTGATGATCGTGCTGCGCATCCACGGTCGCGTACGCGCCGATGAGCCCTTCATCCAGACCTGGGCGCGCTTTGCACCCTGGCTGTGGTCCGCGCTGGCGGTCATGGGTGCCACCGGCCTGGTGCTGATCCTCGGCGAGCCGGTGCGCGAAGCCACGGCGCTGTCGTTCTGGCTGAAGATGATCCTGATCGTGGTGGCGGTGTTCAGCGTGCTGGGCCTGCGCCGTGCCGTAGCCGGCGTGAGCGGCCACATCATTCCCGCGCGGACGAAATTCGCCGCAACGCTGGTACTGCTCACCTGGATCGTGATCATCTTCCTGGGGCGGGCCATCGCCTATGACGTCGAGGTGTGGCGCTCGCTTTCGCTGGGCCACCACGCATGAGCACGCCGGCACTGATACAGGCGGTCTACGATTCCGGCGTGGCCGAATGGATGCGGCAGTCGCTGAAGGCCATGCCCTTCGTCGAGGCCGCCCATGTGCTGGCCATCGCCACCGTGTTCGGCACCGTCCTCATCGTGGACCTGCGGCTGCTGGGATGGGCCGGCATTACCCGGCCGTTCAGCAGGGTTTCGCGCGAGCTGCTGCCCAAGACCTGGCTTGCCTTCGCCACCGCGGTGGTCACCGGCCTGCTGATGTTCGCGCCCAACGCCATCACCTACTACGGCAATACGGCGTTCCGCCTGAAGATGCTGGCGCTGGTGCTGGCCGGCGCCAACATGGCCGTGTTCCACCTGCTCACCGAACGCTCGCACTCGGGCTGGGACACTGACCGTCGCGCCCCCATCGGGGGCCGTGTCGCGGCGCTGCTGTCCATCCTGCTGTGGCTGGCCATCATCTTCCTCGGGCGCTGGATCGGCTTCACCAAAGGCTACGATTTCTCGGTGCCCGAAGACGTGCAGTTCGACTTCCAGTAGCCGGACGGTGCAACAGCACCGCCCCCGCAGCTTCAGATTCCTTCCAGCACCGACCGCAGATAAGTCACGTGGTCGCGCAGCGCACGCCGCCCCTGCGCCGTCAGCGCCACGCGCGTACGCGGCTTCTTGCCGACGAAATCCTTGGTGATCGCCACGTACGCCGCCTTTTCCAGCGCGGCCAGATGCGTGGCCAGGTTGCCGTCCGTGGTCTCCAGCAGGGCTTTCAACTGGCCGAAGTCCATCATCTCGCGGGGACCGAGCGCATTCAGGAACGAGACGATGCGCAGCCGTGTGGACTGGTGGATGACCTCGTCCGGACCACTACTCATATCTTCCTCAGCCACAGGCCGCCGAGGATGAGCGAACCGCCGCCAAACACCGCCATCCACAGGAAGTAGTGCTGGTGCACGAACAGGAAGCCAGCCGTGATGGCCAGCGCGGCCACCAGGCCGGTGAGGAACAGCCGCAGGCCAAGCCATGCCCCGGCGAACATGTAGGTGAAAGCCCAGAACAGTGAAGCAAAGGCGTTTCCCTGCCGCGCTGTCAGCGGGCCCAGCACCAGGTACATGGCCGGAAAGTACAGCCAGGTCGCAATGCCCATGAGCGCGAAGCCACTGCCTGTACGCCGCCGGCGCCCCTCAGTGTCGCCCGCCCGGCGCCGCTCCAGAATGATCCGCACGATGAACCACACCGTGAACAGCGAACCGGCCACCGTGCCGATGAGCCAGGCCCTGCGGCCAGCGATGTTGCTGATATCGCTGGCCGCGTTGGCGACGGCCCAGATAACGCCCCAGAGGATGAGGAACGGTGCCGCGTGGCGATAGCTGCGAACCTGCAGTACCCGCTGGTCGGCGGACTGGATGGCGTCCAGCGCTTCACTGGCATCCTGCCGCGAAATATTCATGGATGCTCCCCGTTCAACTGCTTCTGCAGAAAGACCAGTGTGTGGCTCCAGCCGTCGGCCCATGCAGCCATGTTGGCTTGTGGCGTGCCGCCCATCATCGCATTGTCGCCGCTGAAGGCGCGGGCCATCGGGCCTTTCGGATCACCCACGAACACGGCATGGCCCGCATCCGGGTAGTCCAGCTGCACCACCTCTCCCTTGAATGCCAGCGCCTGGAGCCTTGCGGCGATACGGTCGGCGAAGCGCATGGACGGCCAGATGTGATCGTCTCCACCGGAGATCAGAAGCACGCTGCCATGGATCTTCTCTACGGGAATGATTGCATCGGCGCGTACATTCACCGCATCAATACTGGCGGTGAACATCCGCGCCAGCGGCTGGTCTGGCCGGTAGTGGCTGGCGTCCGGAACGATTGACGGCAACGGCGCAGCCTTCACCGTCCATGCCGGCTTGCTCGCTCCGGCGGCGTTGAAGTTCAGGCCTTGCCAGACGACGCCGCTGGGCGCCACGGCAATCACGGCGTGGATCGCCGGATTGCGCGAGGCCACCAGCAGCGCAGCCTCCGCGCCCCGCGACCAGCCCAGCATGCCGACGCCGCCGGGCCTCACCTGCGGCTGCGCCTGCAGCCAGGTGATGGCGCGATCGAAGTACTCCAGCGGAATATTCTCCAGCGAGGGCGGCAACCCCGGCGCATTCCAGTACGCCAGCGCCAGCGTGGCATAGCCCTGCTGCGCGAATGTGGTGGCCATCTGGCTGATGGTGTCGACGCCACCTTCGGAGCCGCCGATCAGCAGCAGTGCCGGCGCCGGCCCGCCCTGCGCGGGCGCGTAGAACTCGCCATACAGGCCATCTGCGCGCAGGTCGGTACGCGTCACGCCCTGCGGAGCAGGCGCGTCCTGGGAGGGGGCTGCAGGTCCCGCACGGCCGCCAGGGACCGCCGAGTAGTTCATCTTCAGGCTGGAACGCGTGTCCCCCTGCACTTCCAGCGATGCGGCGCTGAAGCTCGGCGGCCAGGCCGTGTCATTGCCAAAGGCGAAGCCCTCGCCCGGAATATCCGGACGGAAATTGCCGTTCTCGTCATGGAATGACTGGATGGCATAACGGCCGGGCTTCATGTCGTCGATGCGCACCGCCATCTCACCCTGCCGCGCAGCCACCGATGCGTTGTAATCGGAACAGCCGCCCGGGAGCGGTGCGCTGGCATCGCTGCACAGCGACACCATCACACGGCCCTGCGCCGAGCGCAGGTTGGAAATATCCAGCGTCAGGGTGGCGGCCGGCACCCAGCCGGCAACGATCAAGCCACCCATCGCCAGGGCCCGCGCACCAGCGCGTCGCGTCAACTTGTCCATGTCTGAACCTCCAAGTTCTTTCATGGATAGTACTTTCTGCTACAAAGTACTTCTTGTCAAAGACTGTTTGCGATGACCAGTCTCATGCTGGGTTCGGTTCTCAGCCCATCCGCGCCCATTTGATCAGCGTGCCGAAGCTCGGCGGCTTGCCGTGCATCAGCAGGCCGATCCGGAACACCTTGGATGCGAACCACACTGCCAGGAAGGCGCCGGCAAGCCCTGCCAGTATCGACAGCAGCACCTGCCAGACCGGTGGCGGAGAACTGGATGCCAGCCTTGCCAGCATGACGAAGGAGTTGATCGGCGGAATGAAGCTGGTGACGACGGCAATGGCCGAGTCCGGCGCACGACCGATGATCGGCGTGAGCACGTAGGGAACGATCATCAGGATCATGATGGGTCCCATCAGCGACTGCGCATCGGCCATCTGGCTGACGGCGGCGCCAATCGCCTGCATCAGCGCACCGAATACCAGGTAGGCCAGCAGGAAGAACACGATGAGGTACACGATGAGCATGGGATCGAGCAGCCCGAACAGCGCGAACTGCAGCAGCGCCAGCACGCCCAGGCCCACGTAGATCGTCATGCTCACCAGACCCACGCCCAGCTGGCCCAGCAGCTTGCCCCACATGAGCTCCAGCGGCGACACGGCAGCCAGCAGCACCTCCACCACGCGACTGGATTTCTCCTCGATGGTGGAGGTCATCAGCGACTGGCCGCCGATCATCACGCCCATGAACAGCAGGATGCCCATGATGAAGGGCAATGCGCGGTTCAATCCCTGCGCGCCCTGCTGGCGGCCGTCAGGTGAAACCAGCACCGTACGCGGCCGGGCAATGCGCGTCGCGGCCTGGACCAGTTGCGGATCGAGGCCATCGGCCCGCAGCCGCACGACCGTGAGCGCCTGGCGCATGGCTTCGTGCAAGGCGGCCTCGGCATCCTCCGGCAGGTTGCGTGGCGCATATAGATCGTAGCTGCCGTAGTCCGGCTTGCCGCTGGCACGCGTGGCCGCATCGGGAGGCACCAGCACCAGGGCGCGGCGCACGCTCTTGTCCGCGCCGGGTGCAGTAAGCCAGGCCTTCTGCGAATCCACCGAAGTACCGGCTTCGAGCACCGTCACGGAGAATCCCGGCACCATCTGTTCCGGCACCGGATTGGGCATTTTCGCGGTATCGGCTGTGCTCATGCCCGGCGCTGCCTGCTCCACTGCCGCGCGCCTGCCCGCGGCACGCCGCGCAAGGATGGCGGTAGAGGTCAGCTCGGATTGCAGGGGCGCGGCCATGACCGTGGACTGGTCGATCAGTGCGACTTCGACATTAATCTGCGCGCCGCGCTGCGCCATGATCTTCGGTATCAGCGAGACCACGGCAAAACCCACGATGGGCATGATCAGCACGCCGAACAGGAAGCCCTTGCTGGACACGGTGACGAGGAACTCGCGCGCCGCGACCAGCCTGATGCGATGGAATGTGCCGCTCATGCCTTTTCTCCGCTCAGTCCCTGCAGATGCTGGCGCAGCGCCGCCTCGGATTCACCGCCGGCTTCGCCACGCACCATGCTCACGAATACATCTTCAAGCCGTATACGCGCGATCTCCACGCGAGCGGGCACCACCACGGCCGCGGCGGCGCGTATGACCGCCGAGGGATCCGTACCCGGAGCCAGCCGCAACTCGGCCTCCCCGTCGCGCTGCTGCATCGACTGCACGCCCGGCAGATCGCGCAAGCCGTCCAGGCGGGCATCCGCTTCCAGCGGCTCGAACAGCACGCGCGTCGGGTCGAACCTGCGACGCAGGCTCGACATGGGTTCATCGAGCACCTTGCGCCCGCGGTTGATCATCACCACGCGGTCGCAGAGTTCTTCGGCCTGTGCCATCACATGCGTCGAGAACAGGATGGTGGTGCCACGGCGGCGCTCGGCGCTGATCACATCCTTGAGCAGCCGCACGCTCACCGGATCCAGGCCGCTGAAGGGCTCATCCAGAATCAGCAGTTCCGGCCGGTGCACGATGGAGCCGACGAACTGCACCCGCTGCAGCATGCCCTTGGAGAGGTCCTCGCACTTCTTTTCCAGTACGCCTCCCAGTCCGAGTTTCTCCAGCAGTTCCTTCGCGCGCGGCCCGGCGTCGGAATCCGCCGCGCCCTTGAGCCCGGCCAGATACTTCAGGAAGGCGCCCACCTTCATCTTGCGATAGACACCGCGCTCTTCCGGCAGGTAGCCGATGCGATCCTTGGCCTCCAGGGCCGAGGGCCGGCCGAGCACTTCCACCGTTCCCGCATCCGGAAACAGGATGGACATGATCAGGCGGATGGAGGTGGTCTTGCCGGCGCCGCTGGGGCCGATCAGCCCGCAGGTCTCTCCCTTCGGGATGGCAAGGTCCAGTGCGCTGACCGCACGCTGGGTGCCGAAGGATTTTTCAACGCCCTGTAATTCCAGTGCTGCCTGCACAAGCTACTCCCGTTTACGCGAGAGTTCACAGTCCCGCGGGCGAGCGGATTATTACAGCAGCCGGGGCCGGCCGGGAGTCGTTGGCAGATCAACCCTTGCGGGGCATGTACAGATCGGTAAGGGTGCCTTCCAGCGCCTCGGCGGCCATACCCACCGACTCCGACAGCGTGGGATGCGGGTGGATGGTCAGGCCCACATCGGCTGCATCGGCGCCCAGCTCGATGGCCAGCGCCACTTCGGAAATCAGCTCGCCGGCATTGGGGCCGACGATGCCGGCGCCGATCACGCGATTGCTGGCGGCATCGACGATCAGCTTGGTGAAGCCCTCGTCCCGGCCCAGCGACAGCGACCGGCCACTGGCCGCCCAGGGGAATGAAGCCTTGCGGATATTGAGCCCGTCCTGCTTCGCCTGCCCTTCCGTCACGCCAACCCAGGCCACTTCCGGATCGGTGTAGGCCACGGAGGGGATCACACGGGCATCGAAGAAGGCCTTGTGGCCCGCAGCAACCTCCGCCGCCACCTTGGCCTCATGCGAGGCCTTGTGGGCCAGCATGGGCTGTCCCACGATGTCACCGATGGCAAAGATGCCGGGCACATTGGTGCGCATCTGGTTGTCCACCGGAATGAAGCCGCGTTCATTGACGCTGATGCCGGCAACTTCCGCGTTGAGCAGCCGGCCGTTGGGCACGCGGCCAACGGCCACCAGCACCCGGTCGTACACGGCCATGCTCGCGGCACCGGATGCGTCGAAGCTGACACGGATACCCTCGGACAGCGCCTCTGCCCTGGTGGACTTCGTGCCCAGCAGGATCTGCTCGTAGCGCGCCTTCAGTCGCTTCTCCAGCGGCTTGACCAGGTCGGGATCGGCACCCGGCATCAGCTGCGTACCCAGCTCCACTACCGAGACCTTCGAACCCAGCGCTTCGTACACACAGGCCATTTCCAGGCCGATGATGCCGCCGCCGACCACCAGCAGGCGCTGCGGAATGCCCTGCAACTCCAGCGCACCGGTGGAGTCGATGACGCGGGGATCCTGCGGCATGAAAGGCAGCTTCACCGGCTCGGAACCGGCCGCGATGATGCAGTGCTCGAATCCGATCAGCTGCCGCGATCCATCCTCTGCGGTGACCTCGATCACGCGGCTGCCGGCGAATTTGCCGTAGCCCCGGACCACTTCCACCTTGCGGGTCTTGGCCAGACCGGTGAGACCGCCGGTGAGCTTGCGGATGACGGAGTTCTTCCAGTCGCGCAGTTTGTCCAGATCGATCTGCGGCGCACCGAAGGAGACACCATGGCCCGACATGGCCCGGGCCTCGTCGATCACCTTGGCAGCATGCAGCAGTGCCTTGGACGGAATGCAGCCGACGTTCAGGCATACGCCGCCGAGCGTGTTCCAGCGCTCGACCAGCAGCACCTGCATGCCCAGATCCGCCGCGCGGAACGCCGCAGAATAGCCGCCTGGTCCTCCGCCGAGCACCAGCAGCTGCACGGTCCGGTCCGGCTTTGGCCCCGGAGGCATTTTTGGTACGCCGGGTCCGGCGGATACAGGTGTCGCGGCTGCAGCGGGCCGGGCTTCAGCCGCCGCGGCTGTCGCGGGCCTGGGCGAAGCAGGCGCTGCGGCCTGCGATGCGGCTGGCGCTGCCGGAGTCGCCGCGACGCCGGACATGCGCGCGATGACACTGCCCTTGCGCACCTTTTCGCCAGCCTTCACCAGCACAGCGGAAATCCTGCCGGCCGAAGTGGAAGGCACATCCATGGTGGCCTTCTCGGTCTCGAGCGTGACCAGCGGCGTATCCACTTCCACTGCGTCGCCGGCTTTCACCAGGACTTCCACCACCGAGACCTCGTCGAAGTTGCCGAGGTCCGGCACCGCGATGTCGATCTCGCTCAAGGCACACCCGCCAGCAGCGCCGCAGGATCCGCCAGCAGCTTCGACAGGTAGACGGCAAAGCGGGCGCCCAGCGCGCCGTCGATCATCCGGTGGTCATAGGACAGCGACAGCGGCAGCATCTGGCGCGGCTGGAAGGCCTTGCCATCCCACACCGGTTTCATCTGCGCACGCGACACGCCCAGGATGGCCACTTCCGGCGCGTTGATGATGGGCGTGAAGGCCGTGCCACCGATTCCACCCAGGCTGGTGACGGTGAAGCCGCCGCCCTGCATCTCGCTGCCCTTGAGCTGGCCCTTGCGGGCGCGGTCGGAAAGATCCGCCAGCGCACCCGCGATGCCGAACAGATCCAGCTTGTCGGCATTCTGGATCACGGGAACCAGCAGGCCGTTGGGCGTATCGGCGGCGAAGCCGATGTGGAAATACTTCTTCAGCACCATGTTCTCGCCACTGGCGTCGAAGGAGGCATTGAAGGTGGGATGTTCGCGCAGCGCGAGGATGCAGGCGCGGATGATGAAGGCCAGCGGCGTGAGCTTGACGCCCGCAGCGGCGGCCTTATCCTTCAGCTTCGCGCGCTCGGCTTCCAGGTCGGTGATGTCGGCTTCGTCGAACTGCGTGACATGGGGCAGGTTCACCCAGCTGGCATGCAGGCGCGAGGCGGAAATCTTCTGGATACGGCCGAGTGGCTTGATCTCCACCGGACCGAACTTCGAGAAGTCGACGGTGGGAACCTGGGGCAGCGCCGGGCCCGAGGGCATCCCGCCACCGGAAAGCATCTGCTTGACCCAGGCCTTCACGTCATCGTGCGTGATGCGGCTGCGCAGGCCACTGCCCTTCACGCGACCGAGGTCCACACCCAGCTCGCGCGCCAGCTTGCGCACGGAAGGTCCGGCATGGGCCGTGCTGAAGCCGGCTTCGCTCACGGGCGGCAGACTGGCTGGCGTGCGCGAAGCCGCAGGTGCCGGCGCGGCGGCACGCGCAGGCGCTGCCGGTGCGGGTGCGCTGGCCGCAACGGGCGCAGCAGCAGCAGGTGCCGCGGCAGGCGCGACCACGCCACTCAGCGTCACCACACGTCCGCCTGCGGAGATCTTGCCGCCCTTCTGCACGTGCACGCTCTCGACGGTGCCGGCCGCCGTCGAAGGCACATCCATCGTGGCCTTCTCGGTCTCCAGCGTCACCAGCGGTGTGTCGACATCCACCTTGTCGCCGGGCTTCACCAACACATCGATGACGCCGACCTCGGTGAAGTTGCCCATGTCGGGGACAACTATGTCGAGGTTGCGCGGCGTAGCCGGCGCAGCGGCCGGGGCCGCCGGCGCGGCGGGAGCTGCGGAAGATGCTGCGGCCTGGGGCGATGCCGCAGGCGCGGCTCCCGCGGCAGCCCGCAAAGTGACTATCAGCGCGCCCTCGGAAACCTTGCCGCCCTTCTGCACATGCACGGCTTCGACCACGCCGGCCGCGCTCGATGGCACATCCATCGTGGCCTTCTCGGTTTCCAGCGTCACCAGCGGAGTGTCGATCTCCACGGTGTCGCCGGGCTTCACCAGCACGTCGATGACCGCCACCTCGGGGAAATTGCCGAGATCCGGAACGCGCACTTCTGTCGTAGTTGCCACGCCTGTCCTCAGGTGTTCAGCGGATTGGCCTTGTCCGGGTCGATGCCGAGCTTCTTCACGGCTTCGACCAGCACGGAGCGGTCAATCGATCCTTCATCGGCCAGCGCCTTGAGTGCAGCCAGCACGATGAAGCGCCGGTCCACCTCGAAGTGTCCGCGCAGTGCGGTGCGGCCATCGCTGCGACCGAAGCCATCGGTGCCCAGCGCCACGTAGCGGCCCGGGATCCACTGGCGGATCTGATCCGAGACGATGCGCATGTTGTCGGTGGCGGCGATGACCGGCAGCGTACGGCTGCCGAACAGCTGCTCCACGAAAGGCTTCTGCGGAGCACGCTCCGGATGCAGCAGGTTCTCGCGCTCCACCAGCAGCGCCTCACGGCGCAGCTCGCTGAAACTGGTCACGGAGAACACATCCGCGGGAATCTTGTAGTCCGCCTCGAGCATCTCCGCGGCCGCGATCACTTCGCGCAGGATGGTGCCGGAACCCAGCAGTGTGGCGCGCAGCTTGCCATGCGAGCCTTCCTTCAGCAGGTACGCGCCCTTCAGGATGCCCGACTCCGCGCCCGCCGGCATGGCCGGCTGCAGGTAGTTCTCGTTCATCACCGACAGGTAATAGAAGATGTTTTCATTCTCGACGTACATGCGCTTCATGCCGTCGTGGATGATCACGGCCAGCTCGTAGGCATAGGCCGGATCGTAGGCACGGCAGCTGGGCACGGTGGTGGCCACCAGCTGGCTGTGGCCGTCCTGGTGCTGCAGGCCTTCGCCCGCCAGCGTGGTGCGACCGGCCGTGGCGCCGAGCAGGAAGCCACGCGCCTGGATGTCGCCCGCGGCCCAGATGAAATCGCCGACACGCTGGAAGCCGAACATCGAGTAGTAGATGTAGAACGGCACCATATGCTGCTTGTGGTTCGCATAGGCCGTGCCGGCCGCGATCCACGAACAGGTGGAGCCAGCCTCGTTGATGCCCTCTTCGAGCATCTGGCCCTTCTTGTCTTCCTTGTACGACATCAGCTGGTCGGAATCCTGCGGCGTGTACAGCTGCCCTACCGCGGAGTAGATGCCGATCTGCCGGAACAGGCCTTCCATGCCGAAGGTGCGCGCCTCGTCCGGCACGATGGGCACGATGTTCTTGCCGATGTTCTTGTCCTTCAGCAGCGCGGTGAGGATGCGCACGAAGGCCATGGTGGTGGAGATCTCGCGATCGCCCGAGCCATCCAGCAGCGGCTTGAACAGGTCGAGTCCCGGCAGCGGCAGCGGCGGAATGTTGGTCTCGCGCTTGGGCAGGTAACCGCCGAGTTTCTCGCGCTGCTTCTTGAGGTAGCGGATCTCCTCGCTGTCCTCGGCCGGCTTCACGAACTGGAAGCCCGCGATGTCTTCATCTTTCAGGCTGATGCCCAGGTTGTCGCGGAAGCTGGCCAGCGACGCGGCATCCATCTTCTTCTGCTGGTGCGCGACCATCTGGCCTTCGGCAGCCTTGCCCAGGCCAAAGCCCTTCACCGTGTGCGCGAGGATGACCGTGGGCTGGCCCTTGTGCGCCGTGGCCGCTGCATAGGCGGCATACACCTTCTGCGCATCATGGCCGCCGCGCTTCAGGCGCCAGATGTCCTCGTCGGACATGTTCGCAACCATGGCCGCGGTATCCGGATGCTTGCCGAAGAAGTGCTCGCGCGTGTACGCGCCGCCCTTGGCCTTGAAGTTCTGGTATTCGCCGTCGACGCAGGATTCCATCAGCTGGTGCAGCACGCCATTGGTGTCGTTGGCCAGCAGCGGATCCCAGCGGCGGCCCCACAGCACCTTGATGACATTCCAGCCGGCGCCGAGGAAGGCGGCTTCCAGTTCCTGGATGATCTTGCCGTTGCCACGCACCGGACCATCGAGGCGCTGCAGGTTGCAGTTCACCACGAAGATCAGGTTGTCGAGACCCTCGCGCACCGGCAGGGTGAGCTGGCCCATCGATTCGGGCTCGTCCATCTCGCCGTCGCCGCAGAAGCACCACACCTTGCGGTCGGAGACCGGCGTCATGCCGCGGTTCTCCATGTAGCGGATGAAGCGCGCCTGGTAGATGGCCATCATCGGCCCCAGGCCCATCGATACTGTCGGGAACTGCCAGAAGTCCGGCATCAGCCAGGGATGCGGATAGGAAGAGAGCCCGCCGCCGCCCACTTCATGGCGGAATTTCTTCAGGTTGCCTTCGGTGAGGCGACCTTCAAGAAAGGCGCGCGCATACACGCCGGGCGAACTGTGGCCCTGCATGAACACCAGGTCGCCGGGATGCGCGTCGGAAGCACCGCGCCAGAAATGATTGAAGCCGACTTCGTACAGGGTGGAGGACGAGGCATAGCTCGCCAGGTGGCCGCCGTACTCGGAGGATTCCTTGTTCGCCTGCTGCACCATGGCCACTGCGTTCCAGCGCATGTAGGCCTCGAGGCGTTTCTCCAGCGCGCGGTCGCCCGGATAGGCGGGCTCTTTCCCCGCGGGGATGGTGTTCACGTAAGCCGTGTTGGGCTTGAAGGGCAGGTAGCCCCCGGAGCGCCGGGCGTGATCGATCAACCGCTCCAGCAGAAAGTGCGCGCGTTCTCCACCGCCGGCGCGAATCACCGAATCGATGGACTCGAGCAACTCGCGTGTTTCTTCCGGATCCTGGTCCTGGAGCTTCTGGAAATCAGTCATGTGCGCTGCCTGATCGGCACCCCTTCAAAGGGAAAAAAGTCAATAGTGGCGCTATGCTACGATGCTGCGAAAGCGCCTCTTTGGACGCGCGGGATGATCCGGTTTTAGCCCTGTTCGGTCAAGCAAGCTCCCCTCGAAGATGCCACCTCTGCTGCCCCGCGAACGCCCGCCGCGTCTCCACCTGAAGCAGGGTATTCCGGGCCGCAGGGAATTGGACCGCTACGACGCGCTGTTGTTGCTCCTGCCAACTGGCGACTCCCCCAAGGGCCTGCCGGAAAGCAGACTCTGGCAACAACTGCATTCGCGCGGCCCAGCTTCGCAGGGCAAGGCTTCGCATGGCGCAGTTTCCAGCATCACCTTCGACAATGCGCGCCAGACGCTTGGCATCATCGGCCGCTGCCGTGCCGCTGCAGAGCCCTTCGAGCTGCTGTCCGTTGCGGGGCGCATGGCGCAGCGCGTCTGGGCCGACCGGCCTGCACCGCTGCGGATCGCGGTGATCGCTCAGGTGGCTGCTGGCAATCGCGCCGCCTGGCAGGAGGCCCTGTATGCCGCGCTGGCAGCGCATGCCTTCATGCTGCCCAGCGCGAAGAAGGCCGAGAAGCCACAGAAGCCGCTGGCCGCGGTGGACGTCTATGGCGAGTCGACGCTGAAGGTTGCCCGCGCAGAACGCACCGCAGAAGCCACCAACCTGGTGCGCCACCTGGTGGCCCTGCCACCCAATCTGCTCGATGCAGGCGGATACCGCCGCGTTCTGCGCAGCCTTGCCAGCCGGCATGGCCTGCAGCTGCGCTGGTATGGCGAAACTGCATTGCAACGCCTGGGAGCCGGATCCTTTCTTGCCGTGAGCCGGGGCAATGCACGTCGCGATGCCGGCATTGCACATCTGAGCTATCGACCGCCACGAATGGCCCGCAGCCGCGCACCGGATGTGGCGCTGGTGGGCAAGGGCATACTGTTCGATACCGGCGGCACCAACCTGAAGCCGCATCGTTCAATGCTGGACATGCACACGGACATGGCCGGCAGCGCCGTGGCCCTGGCCACTCTCGTGGCCGCTGCACAGCTGCGAGCGCCGGTGGCCATCGATGCCTGGCTGGCCATCAGCGAGAACTCCATCGGCCCGAAGGCCTACCGTCCGCAGGAGGTCGTGCGCGCGCTGAACGGCACGACGATCCAGGTCATTCACAGCGACGCGGAAGGCCGCATGGTGCTGGCGGACACGCTTGCACTGGCCGCGCGGCGCAAGCCGCGCATGATGCTGGACTTCGCCACCCTCACCGGCGCCTGCGTCTACGCCTTGACCGAACGCATGAGCGGGCTGTTCGCCAGCAGGCCTGAGCTGGCGGCACAGGCGCTGCTGGCCGCCAGCGCCAGCGGCGAGCGCCTGTGGCAGTTTCCATTTCCGGATGACTTCGACTCGGACCTGGACAGCCCCACCGCCGACATCGCGCAATGCGCGCTCGAGGGCAAGGGTGACCACATCCTGGCCACCCGTTTCCTGAAGCGCTTCGTGCCGGATGATCTGCCCTGGGCTCATGTGGATCTCTCTTCCGCCACGCGGCGCGGCGGCCTGGCGCATGTGCCCACCGAGATCACCGGCTTCGGCGCGCGCTTCGCGCTGACGCTGCTGCTGGATCACCTGGCGAAGCCAGGGAAAGCGCCAGGAGGCAGGTAATGGTGCAGGAACTCTCGCTACGCCGGCCCGACGACTGGCACCTGCATCTGCGCGATGGCGCCGCGCTGCGCGCCGTGCTTGCCCACACCGCCGCCCGTTTCGCGCGCGCCATCGTGATGCCCAACTTGAAGCCACCTGTCACCACGACGGCACTGGCAGCCGAATACCGCGACCGCATTCTCGCGGCGCTGCCGCCGGGCAGCCGCTTCACGCCACTGATGACGCTGTACCTGACGGACCGCACGGACCCGGCGGAGATCGCGACGGCGAAGGCCAGCGGCATCGTATCCGGCTGCAAGCTTTATCCCGCTGGTGCGACCACGCACTCCGACGCCGGCGTCACGGACATCCGCCGTATCGACGCGGTGCTGGAGGCCATGGCTGCGGCCGATCTGCCGCTGCTGGTGCACGGCGAAGTCACGCAGCCCGACGTGGATGTATTCGATCGCGAGGCGCGCTTCATCGATGACGTGCTCGTGCCCTTGCGCGCGCGGCTGCCCCGGCTGCGCATCGTCTTTGAACATGTGACCACCCGCGCCGCGGTGGAATTCGTGCGCGCACAGCACAGCGGCGTGGCGGCCACCATCACGCCGCAGCACCTGGCACTGAACCGCAATGCGCTGTTCGCCGGCGGCATCCGCCCGCACCACTACTGCCTGCCCGTCTTGAAGCGTGAGCGCGACCGCCTCGCGCTGCTGGAAGCGGTCTGTGCCGGCGATGCGCGCTTCTTCCTCGGCACCGACAGCGCTCCGCACGCGCGCAATACCAAGGAAGCAGCCTGCGGCTGTGCCGGCATCTACTCGGCCCATGCGGCCCTGGAAATCTACGCGGAAATCTTTGAACAGGCCGGAGCGCTGCCACGACTGGAGGCCTTCGCCAGCGAATTCGGGCCGCGCTTTTATGGCCTGCCGCTGAACGAGGAGCGTGTATTGCTGCGACGTGAATCCTGGATCGTGCCCGACCACTACCCGTACGGGACCGACACACTGGTGCCCTGGCGCGCCGGTGAAAGCCTGGCCTGGCAGCTGGCCGGCACATGAGCATGACCGAACTTGCCGCGAAGCGCTTCCGTGGCTTCCTGCCCATCGTCATCGATGTCGAGACTGGTGGCTTTCTTTCCCGCACCGATGCGCTGCTGGAGATTGCAGCCGTCATCATCGAGATTGCACCGGATGGCCGCGTACGCCGCGGCGCCACGCATGCCTTTCACGTCCAGCCGTTCGAAGGCTCGCGGCTGGACCCGGCATCGCTGGAAGTGAACGGCATTGATCCCTGGCATCCATTGCGGCCTGCCATTCCCGAGGCCGATGCACTGCAGCGCCTTTTCCGCGAGATCCGCACTGCGATCCGCGCGCATGGCTGCCGCCGCGCCATCCTGGTGGGACACAACGCCGCCTTCGACCTGGGCTTCCTCAATGCCGCCGTGGAACGCACGGGCATCAAGCGCAATCCTTTCCACCCGTTTTCCTGCTTCGATACGGCAACGCTGGCCGGCGCGGCACTGGGGCAGACGGTGCTGGCGCGCGCGGCCACGCTGGCGGGCTTCGATTTCGACAACCGCATGGCGCACTCGGCCGCCTATGACGCGGAACGGACTGCGGATCTCTTCTGCCATGTGTGCAATGGCATGCACGAGAGTTTTCTGCGCGCCGAGGAAAAGGCGCGCGCGCTGGGCTGGAAGGACGGCGCACCCGCGCCGCTGGATCTGGTCGAGATCGACTAGGCTGCTGGCTTCGAGGCGTCGATCAGCTGCTGCAGCTCGCCGTTCTGCAGCATCTGCATGGCGATGTCGCAACCGCCGATCAACTCGCCATTGATGTACAGCTGCGGATAGGTGGGCCAGTTGGAAAAGCGCTTCAGTTCATCGCGCAGTTCCAGGTCATCGAAGATGTTGACCGCGTGGAAGTCGGCGCCGATATGGCGTAGTGCGGCAACAGTCTGTGCGGAAAAGCCACACTGCGGAAAATCGGGAGTACCTTTCATGAACAGCACCACCGGCTGTGCGCCGAGGTGCTGCTTGATGCGATCATTTACGTCCATAAATTGAATTATGGGGGTTGCTGCCCTATTCTTCAAACGCCTTCGAACTGGGAGAATTTTTCAAATGAATCCACTGACTTCCGTCAAGGGCTCCATCATCACGGGCTTCGTGCTGGCGGTGCTGCTGATTGCCGGCCTGCATACGGGCGCCTTCAACGAACTGGGGCTGGCCCGCTGGCTGCACATCCTCTCCGGCATCACGTGGATCGGCCTGCTGTATTACTTCAACCTGGTGCAGGTGCCCGGCATGGCCGTGGCGGCCGCCGACAAGGGCGGCCCGGGCGGCGCGGGCGTCAACAAGTACATCGCGCCGCGTGCGCTGTTCTGGTTCCGCTGGGGCGCTGTCGCGACCTGGCTCACCGGCGCCTGGTATCTGGCCCGCGAGCACAAGTTCCTGTCGGCGCTGACACTGGGCTCGGGCGGCGAGGACCGCTACGGCCTGGTCATCGGCATCGGTGCCTGGCTGGGCACCATCATGCTGTTCAACGTCTGGGTGCTGATCTGGCCGAACCAGAAGAAGATCCTGGGCATCGTCGCGGCCACGGATGAGCAGAAGGCCGCAGCACGCAAGGTCGCCCTGATGGCCTCGCGCACGAACTTCGTGCTCTCCATTCCAATGCTGCTGTGCATGGGATCCGCGCTGCACGGCCTGCCATTCTGAAACCGGTGCGCACGGTCGGCGAAACGGGCGGCGAATTGCCGCCCGACATCGCCGCGCAGGTATCGCGTGCGCTGGCGGAGGACATCGGCCCAGGCGATGTCACGGCAGCGCTGATTCCCGAAGCCACCGGCGGCCGCGCCACGCTGATCACGCGCGAGGACATGATCCTCTGCGGCACCGCATGGTTCGACGAGGTGTTCCGCCAGGTGGACGACGCAGTGCGCATCACCTGGCGGGCCACTGATGGCGACAGGGTGCCGGCTAACGCCACCTTGTGCGAAATCCAGGGGCCGGCGCGGGCATTGCTGACAGCCGAGCGCTGCGCCCTCAACTTCCTGCAGACCCTGTCGGGAACTGCCACGATCACAAGGCAGTACACCGAAGCCATGGCGGGCACGCATTGCCGCATCCTGGATACGCGCAAGACCCTGCCCGGCCTGCGGCTGGCGCAGAAATACGCCGTGCGCTGCGGTGGGGGCCTGAACCACCGACTGGGCCTGTACGACCGCGTGCTGATCAAGGAAAACCACATCATGGCGGCGGGCTCGATCGCATCGGCCATTCGCCGCGCCCGCGAAAGCCACCCTGGCATCGAAGTAGAGGTGGAAGTGGAATCGCTGCAGGAATTCCGGCAGGCGCTGGCTGAATCGCCGGACTACATCCTGCTCGATGAATTCAGCCTGGAAGACATGCGCAAGGCCGTGGCCGAGCGCAATGCCGTTGCCAGCCCCGTGAAATTCGAAGCCTCGGGCGGCGTGAGCCTGGACGCCCTTGCACACATTGCAGCCACCGGTGTGGATTTCGTGTCAGTGGGCGCGCTGACCAAGCACTTGCACGCCATCGACCTGTCGTTGCGGTTCCAGGCTGCTTAAGAGCCAGGAAATCCGGCGAGTTCCGCTCAGTTCGGTGCCGGCGCCTTGCTCAGACGGCTCGGCTGCGCGATGCCATAGCCCTGCGCATAGTCCACGCCCAGGCTGGCCAGGGTCTGGATGATCTCCTGGTTCTCCGCAAACTCCGCGATCACCAGCTTGCCTGTCAGGTGCCCGATCTCGTTGATCGAGCGCACCATCTCGCGGTCGATGGGGTCGGTGAGGATGCCGCGCACGAAACTGCCGTCGATCTTCAGGTAATCAACCGGGAAGTGCTTCAGGTAACCGAACGATGACAGTCCGGTGCCGAAGTCATCCAGCGAGAACTTGCAGCCCAGTTCCTTCAGCGACTTGATGAAACGGTTGGCCTGCGAAAAACTGGCCACGGCCGAGGTCTCGGTGATCTCGAAGCAGATCTTGCTGGGGTCCAGCCCGCTCTTCTGGAACTGCTCGATCACGAACGGCAGGAACTTGTCGTCGCCCAGGCTCTGGCCGGAAAGGTTGATGGCGCACAGCGACAGGCGCTCGCGCTCGTCGGCCTCCGACACCAGCCAGCGCAGCGTGTTCTCCAGCACCCAGCGGTCGATGGCCGGCGTGATGTTGTAGCGTTCAGCCGCGGCGATGAAATGATCCGGGGAGATGATCTTGCCGGCCTCGTCGCGCATGCGGACCAGGATTTCGTAGTGCTCGCCCTCTTCCTTCTTCTGCAGCGGCATGATGGGCATGCGGTACAGCTCGAAGCGCCCCTCATCCAGCGCCGCGCTGATGCGCGCCGCCCACTGTGTCTCGCGGCGACGGCGCATCAGCTCGATGTCGTTCTCGGCAAAGCTGTGCACGCGGTTGCGGCCCTGTTCCTTGGCAGCAGCGCAGGCGCCCTCCGCAGCGGACAGGATGGAGGCCACTTCCTCGTTGTCCGCGGTAATGGGCACCACGCCCACGCTGACGCTGAGCTTGAACACGCGCTCCTCCCACTCGAAGCGGAAGTTCTTCACCGTCTCGCGCATGACTTCGGCGGTGCGCAGCGCATCCTCCAGCGTGGTGCTTTCCAGCAGCACGCCGTATTCGTCGCCGCCCAGCCGCGACAGCGTGTCGCGCCAGCGGATCTTGGACTTGAGCACCGCGCCGATCTGGCCCAGCAGCGTGTCGCCCGCGGCATGGCCGCAGGAGTCGTTGATCATCTTGAACTGGTCGATGTCCAGGTGGCAGAGCGCATAGGAGCCTTCCTGGGCGCGCGCGCTCTTCACGCAGCGCTCGATGCGGCTCTCGAATTCCCGGCGGTTGACCAGGCCCGTAAGCGGATCATGGCTGGCGTGATACGACAGCTTGCGGTTCAGCTCGCGGCTCTCGCTGACGTCATGGAACACCAGCACCGCGCCGCACACATGACCTTGGCCATCGCGGATGGGCGCCGCGGTGCTCTCGACGTACAACTCGTTGCCATCGCGCCGGATCATCAGCACCGGACGCGTGGATTTCATCGGCCGTGCGCGGCGGATGGAGCCGGTCAGCGGATTTTCCAGCGGCTCACAGGTTTCCTCGTGGAAGGCGCGGAACACCTCGTCGATGCCGCGGCCCATGGCGTCCTCGAGCCGCCAGCCCGTGAGCGTCTCCGCCACCGGGTTGATGTAGTCGATGACCGAGTCGGCATCGGTGGTGATCACGCCATCGCCGATGGCCTGCAGCGTGATCTGCGCCGCTTCCTTCTCGCGGAACAGCGCTTCCTCGTAGAGCTTGCGCTCGGTGATATCCAGTTCCACGCCCAGCAGGCGCTGCAGGCGCCCCTGCTTGTCGATGCGGCCTTTCGCCCGGCTGATCACCCAGCGGTATTCACCATTGCGATGGCGCATGCGGTGCACGCTCTCGAACAGCGGCAACGCGCCGGACACATGCTTGAACATGGCGTCCTGCACGCGCGAGAGATCATCCGGATGCACCATGCCGCGCCAGTCGACGATTTCATTGGGCCCGATGTCGTCGTAACCCATCATCGCCTTCCAGCGCGGCGACAGGTACAGCTCGTTGGTGTCGAAGTTGAAATCCCACAGGCCGTCGTTCGAGGCGGCGTCGATCAGCGCATTGCGCTCGTTTACTTCCGCGAGACGTACGTCGGTGGCGAGCCGCTCGATGCCGGTGGCCAGGCTGGTGCCGATCAGCTTCAGCAGCAACTGGTAGTTCACATCCCATGCGCCGCGTGCGCCGTTGCGCACTATGGCCAGCACGCCCGCCGGCCGCCGCTGCACATGCAGCGTCACCAGCAGCACCGAGGAGAAGCCCATGGCGGCAAGCCGCGCGGCTTCGGCCGGATCCTCGCGCATGGGCTGGCCGGTATCCCGGTATTCGGTCAGGCGCAGGTGCTCGAAGCGCGAGGCCATGAAGGGAAAACTGCCCAGGGCCTCGCCGGCCAGCGTACGCGGCCCCGCCTGCATACCCTCGTCGCCCACCGCCGTGACGCGGTCGAAACGTTCGCCGTTTTCATCGAGCAGGGCGAGGAAGGCGGCATCCGCGATCGTGGCGCGACGCAGGACTTCGAGGCTGGTCAGGATTACGGACTCGGAGGCCTGTGGCGCCATGTTCTGGAGATCCACGGCGGCCTTGGTGCATTCGACGTCGAGACCCAGCCCTACGCCCTGCCGCGGCGCCCCGAAGGCACCGTCGAAAATGTCGGTTGCGCCGGCTTCTGCCGGTGAAACCTGTCGGGTGGAGGACATTTCCCGATGCTTCCCTTGAGTTGGCAGCCATGTTGCGCAATCCGGGGCCCTGGGGCCACGACCTGCAACACAGTTCACTTAAGTCGGCATTCTGTCACATCCTGTGAGAATCCCGACACAACTGGTTGCTGCAGCTAGGAATTGTCCCTTGCATGAGCAACCGGACGGTCGCGGGTGGTCTGCTCGACGATGTAGCGCGGCCTGCGCTTTACCTCGATGTAGATCTTGGCCACGTACTCCCCCACCACCCCCAGCGACAGCATCTGCACCCCTCCCAGGGCATAGATGGGCAGGGTAATGGAGGCCCAGCCGGGCACGGCGCGGTCGGTAAACACGCGCACCGCAACCACCCACAGCGCCACCAGCGTGGACAGCACGAACAGAATGGCCCCGGTACCGGCGATCAGCCGCAGCGGCACGGCGCTGAAGGAGGTAATGCCGTCGATGCCCAGATGCAGCATCTGCCGCAGCGGGTATTTCGTCTCCCCGGCCAGGCGCAGCTTGCGGTCATACAGCACCTGCGCCGTTCGAAACCCCAGCTGCGGGATCAGGCCTCGCAGGAACAGGTTGGCCTCGGGGTACTCGGCCAGCGCATCCAGGGCTTTGCGTCCCATCAGCCGGAATTCCGCATGGTCCGGGACGATATCCACCCCCAGCAGACGCAGCAGCCCGTAGTAGCGACGCGCCGTCCAGCGCTTGAAGAATGTGTCTTCCGTGCGGCTGCGGCGCACCCCGTAGACGATCTCGTTGCCGGCGATCCAGGCATCGACCATCTCCTCCAGCACGCCGAGGTCATCCTGCAGGTCGGCATCCATGGAGATCACCGCATCGCCATCGGCACTGAGCAGGCCGGCGAGCAGCGCATGCTGGTGGCCACGGTTGCGCGTGAGCTTCACACCCACCACCTGCGGATCAACGGCTGCCAGCGATTCGATCAGCGGCCAGGTGCCGTCGCGGCTGCCATCGTCGACCAGCCAGATCTGGCTGTCCGGTGCGACCTTGCCGGTGGATTCCAGCGCGTCCAGCGCCCGGCGTACCTCCCGCACGGAGTCCGCCAGCGCGGCTTCTTCGTTGTAGCAGGGGATGACGACCGACAACCGCATGTTCAGTTTCCTGGCTGGCGCCGGGGCGGCGCGGCAAAGGTCCAGTGCCGGTGCCACGCGAAATTCCACAACAGCACCAGCAGCGTGACCAGCACCTGGGCGTACAGATAGTGCCAGCGAAGATACGTGTGCAACAACCACATGCCCGCGATATTCAGCGCCATGCCGCTGACCACCACCACGGCGAAGCGCAGCATGGCGATGCGATGGGTGATGTCGCTGCGAAAAGTGAAGCGGCGATTCAATGCATAGTTGAGGACGGCACTCAGCAGATAGCCGGTTGCCGACGCCACCACGGCATCCACACCCGCCACCTCGACACCCGCAACCAGGATCAGGTACTGCAGCAGCGTGCACACTCCGCCTGCAGCAACGAAGCGCAACAGCTGCGCCGATGCCCGGTGGTTCACCACAGCAGGGTGCGATGACTCAGGGCGCATAGTGGAATACATGCCCGGCATCTCCACGCTGCGCGCATCCGGCCGCCGCTTCTCCTGACACCAGGTACCAGTCACCGCGGCTGGAATCTCCCACCAGACGCACTTCCGCCGCAGCGTCGAAGCAGGGCCGGAGCATCCTTTCTGGCACCAGCAACTGCCGCCGCGGATCCGCCGCAAGCCAGGCCGCTGCGTCGTACATCTCGGCGTCTCCCTCGCGAAAACGGCGATTGCCGAAGTTCACACTGGGGCGTTGCAGCTGCCACAGGAAGTGCTCGTGATAGGCCAGCAATCCAAGCTCGCGTTGCGGTTCGGCCATCTGCTCCAGCTTCGCAATGAACTCGCGGGCCGAGCGGACACCGTCGATGGCGGGTGAAACCCACCAGCCGATTATCTGCCAGCCAGCAACCACCACGCAGATGACGGCCAGATGAGCCCCTGGCAGCCGGAACAGCAGCAGCGATGCCCCGCCCACCAATGCCAGGCACAGCAACGGGGCGAAGCTGGCGATGCCGCCGTCCATGAGCAGCTGCGCGCCCCGCTGCGGATTGATCCAGGAGAGATAGACCCAGGCTGCCGCGCACAGCAACACGATCAGCGACACAAATCCCAGCAGCGTCCACTGCACTGCGCGCCGGCGCAGCAGTTCCGGCAGCAGATAGCCCGAGGCCAGCACCAGCATCGGCAGTGCCGAGAGGATGTAGAGATCGCGCTTGCCGTGGCTGATGGAGAAGAACAGCAGATAGAGCGCCACGAATCCCAGCGGCAGCAGTACCCGCGCATCGCGTGCGCGCAGCGCGTCGCGCCAGCGGGGCAGCAGCCAGGGAAGCAGCAATACCGCCGGCAGCCACAGCGTGGCCATCACCTGCAGGTAGTACCAGGGCGGACGGTAGTGGTGCCAGGGATCGACATAGCGCCCCAGTGTCTGCACGAAAACCAGCTCATGGAAATACTCATGTACGGCCGGATCCTGCTGCGCCCGCAGCCAGATGGGCAGCAGCCAGGCCGCGATCACCGCCACGCAGGCCAGGCCCGAACCGATCCACGCCCACCAGGGCCGCTGCCATTGCACGCGCGGCCATCGGCGCCACACCGCGAACAGCCACGGCAGCAGCACGAAGAACGAAAGAAAACCCACGACCTTGGACAAGGCACCGAAGCCTGCGGCCAGCCCTGCTCCGATCGCCCAGCGCCAGCCACCACCGAGCAGCAGCTGGCGCAGCAGGCAATACAGCGAGAGCGTGGTGAAGAACACCAGCGGCGCATCCAACTGCGCACGGCGTGCCTGGAGAGTGAACTGCACGGTAAGCAGCAGCAGCAATGCGGCATGCAGGCCGGCTTCCCGGCTCCACAGCCGCTTTCCCAGGTCATAGACCAGCAGCAGCGTTCCCAGCCCGCACAGCAGCGAGGGCAGCAGGAAGCCCACGCGCCAGGAACCAGTCAACCAATAGGCTGCGGCCTGCATCCAGAACAGCATGGGAGGCTTGTCCTGGAAGAAATCGCCGCCCACCATCGGTATCAGCCAGTTGCCATGCAGCAGCATGTCGCGCGCGATCAGCGAGTACACCGGCTCGTCGGCTGGCCAGGGATCACGCAGCCCGATGCCGGCGCCGATGACCAGCAGCCCCAGCCCGACGATCAGCCAGACCTCCCGGCCCGTCCACCATGCGGCGCGGCTGTTCAATGCAGGGCACTCCTGGCCTGCTCATGAAGCCGGTGCAGCTCGTCTTTCAGCCGCTGCTGCCATTCCGCCAGCACTGCGGCATCACCCAGGGCCACGGACTTCGCCAGATACACCGGGGCACCAATGGCAATGGCAACGCGGCTGCCAGGCCAAGGCAGCACGAAGGCATCCCAACCGAAACTCCAGGCACGCGAGGCCGCGTATGCCATGGGCAGCAATGGCCGTCCGGAAATCTGCGCCAGCAGCAGTGCACCTGCCTTGAACTCATGGCGCGGGCCGGTGGGCCCATCAGGGGTGATCACCGGCGAAACGTTTTCGTTTACCAGCAGCTGGTAGTAGTCGCGCAGCGCCCGGGCACCGGTGCGCGTGGAAGAGCCGCGAATCACTTCTGCGCCGAGCCGGCGCGCGATGGTGGCCGGCACCTCCCCGTCCACCGATGGGCTGATGAGAAAACCCAGCTTCAGTCCCCGCGGCATCTGCTGCAGCAGGTAGCGTGCGCAGAACAGTTCATGCTGATGCCAGTAGCAGGGCAGCAGCGAGGGCGCTGCCGCCAGAGCGGTATCCAGGTGCCCGGCGCCCTCGGCCCGCACGATGCGGCAACTGCGCCACCACAGTCGCAGCAATGCCAGCCCGACGGGCGTCAGCAGCCCGTACAGCAGCCGCCGCAGGGGAGTCAGCTGCCTCCGGGAAGTGCGCTCTTCGGGTAGAATCGCCGGCTTCATGACGTCTGAGAATCTCCTGCCACCCGAATCGGACCAGCGCTTCGACATCGGCTCGACGGCAGACTCACTCGACCGCATGCGCGGCATCTATGGCCAGCTCGGCGACGCCTACCGCGTCTATGCGCCAGGGAGGCAGTCCCATACCTGGGTATTCAACCATCCGGACGATGTTCGCCGGATCCTGATCAACAACCATCGCAACTACACCAAGGGTGTCGGTTTCGACCGGATCAAGATCCTGCTCGGCAATGGCATCATAGTGAGCGAGGGCGAGTTCTGGAAGCGCCAGCGCCGCATGATGCAGCCCTCCTTCCACCGTCGCATCCTCGGACAGTTCGACCGGCGCATCGCCCAAGCCAACGACCGGCTGCTGTCCCAGTGGGAAGACAAATGCACGCGCGGCGAGCCGGTGAATGTCACCGAAGACATGAGCAGCATGACGCTGGACATCATCCTCGGCGTCATCTTCGGCGACGACCTGGACACCATGCGCTCGGAGACAGGCGAGAATCCTTTCGCCGTACTCACGGAAGAGTCCGCCCGCGACCTGCGCTTCGCCTACCGCTTCCGCCTGCTGACAGTGCAGATCGGCAAGGTTGTGGCGCGTCGGCGCGCCAGCGGCAGCCTGCCTGCAGGTGAGCATCCCGACTACGTTTCGATGCTGCTGTCGGCCCGCGACAAGGACAGTGGCGTGGGCATGACAGACAAGGAAGTGATCGACGAGATCACCACGCTGATCATCGCCGGACATGAGACCACCGCCAGCGCGCTGAACTGGACCTGGTACTTGCTGGGTGAGCACAGCGAAGTCGAGGCAAAACTGCATGCCGAGATCGACGCCAATCCTGAAGTGCCCGTGCCCACGCTGCAGCAGATGGAAGCCCTGCCCTACTCCAACATGGTGATCCGCGAAGCCATGCGGCTGTATCCACCGGTATGGGTGGTGTCACGCAAGACCATCGAGGCCGATACGCTGGCCGGGTTCACCGTGCCGCCCAATACGGATGTGTTCTTCAGTCCCTACTTCGTTCATCGCCACCCCGACTTCTGGACCGATCCGGAGCGCTTCCTGCCGGAAAGATTCGCGCGCAGCGAAGACGAGGAGCGCCCGAAGCTCACCTACCTGCCCTTCTCCGCCGGCGCGCATCATTGCATCGGCGAGACACTGGCCATATTCGAGATGCTGGTGCACCTGAACCGCTTCGCGCGGCGCTTCCGCCTGCGCCGCATCGAGCAGGGCCCGGTGGAATTCGAGGCGCTGATCAACCTGCGCGCCACGCGCCCCTTCATCATGCGGCTGGAGCGCCGCCACGGGAGCCACGCATGACGCCCCGCACACTGACCGAACTGATGGCGCAGAACCGCGATGCCGATCGCGCCATCGTCCATCATTCCGGAGAAGGCCAGAGCAGGCGCGTGAGCTACGCCGAGCTGAACCAGCGCGCCCTTGGCCTGCTGTTCCAGCTGCAGCAATTGGGCGCAAAGCCTGGCGATCACCTCTTGCTGCTGCTGAACAACAACGAGGCCTTCCTCGATGGCTTCTGGGCAGCGGTGCTGGGCGGCATCGTGCCGGTGCCGGTGGCTGTAGGCATCAGCGACGAGCATCGGCGCAAGCTGCTGCGCATCGCACACAAGCTCGACCGCCCCTACATCCTCTCCGACCGCAAGACGCTGGAACGCATCGGCCAGTACGTGCAGCAGTCAGGCGACAGCGATGCAGCCGCAACCTTCGCCGCACTGCGCACCCGCGCCTTCGTAGTCGAAGACCTGCACGACTTCAGCCGCCAGGGCGTCGTCCACCAGGCGCAGCCCCAGGACACCGCCTTCATCCAGTTCTCGTCCGGATCCACCAGCGATCCCAAGGGCGTGGTGCTGACGCATGCCAACCTGATGGCGCACAGCCAGGCCACGATACAGGTGGCCGGCTTCAACGAGCGCGACACCAGCCTCTCCTGGATGCCGCTGACCCATGACATGGGGCTGATCGGCTTCCACCTGGTCATGTTCGCGGCGCGGGTGCACACACACCTGATGCCCACGGAACTGTTCGTGCGCCGGCCGCTGCTGTGGCTTTCCATTGCCAGCGAGATCCGCGCCACCATCCTGTGCTCGCCGAACTTCGGGTACCGGCATTACCTGAAGGTTCTGGCCGAACGCTCGCCGGGCAACCTCGACCTGTCCAGTGTGCGGCTGATCTTCAACGGCGCCGAACCCATCTCGGTGGAGCTTTGCGAAGAATTCCTGGCGCGCATGGCCAGCGTGGGCCTGCGCCGTACCTCGATGTTTCCGGTGTACGGACTGGCGGAGGCATCGCTGGCGGCCACATTTCCGCCGGTGGGCCGCCTGTACCGCACCGCTCTGCTCGACCGGCACCAGCTGGGTGTCGGTGCCCGCGCGCGCCTGGTGGGCAACAGCAGCCGCGATGCCATCGCACTGGTCAGCGTAGGGCAACCCATACCGCACTGCGAACTGCGTATTGCCGGCGATGATGATGCGCCGCTGCCGGATGGCACCATCGGGCATATCCACATCCGCGGTGAGAACGTCACCAGCGGCTACTTCCGCGAACCCGGGATCAATGCCGCCACGATTACCGCAGACGGCTGGCTGCGCACCGGCGACCTGGGTCTGCTGCTGGACGGTGAAACCTATATCACCGGCCGCGCCAAGGAGATCCTGTTCGTCAACGGGCAGAACTACTACCCGCACGATCTTGAAGCCATTGCGCAGCGCGCGCCCGGCATGGAACTGGGCAAGGTGGTGGTAGCCGGCGTGCGGCCACCCGGCGCCGAGACCGACCAGCTCACCGTGTTCGCGCTGTACCGCGGCGATCCGGCCGAATTCCCGCCGCTGGCGGCGGAGATCACGCGCCTGATCAACGAGCAGGCGGGCCTGGAGGTGGCGCAGGTGGTGCCGGTTAGCCGTATTCCCAAGACCACCAGCGGCAAGATCCAGCGCCATCTGCTGGAACAGCAACTGCTCGACGGTGAATTCGCGGCGGACCTGGCAGAAGTTGCAAAGCATGCAGGCGGAGCCGGTGCAAAGGCCGCTGCCGCCTCGCCTACTTCGATCGAGAGCCGCTTGCTGGCGATCTGCAACGGCGTGCTGGCCGGCAAGACCATCACTGCGGACGATAACCTGTTCGAGATCGGCGCCAGCTCGCTGAAGCTGATCGAGATCCACGAACAGATCGACCGCGATTATCCAAACATCGTGGATCTCACCGAGCTGTTCGATCACCCGACGGTGGCGGCGCTGTCGAAACACCTGACGGCGAAACTCGGCGAGGCGCGCTAGGGCGGGAAGGTTTCCGCGGCAGCCTCGCGTCGCTGCTTCCACCGCTTGTGCCCCCAGGTCCACTCGGGCGGAGCCGCGAGCACGTCCTTCTCCACCTGGCGCGCATAGCGCTCGGTGAATTCGCCCGGTGCAAGGGCTTCCCGTCCCTCCGCCAGCAGCAGGCACTCGCCCTGATAGTGACCGCGCCGCACCCGGCGCAGTGATACATGGACCGCGTCGTAGCGCGTGGCGCGCGCCATCTGCTCCGGTCCGGCGTAGAAGGCCGTGTCACGGCCCAGGAATTGCAGCCAGCGCTGATGCTCGCTGGTGCGCGGCGACTGATCGGCCAGCATCGCGATGGCGCGCACTTCATGACGCCGCTGCAGCAGATCGGACAGCAGCTGCTTGGCCGGCACCAGGTTCACATTCCAGCGTTGCCGCATCGCCACCAGCATGCGGTCGGCGGCGGAGGACTTCATCGGCTTGTAAGCCACGTCGAGTGGAAAGCCCAGCGTCACTCCCAGCGCGTACATTCCCCAGTCCGTATTCGACTGATGACCTGCCAGCAGCAGCACCGGCCGGCCGCGGGCCAGCCGCTCGCGCAGCAGTTCCAGATTGCGGATCTCGACGCGCGCGAGCAGTTCGCGCTGGTCCATGCGCGTGGCGGCGAGCATCTCGGCTGCCATCTCGCCGAAGTGCCGGTAGTTTGCAACGGCGACCCGCCGGATCCAGCGCGCATCCCGCTGCGGAAATGCCGCGCGCAGGTTGTCGCAGGTCACCTGCCACCGGAAACGCAGCAGCACCCGCGTGCACCAGGCCAGCGCGGCGAACAACGCATACAGCACCGGCAATGGCAGGCGCGACAGGCCGCGCAGCCACCACGGCAGCACAGGCGTCGGAACGGTGGTGGTCATCATTGACCTGCAATATTAGATGTTATGCTTCGGGCCCTTCCAGAATATCCACACACACCGGAACCTTGCAGCCATGAGCGTGAATGAAATCAACCTGCACATTGGCGGATCCGACGTAGCGGCAAAGGGCGGCGCCACCTTCGAGCGCAAGAGCCCGATCACCGGAGAAGTCGTGTCGCGCAGCGCGGCAGGCACTGCCGATGACGCACGCGCGGCCTGCGACGCGGCGGCCGGCGCGTTCCCGGCATGGTCAGCGCTGGGCCCGAATGCCCGCCGCAAGATGCTGATGGAGGCTGCAGCGAAACTTCGGGCCCACAGCGCGGATTTCTCCCGGCTGTGTGTGGAGGAAACCGGCGCCATCGCGGGCTGGGGCCATTTCAATACCGGCTTTGCCGCCACCCTGCTGGAAGAAGCCGCGGCAATGACCACCCAGATCACCGGCGAGACCTTGCCTTCCGACCAGGCGGGCACGGTGTCCATGGGGCTGCGGCAGCCGGCCGGCGTGTGTGTGGGCATGGCGCCGTGGAATGCACCGGTGATCCTCGGCGTGCGCGCCATTGCCATGCCGCTGGCCTGCGGCAACACCGTGGTGCTCAAGGCCTCGGAAATGTGCCCGGCCGTGCATCGGCTGATCGTGGATTCCTTCCTCGAAGCCGGATTGCCGGCGGGCACGGTCAATTTCGTCGCTCACTCGGCGGCCGATGCGCCCGCAGTGGTCGAGGCACTGATCGCCCATCCCGCCGTCAAGCGCGTGAACTTCACCGGCTCCAGCCGCGTGGGTCGCATCATCGGCGAGCTCTGCGGCAGGCACCTGAAGCCCTGCCTGCTGGAACTGGGTGGCAAGGCGCCACTGCTGGTGCTCGATGACGCGGACCTGGACGAAGCCGTGGCTGCCGCCGCCTTCGGCGCCTTCATGCATCAGGGCCAGATCTGCATGTCCACCGAGCGCATCATCGTCACCGAGAAGATCGCCGATGAATTCCTGAAGCGCTTCACCGCCAAGGCGAAGTCACTGCAGATGGGCGATCCCACCAAGGGCAATTTCCCCATCGGCGCCTGCGTGGACGCAAAAACCGTAGATCACGTGAAGGCATTGATCAGCGATGCCACCGGCAAGGGAGCGAAGGTCATCACGGGCGGTACGGGTCCGGGCGGTGCGTTCTTCGAGCCCACCGTGGTCGATGGCGTGAAGCAAGGCATGCGCATCTACGGCGAGGAATCCTTCGGACCGGTGGTGGGCGTGCTGCGCGCCAGGAGTGTCGACGAAGCCGTGGAGCTGGCCAACGACTGCGAATACGGATTGTCCGCCGCGGTGTTCAGCCGCGACATCAATACCGCACTGCAGGTGGCGCAGCGCATCGACTCGGGAATCTGTCACATCAACAGTCCCACCGTGCAGGACGAGGCGCAGATGCCCTTCGGCGGCACCAAGGCCAGCGGCGTGGGTCGCTTCGGTGGCAAGGCCGGCATTGCCGAATTCACCGACCTGCGGTGGATCAGCATTTCCACGAAGCCCCGACACTACCCGATCTAGGGTCGGCAGCCGAAAAGCCCGCCGGCTGCAGGATTCTTCAGCCGGGCATTCAGCGCCTCATTTGCTAGAATTCTCCGCACTACGGGCCATTCGCGCCTGGTTTTTCCGGAGAGTGCTGTCCATGTCCGTGTTCCGCAACGCCAGCCTGCTGGCCCTGGCCGCCGTCCTGGCAACCCCTGCCGCATTTGCCGCTGATGCGGCCAACGGCAAGGCCGTGTTCGAAACAAAGTGCGGCATCTGCCATGCCAACAGCAACGCTCCGGGCGGGCCTGTCGCCGGCCCCAATATGGTGGGCCTGGTGGGTCGCAAGGCTGCCAGCGTGGAAGGTTTCCCCATGTATTCTCCGGCGCTGAAGGCCTCGGGTCTCACCTGGAACACCAAGCTGCTGGATGAGTTCCTGGTCAATCCCATGGCGAAGGTACCGGGCACGATGATGGTGATCTCGCTGCCGGACGCGCAGGAACGCGCCGACGTCATCGCCTACCTGGCGACGCTGAAGGGCAAGAAGTAAGGCCCCGCCCGGCTGCGCTAGCTGCAGCCCGCCAGGGCATTCACCCAGGCCGTCAGCAGCGCGACACCGGCCGCATCGGCCACGCGCGGCTGCAGTGGCGGCATGGAGTCCGCGTCTGTCCTGCCCGGGCGCAGCACCAGCAACGATCGCGCGGCGGGATTCGTTCCGCCCACCGCGATGATGCGTGCATTGGCAACACCCAGGTCGCGTACCGGCGCCACTTCGCAGGCATTGGTGCTGGCCAGCGCCGTGGTGTAGCGCAGGTCCAGGTTCACCGGCGTGCCGCCGCCTGGTCGATGGCAGTTGGAACAATTGACATGCAGATAGGCCCGGGCACGCTCATTGAGCGTGCCGGCGCTGCCGTAGGGATCCGGCATCACCGGGAGCGAAGCCACCGGCTGCGACAGTGGCGGCGCCAGCATGCCAATGGCGTTGAGTGTGTCGAGCTGGTTGGCGATGCGGCTAGTGGCGGCGTAAGTCAGCGTGCCGTTCATCTGCGCCAGTTCCAGGCCCAGTGACCTGCCCGCGGCTGCCGTGTGACAGATCTGGCATTGCGCCTCGCTGGGGAACATCCAGGTCTGTCCGGCCACCTGCACGGTCTTGCCACCCACCACGCGCGTGGCATCCGTGCCCTGTTCGTTCCACTCGTAGGTATAGCCGGCCCAGTCGCCATTGTTGTGGCGCATGAACAGCCGCGTCTCCACCAGCCTGGCGCCGATGCGAAAGTGCTTCACCAGCACCGAACCATTGGGCAGATCGAAGTCACCTTCCGTTCCGACGCCGATCTGCTGTCCGTCGGGCAGTGCGAGGAAGCGGGACTTCACGGCGCCATCCGACCAGAACGCCGCATTTGGTGTGTAGGGAATCAGCCCCGCCGCAGGCTGGGTGGTGTCCGTGTTGCTGGTGCAGCCGGTGGCTGAAAGCTGTGCCGGGATGGCGTGCCCGCTGCCGGTTGCCGCGCGCAGCCGGTGCAAGGTGCCGCCGAAATGCACGATGTAGATTTCACCATCCGCGCCCTGCGCAAACGAGGAGATGCTCAGTCCGGTCTCCAGGCCAGTGGTCACCTGCAGTGTCGGCGTCGTGTTGCGCGCGACATGCCAGATGCGCCCGGAACCGTAATCGCCGAAAACATAGCGCCCGGCCAGCGCGGGAATGCCACTGCCCCGGTACACCAGTCCGCCGGTGATCGAGATCCCCTGTGCATGGCTGTATTCGGCGATGGGTTCGATGGCGCTGGCGGCGTTCGGACCACAGTTGCCGTCGTAAGCATGCGCGCCTTCGCGGCAGCGCCAGCCATAGTTACCGCCGGCCACCACGCGATCCACTTCCTCCCAGGCGCCCTGCCCCACATCCCCTACCCACAGCTCACCGCCAGTGGAGTCGAAACTCCAGCGCCAGGGATTGCGGAAGCCGTAGGCATAGATTTCCGGACAATTCTGCGTGAACACCCCGGTGTCGTTGTTGCACACCGCGCCACCGGCATACGGGTTGCCGGCAGGAATGGCGTAGCGGGTTGCGCCAGTGCTGCCGTTCACATCGATGCGCAGCATCTTGCCCAGCAGTGTGGACAGCCGCTGGCCATTGCCGATCGTGCCGTGCACATCTCCACCGCCACCGCCATCGCCCAGGCCCAGGTAGAGAAAGCCATCGGGACCAAAGGCGATATTGCCGCCGTTGTGATTGGACTCGGGCTGGTAGGTCTGCAGGATCACGACGCCGCTGCTGGCATCCAGGGTCTGGCCGCCGTCGCGTGTCTGGTATTCCACGATCCGCGATACCAGCCCGCCAGCGTTCGCGGTATATGAAAGATAGACGCGCGGGTTTGCGGGCCAGTCCGGATGAAACGCCATGCCCAGAAGGCCACGCTCGTCCGTGGCACTGCCGGCGATCTGCGAGGCCACATTGATGAACACGCGTTTCGCCGCGACATCGGGCTGGTTGTCGAAAACCTGCACGGCACCGGTCTTCTCCACCACATACCAGCGCGCGCTGCTGGCGGGCTCCTGCAGCATCAGCACCGGTGATGAAAACGCCGCCAGCCCTGCAAAGGCGCGCTCGACTGCCAGCGATACCTGACTGGAGGGCGCATCCCCCGCGAGACAACTGGCGTTCGACGGCCGCGCATCCAGCCCGGAGAGCGCCGGAGTGGGCGGCGCAAGTGTGCTCGCGACCGCGGCGGCAGACCCGCCTGACTCATTCGCTGGCGTCGCGCCATCGAAGGCCCGCACCGTGTACGTGTAGGCGGTAGCGGCAGTGAGGCCGGTATCCTGGTAGCTGGTGCCGGTAATACTGGCCACAGGCGTGGTGCCTGCATTGCGAAACACGCGATAGCCCGCGACGCCGGTCCCGGAGTCGCTGGCCGACTGCCAGTTCAACTGGATCTGGGTAGATGATTGGGCCGTGGCCACGAGCCCTGTCGGCACTGAAGGTGGCAACAGGTCGGCAGAAGTGCCGGCGCCGGATTCGCTGGATCCTCCGCCGCAGGACTGCAGCAAGGCCAGCAGCAATGCGGCGACCCCCGCACGGGCAGGCAGCAGACGTTTCCCGGCTCCCGGATTCCCCATGCCCCAAGCTCAACACACCGCCGACTTGCGGTCGAGTTGTGCGAACCCGGCGACATGCGCAAAAAAACGCCCGGTCCGAAGGACGGACCGGGCGAGGGGTTCACGATCCCGCGTTGTCGGGGCTCAGAATCGCAGATTCACGCCGACCACGTAACGCCTGCCGATCTGGTCGTAGCCACCCGCCGTCTGCAGGCCGACGCCTTGCAGCAGCACGAGCGGCGGATCGCGGTCGAACAGGTTCTGCACGTTACCGAATACTTCCATGTCACCGCCGCCCATGGGAATGCGATACGACAGGCGCGTATCCCAGTACACCGAACCACCCGTGTGGTTGTCTGACGCGTTCCAGTTGATGTTTCCCGTGGTGGCATCCGGCTGGTTCCAGGTGAGCGTGGTCGTACCGCCGTTGTTGTAGCGCCCATTCAGGTTCCAGTTGAACGGACCGTTCAGGTAGCTCAGCGACAGATTGACCTTCTTCGTGAAGAGCTGTGCCGGCAGGCTGCCGGTGCTGTCGGTCTTCACACCCGCGGAGTTGGTCGTCGAGGATTCCATCAGGTACGAACCGAACAACCGCGCGCTCATCCGCTCGTTGCCGCCCAGCACGTTGACGCGATGCGTATAGCCCATCTCGAAGTCGATGCCATCGTACATGGACTTGTTGATGTTCTGCTTCGACTGGTTGATGAATATGATCAGGTCGGTGCCGCTGGACGCATCGCGGGTGATGCGGGCGCACTGGTCCAGGTCGCCATCCAGATAGCACTTGTCGACGATCTGCTGGCTGGTATACGCCTCGATCGCATCCGCCAGCTTCACGCGCAACCAGTCGACGGACATGTCGAACCCGGGTAGCCAGTTCGGCTGATAGACCAGGCCCACAGTGAAGGTATCGCCCTCCTCCGGCTGGATATTCGGATTGCCGCCGGAGACGATGGTAAAACTCTGGTTGGACGTAGTATTGGTCGGCGGACCGCCGGCAGGAGCCTGCTTCTTGTCCAGCGCCGTGCCCACGCCGCCGGTACGGTCGAAGCGGTCCGAAATATTGCCGGCGCGCACGTCATGCGAGTACGTGCCACGCAGGCGGATTTCGTCGGTGAACTGCGCGTCCAGGCCAAGCTTGTAGGACCAGATGTCTCCGGAGCCTTCGTAATCGGCCCAGCGCACGGCACCCTGCAGGTTCAGGGACTTCATCCAGGGCTGATCCTTGACCAGCGGGAACACCGTCTCGTTGAACAGTTCCTTGATGTCGTAGTTGCCACGGATGAACGGCACGTTCGAGAACTGGATCTCCACCAGGTTGGTGGCGACACCGGCCGGCACGCCCCGTACGCCAATGGCGCTGGCCGGGCGGTATCCCGAACTGGTCTGGGTATTCAGTACGGTCGCGGTGCACTGCGGACCATAAGTGGCAGCCGCACCCGTATCGTTGCACCACGCCGGGAACCAGGCTGGATCCGCCGCCGGATTTCCCTGCGAGGCCTGCACCCGCTGGTCCACTGACTCGCGCCGGTAGTTGGCGCCGAAGGCCGCCTGTACCGGGCCGGCCCAGTTGTCGAACAGTTTGCCGCTGGTGGTGAGTTCCGCCACCCGCTGGTTCAGCTTGGTGAGGCGATGCTTGGCCTCGTCCCCGACGTAGGAATACGGCGCGCCGTACACCTGGTCGCTGGCAATCCAGGGGTTGGTGGTGACTGAAACGCCCGGATCGAAGCCTGTCACCCAGTCGATGGCCGCCTGCGACGGCGCGCTGCGGCCGAACAGGTCGATGGGCACGCAATCCGGTGCCAGCCCGGAAACCACGGTGACGCGGCACTTGATCGTGCCATTGGCGTCCCGGACGGCGTCCAATGCCAGGTACATGCGGTCCTGGCGCTGACCACCACTCTGTGCCCAGTCGATGTCGGTGGTGCCGTACTGGAAGTAGCCGTCCACACTCCAGCCGCCCATGAACCCGCCTTCGGCCAGCGTGCTGTTGAAGCCGAGGGTACCGGCGCCCATCTTGCTGCTCTGGCTTTGCACGCCGATTGGCGCGTCGTACTGGCTCAGCTGGCGGTTGAACTGCAGCGCATTGATGTTGTTGGTCGCCATGTACTGGCTGATCGAAGCCGGCAGGAAGGCGTTGTCACGATAGATCGTGCCCGCATGGAAGCCGGGAATGGTGCCGCCGCCGATGTTGCCGATCAGGCCCTCGCGCGCCAGCCGCTGATCGCTGTAGATGCCCTGCATGTAGACGTTCAGGTGATCCGAGACGTCATGGTCAAGGTAGAGGAACGCATTGCTGCGCTTGCTGCTGGGCATCAGCACGTTCAGCACGTCTGCCAGATCTTCACCGCTGCCGCCGGACTGCACGTTGCCGGCATATGCCGTGCCCTGGTTGAAGGCCATCGCCTCGCCGTCCGGGCCGAATGTGATCTCACCCAGTGCCGCGTTGTACGCGCCACCGGGTACGTTGGCATTCTTCGGATTCAGCACACCATCGATGGACCAGACGCTGGAGCGCAGATTGCACGCGGGGACCAGCAGCGGATTGCTCTGCGATGTTCCAGCACCGGCAGCTGAATTGGTGACCAGGCCGCAGCTCTGGTACCAGTCGCGGTCACCGGTCTGATTGATCGCGGTCTGCGAGGAGTGGCCCAGGGAGAACAGGACATGCGTGCTGTCGCCCAGCTGGTGGCCGACTGCCAATGAGTATTTCTCGTTCTGGCCGTCGCCCCGATCCGAGACACCGAACTGCGCCGAAGCGCGGACCCCTTCGAAATTCTTGTCCAGGACATAGTTGACCACGCCGGACACGGCATCCGTACCGTAGGCCGCGCTGGCCCCACCGGTCACGGTTTCGACGCGGGACAGCAGCTGGTCAGGGAAGGTATTGATGTCGGGCACGCCGTAGATGCTGGCTGCCGGCATCCGGCGACCGTCCAGCAACGTCAGCGTGCGGGCCGTGCCGATGTTGCGCAGGTTCAAGGCGCCGCCACCGGCCGAGGTGAAGAAGCCGTTGCTCAGGGAACCGAAGTTCTCCGCGGTCTGGCTGTTGAAGAACTGCGGCAGCTGCGTCATGGCCTCTGAAATGCTGGCCGGCGACATGGTCTGCAGTTCTGATATCGAAATTGCGGTAACGGGTGTAGGTGTGTCCATGCCCACCGCCGCCTTGATGCGGGAGCCGGTAACTGTCACCTCGCTCAGCTCTTCCGGCGCTTTGGTCGCGGCCGGTTCAGCGGCGAGAACGGCATGCGAACCGAAAAGCGCGAAGCCGATTGCCAAGGCAACCGGAGATTTACGGAATGCGGATAGCTGATGCAGGTGCAAACCTGCACCCGACGTACGAATGAACTGGCTCATTTGATCCCCCAGGAAGAAATTCGGTAACGTCGCGGCAGCGACGTTCTTGGGGGCGCACCCTAGCAATGGGTCAATAGCCAAGCACTACAGCGCGACGCTATATGTCCGATCGATTAGTGATTATGAGTTATGGGCAATTGGCGCAGGAGTTCCGGACCGCAAAGGCGGCTGGGCGCACCTCTGATCCGCGCAGGTCAGCGGCCTTTCGGCGCCACGTCTGCCTCGGCGAGCTCCAGTTTGCGGCTGGCACTGCGCAATGCCCTGGCCAGCTGCGCCGGATCCAGCGGCTTGGTGAAGTGTTCGTCGAAGCCGGCCTCGCGCGCCATGGCCCGATCCTTGGCCTGTCCCCAGCCAGTCACGGCGACGAGCAGGGCCTCACGACCCCAGCCGCTGGAGCGGATCCTCCGCGCCACCTCGTAACCATCCAGGTGCGGCATGCCGATGTCCAGCAGCGCGACCTGCGGCCGCAGCTGTTCTGCTGCCTCCAGTGCCGCACGGCCGTCATAGGCCGTCACCACATGATGGCCGCCGTCCTCGATCAACGCCGACCAGCTCATTGCACTGTCCATGTTGTCGTCGGCGACAAGAATGCGCAGCGGCCGGATGCCCTCCGTGCCGATTTCCGCAAGCGCGGCCGGGATCGGCTGCACCGCATCATGTGCGCGTGGCAGGGTGATGATGAATTCGCAGCCCTGGCCTTCTCCCTGGCTCAGGGCACGAACCGTGCCCCCGTGGAGCCTCACCAGCCCTTTCACCAGCGTGAGGCCGATTCCAAGCCCGCCCTGGGCCTCACTGGAGGTGCGCCCGGCCTGCGAGAACATGTCAAAGACCTCATCGAGCGCCGCCGGGGAAATGCCGATGCCATTGTCGCGCACCACCACCGACACCAGCTGCCGGCCATTGGTCATCTGGACGTCGATGCGCCCGCCGGGCGGCGTGTACTTCACCGAGTTGTTCAGCAGATTGGCGACGACCTGGATGAGTCGCACTCCATCGGCCAGCACCGGCGCATCCATGTCCCCCAGCTCGACATGAACGCTGTGCTGCTTGGCTTCCATCTGCGGACGGACCATATCGACCGCAGAGCGCACGACCTCCCTTACATCGACACGATCCATGTGCAGCTGCATGCGGCCATGGGAGATCCGTGACACGTCCAGGAGGTCATCGAGCAGCCTTGCCATGTGGCTGACCTGCCGCTGCACGGCATTGCACGCCATCGTGGTCACTTCCGGCTGCTGCGCCTGCCTGCTCAGCAGCCGTGCGGCGGCCGACAGCGCCGCCAGCGGATTGCGCAATTCGTGCGCGAGGATGGCAAGGAATTCATCCTTGCGCCGATCGGCCTCCTTCAGTGCCAGCTCGACGCGGGTGCGTTCCGCTATCTGCGCCTGCAGGGCCTTGTTGGACTGCTCCAGTTCCCGGTTGGTGGACTGCAGGTCGGCGTTCAGGGCCTGCAGCTCACGCGCCTTTTCCTGCTGCAGGTTCTGATTGGCTTCCGCCAGCGCCTGGTTCGCCTCCGCCAGGCTCTGGTTCAGCACCTGCAGGTCGCGGCGCTTGCAGTGCAGCTCCATGAGCACCGCCACCTTGCTGCGCAGGATTTCCGGCACCACAGGCACGGACACATAGTCGACCGCGCCCAGTTCATACCCCTTGAGGCGATCGAACTCCGTGTCGTGCACGCCGGTGACGAAGATGATGGGAGTACGTTCGAACCGCGGATGGTCATGGATCATGGCCGCGGTTTCGAACCCGTCCATGCCGGGCATGCTGACATCGAGCAGGATCAGCGCGAACTCGGTTTCCATCAGTCTTTCGAGCGCTTCCGCGCCCGAGCGCGCGCACACCAGGTTCTGCCCCAGCGGCTCGAGAATGGTCTCGTAGGTCATCAGCCTTGCCGACTGGTCATCAACCAGCAGGATGTCTACCTTGCTGGTGTCACCTTGCGAGGCTGCTCCCCGGCGGCTCAACGATGCAGCCACATTCGCACCAGGGAGAGCAGCTGTTCGGTGTTGACGGGCTTGGCCACATAATCGGAGGCGCCGGCTTCCAGGCACTTCTCCCGGTCGCCCTTCATGGCCTTCGCGGTCAGCGCAATGATGGGCAAGCGCCGGAACTGCGCATTGGAGCGGATGCGCCGCATGGTTTCATAGCCGTCCATCTCCGGCATCATGACATCCATCAGCACCAGCGCGATGTCGTCGGTCTGGTCCAGCAGGTTGAGGGCATCCTGACCCGTGGTGGCGCTGAGCACTTCCATCTTGTGCCTTTCCAGCACACTGTTGAGCGCAAAGATATTGCGCACGTCATCGTCCACCACCAGCACCTTGCGCCCATGCAGGGGCTCGTCGCTGCGATGCAGGGTCTCGATCATGCGCTGCTTGCCTGCAGGCAGATCACCGACGATCCGGTGCAGGAACAGCGCGGTCTCGTCCAGCAGCCGCTCGGGAGAACGCACGCCTTTCAGGACGATGCTCTTGGCTTTCTGCCGCAGCATGGCATCCTCCTGTTCCGTGAGTTCCCGGCCGGTGAACACCACTACCGGCAGGTCGCGCAGCTGCGGCAGTTGCTGTATCTCTCCCAACAACGCAAAGCCCGATGTGTCCGGCAGATGCAGGTCCAGCACCACGCAGTCGAATGCGCCGTCGCGCAGCGCCTCCAGGGCCTCCGCACCGCTTCCGGCCGTGGTGATCTGCACATCATCGGCACCCAGCAGCTCCGTAATGCTCATCTGCTCCGCAGGGTTGTCCTCGACCACCAGGAGCTTGCGCACCTTGGCGGAGGCGAATGCCTTGATACGCTGCAATGCGGCTTCCAGCCCCTCGGTGGTCGCCTGCTTGTTCATGAACGAGAACGCGCCGCGCTCCAGGCCATATTGCCGCTCCTCCTCCACGGTCAGGATCTGCACCGGGATATGGCGTGTTGCCGGGTCGCGCTTGAGCTGGTTCAGGACCGTCCAGCCCAGCATGTCCGGCAGGAAGACGTCGAGCACGATGGCGGTGGGCCGATGGCGATGCGCCATCTGCAGAGCATCGGCGCCGTTCTTTGCGATCACCACCTTGAAGCCGCAGTCGCGGGCGAGATTCAGCAGCACACGACCGTAGTGCGGGTCATCCTCGACAATGAGCAGGATCAGGTCATCAGGCTGAAGGCTTGCCGTGTCGTCGACCAGTTCTTCCGGGCGAACCACGGGCAGCGTGATCGTGCGGAATCGTCCGGAGTCGGAGTCGGAAAGCCTCGGCGCATGCGGCTGGGCGCGGTATGCCGAGCCCATGTAACTTGCCGGCAGGTAGAGGGTGAAGGTACTGCCCTTGCCGGGCGTGCTGGTCAGGCGCAACTCTCCGCCCAGCAGATGCGCCAGCTCGCGGCTGATGGCAAGGCCCAGCCCCGTGCCGCCGTACTTTCGCGAAGTACCTGCGTCCGCCTGCTGGAATGCCTCGAAGATGATGCGCTGCTTTTCCGGCGCAATGCCGATGCCGGTGTCAGTTACCGCAAACTCCACCACGCTGGGTGCCTGGCTCAGCACGGGATGTTCCGGTGACCAGCCAGCACGCGCCAGACCCACATGCAGCGTGACGCTGCCCTGCGCCGTGAACTTGAAGGCATTGGAGAGCAGGTTCTTCAGCACCTGCATCAGCCGCTTCGGATCGGTGGTGATCTGCCGACCCATCTTCTGGTCGAAGTCCGTGATGAAGGCCAGTCGGCGTGACTCGGCCTCGTGACGGAAGTTGCGCTCCATGGTTTCCCGCAGATGCGTGAACAGCATGTCTTCTGATTCGACCGTCACCGTTCCCGACTCGATCTTCGACAGGTCGAGGATATCGCTGATGAGATTCAGCAGGTCGGTGCCGGCGCCATGGATGGTCTTGGCGAACTCCACCTGCCGTGTGCTCAGGTTGCTGTCGGCGTTTTCCGCCAGCTGCTGGCCCAGGATCAGGATGCTGTTCAGCGGCGTGCGCAGCTCATGCGACATGTTCGCCAGGAACTCGGATTTGTAGCGTGAGGTCAGCGCCAGCTCGCCCGCCTTCTCTTCCAGTGCGCGCCGCGCCAGTTCGATTTCCTGGTTCTTGCGCTCCACTTCCGCGTTCTGCTCGGCGAGCAGCCCCGCCTTGGTGGCCAGTTCCTCGTTGGTCTGCTGCAGCTCACCCTGCTGCGACTGCAGCTCCCCGGCCAGCTCCTGCGACTGGCGCAGCAGGCGCTCGGTGCGCATGGTCGCCTCGATGGTATTGAGCACCACACCAATGCTGCCGGTGAGCTGCTCCAGGAACGCCAGGTGCGGCGCCGTGAACTCATGCAGTGAGGCCAGCTCGATCACCGCCTTGACCTGGCCTTCGTACAGCACCGGCAGCGCGATCACGCTGCGGGCCCGGGCGGACAGCAGCCCACTGCTGATATGCACGGAACCGTCGGGAATGGCCTCCAGCAGGATGCGTCGGCCGTCGGCCGCGCACTGGCCCACGAGGCCTTCATTGAACTGGTAGCTGCGCGGGTCGGACTGATCCCTGACGTCGGCATAGCTGGACAGCTGCTTCAGGATGGGCCGCCGGTTGTCGCTGTCCACGACATAGACGATGCCGTGCTGGGCGTTCACCAGCGGCGCCAGTTCCGCCAGCAGCATGTTGCCCACGGTCACCAGGTCGCGCTGGCCCTGCATCATGCGGCTGAACTTCGCGAGGTTGGTCTTCAGCCAGTCCTGCTCGGTATTGCGCTCGGTGGTCACCTTCAGGGTGCCGATCATGGCGTTGATGTTGTCCTTGAGCTCGGACACTTCGCCACGGGCGCTCACCTGGATGGAGCGCGTCAGTTCGCCCTTGGTGACTGCGGTGGCCACTTCGGCAATCGCGCGCACCTGCGTGGTGAGATTGGCCGCCAGAAGGTTCACGTTGGCGGTCAGATCCTTCCACGTGCCGGCGGCGCCGGGCACGTTTGCCTGGCCGCCGAGGCGGCCTTCCACGCCCACCTCGCGCGCCACGCCGGTCACCTGCTCGGCGAAGGTGGCCAGGGTGTCGGTCATGCTGTTGATGGTCTCGGCCAGCGCCGCCACCTCACCCTTGGACTCCACCATCAGCCGCTGGCGCAGGTCGCCGTTGGCCACGGCCGTCACCACCTTCACGATGCCGCGCACCTGGTTGGTCAGGTTGTTGGCCATGGTGTTGACGTTGTCGGTGAGGTCCTTCCAGGTGCCGCTGACGTCTTTCACATCAGCCTGGCCGCCCAGCTTGCCCTCGGTGCCCACCTCGCGCGCTACGCGCGTCACTTCGGCGGCGAAGCCGTTCAGCTGGTCCACCATCGTGTTGATGGTCTCCTTCAGCTGCAGGATCTCGCCCTTCACGTCCACCGTGATCTTGCGTGAAAGATCCCCGCGCGCCACGGCTGTGGTTACATCGGCGATGTTGCGCACCTGGCCGGTGAGGTTGGTGGCCATGGCGTTCACATTGTCGGTGAGATCCTTCCAGGTACCTGCGACGCCGGGCACGTTGGCCTGGCCACCCAGGTTGCCCTCGGTGCC